>Ga0075421_100000017_pt1 | contig 119924 bp, 131 predicted proteins | sample SoiMetdeltSBSDD5_FD_75292 | JGI IMG/M metagenome (GOLD analysis project Ga0075421, IMG submission 75292) | Bulk soil microbial communities from a Populus tree surrounding site in Tennessee, USA - Soil MetaG P. deltoides SBSDD5 | ecosystem: Environmental > Terrestrial > Soil > Tree plantation... | reverse complement strand
CGCAGGTCCTGGTAGTGGTCCATCGGCGGGACGGGGAAGTAGCCCTCCTTGTACCGCGGCTTGTAGCCGAGGTTGGGCCCCTCGTCCCGGGCGGTGTTCCAGGCGGCCTCGACCGAGTCGACCGAATAGAACGCCGAGTGCTCGTCCTGCCCGAACCGCACGTCGTCGAAGATGAAGAACTCGGCCTCGGGCCCGAAGTAGGCGGTGTCGGCGAGGCCGGTGGCGATGACGTAGTCCTCGGCCTTGCGCGCAACGTACCGCGGGTCACGGGAGTACGACTCGCCGGTGACGGGGTCCTGCACGAAGCAGTTGATGTTCAGCGTCTTGTGCTGGGTGAACGGGTCGATGACCGCCGTGTTGGGGTCGGGCACCAGGATCATGTCCGACTCCTGGATCTCCTGGAACCCCCGGATCGAGGACCCGTCGAAGCCGGACCCCTCCTCGAACACCGCGGCGGTGAGCTCGCCGGCGGGCATCGAGAAGTGCTGCATGAGACCGGGGAGGTCGCAGAACCGCAGGTCGACGATCTCCACCCCCTCGTCTCGGATCAGCTCCAGCACCTCTTCGGGCGTGCGATCGTCCACGGGACACCTCCGGGGCAAAACGGTTCCGCGCCCCGAGAGGGGCCTCTCGGGGCGCGGAACCTAGTCCAAATCGCTAGGCGATTCCTTGATCTCCGTACGCAGCTGCGCACATATCGTCACGCCCTAGGCGAGAGCCGAGCAGATCGTCTCGATCATCAGCTGCGTGACCTTGTAGGGATCGCAGTTGGCGTTGGGCCGACGATCCTCGATGTAGCCGCGCTTGTCGACCTCGACCTGCCACGGGATGCGCACCGACGCACCGCGGTTGGAGACGCCGTAGCTGTACTCGTTCCACGGGGCGGTCTCGTGCTGGCCGGTCAGGCGGTCGGCGATGCCGTGGCCGTAGTTCTCGACGTGGAGCAGGGCCCGCTTGCCGAGGGCCTCGGCCGCGGCGATGACCGCGTCGTAGTCCTCACGCATCTTGTTGGTCGAGAAGTTGGTGTGCGCGCCGGCACCGTTCCAGTCGCCCTTCACCGGCTTGGGATCGATGGTGGCGGCGATGCCGAAGTCCTCGGCGGTGCGGTACAGCAGCCAGCGGGCGACCCACAGCTCGTCGGCGACCTGGGGGGCGCCGACCGGGCCGACCTGGAACTCCCACTGACCGGGCATGACCTCGGCGTTGATGCCGGAGAGGTTCAGGCCGGCCTTGAGGCAGTTGTCGAGGTGGGCCTCGACGACGTCACGACCGTAGACCTCGTCGGCGCCGACGCCGCAGTAGTAGCCGCCCTGGGGGGCCGGGAAGCCGAACGGCGGGAAGCCGTAGGGCCGGCCGTCCTTGAACAGGTTGTACTCCTGCTCGATGCCGAAGATGGACTCCTGGTCCTTGAACTTCTCGGCGACCTCACGGCAGGCGGCCCGCGTGTTGGTCGGGTGCGGGGTCATGTCCGTGAGCAGGACCTCGCTGAGGACCAGCACGTTGTCGCCGCCCCGGATCGGGTCGGGACAGCTGAAGACCGGCTGCAGCACGCAGTCCGACGCCTCGCCGGGTGCCTGGTTGGTGCTGGAACCGTCGAAGCCCCAGATGGGCAGCTCGGCGCCGTCGGGAATGATCTTGGTCTTCGAGCGGAGCTTCGCGGTGGGCTCCGTGCCGTCGATCCAGATGTACTCGGCCTTGTAGACCATCGAGGAAGGGCCTCCGGTTGCGCGGGTTCAGGGTTGTTGGGATGCCCGACGGAGGAGGCCTCGTGGAAGCCGGATTCCGCCGCGCCGCATTTTCCAGGTCGCAAGGCTCTCAGCAGGGAGTTTCTCCGCTGTTGCTCTGATGTGAACGCTGTGTGAACGAGGTGGGCGGTACTTGCAGGCCCGGCCCCACCCACGCAGGATGCGGGGCATGGAGAGCACCGAACGGCAACGCGAGTACGTGCTGCGAACCGTCGAGGAACGCGGCGTCCGGATGGTGCGACTGTGGTTCACCGACGTCCTCGGCCAGCTGAAATCCTTCGCGATCTCACCGGCCGAGCTGGAGAATGCCTTCGACGAGGGCATGCGCTTCGACGGCTCGTCGATCGACGGTTTCAGCCGAATCCAGGAAGCCGACGTCCTGGCAAAGCCGGACCCGAACAGCTTCGAGTTGCTGCCTTGGGCCGACCACCTGGGCACCTCGGCCCGGATGTTCTGCGACATCGTCAACCTCGACGGCTCGCCGTTCAGCGGCGACCCCCGCCAGGTCCTGCGGCGCAACCTCGACCGGGCCCGGGACCGGGGCTTCAGCTTCTACGCCGCGCCCGAGATGGAGTTCTTCTACTTCGCCAACGGCGATTCCTCGGGTGGTGCCCCCCAGCCGCTCGACCAGGCGTCGTACTTCGACCTGACCACAGCCGACGTGGCTACGGACCTGCGCCAGAAGACCATCCACACCCTCGAGGCCATGGGCATCCCGGTGGAGTACAGCCACCACGAGGACGCCCCCAGCCAGCACGAGATCGACCTCCGCTACACCGACGCGCTGACCATGGCCGACAACGTCATGACCTTCCGGCTGGTGGTCAAGGAGGTCGCCCTCGAGAAGGGCGTGCACGCCACCTTCATGCCCAAGCCCCTCACCGGGGTGCAGGGCTCGGGCATGCACACCCATTTCTCCCTGTTCGAGGGCGACACCAACGCCTTCTACGACGCCGGCGACGAGCAGCATTTGTCCAAGATCGGGCGCAGCTTCATCGCCGGGGTGCTGCGCCACGCCAGCGAGATCACGGCCATCACCAACCAGTGGGTCAACTCCTACAAGCGGCTGGTGATGGGCTACGAGGCCCCGCTGTACGTCTCGTGGGCCCGGAACAACCGCTCGGTCATCGTCAACATCCCGCCGATCAAGCGGGGCAGGCCCGACGGCGCCCGGATCGAGTACCGGGCCCCCGACCCGGCCTGCAACCCCTATCTCGCCTTCTCGGTCGTCCTCGCGGCCGGTCTCAAGGGCGTAGAGGAGGGCTACGACCTCCGACCCGAGACCGCCACGAACCTCTACCAGCTCACCGACGAGGAGCGGCTGGCCGAGGGGATCGACATCCTGCCCCAGTCGCTGTCCGACGCCCTGGACGCGATGGAACAGTCCGAACTGGTCGCCGACGCGTTGGGAGAGCACGTCTTTGAGTGGTTCATTCGGAACAAGCGGGTCGAGTGGATGGACTACAAGACCCAGGTCAGTCAGTTCGAGCTCGACCGTTACCTCACACGGTTGTAGGCCATGTCCGCGGTAGACAATCTGCGTGGTCCCACCCCAGGCCGTGCACTTGCTGTGATGGATCCCCTCCTGCTCTTCCCCGACCCCGCGCCGCCCGAGCTGGCGCAGGCGCTCGACCTCGCCGGCTACCCCTGGAAGGCGGTCAGCGACGAGCGGGCCGCCACCCGGGCCGAGCCCGAGGACGGCTGGGCGGGTGCGCTGGTGGTGGCGGCGATCGATCCGGAAGGAGCGTTCGCCCTCTGCCGGGCGTTGCGCAAACGGGACGTCCCCCTGGAGCCGCTCCTCCTGCTCGTGTCGGGGGCGCAGCTCAGCGACCTCGAGCTGCGTGACGAGCTGTTCGACGACTTCTGCCTCTACCCGTTCCAGCCGCTGGAGCTGGAGGCCCGGATCAAGCACCTGTTCTGGCGGACCGGGCGGGGCACCCAGCCCGAGCTGGTCGAGTACGGCGCCCTGGTGCTGAACCTGGAGACCTACCAGGCTGCCATCGAGGGTCGCCCCCTCGACCTCACCTACATGGAGTACGAGCTCCTGAAGTTCCTGGCCGCCCATCCGGGCCGCGTCTTCACCCGCGAGACGCTGCTCAGCCGGGTGTGGGGCTACGAGTACTACGGCGGTGCCCGGACGGTCGACGTCCACATCCGCCGCCTGCGGGCCAAGCTCGGCGAAGAGCACGCCAACCTGATCCAGACCGTGCGCTCCGTCGGCTACCGCTTCGGCCAGTCCCGCTGGGGGACCTGACCTCGAAGCTCAACCCGAGGTCGTGACGGTGAACGTGACAGCGTTGTCCGCACCGTCCGGGTCGACCGTCGTGGCGCTCACCGCCGCGGTGACCTCGAAGCCCGGTTGGGGATCCTGGAGGGCGAAGCTGATCGGTACGTCCCGCGTCTCGCCGACGCCGAGGCCGCCCACCGTGCAGGCGACGGTGTTGCCCTGCACCGTGCAGCTCCCGGGCCCGCCGATGCTGTTGGCGCCCGCGGGCAGCGTTGCCGAGACCTTGACGCCGGTGGCGGCCTGCGGCCCGTCGTTGCTGACCCGCAGGTTGTAGGTCTCGGCTCCCTCCCGCCAGAAGCCGTTGCCGGTGATCGCCAGGTCGGCACCCCGGAGCGTGGCGAGGAAGACGTCGGGCTGGTCGTTGGTGTCGCCCGGAACGAGGTCGGTGGCGTAGCCGAGGAACAGCACCCGGGAGGCCCCGACGAACGCCGCGAACGGGCTGGTCGCGTTGTTGCCGGCGTCGGTCCCGTCGGCTCTGGCCGACGCGAGCGTGTTCGTGCAGGTGTCCAGCTCGTGGACGTACACGTCGGTGTTCTGGTTGGTGTCCTTCGGCCCGAGGTTGCCGGCGGACGTGGTGAACAGGATCCGCTCGCCGTCGGGGCTGAACACCGGCAGGAACGAGTCCTTGTCGTCGCTGTCGGTGCAGTCGCCGTTGGTCGAGACCAGCTCGGTCGGCGACCCGCCGGTCACGGACCCGAGGTAGACGTCCAGCGTGCCGTGGGTGTCGGTCGGTCCGAGGTCGCTGGCGTAGCTGACGAACGCGATCCGCGAGCCATCGGGGCTGAACACGGGGGTGGACGACAGGTTGTTCCCACTGTTCGTCCCGGTGGCGTTGGCCGAGACCAGGGTCAAGGGGGTTCCGCCGGCCAGGTTGCGCAGGTAGACGTCGGCGGCGTTGTTGGTGTCGGTCGGGCGGAGGTTGGACGCAGTGGAGGTGAACACCACCCGGGTGCCGTCGGGGCTGAAGCGCGCCCCGCTGGCCGACCCGTTGGGGGTGGTGCCGCCGACGACGTCGACGGTGGTCAGCGCGTCGGTCGCGAGGTCACGGATGTAGACCTGCCCGGCCGGAGTACCCGTCGGGACCTGGCCCCCGGACTGGCTGACGTACAGGACCTTCGTCCCGTCGGGGCTGAAGCTCGGCCGGGCGCTGGTGCCGTTGCTGCCCGTCCCCGTGGTCGTGTGCGACACCAGCGTGATCACACCGCTGCCGAGGTCGTAGACGTAGACGTCGAAGCAGTTGTAGTTCAGCGGCGGGTTGTGGGGGAGCGGCAGGATGCACGACGCTCCCTCGGGTGGGTTGCCCGCGGCCTGCGCCCATCCGTCGAAGACGATCTTGCTGCCGTCCGGGCTGAAGCTCGCCTGCGAGTCGCCCGGGAAGTTCGGGTGCTGGGTGTAGATCGCGTTGTTGACGTTGGTGACCAGCGTGGTCGAGGTGCCGGCCGTCAGGTCGGCGAGCACCATGTCGACGGCACCGCTCGTGTCCGTGGCGTAGGCGAACTGCAGCAGCTTGGTGCCGTCGGGGCTGAACGTCAGCCCGTAGGCCGGCCGGTTCCCGGCACGCGTGGTGGTGCCCGTCGTCAGGTCGCGGACGAAGACACCGTCGCCCTCGCTGTCGGCGACGAGGTTGGTCGCCCGGCTGCTGAAGGCGACCTTCGTGCCGTCCGGGCTCGCGACGGGCTTCGGGTCGGTGTAGCCATTGGCCTGGTTGCCGGCGCTGTCGACGTTGACGCGCTCGGCGTCCCACGGCGACGGTGGCTGACAGGCGGTCACCAGCAGCACGAGCGATGCCGCGCCGCCGAAAGCGGCGAAGCGAGAGAAGCGCCCCATGAGATCCCCCAAGTTGTCCCAGTTGGGGCGGACGTTAGCCCTCTCGCCGCACTGGCGGTACGCGGGTGTTCAGCGGTTGAGCTCGATGAGCTCGCTGCCCTCGTTGCGGGCCTCGGCGTCGGTGGTCAGGGACCAACCGAGGATGCCGGCCGCGATCGTCGTCGACATGAGGAAGCCGACGGGGATGGCGATGACAAGAGCGAAGACCAGGATCACGGCGCCGATCACGGCGTCATCTTTCCCGCTCGCGTCACCCGTCGCCAACCCAGGCCCACGCCTCGATCTCGACGAGGGCCCCGATGGGCAGCTCGGCGACGCCGACGGCCGACCGGGCCGGGCGGTGGTCGCCGAAGCCCTCGATGTAGACCTCGTTCATCTGGGCGTAGTCGCTCATGTGGCGGAGGAAGACCGTGGTCTTGGCGACCTGGTCGAGCCGGGCTCCCTGAGTCGCCAGCTGGGCCTCGAGGTTGGCGATGGCCTGCCGCAGCTCGCCGGCCGTGCCGCCCTGGACCATCTGGCCGTTGGCACCGATGCCGACCTGGCCCGAGACGATCAGCCAATCGCCTGCTCGCACAACGGGCGTGTACGCCCCGACCGGCTTGGGTGCTTCGCTCATGTTGTCGACCCTACTGAACCCGCAAGGGCCAGTCGGTGGGCGTGCCGTGGCTGATCCACGCCGCCGCGGCGACGGCCGCGAAGACCGCGTCGGAGCCGTTGACCGGGGGGCCGTCGTCGGGCTCGATAGTGACCTCGACCGGCGGCATGTCGACGGCCCGGAGGATCCCGAAGCTGCGGATCGTCAGGTCGTGGATCCCGCCGTCGGGGTCGACCGCCAGGCCCTCGTTGGTCACCCAGCTCAGCGCCATGTGGGCGGCGCCGACGCAGTACGACCGGAGCACGACCTCGTCGAGCGGCTCGCCACAGCGGACCGCCACCCGGATGCCGTCGGTCCCGACCTCGGCCCGGGCGGTCGCGCCGTCGGGCGACGTGACCTCGACCGGGGCCTTGCCCAGCGCGGCGGCCAGCAGCGCCAGCGCCTCCGCCCAGCCGGCAGCCCGGATCGCGGCCGACGTCGTCGGCCCGGGGACGTCGACCTCCTCGACCGTCAGGCCCGGCGCCACGCCCTTGATCGCCTCGGCGATGCCCGGCGTCCGCACCACCCGGACCACGCCGGTGCCGTCGGCGTTGACGCCCGCCGCGATCGGCGGGCGCTTGGGGCCCAGCCGCACCGCGTCCTCCCGGGACAGCACGACCCGGACCGTACGGCCGTGCTCGTCGGCCAGCTGGCGAGCCGCGGACGTGACCACCGACGTGAGCTTGCCCCCGAACGCACCGCCGTTGGCCAGCGGCGACGCGGGCTCGCCGCCCGGGGCGCACCACGACGCGTCGATCTCGAGGTAGGCCGGTTCGACCCAGCTGGTTCGCAGGGTCACGTCCCAGTCGCCGGGCGGCAGCTCGAGCGGCGGGGTGACGTCGATCGTGGTCCTGCGGCCCTGCACCTTGCCCGACGCGGCCCGAGCCGAGGCCAGCGTCTCACCGACCGCCCAGCCGCCCGAGCCGTCGGGCACGGCGACCAGAGCGTCGGCCGGCGCGGTGTCGTCGGCGAAGCCGCCTTCGCCCAGGGCCACCTCGGGCGCGACCTGTTGGAGGGTCCGGCCTTCGAGGGCGGCTCGTCGTCCTGCGTCACCACGAACCGGGCGCTCCGCCCGATTCGCGTACGCATCCCATGCGTCGAGGATCGTGCGCCAGCCGGTGCAGCGGCAGAGGTGGGCCAGCAACGCCTGCGACACGTCGCGGCCGCCCTTCGCCCGCAGACCCTCCAGCCGCAGGATGATGCCCGGGGTGCAGAAGCCGCACTGGCTCCCGCCCGAGTCGCAGAACGCCTGACCCCACGCCTCCCGGGCCGGAGCCGGCAGGCCCTCCAGCGTCGTGATCGACCGGCCGCGCACCCGGCGGGCCGGGGTCACGCACGACACCCGGGGCTGGCCGTCGACCAGCACCGTGCAGCAGCCGCACTGGCCCTGGGGGGAGCAACCGTCCTTCACCGAGTGCAGGCCCAGGTGCTCGCGCAGCACGTCGAGCAGGGTGCCGTTGTCGTCCGGCACCTCGACCTGCTGGCCGTTGACGTCGAACTGGAGCATCGACGGTCAGTCGCCGAGGGCGACGAAGCGGCCGCCCCGGGTACCCACGAACAGGCGCCCGTTCCAGGCGGCCGGGGTCGACTCGACGCACCCCACCACCTCGACGTTCCACAGCTCGGGCGGCGCCACCTTGGTGTTGGCCACGTCGAAGGCGTGGATGCCGCCGGCGCAGTCGCCCTGGATCCAGACGTCGTCGACCACCACCGGCGACGACCACGTCGGCCCGGGCAGGACCTTGGTCCACAGCACCTTGCCGCTGGCCCGGTCGACGCCGTAGGTCGTGCCGTCGTCGCTGGGGGCGATGACCAGGTCACCGTGCAGCGCCGGCGTGGCCCAGAAGCCTCGGGAGTCGTGGACCGACCACACGAGCGCCTCGTCGCCCTGCTTGCGGGGGTCGAGCTTGATCAGCTGGCCGACCTCCTGGGCCCGCGGGCTCTTGCGCTCCTGCTGGGAGGCCACGTACAGGAAGCCCTCGTCGTCGATGACCACCGAGGCGTCGGTGTCGTCGCCGTTCCAGAACCGGAAGACCCGCTTGGGCTCCTGGCCCTGGGCGATGCCCGACACGTCCCAGCCCTGGACCAGGCCGCCGGAGTTGGCGAAGTAGATGACCCCGTCCTTGTAGGCGACCGAGTTCTCGATGGAGACGTCGTCCTTGCGCTTGACCTCGAGGTGCTCGTCGAGCTTGGCCAGCTCCTCGGTCAGCTCGTCGTCCCAGCCCTCCATGTGGAAGGCCAGGTCCGGGTCGACCGTGACCTTGTGGTTGGCGTCGTAGCCCCGGTTGAGCTTGACGATGTGGAACTGCGAGTTCTCGCCGCCCTCGAACATGTAGTCGTTCATGATCAGCGGCGACGGGTCCCAGTCGTCGTTCCACTTGACCGGCGACACGGCGTCGGCCGGGAGCCGCCACAGCTCCTTCGGCGTCTCGCGGTCGATGGCGATGACGTGCACGTAGTTGTCCCGGCTGCCCGAGTACACGAGGGGGTAGCCGTCGGGGTCGATGCTGACCGACCCCTTGATGATGTCGCCCGTGGGGAACGGCGGGATGATGTCCTCGCCGGTCTCCCAGTCGACGAAGTGGACCTTGCGGTCGTAGGCGCCGAACACCACCCAGGTGCGGCCCTGGTAGTCGAAGACCGAGGGCTGGCCGGTCCAGCCGCTGCCGCACCAGAGGTCGTTGCCCCCGCTCTTCTGGTGCTCACCGAAGGGGACCGACGAGTGGGCGCACATCTTCTTGCTGCCGCCCGGATAGGTCCACACGACCTTCGGGTCCTGGGGGACGGGGCCGGTGCCGTAGTAGGTGCGGGTGGCATTGCCCCGGAAGGTGAGCAGGCCGGGAGTCTGGAAGCCCGAAGCCGGGGCGGGGCCGTTGTCGGTGGCGACAGGCGTGCCGCTGGCCTTGTCCGGCAGCAGCCGGGGCACGGCGAGCGCGCCGACCGTGACCACGATGACGCCGATGATCAACGGCAGCAGGCGGCGGAGGTCGCTGCGGTCGTCGCCCCAGCCCCGACCCCCGCGGCCGCCTCGGCCACCGCTGCTGTGGCGGGGCCCGGCGGGTTGCGGCTGCTCCCACGGCAGCTCGGTGTAGCTGCCGTCGTCGTAGGTGCCCTGGTACCCCCCATACGCGGACCCGCCCCGCTCCTCGCTGGGAGGCGGGACGGGAATCTGCCTGTCGTCAGGCCAGGAGAACGGATCGCGCGAGCGGCGACCGCGGCTCAACTGAAGCTCTGGCCGCAGCCACAGGTGCGCTGCGCGTTCGGGTTGTCGATGGAGAACCCGGCGCCCTGGAGGCCGTCCTTGTAGTCGAGCGTGGCGCCCTCGAGCAGCATGGCGCTGGACGGGTCGACCACGACCTGCACCCCGCCGAAGTCGGCGAGCTGGTCGTCCTCGGCACGGTCGGCGTCGAAGAACATCTCGTAGCTGTAGCCGGAGCAGCCACCGGGGCGCACCGCGACCCGCAGCGCCAGCTCCGGGACGCCTTCGGCCTCGATGAGGTTGCGCACCTTCTCGGCGGCGTTGTCAGTCAGTGCGATCACGTCGGAGTGCCTCCTAGTTGAGCCACCAGGGGTATCACCTGCGGCCATTCAGCCTATAGGTCGGGTTCACGCTGGTGCGAGAGCCAAGCTGACTTGGCATGGGGTCCGGCTGAGCAGCGTGTGGAACTCGGACACCGCGGCCTCGCCGGCGGTCTCCACGAACCCCTCGACCATGCCACGGTGGAGGCCGCAGACGACGTCGGGGTCCGATTCGGCCAGGTCGCGGAACGGGCAGTGGGTGAAAGCCACGGTGGCGCCGGTCTCGTCGTGGGCGACGGCGGGGTCGAAGCCCAGCGCGTCGAGCCGGGCGACCAGCCGCTCGACCGTGGTCGTCTCGTCGTGGGCAGGCGTCAGCGCGTCGGTCTCGCCCTGCTCCCGCCCGGCTTCGACGGCGTCCTCGGAGCCGAGGCCGGCGGTGCCGGCCAGGCGGAGCAGCATGCGGGCGAGCACCCGGAAGGTCGGCGGCTCGAGGCCCAGCGAGGGGGCGTCCGCGGCCAGCGAGTAGCGGTGCTGGGGGCGGCCGACGGCGCCGCGGGCCTCCGTCTCGATGTCGAGCAGGCCGACGTCGCGCATCCGCTCCAGGTGGGGGCGGACGGTGTTGGGGTGCAGGTCGAGGGTCTCGGCGATCTCGGCGGTGGTCAGCGGCCGGGGCGACCGCGCCAGCTCCAGGTAGATGGCGTACCGCGTGTTGTCGCCGAGGGCCTTCAGGACCGCGAGCCGCGCCGCTGTGCTCACGATCGAGAGCCTACTGCCGGACCCCGAATTTCACCGGAGAAGGCCGGTAGAATCCTGCGGGTGCGTGGCACGCTCCCCACCCCTGACGACGTGGTGCAGGTGCTGCGTGGTGTGGTCGACCCCGAGCTGGGCAGCGACATCGTCGATCTCGGCATGGTGCGGTCGGCCGACGTCGCGGACACCGGCGCCATCGTCGTGACCATCGCCCTCACCACTGCGGGCTGCCCGTTGCGCGCCCAGATCCAGCGGGACATCAGGGCCCGGGTCGGCTCGCTGCCCGGCGTCACGGCGGTGGACCTGCGCTGGGACGAGATGACCGAGGAGGAGCGCACCGGCGCCATGGCCAAGGCGCGCTGGAACGTCACCCAGCGCCCGGAGAACACCTCGGTGCCGCTCACCGCCAACGTCATCCTCGTGGCGTCGGGCAAGGGCGGAGTCGGCAAGTCGTCGGTCACCGTCAACCTGGCTGCGGCGCTGGCCGCCCGGGGCCTGAACGTCGGGGTGGTCGACGCCGACATCTGGGGCTTCTCCGTGCCCCGCATGCTGGGGATCGACGGCCGTCTTGGCAGCGTGAACCACGACGGCAAGGCGTACATCGCCCCGCTCGAGCGCAGGATCGGCGCCGGCGTGCTGCGGGTCGTCTCGATGGGGCTCCTGGTCGACGACGAGGAGACCGCCCTCATGTGGCGGGGCCTCATGCTCAACCGAGGCGTGCAGCACTTCCTGCAGGACGTCTGGTGGGGCGACGACCTCGACTACCTGCTCATCGACATGCCACCGGGCACCGGTGACGTGCAGATGGGCGTCGCCAAGCTGCTGCCCCGCGCCGAGGTGCTGGTGGTCACCACCCCGGCCCGGGCCGCCCAGAAGGTGGCGGTCCGAGTGGTCGGCATGGCCCGCAAGAGCTACCTCCGGGTGGCCGGGGTCATCGAGAACATGAGCAGCTTCCGCTGCGAGCACGGCGAGGAGTACGCCCTGTTCGGGAGCGGCGGCGGCGAGGAGCTGGCCCACGACGCCGGCGTGCCGCTGCTGGGCTCGGTGCCTCTGGAGCCGGCGGTGTCGGCCGGCGGCGACGAGGGTCAGCCGGTGGTGCTGGGCGACGCCAGCCCCGCGGTCGACGCGTTCCGGGCCATCGCGAACCGCATCGTCGACGAGGCCATCCCGCCCTCGGCCATGGCCGGCTGCAGCGCCCGCATGCTCGACGCCGCCGTGTCGGCGCTCGACAACGCCGGGCTCTAGTAGCGGCGAGGCGGCCGCTCAGGCCGCGGCTTGCCAGGGGCCGTCGAGGCTTTCCCCGACGGCTCGACCCTCGCCGGCGAGCTTCCGCAGGTGCGCCCACACCGACTTGGCTGCCCAGGGGTGGAGCTCGACGGGCACGTCGACGTAGATGCGGCTGACGAGGTCGGGGATCGTGGTCGACCCGGCCGCCCGCAGCTCGCTGAGCACCTGCTCCTCCCGGGCGAGGCGGTGCTCGATGTACTCGTCGATGACGGCGTTGGGGTTCTCGATCAGGTGGCCGTGGCCCGGGGCGATGATCCGCAGCCGCGGCTTGATCTGCTTCAGCGCGTCGAGCGATGCGAGGTAGGCCGTCATGTCGCCGTCGGGCGGGGCTATGACCACCGTCGAGCCCTGCATGATGTGGTCGCCGGTGAACAGCGTCCGCTCCTCGGGGAGCAGGTAGCAGAGGTGGTCCGAGGCATGGCCCGGCGTGTGCAGCACTCGCAGGTGGTACTCGGTGGCCTCGATCACGTCGCCGTCCCGCAGGGTGCCGTCGAGCGGCAGGCCCTCGGGCCCGGGGCCGTAGGCCAGCAGCTGGGCGCCGGTGCGCTCCTTCAGGCCGAGGGCGCCGGGGGAGTGGTCGGGGTGCGTGTGGGTGAGCAGGATCCAGCGGATCCGGTCGCCGCCGCAGCCGGCGATGGCGTCGAGGTGGCGGGCGTCCTCGGGGCCGGGGTCGATGACCGCGATCTCGTCGATGCCCACGAGGTACGTGTTGGTGCCCGGCCCGGTCAGCGGCGTCGGGTTCTCGCACACGATGCGCCGCACCATCGGCGACAGCGCGGCCGCGACGTCGTAGACGATCGGCTTCGGCTCGGTGGTGACGTCGACGCGATCGCTCACGACGGGCCTCCCAACTCGCCTCGGCTCGGCGGCTCCTCCCAGCTGTCGACGTCCCAGACGCCGTCCTCCCGGGGGCCACCGCGGCCGGGGGTGGAGACCACGATGAGGTTCGAGCTCGCGCTCACGCGGCGCAGGGCCAGCGTCCGCACGGCGATGCGGACGGGCGGCAGGAGCAGGAGCACGCCGAGGACGTCACTGACGAAGCCCGGCAGCACGAGCAGGAACGCGGCCAACAGGATCAAGGCGCCGTCCGTGACCTCCTTGCCGGGGACCTCGCCGGCGGCCTGGGCGCGGCGGATGCGGCTGATGACGCTGAGGCCCTGCCACTTGGCCAGCCATACGCCCACCAGCGACACGCCGATGAGCAGCCCGAGCATGTTCAGGATCCCGATGCTGCCGGCGACCTGCACCATGACGACCAGCTCGATGAACGGGAAGGCGAGGATGAGGACGAGGAGGAGCAGTCCCACGCGTCAGCCCCAGGTGCGAATGCTGACGTCGGAGGCACGTTCCACCGGTTCAGCCTACCGCTGCCCCCGCGGCTGTTCGCCGCCGCGACCGCCGGCCCCGACCGGCGCCGTGACGGGCCTCACACGGGCGCCACGCAGGCGCAGGACACCGCTGCAGGCTGTGGTCGCGACCGCGAACGCGCGCTTGCCGTTGTGACCCTCTTCACATCCCGCCTACCGGGTGGTAACATCTGCCGGCACACGGGGGTGGGGTCCCTCGTGACGGCGCCGGGGCGTCGCGATCACAACCGGGGGGAGGTAGCGCAATGACGCAGAAGCTGGCACGCAGTGTCAGTGCTGGGGACGTCGTAGCGCTACTGGTGATCGCACTGTCTGTGCTGCCGATTGGGGCTGCCGGCGGGCGCTTTGCGCTCGCCGGCTTGCTCTTCGCCGCGTTGGTCGCTCTGTCGGGGGGCCTTGCACCGCGTGACCGTGGCGGGCAGCCAGGTCAGTTGTGCAACGGGCGCTTCGTCGCAGCCACGTCGCTTCCCCCCGGCTCGAGCACGCGCGTTGTGACAGGGGCGCGTCGTGCCGGCCGGGCACTGCCGTAGCCACTCGCTCCCGAGTCGCTCCAGCGGAGCAAGACGCTCCTCGGGAAATCGAAAGGGGGCACCGACAGCGTCGGTGCCCCCTTTGCGTTGCGCGTGGGTGTTGCCAGCTCGGTGTTGACCTAGTTGTGGATCGCCACCATCGCCCGGCGTTCGGCCTCACTGAGGCCGCCCCAGATGCCGTGCGGTTCGCGAATCCGCAACGCGTACTGAAGGCACGGTTCCCGCACCGCACACGTTTGGCAGATCGCTTTCGCCTGCTCTTCGCGCTGAAGCTTGTCGCTCTTCCGCTCGAAATGGCTTGGCGGGAAGAATACGACGGCTTGCGGGCCACGACACGCGGCCCTTACATGCCATGTTTCCTCGACACGCTGTGCACTCACAGGCATCCCCCCTTTTCGGGGGTTGACCATATCTCCTGACATTCGATCAGAACAAGGCTAACTTTTGTTAGCGAAGTGCTTACTCTATGCAAACTTGCCAGCGTGTGAATGCACTCCGCACGGCGTGTGTCGCGTCGCCCCGCGATTACCGAACAGCAATCAAAGCGTCAATAGGAGGCGCCGCAGACGGGGCTCCGGGCGGCAAATGTCAGGTGCGTTGTTTGGCTCGCTCGCGGTAATCAACCGCGCCACCGGACTCGGGTTCGACCTCCAACACGAGCCCGTCGATAGCGACCACCCGGATCCGTTCGTCCTTCTGAATCGGCGTCGCCCGGTTGGTGCGGGCCCGCCACGGTGCGTCCCGCACGGTCACGACACCGTCGGGGGCGACGGCGGTGCGGGCCTCGCCGAGGGTGCCGATCATCCAGTCGCGGCCGATCGTCGGGGTCGAGAAGCGGCTGCGGACCATCGTCGGCATGCCGGACAGCATCGCCAGCGTGATGCCGGCGATGGCGATGAGCAGCGTGACCCAGCTCAGCGACACGCCGTCGTAGAGCGTCAGCGAGCCGAGCACGAACGCCGCGGTGGCGATGCCGCTCCACACCCGGGGCACGCCGGTCTGGATGTCGACGGCGTAGCCGAACATCGCCAGCAGGAGCAGGCCGATGCCCAGCGGCCGCACGGGCAGGCTGAACAGGCCGTAGCAGCCGAGCAGCAGTGAACCCGCGCCCACCATGCCGGCCAGGCCCACGCCCGCCGTGTACAGCTCGAAGATCAGCAGGGCCAGGCCGATGACGAACAGCAGGTAGGCCACCGACGGGCTCGACACGGTGTGCATGAGCTGGCCGAAGATCGGCAGCTTGTGGAACGTCGCGGTGGTGACGGGGACCGTCTTGCGGTCGTCGCCCTTGCCCACCACCTTGGTCTCGACCCCGGGCAGCTCGATGACGAAGTCGCCGATCGTGGCGCTGTCGTGGTCGACGAGGCCGAGCTTCTTGGCCCGCTCGGCGTTGACCCGGTCGCCGACGTCGACCGAGCCGAGGTCGGTCGGCTCGACGCCGCGGGCTCGCAGCAGGCTGGGCGTGACCTCGATGCTGGCGTTGGGCGGCGCCATACCGGTGACGTCGGCCGCGGCGACGAGGTCGACGGCCTCGCCGGTGGCGCGGTTGCCGGTGGGGCCGATCCACACGTCGACCGGCACGGGCGAGCTCTTGATCGTCTGGACCAGGTGGTCGACCTCGTCCTCGTTGCCGGTGGCGCCGTTGCTGTTCAGCTGGAGCACCACGGCCAGGGTGCAGGTGTCGTCGGCGCTGCGGATCTCGTTGCGGACGAAGTCGGTCAGCACGGGGTCGAGGCGGCCGTTGACCTGGATGACCGAGACGGTCGGCTTGCAGGCCCCGGTGGGCGTTGCGGTGGTGGCGCTCGCCGCGTCCGGGAGGAGGGCCGAGGCCGTGAGGGCGGCGACGCCCGCGAGGAGCAGGACGCCGACGCGGGCGGAGGGGAGGAACTTGCGCATGGGTAACGGCCATCGAAGCAGGCAGCCGGCCCTCCGGCCAAGGTGGTGCGGTCGGGGGTTAGCGTGGCCGGACCGATGCAGACCATCGTGGTGGACCTCGAGGCGAGCTGCTGGGAAGCGGCGTGGGTGCGCAAGCGCATGGAGACCATCGAGATCGGTGCCGTGCGGCTGGACGCCAACTTCGAGGTCGTCGACGAGTTCGACTCGTTCGTGCGGCCCGTCGCGTTCCCCCGGCTGAGCTCGTTCTGCCGCAAGCTGACGTCGATCACCCAGGAGGACGTCGACGCAGCCGACACCTTCCCCACCGTGCTCGGCCGGTTCCGGGGCTGGATCGGCCCAGAGGCCTACCGGCTGCTGACCTGGGGCCCGTTCGACGTCGGGCAGATCCGGATGGACTGCGAGCGCCACGGGATCCCGTTCCCCGAGCAACTCGCCGACGCCCACCTCGACCTCAAGGGCGTGTACGCCCGGTGGAAGGGGATCAAGCGCTGCGGGATGGACGAGGCCCTCGAGCACCTGGGCCTGGCCGCCGAGGGCACGCCACACCGGGGCATCGACGACGCCCGCAACATCGCCCGGATCGCCCGGGCGGTGCTCCCCGCGGTCGCCGGTTAGCACGCCGGTTAGCACTTGGTTAGCAGCGACCTGCTTACCGTCGGAGGGCTCCGGGTCGAGGCGGAGGGTTCTCTTCCGAGAGCAAGCGGTGTCGCTGCCCACACGCGGACATGGGCAGCGACACCGTCAGCCACTTGCCGCCACCGTCAGCCACCCGGTCGGCGCGGGTCGTAACATCGCCCGCGCATGGAGCGCGGCATTCTCACCCGCCTGTTGAGCGGGCTACCGGTTGTGCGACGTCGGGACCACGAGGAGTTCGTCCGGCTGTACGGCACGTGGGTCCCAGTCGGGCACTTCTACTCGCCCTACGCGGACGTCGAGGAGGTCGAGCGGCGGGCGCCGGCGATCTTCGCCTCGCCCGACACCCTGCCGGGGATCGACCTTCGGGTCGACGAGCAGCTGGCGCTCCTCGAGCAGCTGGCCGAGCTCGGCGCCGACCTGCAGTTCCCGGCCGAGCCGGGGCCGCAGCACCGCTACCACTTCGACAACCCGAGCTACGCCTGGGGCGACGGGACCGTGATGCACACGATGCTGCGCCACATCGGACCCTCCCGCATCGTCGAGATCGGGTCGGGCCACTCGTCGGCCATGATCCTCGACACCGTCGACGGCTGGCTCGACACGCCCGACCGGCAGGTCGACGTGTGCTTCGTCGAGCCGTACCCCGACCTGCTCCACCAGCTGCTGCGGGACGGCGACCGGGAGCGGGTGACGATCGAGCCCCAGCCGGTGCAGGACGTCGACCTGGCGGTCTTCGACCGCCTGCAGGCCGGCGACGTGCTGGTCATCGACTCGACCCATGTCGTCAAGGCCGGCTCCGACGTCAACCACCTCTTCTTCCGGGTGCTGCCCCGCCTCGCCCCTGGCGTGTGGGTCCACGTCCACGACATCTTCTGGCCGTTCGAGTACCCGCTCGACTGGGTCCGGGAGGGCCGGGCCTGGCACGAGATCTATCTGCTGCGGGCGTTCCTCATGTACAACCCGACCTTCGAGGTGCGCTGGTTCCAGGACTACCTGTGGAAGCACCACCAGCCGCTGCTCGACGAGCGCTTCCCCACCATGGCGAAGAACCCCGGTGGCAACATCTGGCTGCAACGTGTAGGCACGTGAGGTGGATCCTGCTGGGTTCTTCACGGCATCTCGGCTGGTCATCGTGGCCGGCAAGGGTGGGGTCGGGAAGACCACGGTCAGCGCTGCGCTAGCTCGGGCCGCCGCCCTCGTGGGGCTGTCGACGCTGGTGGTCGAGGTCGAGGGGCGCTCGGGGCTGCCGGCGATGTTCGGCCAGCCCGATCTGGGCTACGACGAGATCGTGCTGGCGGCGGCGGACCCTTCCGCCGGCGTCGCCGCGGTGCGGGCCCGGACCATCACTCCCGACGAGGCGCTGCTGGAGTACCTGCGGGAGCACGGTCTGTCGCGGATCTCGAAGCGGCTGGTGGCGTCGGGTGCGCTCGACGTCGTCGCCACCGCGGCGCCGGGCATCAAGGACATCCTGCTGCTCGGCAAGGTGAAGCAGCTGGAGCGGTCGGGGACGGCAGACCTGGTGGTGCTGGACGCGCCCGCCGCCGGTCACGCCGTGACGTTCCTGCAGTCGGCCCGGGGCTTGCTCGACGCCGTGCGGGTCGGGCCGATCAACACCCAGGCCCGGGACGTCCTCGACCTACTGGAGGACCACGCCCGCTGCCAGGTGGTGCTGGTGACCCTGCCGGAGGAGACGCCGGTCAACGAGGCCGTCGACACAGGGTTCCTGTTGGAGGACCGGGTCGGGGTCAACCTCGGGCCGATCGTGGTCAACGGGCTGTACCCGGAGCTGGCCGGCATCGGCGCGGATCCGGCGAAGGCCGCGGCCGCCGCGGGCACAGCGCTGCGGTCGGGGGAGGCGTCGCTGCTGGCGTCTGCGGCGGATTTCCGGCGGCGGCGCACCGCCCTGCAGGACGAGCAGGTCGCCCGGCTGGCCGAGCAGCTGCCGCTGCCCCAGCTGCGGCTGCCGTTCATGTTCACCGCTGCCATCGGGCCGGACGAGGTCGACGTCCTGGCGGGGGAGCTGCTGGCCGACATCGAGGCGCTCACCGAGCTGCCGACATGAGCTCGTCGCTGTCGCTGGGACAGTTGGTCGCGGCGCGGCGCACGATCGTGTGCTGCGGGTCCGGCGGCGTCGGCAAGACGACGACCGCGGCGGTCGTGGCGCTGCAGGCCGCCCAGCTGGGTCGGCGCACGGTGGTCGTCACCATCGACCCGGCCAAGCGGCTGGCCGACGCCCTGGGGCTGGCCGGCCTCACCGGCGAGCCCAGCCGCATCGACGGCGACTGGCCGGGCGAGCTGTGGGCGCTGATGCTCGACCCCAAGTCGACGTTCGACGCCCTGGTCGCCAAGCACGCCACCGACGCCGCGCAGACCGAGCGGATCCTCGCCAACCGCTTCTACCGCAACATCTCCGAGGCCCTGTCGGGGACCCAGGAGTACATGGCGATGGAGAAGCTGTACGAGCTGCACGAGGACTCGGACTACGACCTCGTGGTGGTCGACACGCCGCCCACCAGGCACGCCCTCGACTTCCTCGACGCGCCGCGGCGGTTGTCGCGGTTCCTGGAGCACCGGCTGTTCCGGGTGCTGGTGGCGCCGCGCAGCGGTCTCGTGAAGGCGGTCAACGTGGCGGCGCAGACGTTCCTGCGGTCGGTGTCCCGGGTCGTCGGCGGCGACGTCATCGACGACGCGCTCGCCTTCTTCCAGGCCTTCGAGGGGATGGAGGAAGGGTTCCGCGAGCGGGCGGACAAGGTCAACGAGCTGCTGGCGGCTCCGGAGACGGCGTTCCTGCTGGTCGCGTCGCCGCGGCGGGACACGCTGCACGAGGCCCAGTACTTCGCCGACCGGCTGCAGGAGGCCGGGATCCCGGTGCAGGGCTTGGTCGTGAACCGGGTGCACCCCAGCTTCGGCGACGCCCTGCCCGAGGCCACCCGCGCCCGGGCCGCCACCCTCGACGGCAGTGACCTGGGCAGCCTCTATGCCAACCTCGCCGACTTCCAGACCATGGCGGCGCGGGAGCGTGAGCACCTCGCCGGCCTTGCGGCCGCGATCGGCTCCGCTCCGATGGCGCTGGTGCCGTTCCTGAGCGACGACGTCCACGACATCCCCGGCATGGCCGAGGTCGCGCGACATCTGTTCGCCCAGCAAGAGGTGTCGAGCAGCTGACCGGCGCCCGGCGGACGCCGGCGCGCGGCTACTCGTCGATGGTGGCGGCCGCCTCGCGCAGCGCCGCAGCCGCAGCGTCCACGGTCTCGGTCACCGGCACGATGCGATCGAAGCCCGTCGTGTGGAGTAGACGGGTCAGCGTGGGGCGGCTGCACGCCACCGCCACGTCGCCACCGGCCTCCCGCGCCCTGCGGATCCCCCCGATGAGCGCGCCGAGCCCGGCTGAGTCCATGAACGGAACCGACGACAGGTCGATGAGCAGATACCGCTGATCCGCCAGCTTCGCCAACGAGTCGCGGAACTGTCCGACCGTGTATGCGTCGAGCTCACCCACCGGTCTGCAGACCGTGTGGTCAGGTGTGTCCTCCACCTGTATGTCGAGCACTGCTTCTCCTCCCGGGTCGCCCGGCGATGCTAGCGGGGTGTGCTCGGCTGGCCGGCGGCACGCCCGCGGTGCCGGTGCTGGCACGAGACCGTTCCCTGCTCCTAGCCTCCCCAACCGTGCCGAAAGTGCTGATTGCCACAGATGCGGACTGGATCCACGACGAAGTCGAGGCCGCGCTGGCCGACGAGTCCACCTCGGTCGTGCGGGTCCGCTCGGGGCGTGAGGTCGGCGCCGCGATGCGCGAGCACAAGCCCGACCTGGTGGTGATGGACTCGCAGATCGGGAACATGGGCGGCATCGCCACCTTTCTCCACCTGAAGCAGGAGATCGAGTCGGGGCGCATGGACGACGCCGGGATGCTCCTGCTCCTCGACCGCCCCGCCGACGTCCCGCTGGCCCGGCAGGTCGGCATCGACGGCTGGCTGATCAAGCCCCTCGACGCCTTCCGCCTCCGCAAAGCCGCCACCGCGCTCCTGGCCGGCGGTGACTTCCACGAGCCGTCGGGTCTCGCGTCGGTGTAACAGTTCGTAGGCACCGGCGAGCGCGCACTAGTCTCTCCTCTCCGGTTCAACGGGCTGTGGCTCAGTTTGGTAGAGCACTGCGTTCGGGACGCAGGGGTCGTGGGTTCAAATCCCGCCAGCCCGACTAGACGACCGAGGAATGGCGTCGCCTCCGGCGACTCGCCTTCCCGGCCTCGTCTTCCTTCCCTCATCTCCCTGGGCACGTATGCGCGCTGACGTGCCCGCGACGGGCATGGTCGTTGGTCGACATCGTGGAAGGACGAGGTGGTCCTCATGTTGGTTGCGTTTTCCGTTACGCCAGTGGGGGTGGGGGAGGACGTCGGCGCGTTCGTCGCTGACGCGGTGCGGGTGGTGCGGGAGTCGGGGTTGCCGAACCGGACCGATGCCATGTTCACCACGGTCGAGGGGGAGTGGGACGAGGTCATGGCGGTGGTGAAGGCGGCCGTCGACGCGGTCGCCGCCCGGTCGCCTCGGGTCAGCGTCACCCTCAAGGCCGACATCCGGCCCGGCCACACCGGCACGCTCGAATCCAAGGTCGAGTCTGTGGAGCGCTACCTCGGGGAGTGACGCTCGTAGCATCGATGGGTGTACGACGTGGCGAGCTTGGAGCTCCGACGGCGGTTGGTCGCCCATCTGCGGCGTCGTGGCTACCTGCGGGACCGGCGGGTCACCCAGGCGTTCCTGGCCGTGCCCCGGGAGCTCTTCCTGCCCGACGAGCTGCGCCGCGTCGGGCTCTCGGGCGTCTACCGGGACGACGCCATCGTCACGCGGCGTGACCCCGAGACCCGAGCCCCCACGTCCTCGTCGTCCCAGCCGGCGATCATGGCCGTCATGCTGGAGATGCTCGACGTCCAGCCCGGCGATCGGGTCGTCGAGGTCGGCGCCGGCACCGGCTACAACGCCGCCCTGCTCGACCTCCTGACCGGGCCGGCGGGCCTGGTCGTCACCGTCGACGTCGACCTCGAGACCGCCCGCGCCGCCGCCCGCGGGCTCCGCTCGTTCCGGTCGGGCGCCCACGTCGTGGTCGCCGACGGCGCCGGCGGCTGGCCGCTGACCCATGAGACCGGGATCGACCGCGTCATGGTCACGGCCAGCTCCGATGCCGTGCCCCGCAGCTGGTTCGACCACCTCGTGCCCGGCGGCACCGTCGTCGTCCCGCTGCGACTGAGCGACGCCGTCGACCGGGCCCACGCCGTCACCGCCTTCGTCAAGGTCGACGACGGCTTCGACTCGGTGGCGATCACCTCGGGCGGATTCATGCCCCTGCGCCGGCCCGTCCCGGCCGGCGGTTCGGGCGGCTCGGCACCCGCCGAGCCCGCGGTGCCCGACGAGTCGCCCGGCCCCGAGCAGCCCATGCGGCGCGGCCCCTGGATGGCCGTGCCCCGCGACGACGTCAGCCGCCTCCACCTCTCGGTCCGCTACACCGAGCCGCCCGACAGTCGCTGGCTCATCGGGCGCGGCGACCACTGGATCGGCATCGACCTCCTCGCGAACCTCTAGCTTGCGGGACGTGGAGCTGCAGGCATTCCAGGGGTTGATGGCCGACATCTACGGCGATCGCGACAGCGAGCGGGGCGTGCCCGCCACCGTCGCGTGGCTCACCGAGGAGCTGGGGGAGCTGGCCCAGGCGGTCCGCAAGGGCAGCCGGGAGGAGCAGCTCCACGAGCTGGGCGACGTGCTGGCCTGGCTGGCGTCGCTGGCCGAGCAGCTCGGCCTCAGCCTGGAGGAGGCCGCCGCCCGCTGGGCCGAGGGTTGCCCCGCCTGCGGCCGGACGCCCTGCGTCTGCGGCTGACGGCGAGCGGTCGCCTAGAGCAGCAGTTCGGCGATCTGGACGGCGTTGAGCGCGGCGCCCTTGCGGAGGTTGTCGTTGGAGACGAAGAGCGACAGGCCGTGCTCGACCGTGGGGTCGCGCCGCACCCGGCCCACGTAGCACGGGTCCTGGCCGGCAGCCATGAGCGGCGTCGGCACGTCGACGACCGCCACGCCCGGGGCCTCCCGCAGCAGCGCGACGGCGTCCTCGGGCGACAGGTCCCGCTCGAGCTCGGCGTTGATCGCCAGCGAGTGCCCCGTGAACACCGGGACCCGCACGCACGTGCCCGAGATGCGCAGCTCGGGGAGGCCGAGGATCTTGCGGCTCTCGTTGCGGAGCTTCTGCTCCTCGTCCGTCTCGCCGCTGCCATCGTCGATCACCGAGCCGGCCAGAGCCAGCACGTTGAACGCCATGGGGGCAGCGAACACCGACGGCGGCGGGAACGCCACGGCCGAACCGTCGAACGTCAGCGCCGAGGCCTCGTCGGCGACCTTGCGGGCCTGCTCGTCCAGCTCGGCGACCCCGGCCAGGCCGCCACCCGACACGGCCTGGTAGGTGGCGATGACCAGGCGGCGCAGCCCGGCCGCCTTGTGCAGCGGCGCGAGCACCGGCATGGCGGCCATGGTGGTGCAGTTGGGGTTGGCGATGATCCCCTTGGGCCGGTTCGCGACCGCCTCCGGGTTGACCTCGGACACCACCAGCGGCACATCGGGATCCATGCGCCAGGCCGACGAGTTGTCGATGACCGTCGCCCCGGCGGCCGCCACCTTCGGGGCCAGCTCCTTGGCCGTGTACTTGCCGGCCGAGAACAGCGCGACGTCGAGCCCGGCGAAGTCGGCGGTGGCCGAGTCCTCGACCGTGACCTCGCCGTCGCCCCACGGCAGCGTGCGGCCGGCCGACCGCGTCGAGGCGAAGAACCTGATCTCGTCGACGGGGAACGATCGCTCGACCAGGACGTCACGCATGACGCCGCCCACCTGGCCGGTCGCTCCGACTACTCCTACGCGCATGGCCCGAGGCTACGAGCCGGGCCAGCGCGCCTGAAACCATTTCGGCCGGAGATCCGCCGACCGGCGGAAGCTCAGCCCGAGGACGGCGCCTCGCCCAGGTCGCCGCCGGGCACGCAGGCCCGCATGGCGTCGAACGCCTGGTCCTGCTCCTCCTCGGTCAGCAGGTCGACCGGGTTGACGTCGGCCTTGCCCTGGGCCTGTGCCCGGACCTCGGCCAGGCGCTGGAGGCCGATCGTGTCGAGGATCCCCCGCGCCATGCAGCGAGCCTGCTCCCGGTCGAAGCGGCCGTCCGATCCGTTCGTGATGGCGTCGGCGAACTCGTCGACGATCTGCTCGGGCGCCGCGCCGCCGGTGGTCGTGGTCGGGGCGGTGGTGGTGGTCGCCGCGGTGGTCGACGTCGAGGTGGTGGTGTCGTCGGTAGCCGCATCGTCGTCATCGCCCGAGCCGCCGGTGTTCAGGACCACGACGATGATGGCGGCGGTCAGCCCCACCACCAGCAGGGCGAGGACGGCGAGCAGCAGGGTCGAGCGCCCGGACGGTCCGTCGTCGAGGTCGTCGTAGCTCGGAGGTGGCGGCACCGCGGCCGGGGGCGCCGCGGCCGGCGGCACCGCGGCCGGGACCGGCGGGGCCGGCGGGACCGGGGGCTGCACGGCGGTCGGCGGCGGCTCGGGGCTGGGGGTCATCGGGTCGACGGCGGTGGCGCCGCCATCGGCGACGTCGTCGGTGAACCGGGCGCCGTCCCAGTAGCGGTACTCGTGCCGTCCCGTGGGGTCCGGCTGCCAGCCGGGCTCGCTCATTCCCGAATCGTTACACAGCCCCGGTAGCGTCGCCGCGTGCTGCACACCGAGGTGATGGGCGACGTCCTCCTGCTGACCATCGATCGGCCCGAGCGCCGCAACGCGCTCGACCACACGACGCTCGACGCCCTCGCCGCCGCGCTTGTCACCGACGATCCCCGCGTCGTCGTGCTCACCGGGGCCGCCGGCCACTTCTGCGCCGGTGCCGACCTCGCCGGCGTCGAGGACCCGGCGTTCGTCGCCCGCCTCCAGGACGTGCTGGAGCGCCTGATCGCCGGGCCGTTCGTCACCCTGGCGGCCATCGACGGTGCCGCGCTCGGCGCCGGCACCCAGCTAGCGGTGGCGTGCGACCTCCGGCTCGCCACCCCGACGGCCAGCTTCGGCATCCCGGCCGCCAGGCTCGGTCTCGCCGTCGACTCGTGGACCGTCGACCGGGTGGCGCTGCTCGCCGGGCACTCGACCGCGCAGGCCATGCTCCTGGCCGCCGAGGTCATCGACGGCACCGCCGCCCATCGCACCGGCCTCGTGCAGCGCCTCGGCACGCTGGACGACGCCCTCGGCTGGGCGAAGGAGATCACCGCCCTGGCGCCGCTGACCATCCGGGCCCACAAGACGGCCCTCCGGGGCGACGCCGTCGCAGCCAAGGCGGCGAGGGACCGGGCCTGGGCCAGCCAAGACCTCCAGGAAGGCCTCGCCGCCTTCCGCGACCGCCGCCCGCCGGAGTTCAGAGGGGCCTAGCGGGAGCCGGCCGACCAGCGCAGCCACGCCTGGTAGCCGCCGTCGAGGTCGGTGGCCCGGTGCAGGCCGAGCGACTGGAGGCTGGCGGCGGCGAGCGAGGACGCGTAGCCCTCGTCGCACACCACGACGACTTCCTGGTCGGGCCCGGTGACCTCGGGGAGGCGCCACGGGCTCGTGGGGTCGAGGCGCCATTCGAGAACGTTGCGCTCGACGACCAACGCCCCAGGTAGCGAGCCGTCCCGCTCCCGCAGCGCCGCCGGCCGGGTGTCGACCACCAGCCCGCCGCCCGCCCACACGGCCTCCAGGTCGGCCGGGCCAGGTCGGGGCGCCAACGTAGAGCGCGCCTCGGCCAGCAGTGCATCGATGCCGCTCATCGGTACAGCCTCCCCCGCCGGGTCGGGTGGAGCAGCTGCGAGCCGTCGGGGCCCGACAGCACCGGGATCTCGGGTTCGATCGGCACGGTCTCCTCGGGTTCCCATGTCTCAGGGTTGTAGTACGTCATCCGAGTCAATGGCGGGGAGTAGAGGTGGATGCTCACGGCCGGCTCCTCGGCCCGATTGACCACGTCGTGGACCACACCCGGCGCGACGTGGTGGAGCTGGCCGGGCACGAGCTGGCGCTGGCTGCCCAGCAGGTCGACCTCGGTCAGCTCGCCCTCCGTGACCAGCACCATGGCCGCCGACCCGTCGTGGTCGTGGGGCCGCACGTGCTGGCCCTGCGTCCAGCCGATGACCCAGACCTCGTAGGCGTCGGTCGCGATCAGCCGCACCGGGTGCCTCTGCGAAGGGTCGTGGCGCACCAGCGAGCGCCACGCCTCGGGCACCTGGGCGATGCCTGTCGCGATGTCGGCGAGCAGCCCGCTCGGCAGCGGTGCGGGGGTCACCGCCGCCGAGCGGGTGGTCGGGGGGATCAACTGGGAGTCGGCTGCAGTGGCGACCATGAAGGATCTCCGGAAGGGGATGTTGGGGGAGTGAGCAGGCCCGCCGAGCGCAGACGAGGGATGACCCCCTCGCCGAACCACCACGCCTCCTCGAGGTGCGGTTGCCCCGAGAGGATGAAGTGGTCGAATCCCGCCGCGTGGTACTCGCTGATGCGTTCCGCGACCTCGTCGTGGCTGCCCACCAGCGCAGTACCGGCCCCACCGCGAACAAGGCCGAATCCAGCCCACAGGTTGGGCGCGACGACGAGGTCGGACCGGCGGCCGTTGTGCAGCGCCGTCATTCGCTGCTGGCCGACGGACTCGTTGTAGGTCAGGTGCTTCTGGGCCCGGGCGACGACGTCGGCCGGCATGGCGTCGAGGAGCCGGTCGGTCTCGGCCCACGCGTCGGCCGCCTTGTCCCGCGTGATCACGTGGAGGCGGATGCCGAAGCGGAGGGACCGACCCGCCGCCGCAGCTCGCGCCCTGACGTCGGCCAGCTGGGCGGCGAGGTCGGCGGGAGGTTCGCCCCAGGTCAGCCACACATCCGCGTGGCGGGCCGCGGTCTCCTTGCCCGCGTCGGACGAGCCGCCGAAGAAGATCTCCGGCTGGGGGTGGGGCGGCTCGAGCACCGTGGCCGCCTTCACCCGGTAGTGCTCGCCCTCGTAGTCGAACGGCGTGCCGCTCCAGGCGCCCCGGACGATGTCGATGAACTCGCCTGTGCGGGCGTAGCGCTGGTCGTGGTCGAGCCAGTCGCCGAAGCTCCGCTGCTCGGCCGCGTTGCCGCCGGTCACGATGTTCAGCAGCAGCCGGCCGCCGGAGATGCGCTGGAACGTGCTGGCCTGCTGGGCGGCGAGGGTCGGGGAGACGAAGCCGGGGCGGAAGGCGACCAGGTACCGCAGCCGCTTGGTCTCGGAGATGAGGGCGGCGGTGGTGAGCCAGGCGTCCTCGCACCAGGTGCCGGTGGGGGTGAGGACGGCGTCGAAGCCGACGTGCTCCGCCGCCCGGGCGACCTGGGCGAGGTAGTCGAGCGAGGCGGGGCGGCGCGCTTCGACCGGACCGAAGCCGACGACGTCCCGACTGTCACCGGAGGTCGGCAGGAACCAATGCAGCGACACGCTCACTCGATCACGCCCTTCCGAATAATTCCGACTGGTTAAGTCGGGTTTCTATCGCAGGGAGGATCGAACGGCAAGTCATCTGCCGGAGCTAGGGCGTGAGGAGGGGGGCGACCTGGGCGGCGGCGGCTTGGACGGCGTTGGCGAGGCGGGGGATGTCGGCGTCGGCGACTCGGATGGCGGGGCCCTGGAGGGCGAGGGCAGCGGTCGCCACGCCGTCGGCCCCCAACACCGGGGCGGCGATGGCGCGGACGCCCGGGTGGCGTTCCTCGTCGTTGAGTGCCCAGCCCTTGACCCGGACCCGATGGAGCTCGGCCACGAGTGCGGCCCGGGTGGTGATCGTCCGTTCCGTCACTCGGGTGAGGCGGCCCAAGCCGGCGGCCTCGGAGGCCACGTCCGGGACGAAGGCGAGGAGGCACTTGCCCATCGCTGACGTGTGGATCGGTACCCGGCTGCCGGGCGCCTGGTCGAAGCGGAGCGGCTGGCTGGACGGCACGTCGAGGACGACGACGACTTCGTCGCCGGAGCGGATCCCGAGGTTGACCGATTCGCCCGTCGTCGCCGCCAGCGACTCCAGCACCGGCAGCGCCCGGGCGTAGCCCAGCTGCTCCTCCGCCCGCCGGCCCAGCACGACCAGCGCCGGGCCCAGCTGGTAGCGCTCCGATCGGAGCTCCTGGCGCAGCAGGCCGGCGGCGCACAACGCCCGGGTCAGCCGGTGCGCGGTGCTGACCGACAACCCGGCCCGGGCCGCCAGCTCGGTGACGCCGAGGTCGCCCGACCCCGCCTCGAACGCCCGCAGGATCGCCAGGGCGCGGTCGACAGATTGGGTTCCGGAACGTGCTTCCGTCATCGCCGCCAGTCTTACCCCGTTGCGGAACACGATCCCACCATGTAGAAAACCGACCATGTCAATCAGAATTACGCGGAAGGGGTGGCTCGCGATCCCGCTGGCATTCCTCCTCCTGGCGACGGCGGCGTGCGGTGGCGACGACGATGACGACGCCAAGGCGGACGACGGCGGCGGCAGCGGCGCGCTCAGCGGCAACATCAACCTCGTCGCCTATTCGACGCCGCAGGAGGCCTACAAGGAGATCGAGGCCGCCTTCCAGCAGACCGACGAGGGCAAGGACGTGAAGTTCACCGAGTCCTTCGGGCCCTCCGGTGACCAGAGCCGGGCCGTCGAAGCCGGCCAGCCGGCCGACTACGTGGGCTTCTCGCTGGAGCCCGACATCACCCGCCTCGTGAAGGCCGGCCTCGTGGCCGACGACTGGAACAAGAACGACTACAAGGGCCAGGTCACCAACTCGGTCGTGGTCCTGGCGGTCCGCAAGGGCAACCCCAAGGACATCGAGGGCTGGGACGACCTCATCAAGGACGACGTCGAGGTCATCACCCCGAACCCGTTCCAGTCCGGCGGCGCGATGTGGAACATCCTGGCCGCCTACGGGGCCCAGCTCGAGCAGGGCAAGAGCGAGGACGAGGCGAAGGACTACCTGAAGGAGCTCTTCGACCACGTGCCGGTCCAGGACGAGAGCGCCCGCAAGGCCCTCCAGACCTTCACCGGGGGCAAGGGCGACGTGCTCATCGCCTACGAGAACGAGGCGATCTTCGCCCAGCAGGCGGGTGAGGACATCGAGTACGTCGTGCCCGACCAGACGATCCTCATCGAGAACCCGATCGCGGTCACCAGCAACTCCGAGAACCCGGACGCAGCGCAGGCCTTCGCCGAGTACGTCTACACGCCCGAGGCGCAGGAGATCTTCGTGAAGAACGGCTACCGCCCGGTCGTCGACGGCATCGAGGGGGCCGACGAGTTCCCGACGCCGGAGAAGCTCTTCGACATCACCAAGTTCGGTGGTTGGTCCGACGCGAAGGCCAAGTTCTTCGACCCGGAGAGCGACTCGATCATGAAGGTGATCGAGGAGGACCTGGGGGTCGCGACCAGCAAATGAGCGATCTATCCCTGACTGAGGCCCCGCCGGAGACGGCGGGGCCTCAGGCCTCCGGTCTCCGTCATGGCCGGGTGGGGATGGGGCTCGGGCTCGGGTTGGCCACCGCCTACCTGAGCCTGCTCGTGTTGATCCCGCTCGGAGCCGTGGTGTGGCGTGCCCGCAGCGACGGCTGGGGCGAGTTCTGGGAGGACGTGACCAACCGCGAGTCGTGGGCGGCGCTGAAGCTCACACTGGTCGCCGGCCTCCTGGTCGCCGTCATCAACGTCGTCATGGGCACCCTCATCGCCTGGGTGCTGGTGCGCGACAAGTTCTTCGGCAAGCGGCTGGTCGACGCCGTGATCGACCTCCCGTTCGCTCTGCCCACCATCGTCGCCGGCCTGGTCCTGCTGGCGCTCTACGGGCCCGAGAGCCCGATCGGCATCGACCTGGCCTACAAGCAGTCGGGCGTGCTGGTGGCGTTGCTGTTCGTGACGCTGCCGTTCGTGGTCCGGACCGTGCAGCCGGTGCTCGAGGAGCTCGATCAGGAGATGGAACAGGCCGCGGCGTCGCTCGGGGCCAGCAACTTCACCATCTTCCGGCGGATCATCCTGCCCAACCTCTATCCCGCCATCGCCGCAGGGGCGGCGCTGTCGTTCGCCCGGGCCATCAGCGAGTTCGGGTCGACCGTGCTGATCTCGGGCAACCTGCCGTTCAAGACCGAGGTGGCGGCGGTCAGCATCTACGGCCAGATCCAGAGCGACAACACCAACGCGGCGGCCGCGGTGTCGACCGTGCTGCTGGTCGTGGCTCTGGTGGTCCTGGCGCTGATCGACCTGCTGCAACGTTGGGCGGTGCGCCGTGGCTAGGTGGACGCTCCGGCTGGTCGCCCTCGCCTACCTGGCGCTCCTGCTGGTGATCCCGCTCGGGATCATCGTCAACCGCACGTTCGAGAACGGCGCCGGGGCGGTGTGGGACTCCCTGAACGAGCCGCTGGCGCGGCACGCCTTCCAGGTCACGCTGCAGGTCGCGCTGTGGGCGGTGCTGCTGAACACCATCTTCGGGGTCGGCGCCGCGCTGCTGATCGTGCGCTACGACTTCCCGGGCAAGCGGATCTTCAACGCGCTCATCGACCTGCCGCTGGCGGTGTCGCCGGTGGTGGTCGGCCTCGCGCTGATCCTGGTCTACGGCCGCCTGACGCCCGTCGGCAGCTGGTTCGGCGACCAGGGGATCGACATCATCTTCGCCCTGCCCGGCATGGTCATGGCGACGGCGTTCGTGTCACTGCCGCTGATGGTGCGGGAGGTGGTGCCGGTCCTCGAGGAGATCGGCGTCGAGCAGGAGCAGGCTGCCTGGACCCTCGGGGCGTCCGGATGGCAGACGTTCCGGAGGATCACCTTCCCGTCGATCCGCTGGGCGGTGGCCTACGGCCTGGTGCTGACCCTAGCCCGATCGCTGGGCGAGTTCGGGGCCGTGGCCGTGGTGTCGGGCCGGATCGTCGGCAAGACCCAGACCATCACCCTCTACGTGCAACAGCACTTCGAGAACTTCGACAAGACCGGCGCCTACGCCGCGTCCTTCGCGCTGGCGGCCATCGCGGTCGTCGTGCTGCTGATCATGAACCTCTTGCGTCCCAAGGAAGACAGGTAACCGCGATGGGGATCGAGGCTCGCAACATCGACAAGCGGTTCGGGGACTTCGTGGCCCTGGACGACGTATCGGTCGACATCCCGTCGGGCGGGCTAGTGGCCCTGCTCGGGCCCAGCGGCGGCGGGAAGACCACGCTGCTACGCGTCATCGCCGGGCTGGAGCAGCCCGACAGTGGGACGGTCACCATCAACGGCGAGGACGCCACCCGGCTGTCGCCCCAGCGGCGCAACGTCGGGTTCGTCTTCCAGCACTACGCCGCGTTCAAGCACATGAACGTGTACCGCAACGTGGCGTTCGGACTGGAGATCCGCAAGCGCCCCAAGCCCGAGATCCACAGGCGGGTCAACGAGCTGCTGGAGCTGGTGCACCTCGAGGGCTTCGCCCACCGCCGCCCAGCCCAGCTGTCGGGTGGGCAGCGCCAGCGCATGGCGTTGGCCCGGGCACTGGCGGTCGAGCCGTCGGTGCTGCTGCTCGACGAGCCGTTCGGGGCGCTCGACGCCCAGGTGCGCAAGGAGCTGCGGACCTGGCTGCGCCGCCTGCACGACGACATCCACGTGACGACCTGCTTCGTGACCCACGACCAGGAGGAGGCGATGGAGGTGGCCGACCGGATCGTGGTCATCGCCGGCGGGAAGGTGGTGCAGGTCGGCACGCCGGACGAGCTGTACGACCATCCGGCCGACGACTTCGTCATGAGCTTCCTCGGCCCGGTGACCAAGCTCGACGGCCGGTTGGTGCGGCCCCACGACCTGGAGCTGTTCGACGCCTCGGCGCCGGGCACGTCGCCCGCGACGGTCACGCGGGTCGTGCGGGTGGGCTTCGAGGTACGGGTCGACCTCGACGTGGCCGGCTCGGAGGCGTGGGTGCAGGTGACCCGGGACACCGCCGAGCGGCTCGGGTTGCGGGACGGGGTGACCGTCCACGTGCGGCCGATCGAAGGGGCCGTCACGGTCGCAGTGGCGACCCCGAACGCGCCCACTACTGACGAAACCTCTTGATTTCCGCGGCTTATTGACGCAGGGGCTACCCTCCGTAAGTCGACTGACTTTCTTGGGGGGAGACCATGCGATTGCTACGCAGAGGTCCGATGCGCCTGCTGGCCATCGGGCTCGCCATCGCGATCGGGTTGCTGGGCACTGCCTGCGACTGGCGGGGCCCGGAACCGACCGACCAGCTGCTGACCGGCGCCGGCCCGTTCGGCATCGGCACCATCTCCGTGCCGACATCGGCCGGCTTCGGCGGCGGCACCATCTACTACCCGACCGGCAACCCGGGGCCGTTCGCCGTCGTCTCGTTCAGCCCGGGCTTCCTGGAGCAGTCGGGGGCGTTCCCCGGCTGGGGCAACAAGCTGGCCTCGCACGGCTTCATCGCGATCCTGTTCAACACCAGCAACACGAGCGAGAGCCCCAGCACCCGCTCGACCGAGCAGCGTCAGGCGCTGACCTACGTCATCAACCAGGGCCAGAACCCGTCGAGCCCGATCTTCGGGCTGGTCGACGGCAACCGCACCGCGGTGATGGGGCACTCGATGGGCGGCGGTGCGTCCCTGATCTCGGCGCAGGCCGACCACTCGATCGACGCCGTCGTGCCGCTGGCGCCGTGGAACAGCAGCACCAACTTCTCGGGCGACACCTCACCGACGTTGATCGTCGCCTGCCAGAACGACGGCATCGCCCCGGTGAACAGCCACGCGTCGCCCTTCTACAACAGCATCCCGTCGACGACGAAGAAGGAGTACCTGTCCGTGGCGGGCGGTGACCACTTCTGCGCCAACGACCCGTCGCTGGTGGGCTCGGGCAACATCGGCAAGTACGCGGTGGCGTTCCTGAAGCGCTGGCTCGACACCGACACCCGCTACGACCCGTGGACCTGCGGAGCCAACAAGGCCACGGCCGGGTCGGTGTTCAACGAGGTGCGCAGCAACTGCCCCTGGTGATCACCGGGCGGTCGCCCATGCCAGGATCCGGGCTGCATGACGAGCTTCACGAGCTTCGAGGAAGCCGTGGCCCGGGTCCTGGCGACCGTCGGCGAGGGTGAGGTGGTGACCTACGGCGAGGTCGCGCTCGAGGCCGGGTACCCGGGGCGCGCCCGGGCGGTCGGCCGCTTCATGGCCGACCACGGCAGCGACCATCCCTGGTGGCGGGTCGTGACGTCGACCGGCCGGCTGGTGCCCGGCCACGAGGCGGAGCAGGCGAAGCGCCTGCGGGCCGAAGGCGTTGAGGTCGTGGACGAGCGGCGGGTGCGGTTCCCGAAGCTGCCGTAGCTCAGCTCATCGGCTCACATCGTGAGCGTGGCGGCCAGGCCGGCGCCGAGCTCCCACGCGTCGTCGAGCTGCTGCTGGGTGGGGGTGCCGATGACCTTCAGGGGTGGCTGGGCCAGGCTCCAGCGCAGGCCGGTGACCACCTTCTCGATCGCCGCCAGCGCGCCGTCGACGTCGTTGTTGCCGTGGAGGTAGACGCCGTAGGGCCGGCCGACCGTGGCGTCGAGGCACGGGTAGTAGACGGTGTCGAAGAAGTGCTTCAGCGCGCCTGACATGTAGCCGAGGTTGGCCGGGGTCCCGAGCAGGTAGCCGTCGGCCTCCAGCACGTCGGTGATCGTCGCCCCGAGCGCCGGCCGGGCCACCACCTCGACGCCTTCGACCTCGGGGGTGGACGCCCCGTCCCGGGCCGACTCGAAGAGGCTGTGCAGCGCCGGCGACGGCGTGTGGTGGACGATCAGCAGGCGGGGCATCGGCTGTCAGGGCCTCAGAGGTTGGCGGGCAGCGCCTTCTCGATCTGGGTGTAACAGACGAACAGGACGACGAGGAAGAACGGTGCCCCCACCAGGTAGGCGATCCAGCCGTTGCGGGGGAGCCACTTCGCCACCACCCAGGCGATCAGCCAGATCAGCGCGCAGGCCGTGGCCCACAGGATCGCGGGCCACCACGAGTTGCTGTCGCCCGACAGGCCGGCGTCGAGCCCTACGGAGTCGGTGGTGCCGCCGTAGTCGCCGTTGTCGCCGTTGTCGCCGTCGTCCGCGGGCGTCGTGGTCGTCGGCGCGGGTGCGGGCTTCTCCTTGGGCGCCAGCTTGGCGACCACGATGATGCGCTGGCGAGCGGAGTACTTCGGGTTGCACGAGGTCAGCGTCAGGCGGTTGTCACCGAAGTTGTCCAGCACGTCGACCTTGCTGGGCGCCACGACATCGATGTGGTCGACCACGTAGCGGAACGAGCCCTGCTGGGTGGTGATGAGGATGTCGTTGCCCTTCTTCAGCTCGTCGACCCGGTTGAACGGCGCGCCATAGGTGGTGCGGTGGCCCGCGATGGCGGCGTTGCCGGGCTGACCGGGCAGCGGGCTGTCGGGGTAGTGACCGGGGCCGCGGCGCAGATCGCCGACCGAGACGCCCTGCACCACGATCTTGTCGACCCCGATGTCGGGGATGACGATGTGGGCCACCGCGTCGCCCTGGGGCGGTGCTGGCGGCGCGGTGGGAGGGGGACCGCCGGGCGGGGCGGTGGTCGTGGTGGAGCCGGCCTCGGCCAGGGCGTCGTCGAACTGGCTCTCCAGCTTGTCCTGGGACTTGGCCTCCTGCAGACCCGTGCCCCACAGCTGGTAGGCGACGAACCCGAGGACGAGGAGGCCGGCGGTGATCAGCACCCGCCCCGCGCCTCCGACGATCCGGGCCCATGGCATGGGACGGCAACCTACCTGGCGCGCGGCCGCGCTCCGGTGAGTGCCCAGCGTCACCCGGTCTTGGTCCACGGTTGGGGGCGTCACTACCCTCGCGAGGTCGCCATGGAGCTGGTAGTTCACTTCCGTGCCGCCGTCGCGCTGCTCGGGCGGTTTCCAGCGCTAGCCGGCATCGACCTCGATGTCGCCCAGGGCCAGATCGTCCTCCTCCGCGGCCCCAACGGTGCAGGCAAGACGACCTTTTTGCGCGCCTGCGCGGGCCTCGTCCCGGTCGTCGAGGGCGAGGCCGAGGTGCTCGGCTGCGACCTCCGCCGCAACCCCCGCGGCGTCCGCGGTCGGGTCGGGCTGCTGGGCCACGGCACCGGCCTGTACGACGACCTCACGGTCGGTGAGAACGTCCGCTTCTGGGGCCGGGCCGCCCGGGCCGAGGCTGCCGATGTCGCCTCGGCGCTGGCGCTGCTCGGGCTCGACGGGCGCTTGCGGGACGTGGCCGTCAACAAGCTCTCGGCCGGGCAGCGGCGCCGAACGTCGCTGGCGTGCCTGCTGGCCCGGCGCCCGGCGCTGTGGCTGCTCGACGAACCCCACGCCGGCATGGACGCCGCGGCCCGTGACCAGGTCGACTCGCTGGTGCGCCAGGCCGTCGCCCAGGGCGCCACGGTCATCTTCTCCTCCCACGAGTCCGACCGGGCGACGGCCCTCGCCGATCGTGTCGTCGAGATCGCCGGCGGCGTCGCCGTCGGGCCCGACCTGAAGGTGGCCGCCGATGTGGCGTGACGCCGCCCTGGTGGCGGAGCGGGACCTGCGGGTCGAGCTGCGGAGCCGGGTGGCGATCAACCAGGTCGCGCCGTTCGCGCTGCTGGTTCTGGTGCTGTTTGCCTTCGCCCTCGACCCCGACACCGGGGTGCTCGCCAGCGCCACGGCCGGCCTGTACTGGCTGGTGGTCCTGTTCTCGGCGTTGCTGGCGGTGTCCCGGAGCACGTCGATCGACGAGGTCGACGGCATCCGCGACGCCCTGCGGCTGTCGGGCCTGGCGCCGGCCGGGGTGTTCCTCGGCAAGGTTGCCGCGGTGGCGGCCCAGCTGCTGCTGCTGGAGGTCGTGCTGGTCGTCGCCGTCGCCGTGCTCTACGACCCCGAGCTGGGCGGCTTCCCCCTGATGATCGCAACCATGCTGGCCGCCACCGTCGCCGTGGCGTCGACGGGCGTGCTCTACGGCGCCGTGGTCAGCGGCGTGCGGGTGCGCGACACCCTGCTGCCGGTGCTGCTGCTCCCGGTCCTCGCCCCGGTGCTGATCGGGGCCACCAAGGCCTTCGAGACCGCCTTCGGCGCCGAGGGCCTGCACGGCTGGGGCTGGTGCGGCCTCGTCTCGTTCTTCGCTGTCGTCTACCTCGTCGCGGGCTCCCTGGCCTACGGCGCACTCCTGGAGGGCTGAGTGTCCGACCCGACCGATTCGATCGACCCGTTCGACGGGGCCAGCGTGCCGGCTCACACCGGCTCGGCGCTGACCCGCGTGCTGGGGTTGAGCGCCCTGGCCGCGCTGGTGGTCTGGGCGCTGTACGGCCTGGTGTGGAGCCCGCCCGACCGCGAGATGGGCGACCTGGTGCGCCTGCTCTACGTGCACGTCCCGGTCGCCATCCTCTTCTACGCCGGCGCCGGCATCGCCACCGCGGCGTCGCTGCTCTGGCTGCGAGGCCGCACGCCCGGGTGGGACGCCCTGGCTGTGGCGGGCGCCGAGCTGGGCGTGGTGTTCGGGGCGCTGACCCTGCTCACCGGGTCGATCTGGGGCAAGCCGACCTGGAACACCTTCTGGACGTGGGACGCCCGCCTGACCTCGACCGCGCTGCTGGAGGTGCTGCTCATCGGCTACCTGGCGGTGCGGCGGGTCGACCCGTCGCCGGCGGGCGGCTCGGTGCGGGCGTCGATCCTGGGCCTGCTGCTGTTCCCCAACGTGATCATCGTGCACTTCTCGGTCGACTGGTGGCGCTCCCTGCACCAGCCGGCCACCGTCACCCGGCTCGACCCGACCATCGAGGGCGACATGCTGGTGGCGCTGATGGTCGGGATGCTGGCCGGCGCGCTGGTGTTCGCCTGGCTGCTGGTCCACCGGTTCCGCGTCGCCTGGCTGGAGCAGCAGGTGGAGCGGCACGACCTCGACGCCGCCGTCGCCGCCCGCCGGGCCGAGGGCGGCCTGTCGCCCTCGACCTCGACTTCGACCTCGGAGGCCCAGCCGGCATGAGCACCGCAACCACGATCCTCGCGATGTCCGACGGCGGCTACCTGGCCGCCGGGTGGCTCGGTGCGATCGTCCTCGTCGGCGGGTATGCCCTCATGACGCTGCGGCGGGGCCGCAAGCTGTCGCGCCGGGTGCCTGAGGGGGAGCGCCGGTGGAGCTGACCCCACGGGACGAGACCGAGGTCCCGAGGCCGTCACGCGGGCGGGTCGGCAGCTCGTCGCGCCGCTGGGTGGCCGGCACGGTCATCGGCGTGCTGCTCGCCGTCATGGGCGTGCTGGTCTACAAGGGCCTGTCCGAGGCGACGCTGTACTTCCGCACCGCGGACGAGGCGGTCGCCGAGAAGGACTCGCTCGGCACCCGCCGCTTCCGGCTGGAGGGCAAGGTCGTCGCCGAGCCGGTCGAGCAGGACGGGACGGTCACCTTCGAGGTCGAGCACCAGGGCGTCGCCGTGCCGGTGCACCACACGGGCTCGCCGCCGGAGATGTTCAAGCAGGGCATCCCGGTGGTGCTCGAAGGTCACTGGGACGAGTCGGGCGAGTTCTTCGCCAGCGACCACATCCTCGTGAAGCACGACGAGAAGTACGAGTCGCAGGACGACTACGACAAGCGCATGTCCGAGGCGGACGACGACACCAGTAGCGGAGACGGCGGCGGGTGAACTCGACCCTGGGCACCGCGGGCGTCGTCCTCGGCCTGGCCGCCGCGAGCCTCGGCGTGGCCACGCTCGCCTACGCGTTGTGGCAGCGCCGGCCCAACCTGATGCCCATCGGCCGCACCTACGCGTTCTGCACGCTGGCCGGGGCGGTCGTGGCGGTGTTCGCCATGGAGCGGGCACTGATCACCCGCGACTTCTCCGTCGACTACGTCGGCAAGGTCGGTTCCCGCAACACCCCGGCACTGTTCAACGTTGCGGCGATGTGGTCGTCGCTCGAGGGGTCGATCCTGCTGTGGGTGCTGATCCTCAGCATCTTCACGTCGCTGGTGGCGTGGCGCTTCCGCGACCGGATGACCGACCCGCTGGTCGCCTGGGCGCTGCTCACCATGCTCGGCATCTGCGTCTTCTTCTTCGCTCTGCTGGCGTTCCCGGCCAACCCCTTTGAGCACGTCTCGCGGGCACCTGGCTTCAACCCGCCGGGCCCGAACCCGCTGCTGCAGAACCACATCCTGATGGCGATCCACCCGCCGATCCTCTACACGGGCTACGTCGGGTTCTCGGTGCCGTTCGCGTTCGCCGTCGCCGCGCTGGCCACCGGTCGGCTCGGCGAGGGCTGGCTGCTGGAGACCCGGCGCTGGACGCTCATCGCCTGGGGTTGCCTCACCGTCGGCATCGTGCTGGGCGGTTGGTGGGCCTACGAGGTCCTCGGCTGGGGCGGCTACTGGGGCTGGGACCCGGTCGAGAACGCGTCGCTCCTGCCGTGGCTGACCGGCACCGCCTACCTGCACTCCGTGATGGTGCAGGAGCGCCGGGGGATGCTGCGGGTCTGGAACCTGTCGCTGCTGTGCGCCACGTTCAGCCTGACGATCCTCGGGACGTTCCTGACCCGGTCGGGCGTGTTGACCTCGGTGCATGCGTTCAGCGACAGCAACATCGGGCCGTGGCTGCTGTCGTTCTTCGGGCTCATCGTCCTGCTGACGCTGGGGCTGATCGGGTGGCGGGGCGATCGCCTGCGGGCGCCGGGCCGGATCGATTCGCCGGTGTCCCGCGAAGGCGCCTTCCTAGCCAACAACGTGCTGTTCGCGGCGTTCGCGTTCGTGGTGCTGCTCGGGACCGTGTACCCGCTGATCTACGAGGCCCTGAAGGGTGACCAGCTCACGATCGGAGCGCCGTACTTCCAACGCATGACGCTGCCGATCGGGCTGGCGCTGCTGTTCCTCATGGCCATCGCGCCCGTGCTGCCGTGGCGCAAGGGCTCGGGCGAGCTGCTGTCACAGCGGTTGTTCTGGCCGGCGTGGGTCGGGACCGGGACGCTCGTCGTCGCGGTCGCACTGGGTGCCCGGGGGCTGGCGCCGCTGGTGGCGTTCGGGCTCGGCGGCTTCGCGGCCGGTGCCGCGCTCCGCCAGGTGGTGCTGGCGTCGCGGCGGCAGGGCTGGCGGGGCCTGGTGGGCCGGACGAACGGCGGGATGATCGTGCACCTCGGCGTGGTCCTCATCGCCGTGGCCTTCGCCGCATCGAGCAGCTACGACACCGAGCGCGAGATCTCGATGGCCAAGGGCGACAGCACCAGCGTCGCCGGTCACACGATCGAGTTCCGCGGCCTCCGGACGGTCGAGAAGAAGAACAAGACGTCGAAGCAGGCGCTGGTGGCGCTGGACGGCAAGGTCTACACGCCGTCGCTCGACCGCTTCCCCGGCGGGAGCCAGGCCATCGGGACCCCGTCGGTGCGGACGAGCCCGAAGGAAGACGTGTACCTGTCGCTGGTCAGCCTGCCGGGCGGCTCGTCCGACAAGACCGTGGTCCGGGTGATCGTCCAGCCGATGATCATGTGGTTGTGGATCGGCGGCGGGATCATGGCCGCCGGCACCGCGCTGGCCGCCTTCCCCGGCCGCCGTCGCCGCGACCCGCTGCAACCCGCGTCGGCCCCGGTGCCGTCACGGGAGGCGCCGGTCGAGCCCGAGCCCGACCTCGACGATCGCGTGGAGGTGGGCGTGTGAGCGACGAGACGCCGACCCCCGAGGACGAGACCGTCGACGCGCCGCCCCGACGCCGGACCATCCTGCTGGTCACGGTGGTGGTCGCCGTGATCGTCGCCGGCTTCGTGGGTGTGCTGGCGACCCGGGCGCCGTCGACCGACAAGTCGGCCACGAGCGCCCTCATCGGCAAGACCGCCCCCCAGGTGGCCGGCAAGACGCTGGACGGCGGGACGTTCAACGCGGACCATCAGCTGGGGCGCTGGGTGGTCGTCAACTTCTTCGCCACCTGGTGCCGGCCGTGCGTCGTGGAGCACCCCCAGCTCGACGCGTTCCAGAAGGAGCACGCGGCGGCCGGTGATGCCGTCCTCGTGAGCGTGCTCTACGACGACGACCCCGACTCGGCCAAGCAGTTCTTCGAGGACCACGGGGGTGACTGGCCGGTGGTCATGGACGACGGCAGCATCGCCACCGAGTACGGCGTGACCGGGGTGCCCGAGACCTACCTCGTCGCCCCCGGTGGCCGGGTCCTGAAGCGGCTGACCGGTGGGGTCACCAAGGAAGGCCTCGAGAACCTCATGGCGCAGTACGAGGAGGCGGTCGGGGGATGAGCGCCGCGACCCCCGCTCGTCCGGTGCCGAGCGCCCGCCGGCTGGGCTGGCTGGCGATGGCCGGGGTGCTCGTCGTCGCACTGCTGATCGGCGTCACCCAGGGTCGGGGCTCGACCAGCCCCCGCGATCGGGCCCAGCACCTGTCCGAGCAGATCATGTGCCCGGTGTGCGACGGCGAGTCGGTGGCCGATTCGGCGTCGTCGGCGTCGGTCGGCATCCGCAAGTACATCAACAACCGCATCGCCGACGGCGCCAGCGACGACCAGATCCGCGACGAGCTGGCCGAGCAGTACGGCGAGCGCATCATCCTGACCCCCGGTCGCAGCGGCCTCGCCTCGCTGGTGTGGACGCTGCCGGTGGCGGTGCTGATCGCGGCCGTCGCCGGGCTGGCGTTCGCCTTCCGGCGGTGGCGAGGCCAGGTCGAGGCGCGGGCGAGCGATGCCGACCGTGAGCTCGTGGAGAGCGCGAGGCATGGCACGGGTGCGTGAGCTGAGCGCCGACGAGCTGTCGGCGCTCGAGGAGGAGCGGGACTTCCTGCTGCGGTCGCTCGACGACCTGGAGGAGGAGCACACCGCCGGCGACGTCGACGAGCACGACTACGCCACCCTGCGCGACGACTACACCGCCCGGGCCGCCAAGGTCATCCGCACCATCGAGCGGCACCAGGCCCGCGACGCCGCGCCGGAGTCGAGCCAGGTGCGCTGGCGGCGCATCGGGATCGCCGCCGGCATCGCCGTGTTCGCCCTGCTCGCCGGCACCCTCGTCGCCCAGGCATCGGGCCGGCGGACCGGCGGCGACAGCATCACCGGCAACATCCGCGAGACCAGCCGCACCGAGATCGACCAAGCCCTCGACCTCGGGAACCAGGGCAAGTGGGACGAGGGGATCGACCTGCTCGACCAGGTCATCGAGAAGGCACCCGACAACGTCGAGGCGGTGACCTACAAGGGCTGGTTCCAGATCCAGAACGGCGACCCGTCCGGGCTGAACACCTTGATCGACGCCAACGACATCGACCCGACCTACCCACCGATCCATGCCTTCATGGCGGTGGCCTTCGACCGCCTCGGCCAGACCGAGTACGCCCGCAAGGAGCTGGCGAAGTTCGACCAGCTCGACCCGCCGCCGTACCTCCAACAACTGGTCGAGTCGCTCCGGCAACGCCTCGCCAAGCCGGCGACCACCACGACGACGGCGAGGAAATAGGTTCCGCTCCCCGAAGGTCGCCTGAGCGGAACCTGTTTCCTCATGCTTCAGGGCGTCGGGGCGCCCCAGTTGTTGGGGCAGGTGCCCGGGGTGGTGCCGTAGGCGTACTGGAGGAAGTCGGCCAGGTCGGCCCGCCAGTAGCCCCAGCTGTGGGTGCCGGTGCCCGTGCAGAAGCGGTGGGCGACGCTGGCGGCGTTGAGCTGGGTGTGGAAGCGGGTGTTCCACTGGCCGATCTGGCGCTCGCCTTCGGTCGACGAGCTGTTCTGGCCCGAGTAGAGCCCGAAGCGGGTGTCGTAGGCGTTGTAGTTGGCGGCCATCTGGTACGGGTTCTGGGTGTCCCAGCGGCCGTTGGCGCCGGCCGGGCCGAAGACGGTCTCCATGCGGAGCTGGGTCGAGCCGGTCACCCGGTAGTTGCCGTCGAAGAACCCGGTCCAGCCGATGCTGGCGCCGACCTGCCACATCGAGTCGGCGACGATCTGCTGGGCGCCGGTCTCGGTGAGGTCGGTGCCGGCCGAGAACGCGCCGACCTTGGAGAAGGTGCCGGTGAATCGACCGGCGTACTCCAGCGAGCCGAGACCGCCCATCGAGAGGCCGGCGATGGCCCGGCCCGAGCGGTCGTGGATGACGTTGAAGTTGGCGTCGATCCACGGCACCAGCTGGCGGATGTGGAAGTCCTCCCACTGGGGCGAGAACCCGCCGTCGGTGGCGCCCCGCCAGTTGCTGTACCAGCCGGCGCGGCCGCCCTCCGGCATGACGACGATGCCGCGGAACGGCGAGCCGGCCACGATGTTCTTGATGTTGCCGCTGCCGCTGTCGGACCAGTCGGCGAAGCCGCCGGCGCCGCCGTGCAGCAGGTAGAGGACGGGGTACGGCGTGGCCGGGTTGGTCTGGTAGTTGGCTGGCAGCAGGATCCGCACCTTGATCTGCGGGTGGCTGTCGTTGCGGTAGATGGCGCCGGTGGTCATGGTGGCGTCGATCAGCCGGGGGACCCCCGATCCCTCGCTGCCGGTGACCTGCGACCAGCTGACCAGTGTGATGCCGTTGGAGCTCGGTGCCGGCAAGGTCGGCGGTGCCGCCCCGGCCGGGACGCTCGACGCCGCGACCATCGTCACGGCCCCGACCAGCCCGGCGACGAGCGCCACCCGCCCGCGCCGCGGCACAGCGGTGCGTTGCCTCATTGCTTCCCCCCAAGGGTCAGTTGTGCCCTACGCCGACCCTACACCTCCGTGAACAGTTCTGTACACGGGTTGTCGGGTCAGCGGGTCAGCTGTCGGGGCGGGGGACGAAGTGGGCGTCGGTCCAGTGGGTGCCGTTGCTCGTCAGGACCCAGGTGGAGGCCTTGGGCCACGTGAGGGCGTGGTGGAACGAGGTGCCGAGGATGCGCAGCTCGGACAGGAGGTCGGGGATGACGTCGCCGTGGCTGCAGAGCACCGCCGTGTCACCCAGCTCCCGCAGCTCGTCGGCCAGCTGCAGGGCGGCCGGGCCGTCGCTGCCCTCGACGAGCCGGGCGTCGGTCTCGACCCGGAGGCCGGTCACGTCGGCCAGCGGCTCGAGGGTCTCGATGCAGCGCAGCGAGGGGCTGGAGATCAGCCGGGTGAGGCCCTCGGCCTGCAGGCGGACGGCGAGGCCGTTCGACTGGCGGCGGCCCTTCTTGCTGAGCGGGCGCAGGTCGTCGTCACCGACCCATGCGCTGCGGTCCCCGGCATCGGCGTGGCGGATGAGGTACAGCGTCGACACTGCCCGTGATGATGTCACCCGGCCAGCGCCCGCAGCTCATCGAGCACCACGGGGAGCGCCTCGAGGAGGTGGTCGACGTCGTGATCGGTCGACGACCACCCGAACGAGATGCGAAGGCTGTGGTGGGCGTCGACGCCCATCGCCTCCAACACCGGCGACGGCTCCAGCCCCTCGGAGGCGCAGGCACTGCCCGAGTGGGCCGCGATCCCCTTGCGATCGAGGCCCAGCAGCACGGCCTGAGGCTCGATGCCCTCGACCCCGAGGCACACGATGTGCGGCAGCCGCAGGTCGTCATCCGGGGCCCCGTAGAGCTCCAACCCCTTCGTTCTCGGCGTGGCGCCGAGGACGCTGCTCGCCAGGCGGCGCTGAAGCGCCCCCTCCGCCTCGACGTCGATGGCGGCGCAGGCGGCCCCGAAGCCGACGATGCCGGGTACGTTCTCCGTCCCGGCCCGCCGGGCCCGCTCCTGGTCGCCGCCCACCAGCAGCGGCCGCAACCGCAGCCCTCGCCGGATCAGCAGCGCGCCCACCCCAGGAGGCCCGCCCAGCTTGTGGGCACTGACCGACAGCAGGTCGGCCGCCAGCGCCCGGAAGTCGATCGGCACGTGGCCGGCGGCCTGGGCAGCGTCGACGTGCACCAGCACGCCGCGCTCCCGGCAAGCGGCGACGACCTCGGCGACCGGCTGCAGGGTTCCGACCTCGTGGTTGCCCCACTGCAGGTGCACGAGCGCGGTGTCCGGCCGGATGGCCTCGAGCACTGCGTCCGGGTCGGTCCACCCCCGCCCGTCCGGCGCCACGTAGGTCACCGGGCCGTGCTGCTCGGCCGCCAGCCGGACAGCCGAGTGCTCGACCGCCGGCACCACCTGGTGCGCACCCCGCGCGGCCGCACCCCAGCACGCCGCGGCGATGGCCTCGGTCGCGCCGGACGTGAAGGTCACCTCCCGGTTGCGGGCCCCGAGCAGTGTCGCGACCGCGTCTCGGGCCTGCTCGACGGCGTAACGGGCAGCGAGGCCCTCGGCGTGGATGCGGCTGGGGTCGCCGACGGTGTCGAGCCAGCCGACCATCGCATCCCGGGCCTCGGGGCGGAGGGGTGAGGTCGAGGCGTGGTCGAGGTACGTGCGGCTCACGGGTTCACGGGTTCAGGCGGTGTTGCCCTGCACCGCGGTCACGCAGCGCTCGCCTCCGGTGGGCAGCGACAGTGCGGTCTCGGTGACCATCCGCCGCCCGTACAGCGTCTCGAGCATGCCCTTGACCATGCCCCGGTCGACCGCGCAGATGACCGGATGGTCGATGGCCACGCCGCCGAACGGGCAGTTCTCGTTGACGATGTTGAGGTCCTCGGCGTGGGAGGCGAAGCCGTGGGCGGTGAGCGCATCCGCGACCGTGTGCAGCGCCGCCTGGAACGACCGGTGCCGCTCCGAGCCGGGGGACATGGTTCCGGCCAGCGCCTTGCCGTACTCCAGCCCGACCTCCTCGGCCAGGCGCTCCGACCGCTCGGGGCCCAGCTCGGCGAGCGCCCGCCCCAACAACGACGTCAGCACGTCGTCGTGGCGCAGCGGCAGCTCGAGGGCGATCTCGGGAGCCACCACCCGGTAGCGCTTGGACGGCCGCCCGGCCCCGCCGCCACTCGGCTTGGCGGCCACGTCGACCTCGACATACCCGCCGGCGACCAGTTTGTCGAGGTGGTGGCGGGCGACGTTGGGGTGGAGGTCGAACTGCTGGGCCACGGCCGACGCGGTGGCGCCGTCCACGTGCTCGTGGACGTACAGGTAGATGGCCCGCCGGGTGGGATCACCGAAGGCCGACGTGACCGCGGTCACCACCGACGCGAAATCCGTCGGCGATAGCGCCGGGGTTATCGGGGGCCGCTCCACGCTCGGTATTCTACCTACGGCCGTAGTGCTAATCCCTGGGAGCTGGAAATGCCCGTCAGCGAAGCCGAGGTGCTCGAGGCCCTGCGCCCGGTCGAGGACCCCGAACTGCATCGCAGCATCGTCGACCTGGACATGGTGCGGAAGGTCGCGGTCGACGGCGGCCAGGTGGCGGTCACGGTGGCACTCACCGTGGCGGGCTGCCCGCTCCGCAACGAGATCACGCGCCGCGTCGACGAGGCGGTCACCGCGCTGTCCGGCGTCGACGCCGTCGACCTCGACTTCACGGTCATGACCGACGACGAGCGGGCTGCGCTGCGCACCAAGCTGCACGGCGACCCGGCCGCCACCGCGGGCTCCCAGCAGGCCCACGGCCACGCCGAGGGCCGCGAGATCCCGTTCGCCCAGCCCGACAGCACCACCCGGGTCCTGCTGGTGGCGTCGGGCAAGGGCGGCGTCGGCAAGTCGTCGGTCACCACCAACCTGGCCGTGGCGCTCGCGGCCCGGGGCAAGGACGTCGCCGTCGTCGACGCCGACGTCTGGGGCTTCTCGATCCCCCGCATGCTGGGCGTCGACCACCCGCCGGTGGTCATCGACTCGATGCTGGTCCCGCCCGAGGCCCATGGCGTGCGCTGCATCTCCATGGGGTTCTTCGCCGCCGAGGACCAGCCGGTCATCTGGCGGGGGCCCATGCTGCACAAGGCGCTGGAGCAGTTCCTGACCGACGTGTTCTGGGACGAGCCCGACTACCTGGTGGTCGACCTGCCTCCGGGCACCGGCGACATCTCCATCAGCCTCGCCCAGTTCCTGCCCCGCTCCGAGGTCTACGTGGTCACCACGCCCCAGCCGGCCGCGCAGCGGGTCGCCCAGCGGGCCGCGTTCATGGCCCAGAAGGTCAACCTCGAGGTCAAGGGCGTCATCGAGAACATGTCGTGGTTCACCGGCGACGACGGGAAGCGCTACCAGCTGTTCGGCGAGGGCGGCGGCGAGGAGCTGGCCCAGCGCCTCGGCGTCCCGCTCGTCGGCAAGGTGCCGCTGGTGCCGGAGCTGCGGGAGGGCGGCGACCGCGGCCAGCCCATCGCGGCCGTCGATCCCGACGGCGAGGCGGCGTCGACCTTCGCCCGCATCGCCGAGACGATCGACGTCGAGTTGGCGCCCAAGCGCATCTACCACCGCGAGCTGCGCCTCAACTGACGCTCGGCGCTCGAATTCTCGAAAAATCTGGGCACCCTTTCGCCGTTCCGCTAGTCATTGGGGCGATGGGAACGGTGAAGTGGGCATCGTCGCCCACCTTGGGGGGCACCTTCGAGGGTGTCTACGCGTCCGAGTTCCCGAGCATCGCCCGCCTGGCATACCTGCTGGTGGGCTCGCAGGCGGTCGCCGAGGAGCTGGCGCAGGACGCCTTCCTCCGGCTGTTCGAGCGCTTCGACGCGGTCGACAACCCGCCTGGATTCCTGCGGACCGTGGTGGTGCGGCTGGCCTTGACGTGGTTGAGCCGAGCCGACATGGAAAAAGCCCGTCTCGCCGCGGTGGGGGTCGCTCAGCCGGCGGTCGAACCACCGGAGGTCGACGAGATGTGGCAGGCGCTGGGACGTCTCAGCCCGTCAAGGCGGACCGTGCTGGTCCTCCGCTACTACGAGCAGCTCCGGCACGGCGAGATCGCCGCGCTCCTGGGCTGCTCGGCTGCCACGGTCCGCAGTCGTACCCGCCGAGCCCTCGAGGACCTCCGCAAGGAGCTGGGCGAATGAGCGGCGAGATCAAGCTCACCGAGCGGTTGGGGTCGGCGTTGCGCGACGTGGCGGATCGCGCTGATTTCGTGCCGCCGCCGTTCGATCCTCGCCGGTCGCCGATGGTCGTCCTGCCCGAAGAGGCGGAAGCCGGACACCATCGGCGCCGGCGGATGCTGGCCGCGGCGGTGATCCTCGTGGTGCTGGCGGTCTCGGTCGCGGCGCTGCGAGCCCTGCCCCACGAGAACCCCGAGGACGACGACATCGTCGTGAAGACCGGCGAGGAGAAGGGGCCGTCGGTCCTCGTCCCCATGTGGATGCCCGCCGGCGCCGAGCTGTGGACGGCCCACGCCGGGTTCTCCGACATCATCCCCGGCGGAGGTGTCGGCGGCCGCTACCAGCTGCTCGGCGACCCCAACCAGGGCACGGCGATGCTGATCTGGGTCCAGCCGGTGCAGACATCGGGGGAGTCCGGCGGCGAGAAGGTCTGGCTGCGGGGCCAGCGCGGGGTCCTGTGGGACTTCGGGGGCGGCCGCGCCGCGATGAAGAAGATCGTCTGGACCGAGGGCGACGCCACCATCGACGTCCGCTACCGAGGCATGACCACGAGGGAGGCGGTCGACGTCCTGGACGAGCTCACCTGGCGGTCGGCGGCCCACCAGGAGGGGTTCACGCCCCCGACCGAGGGCCCGATGCGCCAGGCCGGCGAGGCCATCACCGTCGCCCGCCGCCAGGTGCAGTTCGCCGAGCTGGCCTACGGGCTCGCCCCGTCGGCCCAGGCCGCGCCGGGGGAGGAGCGCACCGGGATCGTCGTGCGGACCGTGGCGCCGACCGGGCACCTCGACGGAACGTACCTGGAGGCCTGGTTCTCCGGGACCATCGGCGGGGACAAGGTCGTCCGCAACCAGTACTCGGCGCAGAACCGCGCCTGGCAGTGGCCGGACGGCAAGCAGGTGTGGATCAGCGTGGTCGGCAAGCCGATCGACGACATGACGTTCCACAAGATCGTCGAGTCGGTGGGGACCGTGAAGGGCAAGGCCCTCCGGCAGCTGATGACCGGGGCGGAGGCCGCCGCGGCCCGCTCGCCGCTCGTGGCGACGGCGGGCTTCCCGATGGCGACGGTCGAGGTGCGGGGCGACCTCCGCATGCGGATGGTGTGCCTGCGCCTCGACGCCGCGGCCGACGGCGAGGTCCACTGCGACACCCAGCCGATCGCGACGGCTATGGGCCCGGAGGACGTCGAGACCGGCGGCTTCCTCATCGACGGCCGCTGGTTCGTGGTGGCGGCGCGCTACAACGCGGCGGCACCTTCGATCCAACCCGCCCACACCACGTCCTTGCAGATCACCCCGGCCGTGGTGAGCAGCGGTGGGTGGCAGGTCGCCCTGGCCGAGGTGCCCGCCGACGTCCAAGAGGTCGAGGTCAACTGGGGCCCGGAGGTCACCCTGCTCCGCCCGGACAAGGACGGCAACCTGCACATCTAGCCCACGCCGACCGGGTCCTTGGGCTTGTGGAAGCCGGGGGTCGGCTTGGGGTCCCGATGGTGGAGGATCTCGTCGACCAGGCCGTACTGCACAGCGTCCTCGCCCCGGAGGATGAAGTCGCGGTCCATGTCGGCCTTGATGCGGTCGCGGGGCTGGTTGGTGCGCTCGACGAGCACGTCGACGATGCGCTCCCGCAGGAACACCATCTCGTTGACCGCGATCTCCAGGTCGGACGACTGGCCCTGGGCTGCACCGTGGGGCTGGTGGATCAGGACCCGGGCGGTCGGCAGGACGTACCGATGGCCGGGCTCGCCGGCCGCCAGCAGCACCGCGGCCGCCGACGCCGCCTGACCCACGCACACCGTGTGGATGGGCGAGGTCATGAACTGCATGGTGTCGTAGATGCCGAACAACCCGAGGACATCGCCGCCGGGCGAGTTGATGTAGAGGTTGATCGGGCGCTGCTGGTCCTCGCCCTCGAGGTGCAGGAGCTGGGCGATGATCAGGTTGGCGACGTCGTCGTCGATGGCGCTGCCGAGGAACACGATGCGCTCCCGCAACAGCCGTGAGTAGATGTCGTAGGCGCGCTCGCCCCGGTTGGTGGTCTCGACGACGGTCGGGATCAGCATCATGCCTCGCTCCTTCGTGCAACCGATGGGTTGCGCATGACGGTAGGCGGCACAATGCCGATTCGCAACTGTATAGTTGCGCATATGTCGGATACCGAGGTGAACAGCCAGGTAACGCGGTCGGTCGTGCTGGACGCCGGGTTGGACGACGTGTGGGCGGCAGTCGCCGACCCCGAGCGCCGTCGCCTCTGGCTCGACGACGAGGACGCGCAGGCCCGGGCCTGGCGGGTGGACCACGAGGCGCCCGGCCGATCGCTCACCTGGACCTGGTGGCACCCCGAGGACCCCGCCGGCGCCTCGCAGGTCGAAGTCGTGCTGGACGAGGAGCCCGACGGCGCGACCCGGCTGGTCGTCACCGAGCGGCTGGTGCAGCCGACGCCCGCCGCCACGAGCCGGATGCGGGCCAGCGCCGGCGTCACGTGGGGCAGCCGCCTGCTGGGGCTGGAGCTCCTGCTCGTCGCCGCCGTCGCCCTGGTCCGCTGAGGCCGACGCCATGGCCGCCGCGCCCGACGACGCGGTCTTCGCGGCGCTGGCCGACGGTACCCGCCGGGCGATCCTCCAGGCCGTCTCCGAACGCGGTCCGCTGACCGCCACCGCGCTGGCGACCGAGCTGCCGGTCACCCGCCAGGCGGTGGCCAAGCACCTCGCCCTCCTGCGGGAGGCCGGGTTGGTGGTGTCGGACCGGGCGGGACGGGAGACGAGGTTCGTCGCCGACCCCGAACCGCTCCGCGACCTGGCCGCCTGGGCCGCCGCGACGGGTCGCCGCTGGGACGACCGCCTCGAGAAGCTGCGCTCAACCCTTACGAAGTAAGAAAACCTGGGTCGACCAGGGCCGCCAGCAATCCGCAGAGGCCGTTCGACCCGTACTCTCGATGTGGTGGAGCATCCGCTCGAAGCCGATCGCGGGCCGGCGGCGCCGAAGGCGCCTGTACGCACGGACCCGCCGGCGACCTCGCCCGTCGGGCGGCGGATCGTCCTGGGCATGTTCGGGCTCGGCGCCACCGGGATCCTGTTCGGGCAGAAGATCCACGACACCGTCGAGCGGTGGCTCCGGCCGGTCACCGAGAACGACCCGACCGGGCTGTCGACGCTGCTGCCCACCTCCGGGCGCTTCCGCATCTACTCGGTGACCAACTCCCTCCCGAGCAAGGGCGACGCCGAGTACCGGCTGAAGATCGACGGCCTCGTCGACCGCCCGCTGATCCTCAGCCTCGCCGACCTGAAGGCCCGCAAGGCCACCAAGCTCGTCAAGGACTTCCAGTGCGTGACCGGCTGGCGGGTGCCCGACGTCCCGTGGAAGGGCGTCCTCCTCCGTGACCTGCTCGACGAGGTCGGCGTCAAGAAGGGCGCCACCCACCTGCGGATCTATTCGTTCGACGGTGCCTACACCGAGAGCCTCACCCTCGACCAGGCCCGGCGCCGTGACGTCATGGCCGCCTACGAGATGGAGGACGGGCCGGTCACCCAGGAGCACGGCGGACCGGTCCGCCTCTACGTCGCCCCGATGTACGGCTACAAGTCGCTCAAGTGGCTCGACCGCATCGAGGTCGTGAACCACCTCGACGAGAAGGACGCCGGCTACTGGGAGGTCAGGGGCTACGACACGGACGCCTGGATCGGCGAGTCCAACGGCCGCGAAGGCGACGAGAAGGTCTGAGCATGGTGGCCACGGAGGTCACGGAGACCACCGACGACGTCGAGCGGTTCACCGGCGCCGAGCGGGCGTTGCACTGGGTCACTGCTGCGCTGGTCCTGACCTGCGCCATCACCGGGCTCATCCTCTACGTCGGGTCGCTGTCGGCGCTGGTGTCGCGGCGGGACCTGCTCAAGCACGTCCACGTCTACGCCGGGCTCGCGATGCCGGTGCCGATGATCGCGGCCTATGCCGGCCACTGGCGCGACGCAGTCCGCAAGGACGTCCGCAGGCTCGCCCGGTGGACCAAGGCCGACAAGCGCTGGCTGCGCACCCGGGGCCGGGCGGCCCACGACCAGGTCGGCAAGTTCAACGCCGGCCAGAAGGCCAACGCCGCCTTCATCGCCGGAATGATCCCGGTGATGCTGGTCACCGGCTCGATCATGCGGTGGTTCGACCCGTTCCCCCTGTCGTGGCGGAGCGGGGCGACCTTCGTCCACGACTGGACGGCGATCGTCACGTGGTTCGTGGTCGCGGGTCACATCCTCATCGCCTTCGGCAACCCGCCTGCGCTCCGGGCGATGATCAAGGGCCGGATGTCCGAGGACTTCGCCCGGCGACACCACCCTGGCTGGGCAGGTTCACCCGACACGGATGCCTGAGGCCACCCCGGAGCCTTCTACGATGGCCGGGCCTTTCCCGCCCATTCGCCAGGAGGAACGAGTCGTGGACGTCCGCATCGGGGTGACCCAGTCGCCGAAAGAGCTCGAGATCCTGTTGGCTGACGACACCGATCCCGACGCCGTCCGCAAGCACGTCGACAAGGCCGTCGAGAGCGGAGGCACGTTGTGGCTGACCGACCGCCGGGGCCGGCAGGTCGGCATCCCGTCGGCCAAGCTGGCCTACGTCGAGATCGGCACGCCCGAGGCGGGCCGCCGCATCGGCTTCGGCGGGTAACCGCCGGCCGCTGGGGCCGGAGGGCTCGGAGGAAAGGACCCAAGCACGGCCATGGCGATCGACCTCCTCGATCGCAAGCTGCTGTTCGTGACCGGCAAGGGCGGGGTCGGCAAGACGACGATCGCGGCCGGGCTGGCGCTGCTGGCGGCCCAGAACGGCCAGCGCGTGCTGCTGTGTGAGGGCGACGCCAAGGGCGACGTCGCCCGGGCGTTCGAGGCCACGCCACTGGCGTTCGACCAACGCGAGCTGGTCCCCGGCCTCTGGGCCATGGCCATGGACACCGAGGAGTCGCTGAAGGAGTACCTGCGGCTGCAGCTCCGCCTCCCGCTCATCGCCCGCATGGGCCCGCTGGCCCGGACGTTCGACTTCGTCGCCAACGCCGCGCCCGGGGTCAAGGAGATCCTGGTCGTCGGCAAGCTCTGCTGGGAGGTGCGCTCCGACGCGTGGGACCTGGTCGTGGTCGACGCTCCGGCGTCGGGCCACATCGTCGCCCAGCTCGGCGCGCCCGCCGCCATCCAGGAGCTGGTCAAGGTCGGCGCCGTGCGCGACCAGACCGGCTGGATGATGGACATCCTCGGCGATTCCCAGCAGACCGGGGTCGTAGTGGTCGCCACACCCGAGGAGATGCCGGTCAACGAGACCATCGAACTAGCCACCCGCCTTCGGGCCGAGACCGACGTCGACCTGGGTGCGGTGGTGGTCAACCGGGTGCTCCCCGAGCTGTTCAGCCGGGGCGAGGAGGAGGTCTTCCGTCGGCTCCAGGACCCGGAGCTGGCCGCTGAGCTGGCCGCGGCCGCCGAGGGCCCGGTGCAACCGGTGCTCGACGGCGCCGAGCTGGCGGTCCGGCTGCGGCGCACCCGCGCCGAGCACCTCGACCGGCTCCGCGACGGCGTCACCGGCACCGAGCTGCTCTACCTCCCCGAGCTGTTCCAGCGCAGCCAGGGCGTCCGGGCGACCCGCCAGATCGCAGCTGCTCTCGGCGAGGAGCTGGGCTACTGATGGCGATGGCCGAACCGACCACCGCGACCCTCGACCAGTTGCTGGCGGCCAAGGAGATCGTCATCTGCTGCGGCTCGGGTGGCGTCGGCAAGACCACGACCGCGGCGACCCTCGGCGCCATGGCCGCGGCGCACCTCGGCGGCCGGGTCCTGGTCATCACCGTCGACCCGGCCCGCCGCCTGGCCAACGCCCTCGGCCTGGCCGAAGGCTTCGGCAACGTGGAGACGAGGGTGCCTCACGAGCTGTTCGCCGAGTCCGGGGTCGAGGCCCGGGGCGAGCTGTGGGCTGCCATGCTCGACACCAAGCAGTCGTGGGACGACCTGGTCCGCACCCACGCCCCCGACGCCGCCACGCGGGACGCCATCCTGGCCAACCCGCTGTACGTGAACATCACCAGCCGGTTCGTGCACAGCCACGACTACGTGGCCATGGAGCGGCTCTACGACATCCACCGCTCGGGCCGCTACGACCTGATCGTCGTCGACACCCCACCCACCCGGAACGCGATCGACTTCCTGGAGGCGCCGGCCCGCATGGCCGACTTCTTCTCCAGCCGCCTGCTCCGGATGCTGACCGTCCCGGCCCGCAGCCGGCTGGTCACCATGGCGTCGCGGCCCTTCTACACGGTGGCCGACCGCGTCCTCGGCTCGCAGTTCCTCGAGGACATCGCCGAGTTCTTCCTGCTGTTCCAAACCATGTACGCGGGCTTCGTCGAGCGCTCCGAGGCCGTGTCCCGCACCCTGGCCGACAAGCGGACGACGTTCGTGGTGGTGTCGACCCTGGAGCCGGCGCCGGTGCGGGAGGCCGAGTTCTTCGTGCGGGCGCTGGCCGACCGCGACTTCGGCCTCGGCGCCGTGGTCCTCAACAAGGTGCTGCCCGACTGGTTCCGAGCGCCGGGCACCACGTCGGTGGCCCAGCGCCTGTCCAGCCAGTCGACGGCACTGGCCGAGCAGTTGCCGCCCAGCCTGGGGGACCCCAGCCAGGTGGCCCGGGTCCTCGGCGAGGTGGGGGAGAGCTTCCTCAACTTCCAGATCGTCGCCCGCCGCGAGGCCGAGGAACGATCTGACCTGGCGAGACATGCGGAGGTCGTGGCTTCGGTACCGTACGCAGACCGCGACGTCACCGACCTGGCCGGGTTGCTGGCGTTGGGCGAGCACCTCTGGCGGGAACGATGAACGCTGCCATGGCCAACGAACGACCTGGTCCCCGGGCGCAGGAGATGAAGTGATGGCGAGCCTGGCGGAGCTGGCGCGCTTCTTCACCCGGATCGACCCGGCTGCGGTCGCCCACCTGCAGCGGCTGGTGGCCAGCTGGGGCCTCCTGGCCGACTTCTCGTTCTCGGACCTGCTCATGTTCGGCGTCGTCGGCCAGCCCCGGGAGGACGACGGCAACCGCTTCGTGGTGCTGGGCCAGGTCCGGCCGACCACCGCCCAGACCGTGTACCGGGCCGACTGGGTCGGCACGGTCCTGGAGGAGAACGACCGCCCGCTCGTGGCCCGGGCCTACAAGCTGGGCGAGATCATCGAGGGCGAGATCACCGTGCCGCCGCTGAAGGAGCGGGTGCGGATGTTGTGCATACCGGTCCGCTACCGGGGCGAGGTGGTGGCGGTGCTGACCCGGGAGTCGGCGCCGTCGATCGGCCGCCAGCCCGGCGAGCTGGAGCGCATCTACGTCGACGTCTTCAACCGCTTCGCCCGCATGATCGCGGTCGGCGACTTCCCCTTCGACGCCGAGAACATCGAGTCCAAGGAGGCCCCCCGGGTCGGCGACGGCGTCATCGTCCTCGACGACAGCGGCCGGGTCGAGTACGCCTCACCCAACTCGGTGTCGACGCTGCACCGGCTGGGGATCCACGGCAACGCCGAGGGCCTGCGCTTCAGCGAGGTGGGCCTGGAGGAGAACGTCGTGCGCACGGCGTTCCAGATCGGCGTGCCGGTCACCGAGGAGATCCCCCGGGGCACCGAGGTGACGGTGCTCATGCGCTGCATCCCGATCGTCGAGAACCGGGCGGTGACCGGCGCCGTCGTGCTGCTCCGGGACATCTCCGAGCTGCGTCACCGCGACCTGCTGCTGCTCTCCAAGGACGCCACCATCCGGGAGATCCACCACCGGGTGAAGAACAACCTGCAGACGATCTCCTCGCTGCTGCGGCTCCAGGGGCGCCGCCTGGAGTCGCCCGAGGCCAAGCTGGCCATCGAGGAGTCGGTGCGCCGCATCCGGTCGATCGCCCTGGTGCACGAGATCCTGTCGCGCGAGGTCGGCGACGACGTGCCGTTCAACGAGATCGTGCGCCCGCTGGTCGGCAACCTCCAGGAGGCGATGGAGACCCCGGAGCGGCCGATCACGGTCACGGTCGAGGGCGACGGGGGAGTGCTGCCCGCCACGATCGCCACGCCGCTGGCGGTCGTGCTGAACGAGCTGTTCCAGAACGCCGTCGACCACGCCTACCCCGACGACCTGGACCTCGGGAGCGAGGGAGCGAGGGTGCACGTCGGCATCGAGCGCGACGAGAAGGACCTGGTGGTGAAGGTCGCCGACGACGGGGCGGGGCTGCCGGAGGGGTTCGCCCTCGAGTCCACGACGGGCCTCGGGCTCTCGATCGTGCGCACGCTGGTGCAGACCGAGCTGGGCGGGGAGATCGACATCGCCAGCGGCGAGGGATCAGGTGATCGGCCGGGCACCACGGTGGCGCTCACGCTGCCGATCCAACCGCCGCAGGTCGGTACGGGGTGAAGTTCCCCAGTTCCCCGACCGAGCTGCTGCGCGGTTGTCGGAATTCGGTACTACGTGATCAGGCGGTCTGGCGACGTGCCCGGGCGGCACGCTGGCGACGGATCGCCCGACGCTCTTCCTCGGACGTGCCACCCCAGATACCACTGTCCTGGTTGGTCACCAGTGCGTACTCGAGACAGGTCTTCTGCACATCGCACTCGCGGCACACGGCCTTGGCGTTGTCGATCTGCTCGATTGCCGGACCGGTGGTCCCGACCGGGAAGAACAGATCGGGGTCGGTGTCGCGACATGCGGCATGCTCGCGCCAGTCATCTCGCTCGATTGATAGGGATAGCGTGCGGCTCTGCGTCAGGGCCACGGGACCTCCACGGCGGATCGGGTCACCGGTTGTGACGAGTTTCACATGCCACCGCGATACCTAATGCGTGTGGCTGCGACCTGGTCAGAGTATCGGCCTTGCACTTGCCTGGCAAGCACTTTTTTCAACATCGAAATGAGAAGTTCATGACGCTGGTTATTGGCCACAAAGGCGCTCCGACCCTCGCGGCCGAGAATTCGGCCGCGAGCTTTGCGCAGGCACGGGCGCTAGGCGCCGATGGTGTGGAGCTCGACGTCCGCCGGGTCGGTGACGGGCACCTGGCGGTCTGGCACGACCCTGTCCTCGCCGACGGCACGGTCTTGCTCGACACATCATGGCCCGCGATCGAAGGCTCCGTGGACGATTTGGAGGCAGTTCTCGACGCCAGCGCCGGATTGCGCTTGGTCAACGTCGAGATCAAGAACTGGCTCTACGACAGCGACTTCGACGAGACGCTGACGATCGCCGACCTCGTGGCCGCGGTGCTCGCCAGTCGACCCGAGCCCGAGCGGCCGACGTTCGTGGTCTCGTGCTTCCACCAGCCGACCGTCGACCGGGTTCGCAAGGTCTTGGCCGACGTGGCTCCCGAGATCGGCGTCGGCTGGCTGCTCTGGAACGTCGACGACCCCGCGGCCGTGGTGGCCGCCGCCGCCGAGGGCGGCTACCGGGCGCTGCACCCCCACTACACCGCGGTGACGCCCGAGCTGGTGGAGCAGGCCCATGCCGCCGACGTGGCGATCAACTGCTGGACCTGCAACGACCCCGAGACCATCGCCTGGCTCGCCGAGATCGGCACCGACGGCATCATCACAGACAACCCGACGCTCGCTCTGGAGGTCCTCGGTCGCTGACGGCTCGTGGTATGACTGCGCTTGGTGAGGTACGGAGCGCGTTCAGTGGCAGTCGTGCTGGCGGTGGTCGTCGCCGCGGCCCTGGGGAACGCCTGCGGCAACGACGAGGACAGCCGTTCGTCCACTGAGGGCGCGACCACCACGACCACGTCCCAGCCGGCGACGACCCAGACCTCGGCGCTGGCGGCGGTCCAGGACGTGCTGGCGAGCCGCATCCGGGGCGAGTTCCCCGGCGTCCAGGAGACGAAGGTGGTCGTCGACGGTGACACGCTGCAGCTCGCGTTCACCGTCGGCGAAGGCGAGACGCCGGGTAGCGCCCGCGACTACGCCCAGCTGGCCGCCACTGAGCTGCAGACCGTGGCGCCGGATCTCGTCGCTGCGCTCACTGACGTCACGGTCACGATCAGCCAGGCCGACGGTTCCGTCGACGAGGAGACCTACCGCCTCCACGGCGAGCTGCTGCCGATCAGCTGACGGGCTCGGGCAACACCAGGTCGAGGATGTCGGGCTCGTGGCGGAAGGTCAGGTGCTCGACCTCGCCCAGGTAGTCGCCGTCGACCTGGTAGGGGACCGGGTCGTAGCCCCGGACGGTCAGGCCGTCGACGTCGATCCGGTAGTCGACCCAGCGGCTGGAGCGCAGGCTCTTGCCGCTGCTGAGGGCCGAGGCGACGACCCGCAGCGTCCGGTCGAAGCGCATCGTCCGCAGGGTGAGCGCCGCCAGCCCGGTGTCGAGCGTGGTCTCGGGTGACAGGTCGAGCGGTCGGTTCCCCAGGTACGTGTAGGGGTTCGTGTTCATGACGATCGTGAGGTAGCCGTCCTCGACGACCGTGCCGTCCGGGTGCTCGACCTCGAAGCTGGGCTTGCGGTGGTCGTAGTGGCGGAACCAGGTGGCGAAGCCGGAGTACACGAACAACGGGTGGCCGGCGTAGCGCTTCAGGCCGGCGTGCCGCTCGACCTGGGCCACCACCGCGGCGTCGAAACCGACCCCGGTGTGGAACAGGAAGTAGCGGCCGTTGACCGAACCGAGGCCGACGCGGCGGATCGAGCGGCGGCCCAGGGCGTCGAGCAGCTGGCCGGTGGCCTCGATCGGGTCGTTGGGCAGGCCGATCGTGCGGGCGAACACGTTGGTCGACCCGCCGGGCAGGGCCGCGAGCGCGCAGCCGGTGCCGGCGAGGCCGTTGGCCGCCTCGTTGAGGGTGCCGTCGCCCCCGAGCACGACGACGACTTCGGTGCCGCTGGCGGCCGCGCCCTGGGCGAGGCGGGTGGCGTGGCCCCGGCGCTTCGTCTCCGCCAACGTCACCTGGTGATCGGCCGAGAGCGCCTTGCGGATGACGACCCGGCTGCGGGGTGTCACCGACGACGCAGTCGAGTTGACCAGGAACAGGATCCTCACTGACAGGCGAAGCTATCCGCTGGAGCAAGAGGGCGCGAATGGTTACCGCGCGGTTACTTACGGCACGGGTGACTCGCGAGGAGGATTTGGATGCGCCGCGAAATTCCGGCAGCATGACCAGCCATGAACGTGGTCGTGTGCGTGAAGCAGATCCCGGATCCCGCCGAGCCCGGGAAGCTCGAGGCCGACAACACCCTCGACCGGAGCGGCAAGCTGATCCTCGACGAGTCCGACAGCTACGGCGTCGAGATGGCCCTCCAGCTCGTGGATGCTGCCGGCGGCGGCGAGGTCACCCTCGTCTCCATGGCTCCGGGGGGCGAGACCGCAGGTCTGCGCACCGCCCTGGCCATGGGCGCCGCCAAGGCCATCCTGGTGTCGGACGACGCCCTGTCGGGCGCCGGCGCGCTGGACACCGCCAAGGTGCTGGCCGCCGCCATCAAGCGGGCCGAGCCCGAGCTGGTGCTCGCCGCCACCGAGTCGAGCGACGGCTACACCGGCACCATCCCGGAGCAGGTGGCCGCGCTGCTCGGCCTGCCGTCGATCACCTTCGCCAAGCACGTCGAGATCGCCGATGGCACCGTCAAGGTCCAGCGCCAGACCGAGCTGGGCTACGACGAGGTCGAGTCGCCGCTGCCCGCCGTGGTGTCGGTGACTGCCGGTGTGGTCGAGCCCCGCTACCCCTCCTTCAAGGGCATCATGGCCGCCAAGTCCAAGCCGGTCGACCAGGTGACCGTCGCCGACCTGGGCATCGACCCGGGCTCGGTGGGCGCCGCCGGTGCCGGCCAGGAGATCGTGGCCGTCGAGGACGCCCCCGCCCGCGAGGCCGGCGAGATCGTCGAGGACGACGGCGAGGCCTACACCCGCATCGTCGGATTCCTCGAGGACCTCAAGGTCATCTGAGCGAGCCCGGACCGCGCACGAGATCGAAGCCAGGGAGAACATCGCAATGACGCTCAACCGCATCTGGGTCTTCGCCGAGGCCGCCGACGGCAAGGTCGCCCCGATCACCCTCGAGATGCTCACCAAGGCCCGTGAGCTGGGCGGCACGGTCGAGGCCGTGTACGGCGGCGCCGACGCGGACGCCATCGCCGCCGACCTCGGCGCCCACGGCGCCACCACCGTCTTCAGCACCGGCGACCTCGGCGGCAGCCTCGCCGGCGTGCCGGTCGCCTCGGCCATCGCCGGGCAGGTCGAGGCGGGCAACGGCCCCGACCTGATCATGCTGGGCACGACCTACGACGGCCGCGACGTCGGCGCCCGCCTGTCGGTGCTGCTCGACAAGCCGGTGCTCACCAACAACGTCGACATCGCCCTCGACGGTGACGCCGTCGTCGCGACGACGCCGATCTTCGGTGGGACCAAGCTCGTGAAGACCAAGTTCACGGCCGCCGGTCCGCACATCGCCCTGTTCCGGCCCAAGTCGTTCACGGCCGAGTCGTCGGGCGGCGGTGCGGCCGCGGTGCAGGCCATCGACGTGCCGGACGCCGGTGCGGCGAAGATCGTCAACCGCCACATCGAGGAGTCGACCGGTCCGAAGCTGGACGAGGCCGAGATCGTGGTGTCGGGCGGCCGGGGCCTCGGCGAGGCCGAGAAGTACGCCATCATCGAGGAGCTGGCCGGCCTGCTGAAGGCCGCCCCCGGCGCCTCCCGGGCCATCGTCGACGCCGGCTGGGTGCCCTACAGCTACCAGGTCGGCCAGACCGGCAAGGTCGTGAAGCCGACGGTCTACATCGCCGCCGGCATCTCGGGCGCCACCCAGCACCTCGTCGGCATGAAGGGCTCGAAGAACATCATCGCCATCAACAAGGACCCCGAGGCCCCCATCTTCTCGGTGGCCGACCTCGGCATCGTGGGCGACGTCCACAAGGTCCTGCCCAAGCTGGTCGAAGCCCTCAAGTCCCGCTGAGACCCACGCTCTGTCGACGGCCCCCGGTAGCCCCGGGGGCCGTTGCGCGCTCACGGCACGCTGTACGCCGTCAGCGCCTGGGCGAGGCTGCCCGTCGTCGAGGTGACCAGGACCTGCCCACCCGCCACGGAGATCCCGGTCGGCGTCCCGTGCACCGTCAGGGACTTGAGGGGCTCGCAGGTGCCGCCACTCGACTCGGGTGGCGTTGCCGAGAGGGCGACGACGTGGCCGTCGCCCGTGCCGGAGCTGGGTGCTGTCGTCAGGTAGATGACGTTCCCTGCGACCGCCAACCCGGTCACGTAGCTGCCGCCGATCGAGCAGGCGCCCTGGCTGGCACCGGAAGGCGAGGTGTAGTCCGGGTCCAACCAGGCGACGCCGGCGAGGCGATCGGTCCCCTCGCCGAGGGTGACGGCTTCGATCTTGCTCCCGCCGGTGACCCCCACCGTGATCTCGGGCCACTGGGCGTGCCCGTAGCTCTGGCCGTTGGCCGGGTTCAGGTCGTGGGTGTCGTCCCCGGTGGCGGTGTGCACGACCACGTAGACCCGGCCGTTGGGGCCGACCGTCGGCCGGTCGAGCGACGTGCCGGAGAAGGACCGGGTCCACAGCGGCGTGCACGGGGAGGCGCAGGCGGTGTCGAAGGCGTAGAGCGTCGGGCCCAGGCCGATGTACAGGCGGGAGCCGGCGATGGCCGCGGCGGTCGGTAGGCCAGGGGCGGGGAAGGTGTAGCTCCACGCCGGGTCGAGGCTCCCCTGGTGCCGCACGAGCAGGGTGCTCGGCGCGCTCGGGTCACAGGCAATGTTGACCGTGTACGCCACCAAGCTCGAGCCACCGATCACCGGGCCACCGGCCAGTCCCTCCTCGTGGCCGGTCTGGGCCCCGGTGACCGGGTCGAAGCGGGTGACCCCCGACGTCGCGCAGAAGCCGGGCGTGTGGGCGAGCCACAGCTGATCGTCGATCAGCGACACCGGTGAGGCGCCGCCTCGGGCACCGGCGACTTGCGCGGCCCATCCGGGCGCGCCGGTCGCGGCGTCGAACGTCTTGATGCCGAGGAAGTTGGCGGGGTGACGGGCCTCGACGTAGATCCGGCCACCCGACACGATCGGCTCGCTCACCTCGATCGCATCGATGTTGGTCGACCACGCCTCCGTGAGGCCGGGCACCCGGGCCGCGGTGAGGTTCTGCTCCAGGGAGTTGTTGCGGGTGTTGGCTCCGTCGAAGCCTGGTTGGAACCAGCAACCCGAGAGTGCCGCCAACGCGGCAAGACCGATCAGACGACGTCGCACGACCGCCTCCCCCTGCGCTCGTCCCCACGACGGGCGCTGCGCCACGCTAACGCGAGGCGACCGACGCGCTATCGCGGGGCGACCAGGCCGGCGTCGTAGGCCCGGATGATCGCGGCCGGCCGGTCGCGGACGTCGAGCTTCAGGAAGATGGCCGAGATGTGGCCCTTCACCGTGCGCTCGCTCAGGTACAGCGCGTCGGCGATCTCGCCGTTGGTGGCCCCGGTGGCCACCAGGCGCAGGACCTCGACCTCGCGCTCGGTCAGGGCGTCGATCGACGCCGCGGCGACATTTCCGCCACGGCCCCGCAGCGTCCCCATGACCCGGCCGGCCACCCGGGGGTCGAGCCACGAGCCGCCCCGCGCGGTGACCCGCACTGCGTTGACCAGGTCGGCGACTGGCGCGTCCTTCAGGACGAAGCCGATCGCCCCGGCGTCGATGACGTTCCACAGCACCTCGTCGTCCTCGAACGTCGTGAGGGCCAGGACGCGGTAGGCGCCTGCATCGTCAGCGACGAGCTGCCGGGTGGCCTCGATGCCGTCCATCACCGGCATGCGGACGTCCATGAGTACCACGTCCGGTCGGGCGGCCCGGGCCGTGTCGATGCCCTCCCGCCCGTTGGCGGCCTCGGCTACCACGTCGAGGTCCTCCTCGGCCGAGAGGATCAGCTTCAGGCCGGCCCGCACCATCTCCTGGTCGTCGACGAGCAACAGCCGGATCACCGGGTGGCCTCCTGGTGCGTGTCGGCCGGGCGGAGCGGGATCGAGCCATCGACCCGCCAGCCGCCGCCGTCGTCGTCAGGGCCGGCCGTAACCGTCCCGCCGACCGCCGTGATCCGGTGGCGCATGCCGTCGAGTCCGACGCCCCGGCGCCGAGCCCGGGGCGGTGGTGGGGTGCGGGCGGGACCGTTGCGCACCGACACCGACAGCCGGTCTTCGGTGCACACCAACCGCACGAGCACAGCTGCGCCGGGGGCGTGGTGCTCGGCGTTGCTGATCGCCTCCTGCACCAGGCGGTAGGCGGCGAGGCCGGCGTACGGGTCGACGTCATCGATCGCGCCGTCGACCTCGACGCGCACCGGCAGGCCCGCGGCGGCGGCCGTGTCCGCCAGCGCGGCGATGTCGCCAGCGCCCGGCAGCGGCGCGTCGCCGTCCGGGTCGCCCGGCGTGCGGAGCAGGTCGACCACCGACCGCACGCTCTGCAGGCTGTCCCGGCCCACCTGCTCGGCCCGGTCGAGCGCCTCGCCCGCCGCCGTCGGGTCGTCGACGAGGACGCGCCGTGCCCCGGCGACGTTGAGCAGCATCACGGTGAGGCTGTGGCCGACGACGTCGTGGACCTCGTGGGCGATGCGCTGGCGCTCCTCGGCGGCGGCCGCCGCGTTGAGGCGCGCCTGCGCGTCCTGGAGGGCGCCGACCAGCTCACGCTCCCGGCGCAGCATCCGGCCCATGAACCAGGAGAGCAGCCCGCCGGTGGCGAAGAACACGATGCCCTCGTGCTCCTCGCCCCAGCCGTGGCCCATCGCAACCGGCATCACCAAGGGGAGCACGAACACGGTGGTGAGGTTCGCCGCGAGCTCGGCGGCCCGGGACTCGCCGCTCGCGGCCAGCCAGGCGGCGCCGAGCAGCGCCAGGAAGATCGCGCCCGGGGCCTCGAACACCGCCATGACCAGGCCCGGCACCCCGACCGTCAGCAGGGCCATCGGCCATGGCCGGACTTTCACGTCTCCGGCGACCAGCGCCCACGGGACGAGCGTGGCGACGAGCCCGAGAACCAGGCCCCAGGTCACCGCCGACGTCGCCAGCACGAGCACCGCCGCCACCAGCGCGGCGAGGGGTGCGGCCAGCCCGAGCGCCGAAGCGCTGGCCCAGGAGCGCAGGCGTGCACCATCCGCAGACATCGTCATCGCAGCGTACGGGGGTCGGCCGGGGCCGTCACCGTCCCGCGGTACGGCCGCGACCCGTCCCCCGGTACAGGGCGGAACCGGCGGCGGGCCGATGTGGGCCGCCCGCCCGCCGGCGGACGATGCCGGGGCCCGATCGTTGCTGGAGGTTCCGATGTTCACCCGTCTCGGCCGTTTCACCGTCCGCCGGCGCCGTCTCGTGCTGGCCATGACCGTCCTCTTCGTCGTCGTGGCCGGGGTGGGCGGTGCCGGTGCGTTCGGCCTGCTCGCCGACGGCGGCTTCGACGACCCCGGCTCCGAGTCGTTCCAGGCGAGCCGGGACCTGCACGACCTGGGCGCCACCGACCCCGAGCTGGTGCTGGTGGTCGCGGCGGCCGGTGGTGACGTCGACGCTTCCGACGCGGTCGCGGCCGGCACCCGGCTGACCGAGCAGGTGGGAGCCGAGGACCGGGTGACGTCGGCGATCTCCTACTGGACGGTGGGCCGAGCCCCGGTCTTGCGCTCGAAGGACGGCGGCTCGGCGCTGGTCGTGGTCGACCTCAGCGGCGATGACGACCAGGTCGAGGCCGCAGTCACCGACATCGAGGGCACCTACGGCGGGCGCCACGGCCCGATCACCGTCGGCGCCGGGGGCAGCGAGGTGATCGATACCGCCATCGGCGACCAGCTGGCCACCGATCTCGTCCGGGCCGAGAGCATCGCCGTGCCGGCCACGCTGGTGCTGCTGGTGCTGGTGTTCGGCGGGATCATCGCGGCGTCGCTGCCGCTGGTCATCGCCGCTGTGTCGGTGACCGGCACGTTCCTCGCCCTCTTCGTGATCGCCCAGTTCACCGACGTGTCGCTGTACTCGATCAACCTCACCACCGCCCTTGGCCTGGGCCTGGCCATCGACTACTCGCTGTTCGTCGTGTCCCGGTTCCGGGAGGAGCTGGGCGCCGGCCAGTCGTCCGACGAGGCGGTCGTCCGCACCGTCGAGACCGCCGGGCGCACGGTCGTCTTCTCGGCCCTCACCGTGGCCGCCTCACTGTCGGCGCTGCTGGTGTTCCCGCTCTACTTCCTGCGGTCGTTCGCCTATGCCGGCATCGCGGTGGTCCTGATCGCGGCCGCCGGCTCGCTCTTCACGCTGCCGGCGCTGCTGGCGGTGCTCGGCCCGCGGGTCAACGCCTGGTCGCTGCGGCGCCACCGCTCCCGCTCCGCCTTGGGCACGGGGACCGACACCGGGTTCTGGCACCGGCTGGCGAGCCTGGTCATGCGGCGGCCGATCCCCGTGGCGACCGGCGTCGTGGTCCTGCTGCTGGTCCTCGGCTCGCCGTTCCTCGACGTCAACCCAGGGTTGCCGTCGTATAAGTCGCTGCCCGAGTCGAACGACGCCCGCCAGGTCGCCGATGCCCTGGCCAACGACTTCGCCGGTAACCAGAGCGAGCAGTTCGGAGTGGTCATGCCGGGCGTCGACGCCGACGGCGCCGACGCGGCCGAGGTGCAGGCGTTGGCCGACGAGGTCGGTCGGGTCCGCGGCGTCGCCGACGTGACCGTGCAGTCGGCCGATGGCGGCGCGTGGCTGGAGGTCGTGCCGTCGGTGGTGCTGCGGTCGAGCGAGGGCGAAAACCTGGTGCACGACATCCGGGCCATCGACACTCCGCTCGAGCTCGGGGTCGAGGGCAGCGCGGCCGAGCTGGTCGACACCAAGGCCGCCATCGTCGACCGCCTGCCACTCGCGCTGGCGATCATCGGTCTCGCTACCGCGGTCCTCCTGTTCGCGGTGTTCCGCAGCGTGCTGGTGCCCGTGAAGGCGATCCTGCTCAACCTGCTGTCGCTGTCCGCCACCTTCGGGGCGATGGTGTGGGTGTTCCAGGAGGGCCACCTGTCCGGCGTCCTCGACTTCACACCGACCGGTCAGCTCGACGTGGCCATGCCGATCCTCATGTTCTGCATCGCCTTCGGGCTGTCGATGGACTACGAGGTGTTCCTGCTGTCCCGCATCAAGGAGGAGCACGACCGGGGCGCCGACACCACGGCGTCGGTTGCCACGGGCCTGGAGCGGACCGGGCGGCTGATCACCGCAGCTGCGGCGGTCCTGGCGCTGAGCTTCGCCGCCTTCGGGACCAGCGGGATGAGCTTCATGAAGCTCATGGGCCTCGGCCTGGCGCTGGCGATCGTCATGGACGCCACCATCATCCGTGGCCTGCTGGTGCCGGCGATCATGCGGCTTGCCGGCGAGGCCAACTGGTGGGCGCCCGGCCCCCTCAAGCGTTGAAGGTGTCGCAGTTCTCGGCGTTGCCGGATTCGAACCCTTCGTTGAACCAGCGTTGGCGCTGCTCGGAGGAGCCGTGGGTCCAGGACTCGGGGTTCACCCGCATGCCGGCCTGCTCCTGGATGCGGTCGTCGCCGACCGCCTGGGCGGCGGCGAGGCCTTCCTCGACGTCGCCGGCCTCGAGGTCACCGCGCGCGTACACCGAGTGCGCCCAGACCCCGGCGAGGCAGTCGGCCTGGAGCTCCAGCTTGACCGACCAGCTGTTGGCCTCGCCCTCCGAGCGGGCCGACTGCTCCTCCTGGCGGACCTCGTCGCTGATCCCCAGCAGGTTCTGGATGTGGTGGCCGTACTCGTGGGCCATGACGTACGCCTGGGCGAAGTCGCCCGGCGCCCCGAACCGCTGCTGCAGCTCCCGGAAGAAGTCGAGGTCGATGTACACCTCGCTGTCGGCCGGGCAGTAGAACGGGCCGACGGCCGAGGTCGCTGTGCCGCATCCCGTCTGCACCTGGCCGGTGAACAGGTTGGTGCGGGCGTACTCGTAGGACCGGCCCATCCGCTGGAACTGCTGGTTCCACATCGCCTGGATGTCCTCGGTCAGGAACTTCACGAACTCCGACTCCTCGGTCGGCGGCGGCGTCCCCGGCGGGCCGTCCTGGCCGGCGGGCGCCCCCGGGACCGCGCCCGGGAACTGGTTGAGGATGTCGCCGATGCCGCCGCCCCCGTCTCCGCCGCCGCCTCCGAAGAGCACGGCGGCCAAGAGCGCCAGGATGCCGGCGAGCCCGCCGCCCGCGGCGAGGCCCCCGACTCCTCCGAGGCGGGGGCCCTGGCCACGCAGGTCATCGACGTGCTCACTTTGGGTCCGTCTCCACTTCACGCGTACGCGATACCCGCTCCCCCTACTCACAGTCGCTCGTGAGTCGCGAGCAAATTCGTCGTACGATGACCGCCCATGCGCACTGGGACGCGGGGTCGCTGGACCAACTGGGGCGGGAACCAGACCTGCGCCCCAGCATCCGTCGCTCGCCCCAGCAGCGAGGACGAGCTGGTGCAGGTCGTCAAGACCGCGGCCGCGGACGACCAGCGCGTGAAGGTCGTCGGCGCCGGCCACTCGTTCACGTCGATCGCCTGCACCGACGGTGTGCTCGTCGACCTGTCGGGCTACGGCCGGGTCCTCGACCACGACGCCGAGCGCAACACGGTCACCGTCGAGGCCGGCATCCCGCTGCACCGCCTGTGCGACGAACTCGACGCCCGGGGTCTCGCCATGCAGAACATGGGCGACATCAACCAGCAGACCATCTCGGGAGCGACCCAGACGTCGACCCACGGGACCGGGCTGCGGTTCGGCAACCTGTCGTCCCAGATCGCCGGGCTGCGGCTGATCACCGCGGACGGCTCCGTGCTCGAGTGCTCGCCGGAATCGAACCCCGACGCCTTCGCCGCCGCCCAGGTGGGCCTCGGCGCCCTCGGCGTCGTGTCCACGGTGACGTTGCAGGCCGTGCCGGCGTTCCGGCTCCACGCCGTCGAGGAGCCGATGCGGGTCGACGACGTGCTCGAGAACCTCGACGAGCACGTCGAGGGCAACGACCACTTCGAGTTCTTCTGGGTGCCCCACACCGGCTGGGCGCTCACCAAGCGCAACCGGCGCACCGACGAGCCGTCAAAGCCGCGCTCAGCGGTGAAGGCGTGGGTCGACGACATCCTCGTGACCAACGTCCTGTTCGGGGCCGCCTGCCGGGTCGGGCGCCGCCGGCCGCACCTCATCCCCCGGGTCGCCAAGCTGATCCCCAGCAGTGGCCGCGTCGAGTACACCGACCGGTCGGACAAGGTCTTCACCAGCCCCCGCCTCGTCCATTTCCTGGAGATGGAGTACGCCATCCCCCGGGAGGCGGTCCCCGAGGCCCTCAACCGGGTCCGGGCCCTGGTCAGCCAGCTCGGCGTCCAGCTCAGCTTCCCGGTCGAGGTGCGGGTCACGGCCGGTGACGAGATTCCGCTGTCCACCGCCCACGGGCGCGAAACTGGCTACATCGCTGTACATGTGTACAGAGGTACGCCGTTCGATGCGTATTTTGCGGGCGTCGAGGGAATCATGGACAGCTACGGCGGGCGGCCGCATTGGGGAAAGATGCACTTTCAGAGTTTCGAGACGCTTGCGCCCCGCTATCCGCGGTGGGACGAGTTCCAGGCTGTCCGCAACCGGCTCGACCCGGCCGGCCGATTCGCCAACCCCTATCTCGACCGTGTCCTCGGTCCTGTGACGAGAGGTTCCGCTTGACGTGGCCACGCTCATCGTGCACGGTTCGGACGGCGGCGGCAGCACCACCCCTCCACCCGGGGGCTCCATGAACGGCGAACGCACGGTGCGCAAGCTGGGCACCGATCTCTGGACTGCCATCGGTGGCGGCGACATCGACGTCTGCTACCAACCGAAGGTCGAGATGGCCACCGGGATCGTGCGCGGCGCCGAAGCCCTGGTCCGCTGGTACCACCCGCGCCTCGGCCGGGTGCGGCCGTCCAAGCTGGTGCAGGTCGCCGAGCGCACGGGCGCCATCCGCCCGCTGACGATGTGGGTGATGCAGCACGCCTTGGCCGAGTGCAAGGGCTGGCGGGACAGCGGCTGGGACCTGGGCGTGGCGGTCAACCTGTCGGCCCGCAACCTGGTCGACCGGCGCCTCGCCACCGACGTCGCCGGGCTGCTCGACGAGCTGGGTGTGCCGGCCGCGTCGCTGACGCTGGAGATCACCGAGACCATGGTCGTCGGCGAGTCGCAGCGGTCGCTGGACGTGGTGCAGAGCCTGGTCGAGCTGGGCGTGAAGATCTCCTGCGACGACTTCGGCACCGGCTACGCGTCGCTGGCGCGGCTGCGGCGGCTGCCGATCAACGAGATCAAGGTCGACCGATCGTTCGTGGCCCGCATGGCCGAGGACGACACCGACCGGGCCATCACCCGCTCGGTGCTGGCGCTCGGCCGGGGCCTCGGGCTGACCACCGTCGCCGAGGGCGTCGAGGACAAGGGCGGCTGGGACATCCTCCGGGCCTTCGGTTGCGACCAGGCGCAGGGCTTCCTCGTCAGCCGGCCGCTCGCCGCCCCGCGGTTCAAGGAGTGGATGAGCCGCCAGCCGGCCTCCGCCCGCCCGACCTTCGCGGGCAACAGCTCGCTGCCGCTCTCGGCGTCGCGTCAGATCAGCGGCCAGGGATAGCTGCGGCCCGTCCCGTCGATCGGGAAGCACGCGCCGCGGGCGGCGACCCGCTCGGCCCGTAGCAGCAGTGCGAGCTGCTCCTCCTCGTCGAGCAGCTCGGCCAGCGCCACCGGCAGCCCATCGTCGAGGAAGCGCTGGACGTCGTCCCGCAGACGCGTGGGGATGGGCTCGCCGCCGAACTCCCAGATCACCGTGCGCAGCTTGGGCTCCTCGTGGAACGACAGGGCGTTGTCGACCGCCCAGATCCGGCGGCTGTCCGCCAGATCGAGCAGGCAGTGGCCGCTCTTGCGGTCGGTCTGGTTGGTGAGGAGGTCGAAGCAGCAGATTGTGCGGAGGCTGTCGTGGTGGGCCGGATCCTCGTAGAGCGTGAAGTAGTGCTCCTCGGTCTCGAAGGGCACGAACCGCTGCAGCGAGCCGACACCGAACGGGAGGTCGTCGCGCAGGACGGTCTCGGGCACGATGCCCCAGCCGAGCGCCTCGGACAGCAGGTACGACGCCACCTCGCGCTTGTCGAGTCCGGGCGGGAAGTCCCACAGCGGCCGCTCACCCCGGCGGGGCTTGTACACCGCCTGGCGCACCTCGCCCTCGTGGCACACCTGGGCGAGCAGCGTGGCGTTCGAGCCCCATGGCATGCGCCCCAGGACCTCGACCTCGCCTTTCTGCAGGAGCGTCAGTTCATCCTCGGGCATACGTGGCCTTCGGGGTCCGCCGGGCGGCCGCAGAACTGGCAGTCGGGGCGGCCGCGGCTCACCAGGTCGAGGGCGTAGTCGGCGAACGCGGCGGCCTGCTCGCAGCTGAACGAGAACCGGGCGGTGGCCGGCTTCTCGTCGTCGGTCAGCTCCTCGAGGACCACGACGATCCGGTCCTCGGGCTCGTCGTAGGCGACGCCGATGGCGCCGATCGTCCACCGGAACGGCAGCGGCATCAGCTCGCCGTGGCCCTCGGTCGGCTCGACGTCGGGCGACAGGTCATCGAGCAGCGCCCGCAGGTACTCACCCAGCGCCGCCACCTGCTGCTTCTCGCACCGGAGGAAGACCAGCTCGCCGCCCGAGCCCCCGACGAGGAAGAAGACCCGCTGCCCGGGCGCCCCCTCGGCTCCGGGCCAGAACACCTCGGCTTTGGGGAACTCGAAGGACTCGTCGGTCATGTCGGTCTCGAATCGGGCGCTACGGGATGAGGGAGCGGGTGTCGTCGGTGCTGTTGACACTGAGCACGGTAGGCCCACCGTCGCCGAGGGCGATGGCGGTCAGCGAACAGGGGGACACCAGCACCCGCTGGAAGAGGTCGAGGTGGGTGCCCATCGCGTGGGCGACTGCGGCCCGGATCGGGTCGGCGTGGGACACCGCCACGACGATCTCCCCTGGATGCGCGGTCCGGTAGCGGGCGAGGGTGTCGACGATGCGGGCCTGCATCTCGACGAACGACTCGCCGCCCGGGAAGCGGAAGCCGCTCGGGTAGCGCTGCACGAGCTTCCACTCGGGCTTCTTGGCCGCGGCGGCCAGTTCGAGGCCCGTCCAGTCGCCGACGTCCAGCTCCAGGAGGCCCGCGTCGACCTGCACCGGCTGGCCCACCGCCTCGGCGATGGGGGTGGCCGTCTCCTGGGTGCGCTCCAGCGGCGACGCGTACACGGCGGCGATGCGCGGCTTGCGCGCCTTGCTGTTCGGCTTGTCCTTGTCGTTGTTCAGCATCAGGGCGATGCGGGTCGCCGCCGTCTTGGCCTGTTGCTGGCCGGTGTCGGACAGATGCAGCCCGGGCGAGCGGCCGGGGAGCTCCTTGCCCGTCGTCGGCGTGACCCCGTGGCGTACCAGCACGACGAGGGTGGGAGGAGGTGCGCTCGCGCGCTTTGCCCGGGAAATCGCCATGGTCGGGCCAACCTATCGTCCATGCCCGTGGAGTCACCCGCCCAACGTGCGCAGCTTGCTCAGCTCGCCCAGGAGATCTCGGAGTGTCGTGCGTGCCCTCGCTTGGTGGCGTGGCGGGAGCAGGTGGCGCGGGAGAAGCGGGCCGCGTTCCGGGACGAGGAGTACTGGGCCCGGCCCGTTCCGGGCTTCGGCGACCCCGCTGCGCGGGTCGTGCTCGTCGGCCTCGCGCCCGCCGCTCACGGCGCCAACCGGACCGGCCGGATGTTCACCGGCGACCGCTCGGGCGACTTCCTGTACGCCGCGCTGTGGCGGACCGGGTTCGCCAACCAGCCGACGTCGGTGTCCCGCGGCGACGGCCTGCGGCTGACCGGCGCCTTCATCTCGGCCCCGGTGCGCTGCGCGCCGCCCGCCAACAAGCCGACGCCCGACGAGCGGGACCGCTGCCGACCGTTCCTGTCGCGGGAGCTGGCGCTGCTCCCGTCCGTGCGGGTCTACATCCCGCTGGGTCAGTTCGGTCACCAGGTGCTGTGCGACCTGCTGGGGCTGCGGCCCCGGCCGCGGTTCGCGCACGGAGCGGTCACCGAGCTGCCGGACGGGCGCCACATCGTCGCCAGCTTCCACGTCAGCCAGCAGAACACCTTCACCGGCAAGCTCACCGAGGCGATGCTCGACGACGTGCTGCTCCGGGCCCGCTCCCTGGCCGGCCTCTAGCACCGCTGTAGTACCGTCGGTCGGTCTGGTGGGGAGGAGCGGGAGCGGGCATGGCGTACCACCTCGGGATCGACCTGGGCACCACGTACACGGCGGCGGCGATCGAGCGGGACGGGCTGGTGGAGGCCCTCACGTTGGGCAACCGCAGCGCGTCCGTGCCCTCGGTGGTGTTCCTCCGCGACGACGGCGAGGTGCTCGTCGGCGAGGCCGCCACCCGGCGGGCCGTCACCGAGCCGGGCCGGGTAGGCCGGGAGTTCAAGCGCCGGGTCGGTGACCCCACCCCGATCATCCTCGGCGGCACGCCCTACGCGGCCGAGATGCTCATGGCCCGGATGCTGCGGTGGGCCGTCGACCGGGCCCAGGAGCAACAGGGCGGGCCCGCCCGAGGGCTGGCGCTGACCCATCCGGCCAACTGGGGCCCCTACAAGCTCGACCTCCTGGCGCAGGCCGTGCGACAGGTCGACGTGTCGGTGGACCTGACGCTGCCCGAGCCGGTGGCGGCGGCGACGTTCTACGCCTCGCAGCGGCGGCTCGACCCAGGCGCGGTCGTCGCCGTGTACGACCTCGGGGGCGGGACGTTCGACGCCGCCATGGTGCGGCGTCATGCCTCGGGGTCGGGCGGGTTCGAGATCATCGGCACGCCGGAGGGGATCGAGCGGCTGGGCGGCATCGACTTCGACGAAGCCGTGTTCGCCCACGTGCGGTCGGCCATCGGCGACGCCTTGGAGCTGCTCGACCCGGACGAGCCGACTTCCGTGTCGGCGATGACCCGGCTGCGGCAGGAGTGCATCGACGCCAAGGAGGCGCTGTCGGGCGACACCGACGTGTCGATCCCGGTGCTGCTGCCCAACCTGCAGACCGAGGTGCGGCTGACCCGGTCCGAGTTCGAGGACATGATCCGGCCGGCCATCAACGAGACGATCGTGGCGCTGCGGCGGGCGATCCGGTCCGCCGGAGTGGCCGACGGCGACATCTCGGCCGTGCTCCTGGTGGGCGGGTCGTCGCGGATCCCGCTGGTCGCCCAGATGGTGACCGCCGAGATCGGCCGGCCGGTCGCCATCGACGCCCACCCCAAGGACGCCATCGCGTTCGGCGCCGCCATCGCCGTGGCCCAACAGACGGGCCAGGCGACCCCCGAGTCGGTGACCACCGTGCTGCCCGACCGCACGTCCGAGGTCTCCCCACCTCGCCCGCCCGACGTCGTCGCCCCCGGCCGCATGCCCCCCACCCCTGCCGCTCCACCTGTCGTACCGGTGGCTCCGGCTGCCGGCCAGCCGGCCCCCGGTGTGCCGGGCGTCGGGCAATCGGTTCCCGGACCTGGTGCTCCCGGCTCGCTCGTGCCGCCGGCCCAGCGCCCAGCAGCTGCGCTCGGCAACGCCGCCGTGGCGCCTCCGCCGGGTGGTCCCGCACTCCAGGCCACGCCCGGCGCCTTCGCGCCGCCGGCAGGTCCGGCGGGCGCCCCTCCGATCGCGGCCCGGCAGGACCAGGTGCCGGAGTGGGTCGGGCAGGGGGCCACGACCCACATGCCCGCGGTCGGGTCGCCCCCGCCGTCGGTGCACGTGCCGAACCCGGGCCAGGGACCAGCGCCGGTGTCGCCCGTCGGCGGCATGCCGGCCCAGCGCCCCGGGCCCTACGGATCGCCCCCGGGCGGGATGCCGCCGTTGCGGCCGTCGTCGTCCCGCAGCTCGGGTGGGTCCGACCGGACCCTGCAGGTGATCGCCGTCGGGGTCGTCGCCGCGATGCTGTTCATCGTCCTGGTGGCCCTGCTCGTCTGGCGGAACGAGCAGAAGGACGGCCAGAGCTACACGACGAACCTCCAGAACGACTTCGTCACGGCCTGCAAGACCGGGGTGCAGGAGAACGTGTGCCGCTGCGCCATCGACAAGATCGTCGACGAGGTGCCGTTCGAGGACTTCAAGGCCTTCGCCGACCTCCGCAAGGAGCACCCGGATGCCGAGTCGCCCAGCTGGCTGACCGCCCGGGTCCAGGCGTGCCAGGACCAGCTGTCGGGGGCGACCTCGTCGTGAACGGGCTGGTCGTCGGCCTGGCGGTGGGGGCGCTCGGGTTGGCGCTCGTCGGCTGCGGCGGCTCGGGCGACCACGATGACGAGGGCTACAGCCCGGAGCTGCGGTCCGAGTTCGTGATCAACTGCGTCGCCCAGGGCACACCCCAGGACCAGTGCGGCTGCCTCTACGACAAGCTCGAGGCCGAGGTGCCGTTCAGCCGGTTCGCCAAGCTCGACGAGCAGATCCGCTCGGGCAACCACGTCATCCCCGACGACATCGCCACCTTCGCCGCAGCGTGCGCGGCGGATCCGCTCGACGGCTGATCGCCGGTAGGGTCGCCTAACTATGAGTGCTGGTATGCAGTGCCCGGTCTGTGACGTCCCCCTCTCGATCTCGTCCCGTGAGGGCGTTGAGATCGACTTCTGCCCGCAGTGCCGTGGGGTCTGGCTCGATCGGGGTGAGCTGGACAAGATCATCGACCGGGCCAGCCCGGAGCCGGTGCCGGCGCGTCAGGAGCCGCGCTACGAGGATCGGGGCCGGGATCGCTACCCGGACGACGATCGCGACCGGTACCGGGACGACGATCGGGGCCGGGGCCGCAAGAAGAAGCGGGGCTCGTTCCTCGAGGACCTCTTCGACTTCGGCTAGGTCGGGGCCGCGCCGAGGTCGTCGAGCGCGGCCCGCAGCGCGCCGAGCTCGCTGACGACGCCGGCCAGCTCGGCATCGAGCTCGTCGACGCCCGCCCCGGCCGTGAGCGACACCTCGGCGGCGCGGGCCACGATCCCGTCCAGCCGAGCGTCGAGCAGCTCGAGCCGGCCGCCGGTGTCGTCCAGGGTGTTCAGCAACCGCTGCACCGCGGCGAAGCGGGCCTCGTGGGCGGCCAGCACGTCGGGGTCGGCGCCGTCGCGCTTGGCCCGCTTGTACGCCGCGGTGGCCTGGTCGGGGTCGAGGGTGGCGACGACGCGCTCCACCTCCGCCGCCCGCTGGACCGTGGTCCAGACCGCGAGCACGCCGGCGTCCAGCTGCTCGCCGAGCGTTGTGAGCCGTTCCCGAAGCGGGCCTTCGGCCAGCCCGTCGACCAGCGACCGGTAGCGCTGGCGGGTCGCCAGGGCGTCGGCCACCGCAGGCGCGAACCTGGGCGGTGCTAGCGACGGGTCGACGCCGGCCAGCGGATCGGGGGCGGCGCGTCGGCGGCGGAACACCATGGGCCGGCCCCTAGGCGGGGGCCTTGGCCTTGTCCTTCGGGTAGGTGGGGTCGGGGACGGCGAAGGCGGGCCAGCGGTCGCGAGACTTCGCGGCCAGCTTGTGGAGCAGGGCGATGGCGCCGGGGTCCTCGTCGCCGGGGCGGGCGATGATCGAGCCGTCGGCGATCATGCGGCTGATGATCTCCCGGCCGAGGTCGGTGCGGACGATCGTCAGCGTCCAGTCGTTGTCCTTGCCGATGCCTCCGGTGGAGATGTCGGCGTGCTCGGCCGCGAAGTCGGGGCAGTGGGTGCAGCCCTCGCGGGTCCAGGCGTGGCACTCCTTGAGCGGGATCTCGTGGTAGGTGCCGTCCCGCATCCAGATCTGGAAGACGCCCTTGATGTTCATCTTCACGATCTCGGCCCGGTCGAGGCCGTACTTCGTGAGGAACAGCTCGTCGAAGATGGAGTCGTCGAAGGTCTTCGAGCACAGCAGGCCGATGTTGAACAGGAACGGCTTGCCGATCTTGCCGGCCTTGCGGCTCCACAGCATCGGCGGCACCGACGACTGGCACGACATGCCGACCAACGCCAGCCGCTTGAGGCCCTTCTCCAGCGCATCGTCGATCGCCAGCGTGTTGGCCGAGTAGGTGTAGCGGCTGCCGGCGCCGTTGAGGATCTCGTCCTTCGAGACGGCGACGCCGGGCACGGCCTTCCAGCTCTTGCCGTCACCCTCCAGGAACGAGACCAGGGCGCCGTCGATGTAATCGTTCTCCCGGGCCCAGATGAGGAGCGCCGAGACCAGGCCGCCGTCCTGGCCCATGCTGTGGACCATGTCGTCGCTGGCCCGGACGAGCAGGATGTCCTGGTAGATGCCGGACACCTCCTCGGGCTTGCGGGTGCGGGCGAAGAGGTGGTCGTCGGCCTGGGGCTCCCAACCGCGGAAGCGGGGGCACGCCCGGGTGCAGGACGTGCAGCCCTTCTCGCCGTGGATGCAGTTGTCGGGGCCCAGCTCGTCCTCGAGGTGGAACGGCTTGTAGGCACCCGGCTCGTGGGTGTAGCCGATGACGTCGTGGGGGCAGGCGATGACGCACCCCGCACAACCCGTGCACAACCCGCTCTGGATGACCTCGGAGTAGAGCTCCTTCCATTGCGCCGTCCAACGAGCCGGCTTGGCGTCGGTCGGTGCCGCAGCGTCGGTCACAGCCATGGGCGCAAGCTAGCCCCGGATCCGCTCGCTGACCGAGTTGGGTCTGGTGCGGTGGACCGCGGAACGAAGACCCGTACCCGGGCGTCCTGTAGTGGAGGGTCCTCCCAGAAGGGGTAGACGACCGGGTGTCGAACGAACCACTACGGGGCGCCGCGCCGAGACCGCGCACAGTGCGGGATAGCCTTGACGACTTCATGCCCCGTGACCGGGAGCGCCCCCCGTACCGGGCCGCGCACATCCGCCGAAGTGCTCCGCCCGACGAGGGTCAGGGCGACCGCCGCGACCCCCGACACATCCGCGTCCAGGGACCTGGGTCGAGTGGCTCGGGAGGGCGCAGGGGGCGTCGAGGCCGGCGGAGCTGGGCGCAGCGGTCGCTGATCGGGCTCGGCGTCTTCATCGTGGTGCTGGCGCTCGGCGGCACTGCGGTGGCCGCATGGCTGGTGCTCTCGCTCGGCAAGATCGACCGCTACGACGAGGTGGCGACCGACAGCGCCGGCTCCCAGGAGCCCCGCAACTACCTCGTCGTCGGCAGCGACAGCCGCGCCAAGGCCAAGGACGGCGAGTACGGCAACGTCACCGGGCAGCGCAGCGACACGATCATGATCGTCCGGCTCGACCCGAAGTCGAACCACGCCGACATGCTGTCGATCCCCCGTGACCTGGTCGTCCCCATCGCCGGCACCGGCAAGAAGGCCCGCATCAACACCGCCTACTCGCTCGGGCGCGAGGTGCTGGTCGACACGCTGCGGGACAACTTCGACATCGAGATCAACCACTACGTCGAGGTCGACTTCCAGGGCTTCAAGAAGCTGGTCGACGCCATCGGCGGCGTGTCGATCTGGGTCGACGACGCGATCCGGGACAAGGCGTCGGGCTTGTACGTCACCGAGCACGGGTGCGTGACCCTCGACGGCAAGCAGGCGCTGGCGTTCGCGCGGTCGCGCCACCTGCAGTACATGACGCCGGACGGCTGGAGCCGCCAGGACCCCTACGCCGACCTGGGTCGCATCCAGCGCCAGCAGGTGTTCGTCCGGCGGGCGCTGACCAAGGCCCTGCACGAGGCGAAATCCGACCCGTTCACGTTCAAGGACCTGGTGAACATCGGGGTCAACGCCGTCGGCGTCGACCCCAACACCGACCCACTGGCGCTGGCCCGGGAGTTCAAGGACTTCGACCCCGACGACCTCACCACCTACTCGCTGCCGGTGGAGGACAGCGGCAACCACGCGACCGTGGTGCTCGCCAAGCCGAAGGCCGCGCAGGTGCTCGCGGTCTTCGGGGGTCGCGACCAGGCGTCCGGGGGTGATGCCTCCGAGGCCGGCGATGCCACCGGCTCCGCCGGGTCGGGCGACCTCTCGCCGAGCAGCATCACGGTCACGGTCCGCAACGGGACGTCGGTGTCGGGGCGGGCGGCCGAAGTGGCCCAGGCGTTCGAGGACGCCGGCTTCGACACCGGGACGCCGTCGAACATCGCCGCCCACGCGAAGACGACCGTCTACCACCGGGCGGGGGAAGAGGCGGTGGGCAACGAGGTCGCCCGCTACATCGCCGGCGGGGCCGAAGTCGTCGAACGGGACGACCTCGACCTCCGCTCCGGCGAGGTGGTGGTGGCCATCGGCGAGGACTTCACCGAGCTCCGGGACGAGCCGGCGACCGTCGACACGACCACCACCACGACGACGAACACGACCGCTCCGGACGAGACCAGTCCTGCCTACGACGAGTTCACGATCGGAGATCCGCCCCCCGGCAAGAAGTGCGACTAACGGCCACACTGGCCTTGTGCCGCACATCGAGCTTGCCGAGGGAGTGCCCGGGATCCTGGGCCTGATGGAGTTCCGTCCCGAGACCGCCAAACCACTCAGCGAACTGGCCGAAGTGCTCCTTCGCAGCGACAACAGCCTGTCCCGAGGCGAGCGCGAGTTGATCGCGGCCTACGTGTCCAACCTCAACAGCTGCCACTTCTGCGAGTCGTCCCACAGCGCCTTCGCGGCCGCCCAGATGGAGGGGTCCGAGGCCCTGGTCGATGCCGTGAAGCTGGACCCCGCGGGTGCAGAGATCAGTCCCAAGCTCCGGGCGCTGCTGGCCATCGCGAGCAAGGTCCAGCAGGGCGGGCTGCACGTCACCGATGACGACGTGGCCGCGGCCCGCGCCGAGGGCGCCACCGACGTGGAGATCCACGACACCGTCCTGATCGCCGCCGCGTTCTGCATGTACAACCGCTACGTCGACGGGCTGGCGACGTTGGCTCCCGCCGAGCGCGAGGCCTACCGAGGGATGGCGCACCACATCGTCGAGCAGGGCTACGTCGGCGCCCTCGAGCAGCCGGACGCGTAACTGGCGCCCCGTGGGGGACGCCAGGGTCGTGTGGGCCCCTCTACGGGGCGATCCGGCCGGGCGGGGCCTCGCTGGTCATGCCTACCTCCTCAGGGTCGGCACGTTCGTGACCCACGACTACCCGATTCGCCAAGCGGGTAGGCGCAGGTCAGCCGGGGTTTCCTTAGGAGGCGCAATGACTGACAGGTCCATCGACATCCGGGAGCACCGCCCGGTCAGTTCGTCACGTTCGTTCGGCGACGTGTTCGGCGACCTCAGCAGCGAGCTGACTCGGCTGGTGCACCGTGAGCTGCAGTCCGCCAAGGACGAGCTGCGAGCCACGGCCCCGACCACGGGTCGGGCCGCGCTCATGGCGGCCGGGGCGACGGTGGCGGGGGTGCTGGCTGTGCTGTTCGTGTCGCTGGCGGCTGCCATCGGCCTCGCCGAGGTCGTGCCCACCGGGTTCGCTTTCCTGCTCGTCGGCGTGGCGTACCTCTTGGCCGCGGCCGTGCTCTACCAGCGGCGGCGCACCGAGCTGACGCCCTCGTCCTCGCTGGAGCCGGTCGACGGCAACGACTACTGACCCGAATCCCTTCGCTTCGGGCGTCCCGCGTCGATGTCCCCGCACCGGCGTGGGGCGCCCGAAGCGTCCATTAGGTTGGCAGGGTGCCTGGACTCGAGAGCCTGCTGACCGAGCGATTGAGTGCCGCGTTCGCCGCCGTTGCCGGTGAAGCGGTGGACCCCACGGTCCGACGCTCGCAGCGCGCCGACTTCCAGGCCAACGGCGCCCTGGCGCTGGCCAAGCGGCTGGACCGCAACCCTCGGGAAGTGGCCGCCGAGATCGCCGCCCAGGCGTACCTCGACGACCTCTGCTCGGCGGTCGAGGTGGCCGGGCCCGGCTTCCTCAACCTGACGCTCGCCGACGGGGTGCTCGGCGACCTCGCAACCGACGCGGTGGCCGACAGCCGGCTGGGCGTGCCCACCGCGGCTGAGCCCGATGTGGCCGTGGTCGACTACTCGGCCCCGAACGCCGCCAAGCAGATGCACGTCGGGCACCTGCGCTCGACGATCATCGGCGACGCCGTCACCCGGCTGCTGGTCTGGCTCGGGCACACGGTGATCCGCCAGAACCACATCGGCGAGTGGGGGACCCCGTTCGGGATGCTGATCGAGCACCTGCTCGACATCGGCGAGGCCGAGGCGGCCCACGAGCTGTCGCTCGGCGACCTCAACGCGTTCTACCAGGCGGCCCGGGCCAAGTTCGACGCCGACGAGGCGTTCCAGGAGCGGTCCCGCCAGCGGGTGGTGCTCCTGCAAGGCGGTGACGAGCGGACCATGCAGCTCTGGGCGTTGCTGGTCGACCAGTCGAAGGCCTACTTCCTGAACGTCTACAACCAGCTCGGCGTGCTCCTCGACGAGGCCGACTTCGCCGGAGAGAGCACCTACAACGACCAGCTGGCCGTCGTCGCCGACGAGCTCGACCGGCTGGGGCTGCTGCGGGAGGACGACGGCGCCCGCTGCGTGTTCCCCGAGGGCTTCCGGAACCGGGACGGCGACCCGCTGCCGATGATCGTCATCAAGCGGGACGGTGGCTACGGCTATGACACCACCGACCTGGCGGCGCTCCGTCACCGGACCAACGACCTCAAGGCCACCCGCCTGCTCTATGTGGTCGGCGCGCCCCAGCAGCTCCACTTCCAGATGCTCTTCGAGGTGGCCCGGGAGGCCGGCTGGCTAGGCCCCCACGCCCGGGCGGAGCACGTGATGTTCGGGTCGGTGCTGGGCCCCGACGGCAAGCTGCTGCGGACCCGGGCCGGCGCGTCGATCAAGCTCAGCGACCTGCTCGACGAGGCTGTGACCCGGGCCGAGGCCGAGGTGCACGACCGCAACCCGGGCCTCGACCCCGCCGAGGTGGCCGCCGTGGCCCAGGCCGTGGGCATCGGAGCGGTCAAGTACGCCGACCTCTCGACCGACCGCACCAAGGACTACACGTTCGACTACGACCGGATGCTGGCGTTCGACGGCAACACCGCGCCCTACCTGCAGTACGCCCACACCCGGGTGCAGTCGATCTTCCGCCGGGCCGAGGTCGAACCGGAGGACTGCACCGGCCCGATCGTGGTCAAGGAGCCGGCCGAGCGGCACCTCGCCCTCGAGCTGCTGCAGCTGGCGGACGTCCTGGCCGACGTCGAGCGGAACCTCGAGCTCCACCGGCTCTGCACGTACCTGTACGGCGTGGCGACCGCGTTCACTGCGTTCTACGAGCATTGTCCCGTCCTCCGGGCCGAGGACCCCGCCGTGCGGGCCAGCCGGCTGGCGCTGTGCAACCTGACGGCTCGGACCCTGGCGTTGGGGCTGGATCTGATCGGGATCACCTTGCCTGAGCGGATGTAGCCGGCACATCAGGTGGAACCCCGAGCGTCGTCCTCAGGGTTTCCCAGTACGACCAAAGTCGGACATGAAGATCAGACCGTGGTCTGATGTGGCGCAAGGGGCGACTCCGTAGGGTCGTTGCCATGCACGCGATCCGCCTTCACGCCTTCGGCCCCGCCGAGAACCTCGTCTATGAAGAGGTCGAGGACCCCAAGCCCGCCGCCGGGCAGGTGTGCATCGCCGTGCGTGCCATCGGGGTGCACCTCCTCGACACCACGATCCGCTCCGGTGCGTCGGGCGGACCGTTCCCGTTGCCCGAGCTGCCCACCATTCCCGGACGCGAGGTCGCCGGGGTCGTCGACGCGGTGGGCGAAGGCGTCGATGACGCCTGGCTCGGGCGGCGGGTCGTCGCCCACCTCGGACCGGCGAGCCAGGGCTACGCCGAGCTGGCCGTGGCACCGGTCGAGTCGCTCCACCGGATCCCCGAGGGACTGGCCGACGACGCCGCCGTGGCCATGATCGGCACCGGGCGCACCACCCTGGCCGTGCTGGAGGTGGCCGACCTGCGAGCGGAGGACGTGGTGCTGGTCACCGCGGCGGCGGGCGGCATCGGGAACCTACTGGTACAGGAGGCGCACAACGTCGGCGCCACGGTGGCGGGCGTGGCCGGCGGCACGGCCAAGGTCGAGCAGGTGCGGCGGCTCGGGGCCGATGTCGCGGTCGACTACCTCCTACCGGACTGGCCGGCCACGCTCGCCGAGCGGCTCGACGGCCGGGCGGCCACCGTGGCGTTCGACAGCGTCGGTGGCGAGGTCGGCCGGGCGGTGCTCGAGCTGCTGGCGCCGGGTGGGCGGCTGGTCATCTACGGGTGGTCGTCGGGCGAGCCGACCGAGCTGTCGGCGCCGGACATCGTGGCCGGGAGCCTCACGGTCACGGCTGCCATCGGGCCGCGCATCGCGCAACGCCCGGGCGGCTTGCGGGGCCTGGAGACCGAGGCGCTGGCCCGAGCGGCCAGCCGGGACTGGGTGCCGTTGGTCGGCGACCACTTCCCTCTGGCCGACGCCGCCGGCGCCCACCGCGCCCTGGAGACCCGAGCGACGGTCGGAAAGGTGGTGCTCGTGCCCTAGAGGCCGAGCCGACAGGCGAGGCCGTGGCCCGAGCGGCCCGGCGCCGTAGGCGCCAAGAGCGGGAAACCGCGAAGCGCCGAGGACCAGCGGACGTGATCTATCGGCGCACCTTCTACGGGCGGGAGAGGAAGTCCAACGCCGCGTCGATGAAGTGGAAGCTCTTGGGGGTGGCGAAGTGGTCGGTGCGGGTGAGGGTGACCAGTTCGGCGTTCGGCAGGGCGGCCACCAGGGGGTCGGCGGGGCCGGCGAAGTCGTTGTCCCCCAGCACCACCAGCGTCGGGCAGGTGACCACCGCCAGCATCTCGGCGGTGAGCGGGGTGCCGTGGTTGTCGAGCAGGGCAGCGAGCGCCTCGGGATCGCTGTCGGGGTCCTTGGCGAGGTCGGCGAAGTAGCGGGCCACCGGGTTGCTCGGGTCTGCCTCGCCCCGCAGCGCCCGCTGCACCAAATTCGACTCGCTGCTCTGGAACAGGTTGGCGCCCGCCCCCGAGAGGATCAGCCGGCGGAAGCGGCTCGGGTCCTCGATCGCCAGCTCCAGCAGGATCCGGGAGCCGAGCGAGAACCCCACCGCGTCGACCGGATCGTCGGGCAGCGCCGCGGCCACCAGGGCGTTCATCTCCCGGTAGGCGGCCGGGTCGTGGGGCTTGGGGGACGACCCGTGGCCCAGCAGATCGGGGGCGATGACCTCGCGGCCCAGGTCGACGCCGATCAGGTCCAGCCAGCCGTTCTCGCCCCACGTACGGGCCGCGGACGTGCCGAAGCCGTGCAGCAGCAACACGGCAGGTGCGTCGGACATCGGTTCCCCCTCCTCGACTGACAGTCGCGTCACCCTAGGTTGCGGGGTCCAGCTTCTCCCAGAGGAACTCCAGCACCAGCGCCCACATCACCGCGGCCTGCTCGTTGTCGGCGGCGCCGCCGTGACCGCCCTCGATGTTCTCGTAGTAGCGCACGTCGTGGCCCTGCTCCCGCATGCGGGCCATCATCTTGCGGGCGTGGCCGGGGTGGACCCGGTCGTCGCGGGTCGAGGTGACGAACAACACCGGCGGGTAGTCGACCCCTGCCGCCACCCGTTGGTAGGGCGAGTAGGTCGACAGGAACGCCCAGTCGCCGGGCTCGTCGGGGTCGCCGTACTCGGCCATCCACGACGCACCGGCCAGCAGCAGGTGGTAGCGCTGCATGTCGAGCAGCGGCACCTGGCAGGCGATCGCGCCGAACAGCTCGGGGTAGCCGGTGAGCATGGCACCCATGAGCAGCCCGCCGTTGCTGCCGCCCTGGATGCCGAGCCGCGAGGGCGTGGTGATGTCCCGTGAGACCAGGTCCCGGGCGACCGCGGCGAAGTCCTCGTAGGCCCGCGGCCGCTTCTCGCGCATCGCGGCCTTGTGCCAGTCGGGCCCGTACTCGCCGCCGCCCCGGATGTTGGCAACCACGTAGGTACCGCCCCGGGCCAGCCAGCCCCGCCCAACGGTGGCGCTGTAGGCCGGCGTCAGCGAGATCTCGAAGCCCCCGTAGCCGGTCATCAGCGTGGGCCCGCTCTCGGGCGACGCGCCCTTCGGCCCCACCACGAAGTACGGGATCTGGGTGCCGTCGACCGACGTGGCGAAGTGCTGCTGCGTTTCCAGGCCGGTGGCGTCGAAGCGGGAGGGCGCCTGCTTCAGGACCTCCAGCGTCTCCGGCGAGCCGATGATGCCTCGCCGCAGCGTCGAGGGCTCGGTGTACGACTGGGTGTCGATGAAGAACTCGTCGCTCTCGTCGGGGTCGGTGTCGATGACGTCGGCCTCGCCGAACTCCGGGACGCCGGGCAGGGGCGCCCGGGCCCACTCGGTCGAGCTCGAGTCCGAGCCGGAGGCCGGTGGCGTCAGCACCTCGAGCCGGGACTTCACGTCGACCAGCGTGCTCAGCAGCAGGTGGTTGCGGGTCCAGATGAAGTAGTTCAGCGAGCTGTGGGCGTCGGGCTCGAAGAGCACCGTCAGCTCCCGGGAGCCGGCCATGTAGGCATCGAACCGGGCGGCCAGCAGCGAGCCCGCGGCGTAGGTGGCGTCGACGACGGTCCACGGCGTCCGCAGCCGGATCAGCAGCCACTCCCGCTGGACGCTGGTCGAGGCGTCGTCGGGCACATCGATCTTCGCCAGCGAGCCGTCGGCCCGCAGGACGTAGGTCTCGTCGGTGAAGAAGTCAGGCGCCCGGGACACGAAGTCGCGCTCGTAGCCCCTGGTCGGGTCGTGCATCGCGATGGCCGTGACGTCCTCGGGCTTGCCTTCGTACACGGTCGGCGCGTCGGCCAGCTGTGCCCCCCGCTCCCAGCGCTTGGCGACCCGGGGGTACCCGGACGTCGTCATCGACCCCGGCCCGAAGTCGGTGCCGACGAACACGGTGTCGAGGTCGATCCAGTCGACGCTGGTCTTGGCCTCGGGCAGCTCGTAGCCGCCGTCGACGAACGTCTTGCTTTCGAGGTCGAACTCGCGGACGACGCTGGCGTCGGCACCGCCCCGGGACAGCGAGACGAGGCCCCGGCGAAACCCGGGCCGTAGGACCGACACGCTCTGCCACACCCAGTTCTCGTCCTCTTCGGCGGCGAGGGCGTCGACGTCGAGCAGGATCTCCCACTCCGGCTCGGCCGCCCGGTAGGCGTCGAGGGTGGTGCGGCGCCACAGGCCCTTGGGGTGCTCGGCGTCGCGCCAGAAGTTGTAGAGGTGGTCGCCGCGGCGCTGGACGTAGGGGATGCGGTCGTCGGCGTCGAGGGCCTCGAGGATCTCCGCCTTGAGCGCCTCGTAGCGCGGGTTGGTGGTGAGCTCGGCGAACGCCTCGGCGTTGCGCTCCCGCGCCCAGGCGAGCGCTTCGTCACCCGTCACGTCCTCCAGCCACAGGTACGGGTCGTCGTTGCTCATCCCGTCATTCTGATTGGGTAACGCGGATAACTTGAGCGAATGATCACTGCGGGACTGCAGATTCCCTACTTCACCTATCCCGACACCGCTCCCGAGGAGCTGTTCGAACGAGTGGCCGCCGTGGCCGTCGCCGCCGAGGAGGGCGGCTTCGACACCGTCATGGTGATGGACCACTTCTACCAGCTGCCGTTGCTCGGCCCGCCGGAGCTGGAGATGCTCGAGGCCTACACCCTCCTCGGCGCCCTGGCGGCCCGGACCTCCAAGGTCAAGCTGGGCACGCTGGTCACCGGCGTCACCTACCGGAACCCGGCGATCCTGGCCAAGATCGTCACCACCCTCGACGTCATCTCCAAGGGGCGGGCGTTCCTCGGCATCGGGGCCGCCTGGTTCGACCAGGAGCACGAGGGCCTGGGTGTCGACTTCCCGCCGGTGAGGGAGCGGTTCGAGCGGCTGGAGGAGGCCGTCCAGATCTGCCGGGCGATGTTCCGGAACGAGCGGCCGACCTTCGAGGGCGTGCACTACCGGGTGAAGGACGCCATCAACTCGCCCGCGCCGATCACGCCGGGCGGGCCGCCGATCATGATCGGCGGGCAGGGCGAGCGGAAGACCCTGCGGCTCATGGCCCAGTACGCCGACATGGCCAACTTCACCGCCGGCTTCGACGAGCTGCCCCGCAAGCTGGAGGTGCTCGCCGGGCACTGCGCCGACGTCGGCCGTGACCCGGCGACCATCAACAAGACGCCGCTCGGGTCGCTGATCGTGGCCGAGACCATGGAGGCCGCCGAGGCCAAGCGCACGGCGCTGCTGGCCGAGCGGGGCATGCCGCCGTGGGACCAGCTGGACGACGCCATCAAGGCCATGATCGGCACCCGCTTCGTGGTCGGCGACCCCGACAGCGTCGGTGAGCAGCTCCAGTCGCTGCGGGACCTCGGCCTCGACGGCGTGACCTTCAACATGCCGGCCGACGGCTGGGAGCCCGAGGCCGTGAGCTTCGCCGGCTCGGTGGTGACCTCAGCCTTCAGCTGAGCTATTCGCAGTAGATGCCGTCGTGGTCGGCGTCGAAGCGGTCGGCGTACCACGAGGGCGGGTGGTTGCCTCGCTCGATCAGCGCCCGCTGACCGGGGCTGCAGAGGGCGAGCGGGTCGGAGCCGGACGGTGCCGTGGCGGGCGGGCCGTCCGGGCCGGGCTCGGTCGACGGCGGGCCGTGCTTGGGCGGCTTCCCCGGCGTCGACGTCGTGGTCGTGGTCGGCGACGAGCCGGTCGAGCCCTCGTCGGTGCCCGAGCTCGAGGTCGTGGCCGTGACGTTCGAGGACGTCGTCGTCGACTCTCGCGACGCGTCCTCGGGATCACCGCCTCGGGAGCCGAGGGCCAGCGCGACGCCGACGGCCAACAAGGTCGTCCCCAGGAGTGCTCCCACGCCGATGCGGGCCCACCGGGGTTGGTCGTCGTCCGATCGGGGCGCGGCGTGGCGGGGAGCCTCCGCGGTCCGGATCTCCTCGGTGGGGTCGTTCCACGCCGGGCGCCAGCGGCCGTCGGTGCCTTGGTGCCACCCCGCGGGCGGTGTGCCCTGTCGCCATTGCCGGTGCTCGTCCAGCCACCATTCCGGCCCGCGCTCGTCCACCGACCCGCATTCTGCACCATGCGAGCACCCGAAGACGGGCATCGATCAGCAGTTTGTGCGCCGCCACCTCGGCTGGTCGTAGGCCGTGCCATCGCACTTCTGGCCGGCGCAGGTCATCGGGACGCCCTGGGCCGAGGTCCCGGTGGCGCCGAGCGGCGAGCAGAACGCTCCGGGCGTCACACCGCCTCCGGACTGCGCTGGTGGCGCCGTCGTGGGTGGCGCGGTCGGCGGTGGCGGCGGAGGAGCCGGCACCTGCGTCGTCGGCGGGCGGGTGGCCGGTGGCGTGGTCGTCAACGGCGCGGTGACGACTGGCGGCGCTGTTGTCGTGGTCGTCGGCTGCGTGGTGGTGCTGGCGACGGTCGTCGAGGTCGACGTGGACGTCGTCGTGCTGTCCTCGACCACCCCGGCGCTCGTGTCGGTCGGCTCGGGCTCGCCCGCCAGGGCCCCGAGCGCCCCGAACAACACCACCGCCACGGTCACCGGCGCGGCGACCTTCGCCCACGTCGGCCACCGGGACCACCAGCCCTGGGGCTCGGGGTCCCGAGGCGGCGTCGGCCGGCGCGCCGGGCGTTCGGGGCCCGGCACGACCGGGATCGGCGCGGTCGGGTCGTTGGCGCCCCAAGACGTGGCGCCCGGGATCTCCGGTGGGTACCAGCGGCCGTCGGACGCCTGCCACCAGCCGGGCGGCGGGTCGCCGCGTTGCCAGCGACCGCCGCCGTCCATCCACCAGGTTTCGTTGTCGTGCCCGCTCATCCCGCCTGTTCCTGTTCACCCCGCACTCCCGCCGAGTGCGACCGGGCGATTCTCCAGCGGGGGGCGGATGGCTTACATGGACCTGGGTCCAGCTGGGGCCGCGGCGGGCTTGCGCCGGCGGCGAGGCCGCGGGCTGCGGCCGTCGGTCGGGAGCGACGGCAGGAACCGCGGTCGGCGGCGGGCCCGGGTGGCGTGCTCGAAGCCCGCGGCCAGGCGGATCAGCGTCGGTTCGCTGTAGGCGGTGCCCATGAACGTGATGCCGAGCGGCAGCCCGAAGGCGTCGCCCGCCGGCACGTTGATCAGCGGATAGCCGGCGATCGCCGCAGGGGCGGAGCTGGCGCCGAGGAAGTGGTCGCCGTTCACCAGGTCGGTGGTCCACGCCGGCGAGCCGGTCGGCGCCACGATGGCGTCGAGGTCGTGCTCGACCAGCACCGCGTCGATGCCGTCGGCACCCCCGATCCGCCGGGCCTCGGCCAGCGCAGCTTCGTACTCCGCGGCGCTGAACGGGTCCGATTCGGCGAAGTCGAACCACTCCTGCAGGAACCACTTCAGCTCGACGTCGGCGTGCGCCTGGTTGAAGGCGATCGCCTCGGCCAGCGAGTGCACCGGCACGCCGGTTCGGGTGGCGAGGTACGCGTTGAGGTCCCGCTTGAACTCGTAGACCAGGACGGTGACCTCCTCGGCCCCGGCGTTGATCTGGTCGATGGTCGGGATGTCGGCCGGGTCGACGATCACTGCGCCGGCGGCCCGCATCGCCTCGACCGCGGCGTCGTAGACCCCGTCGGTCTCCTCGCTGTAGCCGGTGACCCCGGCGCGGGCGACGCCGATGCGGGCGCCCCGCAGGCCGTTCTGGTCGACGAACTGCCGGTAGTCGCCGTGCACCAGGTCCCGCCGGGCCGCGGTGGCCGGGTCACGAGGATCGGCCACCAGGCTCACCATGCCGCCGAGCAGCGCGGCGGCGTCGGCCACCGTGCGCCCGTGCGGCCCGATGGTGTCCTGGCTGTGGGAGATGGGCACGACGCCGGCCCGGCTGGTCAGACCCACCGTCGGCTTGATGCCGACGACGCCGTTGGCGGTCGCCGGGCAGACGATCGACCCGTCGGTCTCGGTGCCCACTGACACCGCGCACAGGTTCGCCGACGCCGCGGCCCCCGACCCCGAGCTCGACCCGCACGGGTTGCGGTCGAGGACGTAGGGGTTCTTCGTCTGGCCGCCCCGGCCCGACCACCCGCTGGCCGAGTGGAACGAGCGGAAGTTGGCCCACTCGCTGAGGTTCGTCTTGCCGAGCACCACCACCCCGGCTGCCCGCAGCCGTGAGACGACGGTGGCGTCCTGCGCCGGCGCCGCGCCGACCAGGGCCAGCGAGCCGGCGGTGGTCTGCATGCGATCTGCGGTGTCGATGTTGTCCTTGAGCAGGATCGGGATCCCGTGCAGCGGGCCCCGGACGCGGCCGCGGCGGCGCTCGTCGTCCAGGCGTCGGGCGATGGCCTCGGCGTCCGGGTTCACCTCGATCACGCTGTTGAGCTTCGGGCCCCGACGGTCGATGGCCTCGATGCGGGCCAGGTAGAGGCGGACCAGCCGCAGGGCGGTCAGGCGGCCGGCGGCCATGTCGGCTTGGAGGCGAGCGACGGTCGCCTCCTCGATCTCGACCCCGGGCACGGCCGGCCGCCGCCCGGTGAGGTGGTCGAGGTGGAGTAACGGCTGGGTGGCAGCCGCGGCGGTGCCCAGCTGCAGGAAGCCGCGTCGCCCGATGCGCTCGTACGTCATGAGAGTCCCCCCGTTCGAGCTGTTGCCTTCGCTCAGTCTCCCCCCGGCTACGGAACGGAAACCACCCCCTCGTCTCGCACTTGACCTTCAAGTCGGCTTGAGGGCTTAGGGTGGCCGTCGTGACGACCAGCGAGCGCTACCGCATCGCCGAGGTCGCCGAGCGCAGCGGCTTCAGTGCACCGACCCTCCGGTACTACGAGGAGATCGGCCTGCTGCCGCCGCCGGTGCGGGGCGACAACGGCTACCGGATCTACGACGCCGCGACCCTCGACCGCCTGCGCTTCATCGCCCGGGCCAAGCAGCTGGGCTGCTCGCTGGAAGAGATCGCCGAGCTGACCCGGAGCTGGGAGACCGGCCTGTGCGCGCCCGTCCAGTCTCGGCTGCAGGCGCTGGTCGATGCGAAGATCGACGACACGCTCGACCGCATCGCTGGGCTCACGACGCTGACCGCCGATCTGCAGCGGGTCGCAGCCACCCTGGCGTCGCACACCCCCGACGGCCCGTGCGACGACCGCTGTGGCTGCACGTCCGACGTCGCCGCGGACGTTTCGCCTCCGTCCACGGCCGTGCGGCTCGTCGTCAAGCCGGCGGCTGCCAACGAGGAGGTCCCGATCGCCTGCACGCTGGGTGCCGGGGACATGGCCGGTCGGCTCGACGACTGGCGGGCGGCACTTCGAGACGTCGTCGCCCGTTCACCGCTGCCCGACGGCGTGCGGCTGGAGCTCGGCCCCACCGCGGACGTCACCGAGCTGGCTCGGCTGGCGGCGGCCGAGCAGGACTGCTGCCGGTTCTTCGGCTTCGCCGTGGTCATCGACGGACGAGGGACCGCGCTGGAGGTCCACGCGCCGCCCGACGGCCAGGACGTGCTCACCGCGGTGTTCGGCAGCGCCGCCTAGAGCTCGAGGTCGAGGCCGCGCACCCAGCGCCGTTGCCACGGCGTCTCGACCGCCCGGGGGTTGTACGCCTGCCGCACCCAGGCCACCGCCTCGCCCGCCGGCACGCCGGAGAGGATGGCGACCACCGCCAGCCCGGTGCCGGTGCGGCCGACCCCGCCGCCGCACGCGATCTCGACCCGCTGGTCGGCCGCCCGGCGGTGCGCCTCCCGCAGCGCCTCGACCGCGTCATCGGGAGACGACGGCAGGCGGAAGTCGGGCCAGCGCACCCACCGGTGCTCCCACTCGAACGGCCCGGGGTCCTTGCCGAGGAGGTAGACCCCGAACTCCGGCTGCTGGTCGCCGTCGGGCGGCCGGCCGTGCCGCAGGCCCCGGCCGCGGATCCGGCGCCCGTCCGGCAGCTCGACGATCGACGGCCCGTCATCCCAAGTCTTGGTCATCGCACCTTCGTGGGGTCGGTGAACAGCTCCAGCTGGATGTTGTCAGGATCGCGGAAGACGATGACCGCGGCCCCCGGGATGCTGTGGGACTGCGCGACCGGCGAGAAGGCGATGCCGAGGCCGCGCAGCCGGTCGGCCCACTCGACGAGCTCCTGGTCGCTGGCCACCTCGAAGGCGAGGTGGTCGAGGCCGGCCCGGGTCTCGTCGAACCGGTCCTTCGCGGCGCCGTGGTGCTCGACCAGCCCGAGGCGGATGTCGAAGCCGGGATGGCGGAGGAACACCTTCTGCCGAGGCGCGGCGGTATCGCCGAACCCGCCCACCCGCTCGAAGCCCAGCACCGCCTCGTACCAGCGGGCGCTGCGCTCGGCGTCGGACACGGTCAACCCCAGGTGGTGGAGGCCCGTGATCATGGTCCCGACTCCTGGTCAGGTGGCCACGTAGTCGGCAAGGTGCTCGCCGGTGAGGGTCGTGCGGGCGGCGACGAGGTCGGCCGGCGTGCCCTCGAAGACGATCCGGCCACCGTCGTGACCGGCGCCCGGGCCGAGGTCGAGGATCCAGTCGGCGTGGGCCATGACCGCCTGGTGGTGCTCGATGACCAGCACCGACTTGCCCGAGTCGACGAGCCGGTCGAGCAGCCCGAGCAGCTGCTCGACGTCGGCGAGGTGGAGGCCGGTGGTCGGCTCGTCGAGGACGTAGGTGCCGCCCTTCTCGCCCATGTGGGTGGCGAGCTTGAGCCGCTGGCGTTCGCCGCCGGACAGCGTGGTGAGCGGCTGGCCGAGGCTGAGGTAGCCGAGGCCGACATCGGCAAGCCGCTCAAGGACCTTGTGCGCGGCCGGCGTGCGGGCGTCGCCGTCGCCGAAGAACTCCTTGGCCTCGTTCACCGACATCGCGAGCACCTCGCTGATGTCGCGGCCGCCGAGGTGGTAGTCCAGCACCGCGGCCTGGAACCGCTTGCCCTCGCACTCCTCGCAGGTGGTGGCGACGCCGGCCATGGTCGCCAGGTCGGTGTAGATGACCCCGGCGCCGTTGCAGACGGGGCACGCGCCCTCGGAGTTGGCGCTGAACAGGGCCGGCTTCACGCCGTTGGCCTTGGCGAAGGCCTTGCGGATGGGGTCGAGCAGGCCGGTGTAGGTGGCGGGGTTGCTCCGCCGGGAGCCGCGGATGGCGCCCTGGTCGACGGTCACGACGCCGTCCTGGCCGGAGACCGAACCATGGATCAGCGAGCTCTTGCCGGAGCCGGCCACGCCCGTGATCACGCAGAGCACCCCCAGCGGGATGTCGACGTCGACGTCCTGCAGGTTGTTGGTGGTGGCGCCCCGGACCTCCAGCGTGCCGGTGGGCGTCCGCACCTGGGTCTTCAGCGACGCCCGGTCGTCGAGGTGGCGGCCGGTGATGGTGTCGCTGGCCCGCAGCCCCTCGATGGTGCCCTCGTAGCAGACGGTGCCGCCGGCCGTGCCGGCGCCGGGGCCGAGGTCGACGACGTGGTCGGCGATGGCGATGGCCTCGGGCTTGTGCTCCACCACCAGCACGGTGTTGCCCTTGTCCCGCAGCTGCACCAGCAGGTCGTTCATCCGCTGGATGTCGTGGGGGTGCAGGCCGATGGTGGGTTCGTCGAAGACGTAGGTGACGTCGGTGAGCGACGAGCCGAGGTGACGGATCATCTTCGTGCGCTGCGCCTCGCCGCCCGAGAGCGTGCCCGACGGCCGGTCGAGCGAGAGGTAGCCCAGCCCGATCTCGACGAACGAGTCGAGGGTCTGGAGCAGTGCGGCGAGCAGCGGCGCGACCGACTGCTCGTCGAGGCCGCGGACCCAGTCGGCGAGGTCGGTGATCTGCATCGCGCAGGCGTCGGCGATGTTGATGCCGTCGATCTTCGACGACCGGGCCTCCGGGCTGAGCCGGGTGCCCTCGCACTCGGGGCAGACCGTGAACGTGACCGCCCGCTCGACGAAGGCGCGGATGTGCGGCTGCAGGGAGTCGACGTCCTTGGAGAGCATCGACTTCTGGATCCTCGGCACCAGGCCCTCGTAGGTGAGGTTGATGCCCTCGACCTTGATCTTGGTCGGCTCCTTGTAGAGCAGGTCGTGGAGCTCCCGCTTGTTGAACCTGGCGATCGGCTTGTCCATGTCGAAGTAGCCGGAGCCCCGGAAGATGCGGCCGTACCAGCCGTCCATGCTGTAGCCGGGGATGGTGAGCGCGCCCTCGGCGAGCGACAGGCTGTCGTCGTACAGCGCCGACAGGTCGAAGTCGTTGACGTTGCCCATGCCCTCGCAGCGGGGGCACATGCCGCCGAGGCGGTGGAACGTGGCTTTCTCGGCCTTTGTCTTGCCGCCGCGCTCGACGGTGATCGCACCGCTCGCCCGGACCGAGGGGACGTTGAAGGAGTAGGCGTTGGCCGAGCCGATGTGCGGGTCGCCGAGCCGGCTGAACAGGATGCGCAGCATCGCGTTGGCGTCGGTGGCGGTGCCGACGGTGGACCGGGGGTTGGCGCCCATCCGCTCCTGGTCGACGATGATCGCCGTGGTCAGGCCGTCGAGGACGTCGACCTCGGGCCGCGCCAGGGTCGGCATGAAGCCCTGCACGAAGCTGCTGTAGGTCTCGTTGATCAGGCGCTGGGACTCGGCGGCGATGGTGCTGAACACCAGCGAGCTCTTGCCCGAGCCCGAGACGCCGGTGAACACGGTCAACCGGCGCTTCGGGAGCTCGACGCTGACGTCCTTGAGGTTGTTCTCGCGGGCGCCCTGGACTCGGATCAGGTCGTGGCTGTCGGCGGCGTGCGGCGACGTCGTCGTCATGGTCAGTGCTGCTCCTTCAGCTCCTGGATGCGGATCATGTTGCCGGCGGGGTCCCGGAAGGCGCAGTCGCGGACGCCGTAGGGCTGGTCGGTGGGCTCCTGGACGACCTCGGCCCCGCTCGCCTCGAGCTTCGCGAAGGTGTCGTCGAGGTGCTTCGAGGCCAGGTTGACGCCGAAGTAGCTGCCCTTGGCCATCATCTCGAGGATGGTGCGGAGCTCGTCGTCGGTGAGGCCGGGCGTCTCCGGTGGGTGCAGGACGATCGACGTGTCGGGCTGGTCGGGCGGGCCGACGGTGATCCAGCGCATCCCCTCGTAGCCGACGTCGTTGCGGACCTCGAAGCCGAGGGTGTCGCGGTAGAAGGCGAGCGAGGCATCGGGGTCGGTGTGCGGGAGGAAGCTCGAGAAGATCGTGATGTCCATGGCGGTCACGCTAAGTGGGCCTCCTGTCGGGTGCTTCTCGATTCCTGACCGGTCTGGTGACCTGCTTCGCCACGCATGGCGGCATGCCCAGCGTCGCCTTCGTGGCGGCCTCGGCCTCCCGGCGGCGGTATACGCTGGGCGGCACCCCGACCAGCTCGGCGAAGCGGGTGCTGAAGGTGCCGAGCGACGAGCAGCCGACCGTGAAGCAGACGTCGGTGACGCTCATGTCGCCCCGACGGAGCAGCGCCATCGCCCGCTCGATGCGCCGGGTCATGAGGTAGCTGTACGGCGACTCGCCGTAGGCGAGCTTGAACTGGCGGCTGAGGTGGCCGGCCGACATGTTGGCGCCCCGGGCGAGCGCCTCGACGTCGAGCGGCTGCGCGTACTCCCGGTCGATCCGGTCCCGCACCTTCCGCAGCACCGCGAGGTCGCTGAAGTGCTGCGCTGTCGGCGGGCCGGCGCCCTTCCTGTCCACCGGGGCAGTCAAGCGAGGTCCCACCGGTCCTGTCTAGCGCCGCCGGCGGGGCGCTCACTCGCGGCGCAGGCCCTCGATCAGGCGGGTGAGGATGCTGGCGTCGGTCGTCGTCACCACCGGCTCGTGGCCGGACCGGGGACGGACGGTCTGCGGCCGGCGGCGGCAGGGGAGCGGGGCGTGATCCTGGGGGGCCGACGGCACGGGCTGGGACTCGGGCTGGAGACGCCCCGGCAGGCTGGCTGCCTCCTGCCCGGCCTGCCCGGGTGCGCCAGTCGCACCGGGTTCGCCGGGCGCCCGGGGCGGGCCCGCCGGCGGCTTGGCGGGGGACGGCGGGCTGGTCTCGCTGGGCGGGCCGGGCGGCGCGGCTGGCCGTGGCGGCTCGGGGGCGGGGGGTTCGGGCGCGGTGTGCAGGTGGGCGGCTCCCTGGCCGAACAGGTCTGACAGGGTGGCCACCGCGTCGAGCACGGCCGTTCCCGACTGCCAGGCCGCCTGCCGGGGCGTCCCACCGTCGGTCACGCCGACCAGGACGGCCAACAGCGGCCGGCCCAACAGGACACCGTCGTCCCGCGCCGGCGCCAGCGAGATGGTGTCGTCCGGCCCGATCCGGGACGCCGCGAGCATCCTGAGCCCGCCGGCGACTTCGTCGAGCAGGTCGTCGACCGCCGTGCGACGGGCCCGGGCAGACCAACGCCCGAGGCCCGGGCTGAACCGGTAGAGCACGCCACCCGTTTCCCGCAGCAGGGAGACGACGGCGTCGGCGGTCGCCGACCGGACGATGCGGTCGAGCTCGGCATCCGAGACCGCCGCGTGGGTGACCTCGACCAGCGCGTCCCCCTCGGGCCGGTCGGCGCTGAGCGCCCGGGCCAACGACCGCCAGCGGGCCGGAGGGGTCCGACCGGTGCGCGCCAGCCGCACGTCGACGCCCGGCACGGCTGTCGACTCGGCGTAGACGACACCGCCATTGACGAGGTAGACCCGCCCGGCTGGGGCGCCCACCCCACCCTGAGCCGGACGGGAGATCTCGAATGCGCCGGTGCTCCGGTCGACCCCCAGCCGGCGGAGCGCTGCGATCGCTGTCCGGGCGGTGCCCGCGCAGCCCGACGCCTCGACCGTGCCCGCCGATGCCATGCCGGATCGACGGTCAGATCTGGAGATCGGACTCGATCTGCCGGAGCTGGTGTCGGGCCAGGGCCAGGTTCCCCTTGTTCTTGTCGAGCGCGAGGTAGAGGAAAAGGCCGCCCCGCTTGGTCTGCACGATGCGGATGAGGTGGAGCTGGCGCCCCAGGGTGATCAGGATGTCGTCGATGGCGTCCTTGAGGCCGAGCGCCTCCATGGTGCGCATCTTCGCCCGCACGACTTCGGTGTTGCCCGCCGACGCCACTTCGAGGTCGAGGTACTTGCCGCCACCCAGCGACCCCAAGCACATTCCACTCTCATAGTCGACGAGACTGGCGCCCAATGCACCGTCGAGTGCCATCGCTTCCTTGAGAGCAGTCTCCATGTCCATTGATGCATTCTCCCGTCTAGAACACGCGGCAAACTCATGCGGATTGGCCGCACGATGCCGGGAAATCATGGTTCATGAGCGTCCGCAAACTGCCCGCCCGGGACGCCCGCCTCGGATGAAGCCACACTGTATGTCCGCTTCACGACGCATGGTCAAGAGGGTCCCGCCGATTTCTTCGCGAAATAGCTGGAATGCACATTGCTACAAGGGGCGGTCAACAAACCGCGCTGAGTCATCGAAATCTGCACTCGATAATTATCAATATCGCCGCAGGTCCATGGCGGCCGTGAAAGGGCTGTGATAGGAACCTCAGTCGAGAAAGCAATCGCAGTCAGCCGGGTGGACCAAGGAAGCGCGCAGGGTGAACGCAATCGAGCAGGCTCTCAATCGTGTGCCGCAGATCGACGGCATGGTGGGCGCGATGCTGGTCGAGGCGTCCACCGGCCATGTGGTCGGGGTGCTCCACACCGGAGACGTTGGCCGCGGCGACCAGGACTCGGCCACCACGGTCCTGGCCGCCGCCGGGACCGACCTCGTCCACACCATCTCGCTGCTCAGTGCGCAGCTCGCCGGCGCGGGCCCGTTCGACGAGCTGATCGTCGCCTTCCGGGGCCAGCACCACATCATCCGCCCCGTGCAGGTTGTCGGGCACGACGATCTGTTCCTGCTGGTCACGCTCGACCGCCGGCGGGCCAACCTGGCACTGGCCCGCCACCAGTTGCAGGCCGTCGAGTCGCAGATCGTTGCCTAGGGCTTGGCGGCGAGTGGTGGGCAACCGGTCAAACGGCCGTTCCCCCGGCCTGCCCCGCGGGTCGGCGACCTTGACCGAGCTGCACCCGACGGCCACCAACCGGATCCACCAGCTCGCCGCCGACGGGAGGACGGGGGCCTTGCACATCTCGGGCCGGCCGGGCGGGGTCGTCTACCTGGCCGACGGGCGCGTCGCGTACGCCGAGTCCCCGGGCACGCCCGGTGTCGAGGCCCTCGTGCTGCGGGCCACCCGGCCCGACGAGGTGGCATGGGCGGCGACGGTGGCATCGATGCAGACCCGACCGGGCCGCAAGGCCGCGGCGGCTGCCGCCGGGGAGCTGGTGGCGAAGGGCGTGCTGCCACCGGTGCAGCTCGACGCCGCCGTACAGTCGGCGACGGCCGACGCCCTGCTCGCCATGTTGGCCGGCTACGGCGTGACGGTCAGCCGGACCCGGTTCGTGGACGGGCAGCGTCCGTGGGTCGCGCTCGGGCGGCCGCTCGCCGCCGGCACTGCCCTGGTCGAGACCGCCCGCCGCCTGCGGTTGTTGGCCTCGGTGGGCCAACGGGTGCGGCCGGACGACGACATCGTGCGCGCCGCCGGGGCCGGACCCGTTGCGGTGCGGCTGTCGCCACGGCAGTGGGACCTGGTGCGGCTGTGCGCCGAGCGCCGCACTCCCCGCGACCTGGCCTGGCTGGTGGGGCGGGGGGTGCTCGCCACGTGCATCGACGTGTGCGAGCTGACGGAGGTGGGGGTGATGGAGAACGCAGCTGATCCCGGCGGCGGTGGCGGCTGGCCGGCCCACCGCACGGTCTCCTTCCTCGCTGCCGTCCTACCTGAAGCAGCCGACCGGGGGGTGACGTGATGGGCCAGGGAACCGTGTCGGAGCCGGGTGTCGAGGGCCTGGTGCGCGAGCAGTTGCTGGGGCTGCGGGAGGAGGTCCGCTCGGTGCGGGGTTCCCTCGTGGCGACGAGCGACGGCCTCGTCGTCGCGGCCGACCTCCCCGACCGTCCCGACCAGGTGGCTGCGCTCACCGCGACGTTGATCGGGTTGGCCCGATACGCGGTGGACGTCACCGGCAGCGGGGTCCTCACCGAGACGGTCACCCGGGGTTCGGAGGGCTATCTCGCCGCGTTCGCCCTCGACAGCTCGGCCACGCTCACGATCGTGGCCGAAGCCGACCTCAACGTGGCCATGCTCCACCACAAGCTCGAACCCATCCGGGGCCGGCTGGCCGAGCTGGCGGAGCGGTTCGTCGGCTTCGCCGACATCGAGCTGGGCGAGCCTGTCGACGTCGACGCCGCCCTGCCCGCCATCACCCGGCGCCCGAAGCGGTAGCCGGTCGAGGCCGCGCGTCGTCCGGCGTGCGCACCGTCCCCGAGCGTGGTGTGGCCGGGCCGACCAGGCCCAGGCGCTCGTCCTCGCCTGCGGCACCGGCTCGATCTCCCGGTGCGGCACTCACTGGCGGCAGACCATGAGCAGGTGGCCGCTGGCTCCGAGGAGCGACGGCTCGGCTTCGGTGGCTCTGGCGGCGAGCAGGATCGTCTCCCGGTCGGCGGGGTCGTCCCAGCGGTCGAAGAGGTGGCGCAGCCAGCCCGCGACACCCTCGACGCCGAGGACCTCGACGACCTCGAGATCGACGGCGGTGGCTTCCTGGCGAAGCTCGTCGGGGTGGTGGAAGTAGGCGGTCGTGAACCAGTGCGGTCGCTGTTCGGGGTTGCGGTGCTGGCCGTCCTGCAGGTCCTGCTGGACGATCCTGCGGAAGGCCGGATCGAAGAGGAACTCACGGCTGAGCCCGTCCATCAGCGAGGCGAACCGGGAGATCGCGGCAACGAAGGCCAGGCCGCCCGGGCGCAGCACCCTTCGGGCTTCCGCCAGCGCTTGGAGCCGGTCGGTCCGTTCGGTGAGGTGGTAGAGCGGGCCGAGGAGGAGCACCGCGTCGGCGCTGTCGGCGTCAGCGGGCAAGGCTCGGGCGTCGCCCACCTGGGCGGTGATGTGTCGCTGCTCGCCTGCCAGCCGCCGGGCCTCGGCGACGTGGTTGTGCATCGGGTCGACGACGTTGACGTGGTGTCCGTCGTCGGCGAGCCAGGCGGCGTGCACCCCGGTGCCACCCCCGACGTCCAGGATCCGCAAGGGACCCCCCGGCAGGTGTCGTCGGATGATCTCCTGCGTCCTCGCCAGCTCGAGCCGCCCAGGCCCCCGCCCCAGCCGCTCCCCCTCCGCAACCTCGTGCTCGTAGTGGTTGCGTATCTCGTCGGGCACCTCGACCACGCGGTGAGTGTACGAACGCGCCCCGGCCCGCACGCCGTCGTTTCGGCCGGCAGCTGCTGTTCGGCATGTCACCTCATGTGGCCGGGATATGACACTGGGTGGTTCGGGCGTACGATGCAAGAAGGGCGGAGGAGGTGGAGGCGATGGACCACCACAGACGCCGAGTGCGTCGAGTGGGGGTGTTGCTGGTGGTCACGCTGGCTTCGCTGTCCTGCTGCGGGAGTGGTGGGCAGGCCGTGAGCCGATCCGATGGAGCGGCACTGTCGGGCAGCCGGTCGACGGGGGATACCGCGGCCAGATCGATGTGCCCGGACTCGTATCGCTTTGGACTCCAGACCACGTCGAACGTCCTCGAAGACCCCCTCTACCTGGGTGACGTCACGGCCTGCACGAACTGGGTCAACAGTGTGACCTACCTGGCGAATGGCGGGCCGGGGGTTTGGACCGTCTCGCTCGCCGGAGACGTGCGCTTCAGCATTCACGGCGAGTCGTTGGTCGGCAGCCGGGGGTCATTGGACCGCTACCTGTTCCGTCAGGCGGTGCAGCCAACCCGTTCGCAGGTGCTGCTCCTGCCGGGTGGATCCCTGACCATCGAGGCGCCGCCCGGCGCTGTGAGCCTCACCGTCGACACCAAGCTCACCACGGCCTGGTTCGCTTCCACCCTCGTGGTTGCTGAGATGATGAAGCTGGGTCCCGAGGTGGAGAAGGCACTCGCTCAGCGAGGCTCTTCGCTGGCAAAGTCGCTGGTCACGTGCGGTCTGGCGGTCTACAACTTCACCCAACAACACCTTCCCGACCTGCTCGCGAGCGACGACCCAGTCGGCCAACTGCGCGCAGCCATAAGCACGGAATTGGGAGCCACGGAGTGCGCCCGCAGCTGGCAACTCGCCAAGGAGGCCGCCCGTCAACCGCGCATCCCGGCATGGTCCGACGCGCTCGGCTCATTGACCGACGGCACACGCTTCGGGTCTCAGGGAGACGACCTCTTCAGCCGCCTCAAGACCCTGCCCGGCCGCTTCAAGGCCGGGGTATGTGCCTTGTGGAGCAACTGCTAGCCCTGGTCGTGCGCCCTCCTGCCAGGGGGGATGCATCACAGCGCTCGGCGGATGATGGCGCGGCCGGCGGTGCCGGTCGCTCAGGGCCTCAACAGTGGAAAACGGGAACAGCCGCTCGACCTGGGCAAACGGCGAGGTCAAGCGGCTGATGTAAGAGCGCCCCCGACAGGACTCGAACCTGTGCACACGGCTCCGGAGGCCGCTGCTCTATCCGCTGAGCTACGGGGGCGGGCCCGGGTCGGGACCCGGGGAGCAACGCAGTGTAGGTGATCGGGGCGGGCGGGCTGGAAGTCTGTTGCCGCCGCTACCGGCTCCGGCCGGTCAGGACTGGGCGCCGATCCTTCGGGCGCAGGGCGAGGACCGCGATGGCGCCGAAGACGAAGCCGGTCACGTGGGCGGCCCAGGCGACGTCGGAGCCGGGAGTCGTGAAGAACTGGAGGACGAACCAGACCCCCAGCAGGACCATGGCGCTCACGGTGAACGGGATGGGGATCGGCGGGACCATGGCGATGATCCTCGCCCTCGGGAAGAGCACCAGGTAGGCGCCCAGCACCGCGGCGATCGCGCCCGACGCCCCGATGACCGGCACGATCGAGTCGGGCGACAGGACGACGTGCCCGAACGTCGCCGCCACGCCGCCCACGAAGTACAGGAGGAGGTAGCGGACGATGCCCAGGCGGTCTTCGATGTTGTCGCCGAAGACCCACAGGAACCACATGTTCCCGAGCAGGTGCAGCCAGTTGGCGTGCATGAACATCGACGCCAGCACCGACAGCGCGATGTTCTTGCCGGGGAAGAAGGGTTCCGAGCTGTCGCCCGCCGCGACGTGGGCGCAGTCCGACTCCAGCGACGGCGACAGCGGCTTGCCGTGGGTCAGCTCGCACGGCACGGCGGCGTTCTCGTAGAGGAACTCGGCGCGCACGACCGTGGCGTCGTTGGTGGGCATCAGGTCGTGGAACGTCGCCGGCTGGAACAGCAGGAACATCAGGACGTTCACGACGATCAGCAGCGGCGTCAGGATCGGCAGACGCCGACGCGGATTGATGTCGCGCAGGGGCAGCACCCCGCCAGCCTTGCGCCCCGCAGCGCGTCGTGCTGGTCAGGAGGACGCCCTGGGCCGGCGTCAGTTGGCTCGGCGTCAGTTGGCGAGGCGGATGACGCCGCAGGCGATCCGGTCGCCGGCGTTGCCGGTTGCGCTGGTCTTGTCGATCGCGGCCAGGGAGTTGGCGGTGTACTGGTCGGGCGCCACGCCCAGCGGCACGTTGCCGAGGTTGTCGGCCCCGGCATGGAGGACGACGGCCTTGCCATCCAGTTCGTCGGCGGTCAGCCGGTCGGTCGTGAAGGTCGTGAACCCCCGGCCGTCGCCGTCGACCAGCAGCGGTGGCAGATCACCGGCGTGGTTGCCGTGGAACTGGATGCCGTGCGTCAGGTGGCCGTCGACCGCCGTGAACCACATCTTCGACGGCTGCGACGGTGAGGCGACGCACCCCTCGCCGTTGCTGGGGTTGTCGTTGGCGTGCACATGCAGGCCGTGGAACGCCCCGCGGGCGATGCCGCAGCACTCCGACGCATCCAGCACGACCTTCACCGTCGTCCGGTCGCCGACCGTGAGGAACCGCACCGAGCCGACCTCGCTGCCGTCGGCCAGGTGCAGCTTGGCCGTCGCCACCCGGGCACTCGCCGAGGCCGCCGGCCCGAGCGGCAGCACCAGCGCTGCCAGCCCACCCCCACCCGACAGGACGACGGCGGCCAGGGCAAGACGAAATCGGCGCACGAGCTCCTCCGAGCAGAGTGGAGACGATAGGTGGGAAGCCCGCCACGCTATGTGACGACCTAGCAGTCCCGATGGATACCCACCGTCCAGGTGCCCGCTCAGGTCTTGGCGCTCGCCGCTCCGCACGGCTTCGGGTTGGCCGGGGGAGCGCCGTTGTCCGGAACGGTTACGCCACCCGGGCCAGGGCCTCCCGGAAGGGGTCGAGGCCCAGCGAGCCGAGGTCGAGGGCGGTGCGGTGGAAGGACTTGAGGTCGAAGGCGGCGCCCTGGCGGGACTGGGCGTCGTCGCGGGCTTGGAGCCAGATGCGCTCGCCGACCTTGTAGGAGGGCGCCTGGCCCGGCCAGCCCAGGTAGCGGTTGAGCTCGAAGCGCAGGTTCTCGTCGGGCACCCGGCAGTGCGCCCGCATGAACTCCCAGCCCAGCTCGGGCGTCCACGTCTCACCCGGGTGGAACCCGAACGGGTTGTCCGCTGGGACCGCCAGCTCGAGGTGCATGCCGATGTCGACGACGACCCGCGCCGCCCGGAACGTCTGCCCGTCGAGCATCCCCAGCTTGTCGCCGGGATCCGACAGGTAGCCCAGGTCGTCCATCAGCCGCTCGGCGTACAGCGCCCAGCCCTCGCCGTGACCCGAGCACCAGCTCATCAGCCGCTGCCACCGGTTCAGCAGATCGGCCCGCACCTGGGTCTGCGCGACCTGCAGGTGATGGCCCGGCACGCCCTCGTGGTAGACGGTCGTGACCTCGCGCCAGGTCGAGAACTCCGTGATGCCGCCCGGCACCGCCCACCACATCCGGCCCGGCCGGGAGAAGTCCTCGCTGGGCGCGGTGTAGTAGATGACGCCGTCGCTGGTCGGCGCGATGCAGCACTCGAGGCGTTGCACCTCCGACGGGATGTCGAAGTGCGTGCCGTTCAGCGAGCTGACCGTCTCGTCGGACAGCGCCTGCATCCAGTCGCGGAACTCCTCCTTGCCCGCGATCCGCCGTGACGAGTCGGCGTCGAGCGCGGCGACACCCTCGTCGATGGTGGCGGCCGGGTTCCCGGTGATCTCCGCCGACACGGCACGCATCTCGGTCTCCAGCCGGTGCAGTTCCTCGAACCCCCACCGGTACGTCTCGTCGAGGTCGACGGCGGCCCCCAGGAAGTAGCGCGACGCCAGCCCGTAGCGCTCCCGCCCGGCCGCCTGTGTCGACCGGCCCCGCGGTGCGAGCTCATCGCGCAGGAACCGCGCCATCTCCTGGGTTGCCGCGGTAGCGGCCTCGGCGGCCTGGTCGATGTCGGCCCGCAGCCCACCCTCGGCCGAGAGGCCGGCCGCCAGCGATCGGTAGACGTCGTCGCACTCGGGATCGGTCCAGATGTCGAACTGCTTGGCCGCCTCGACGATCTGCGCGGACGCGCTCGCATACCCGGCGGACGCGGCGGCCAGCAGCGTGGCCTTGCACTGCTCGACCGCGCCCGGGACCAACGCCAGCCGGGCGGCGATGTTCGCCACGGCCTCCTCGCCCTCGGTCGGCATGAGGTCGAACGAGCTGCGGATCTCGTGCAGCGCGCTGGTGATGACGTTGACCTCGCTCGTGACCTCGCCGGCCTCGTAGCGCTCCAGCCACAGCCCGATCCGCTCCTGCATCGCGCCCTGGGCGACCCGTTCGGACTCGTCGGCCGGCGAGAACGCGTCGACTGCGGCGAGGGTCCTGCGGTTGAGGTCGGCCTTGGCGTCCCAACCGTCGGGGGTGAAGTCGTCGAGCTCGTGATCGTGGCCCTTCACACCCATGCCGGTGGCGTCGACCGGGCTGAGCGCAGCCCACTCCTCGACGTACTGGTTGGCGATGTCGTCGATCTCGGCCATAGCCCGACCCTACGCAACGGGTGTGACAATCAAGCCAGTGAGCTGGTTTTTAGAACCTGTTCTAGGCAAACTGGGTGGATGACGGGGGACCAACAAGGCGAGCGCTACACGATCATCTCGGCCGACTGCCACGCCGGCGGGAGCCACGCCCAGTACCGCGAGTACCTCGACCCGGCCTACCTCGAGGACTTCGACGCCTGGCGGGCCAAGTACAAGAACCCCTTCAAGGACCTGGGCGACACCCGGCGCTTCCGCAACTGGGACAACGAGATGCGGAACTCCCAGCAGGAGGCCGACGGCATCGTCGCCGAGGTGGTGTTCCCCAACACCGTGCCGCCGTTCTTCCCCAGCTTCGTCCTGTTCGCCCCGCCGCCCAAGCCCGAGGACTACCAGCACCGGCTCGCCGGCATCCGGGCCCACAACCGCTGGCTGGTCGACTGGTGCGGCGAGTTCCCCGAGCGCCGGGCGGGCATCGGCCAGATCTTCCTCAACGACATCGACGACGCCATCGCCGACGCCCGCTGGATCAAGGAGCACGGCCTCCGCGGCGGCGTCCTGCTCCCCAACGTCGGCCCCGACGTCAAGTGGGTCAAGCCGCTCTACGACCCCGCCTACGATCCGCTCTGGGCCGAGCTCGAGGCGCTCGAGCTGCCGGTCAACGTCCATGGCGGCACCGGCGCCCCCGACTACGGCCCCTACCCGGCGGCGATGCTCCTCTACATCAACGAGGTCAGCTTCTACTCGCAGCGCCCGTTCGTGCACTTCCTGCTCTCGGGCGTGTTCGAGCGCTTCCCCCGCCTCAAGTTCGTCATGACCGAGGCCGGCTGCAGCTGGGTCCCGCCGCTGCTCGACCGGCTCGACGCCACCCTTGCCCGCATCCGGGACACCGGCGCGACCGGCGAGATCCGCTACGGCCAGGAGAGCGTCCTGCCCCGCTCGGCCACCGAGTACTTCGAGCAGAACTGCTGGATGGGCGTCAGCCAGCCCCGGCCCTCCGACGCCGAGGCTCGCCACCGCATCGGCCTCCACAAGTTCATGTGGGGCAGCGACTACCCCCACGACGAGGGCACCTACCCCTACACCCGGGAGACGCTCCGGGCGCTGTTCCACGACACCGACCGGGCGGAGCTGCAGCAGCTCCTCGCCGGCAACGCGGCCGAGCTCTACGGCTTCGACCTCGACAAGCTGGCGTCGCTGGCCGCCGAGCACGGCCCGACGGTCGACGAGATCGCGACCCCGCTCGACGTCGTCCCCGACAACCCCAACGAAGCGCTGCTCGGTTCGCTCGCCAGCGCCTAGGCGGGCCTCGACAGCACCCCGACGACCAGGTCGGCCCACGCGGCCAGCACCCGGTCGTCGCCGAGGTCGAGCGGCGGGCTCCCGAACGTCCAGGCCGTGCGGCGCACCGCTACGAGCGCGCCCAGCAGGACGACGGCGGTCGCCTCGGGATCCCGGACTTCCGGTGCGACCCCGGCGATGAGCGCCGCGGCGCTCTGGTAGCTGAGGTCGACCATGTCGACCTTCACCGCCCCGGTCAGGTCCACCATCCGCTGCCCGTCGTGCTCGATGACCTGGGTGAGGTCCTTCAGCCGGTCCATCTCGCCGAGGAACCAGCGGCCCAGTGCGAGAACCACCGCCCGCAGTGCCTCGGGATCGTCGACGGCCAGCTGCAGGTCACCGAGCTGGGCGGCGCCGGTGCCGGCCTTCGCGAGGTCTTCCCGCACGGCCGCCTCCAGCAGCGCCTGCTTGCTGGCGAAGTGCTTGTAGAGCGCGCCCCGGCGCGGTTGGAGCCCGACGGCGGCCTCGATGTCACCGACGGACGTCGCCCGGAACCCCCGCTCGGAGAACAGCCGCATGCCCGCGTCGAGCAGCCGTTGCCGAGTCGGGGGAGGATCTGCCACGCTGGGATGGTAATCAATCGATTACCTGACGAGAGGCGATGGTGATGGCAACCAAGCTCCGACACGTCGAACCGACCAAGCCACCCGGGCCGTTCGGCCGGGCCTACTCCCGCATGGCGACGACCCGAGCGGCCCGGTTCATCTCGCGGCACGTCAACTGGAAGCTCGACCCGCTCCTGCTCCGGGCGACCGGCGGCCGCGTCGCCTCGACGCTGGTGTTCCCCACCGCGGTCCTCGAGACCACCGGCGCCCGCTCCGGTAAGACGCGGCGCAACGCCATCATCTACTTCCACGACCCCGCCGGCGACGGCGACCGGGTCACGATCGTCGCCTCCAACGCGGGCAGCCCCCACCACCCGAGCTGGCTCCACAACCTGCGGGCGAACCCCGACGTCACGTTCGGCGGCAGCCCCATGCGGGCGACCGTGGTCGAGGACCCGGCCGAGCAGGCCCGCCTCCAGGCCCTCGCCGACCAGGTCTTCCCGGCCTTCGCCGACTACCGGGAGGCGGCGGCGGCCGCCGGCCGGGAGGTCCCCCTCATCCAGCTCACGCCCGCCTGACCACGCTCGGTAACCTGCGGGGCTTCATGAGCGTGCTGCCCCGCCACCTGCTGCCCGAGAACGCCGCGACCCAAGCCGACGGGTCGCTGACCATCGCGGGCTGCAGCCTCGACGACCTCGCCGCCGAGTTCGGCACTCCGCTGTTCGTGTACGACGAGGCCCACCTGCGGGCCCGCTGCCGGGAAGCCGTCGAGGTCTTCGGCCACGGCGTGGCCTACGCCTCGAAGGCGTTCCTCTGCCTCGCCATGGCCCGGCTCGCCCACGAGGAGGGCATGTGCCTCGACGTCGCCACCGGCGGCGAGCTGCACGTCGCCCTCGCCGCCGGCGTGCCGGCCGACCGCCTGGTCCTCCACGGCAACAACAAGAGCATCGACGAGCTGCGTCGGGCCCGGGAGGTGGGCGTCGGCCGCATCGTGGTCGACAGCTTCGACGAGCTCGACCGCCTCGACCGCCTCCACCACGAGGACGGCCGGGTGCCGCAGGTGCTGGTAAGGGCCACGCCGGGCGTCGAGGCCCACACCCACGAGTTCGTCCGCACCGGCCAGCTCGACTCCAAGTTCGGCTTCGGCGTCACGTCCGGCGACCTGGCCAAGGCCGTCGAGCGGGCCGCCGGCTCGCCCGCGGTCGACCTGGTCGGGGTGCACGTGCACATCGGCAGCCAGGTGTTCGTCGTCGACTTCTTCCACCAGGCCGTCGACGTCATCGCCCCGTGGGTCCGCGACCTCGACCTCCCCGAGCTGTCGATCGGCGGCGGCCTCGGCGTCGCCTACGTCGAGGGCGAGGAGGGCCCGACCATCGGCCAGTGGGGCCACACCGTGCTCGACTCGTGCCGCAACGCCGGCATCACCAGCCGCATCGTCGCCGAGCCGGGTCGCTCGATCGTGGCCCAGGCCGCGGTCACCCTCTACACGGTCGGTACGATCAAGGACGTGCCCGGCGTCCGCACCTACGTGTCGGTCGACGGCGGCATGAGCGACAACCCCCGCCCGGTCCTCTACGGCAGCGGCTACGAGGCGTTCCTGCCCCGGGCCGTCGACGCCGACCGCCCCAAGGTCGTCACGATCGTCGGCAAGCACTGCGAGTCGGGCGACGTCCTGGTGCGCGACGCCAAGGTCCCCGACGACGTCCGCGTCGGCGACCTCCTCGCCACCCCCGTGACCGGCGCCTACGGCCACTCCATGGGCTCGACCTACAACAAGGTCACCCGCCCCGCCGTGGCCTTCGTGCAAGACGGCGACGCCCGCCTGGTGGTCCGCCGCGAGACCAACGACGACCTCCTCCGCTACGACATCTGACGTCTAGCGGAGCGGGACCTTCTCGATCAGCTCGGCGTCGCGGGCGAGGCGTTCGGCCATGCGGCGCTTGAAGACGATGTCGCGGTAGACGCGCTCGACCTGCTCGGCGTCGAGGCCCATGACCGAACCCGCCGAGGCGGCGGGGACGTCGTGGTGCCAGGCCCAGAGGAGCAGGTCCATCTCGTGGTAGGGGAGCGCGAAGTAGAACTCCTCCTGCGACTGGGGCAGGGAGTACGTGTCGGTGCTCGGCTGCTGCGACTGGATCGACTGCGGCAGCCCGAAGTGCCCGGCCAGGGCGTACACCTGCGACTTGTAGAGGTGGGCGATCGGCTTCAGGTCGGCCAGCCCGTCACCACCCCGCACGAAGAAGCCCAGCTCGTACTCCAACCGGTTCGGGGTCCCGATGACGGCGAAGTTGCGGGCGTCCGCGTGGGTGTACTCCATCATCTTGCGGGTCCGCTGCTTCATGTTGGTGGCCGCGACGACCTCGAGGTACACGTCGGTCGGCATCCGCTTGGTCATCAGCTCGCCGGAGGGCGGCGCCACCGTGAGGTTGAAGTAGCTGACCCGGTCGGTGTCGAGCAGCCCCTCGGCCAGGGTGATCTTCTGACGCCAACCCTCGCCGTAGTCGGGAAAGACCCGGCGGATGGCGGCATCGCGGCGCCGGTAGCAGCCGCCGGCCGCCAGCGTCGGTGCGATGTCCTCCAGCTCGTACTTCAGACCGAGTTGCTCGCACAGCTCGCGGCCACGCTCGGTCGAGTCGGGATCGCTGTCGGCCTCCGGCATCAGCAGCGCCTGCACGCGGTCGGGGCCCAACGCCCGGGTGGCCAGCGCGGCGCACACCGCGGAGTCGATGCCACCGCTGACGCCGACGACGACGCCGCGCCGCTTCAGCTCTCGCCCCACCAGCCGGGTCATCGACGACTCGATCGAGCCCGCCACCTCGTCCAGCTGGGCCGCATCCAGCGACAGCACGTCACGGGAGAACGGAGCAGTCATCGGGCACCTCCAACGGGCGCAACAGGCGTGGCGACCCGGTCGACGAGCACGCTCGGGACGACGTCGTCGAGCCGGCGCCGGGCCTCCCGGGCCCGATCGCCGAAGTCCACCAGGTAGGCCTGAGCCAGGCCCTGCAACGTCAACGCGCCCACGAGCGCCATCTCCTCTCGTTCTCCGGTCATGTGACCCTGCCGGTCGAAGGCCCGGGCGGTGAGCACCGAGGCCGCCTTGGGGTCGAGCAGGCCGAAGCGCTCGACCGCGGCGTCCGACAGCAGGTCACGGACGTACTCGGGTGCCCGGGAGCCGAACAGCACAGTGGTGGTCGGCGCCCGGTACGGCTGCTTGGGCCGCTGCCAGATCTCCGCCGGGAGCGTGCGCGACGCCAGCCGCCGCAGCGTGACCTTGTCGCGCAGGCCCGGCATCTTCAGCCGACCCGGCAGGCGCCCGCACCAGGCGATGACCTCCGGGTCGAGGAACGGGTAGCGCACCTCGATGCCGTGCGCCATGGCGACCCGGTCGCCCTGGTACGACAGCAGGTACGACGACATGAACGTGGCGATCTCGATCCACTGGGCCCGGGCCAGCGGATCCCAGTCGAGCCAGCCCGCCGGCATGTCCGCGGCCAGCGCCCCCTCGGCCGACACATCGGGGTCGGGCCGCCACTCCCGGGCCAGGAGCCGCTGGGTCCACGACGTGTTCTGCCAGCGGATGGCGTGCGAGTAGAAGGGGTCGTCGACCGAGTCGAGGTCGCGGCCGAAGAAGCGGGCCCACATGTCGGTGGCCCGGGCGGCGCTGGCGCCCGAGACCTCGGGGTGCAGCTTCCCGGCCAGCGCGGGCCGCATCGACGACGCCGGGTTGCGGGCCCAGAACCGCCGCAGGGCGTCCTCCTTGAACACCGAGTAGCCGGCCAGCAGCTCGTCGGCGCCCTCGCCGGTGAGCACGACCTTCATCCCCGCCTCCCGGACCAGGCCCGACAGCAGGAACAGCGGCACCGGCCCGGTGCGAAGCTGCGGTGCCTCGCAGTGCCACACGACGTCGAGCAGCGCGGCGGCGATCTCGTCCGGCCCGCACACGATCTCGTGGTGCTTCGTGCCCAGCAGCGAGGCCATGCGCCGCTGCTCGACCGTCTCATCGAAGGCCGGGTCGGCGAAGCGGACGGCGAACGTCTCCAGCGGGGCGTCGCCCTTCTCCACCAGCGAGGCGATGACCGACGAGTCGAGCCCGCCGCTGAGGTAGGCGCCGACCGGCACGTCGGCCCGCAGCCGCAACTGCACCGCCGAGCCCAACCGCGAACCCAAGGCGTCGGCGGCCTCGTCGACTGAGAGGTCGGCCAGCGCCGGGTCGACGCTGAAGTCCGGCGACCACCAGCGCTGCTCCACGCAGGTCAGCTGCTCGTCGACGCACACCGCTGTGCCCGGCCGCACGGACCGCACCCCGGCGAACACCGTTCGGGGCGCCGGCGCCGACCACCGGGTGAACACCTCGCCGAGCCCTGTGGCGTCGAAGGCGGGGCTGAGGTGCCCGGAGGCGAACAGCGCCTTGGCTTCGGAGGCGAAAAGCAGGCGCCCGTCGGTCAGGGCGTAGTGCAACGGCAGGATGCCGACCCGGTCCCGGGCCAGCCACAGCCGCCGGCGCACCGAGTCCCAGAGGGCGACGGCGAACTGCCCGTTGAGCCGGCGCCACACGTCGTCGCCCCACTGCTCGTAGCCGTGGACGATGACTTCGGAGTCACCCTGCGTGACGAAGCGGTGCCCGTGGTCGATCAGCTCGCGTCGCAGCTCCAGGTAGTTGAAGATCTCGCCGTTGAAGCTGAGCCAGACCGTGCCGTCCTCGTTGGTGAGGGGCTGGTCGCCGGTCGCGAGGTCGATGATGCTCAGCCGGGCGTGGCCCAGGCCCACCCGGTCGTCGCGGTACAGGCCGTAGCCGTCGGGGCCGCGGTGCTGCAGCATCGCCACCATGGCGCGCAGGTCGTCGAGCGCGACAGGGTCGAGTCCCGGACCGTTGAGCAGGCCAGCGATGCCGCACATGGGGTGCCCCGCCGGGCTAGTTCAGCTTGCGGCTGACGAAGGCGGCGAGCCGCTCGACGGAGTCGAGGTTGTCGGCCACCAGCTCATCGTCGTCGATGACGATGTTGTACGTCTCCTCCAGGAAGGCGACGACCTCCATGACCCCCGTCGAGTCGACGATGCCGCTGTCGAGCAGCGACTCGTCGTTGGCGAAGCCGTCGTCGTCACCGAGCAGGAAGGTCTCGACGAGGAACGCGCGCACCTGGTGCGCGAGCTCACCGGTCGGCCCTCTGCCCGCCTGGGTTGTCGTCTCGGTCGCGTCCGAGATCGAGGTCATGTCCGCCCTCCGCCTGGTCGTCTCCGGAGTTCCTTGTCGCGCAACACCGCCAAGCCCGCCACTCCGCGCCCTGACACCGTAGTCCGACCGACCACCCTCTCACGACCGTCGGAAACAGGATCCCCCTTAAGGGTGACGAGCGCGGGGAGTGGGCTTCGTAGGATGGCGAGCCGTGACTTCTGCTCCTGTGCGTGTCGGTCTCCTGGGCTGCGGCAACGTCGGCGCCCCGCTCGTCGAGCTGATCCGCGCCCGGGCCGACGACATCGCCGCCCGCACCGGCCTGCACCTCGAGGTGGCCAAGGTCGCGGTGCGCAGCGCCAGCAAGGACCGGGGCGTCGAGCTGCCCGACGGCGTGCTCACCCTGGATGCGGCGGGCCTGGCGGTCGACCCGGGGATCGACGTGGTCGTCGAGGTCATCGGGGGCATCGAGCCGGCCCGGGAGCTGCTGCTGGCAGCCATCAAGGCCGGCAAGCCGGTGGTCACCGCGAACAAGGAGCTCATCGCCAGTTCCGGCCCCGAGCTGTTCGCCGCGGCCGAGGAGGCCGGCGTCGACGTGCTCTTCGAGGCGGCGGTCGGTGGGGGCATCCCGTTCATCCGGCCGCTGCGGGAGTCGCTGGCCGGTGAGGAGATCCGCCGGGTCATGGGGATCGTCAACGGCACCACCAACTACATCCTCACCCGCATGACCGAGGCCGGCGCCGCCTACGCGGACGCCCTCGCCGAAGCGCAGGAGCTGGGCTACGCGGAGCCCGACCCCACGGCCGACGTCCAGGGGTTCGACGCCGCGGCGAAGGCGGCGATCATCGCCTCGATCGCCTTCGGCCAGAAGGTGGTCGCCGCCGACGTGTACCGCGAGGGCATCACGACCATCACCCCGGCCGACGTGGCCTACGCCGCCAAGATGGGCTACGTCATCAAGCTCCTGGCCATCGCCGAGCGGGTCAACGGCCGGTCAAGCGGTGGTCTGGGCGTGCGGGTGCACCCGGCGATGGTGCCGGTCGAGCACCCGCTGGCGTCCGTGCGGGGCAGCTTCAACGCCGTGTTCGTCGAGGGCGACGCGGTGGGCGAGCTCATGTTCTACGGGCGGGGCGCCGGCGGCTTCCCGACAGCGTCCGCCCTGCTCGGCGATCTGGTCGACGCCGCCGTCAACCGGCGCAAGGGCAGCCATGCCAGCGTCGGCACGCTGACCGAGGGCGAGATCCGGCCCATCGACGAGGTCGAGAGCGCCTACTACCTCAACCTCGACGTGGTCGACCGGCCCGGCGTCCTCGCCGCGGTCGCGGGCGTGTTCGGGGAGCATGGCGTATCGATCCGCTCGATGGAGCAGGAGGGGCTGGGCGACGAGGCCCGGCTGGTGTTCATCACCCACCTGGCCCGCGAGGCCGCGGTCCAGGCCACGCTGCGCGACCTCAACCACCTCGACGCGGTCGACCAGATCACGTCGGTCCTGCGCGTGATCGGAACGGACTGAAGGGCTCGACGATGACCATGAAGTACGTGTCGACCCGGGGGCAGGCGCCGGTCCTGGACTTCGCCGACGTCCTGCTGTCGGGCCTGGCCGTCGACGGAGGGCTGTACGTGCCCGAGGCGTGGCCCGACCTGCCCGCGGACTGGGCCGAGCCCCAGCCCTACGCAAGGCGGGCGGCTGACGTGGTGTGGCCCTACGTCGACGGCGCCTTCGCCCGCCCCGAGCTCGATGCCATGGTCGCCGAGGCCTACGCGAGCTTCGACCACCCCGACGTGTGCCCGGTCGTCGAGGTCGAGCCCGGGCTCCACCTCATGGAGCTGTTCCACGGCCCCACGCTGGCGTTCAAGGACATGGCGCTGCAGCTGGTCGGGCGCATGTTCGACGCCGAGCTGACCCGCCGGGGCGAGCGGGCCACCATCGTGGTCGCCACCTCGGGCGACACCGGGTCGGCCGCCATCGCCGCGTGCGTGGGCCGGTCGACGCTCGACATCGTCGTCCTCCACCCGGCCGGCCGCGTGTCCGACGTCCAGCGCCGCCAGATGACCACCGTCGACGCCCCCAACGTGGTCAACGTGGCCGTCGAGGGCACGTTCGACGACTGCCAGGACCTGGTGAAGGCCCTCTTCGCCGACGAGGCGGCCCGCAAGGCGCTGCGGCTGTCGGCCATGAACTCCATCAACTGGGCCCGCATCGCCACGCAGATCCCGTACTACGCGGCCGCGGTCGCGGCGGTGGGGCCGTGCACGGTCGCCGTGCCCACCGGGAACTTCGGCAACATCCTCGCCGGCTGGATCGCCCGCCGGGGCGGGGCATCGATCGACCACCTGGTCATCGGGTCCAACGTCAACGACGTGCTCACCCGCTGGGTCGAGCAGGGGGCCCTGGTCGCCGAGCCGGTCGAGCCGACGCTCAGCCCCAGCATGGACATCCAGGTGTCTTCCAACCACGAGCGCCTGCTGTTCGAGCTGTCGGGCCGCGACGGCGCCGCCACCGCCGAGTGGGTTGCCCGCTTCCGCCAGCTGGGTGCGGTCGAGGTGCCGGTGGACTCGGTGTTCGCCGCCGCCAGCGTTGACGACGCCGCGACCATCGCCGAGATCCGCTCGCTGCACCAGCGCACCGGCTACCTCGCCGACCCCCACACCGCGGTGGGCATCGCCGCCGCCCGGGCCACCGGCGTGGTCGGGGGCGATCGCCCCGTCGTGTGCATGGCGACGGCGCACCCGGCCAAGTTCCCCGACGCGGTCGAGGCCGCCACCGGCGTCCGCCCCGAGCTGCCGGCCCACCTCGCCGACCTCGGGTCCCGACCCGAGCACTACGACGTGCTGCCCGCCGACCTGGGCGCGCTCAAGGCCCACATCACCGACCGCTTGGCGCGCGCATAGCCGCTACTGTCTGCGGCCTGGCGTCCCGGGCGGGACCTACACGGGAGGGCTTTTTGGGGTGACGCGTTCACGGATCGCGGTGTGGATGTGCGCGGTCGTGGTCGGCCTCGCAGCGGTGGCGTGCGGCGGCGATGACGACGACTCGGCAGACACAACGAAGGACGACGACACGTCGTCGGAGACGACGGCGAAGGCCGACTCGAACGATCTCGGTGATACCGACGAGGCCGCCTACATCGACGCCATCGTCGAGGCCAGCGAGGACCCGAGCACCACGGACGAGCAGGAGCGGTGCTTCGCCCAGGCGTTCATGACGTCGATCGGCGTCGACGGCATGGTCGAGGCCGGCGTCACCCCCGACGACATCCGCAACGAGCCCGACGCCAGCCCGGCGAAGCTCGGGATCACCTTCACGGACGACCAGAGGGAGACCCTGTGGACCGAGGCCAACCAGTGCGTCGACATCACAGACCTCCTGGTCAGCTCGTTCGACGAGGGTGACGTCTACACCGACGAGCAGCTCGCCTGCCTGAAGGACGGCTTCGACGAGGACCTGGTCAAGAGCCTGTTCCTGTCGTCGATGACCGAGGGCGACGACTACGAGCCCTCGGTCGAGGTGACCCAGCAGCTGGCCACGGTCATGGGCCAGTGCGGCATGGCGGGCTGACCCGGGACGGGACCCGGAGCCCGCGAATTCGCGGGAACCGATCGGGCCGGTGGACCGGTATTGGCGGGGGACGGCCTGAAGTAGGTTCGTCCCCTTCCGATGGCCCATGGTGGGCCATTCTGTGAGAGCAAGGCGGTTGTGGTGGCACTTTCACGTATCGGCCTGTGGGTCGCCGTCGGCGTCCTCGGGCTCAGCACGTTCGCGGCGTGCGGTGGCGACGACGATGACGACGCCACGAAGGACGACTCGTCGTCCCAGGGCGACGGCAACGACGGCGGGGGCGGTGGGGATCGCCAGAAGCTGATCGATGCGCTGTCGTCGAGCTCCGGTGCCGACGATGAGTTCACGGAGGAGCAGATCGACTGCATGGTGCCGGGCATGGTCGATGCGATCGGTGTCGACAAGCTGGTCAAGGCCGGCGCCCTCGAGAACCCGGACGCCGACTTCGAGGACCTGGGGCTGGACCTCAGCGACGACGAGGCCGGCGCGCTGTTCGACTCCATGGACAAGTGCGTGGACCTGCGGGAGCAGTTCGTCAAGGGCATGAGCGGCCAGGCGACCCCCGAGCAGGCCGAGTGCTTCAGCGACAAGATCGACGACGACACCTTCCGGTCGATGATGGTCACGGCCTTCACCGAGGGCCAGGAGGCCATGAGCAACGATCCGACCTTCACCGCCGCCATCCAGGACGCGGCGACCCAGTGCCTCACCCCGTGAGGTGAACTGATCTCGAGTCGTTGAAGGGGGGTGGTTGCCCGGCAACCACCCCCCTTCGTTAAGCATGGGACGCTCGCGGGGTGCAGCCTGCGAGACTGCGGAGCGTGAAGTACGTGATCTGCGTCCCGGACGGCTGCGCCGACGAACCCCTCGACGAGCTGGGCGGGCGCACGCCCCTGGAGGCGGCATCGATGCCGACGCTGGCCAAGCTGGCCGCGCGGGGTGAGGTGGGTCGGGCCGCGGTCATCCCGCCGGGCATGGCGCCGGGCAGCGACGTCGGCAACATGTCGATCCTCGGCTACGACCCGGCGCAGTTCCACACCGGCCGGGCGCCGATCGAGGCCGCGGCGCTGGGCCTCCGCCTGCCGCCCGACCAGGTCGCGTACCGCTGCAACCTGTCGACCGTCTCCGCCGACGGAACGATGGTCGACTTCGCCGGCGGCCACCCCTCCAGCGAGGCGGCGGCCGAGGTGGTGCGGGCGCTCGACGCCGAGATCGGTTCGGGCGCCGGGGCCGAGGTCACGTTCCACCCGGGCGTGCAGTACCGCCACATCATGGTGGCGCCGGCGTCGCTGGCCGAGGCCGACTGCGTCCCGCCCCACGACCTCACCGGCAAGCCCGCGGTCCTGCCGACAGGCCCGGCGGCGGCTCGCCTGGCCGAGCTGATGGAGGCGTCGCGGGCGGTGTTCGAGCGCTTCGACCTCGCCGCCAACCAGATCTGGCTGTGGGGTCAGGGCTTCCAGCCCCAGCTGCCGTCGTTCCGCGAGGCCACCCGCGGCCGGTCGGGCGCGCTGTGCACCGCTGTCGACCTCATCCGCGGCCTCGGGGTGCTGACCGGCATGGACATCGTCGAGGTGCCGGGCGCCACGGGCTGGTTCGACACCGACTACGAGGGCAAGCGGGACGCCGCGCTCGCCACGCTGGCCGCCGGCACCGACGTCTTCCTCCTGCACGTCGAGGCCACCGACGAGGCGGGCCACGCCGGCAACCTGGAGGAGAAGGTCACGGCGCTGGAGAACTGGGACCGCCGCATCCTCGCCGGGCTCACCGAGGGCCTCGACGAGATGGGGCCGTGGCGCATGCTCCTGCTGCCCGACCACCCCACGCCCGTGCGGCTGCGGACGCACACGTCGGACTCGGTGCCCTACCTGCTGGTGGACCGCGACCTCGACGGCCCGGGGGGCACCTACTCCGAGCCGGCGACGGCGGCGCGCGCTGCGATTCCGGGCCACGAACTGCTCGGTCGTTTGTTAGCTCGATAGGGCGCCTGGGAATAGCGCTGGGGCGGCTGCGTCTGGCCTGGCCAGGAGGTGAATGTTTCGACGAGCCGCCGGGTCGCGCTACAGTGCTCGTGTTCTGCCGGGGGGCACCGCTCCTGACTCAATGGTGAGCGGGTAACCGAGCGCCCTGCCCTCGGACGTGGAGCAGCCCCCTCCTCCGGACACCCCGTCAGCGGCTGCACATTGTCGTTTTCGTTCTCAGTAGCTCACCGGCGTCCGCATACCGGTTCCCCACCAATCAAGTGAGGTACGTCCCCCTATGAGCGTGGAGTCCACGACGCTCGAACGGTCGGCCCTGGAGGGTAAAGACCGTGACGAGCTCACGACCATCGCCCAGGCGCTCGGTGGCCAGATCCGGCCGCGAGCACGCAAAGCAGAGATAGTCCAGCTCATCCTCGAGCTGACCGGCGTCGAGTCCAGCGCCGGAACCGATGGAGGTACGCCCGTGCCCCAGGACAACGCCCCTGATACGGCCACCGCTCCCGCCGACGCAGCGCCCACCGAGGCAGCTCCGGCCGAGCCGGCGGCGTCGGCACCTGCGTCTCCCGCTCCCGCCGAGGCGCCCGAACCTGCCCCTGCCCCTGCTCCTGCCGAGGCTGTAACCGAGGCTCCGGCTGCTCCGGCTGCCGAAGAGGCCAGCAACGGCAAGTCGGCCAAGGCGGAGAAGACCGAGGACAAGGTCGAGTCGGCCGAGGCCGGGAAGGTCGAGAAGGTCGAGGTCGAGGTCGAGAAGGGCGACGGCGAGAAGGGCGACGGCGACCAGAAGACCGACGAGAAGGCCGACGAGGCCAAGCCCGAAGGTCGCAACGGCGGCCGGGCCGAGCGCAACGGCCAGAAGGCCCAGGGCGGCGAGCAGGTCGACGTCGGCGAGCCCGGCAACCGCCGCCGTCGGCGCCGGGGCCGCAACCGGGGCGAAAGCGGTGGCGGCGCTGCCCAGGTCGAGGAGTTCTCGGGCGAGCCGGTCGAGGTCGAGGGTCTGCTCGACCTGCGCGACGACGGCTACGGCTTCCTCCGGGTCAAGGGCTCGCTGCCCTCCAAGGACGACATCTACGTGTCGGTCAAGCAGGCCCGGCAGTTCGGGCTGCGCAAGGGCGATGCCCTGAAGGGCGCCAGCCGCCCGGCGCTGCGCAACGAGAAGAACCCGGCGCTGCTGCGGATCGACCTGGTCAACGGCGTCGATCCCGAGCAGGCCCGCAAGCGGCCCAAGTTCGAGGACCTCACGCCGCTGTTCCCGGACGAGAAGCTCAGCCTCGAGACCGCGGACGACCCGGGCAACATGACCGCCCGGATCATCGACCTGATCTCGCCGATCGGCAAGGGCCAGCGTGGCCTGATCGTGTCGCCGCCGAAGGCCGGCAAGACGTCGATCGTCAAGCAGATCGTGCGGTCGATCGAGGCCAACAACCCCGAAGTGAAGCTGATGGTCCTCCTGGTCGACGAGCGGCCTGAGGAAGTCACCGACATGCGTCGCTGGCTGCGCAACCCCACCAGCGAGGTGGTGGCGTCGACGTTCGACCGCCCGGCCGACGAGCACACCCAGATCTCCGAGCTCACCATCGAGCGGGCCAAGCGCCTGGTCGAGGAGGGCAGGGACGTGGTCATCGTGCTGGACGGCATCACCCGCCTGGCCCGGGCCTACAACCTCGCCGCCCCGGCCACCGGCCGGATCATGTCCGGTGGTGTCGACTCGGGTGCGCTGTACCCGCCGAAGAAGTTCTTCGGTGCGGCCCGCAACGTCGAGGAGGGTGGCTCGCTCACCATCCTGGCCACGGCGCTCATCGAGACCGGCTCCAAGATGGACGAGGTCATCTTCGAGGAGTTCAAGGGCACCGGCAACATGGAGCTGCGGCTCGACCGGCGGCTGGCGGAGCGCCGGGTGTACCCGGCCATCGACGTCGACGCCAGCTCGACCCGGCACGAGGAGCTGCTGTTCCCCCGCAACCAGCTGAACCTGGTGTGGGCGCTGCGCCGGGTGCTGTCCGGCCTGTCGTCGACCGACGGCGGGAATGCGGCGGCGCTGGAGTTGTTGATCGATCGGATGAAGACCTTCCGCACCAACGACGAGTTCCTCGCCGAGGTTGCGAAGAACCGCCTGGCCGCGGGATAGGCTTCACCGCCCCCATACGAGGAAAGACGGAAGAAATGAAGGCTGGCATCCATCCTGACTACGTCGTCGCCACCGTGCGCTGCTCGTGTGGCAACACGTTCCAGACCCGCTCCACCAAGGCCGACCTGCACGTCGAGCTGTGCAGCGAGTGCCACCCCTTCTACACCGGCAAGCAGAAGCTGGTGGACACCGGTGGCCGTATCGACCGCTTCGAGCGGCGCTACGGCAAGCGCAAGTCGAGCTAGTCGAAGCATCCTCCGCTGTCCGCTGAGCTGAAGCTCCACGCCCTGGTCTCAGGGCGCTGGGGCAAAGGAGATCGCCGCGCCGAGCCGTTCCCGCTCGGCGCCGCGCTCGTCGGGTCGTCCGACGACATCCCTGACGATTCCTGCGCGTGGGTCTACGTGGTCGAGTCGCCCGAGCGCGGCCTCGGCATGGCCATGGCGTGGGCCGAGCGGTTCGACGTCATCGACCTGCACGTCGTCGCCGACGAGGCGACTTCGTTGCTGGCCCGGCGGGCCGAGCTGTTCGTCGAGCCGGCGCCGTGGGTGTGGCAGGTAACCCGGCAAGGGCTGGTCGAGGCCGAGCCCTTGCCGCCCCGGCCGTTCCCGGCGCCACCGCCCGCGCCGGACCTCGTCGACCTGCTGATGGACGCGGGCGTCGAGATCGTTGTTGAGGAGGGTGTGGTCCGGGGCGAGGTCAACGGCCTCGAGGTGGCCCGGATCGTGTCCGGGACCACCACCGCAGGCGTGCGGATCGAGGGGCCGCACCTCGAGGTGGGGGTGGGAGCGGCCGATCGCGAGCTGACGTCGATGCTGCACGCCGAGGTGCCGCCGGCCGAGCAGCTGTCGCGAGTCGTCAAGCAGGTGCGGGACCTGCGGCGGGCCGACGCCGAACGCCACCCGCTCAACCAGCTGGTGCCCGAGCGCTGGCTGCGGGCGGTGCTGGGCCGCAACCCCGAGGCGATCGGGCTGTCGTCCCTACGCTCGGCGGCCGCTGCGACCCGGCGCCGCGGCCTGCGGGAGCCCGACATCGCGGTCGCGCTGGGCGAGGCGCTCGACGGCCGCCCGGTGGTGGTCGCCTGCTCGGTGGGCATCGACCTGGACCTCGTGCCGGCCGCGGCCGACGCCCGCGCCGCCCTCGACCCGGACGCCGACCTCTGGCTCACCCTCCCCGAGCGCGACGACCACCCCAGCTCCCTCCGCATGGCCACCCGCCTCCACGACCCCGCCCGCATCCTCAGCGTCCCCGACACCTGGCGCTGGGGCCTCTGACGGCCCAGTACCCTCGCTTTTCGTGCTTGAGCGGTTGGAGGAGTTGGAGCGGGAGTATGGGGAGGTCGAGGCGCGGCTGGCGGATCCGGATCTGATCGCTGATCAGGCGCGGTACCAGCCGTTGGCGAAGCGGTACCGGGAGCTCGAGGCCATCGTCACCCGGGTGCGGGAGCTGCGGCAGGCGGAGGAGGACCTCGTCACCGCCCGGGAGATGCTGTCGGCGGCGTCGGGCGACGACCGGGAGCTGCTGCGGGCCGAGGTCGACGACGCCGAGGCCGCCATCACCCGCCTCACCGCCGAGATCCGGCTGCTGCTCCTGCCCAAGGACCCCAACGACGAGCGCAACGTCATCGTCGAGATCCGGGGCGCCGAGGGCGGCGAGGAGGCCAACCTCTTCGCCCGGGACCTGTTCGAGATGTACCGGGCGTTCGCCGGGCGCCAGGGCTGGAAGGTCGAGGTGCTGGGCACCGACCCTTCGGAGCGGGGCGGCTTCAACGAGGTCGCCTTCCTGCTGCGGGGCGACGGCGTCTGGGCCCGGATGCAGCACGAGGCCGGCCCCCACCGGGTGCAGCGCGTGCCGGTCACCGAGAGCCAGGGCCGCATCCACACGTCGTCGGCCACGGTCACGGTGCTGCCCGAAGCCGAGGAGGTCGACGTCGACATCGACCCCAACGACCTCCGCATCGACGTCTACCGCTCGTCCGGGCCGGGCGGGCAGAGCGTCAACACCACCGACTCGGCGGTCCGCATCACCCACGTCCCGACCGGGATGGTGGTGTCGATGCAGGACGAGAAGAGCCAGATCCAGAACCGGGCCAAGGCGCTGCAGGTGCTCCGCTCCCGGCTGCTGAAGCTTGCCCAGGACGAGCAGGCCGCGGAGGCGTCGGCCGCCCGCCGGGGGCAGATCGGCGGCGGGGGCCGCTCCGAGAAGGTGCGCACCTACAACTTTAAGGAGAACCGGGTCACCGACCACCGGATCGGCCTGACCATCCACAAGCTCGACAAGGTGCTGGCCGGCGAGCTGGACGACGTCAGCGACGCCCTCGTGGCCGACGACCAGGCCCAGCGGTTGGCCGAGTCGACGTCGGGGTCGGCCGGGTCGGCTGGGTCGGCCGGGTCGTGAGCGTCACCTGGCGGGAGCTGCTGGCCGACACCACCGAGCGGGTGCGGCCGGTCGCCGGCGACAACGCTGCCCAGGAGGCCCGGTGGCTGGTCGAGCGAGCGTCGGGCCACGACGCTGCGGCCCTGGTCACGGCGTTGGACGACCCGGCGACCGTGCGGGGCGCCACCCACCTCCGCCAGATGGTCGAGCGGCGGGTGGCGGGGGAGCCGCTGCAGTACGTCCTCGGGCGGTGGGGGTTCCGCCGCCTGGACCTCTACGTCGACCGCCGGGTGCTGATCCCGCGGCCGGAGACCGAGGTGCTGGCCGAGCTGGCGCTGGCCGAGTGCGACCGGCTCGGAGCGCTGGTCGCGGTCGACCTGGGGACGGGGTCGGGGGCCATCGCGCTGGCCCTGGCGGTCGAGCGGCCGAAGCTCGACGTGTGGGGGACCGACGTGTCGGCCGACGCGCTGGCCGTGGCTCGGGCCAACCTCGCCGGTCTGGGCCGGGCGGCCACCCGGGTGCGCTTGGCGGAGGGCTCGTGGTTCAGGGCCCTGCCGGGTGATCTGCGGGGCCGCATCGACGTGCTCGTCGCCAACCCGCCGTACGTGGCGTCGCACGAGATGGCCGACCTACCGGACGACGTGCGGGAGTGGGAACCGGAGATCGCCCTGGTGTCCGGCGGGCCGGCGGGCCTGGCTGACGTGGCCGCCATCGTCGCCGAGGCACCGAGGTGGCTGGCCCGGCCGGGGTCGCTCCTGGTCGAGATGGCCCCCCACCAGACCGACACCGCCCGCGACCTGGCGCAGCAGGCCGGTTTCACGTCGATCTCCATCTGGCCCGACCTGACCGGCCGCGATCGGGTGCTCCAGGCCCGGCAGTGAGCGACCTCGCTGCGGCTGCTGCCGCGCTCCGGGGTGGTGGAGTCGTCGTGATGCCGACGGAGACCGTGTACGGGCTGGGGGCGTTGCCGGCGGCGGCCGGCGCGACTGCCAAGATCTTCGAGCTGAAGGGCCGGACGGCCGACGTCCCGCTGGCCGTGCT
>Ga0075421_100000016_pt1 | contig 120609 bp, 102 predicted proteins | sample SoiMetdeltSBSDD5_FD_75292 | JGI IMG/M metagenome (GOLD analysis project Ga0075421, IMG submission 75292) | Bulk soil microbial communities from a Populus tree surrounding site in Tennessee, USA - Soil MetaG P. deltoides SBSDD5 | ecosystem: Environmental > Terrestrial > Soil > Tree plantation... | reverse complement strand
GCTCGGCGTTCCCTTGACGATCACGGAAAGGAGAGAGCTCCCTCCCCTGGGGATGACCGCCGGTTGAATCGTCAGATTCTCCACCGTGACGGGAACTTGAAATTCGACGTCCTGCGTCGGCGCGCGGTAGCGGCAGAGTCCATCGGGCCACGTCGTTTCGACGGTGAGGTATGCGGGGCCCGCTAACTTGGAGCGGAACGTGATCGCCGTCGACCCCTGTCCCGACACGATGACCGGTGTGGCAGGTTTGAAGCCGGTTCCCCAAATGCCCCAGTTGATTTGAGCGCCGAACGAAGGCTCCCAGATCGAGGGAACGGTAATGTCGGTTTGAACGCACTCGACGCGGCGGCCGCCGTTGATCTTCGCCGGGTGCCGCCGATAGACCGTGACCACGTGGTTGTCCAACGCCGCCTCGCACCCCGCTGCGGTCACGCGCTTCAGCTCATAAATCTGCGCATCCGAAACGTTATGCACTTCGCGGTACGGCGTCGCGGAATACGTCGTGAACACAGCACCATCAGTGAACTCGTACACGTATGGCGCGTTCCCTCCAGTCGTCTGCAGCGGGATATAGCCGACGAGATCGACACTCGGCATATAGCAAGTCGCAAGCTTCGGAATCGACGCGCGCGGACGCGGCGCAAACGTGACGCTGTTGCTGCTCACTTTCACCGTTTTGCACGTGCCGTCGGTGACGTCCTGCATGGACCACGTGCCTTCGGTGACCGTGCGCGTGAGCGTCGTATTCGATGTCGTAAAGCTCTGCCCATCCGACCAGGTCCCGCTGAACGGCGGGTTGCCGCTGAACGTCGCGGTCAGCACTCCGCCGGCACATCCTTCGGCGCCGGTGAGCTTCACCGTCGGACGGAGCGTCGTGACCTGTGGCGAACCGCTCGCCGCGCCGAAACAGGACGCGTCGTGGAACTCGGGCATTCCGTACGTGCCCGTCGTACTGAACTCGTGATGCGCGTAGTCCTCGGACGTGCGGAATTCCGTGCCGTCGGACCATCGCCCGGCGAAGGGCGGCGTGCCGGTGAAGCTTGCGCGCACGAGCGCGCCGTTGCAGTTGGTGGAGAGGAGTGTCAACGCCGCGGACGGAGCGATCGCGCACTGTCCGGCGGGACGGATGATCGCCACCGCGGCCGAGCCGTTGGCGAAGCAACCCGCCGAGCGCTCCACGCGCGCATGGACGTCGGTCTGTCCGGTGCTGCCGGCGACGACGAACACACGCTCGCCGAACGGCGAGAGATAGGAGATCGTGCCGTTGTCGACGCTCCACTGAACTTTGTCGTCATCGTCGAGATCGGGAATCACGACTTCGAACGTGGCACCCGCCGGGACGTCAAAGGGAGCCTGCACCGTGGGCTTGCGCGGAACGCAGCCGAGCACGTCGACGCGCGCGGTGGCCAGCGCGGACGGGCATTCCGAGGCGATGACGCCACCGCCCGCAGAGCGGCGGCGCTTTTTCGGCGGGGGCGTGACGTGGATCGCGCGCGCGTAGCTCGCGCGCAACTCGACGCTCCGCGCACCGCCGTTCTGCGGCGTGGTCGTGTAGCTTCGCTGTTGGGGCGTGAGCGTCACCGGCTGCGTGAAGAGATCGCCGGTGAGCATCTGCGTCGCCGGCTCGCGGCCCGGCTCGTAACTCCAGGTGATCGTCAGCGGCTGGTTCGCGTCCGCCGTCGCGGGAACGGTGAAACTCTTGACGACGATCGGCTCGCGCACGCCGATGACGCCCGTCGCGCTCTTCGTGCACTCCGCCGTGGTGATGACGCACGTCAGCTTCGCGGTCGCCGCGTCGCTCAGTTGCACGAGCACACGACTCGTGCTTGCACCTGCCGTGACGACCGCGCCCTCCGCACTCCACGCGTACGTGGCGCCATCGACGGGAGCGACATACGCGGTGGCAACGCCGTTGCGGCACGCGAAAAGCGGCGCGGCCATCGGCGCGGCGCCGCAGTCCGCGTCGCCATCGAGGACCTGCTGCCATTCCCGCTCACCGTCGAACGACGTATCGAGCGCAACGACCGGCACGAACGCCTCGGCGGACGAGCAGCCGTCGACGTCGCGAAGCTCGTGCGCTGCCAACCGCACCAGGTGCGTTTCGTCCCCACAGCGAAGCGTCGCGTCGACCGCGACGCCGTTGGGGTTGAGCACTCGGAGAGCGACAACTGCGGCAAGGATGTACATGTGGTCGACCGGACCTTCGGAGACTCTAGCACGGGACGCATTCCGCGATGGGAAACGGGGACGGACAGGATCCGTCCCCGTTTTTCCTGATTACGGGCAGACCGGAGGCGTGAAGTTGACGACGTATCCCGATCCGAGTCCGTCGCAACCGTTCGGTGTGCGGTAGCGCGCACCAAGGTGGAACGAGCCCGACCCTGTGACCTGGAAGACCATCTCACCCGTGCCCTGTCCGCTGACGATGCTGGCGTTGCTGCCTTCGATGTGCCAGATGATCTCCCAGCCCTCGGGAATCGGGGCGTACGACCTCGCAGTGCCGGTTTGGCCGACGCAGACAGAGCTGTCGCCATCCGGATAGACGTACGGCGGCAGTGTGGCCTGAACGAGCACCGAGTTCGAACCGTTTCCGCTGCCGTTCGCATCGCTGACGTTGTAGACGTAGACGTACATGCTCGTCGTGCCGACATTGCGCGTGTAGGTGTAGCTGCTCGTCGTGAACGTCTCGCCGGTGTCGCTCCACGTTCCCGTGAACGGCGGCGCGCCGGTGAAGGTGACGGTGAGAATCGCGCCGCAGACCGGATCGGGCGTCGAGGTCAGCGTCGCCGTCGCCGACGGCGTCGGAGGGAGGAAGTTGTACACCTCCCGGCTGCATGCACCGGGCGCGGTGATGTTCACGCCGACCTGAATCCCCCACGATTCTGGGTTCTGCATGACGAGCGTGGACGTGCCCTGACCGGAGATGATCGTGGCGCCGTAGACGGTCCAATTCACCGTCGCGCCGTCCGGGACTGGCGTGGTGAGGGTCGCGGTGATCGTGCAGCCTGCACAGGCAAACTGCTGGTCGAACGAGACCTCAGGCGCCGGCAAGCGAGTGAAGTCGAACGTCGCGGAACCGGTGATCGTGCCCGGGCCATTCGCATCCTGGAACGCGACGAGCGTGTACGTGCCGCCGGTGGGCGGGGAGAGGAACGCGTAGGGGTAGACATCGTTGAACGTGCTGCCGTCGCTCCACGTGCCGCTGAACGGCGCGACGCCGGTGAATTCGGCGAAGGCCGCATAGTCCGGGCAGCCCGAGCCGATCGCGCGCACCGCCGCCGTGGCCTGCACGGGATGCTCGGCGTCGATCGTCACGGGTGTCTGGACGGTGGTGGTGAGAAGGCACTGATTGGTCTCGGTCACGGTGATGGTTGCCGTGCCGCCACCGTTCGACGCGCGATACTCCCAGCGCGCCGATTCTCCGGTTCCGCCAAGAGGAATGATCTGATCGCCGAGCGAGCTGGTGACGTCGATGCCGCCGGTAAACGGCGCGACTTGCGTGACGGTGATGATGGCCGTGCCGCCGAGCGGGATCGTGGACGGTTCCACGGTCACGTTGAATGCCGGTGTTCCGTACACGAGCAGACTCGTGTCAGTGGAGCTCTGCGAGCAACCTTGAGCATCGCGCAACGTGGCGGTGACGGAGATCGGTCCGGCAGTGCCAGCGACGAAATGCAGCGCGCTGGTTCCCTGCCCGCTGAGAATCGTTGCGTTGGTGACGCTCCACTCGAGCTGCGCACCAGCCGGCACGCTGCTGGTGAGGTTTGCGACACGCTCCTGACCGGGGCAGGCAACGTTGGCGTAGTACGACGATCCCACCCATGGATCGATCGTCAAGCTCGGCGGCGGGAACGCGGCACCCGCGGTCGCACTGCCCGTGATCGTGCCCTGACAGAACGTTGCGTCGTAGAAGTAGGAGATCGTATAGACGCCTGCCGCGGTCAGCGGACGCTCGATGCGATTGTCATCTGTGTAGAAGTACTCGCCGTCGCTCCACATGCCCTGGAACGGCGCCACGCCGGCCAGCTCGAGGACGGCTGTCGACGCGCCACACGAACCGCCCTCGCCCGCACTGACCGTCGCCGCGGCAGTGCACGGACCGACTTCCCACGTGCGCGAGAACGTGCGCGAACAAGTCCCGTTGGAGACGGTGATGTTCACGGTGAAACTGCCGCTTGCGGGAGTGAGGAGATCGAGACTGACGCCGTCGTTCCAGTAGATCTCCGCCGCACCCGTCACCGTGAACGTAACGGTGGAGCCGGGAGGCGTCGGAACATACAGACCGAAATACGAGCTCGCTATGGCAACCGGTGGACTGTAGATTTGCGGCTCGGTAATGCCGCAAGCTTCAACCACCGCGACGCTCGCGGTCACGCGCACCGCGCAGGAGCTGCCGCGCGACACCCATGCGCCGATCGCGATCGGACCCGTGGCGCCGGCCGTGACCTGGATGGATGCTCCGCTCGTCGCAGACGCCGTGCCGTTCACAACATCCCACTTCGCCGTCTGACCCGGCTGCAGCGCGATGGACGCAGTGACGACTCCGCCCGGGGCAACACTGCTCTGGTCGACGACGATCGGCGCCGCGACCACGTTGCACTGCTTGACGTGGTACTTCGTCGTCCGTGCGACCGTGCCGCACGAGCTGACGGCCGCGAGCTGTACGTGTTTCTCACCCGGTTGGACCGGGTAGTACGTAAAACTCGTTTCACTCGGTGGCAGCACCAGCGGCACCGGGAAGTCGTGCCCGGTGAGAGTCTGCGACTGCGGCAGCACACCGTTGGCGTACGACCAGTTGATGGTCACCGGCTCGCCGGTTTGAACATCTCCGGCAGTGAGCGATTGGATGGCCGGACACTCTTGGGCGAGCGCCGGAAGACAGAAAAGAATGGTCAGAAGCAGACTGAACAAAATGCGCGGACGCGCCATTAGAAATCTCTCCCTCTCGATGGATTGACTGATGGACGGCCGGCATCCTCGCATGAAATGCTGAGGCTGGCAAGAGTTATTTGCTATTTGTGAACCGTGATGCCGATCACTCGATCGTCAATCGGATCGTCTTCGCGTCCGTGGCGCAGAGGTTCCCTGCTTTCAGGATCAGATCGACGGCTCCAGCCCCGTGTTTGTCGTTGTAGTGCAACGTGCAGTCTCGACCCTGATTCGTGCAGTACGCATTTGCGAGACTGAACGCAGACTCCCGCGTCGCAGGATCCGCATCGAGCGTGACGAAGTCGACGTTTTCGTCCGTGATGAAGTGAATGACCGCAGTGCCGCCCACTGGAATCGTTGCGGGCGAAACGGTGAAGTCGACAATCTTGCCCGGCCACTTGATCGCGGTGCTGGCCCAATCGGACGCGGCGCAGCGTGCATCGGGATACGTCGCCTCGACGGTCACCTGCGTCGCCGGAACGCGATTGCGAATCTCGATCTCCGATGTTCCCTGCCCGCTCAGGATGTCTCCGTTCGTGAGCGTCCACTTCAGTTTCGCGGCCGGATGAACGCCGGAGAGCAGGCGAATCTTCGAGGTGCTTCCGCTGCAGGAGACGAGGTCGGACGTCGATCGATCGATGCGCGGTCCGGCGCGGAAGGTCACGACTGCCGAGGTGCGTTCGGGCTCCAGCGTTCCTTCGCACGTCATGCTCGTCACGCGGGTCACCGTGTACGTCTTCTCGGCCGCAACGCTCCACACCGCACGCGTGACGGACCTTTCATTCGGCCCACCATTCGTGACGACGCCGTCGCTCCAGTACACGGTGAATGGCGGCTCGGAGTACTGAACGTCGACCCGCAGGATCGCGTAGGACGAGGAGTTGGTCAGACAGAACGACGTCTCGCGCAATCGCGCATGCGGGCGCAATTCGAGATAGACCTTGTTCGATTGCGCGTATGTGTACGGGCAGTCTGCATCGTTCAGGGCGACGATCTGCGCGTATTCGGTGTTCGGCAGCGTCGTCTCGATCGTGGTCTCGTACGTCGTGAAACTGGTTCCACCTGACCAGGCGCCGACGAAGGGCGGCTTGCCACTGAGCGTCCCGATCGCCTTCGCTCCGGGTCGGCACTTCGGACCTTCGACACGAACGGACGCCGACGGACCGATCGATGGAATGTGAGCCGGCGGCGTGACCGTGCCGCTGCATGACGCGTCGCGGAAATCCCGGATCGAATACGACGCGCCCGTACGCTTGAAAACGTGCGTCAACGTGCTGCTCGACGTTTGGAATGGCGCTCCCCCGTCCGACCAGCTTCCATGAAACGGAGGCGTTCCGGCGAACGTCGCTTTCACGGTGATCGAATCGCACTTCACTTCTTCGACGGTCAGCGTTGCCGTCGGCGTTGAAGTCGTACAGGAGGCGCGCTCGCCGATCGGAATGCGCGTCTGCACGGTGTCTTCGCACGAGGGACCCGCGATCACGGTGACGTACAACTGCAGCTCGCCGGGCACGTTGCCCGCTTTCACCGTCGCGGTGTCCGATGTCGCGCCCGACAGGATCGTGCCGTTCGCGACGGTCCACTTCGCCGATTCGGCCGTTCTCAGCTCCACGGACGCGGTGAACGTGCTTCCCGCTTCGACACTGTCGGGCGCGTCGACCACGATGTTGCGTTTGCTGCAACCACCGACCTCCATGCGCTTCGACGTGCGCACCGCAGGACAAATCGCCGTGGGTCCCGACCCACCGGTCGCGCGACGGCGACGAGGCGGTTTCGTGGAAACGTTCGTTCCATAGCTCGCGCGAAGCTCGACGCTCTTCGAGCCGACCGTCTTCGGTGTCCACGCGTAGCTGCGCACATCGCCACCGAGCACCACCGGCGCGTCGAACGCATCGCCGAGGAGAACCTGCGTCACCGGCGAGACTCCGCCGGCGTAGGACCAGTCGACCTTCGTCTGCGTATTCGCGGTCGCCACCGACGGCACGTTGAACTCATCGAGCACCAGCGGATTGCGCAAGCTGATCACCGCCTGCGCCGTCGCGGCGCACGCACCAGTGACCGTGGACGTGACGCGCGCGGAGTTTCCGTCGCCGAGGGTGAGGACGAGGCGATTCGTGCCGTGGCCGCTGACGACCGAGGCGCCTTCGACGGACCACGCATATGCCACGCCGGCTTCGTAAGGCACAGTGACCGTTGCGGCACCGCCGCGGCATCCGAAGAGCGGCGCCTCGACCGCAAACGGAGCGCACGACGATTCGGGATCGAGAACGCGCTGCGTCTCCACTCCGTCTTCTTCCATCGTCTCGAAGGGAATCAGCGGGAACGGTGCGTCGATCCAGACCACTGCACATCCCGGCACATCGACGGCGTCCATCGACTCGACGCGCACGTTGCGTTGCGCTCCGCCAGCGCAGTTGACGATCGCGTCGACCGGCATCCGATACGGGTTGTAGACGCGCAGACCTGCTTCCGGATGGAGAGTCAGCGATACGGAAAGCAGCAGGGATGCAGCGATGGTCATTGCCTATTCCTGAATCGTCAGCGTCGTAACGACGCTCTTGAGCGGTGTGCACTGTCCGGTGTACACGACCTCGATCGCGACAGTGCCCGGACCGGTGCGGTCGCGGAAGTTGGACTCGCAGTAACCCGGCGGGCACGCGAGCGCACTGAGCTCCGACAGTCGCGAAGTGGGATTGGTCCTCAAGAAGATGTTGTCGACGTGATCACTCGTCTTGAACGAGACCTTTGCCGTCTCTCCCGGGCGAATCGTGGCCGGAACGACCTTCAGTTCCGAGACTTCGGTGACTCCCCAGAACCACACGTGCCGCAGGTCCTGGCCCGAGCAGAAGCCATCGGGATAAACGGCGGACACGCGCACCTCGCCGACGGTCACGCTCGGGCCGCCGGTGAACGTGATCGTCGGAGTTCCCTGGCCGCTGAGAATCGTGCCGCCCGTCACCGTCCACGTAATCGTCGCCTCGGGCGGAGGAGGGATCGTCAGTGTCGCCGTGCCGATCTGGCCGGGACAGTACAGGCGCCAATCGACGGTGTCCTGCATTGCCGGCGCGGGGCGATAGGTCACTGTCGCGACGGCGTTCGTGATCTCAGCGGCGCACGTGCCGCCCGGGAACGTATTGCTGCTTGCGCTGACGATGCGGTACTCCTTCAGCGCCTGAGTCGGTTGGGGAACCGTGCGGGAGAAGGAGCTGCTGTTCGACGTCGTCACGACGCCGTCGTTCCAGGTCACCGAATACGGCGGACGGGTATTGCCGTCGAACTGTCCATAGATCGTCGGCGTCGGGAGCGCAGCAATCTGACAGTACGGGCCAGGCTCGACTCGCACGTGTGGCGCCTGGCTGACGAGGAGCTCGTTGCTCGATCCCGAGCACGTCGTTGCGTCGCGAAGGTCGTAGATTCTCCAGTCACCCCACTCGTCGCGCTCCGGTTGCCTGACGACCTGCATCTCGTTCGTCACGACCGGAACCAAAGGTCCCTTGCTCCTGTACCAGCTGAAGCTGAACGGCGGCGTGCCTTCGAATTTCGCGACGACCTGCCCGGTCGTGCACCAGCCGCCGACGTTCTCGAGTTTCACCGATGGGCGGAGACGCTGGACGTGGGGAGCGCCGGACACCACGCCGATGCAGGTCGCATCGCGGAAGCCATGGATCGTGTATGTGCCCGTGGTCGCGAAGGTCTGCTCGATGGTCGAGCTGTTCGTGTTGATCGCCGTACCATCGAACCACGTTCCGCGGAACGGCGGCGCTCCGGTGAAGGTCGCTTTCACTGTGACCGCGTCACACGTCTTGCGCACGAGCTCCAACGTGGCGGTCGGCGAGACGCCGCATTGCACGGCCGCGGGAACGATGCGGGTCGATCCGCTCGTCGCGCGCGTGCATGCGCCGCGCGCGACATTCACCGCGACTCTCACATCGCCGGTATCGCCCGCGCGGATCGTCGCACGCGCGCCATGCGCGTGTGTGTCGACGACCGTTCCGTTCTCCACCGTCCACTGAGCTTCCTCGCCTTGTTCGAGGACGACGACGCTTTCGAATGTCGTTCCTGCATCGACCCATCCCGGCAGCGCGATCACAGGCTCGAACGTGTTGCAGCCCTTCACTTCGATCTTGCGTGTCGCGGACGTCGCGGTGCAGTCGCTCGCAGCAACGCTGGAGCGTCCGGCGGAGCGGCGTCGTTTCTTCGCGACGCTCGTCATGGATGCGAAGTAGCTCGCGCGCAGCTCGACATTTCGCGATCCCGCGTGCTTCGCCGTGAAGGTGTAGCTGCGCGCCGATCCGTTCAGCGCAACGGGCGACTCGAGTGCGTCGCCCGTCAGCAACTGCGACGTCGGTGATGGGCCGATGTAGCTCCACGTGACGGTCACCTGTTCATCGCCATTTGCAATCTGTGGCACGTTGAACGTCTCGATCGCAATCGGTGCGCGCACTGCGATGACCGCGCTCGCGACTCGCGTGCATTCCGCCGTGGTGATCACACACGTCAGCTTCACGTTGACCGTCTCGCCGAATGCGAGGCTCACGCGTGGCGTCCCGGCGCCGCCGACGATCGCGGCGCCTTCCGCGCTCCACGAATACGTTGCGCCCTGCACGACCGGAACGGCAACGCTTCCCGTTCCCGACTTGCACGCGAACAGCGGCGCGAACATCGTCGCGTCGCCGCAGTTTGCGTCGGTGTCGAGGATGCGCTGCGTGTCGTGATCGCTGGCTTCGATCACCGTGAGCGGCAGCGCGCTTTCGATCGCGCTGCATTGCTGCGCATCGGCGATGTCGACGACTCCATGCGGCTCGATTTGCAACACCCGCGCGGTCGTCGCGCATCGGACTGTCGCGGCGACGGCAACGTCGTGTGGGTTGTGAAGGCGCAGACCGCCATCCGCTTGCAGCGCAAGCGCGGCAGTCAGGTACAGCATTGCTGAGATCGACATCGGACCGGCGTGGAGGGTAACACAACAGTTATTCAATGTCTTCGACGCGCCGCTCCACAAAGCCACCGTGCTATACTCCGCGGCCTTTATGAGCCGAACGACGACGACCGCACAGACGCGAACGACGAGCGCGAGCCCGTCGCCCTGTCGCTGATCGTCCGTTTGCCAATCCTGACAACATGATCACGAGACAGGGCCCCCAAGCCCTGTCTTTTCTGTTTTTTGCGAGGTTGATATGAACATCCAACTCCCCGATGGTTCCGTACGAGAGGTCGCCGACAACGCGACTGTGGCCGACGTCGCCGCGTCGATCGGCAAGCGTCTGGCGAAAGACGCGATTGCCGGCAAAGTGAACGGCAAGGTCGTCGATGTCTACGCACCCGTGCCCGACGGCGCGAAGGTGGAGATCGTCACCCCGAAGAGCGAGGCCGGCATCGACACCATCCGCCATTCCACCGCTCACCTGATGGCCATGGCCGTCCAGGAGCTCTTCCCCGGCACTCAGGTCACGATCGGTCCGGTGATCGAGAACGGCTTCTTCTACGACTTCGGCACCGACCGCCCGTTCACCGACGAAGACCTCCGCCGCATCGAAGAGAAGATGCAGGAGATCGTGAAGCGCGATCTGCCCGTGCAGCGCGAGGAGCTTTCTCGCGACGAAGCAATCGCGACCTTCGAGAAGCTCGGCGAGCAGTACAAGGTCGAGATCATCAAAGGCATCCCCGGCGACGAAGCGTTGTCGGTCTATCGCCAGGGCGAATGGTTCGATCTCTGCCGCGGACCGCACGTCCCCTCCACCGGCCGCCTCGGCGCGTTCAAGTTGACCAGTGTTGCCGGCGCGTACTGGCGCGGCGACAACCGCAACGCGATGCTGCAGCGCATCTACGGCACCGCGTGGGCGGACAAGGAGCAACTCGAAGCGCACCTCAAGCAGGTCGAGGAAGCGAAGGCGCGCGATCACCGCAAGCTCGGCAAGGAGCTCGACCTCTTCCACTTCCATCCTTTCGCTCCGGGAGCGGCGTTCTGGACCCCGAACGGCACCACCGTCTATCAGACCCTCTCGCAGTACATGCGCGAGATGGCGCTCGCGAATGGGTATGTCGAGATCAAGACCCCGCTTCTCTTCAACAAGGGGCTGTGGGAGATCAGCGGCCACTGGGGCAAGTACCGCGAGAACATGTTCCTCGTGCTGGACAGCGAGACCGGCGAGCACGATTTCTCGCTCAAGCCGATGAACTGCCCGTCGCATTACCTCTACTACGGGATGAAGAAGCACAGCTACCGTGACCTGCCGCTACGGCTGCACACCCAGGACGTCCTGCACCGCAACGAAGCGTCGGGAACCCTCGGCGGCCTGACCCGCGTGCGGCAGTTCGCGCAGGACGACGCACACATCATCTGCATGGAGAGCCAGGTCACCGACGAGGTGCGCCGGTTCGTCGCGTTCCTCGACGAGGTCTACTCGACCTTCGGCCTCGAGTACACCGCGAAGTTCTCGACCCGGCCGCCGCAGCGCATCGGCGACGACGCTCTGTGGGACCGCGCCGAGGATTTCCTTCGCCGCGCGCTCGAAGCCCTCGGCCGGCCGTACGAGGTCAAGGAAGGCGAAGGCGCGTTCTATGGTCCCAAGATCGACTTCGATGTCTCCGACTCCATCGGCCGCAAGTGGCAGCTCGGCACCATCCAGCTCGACTACAACGCGCCGGAGCGGTTCGACCTGACTTACGTCGGCGAGGACAACGCGGAGCATCGCCCGGCCGTCCTGCACCGCGCGATCTACGGCTCGTTCGAGCGATTCATCGCCATCCTCATCGAGCACTTCGCCGGCGCGTTCCCGTTCTGGCTGGCGCCGGTGCAGGCGAGCGTGTTGCCGCTGTCGGAGAAGTTCACCGACTATGGGAACGAAGTCGGCGCAAAACTGCGCGCCGCCGGGTTGCGCGTCGAGGTCGACGCGAGCAATGAAAAGCTCGGAGCCAAGATCCGCAACGCCCAGCTCCGCAAGATCCCGTTCATGCTGATCGTGGGAGAGAAAGAGGCCTCGAGCGGCACCGTCAGCCTGCGCAAGCGGACCGGCGGAGATCAGGGCGCCGTGAGCGTCGAGGAATTGATCGAGCAGGCGAACGCTTTGATTGCCAGCCGATCTCTGAGTTTTGAGGAAATCCGCGAGAAATCGCTCGACGACCCGTCAGCTTGACGACTCGTCGGCTTTGTCCGTACATTGTCCGACCCGTAAATAGGAGGAACATCGTATTTTTCCGCCGCGCCGTAACCCACGATTCGACCGCAGACCGGTAGAACCCGAAAACCGCATCAACGACCTGATCCGCCACCCCGAGGTGCGCCTCATCGATTCCGAGGGCGCGCAGGTCGGGATCGTTCCCATCGCGCAAGCCCAGGAGATGGCTCGCGAGAAAGACCTCGATCTCGTGGAGATCTCGCCGACCGCGACCCCGCCGGTCTGCAAGATCATGGATTACGGCAAGTTCCTCTTCGAGAAGAAGAAGAAGGAGAGCGAGGCCCGGAAGAAGCAGAAGGTCATCATCGTCAAGGAGGTGCAGTTCCGCCCCCGCATCGACGAGCATGACTTCGACTTCAAGAAGAACCATGTCGTGCGCTTCCTCCAGCACGGCGACAAGGTCAAGGCCATCGTCCGCTTCCGCGGCCGCGAGATGACGCACATGGAGCTCGGAAAGGCCGTGCTCGACCGTCTGCTCGAGGAAGTGAAGGAGTACGGCGTCTCCGAGAACCAGCATCCCGACCTGCAGGGGAACCGGATGTCGGTGGTCATCGCTCCCGCGAAGTAGGAATGATCAATCGCCTCAACCGGTTACCAGCCAAGCTTTAGAAGGGATTTTCTATGCCTAAGATGAAGACGCACCGTGGCGCCGCCAAACGGTTCAAGAAGACCGGAACCGGGAAGCTGCAGCGGAATCACGCCTTCCATTCGCACATCCTGACCAAGAAGTCGCCGGGGCGGAAGTCGAGACTCGCCGGTGAGGTCGAGGTCTCGAGCGCGAACGCGAAGACCGTGGCCCGCATGATCCCGTACAAGTGAGTACGGGCAACGTAGGTCGGGCTTCAGCCCGACCATGGACGGGCTGAAGCCCGTCCTACATTCCGAGCGAGACGAGGCACCACTACTCCTGGCCCGTCCGCTCATGAAAGGAAAACGAGGAGAACGCAATGCCGAGAGTCAAACGAGGTCCAAAAAGAAAGAACCGCCGCGCCAAAATCCTGAAGCTCGCCAAGGGCTTCTACGGAATGAGGTCGCGCGGTCACCGCATCGCGCAGCAGGCCGTCGACAAGGCGCTCAACTCCGCCTTTACCGGCCGCAAGGATCGCAAGGGTGATTTCCGCAAGCTCTGGATCGCCCGCATCAACGCTGCCGCCCGCCTGAACGGGATGTCCTACTCGACGTTCATCGCCGGCCTCAAGGCCGCGGGGAACACGCTGGACCGCAAGGTCCTGGCCGACATCGCCGTCCGCGACGCCGCCGCCTTCACCGCACTCGCCGAGAGCGCGAAGGCCGGCCTCGCGAAAACGAAAACCGCGTAAGCGCGACTAGCGCGAGAGCAACAGAGGGCGGGCTGAGGCCCGCCCTTCGTTTTTCCAGGCGACCAGCTTTCCGCTCGTGTTGACGCCCACGAACTCCTGATCGGCCGCATAGCGCATCAGCCGCGGGTCTGCCGACCATTGCGGCATGGGTCCCTTCACACCTTCGAGCGTCTGCTCGATGACACCGCTGGTGGGGTCGACGACGAACGTCGTCCTGGCGGTGTACGAGGCGAGGATCAGCTTCCCGTTTTCCGTCTCGCCGACGATCCCGACGCTGCGCACCTTCGGGAACGCCACGTCGCGCCGCGGCGCGCCGTCGCGATCGTAGATGCGCAGATGCGGCACGAGGCCGTCGTGTGTGACCAACGCAACGCGTCCGTCGAACAGCATCCGGGACGACGAGAGGTTCTCCGTCTTGATCTCCGCGATCGTCTCGCCCGTGCGGCCATCCGCGATGACGTTCGAGCCACGGATGAACATCCGCGCGCCGTCGCCGGAGACCGACACCGCCTGCTGCGTCATCTCGAACATTCGCTCGCCGGTCTTTCGGATCGAGCGCGCGCGGACGTCGAGCTCGAAGATCCGCAGCGGGGTCGGCGCGTTGAGGCGACGCTGATACTCGAACACCCGCACGACGTCGGGCGTCAGGAAGAAGATCTGATGCCTCGAGGAGGCATCGAGTCCCGCCCCCGACGCGAGGAGCTTGCCCGTCGCGAGCTCGTGCACCGTGAGCAGCATCCCGTTCGTGATCGCCACGCGCGAGCCATCGCTCGAGAGAACGAAGGACGCCGACGGCGACATGACGATTCCCGTGGCGCCCTGCATCGTGTGCAACTCGAGACCTTCGAGTGAGAAGAACCCAACCGGCTGCAGCCAAACATGAACGCGCCCGTCGTCGGAAAACTGCGATCCCCACCACGGCGGTGTGCCGATCCGCGTGGAGCGGCCGGTCGCGCGATCGATCACGAACGTCGCGTGGTAGTCGGCGGCTCGCTGCGCTCGTCCCGTGACGATCACCGACGTCCCATGCCGCGGCTGGGCGACGTGCGAAACGACGATGTCGGTGGGCGAGACGCGAATGAGCCACGCCACGGTGCCGCCCGCGATCAACAACACGATCGCGATCGACGGCCAGAGAAAACGCATCAGCGCGGCGTGGCTGCGGCGGATGTCGCTCCGCCCGTTCGCCAGCTGCCACACCGGCGCGAGCGCGAGCACGATCACGACCGCGACTCCGATCGCCCTCAGCAACATCTCCGCAAGATCCGTCGCCAAACCGATGACCAGCGGACGCACGATCAGGCACACCGCCGCGACGGCCACGATCGAGAAGAGAAAATCGAGCGCGAGCAGCGGCGAACGCGAGCGGATGATCGTGCTCATCGTGTGACTCAGGAAGAACAAAACGACGATGGTGAATGCCGCGATCACGAGCGGCTCCGTGTCGCCGAGCCACTGGATGGCCCACGCCTTCCGCGCGACGAGCGCCGATGGAACGGCGATGATCGCGAAACACGCGAGGCTGACCAGGATCCCCGCCGTGGCTTTGCCGATCCAGATCGCCGGCGCGCTCACCGGCTTCGTGAAGTAGAACGACATCCGCCGCTCGGCCAGATCGCGAACGATCGTCGATCCGCCGAGCGCCACGGCGATCCCAAAACCCAGGATCGCGGCGAGAAAGCCGCCGACGACCGCGAGCACGTCCCCGCTCTGTCCGCGTGCGCCCGGCAACAGCGTCGCTGCGAACGGCACGAGCGAGAGACCCGCGCAGGCGAGGAAAAGCCGTGCCTTCTCGCGCACCTCGCGCGCGGCGATGATCATCGTCGTTTTCACTTTCGCTCCTCTCCGGCCACTGCTATGAAGATCTCTTCGAGCGTCAGCGTCGACGCTTCAGCGCTCGTCCGCGCACGCAAGTTTTCGAAAGCGTCGTCAGCAAAATTCGTCACGACCGCCTCGGTGCCACTTCCCCACGCGCGGCTCGATGCCGCGTTCATCGCCAGCTCCGTGGCCGTCCCCGCGAAACGAATGCGGCGGAAACGCTCGCGCAGCGCCTCGAGCGGCTCGTCGAGCACGAGCTTCCCGTCCTTCAACACGCCGACGTGGTCCGCGATCGACTCGATCGCGCCGAGATCGTGGGTGGTGATGAAGACGGTGATGCCGCGGTCGGCCATGTCGGCGATGACTTCCTCGAAGAGCGACTTGCGCGCGACGACGTCCAGTCCGAGGGTCGGGTCGTCGAGCACGAGCAGCTCCGGCGACGTCGCCAGCGCGAGCGCCAGCGACACCTGTTTCTTCTGCCCTTTCGAGAGATCGCCGAAACGAGAGGCGCTCGCGATGCCGAAGCGCTCGATGCGCATGTCGAACGCGCGCTGGCTCCAATTCGAGTACAACTCCGACGAGAACCAGCCGAGATCGCGCACGCGCATCTCGGTTGGCGCATCCGAGTCCTCCGCGACGACGCCTACGCGCTGCATGAGCCGCGCACGGTGGCGCCACACGTCCTCGCCGAAAAGCGTCACCTTGCCGAGCTCCGGCGCGAGGTGGCCGAGGAGCGCGCGGACGAGCGACGATTTTCCGGCGCCGTTGCGTCCGAGGAGCGCGTATACCGCGCCGGTCGGGACATTCAGCGACACACCATCCACGGCCGTGCGTCTGCCGTAGCGGACGGTCACACCTTCTACGGCGATGGCCGTCATGGTTTCCTCCTGTGCTCGCGCAATACGCGCTCGAACGCGCCGGCCAGCTCCTCGGACGCCTCTTCGAGCTCCGCACCGACGCTGAGCGCGGTGCCGGCGTAACGCGTGGCCGCGTCGCGCAGAGTCTCATTGCGTTTCGATTTCTTCAGCTGCACCGGCGTTTCGGCCACGAACGTCCCCTCGCCGCGCCGCACCGCGAACAGACCCTGATCGGTCAGCCGCTGATACGCGCGCGCGACGGTATTCGGATTGACCCGCAACTGCTGCGCGAGCTCACGCACCGACGGCACCGCGTTTCCGGGCGTCAGCGTGCCGAGGGAGATCATCCGCCGCATGCCTTCTTCGATCTGTTTCCAGATCGGGGCGGCGTTGGAAGGGTTGATGTCGAACACTGTATTAACAGATTAGTACACCGAATCAGTGCTGTCAATACCCCGCGTGCAGACTACTTCGCCAACGTTTCCGCCACCAGCTCGCGCCGGAGCACCTTCCCCACCATCGTCTTCGGCAGCGACTCGCGGAACTCGATGCGCGACGGCACCTTGTACGGCGAAAGCTTCTCGCGGCAGTGCAGCTTGATCGTCTCGGCGTCGAGAGTCTCGCCGGGGCGCAGCACGATCCATGCGGCGACGATCTCGCTCTTCACCGGATCGGGCAAACCGGCCACGCCCACTTCCGCGACGGCCGGATGCGCGGCGATGACCTCCTCCACCTCGCGCGGCCAGACCTGGTGTCCGCTGGTCTTGATGAGGTCTTTCTTCCGATCGATGAGAAAGACGTATCCGTCCTCGTCCATCGTGCCGAGGTCGCCGGTGTAGAGCCAGCCGTCGCGAAGCATCTCCGCCGATTCCTCGGGATGGTTCCAGTAGCCGCGCATGATCTGCGGTGCCTTCATCACGATCTCGCCGTCGACGATCTTCACGAGCACGTCCGGCAGCGGCATCCCGACCGAGCCGATCTTGTTCGGCCCCCGCAGAGGGTTGACGCAGCACGCCATCGCCGCCTCGGTGAGCGAATAGCCTTCGACAATCCTCCCGCCGGTCAGCTCTTCGAAGCGCTTCTTCGTCTCCACCATCAACGCCGCGGCACCGGAGAAGCACGCGCGGATGGAACGGAAGTCGGCCTTGCCGCTGATCACGTCGCGATGATTCAACAGTGCGTTGAAAAGCGTCGGTACGCCGCAGAAGAGCGCGGGCTTGTCGCGATGAACGGACGCGACGACGTCGTCGACGTCGCGTGGATTGGGGATGAGGATCAGAGGAATGCCGCGGATGATGTTGATGCTCTGCGCGCCGGTGAGGCCGTACGTGTGAAAGAGCGGCAGGGGCAGCATGATCGACGCATTCGCGCCCCCCAGCGCCTCGCGCAGCCACGCACCGATCTGCGTCCCCGCGATCACCAGCGCGCGATGATCGCTCAGCGCGCCCTTCGGCGTGCCGGTCGTGCCGCCACTCATGAGAATGACCGCCGGATCGTCGGGCGTCGGCAGGCCCGCGCCCGACGCTCCTCCGGCGACGAGCTTCCGGAATTTCAGATCGGAGGGATGCAAGGCGACGCGATGCCCCTCCTTCTTTTCCTTCACGAGCGTGAACAGCACCTTCAGCAGCGGCGGCAGGTACTCCTTGATGTTGGTGGCGATGACGCGGGTGATCGTCGTCTGCGGCTGGATGCGCTTCATCAGCTCATAGAACGGCGTCAGCACGATCGCGAGGCGCGGCTTGGTCTCGTTGAGTGACTCCGCGAGCTCGTGCGCCGTGTAGATCGGATTCTGCGGCGCCACGATCGCGCCGAGCTTCCAGATGGCCAGCTCGGAGATGACGAACTGCGGGCAGTTCGGTAGGAGCAGCGCCACGCGATCGCCGCGCTTCACACCTTCTTCGCGAAGCGCGCCCGCGAGCGCGTCGCTCTGCGCCAGGAGCTCGCGCCACGACAGCGGCTTCCCCTTGAAGATCAGCGCCGGCGCGTCCGGCTTGTCGCGCGCGTGATCGACGACGAAGTCGACGAGCGTCTTCTCCGGATAGGTCCCGATGGTGTGAGGGACACCTTCGTCGTAGTGCTGCAGCCAGGGTGTATCCATGGGCAATCAGTTTATCCCGCGCGAAGAGGCGGGATCACTGCCTCAAGATCCACTCCTCCGGATCCAGAACGACCTCGGTCGGCTGCACCTCGGCGTCGAGCTCGAAGCGTTCGTTGCGCTCGTCGATGACGACGTTCTCGCGGTGCGCGCCGGCGGAGTCTCGCACTTCCAATACGGCCGGCGTGCGGAAGACCGTGCCGGGCTGCGTCTGCACGACGTCCACGGCGAGCTTCCCGCCACCCCAGGTCCACTTCGTGGTGAAGACCGGATGCCCGACTCCGTAGATCCACTGCTGAAAAAACCACTCCAGCGGCTGTTTCGCGTGACGCTCCATGATCACGCGCAGCTCCGCCGTGCTCGCATTGCCGTGGCGGTGCGCGGCGTAGAAGTCGCGGATGCCGGCGAAGAACGCGTCGTCGCCGATGACGCCGCGCAGCATGTGCAGCACCCACGCGGCCTTGTCGTAGCTGAGCGCATTGAGCAACTTGGTGAGGTCGGTGACGGCGGGATCGTAAATCGGCCGCGTCGCGATCGCGGGATCCTTCAGATAGTCGTCGCGGTTCTCGCGCATCAGGCGTCGCATCGTGTCGGAGCCGTTCGCGCGCTCGAAGAAGAGCGCGCCGAAGTACGTCGCGAAGCCCTCGCTCAGCCAGAGGTCGTGCCACTCGCGCTGGGACACGGCGTCGCCGAACCACTGATGCGCGATCTCGTGCGCGACCAGTCCCTCGAGCGATTCCACGCCGTCGATCCGTTTCTCGTCGAGGAAGATCGCGCTCGCGTTCTCCATGCCGCCGAAGCGCGTCGACGACTCCACGATCGCGAGCTTGTCATACGGATACGAACCGACGACGTCGGAGTAGAAGTCGAGCATCTGCTCCACGCGACCGAACTGCTTCAGGCCGTTGTCGCGATCGCTCGGATAGAGGTAATACGAGAGCTCGACACCCTCGTCATGGCCCGCGCGCACGATCGCGAACTGCGTCGCGCCGATGACCATGCAGTGCACGGGGATCGGCGTCGACTCGCTCCAGTGCCACCTCTTCGACCCGTTCTGCAGGCTCGCGCTCTCGACCAGCGTTCCGTTCGCGACCACGTCGAACGCCTCGGGGGCCGTGACGTGGAACTCGACGGTCGCTTTGTCCGACGGATGATCGATCGCGGGGAACCACTGGTGCGCGCGATTCGGCCAGTTGTCGGCGAAGACGCCGAAGTGCCCGTGCTTGTTCTGCTGCAGGACCAATCCATCCGCTGGTTTGCCGTGATAGGCGATGCGCAAGCGGAACGGATCGCGCGTCGCGCGCGCGGCGGCGATCGTCAGGTGTTCACCGTCGCGCGTCCATGCGGCGTCTTTTCCTTCGACGCTCACCCGATCGATCGTGAGAGCTCCGAAGTCGAGCACCACCGATTCCAGCGGCGCGGTTCGCGGCGCGATCGTCAGCTCCGCGCTCGCGGAGATCTCCCCGCCGCTGCGCGGCAGCGTCACGTCGATCGCGTAGTGGAGGACGTCGACGGACGGGTTCTGCGCCGCGACCTCGATGGCCGCGACGCAGAAGAGTCCGAGGAGAAATCGCCGCATGCGATCTCTCATTGCCAGCAGACAGTCTTGTCGTCAGGGTTCGCGGAATTGCCGGGCATGGGCTCGAACGGAGTGAACCTCGCCGGATTCGCGGACTGATTGCGGACGGTGTCGGAGTAGCGTTTGAGCGCGCGGTTCATTTCCGTGAGACGCTCGATGGTATTCGTCCGCTGCAGCGGCTGCGTGACGACGCCGGATTGGTAGACCTCTGCCCGGCTGTACGCGGTGCCGGAGACGATCGTCCCGACGAGCGTGTTCTGCAGATCGGACGCGCTCATGCCCGCCGCGCTCTTGCCGCCCATGACGTCCGGCGGCAGCAGATCGGGATTGACGATCCATCCCTCGTGATGCTTCGCGACGTTGTTCCCGAACTCGATCAGCTCACTCACGGTCATGTTCAGCGCAGTGTAAACGCGCAGCGGCAGCGGATCGTCACCCGTCCCGGTTTCCTGGACGTGGCCGGCAAGGTGCGGACTCATCGCGCACGAGTTGCCGAACGCGAGCTTCACGGTGTCGCCGTCTTTGTACATGTACGTGCCGGCCGAGCCGCCGTTCGGAGGAGATGGCGCCTCGTCGCCGCAGTACGTCGAGTGCGACGCCGAGTCCTGCATCGCGTGGAGGTAGTGGCCGATGCGCGCGAGTTGCACCGGCACCGGGATCGGCACTTTCGACTTCCATAGCGTGCCCGTCGTGCGCGACTTTTGATCGAGCCACGGCCCGAGCTCTTCGTAATAGGTCGTCGTCGGTGGCTGCGTGCTCTGGTCGAGGTTCAGCACCTTCTTGCCCAACGGCGCGGTGATCGTGATGGGAGTGGGCGCGTTAGGATTCATGAGCGCCGGCACGTTGCCGGTCAGATTGCCTTTCGCGCACGCGTTGCCGGTCTGGTCGAGAAGACCGACGACGCAGAGGAGGCCCGGATCGCGCGAGCGGAGCATGCCCCACTGGCGGAGGCTCGCGAGCGTCTTTTGATAGGTGGTGTCGATGTGCTCGGGATAGCCGGGGCGCGGGTAGTAGAGCGGATAGATTCCCTGGACACCCATCGCGCCGTGGACGTCATTCCCCTGCCCGCTCGGCGAGAAGGAGACGATGTAGTGATCGAGCGGCCCGTCGGTGTTGACGTTCGTCCTCTGGAACCCGTTGTACTGAGCGGTGATGTACGGCGCGCCCGAGTTCTGCGTGCTCGCCTGCACTCCGCATTGATCGATGGGGAGGTACTGCGTGTAGTCGGTGACTTCGTTGTACGCGGCGATCCAATACGCGACGTCCGCGCGATAGCCGAGGGCCTGGGCGATGAAGTAGGTGGAGTCCGCGTGGATCATGCTCCGCCCGGGCTGGATGCTCGCGAAGTCGAGGATCTGCTGCGGACAGGCGCGGCTCGGCGCGGGCGGATTCAGGCAATTCGGATTCAGGCACCAGGTCAACTTCCCCTGCGCCGCGTTCCGCGGCAGGCAGAGGTCTTCGAGGAACGCATACGCGTCGGGAGCATTCGCGAGCAACAAGAGAACGACAAGCGACACGCCCAGCGGACGAATGGTCATTCGATTCAAGATTCACCCCTCTTCGGATTAGGAGTGTCGGCGGGAGGGAAGATCCCTACCCCGGGAAGGCGCATCGCCACGCTCTGCTAGACTTTCAAAGCGATGAACATAACGGTTGAGGAGATCAAGCGCGATCCCGAAGGAGTGCTCCATCGCGTGCTTGAAGGAGAAACGCTCATCGTGACGGAGCGAGACCGGCCCGTCGCAGAGATCCGCCCGATCGAAGCGGTACGCCGGCCCCGGCCGTTCGGTCTGGCACGCGGGTCCTTCGTCGTGCCGGACGATTTCGACGATCCGCTACCTGAAGACGTCCTCCGAGACTTCGAGCAATGAGGTTGTTGCTCGATACGCACATCTTCCTTTGGTACATCACCGGCGACGAGCGCGTGTCTGGCAGCATTCGCGAGGCAATTGAGAACTCTGAGATCGCCTACCTCAGCGTGATTTCGCTTTGGGAGGCAATGATCAAGTATCAACTCGGCAAACTGCCGCTCCCTGAGCCTCCGAACCCGTGGCTGAGAGAGCAACGCGAGCACCACGGAATCGATTCGCTCGGACTCGATGAAGCTTCCGTCTCGCGGCTACCGACGTTGCCTTCGCATCATCGGGACCCATTCGATCGCATGCTCGTGTGTCAGGCGATGGAACACGACCTTCAGATCGTGACTGTCGATCCTGTGATCGCGCGTTATCCGGCAGCGATTTTCCAGTCCGCCTGACGCAGCACTTCAACGCAGGAAAGGCGGTGCACGTCGTAGAATCACCAACATGCAGATCGCCTCAGGAAGAGTTGTCAATGGCGAGGTGATCGTCCATGCCGAGCTGCCGGAAGGAGCAGACGTGACGCTACTCGCCCTCTCCTGCGCGAGATGCACAGTCGCGAATGAACGAGCCACACGCTGATGATCAGCGGACCGCCGGCGTCCTCGCCGGCGGTCCGCTGTCTATTACGCCGGAGCCCCGTCGCTCACCTCGACCTCATCCTCCACCCGCACCGTCCGCCGCCGCCGGAAGAACTCCTGCACGTCGTCGAACAGCGAGTAGAGCACCGGCGTTGCGAGGAGCGTCAGCAGGAGCACGAGCGTCTGGCCGCCGATGATCGTCGCGCCGATGGCCCGGTTCGTCGCGGCGCCGGTGCCGCTGGAGACGACCAGCGGGATCATGCCGGCCACGAACGCGACCGTCGTCATCAGGATCGGACGTAACCGGTCCCGATTCGCCTCGCGGATCGCCTCGGGGCGGGCCATGCCGCGCGCGCGGAGCTGATTCGTGTGATCGACCTGCAGGATCGAGTTCTTCTTCACGATGCCGAACAACACCACGATGCCCAGCGCCGAGAAAATATTCACCGACTCATTCAGCAGCACCAGCGACAACAGCGCGAACGGCACCGTCATCGGCAGCGACAGCAGAATCGTGATCGGGTGCACCCAGCTCTCGAACTGCGCGGCCAGGATCAGGTACATGAACACGATCGACAGCACGAACGCGAGCATGAAGTTCACGCCCGCCTTCTGCTGCTCCTGCGCGCGTCCCGTGAAGCCGGCCGAATACGTCGCCGGCATGTTCAGCTCCTTCGCTTTCTGTTGAAGAAGATCCATGACCGCCTGCGACGAATGGCCTGGCTGCATGTTCGCGAGCACCATGACCATGCGCCGGCGATTGAAACGATTGATCACCGACGGTCCGCTGCCTTCCTGCAGCTTGACGAGATCGTTCAGCTTCACGTTCGTGCCGGTCGACGATGGCACCTCGATCTGCTGAATCGCCGCCACGGTATTGCGCGAGCTCTCCTCGGCGCGTACGTGCACCTCGTACTCTTCGCCGCCTTCGTAGTAGCTCGTCGCCTGCTGTCCGCCGACCAGCACGTTCAGCGTCGCGGCCAGGTCCTGCACGCGGACGCCGAGGTCCGTGGCCTTGTCGCGGTCGATGCGGACGGCCAGCTCCGGCTTGCCGACGATGAAGTTCGTGTCGACATCTGTCGTGCCGAGCTTCGGGTCCTTGATCGCGTCCGTCAGCGTCTTCGCATATTTGTCGAGCTGCACGAGATCAGGACCGCCGATCCAGAACATGACCTCCGCGTCCGTGCCGCCGCCGAACTCATTCACCGGAGCGACCGCCGTGCGGAGATTCAGGCGCTGGTACTGCGGGAGGATCTCCTTGCGGACGTGATCCATGATCTCGTACTGGTTCTCGCGCTCATCCGCCGCTCCGAGCTTCACGTACACCGTCGCGAGGTTGAGCGTCTGCTGCGGATCGTCGCCGATGGTGACGACCGTATTCGTCACGCCCTTCAACTTGCGCGTGCGCGAAGCAATCGACTCCGCGATCGTCGTCGTCGACGACACGCTCGCGCCTTCCGGCGCGCGCACCGTAATCGCGAACTGACCTTCGTCGTCGTACGGCAGGAACGTCTTGTCGACGATGTTGAACAGCGGCCCCGTCGAGAACAGGACGATGACCATCAACACGACGATCACCCAGCGGTACGCCATCGACCAATCGAGCATGGCCATGTAGCCGCGCTCGATGATCGCGTAGAAACCCTTCTCGCGCGTGCTCCCGCCTTCGTGACTCAGATCCTCGCGACGCAGATAACGCGCGGCCATCATCGGCGTGAGCGTGAACGACACCAGCAGCGACACCGCGATCGCGAACGCCATCGAGACGCCGAACGAGTACATGAAGCGTCCGACGATGCCGGCCATGAACGCGACCGGGAGGAAGACCACGATGAGCGACATCGACGTCGCCATGACCGCGAGGCCGACTTCCTTCGTCCCCGCGACCGCCGCCTCCGCGGGAGTCATGTGCTTCTCTTCCATGTGCCGGAAGATGTTCTCGAGCACGACCACCGCATCGTCGATGACGATGCCGACCGCCAGCGTGAGCGCAAGGAGCGTGATGACGTTGAGCGTGAAGCCCATGTACTGCATCGCCGCAAAGGTGGCGATGAGCGAGCTCGGGATCGCGACCGCGGCGATGAGCGTCGGCCGCGACTTTTTCGCGAAGTAGACGAACATCCCCACGCCGATGATGATCGCCAGCGGCACCGCGATGACGCGTGGCACCGGCAGGCCGTGGCCCCACAGCAGGAAGTAGAACGCGAGCGTGGACGCGAGCATCGCGATCACGGTCAGGAATCGCGGCGAGGATAGGAACAGCCACACGACGAGCGCCGCGAAGATCGAGCCGAGGATGAGGTGCTCTTTCACCGCACCGACCGCGGCGAGGACGAACTCCGACTGATCGCGGATGACGTCGAGCTTGTAGCCGGCCGGCAGCGTCGGACGCACTTCCTCGACGCGGCCCTTGATGCCTTCGACGACCTGGATCGCGTTCGTGCCCGACTGCTTGCGGACCATCAGCACGACCGCCGACTTGCCGCTCACCGTCGCCGCCGACTCCACCTCGGACATGCTGTCTTCGATGCGCGCGACGTCGCGGACGCGGATCGCCGTTCCGCCGACGTTCGCGATCGGGATGTTGCCGAACGACTCCGGCGAGCTCACACGTCCGTACGTGCGCAGCGTCAGATCGCGCACGCCCTGTTCGACCTTGCCGCCGGGGATCTGGATATTCTGCGACTGCAGCGCGCTGACGACTTGCGCCGCGGTGAGTCCCTGCGCCGCGAGCTTCGCGTTGTCGATGACGACGTTGATCTGCCGCGGGCGCGCGCCGATGACGAGCACCTGGCCGACGCCGTACACGGTCTCGAGTCGGCGGCGGAGGTTCTTGTCGACGTATTCCGAGATGTCGCGCTGCGACCCGGGACCGGAGACGGCGATGGTCACGACCGGAATCGCGCCCGGATCGAACGTCTGCACGATCGGCGGCTCCGCGTCCGTCGGCAGGTCGCCGGTGATCGTGGAGACCTTGTCGCGCACTTCCTGCGCCGCGACGTCGCGGTTCTTCTCGAGATTGAACGAGATCATGACCACGGACACGTTCTCGGACGAGAACGACGTCAGCTCGTCGATGCCGCTGATCGTGTTGACCGATTCCTCGATCTTGTCGGTGATCTCGGTCTCGATCTCTTCCGGTGCCGCGCCCGGCAGCACGGTGGTCACGATGATGAAGGGGAACTCGACGTTCGGAAAACGATCGACGCCGAGCTTGAAGTACGAGAACGCGCCGACCACCACCAGAGCGAGGATGATCACCGTCGCGAAGACGGGGCGGCGAACGCAGATTTCTGCCAGTTTTTGCATGGGTTCTCCGAGATGGCGTTGCTCGTTACTCGTTGCTCGTTGCTAGTGCGTTGCGGCCCCAGGAACGAGTCACGAGAAACGAGGAACGACTCAATCCAGCTTTGCCTCCACGCGCGCAAACAACCCCGGACGCAATCGCCCATCGCGGTTCGCGAACTCCGCTTCCGCGAACATCGTTCGCGTCTTCGGATCGATCACGCCGCCGATGGTCTTGACCGTGCCTTCGAACTTCTCGTTGGGATACGGGTCGACGGTCGCGGTGACGCGATCGCCGGCGTTGATGCGTCCGAGGAAACGCTCGGGGACGGAGAAGCGGAGCTTGAGCGGCGAGAGCTGCACGACCACGAAGGCCACGCCGGCTTCACCGAGGCGCGCGCCGACGTCCGTACGCTTCTCCGCCACGATGCCGTCGACCGGTGATCGCAGCGTCGCGTCGCCGAGTTGCTGGCGCAGCAGCGCAGATTGAGCCAGCGCGGCCTGATGCGCGGCGTTGGCCTGATCGAACGCGCCTTGCGAGCGGTCGAACGTCGCCTTCGGGATCGAGTCCTTCGCGATCAGTTCTTTCTTGCGCTCGAGATCACGCGACGCTTCGTCGAGCGCCGCCTTCGCGCGCGCCACCTCGGCGTTTGCGGACTGCAGGTTGAGCCGCACGTAATCGGTCTCGAGCTCGAGCACCGGCTGTCCGCGGCGCACGCGCGAGCCTTCCTGGACATACATCTTCGCGACGCGGCCCGGCATCTTCGGCGACAGCTCCGAGCGCAGCGGCGAGACGAACTCGCCCGTCGCGGAGTAGACGCTCGAGTCGGCTTGCGTTTCGGACGCCTGTGTCGTAGCGACAATGCCCGTGCTCACGGCCTGCACGTCTGCCGGCAGCGGCGGCGCTTCCGTCGTGGCGGTCGTATCGGTCTGTGCGGCTTTCGACTCGTTTCCGGCGCACGCGAACAGCGCGAGCGTGAGCGTGAGAATCAACAGAAAAACAAAGTAGCGCTTCATTCTTTCGTCACTCCAACGGCGGTCTTGATCTGGCCCGCGGCGAACCACACACGCAGTTCGGCGAGCGCGCGATTGAGGGTCTCTTCGGCGACGGCGCGGCGCGCGTCGGCCAGGGATTGTTCGGAGGATGCGACGTCGAGCGAGGTCGCTTCCTGCGCTCGATAGAGATCGAACGCCTGCTCGTATTCGGCCTGCGCCGCTTCGAGCTGCTCGCCCGCGAGCTGCAACCCGGTCTCCGCGGAACGGAGATCGGCGAGTGCGCGGCGAACGTCCTCGCGGGCGTTGATCTTCGCCTCATCGAGCGCGATCTCGGCCTGCCTCTCGAGGCTCTTCGCGCCGGCCACGCGCGCAACGACCTCACCCGATTGGAAGATCGGGACGGTGAAACGCAACGCGCCGTACGAATACTGGTTCGCGGGGAACGGTGTCTTCTGCTGCACGAATCCGCCGTCGAACGTGACCGTCGGCAACCAGAACCCGCGCTGCTTCTGGATCTCGAGCTTGGCGATGCGGACGTTGTTCTCGGCGATGTCGATGTCGCTCCGCGACGACTCCGCGCGCGCGAGCAGATCACTCTCCTCGGGCAGCGGCGGCAGGTTGCGCTCGGGCGGCGTGACGTCGATCGAACCGTCGAGATCGAGCTCCGTGCGCAACGCGGCAACCGCGTATTCGCGCTGTTGCGTCGCGGCCGCGAGCAGGCGCTGCGCGGCCTTTCTCGCCGTCTCGGCGCGGAACACGTCGACCTTCGTCACTTCGCCGGCCTCGTAGAAGGCCTGGGCCTGCGTGAGCCGACGCTCGGCGAGCTCGATGTTGCTCTTCTCGACCTCGACGCGGCGGTCGGCGTTGACGACGGCGAGGTAGCTCGAGGCAACGCGCACCAGCGCGGCGTCTTCCGAGCCCAGCGCGCCTTCGCGCGCGTTCTCGACGTTCAACTTCGCCTGCGAGTACGCGCGCAGCTCGCGGCGTCCGGCGAAGACCGGCTGCTCCAGCTGAACGCGGTACGCCCAGTCGTTGCGCGGCAGAATGGCGATCGAGTCGTCGCCCTCGCCGAAGCGCTGCTCCATCGAGTTGCGCGTGAGATCGCCCTTCAGTGTGATGCGCGGCAGGACCGCGGACAGCAGCTGATCGCGTTGTGCCGACGCGACGCCGATCTGCTCGCGCGTCCGCTCGACGGTGTTGTTGACCTCCATCGCGCGCTGCAGCGCGCCGTCGAACGTCAATCTTGTTTGGGCTTCTACGGTCATCGCGAGGATCGCGATGAGAACTGCAGGAAAAATTCGTCTCACTCCTACTCCCGTTTACGAATCCCGTCGAGCACGAGGCCGGCCATCAGCTCCACGTCCGCATCATTGGCGGGCGAGGAGTCTTCGGTGAGGCGCTCGAGGATGACGGCGGTACTTCCTTCCATGATGAAAAGCGCGAGGCGGTAAGGATCGACTTCGCGAATCTCGCCCCGATCCATTGCCTGCTTCAAAACACCCGCGAGCTTCTGGGCTCGCGCGCGGTACTGCGGGTGACACGCCTGCTTGTGCCGCCGCTGCCGCGTCGCCTGTCCTTCCGGCATGCGCAGCGTGAGGTAGAGGCGGAAGAACTCGCGGTTGTCGCTGAAGAACGCGAGCTTCGCCGCGATGACCGCGCGGATCTTCTGGTCGAACGGCGTGTCCTCGTCGAGAACGGCGTCGACGCGCGCCATGAGCTGCGCCATCGAGCCCTCGAATGTTTTCTCGATCAGCTCGTCGCGATCGCGGAAGTAGAGGTAGATCGTCCCCTTGGCGACTCCCGCCTCGTCGGCGATCTCCTGGACCGTGGCCGCGGCCATTCCCTTGCGTGCGATGACGCGCATGGTCGCTTCCTGGATCGACTGGATCCGGAACTCCTGGACGACTTCTTCTTTCGATCGGAGAGGAAACATATTCAGCCCGCTGAACGGCTGGTCAGTGAACCAGAATTCCAGGTCAGTTGCAAGAACGACGCGGTCAGTTGTGACCAGAGCGTGACAACGTAGGGCGCGGCTTCAGCCCGCCCCTCCCGTGCGCGCGTGCAACCGAGGGAGGCGGGCTAAAGCCACGCCCTACGTCTCTGGATACAATCCCCACCTTGCTACAACCCGGTTCCCGCCTCGGACGTTACGAAATCCGCTCCCTCCTCGGTGCCGGCGGCATGGGCGAGGTCTATCTCGCGCACGATCCTCAGCTGCAGCGGCCCGTTGCGCTGAAGGTGCTGGGCGCGGCGGCGCGGACGGACGAGGAACTGCGCAAGCGGCTCGAGCACGAGGCGCGCGCGGCCTCGGCGCTGAATCATCCGAACATCCTCACCGTCTACGAGATCGGGCAAATCGGCGAGGAGCGTTTCATCGCGACCGAATACGTCGATGGCGTGACGCTGCGCCAGCGCATGGCGCGCACGCAGCCGTCCCTGCGCGACGTCCTCGACCTTGGCATCCAGATCACGTCCGCGATCGCGGCAGCCGAGGCCGCGGGACTCGTGCACCGCGACATCAAGCCCGACAACATCATGGTGCGCCGCGACGGGTACGTGAAGCTGCTCGACTTCGGACTCGCGCGCGTGATCGCGGCGCCCGAGCCCGACCGGCGCACCGACCCGAACATCGTGCGCGGCACCGTGTTCTACATGTCGCCGGAACAGCTGCGAGGAATAACGCTCGACTCTCGCAGCGACGTCTGGAGCACGGGCGTGCTGCTGTTCGAAATGATCGGCGGACGCCTGCCATTCGAAGGAGACAGCTCGTCCGAGGTCGCGGCGACCATCCTCCGAAGCGAGCCACCGGCGCTGCTGCAACGCGACGGCACACCCGCACCGCCGCGTCTCACCATGATCATCATGCTGGCGCTGACGAAAGATCGCACGCGCCGCTATCAGACCGCTCAGGATCTGCTGTGGGACCTGCGGGAATTGCAGGCCGATCTCACGCACGATGCGTCGCTCGTCGAAGGCTCCGACGAATCGCGCATGGCGACGACGGAGACCGTGAGCACGTCCGAGCCGCCGCCGTCGAACCTGCCGCACCACCTCACGCCGATGGTCGGACGCGACGCGGAGCGCGAGGACGTGTTGTCCCTGTTGCGTCGCGACGATGTGCGCATGGTCACGCTCACCGGACCGGGCGGCACGGGCAAAACACGCTTGAGCCTCGACGTCGGCGCCGAGCTTCTTCGCGAGATGGACGACGGCGTGTGGTGGGTCTCGCTCGCGCCGATCCGCGATCCGCGGCTCGTGCTCTCGGAGATCGCGAGCGCGCTCGAAGTGCACGAGGGCGGCGCGCCGCTGCCCGACGCCATCGCGAGCTTCGCGCGCGAGAAGTCGCTGCTGTTGATTCTCGACAACTTCGAGCAAGTGCTCGATGCCGCACCGCTGATCGGACAGATCCTCTCCGCGGCGCCGCGCGTGAAGGCGCTCGCGACGTCGCGCTCGCCGCTGCGCATCGCGGGCGAGCGCGAATACGCGGTGCCGCCGCTGATCACTCCCCCGCTCGATCTGCCGCTCGCACCGGAAGCGCTCGCCGCCTATCCGTCGGTCGCGCTGTTCATGGAACGAGCGACGGCGGTGAAGAGCGATTTCATGCTGACGGCGGAAAACGCGAACGCGATCGCGGAGATCTGCGTCCGTCTCGACGGCCTCCCGCTCGCGATCGAGCTCGCGGCCGCGCGCGTGAAGGTGCTCCCACCGCAGGCGATGCTGAGCCGCGTCGACAATCGACTGAAGCTCCTCATGGGCGGTCGCACGGATCTGCCCGAACGGCAGCAGACGATGCGCGCCGCGATCTCGTGGGGATACAACCTGCTGGACGACGCGGAGAAAAAGTTGTTTGCGATGCTCTCCGTGTTCCGCGGAGGATTCACGCTCGATTCGGCCGAGCGTCTCTGTGGAGAGGACGCTCCGCTGGATGTGCTCGAAGGTGTTTCCTCGCTGATGGACAAGGCCTTCCTCCGTCGCGATCCCGCATCCTCGGACGAGCAACCGCGCTTCACGATGCTGGAGACGATCCGCGAATACGGCCTCGAGGTGCTGACCGAACATGCGATCGACGCGGAGGTTCGCCGCGCGCACGCGCAGCTGATGGTGTCACTCACGGAAGAGAACGAGCTCGATCTCGATCTCCTCGATGCAGACGACGACAACTTCCGCACCGCGATCGAATGGGCCGCATCCGCAAACGACGCGGAGCTCGCCCTGCGCCTCGGCGCGTCGCTGTGGTGGATGTGGCATGTGCGCGGGCGGTATACCGAGGGGCGGCGCGCGCTGGAGACGATCCTCGCGATCCCGGACGGCGAGAACGTGCCCGTGCGTGCGAAGGCGCAGACCGGCGCGGGCGCGATGGCGTTTTTTCAATGCGACTACGAGAGCGCGATCACGCTGCTCGAATCGTCCATCGAGCTCGCGCGGGCGCACGGCGATCCCGTGAGCCTCGCACAGTCGCTCCAGTACCGCGGCTCGATCGCGCGCGAGCGCGGCGACTACGAGCATGCGATCGATCTGCACCTCTTGTCGCGCACGATCTGGTCGGAGCTCGAGGACCGCCGGAACGTCGGACGGTCGCTGAACTACGTCGGGTTCGCGTCGTGGCTGAACGGCGACGTCGCGCGGACGACGGAGCTGTGCACCGGAACGCTGCAGCTCTTTCGCGATCGTCGCGACACGGAAGGCGCGGCGTGGTCGCTGCTGAACCTCGCGGCAGCGGCGCTGTACGGAGGCGAGCTCGAACGCGCGGAGCAGCGGCTCGAAGAGTGTTTGTCGTGGTCACGCGCGGGCGGGTACAAGGAAGGAATCGCGTGGTCGCTGAACCTCTTCGGCTACGTGCTGCGCGCGCGAGGCGAGACGCGCCGCGCGGAGACGTTCCTGCACGACAGCCTGCAACTGCACTGGGAGCTCGGAGATCGCTGGCGCTCCGCGAGCGTGCTCGAAGCGCTGGGCGGACTGCGTCGCGACCCGCGCCTCTTCGGCGCCGCATCCGCGCTCCGCGCGCGCCTCGGCACACCCGTGCCTCCGGTGGAACGCGTGCAGGTGGACGCGGACATCGCGGCGGTGGGCGTCGAGGCCTATGACGTTGCGAACGCGATCACGCTGCTCGGAGTGCGGTAGACATGTGGAGTGCGGCAGAGGAGCGAAGCGGGACTGCCGCTTTCCATCGCCGAAGCCCCGCCCGCGGCAGCTCGACCGCTGCCGCAATGAAAGCGGCAGCATCGCTTCGCTATGCTGCCGCACTCCACATCAGAGCTTCCCCGCGCGGATTGCTTCGAGCGTCGGCGTGTGGCGCAGCAGCGGCTGCATTTCGTCTACCGGAAACTTCTGCGGATAGAGACGCGCGAGCGCGGAAGCGATCTTGATACCGGCGTCGACGGAGCGCAGCGCGCGGCGATCGGTGATCGTGATGCGCACGCCGCCGCATTCCTGATCCTTGTGCGTGCTCGCGGTCGGCGTGAAGCGCACCGGCTCGAGCGACAGGCCCGGTAGCGGACCCACTTCGCGGATGAGCGCCGCGCCGTCGATGTACGGCGCGCCAAGAATCTCGAACGGCGTTGGCGTGCCGCGGCCGACGGAGAGAGCGCGCTCCATCAGACCGATGCCGGGATAGAGCGCCGCCGCGTTGAGCGAGCGCATGTTCGGCGACGTGTTGATCCACGGCAATCCCGCCTCGTCCTGCCACTGCTCGCGCGACCATCCCTTCACGGGGACGACCGTGAGATCGACGTCGATGCCGCGCTCCTCGCGGAATTGTTGCGCGAGCTCGCCGACCGTCTTGCCGTGACGGATCGGGATCGGATGCCATCCGACGAAATTCGTCTTCCCTTCCAGCAGCGGACCTTCGACGACGACACCGCCGATCGGATTGATGCGATCGAGCACGATGAACTTCACCTTCGCATCCGCAGCGGCTTCCATGGCCATGCCCATCGTCGAGATGTAGGTGTAGAAGCGCGTGCCGATGTCCTGAATGTCGAAGACGAGCGCGTCGAGCCCCGCGAGTTGTTCGCGCGACGGTTGGCGCCGCTCGCTGTAGAGGCTGAAGACCGGGATGCCGCGATACTCCTCATCGTCGACCTGTTCGTCGTCCTCGGTGCCGCGCAGTCCGTGCTCGGGCGTGAAGATCGCCGCGAGCGTCACGCCGGGCGCACCGCGCAGAAGGTCGACGGTCGGATTGCCGGTGCGATCGATGCCGGTCTGATTCGTGATCAGTCCGATTCGCTTGCCGCGCAACGCTTCATAGCCGCTCGCGTGCAGGACATCGATGCCGTTCTGCGCGTCGGCGCCGCCGGTGACGTAGCCCACGCGGCGCGGCACGGGCGTCGTGAGGCCGATGGATTTCGCGATGAGCGTGCCGAGGCGGCGCTGCAGCGCGGTGACGCTTCCCTTGCCGTCCGGATGCACGCGATTCGAGAGAAAGACGTAGAACGTGCGCGACGACGGATCCATCCAGAGAAAGCCACCCGTCCATCCGGTGTGACCGAACGATCCCTGCGGGAAGAAGTCTCCGCGCGGACGCGAATAGCCGGAATCGATGTCGAAGCCGAACGCGCGGCGGATGGCGACTTCGGGAGGCGTGATGTCTTTCCCGAGATCGCTCTTCATTCCCTTCGACATGGCCCATCGCGCGAACTTCGCGAGATCCGCGGCGGTGGTGAAGAGGCCGGCGTGTCCCGCGACGCCGCCCATGCGACGGGATGTGGGATCGTGCACGTCGCCGCGCAAGCCGAACTCGGTCGGCGCGATGCGAGCATTTTTCACAGGACGAAAACCCGTGTCACGCATGCCCAGCGGCTCGAACAAGTTCTTTCGCGCGAACACGTCGAGCGGCTCTCCGGAAACGCGGCGCACGATCTCGCCGAGGAGGATGTAGTTCACGTCGGAGTAGCGGAAGATCGTGCCAGGCGCGTTCAGCGGCCGTTGAGCGAGCGCGCGGCGGACACCCTCGTCGTAGCCGCTCCAATCGTCGCGCAGATCGAGACCCGGACGAATCGCGGACGTGTGCGTGATGAGATGACGCACGGTCACGCGATCGTCGGCGAATTCGGGCAGATACGTGCGGACCGGCGCATCGAGCGACACCTTCCCGAGCTCGATCAATTTCGAGATGGCTGGCGCCGTCGCGACGACCTTCGTGATCGACGCGGCGTCGAAGATCGCGTCCAGCGTCATCGTCTCGACCGCGGGCACCAGCGCGCGGTTGCCGTACGCGCGGTGATAGACCTCGCCGTCGTGCTCGATCCAGAGGACGGCGCCGGGAAGGCGTTTCTCTCCGATCGCGTCGAGGATCGCCGTGTCGATCTCCGGCTTCGGCGGCGCGATGGTGGCGCATGCAGTGAGCAGCAGTGCGGCGAAAAGGATTTTCTTCATAGCGTGACGGGAAGACGTCCCGTGAATTCTGCCTTGCCGAGAATCGCGTTCATCGCCGCAATCTGCAACACCGGTTGAATGCCCCACGCGCAAACGAACGTGCTGACGTCGCCGAGCTCGCGAAGGATATAGGGACTCCCGAAGGAAACCACGACGATCTTCCGCGCGTGTCGTTCCGCAAGCCGCTTCGCCTCCTCGGGGACAACGATGCGTCCCGCGCCGGACTTGGGACGCATCGCGAGGAGGAGAAGAAGGACGTCCGCCGAATCGGCGGAGGCGTTGCCGGTGAGAACGTGGGCGAGCGGCTCGTCGGTGAAGGTGTGGACGGCGAGGTTCTTCGTGCGCAATGGGAGAAGGCCGCGAAGATCACGCACCAGCGTGATCGAACGCTGCGCGATATGGAGCGCTATGGAGTGCGGAGGCAACGCCTCCGCTTTCGAATGCGCGCGTTGGAAAGCGGAGGCGTTGCCTCCGCACTCCATAGCCGCCCCCCGAACACGTTCGTAGGCCTCCTCGATGCGCGAACGTTTCAAGCGGCCGCCCACCACCGCCGCCCGCACCGCGGCGATCGCGGCGTCCGTGTCCGCGGAGTAGAGGATCTGGTCCTCGCCCGCTTCGAGCGCGCGGACCGCGGCTTCGCCGGGATCGAAGTGCGCGGCGAGGCCGCCCATGTCGAACGCGTCGCTCACGATCAATCCTTCGAATCCCATCCCGCGCAACAACGACACGACCGGCGCGGAAAGCGTCGCCGGCATCGTGCCGCCGTGTGTGACCTCGTGATGCTCCGTGCCCCACACATTCTCGAACGACGCGCGCACCGGCACCGGCGTCGGATCGAGCGACGGCACGGCGAGGTGTCCGATCATCACCGAGGCCACGCCCGCGTCGATCGCGGCGCGGAACGGCACGAGCTCGATCCGCTCCAGACGCTCGCGCGACGCGTCGAGCACCGGCAGTGCGCGGTGCGAGTCGACGTGCGTGTCGCCGTGTCCGGGAAAATGCTTCGCCGTCGCGAGACATCCCTCGCTCTGAATCCCGCGCACCATCGCCGCGGCGTAGCGCGCGACTTCTTGCGGGTCCTCGCCGAAGCTGCGCGTGTTGATCACCGGATTCGCGGGATCGACGTTCACGTCGCAAACCGGTGCGAGGATGTGATTCACGCCGATCTCCAGCGCCTCACGCGCAGTCACTTGCGCCTGCTCTTCCGCGAGCGCCGGATCGCCCGTCGCCGCGAGCGCCATCGCCGGCGGCCACCACACCGCGTCCGTGAAGCGCATCCCCATCCCCGACTCGAGGTCCGCGCTGATCAGCAGCGGCTCGCTCGCGATCGCCTGCAGTTCTTCATTGGCGCGTGCGACGACCTCGGTGGTCGACTGAAACCAGATCACGCCGCCGACGTGGTTGTCGCGCACGTGGCGGATCACGTCGTCCGTCAGAGCGCGCGCGGGGACGGAGAAGAGGCGACCGATTTCCCTGTCGAGGTCCACGCCACGAGCATACCAACGACGAAAGTCGTGACGCTGCCCACCACCGTGTACCACGGCCACGCAATCTTCGTCGCGAAGGCGACGATGCCGACCGCGATGATTCCCGCGCTCATGCCCGTGAGCGCGGACGTCGTGCCCGCGCGTTTCGTCGCGCCTAGGAAGAAGACGCCGAGGATCGGTCCGTTGATGAGCGAGGCCACGGCGAGTGCGGTGCCGAGCGCGGAACGCGTCGTCTGCTGCAGCGCGATCCCAACAGCGATCTGCGCGATCCCCGCGATCACGACGATCACGCGGGAGAGACGCATCGCGCGGCGGTCGTCGCCCTGTAGAAAACGACGAGGGAAGAGATCGGAGACGACGGTCGACGCGATCGCGCTCAGCGACGACGACATCGCCGCCGCGAGGATCGCCGCCACGACGAGTCCCGAGAGGCCCGTCGGCAGATGGTTGGCGATGAAGTGCGGGAAGACCTGATCGGGCGCGCTCACCGGCGCGTTGCTTCCGTAGAACGCGAACAGCAAAACGCCGATGAAGAGGAAAAACGCGAACTGCACGAGCACGACCAGTCCCGAGGCGATCACCGCCTTCGCCGCGCTGCGTGGGCGATCGGTGCAGAGGTAGCGCTGCACCATGTATTGGTCGGTGCCGTGCGTGGAGAGCGTGAGGAACGTGCCGCCGATGAGGCCCGACCAGAACGTGTACGTCTTCGTCAGATCGAACGAGAAATCGAACAGATGGAACTTCTCGTTGGCCACGCCGAGAGCCATGGCGTGGTCGAAACCGACGTCGCCGAGGAGCACGACCGCGGCCGCGATCGCGCCGCCGATGTAGATCGCGAGCTGCACGACCTCGATCCAGACGATCGCCTCGATGCCGCCGGTCAGCGTGAAGATGGTCATGATCACGCCGAGGCCGATGATCGCGCCGGTGACGCCGAGGTGGTCGGTCAGCGCGGCGACGACATAGGCCGTGAGCAGGAGACGCACGCCGTCCGCGATCGTGCGCATGACCACGAACAGCGTCGCCGCGAGCGCCTTCACGCTCGGCGCGAAGCGCGTCTGCAGCAGCTCGTACACGGTCACGAGCTCGCCGCGGAAGTAACACGGCATGAACACCGCCGCGATGATCAGCCGCGCGACGACGTAGCCGAAGACGATCTGCAGGAAGCGGAAGTCGCCGCCTTTCGCCCAGGCGATTCCGGGAACGGAGATGAACGTGATCGTCGAAGTCTCGGTCGCGACGATCGACGCCGCGATCGCCCACCACGGCACGGAATGTGACGCGAGGAAGTAGCTCTTGGTCGTCTTCTGGCGTCTCGCGAAGACGACTCCCGCGAGCAGCACGGCGACGAGATAGGCGACGATGATGAGCGTGTCGATGCGGGGAGTTTAAACTGAGTGCGATGAACACCATCCTCTGGCTTCATGGGTTTCCGCTCACCAACGCCATTTTCGCGAAGCAGTTGGCGATCACGGGAGTCGAGCACGTGATGCCCGAGCTGCCGCCGCTCGAGTCGATGGACGACTACGCCCGCTTCGCGATCGGGCAGCTCGACCTGCGCGGAATCGAGAAGGCGACGTTCGCCGGATTGTCGATGGGCGGCTACATCTGCTTCGCCGCGCTGCGGCTGTTTCCCGAGCGCGTGTCCGGGCTGATCCTCATCGACACGCGCGAGACCGCGGACACGGACGAAGGCCGCAAGGGCCGGCAGGAGATGATCGACAAAGCGGAGCAGGAGGGCGTCGCTCCGATCGCCGAGGCCATGCTGCCGAAGATGCTCACGCCCACCGTGCCGCCGGAGCTGAAGCAGTTCGTGCGCGACGTGATGATGTCGTGCTCGCGCGAGTTCGTCATCGCCGCATTGCGCGCGATGGCCGCGCGCCCCGACTCGTCCGCGATGCTGCCGTCGGTCGCGGTGCCGACGCTGGTCGTGGTCGGCGAAGAAGACCCGATCACGCCAACGAAAGATTCGGAGCGGATGGCCAGTGCGATCCCGAACGCGAAGCTGGTGAAAATCGCGCGGGCCGCGCATCTGTCGAACGTGGAGCGACCGGCCGAGTTCAACGAAGCGGTGACGCAGTTCCAAACGTAGGGCGTGGCTTCAGCCCGCCCACTCCGGGGGAGGCGGGCTGAAGCCACGCCCTACGTTGGTGGCGCCCAGCGGTAGTGCCCCGTGAGCGCGTACGCGAACAGCACGTCCTCGATCTGCGCGCCGCCGCCGATGTTGTGCACGACGAGGTAGCGATCGGTGTTCGGCGCGCGCACATCCGAGACGAGTCCGATGTGCGGCACGCCGGACGACAACCGCCACGTCACGATGTCTCCCGGCCGGTAGTCCGCGCCTTTCCGCGTCACGGACAGCTTCGCGCCGCGGCGCGTGAAGAACGTCGCCAGGTTCGGGACGCGGCGGTGATCGATGTTCGTGTCGGGGCGGCGCAGCCCCCAATTTTTCGGATACGCGGCGAAGTGCGTCTTCATGTCCTCGTGCACGAGCTTCTGCAGGTCGACGCCGATGTGGCGATACGCGCGGATGATCACGTCCGTGCAGACGCCGGTCTCGCGCGGCACGTCGCCATTCGGATAACCGATCCGGCGGTACGAGCCGTCGTAGCCGACGGTCACGCCCACCTGTTTCTTCGCGCCTTCAATGACGCGCGGATCGGCGAGCAGCGGCAGCGCCACGAGCAGCAGAAAAATGAAGCGCATCATCAATGTCCGTTCCTGCCATCTGAGACGAACGAGGCGCCCGAAGCGTTCGCCGCCGTCCGTCGTCGCTATCGATTGCGCCAGGCGGCGGCGCGGGCTCGCTCCTCGCGTTCCCGCGTTTCGGCGATGGTGATCGCGTAGGAAAGCACGACGCGCCATTCGCCTCGTTCGTAAATCAGCTCCGTGACACGAGGCTCGTATTTGAGAAACGGACTCGGAAAGCCGGGGAGGAAACCGTCCTGAGTGCGGCCGCAAGGCATCGACACGGCCGCCGCCGGATCGCGTTGAAAGGTCAACGTCATCTTGCCGAGTTTGCAGTCCTCGAACATCAGGTCGTAACAGTAATAGTGCTCGATGGGAACGCGCATGTGCGGATGTTGCGGATGGACCTCGAGGAATTCGATGGCGTGTCGCGACCGCGCGGAAAGGAAGTTCATTGCCGCGTCGCATCGGTGTTCCCGCACGGCGCCGACGTAATCTTTCATCGCCTGCTCAGGAGCGGACGCCGGCCGGCAGGCCGCGGCGAGGAGAACCACGATGAGGAGATCCCTCAGCGATTGTGGCGCCATCGGAAGAACCACGCGCTCCAGTGTTTCATGGTACGGCGGCCTGGCTCGCGCTGCCAGCCTGCTTGCAGGAGTCGATTGGCCAGCCGCCGCCGAAATGTGGCGTGGGTGACCACGAGGATCAGCGAATGTTGGACGGCCAGCTCTTCCAGCCAGGCCGCTGCCTTGTTGATGCGATCCGTTTCGGCTGCAGATGGGTACTGCCCACGAATAGTCAGCAGCAGGGTTCGTCCACCGACGGCAAGTGCCCACGCCGGCAGTGGCAGACGAAGCGCGCCGAGGTGGAGAGGTCGAAGATCGAGCTCGCGCAGTAGAGGAGACACGATCATTTCGTGGCCAGGCGCCAGCAGCCGAGCCGAGGCAACCGCACGGGGAGCGTCGCTGGAGAGCACCACGTCGGCACTGTCCGCGAGTCGCTCCAAATGGTCAGGAACGCGCTCGCTTTCGTGGATGCCCGCGGCTTCGTATGCCTCACGCCACGCACGGAAACCATTCGCGTCGATCCAGCCAGCGTGGACGTGGGAAGAGCGGGCGTGACGAATCAGGGCGACGCGACTCTCTGTCGGGGTGGAGATCCCTTGCACAGAACAGAGGGTACTTCAGGCTCCTTGGCGCCAGCCGGCAAGCAGCTGTTCTGCGACTTGCGCGTCTCGACGGCGCATCGCTGGAAGTCCGATCAGCTGCGTACGTATACGTTCGAGCTCATCTGCAATTTCGCTCCGCGTTGCACCTGAAAGCAGGAGCGTGACGATGTGCGGCGCGTACGAGTCATACTCGTCGCGCGGCCCTCCCGGAGCATTCGGCAAAACACCGAGGGGATCCCAGGCGCGAAGTACGGTGCACACGAACGAAAGCGCCGCGTCGACCTCTATTCTTCGTTTCCGCATCGGACGTGTAACACCCGCACCGCGTCCTCGTCACCTAGCGATGCGGCGATTCGAAACCATTTGAGCGCCTCGTCCGGGTTGGCATCTACACCAATTCCGCTGTCATACATGGAACCGACTTCGAAGGCGGCCGGCCCATCCCCCTGCTCCGCTGCAGTGCGCCACCAGTAAAATGCCGCGCCTGGGTCCGGTGATGTGCCTTGGCCGTGAAAGAGCATAAGAGCCAGGTTGTGCTGCGCATTGACGTTCCCCGCTCTCGCTGCTTGTTGAAAGAGAAGAAGAGCTCGCGCCAAACTGCGAGGCACGCCCGAACCATCGCGGTACTTGTTGCCGAGATTGAACTGCGCTGAGGGGTCCTCGGCATCGGCGGCAACACTGTACCAGTGCGCAGCAGCAGTCGGGTCGGCGGGCACACCGTCGCCACGGTCGTACGCGACACCGAGATTGAATGCCGCAGCAGCATCCCCTTTGTCGGCCGCCAGCCGCAGCCAGCGGACTGCCTCCGTGAAATCAAGCGGATGTCCGTCTTTCCCCGTGGCGTATGCCCAACCGAGGAGTGTTTGAGCTTCCGTGTCACCGGCTTCCGCCCGTTGCTTCAGAACATCAAGCTCCAACGACATCGTGAAGAGATTAGCAGATACACGGCGCGGTCAATACAGTGTCAATCAGGAATGGTGCTGAATGCCGTAATGCAGTTGAACCACACCATCGTCAAAGCGTTCGACGGACCGCAAATCCAAAGACACGTGGCGATGGCGTCGCGCGATCAATGGAATGCCATCCCCAATGAACACCGGGACCACACTGACGACGAATTCGTCGATCGCCTGCTCGTCGAGAAAGGAGGCAATGAGCTCGCCGCCGCCCATTAGCCAGATATCCTTGCCCGGCTGCTCTCGAAGACGGCTGACGAATGGGCCGATTGCACCGTTCGCGAACTCCACGCCTGGCGGGGCGTCGGTTGGCGGCGCATGACGGGAGAAGACGATGGTCCGATCCTTCGAGTCGAACTTCGCCCCCATGTGCAGGCTCTTCTCGTAGGTCTTCCGGCCAAGCAGCTTCGTGTCGATCGACTTCATGAAGACGCTCATGCCATAGAAACCCTTGGGCTTGGGGCGGGACGTCAGCCATTCGAGGTCACCGTCAGGACGCGCGATGTAGCCGTCCGCGCTGATCCCGATGTGGACGATGACGTTTCGGCGCTTCGTCATGAGTGCAGCTTCACGCGTCCATCGGTGTTACTCGATTCGAAAAATCTCCCGATGTCCGCCCGCCACCAGGTCCATGTAGCCCTTCATTGGATCGCGCGTCGTTGCGCGCTCCCCGCCGGCGGCCATCGCCTGCATCTGCTTCTCCCAGGCCTCGAGGGACTCCGCCTCCGTTTCGAAGACCACTGTCCAGAATGGGGCGGCGAGATCCGTCATGATGCGCGTCTTCAAGCCTTCCATGCCGGGTTGAGCGGTCGTCTCCTTGAACATCTTCACGAGGTTCTTGGCCTGACCGGGCTTACAACGAAAAACGTTCCGTACGACGATCATGCGCAGCTCCTTCCGTACGGCCCAACGCTCACCGGCGCCGACCGCGCGCGAACAGAGTATCAGTCACAGTGAAAATAGAATCGGTTCCCGTCCAGGTCGTCGACGGTGAACTGCCTCAAACCCCAGGGCTTTCTCTCCAGTGGCTCCACGATCTTCGAACCTGACGATTGGAGCTCCTCGTACGTGGCGTCGATGTCTTCAGCGAAGACCCAGTGAACCGCGGGCTCAAAGGGTTCCTGTCGTCTGCGAAAGAAGATGGCCACATTTTCACGTGAGACCGAGCCGATCTCTTTCCCTGGATCGAGCCATCCGATTTCAAAGCCCAGAACATCACGATAGTACTGTTGTGCCTGTTCAACGTCTGCTACCGGCAGTTCCGGTACCGGCTGGGCAATCGTCGTCAACAACTCCCTTTGTTTCATGACTGACTCCGATCCTAAAGCGCGCTGATGGTGACGTAATATCCGTCGGGATCTCGAACCGAAAACTCCTCGGTTCGTGTATTCGGATTGAGATGCGGCTCCTCTTCGAACCGAGCGACGAGCTTCCGGGCCCTTTGTAATGCCGGGCCGAAATCGTCGACGCGAAAGAACAAGAGGAGGCCGTTGCCTGGTGTCGCGTGATCAGGACTCGTCAAGGAGGGGTGCTCGTGATCGCCCCATTTGTGCAGGCAGAGCAAGACCGTTCCATCCGAGTCGAGGAGCTGACCGAAGTAGTCATGAGCGAGAGCCGTCTCCGGCTGGCCGAAGAGGGACTGATACCACTTGAAGCTCGACCGGACGTCGTTCACCCCGATGATCGTCCATGTACGCTTCATGCGAATCCTCCGGCGGCGAATGCTACTCCCATGGCAGCTCCACGGTTGGGACATCAATGGCGTGTTGTTCCCGAACGCGCATCACGTCCATTTCCGGATCGTCCCGGTCATCAACACGGACCGTTACCCAGCCATGGAATTCAAACACGATCAACCTCCGTCGTCCAACGGCCCGCGGTTCACTACGAGCTGGCCGCCGCCTCACCCTCAATCCTGGCAGATGACGTTCGCATGACGGGCCGTTAGTAACCACTTGCCGTCTCTCTTCATCCAGAAATGCGTGAAGCGGCGGCGCACGGTTTGGCCGGCGAAAGGAGCCTTACCCACAGGCTTGATGGTCTCCAGTCCCATCGAGATCACGGTGTCCCCGTGGAACATCATCGTCTCAACCTCTCGGACGAAGGATGAGTAGTCGATCGTACCGTTTTCGAAGAGCGCGATGACTTCCTGCTTCCCGTGGGTGATCGAGTTTCGTGGATTGTTGACCGTGAAGTCGTCGGCCCAGATCTTCTTTAACGCCTCCACGTCTTTGTGCAGAAGTCCATCGGCTTCGGCGGCGTCGAGCGCTCGGATCTCCCGTTCCAGTCTCGATTCCTGGGTTGTGCTCTCTCCAGAGACGAGTCCTACGCAGGAAATGACGACGGCGGCTGCGAGTAGGGTCGCTTTCATCTGTTCTCCTTTCGGTTGACGAGTTGACTTTACCGCACGAGGCGAAGCGAGGCGGCTTCGCGAAGGCCCTTCAGTCGCGGGCGACCACGAGTTGGACAGCGGTTCTTGTCGCCTACGGAGCCGCTGAGAACCCGAACGGAACGAAAAGATCGCCGCCGTCGTACCAGTTGAAGTAGAGGCGTTTCGGTGTGCCTCCGCCGATCGATACTTCGTAGACTTCGAGGAGAGCCTCTCCGTCGAAGGGAGAGTTGGGAGACTTGAAGGGACAGCATGTACCGATGCGGTCGTACTTGATCGACTCACCCGCCGGCCCACGGAGAGCGTTCAAGAATTGGTATGTCCGTTCCGACCCAGAACCGAAGCCGCCACCAACCTTGACCGGCGATTTTTCGGAGTAACCATAATCGGAGTCCGTGGCAGGCCGAGACAACTTCATCGTTCCCTTGCTGCGTCCGATCATCTCGTCGGTGATCACACGACCAGAAGGTGTTGTCGACGTCGTCGTCGACAGAATTTCTGGGCTCTTCTGTTTTGGTGCTGTGGAGCATGCCGAGAACAGAAGCGCGATCGAAGCAGCAGCAATGAGCATGCAAGGATGTTTCACTGCGGGAGTCCTTTCACGATAGCGCCGTTGGATCATCACGCTCCGACCTATTCCTGATCATTCCATTCGGCGGCGTCACGGTCGATCCGGAACTGTAGCTCGGAAAGATTCGCCAGAATCGTCGTGGACGGAAACTGCTTAGGAAACTGATCGACGTGGCCATGCCACACTGGGTGAACAATTGCGAAGCGACCGTCGGCAAGTTTGGTCGCCACGTCGTCACAATCTTGTCGTGCGCCGAGCACACACGGGTCCGTCCGCCAGAGTGGATGTTCCGGTCCGATCTCGAGAGCCAGTTCCTTTTGAATCGCAGCCTTGTGTACGGAGTCGGTCACTTCGAACCACGGAGCTTTCCAGGCAGGACCTGTTCGTGGATTCAGGTTTTCCGACTCCGTGGTCATGTTTCTAGGCGCCTAGTCAGCGCTCTCTATAGCACCTACGATGCTGGTGGAGCGGTTCTTGTCGGCTGGAGCGCGGAGGTAGCCGGCGAGCGCGCCGGGTTCAGTTTTCTTCGCCGTACTCCGGATAGATGTTGAGCTTTCCGTCCCGATTGTCGACCACAACTATCGTGCCTACCGCAATCCCGAGCTTCTCGGCAAACCACGGCGGAATGACCACATGCAGCTCCGAGCCGACCACCTGTCCGATTCCGCTCGAGCAGCTGATGAGCTCCTTCCCGCCAGACTCCAATGGAATCCTCATGGTGAGCTTGCCATCGACGTCTTCGATTGGCCCTTCAAGGGTAGTTACGTCGTCATCCGTCTCGGTATCTTCCATGGCCAGCTAACGTCCAAAGCTGAGTGGCTTCGGCCCACGCGACGGACGTATGACTAAGCCTATCAGACGCCGGGCGGAAGTCCGCTCCAGCGAAAAGTCACGTGTCGTTGGAGAGGGCCTTAGTCCGAAGTCCAGGAATCAGTCGAAGCAAGGTCGTTCACTAGCCGCCCAACGGATCCGGCGTTCACCTGCGCGGCCCGCACACAAGATACTGACAGCTTACGACGCGTTAGATTAGGCCGCCGTGCCGCTCGCGACTTGCCTTGGCCAACGCCAGGCATACCAAACAATCAGAGACGTGAGCAGCACTTCTACTACGGCAAGAAACCTGTAGAACAACCATCCACCGCTGATGGCAATGAGCAGCATGATCATGCTGTAGACGATACCGAACACGATGTTCAACCAGCGGCACAGCGTAGCTCTCAACGCGAGAGACAGGAAGATCATGAGGCTGGGTACGATCATCAGGATGGCAGTTCCGAAAAGAACCCCTTGGGTAACCGCGCCGAGCGGTCCCATCTTACCTTGCAGCATTCCCTCGAGTTTTCCGGGTCGGTAGAGATCGAAGTAGTCACCATAGACGTAACAGAACATCACGCTTACCCATAGGGCGCCAACCTTCAGCCGAACGGGTATTGGCGTGTCTTCAAGCATCCGTGACTTCATAGTTTCTCCTGGCGGCCCAATGTCCTACAGTTCAGCGGCTTCGGCCCGCTGCGTGGAACGTAGAACTAAGGATACCAGCGGGCGGGCCGAAGTCCGCTGCAACTGAAAGTTAGACGCGTGGTGCGGCTATTTGAACTCCGTCTCGAACTGCCCGACGGCATGCTTGATGAACCCGACCATCTTGGCGACTACCTCGTGGACGGTCGCACACTCGAGCGGGGCGAGATTCTCGACCACGATAGCCGGACGACAGCCAATACGCGCATGAAATCGATCGTGGCGCTCACCGAGGTTGATCTCGAAGAATTGAGCGCCACCCTCAGTGATCTTCCTCACGAATGGCGGCGACATCCCGATAAGGGTAATGGGTCCATCGGACTCTTCAATCACCAGTTGGTTGGCAATCGCAGCCCCGCCACCGACGACGACCAGGGCACGATGCTTGTCTACGTTGTTGAACTCACGGAGCACATTGAGCAAGGCTGGTTCTGAGGCAGGCACGTGATACGGCTGCAGCGATTCGATGATTGCCTCAGCAGACTGCGACACACCTTTGATGTCGCCGCGTTTTAGCGCCTGAACGAACTTCTCTGGCGTCGAGGCTATGGGAAACTGGTGGTTGTCTGTCGGCAAGGCTCCGTTGGCACGTACGAGGGCAGACAACAAGTGATCAAGCGCGGTTCGGAGGTGGTACATGATCTCGCCGAAGAGCACGGCGAAACGCACCGGCACATCAAGCGCTCCATGTGCGGTGAACACATAATTCGTACCCTCCCTGAGTTCGCCCGTTACGAGAAATGGTTGCGGATTCGCTTTCAGCAGCAATTCGATCTCGTGAAGCAAGACCACCGCGGTTTCCTCCGCGCGTGCAATCTTCGCGTTTGCGCTTTCGCGAGGGTTGACCATGAGTGTGTCGCGACCGGTACGTTCAGCGTCTAACTTGACTTAGAGAGCGATCCTACCACTCCAAACGCCGTCCATCCCGACGCTCCGGCAGTCCGCATCCCCTGTTATCCGGCGACGCGCATGCCTTCTCCGCCGCGAACGCGGCGGAGAGGGAACGATTATGCGCCGTGTATTGAGATATACGCCGGGTGCCATGTACCCGATACACGGCAACACCCACAAGGCGGGCTGAAGCCCGCCCTACGTTCAGTGCGCGGTCGCTTCTTCCGCCTCTTCCTCGGGCTCGCGATGGAACAGTGACGCGACCTTGCGCTTCACATCATCCGCGACGACGAAGAACGCCGGCACGACGAGCAGCGAGAGCGTCGTCGAGACGATCAGGCCTCCGATGATCGCCACCGCCATTGGACCGCGCGTCTCCGAGCCCGGGCCCAGCGCGAGCGCGGGCGGCACCGCGGCCATCATCGTCGCCATTGTGGTCATCAGAATCGGACGCAGACGCACCGGTCCTGCTTTCAGCATCGCCTCGAATGCCGACAGACCGCGCTCGCGCTGCCCCTGCACCGCGTAATCGACGAGGATGATCGAGTTCTTCTTCGCGATGCCCATCAGCAGCAGCAAGCCGATCATCGAGAAAATGTTCAGGCTCTTTCCCGTAATGAGCAGCGCGAATGCCGCACCCGCAATGGACAGCGGGATGATCGAGAGCACCGTCACCGGATGCAGGAACGAGTTGAACTGCGACGCCAGGACCATGTACGCGACGATGAGCCCGAGGACAAGCGCGAACAGGAGCTGGCCCATGGAATCGCGGAACGCGACCGACGATCCGCCCAGGACCGCGCGGTAGCCGGGAGGGAGGTCTTTGCTGATGGACTCGACGTACGCGAGTGCGTCGCTCTGCGACTTGCCCGGCGCGACGTTGCCGTAGACCGAGATCGCGCGCTCGCGGTCGCGGCGCGTCACCGACTGCAGCGCGGGCCGTTCGTCTTCCTTCACCAGCGACGACAGCGGCACGAGATCTCCCGAAGCCGTCCGCACGCGCAGCCGCGCCAGATCCTCGGGGCGCGTCCGCTGGTTCGCGAGAAGGCGCGTGCGGATGTCGATGCGACGCCCGCCCGTCGAGTACTTGCCCGTGCGCACGCCGCCCACGAGCGCGTTGACCGTCGTGGCCACTTCCTCGACCGGCACGCCGAGGTCGGCGGCGCGGGCGCGGTCCGGAACGATGCGCAGCTCCGGCATGCCCACCTGGTAGTCCGTGTCGACATCCGTCGCGAAGCCGCTGGCCGCGAGCTTCTCGCGCAGGTCCGTGGAGAGCTCGATCAGCTTCGCCCACTCCGGTCCGCGCACCGAGAACTCGATCGGGAACCCGCGCTGCGCGGTGAAGCCCTGCTGCGAGAGATCCTGCACCACCGCGCGCACGCCGGGATACGAGTTGAGCTCCTTGCGGATGCGCGCGGAGAACTCCTGCTGACTCACGCGCTGGTCCGGCGGAATCATCGTGACGAAGAGAATCCCGCTGTTCACGCTTCCGCCGCCACCGCCGCCGAATCCGCCGACGCTGCCGAACACGCGCACCACTTCCTTCTGCTGCATCAGATAGCCCTCGGCGCGCCGGAAGACGCGGTCCGTCTCCTCGAGGTTCGCGCCAACGGCCGTCTGCAGACGGACCATCAGACGGCTCTGGTCCTGCGACGGTACGAACTCGCTGGGCAGTTTCCTGAACACGAAGATCGACGCGCCGAACACCGCGAGTGCGAGCACGAGCACCGTCCCCGGCGCCTTGAGTCCCTTCGCGAGCACCTTCGAGTACACGGCCGAGAGTTTGTCGAATGCGACGTCGACGAAGTGGCCGATCTTCGACTGCCGCTCCTGCCCTGCCTTCAGCATCTGCGCGGCGCGCGCGGGCGCGAGCGTCACGGCCTCGACATACGACAGCAGCACCGCGATGCAGAGCGTCACGCCGAACTGCAGGAAGAACTTCCCGATGACGCCCTGCATGAACACGACCGGGAGGAAGATCGCGCAGACCGCCAGCGTCGCGGCGAGCGCGGCGAAGCTGATCTCCGCGGTGCCCTCGCGCGCCGCGGTCACGCGGTCCTTGCCCATCTCGCCGTGTCGGAAGATGTTCTCGAGGACCATGATCGCGTCATCGACGACGATGCCGACGGCGAGCGCCAGTCCGAGGAGCGTGAACGTGTTCAGGGTGAAGCCGAAGAAGTAGATGCAGGCCACCGTGCCGAGAAGCGACATCGGGATGGCCAGGATGACGTTTAGCGTCGCGCCGAACGAGCCGAGGAACAGCCAGCAGATGAACGCCGTCAGGAGGACGGAGAGCAACAGCTCGAACTGGATCTCGTGCACCGACTCTTCGATGAACTGCGTCGAGTCGAAGTTGATCCCGAGCTCCATGCCCGGGGGCAGCGTCTTCTGGATCTCGGCGATCGCCTGCTTCACGCCCTGGGCCACGGCCACGGCGTTCGAGCCGCGCTGCTTGCGGATACCCATGCCCTGCGCCGGCTCGCCGTTCACGCGCGAGATGCGGCGCACATCCTCGAAGCCGTCTTCCACGATCGCGACGTCGCTGAGATAGATCGGCGCGCCTTCGGTCTCCTTCACCACGAGCTTGCGGAACTCGTCGAGATCGAAGGCCTCGCCGAGGACGCGGACGTTCACCTCGCGGCCGGAAGTCTCGAGCCGGCCCGCGGGCAGCTCGATGTGCTGCTGCTGAATCGCGCGCAGCACTTCGCCGGCAGTGACGCGGCGCTCGTCGAGCTTGTCCGAGTCGATCCAGATGCGGACGTTGCGGTCCACGGCGCCGGACTGAATCTCGCCGACGCCCGGGACGGTCTGCAGTTTTTCTTTGACGCGATAGCGCGCGTAATCGGCCAGCACCTGCGGCGCATACGGACCGGACAGGCCGATCCACAGGATCGGCTGATCTTCAGGATTGGATTTGGAGACGATGGGCGGCTCCATGTCGCGCGGCAGGCGGCGCTGCACCTGGGCGATGCGCGTCTGCACGTCCTGCAGCGCGAGGTCGACGTTGCGCTTGAGGTCCAGCTCGACGGTGACGTTGCCCGAGCCCTGCCTCGACGTCGAGGTGATGTTGCGCACGCCCTCGACCTGCATCAGCGCTTCTTCGATCGGCTCGACGACGTCGTGCTCGATGACCTCCGGCGCCGCGCCCTCCCACCCCGCGCTCACGCTGATGGTGGGAAAGTCGACGTCCGGAAACTGCGAGATGCCGATGCGCGTCGCCGCGACGCCGCCGAACACCACCGTGGCCAGCATGAGCATCCACGCGAAGACGGGGTTTTTGATGCAGGCTTCGGTAATTTTCATGGTGTGCGTCCGTTTCCCCCGGCTGAAGCCGGGGGCTAGTAGCCGGGGGCTATTACCGCGTCACTTTCACCTTCGCGCCATCGCGAAGCGCCTCGGCGCCGCGAATCACAAGCGTTTCGCCGGCGGCGAGTCCCTGTTTCACTTCGACCTGTCCGTCCGCGGTGCGCATCCCCAATGTAAGGATGCGTTGCTTCGCGACGCCATTCTCAATTGTGTAGGCGAGGAAACCTTTTTCACTCGGTCTGATGGCAGTCTGCGGGATGACCGGGGCGTCGCGCGTCGAGCCGATCGGAACGGTGACGCGCGCGAACGCGCCGGGCCGCAGCTCGGGACGGTTCGGGTTGACCACGTTGGCCGTGATGTCGACCATGCGCGAGGCCTGGCTCGCCGCGGCGGCAACATGCGTGATGCGCGCCTCGTGCTGCGTCGGATCTTCGGCGACGCTGAAGCGGACGATCAACCCCGAGCGCAACGGCATGGCGTCCTGCTCCGGCACCTGGAAGCGCAGCAGCAGCGGATCGCGGCGCATGAGCGTCGCCATCACGGTGCCGACCGGAACGTACTGTCCGGTCTCGACGGTGCGCGTTTGAATGATGCCGGCGACCGGCGCGCGCACGAACGCGTCGCGCAGATTCAGCTTCGCCTGCGCGAGCGCGGCCTGCGATTGCGCGACTTCCGCCGCGGTGCTCTGGACTTTCGTTCTCCACGTCTCGATCTCTTCGCCGCGAATCAGGCCGGGGTTCTTCTCGCTCGCGGCCTGACGGCGCGAAAAGCCCGCCTGCGCCTCCGCCTGTCCCGCCTGGCTCTTCTGCAGCGTCGCCTCGGCCGCGGCAACGGCGAGACGATAGCGCTCGGGCTCGATCTCCACGAGCGCCTGTCCGGCGCTCACGAGTTGTCCTTCGCGCAACATCACGCGCTCGACCGCACCCGCGACGCGCGCCGTGACGGCGACGCTCTCGAACGCGGCGAGCGAGCCTACGGCGGTGACGCTGTACTCGACACGACGCGATTCGACCGGCCTTACTTCGACCGGGAACGCCATGTCTTTCCGCGCGCCCGGTCCGTTTTTCGCTTCCGCCGCGCCTTTCGAACAGGACACGAAGGTAAAAGGAAAAAGGAGAAAGAGAAAAGTAGAGAGAACGACCCGATTGACGCTACGCATGTTGCTTTTCACTTTCACCTTTTCTCTTTTACCTTTCACCCAGCGCGCCGAGGGGCGCGAGCCCATTCGCCTCGCGAAGCGACAGATACGCAAGCGCCATGCGATACGTGGCCGTCGCTTCCGCCACTTCCGCCTCGAAGAGTCTCTGCGTCGCGTCCGCGAGCTCGAGCGCGGAGGCGAGGCCTTCGCGATAGAGAACCGTCGTTTCCTCCGCATTCTTGCGCGCGGCGCGCACGGCGGCCGTGGCCTCGCGCAAGGCGGCCTGTTCAGTGCTGAGCTGCACGGCCGAGCTGCGCAACTCGCGCTCGACGTCGCGCAACGACGACTCGAGCTGGAGCTCCGCGCCGCGGAGGATCGCCTCGCGCTCGAGACGTTCCGCGCGGCGCAGGCCGGCGTCGAACACGGGCCACGCGAGCGAGAGGCCGACGAAGCCATCCTGCTCGCGCGCGCTCACCGGGCCGTCATTGATGTTGCGCGTCTGCGCGCTGAACGCGACCGACGGCAGGAAACGCGCGCGCGGCTCGTCCGCGAACGCGCGCAAGGCCTCGACGCTCGCGCGCTCCGCGGCGATGTCGCCGCGGCGCTGCTGCGCGCCGGGAATGTCCGTCGACGGCGGGACCGCTGCCGCTTCGAGCAATGCCACCGGCGGCGCGAGCGCGCCGTCGACATCCGCTTTCAAGAGATTCGCGAGGTCGACGCGCGCGGCCTGCACGTTCCCGACCGCCTGCGCCACGCCGCGCACCGCGGTCGCGAGCTCGAGCTCCGCGCGCGTCACGTCGTTCGAGCTGACGAGACCCGCTTCGAAGCGAGCGCGCACGTCTTCGAGGTTCGTATGCGCGAAATCGCGTCGACGCTGTGCGGCGAGCTGCACCTGTTCGAAGCTGAGCGTGGTGAGAAAAACGGCCGCGGCGTCGAATCCGAGGAGACGCTTGCTCTCGTCGGCGCCGAAGCGGGCGGCCTCGCGCTGGAAGCGCGCCTGGCGGAAAAGCGGAAACACGCGCGCGTCGAAGACGGTCTGCGTGAGCAGCGCGCTCGTGGAGAGCGTGCGCTCGGTCGGGTCGGGGAATTCGGTGCGCCAGCTGCCGGCGATGTCGACGCGCGGGAAGAACACGGTGCGCGCGCGACCGAGGCGAGCATCCGCCGCTTCGACAGTGGTCTCGGCGATCGCGGCGCGCTCGTTGCGCTCGAGCGCAAGGGTCACCGTGCGCTCGAGAGTGAGCGCAGCGTCCTGCGCCGAAACGCCTGAACACACGAAGAATACGAGGAAAAACCCGAGGGGTCGCTTCACGGCGGGCATTAGAACACGGCCGTTCGGTTTGAGTGTTCCGCCGGATGTCACCGGACTGTAGCGATTACGTCGAAGGATGTGCCAACGGACGCGTCGGCCTTCGCGGACACCCGAATCGTCTCGCGCAGCGTCCCCGCCGCCGCCTTCGCGCCGTCGACGGTCACGGTCACAGCCTCCTTCGCCTTCGGAGGAATCACTGGCGCGTGCTCGTAGTAGAGACAGCGGCACACCGACCGCGCGAGGTTGATCGAGATCGGCTCTTCGGTGTTGTTTGTAATCTCGAACTGCCGCGTGACGCGCGTGCCTTTTCGTACGAGCCCGTAGTCGCGCGAGGCGGGAGCGACGATGAGGGCGTTAACCGGAGCGGTCTCCGCGATCGTCGCGGGCGCGGTAGCGGTGGTCTCGGTTTCGGTGGCCGTCTCTTCGACGACGCCGGTGGTGGTGGTGGTCGACGTCGCCGGACGATCGGAGCTCGCGCGCCAGATCAGCCACGCGATGAGCGCGAGCGCGAGCAGCGCCGCTCCGAGGATCAACAGGACGCGCGGTCCGCTGCCGGGCTGCGCTCCGTTCGACTCGTCGTAATCGGGAGTAGTGACGAGCGGGCGCGCGCCGGGATCGTCGAAGACCTCGAGCTCCCGGAGCTGCTCGTCGACGTCCGCGAGCATCTTCACGACCGATTCGCGATGCTTGCGGAGAACCTCGATCTCTTTCGCGCGGTCGCCGCGACGTGCGCTGATGGTGCCGAAGTCGTCGCTCATGGGACAATCTTAATGTAGGGCGTGGCTTCAGCCCGCCCCTCCCGGGGGAGGCGGGCTGAAGCCACGCCCTACATTCATCAGATCGGCAGCCAGTACGAGAACTTCACCAGGAACACGTCCTGCGACGGCGCGTGCGGGAGCGCGCCGAAGTCGCGGCGCATCCGGAAGTCGCCGACCGGCACGACGTCCGAGCGATTCTCGTTCCACACCACGTACATCGCCGAGCCGGGGCGGAACTCCCACCGCACCACCGCGCTGCCGCGCACGCTGCGGAAGTTGAAGTCGGGATTGAACGGCTCCGATGTCGCCGTGAACTCGTCGTCGCGGCCGCGGGTCAGGTACTTGAATCCCGTGTAGTCGCCGCTGGCGATGAACGGCTGCAGGTAAAGCTGCGCGGAGAGGCGCGAGCTCATCGTCCACTCCGTGCGGATGCCGATGTCGAGCGTGCGCTGATCGAGCGTCGCGAAGACGTAGCGCTTCCCGTAAGTCTCCTCGGCATCCTCATCTTCGAACTGCGTCACGTATTGCGCGACCTCGTGCGTCCGCTTGTACGACGGCGTGAGCGAGATGCGGATCGCGGGCGTCGGACGATACGTGAGCGAAAGCCAATACCCCTCGAACGTGCCGTCGAAATCATCGGCGACGCGCTCGGTCTCGAGCGAGCCGCTGAACATCTTGCGGGAATCGCTCTCGAAGCCGCCACCGTAGTATTTGTGTCCGCGATAGATCATCGCCGGCCCACCGCGCGTGATGCGGTCGTCGATGTGATCGGCCTGGCCACCACCCCACATGTACACGGACCAGTAGTTCTTGAGCTGGACGTAAATGTTCGACGACATGCCGTTCGCAGTCATGTCGCGGTCGAAGTTCCAGTTCTGATATTTGCCGACCCAGACGCTGATCTCGCGCGTGTACTTCGTCAGATCCGTGTTGAGGTACTGCAGCACGGCATGCGTCGAGACCGCGTCCGTGCGCGGAAGAAATCCGATGTCGTTGAGCTCGAGGCCGGGCGAGAGCATCTGGATCTGCACGTTCGGACGCCACTTCCCCTGCTGCTTGGCGAGCATCACGCGGCTCATCCATCCCGTCAGCGACGTGCGCGTCGGGTCGAGCTCGAGATGATCGGCGTCGGGACGATCGTAGTAACGCGCGCCGCTCTCCTGCGTGAGCCCGATCGCTTCCTTCGAGCCTTCCACCATCGAGCCGCCCGCGAGCCATTCGAGAATCCACGCCTTGTTCTTGAACAGCGAATAGCCGTCGATGCCGCCGAAGTACGCGCTCTCGCGCAATGAGCCCTCGAGGTTGTCGCTCAGCTTCCGATTCACGGACGTGAACATGAAGCCCGCGCGCGAGTCCTTGCCGTACTCCTTCGTCGCGCGCGCGACGAGATAGTTCGTCATCGGCTCGACGGTCTTCGTGCCGATCTCGGTTCCCAGGCTGTACCAGGCGTCTTCCTTGTCGGTCAGTGCGTCGAGGATGCCGACGGTCCAGCCCTTGCCGACTTTGCCGGTCACTTTCGCGGCGCCGAGGATCGTCGTCTCGCCGGGAGTGTCGACGTAGTCCGCGGCGATCGAGCCCTGCGGCGAACGGCCGATGCGGCGCGAATAGAAAAACGTGGGGAACCACATGTTGAAGCCCCAGCGCGAGTTCGCGGGGCCGTTGCCGAAGCGGAAGACGCTCGCGCCTTCGGTGAAGAACGGGCGCTTCTCCGGGAACGACGTCTCGAACTGCGAGAGGTTCAACACCGCGGGATCGACTTCGACTTGTCCGAAGTCGGGATTGATCGTGCCGGTGAGCGTGAGTGTGGAGGTGAGGCCGTACTTGACGTCGACACCCGCGTCGACGCGATGCTCGGTCGGCGAAACGAAGGGATTGTTCGCGCGGCTGTAGATGTCGGAGCGCGCGACGCCGTACGGCATCACTTCGAAGGCGCGCTTCGGCTTCACGCCTTCGATGCCCTCGAGGTCGGCGAAGCGCGAGACGAATCCCGACTCGGTCTTCGGCGAATGCACGAGGCGCGAGCTCTCGCGCAAACGCGCCTGCCAGCGGCTGACGTTGAAGCCCCAGGTGTGGACGTCTTTGTCGGGGAACCGCAACTGAGAAAGCGGAATCCGCACCTCGGCCACCCACCCCTTGTCCGTGATCTTCGCGGCCGAGTCCCACACGGCGTCCCAACTGGGGTCGTCGTAGATGTCGTTGTACAGGATCATGTCCATCTGGACGTTGGAGGCGTTCACGACAAACGCCGCGCCGTTCAGACGGTCGTGCTGCGAGTCGATGCTGATGCGGATGTAGTCGCCGTTGTTGAGGTCACTGTCGCGGCGCGCGAGCAGCGGCGTGACTTTGCCGTCGTCTTCCATCACCGCACCGAAGTAGACCGCCTCGTCCGTGTACGCGACTTTGACACGCGTCTGCTGTGTCGCGGGCTGACCCTCGTTCGGATCGCGCTGCGTGAACCCTGTGGCCTCGGGCGCGTTCTGCCAGACGGCATCAGAGAGATCGCCGTCGATGACCGGAGCCTGCGCGGCGCGCACGGCGCGGTAGGTCGGGCGCGCCGGCGCCTCCTCCGCGCGGAGGGTGACCATCGGAATCCAGGACAGGAAAAGGAGTGTGACGGTGCGCTTCATGGTTCCCCCTCGCGCGGAGAATGCGTTACGGTGTGTTGTCATCGCTAAAGACGCGCGGAGTGGTAGATAGTTAGCGACACGCATGAAGGTTTACATCGGCCAGATCAATTCCACGGTGGGCGCGCTCGATGCGAACGCCGAGCTGATCCGCCGCGCTTATCAGGACGGCGTGAGTGCGGGCGCGGATGTGGTGATGGTCCCGGAGCTCTCGGTCACGGGCTATCCGCCGCGTGATCTGCTCGATCGGCCGTATTTCATCGACAGCGCGCTGGCCATCCGCGACTCGCTCGCGGCGATGACCGGCGAGGTCGCGCTGATCTTCGGCTGCCCGATCCGCAACGATCAGTGGTGCGGCAAGCCGCTGCACAACGCGGCGATCATCGCGCAGAACGGCAAGGTGCTGCTCGAACAGAAGAAGATGCTCCTGCCGACGTACGACGTCTTCGACGAGCTGCGCTACTTCGAGCCGGGACGCGAGGTGCACCTCGTCGAGATCGCCGGCACGCGAGTCGGCGTCTCGATCTGCGAGGACTTCTGGTTCGACGACGAGCTCCTCGGCAAGAAGCTGTACTGCAGCAATCCGGTCGACGATCTCGTGCGCCAGGGCGCGGAAGTGCTGCTCAACATCTCGGCCTCGCCGTTCAACGCGGGGAAGCGCCGCGCGCGCTGGGAGATCTTCTCCGACATCGCCCGCCGCTACCGCGTGCCGCTCGTGTACGTGAATCAGATCGGCGGCAACGACGAGCTGCTGTTCGACGGCTCGTCGATTGTTTTTGATTCGACGGGACAGACGATCTTCTGCGCGCCGGTGTTCGAAGAGCACGGGACGCTCGTGCATCTGCAGGGAAGTCCGTGCGAGTCGCTGCTGTCGCTCAGCGGCGAGGAAGAGATCGGCCGCGGACTGATCCTCGGATTGCGCGACTACATCCGCAAGTGCGGGTTCAAGAAGGTCGTGATCGGGCTCTCAGGCGGGATCGACTCCGCGCTCACCGCGGCAATCGCGGCGGAGGCGTTGGGACCGGAGAACGTGACCGGCATCGGCATGCCGTCGCAGTTCTCGTCGCAGCACTCGATCGATGACGCGCGCGCGCTCGCGGAGAACCTCGGCATCGCGTTTCACGTCGTGCCGATCCAGCCGATCTATGCGCCGTACGAGAGTGCCGTCGACGAATTGTTCGGCGAGCACAAGTTCGACACGATGAACGAGAACATTCAGGCGCGCATCCGCGGCAACATCCTGATGGCGTGGTCGAACCGCACCGGCGCGATGGTGCTGGCCACCGGGAACAAGTCCGAGCTCGCCGTCGGCTACTGCACGCTCTACGGCGACATGGCCGGCGGCCTCGCACTCCTCGGCGACATCTACAAGACGATGATCTATCGCGTCGCGAAGTGGATCAACCGCGAGCGCCCGATCATCCCGGAATCGACGATGACCAAGGCGCCCTCGGCCGAGCTGCGCCCGAATCAAACCGATCAGGACACGCTCCCCCCGTACGACGTCCTCGACGGAATCCTGAAGCTGTACATCGAGGAGTGGCAGGAAGTGGATGCGATCGCGGCGAAGGGCTTCGATCGCGAGCTCGTCGCTCGCATCCTGAAACTCGTCGACACGAACGAATTCAAACGGCGCCAGGCCGCCCCGACGATCCGCGTGTCGAGCAAGGCCTTCGGCAGCGGCCGAGACATGCCGATCGCACAAAGGTGGCGGAGGGAGCCGGCTCGCTCGACGCGCTGAGGCGAGTAAACTAACCGCCATGACGTTGCTGCTCGAGAGCCTCCGGATCGAGAACTACCGCGTATTCAAGCGGTTGGAGATTCCGCGTCTTGGGCGCGTGAACCTGCTCGTAGGAAGGAACAACAGCGGGAAGTCGACGATCCTCGAGGCGGTGAGGCTCTATGCGAGTGGAGGATCGGCCCCGACGCTCGATTCGATTCTCGTGTCCCATGACGAGTTGCGAGGTGAAGGGAAAAGAGACCGTCTATCCGCAATGATGCAGCTGTTCAACGGTCGCGACAGCGCGACGCCAGAAGCCATCATCAAGATTGGGCCAATCGACGATGATGACCGAAGGACTCTATTCATTTACGTTACGTTGGCACATGTCGGAGTTAGCGTGCGCGCCATACGGCACGCCTACGTGTCACCTCACGGTCTCAGCATCGAGGAATCCGCGCGAATGTGGGATTTGATCACACTGACGGATCTCGAGCGCGACGTGACCGAAGCCTTGCGGATTATCGGTCCTAATATCGAACGCATCTCCTTCATCGGCGAGAGTGAGCGCAAGCGCGTCCCGATGGCCAAATTGTCATCAGAAGCACGGCCGGTCGCGCTTCGCAGCCTCGGCGACGGCGTCAACAGGCTGCTCGGAATCGCCCTTTCGCTCGCGTCCGCGCGCGGCGGCGTCTTTCTCGTCGACGAAGTCGAGAACGGAATCCACTTTTCCGCACAACAGCAGTTGTGGGAGCTGATCTTCAGACTAGCGCGGCGCTTGGACACGCAAGTATTCGCAACTACGCACAGCTGGGATTGCATCGAGGCATTTCAACACGCAGCTGCGGCTGACTCGAATGAAGAAGCTGCACTCGTGCGGCTCGATGTGCACGACGACGCCGTCTCCCCCACGAGTTTCTCCGAACGCGAACTTGCGATTGTCACACGCGAGCAGATCGAGGTTCGTTGATGCCGTTTCGCGTTCTCGTCGAAGGATCAGACGATCTTCATCTGATCAAGAACGTAGCGAGAGAACACGGCGTCGATATCGAGAAAGAAGTTCACTCCTGCGAGGGAATCGAACCGCTTCTCGACGAAGTCCTCCCGGTGTCTCTGAAGGCTGGCTACGCGGCCATCGCGGTGGTCGTAGACGCCGACACAGATCTCGAAGCTCGATGGAAAGCCGTCGCTCATCGACTCACGGCCGCGGGATACGAAGTGCCAGAGCGTCCGCCGAAGGATGGACTGATCCTGTCCAATCGACGTCCCGCCGTCGGTGTCTGGCTCATGCCCGACAACTCTCTGCCGGGCAGTCTCGAAGATTTCGCTGCGCGATTGATCCCGCCTGACGATGCCTTGTGGCCGCGAGCGTTGAATGCCGTCGCAGACATTCCTGCCAACGAGCGTCGCTTCACCGCGGTGCGGAAAGCGGAGATCCACACCTATCTTGCATGGCAAGAAGAACCAGGGAAGCCGCTGGGGCTCGCAGTGACGAAGAAGTACTTTCAAACCGACGCGGAATTGTGCAGAAGGTTCGTCTCCTGGCTGAGACAGTTGAAGGAGATCACGGAGTGACATCAACGAAGGTTGCTCCGCATCCTCCGCTGCGTGAGTACTACGGAACCGAGCCGCGCGAGGAGTACGTCCGCACGATCTTCGACGAGACCGCGCCGTGGTACGACTGGACGACGCGGTTCCTGTCGTTCGGTTCCGGCGACTGGTATCGCCGCAAGGCGCTCGAGCGCGCGGGACTCGTTCCCGGAATGAAGTTGCTCGATCTCGCCAGTGGTACGGGCGTCGTCGCGCGCGCGGCCGCACAAGTCACAAAGGATCCGCGCGCGATCGTCGGGATGGACGCGAGCTTCGGCATGCTCCTCTCCGGACGCACCGGCAACGCGAAGGTGCAGTCGCCCGCGGAGTGTCTCGCGCTGCGCGACGCGTCATTCGACCGCATCTCCATCGGCTTCGCGCTGCGCCACTTCGCCGATCTGTCGGTCGTCTTCTCCGAATGCCGCCGCGTGCTGCGTCCCGGCGGCAAGATCCTGATCCTCGAGATCACCGCGCCCGAATCGCGCCTCGCGCGCGCGTTCCTCGGCGTGTACATGGGCCGACTCGCGCCCGTCGTCATCCGCCTCAAGACCGGCAGCGCCCGCGCGGCGGAGCTCTGCCGGTACTACTGGGAAACGACTCGCGACTGCGTCCGCCCCGCGGTCATCACCGACGCGCTGCGCGCCGCGGGATTCGAGGACGTGCAGCGCCGGATCGAGTTGGGCATCTTCAGCGAATACACAGGGCGGCACGGCCGGCAGCGCTGATTGGCCAAGCCTCGGCGTGCCTGTCGCCAGAGGAACGGACTAGCTCAGGCGCCGGAAAACCCCAGCGTATTTCCCGGTGATCTTCCCAGCAGACTCGCGGAAGCGTCGCTGCCGGACCACGTCCCGAACCGGAGTCATCACAAGCACGTCTCCATTTGTGGAGAGCTCTACTTCGGCGTTTTCGGCGAGGCCGAGTTGTTTGAGGAGTGGTTTGTCGAGCACCAGCGCGACATTGCTTCCGACGCGAGTGAGCTTCTTCCTCATGGTCCGCACAGTTTACGCGCATCTCACGTAGGGTCATCCCGACCACGATGAAAGGTCGCGCCGGACGCAGTAGGAGTATCGTATGCGGCCATGAAACGCGCACTAATCGCCCTGCTGCTCTCTCTGTTCGCCGCCACGTTCGTCTTCGCCGCCGAACCGATGACCGATGCCGAGCGCGCGTCGCTCGTCGCGCATCTGGAGCGCACCGCCGCGAAGTTCGAGAAATCGATCGATGGACTCTCCGAGGCGCAATGGAATTACAAGACCGCGCCGGAGCGGTGGTCGCCCGCGGAATGCGCCGAGCACATCGCGACCGCGGAAGGATTCATCCGCGGACTCATCGAGCCGATGATGAAAGAAGAGCCGGCTCCGGAGCTGCTCGCCAGCGCGCGGAAAGACTCCATCGACCAGATGGTCGTCGATCGCTCGAAGAAGTTCCAGGCACCCGAGCCGCTGAAGCCGACGGGGAAGTACAAGACGCCCGCCGAAGCGCTGGCCGTGTTCCGCGCCGAGCGTGCGAAGACGATCGAGTTCGTGAAGACCGGCGGCGATTTCCGCCTTCATGCCTCGGCCAATCCGGCGGCCGGCCCGCTCGACGGCTACGGCTGGGTGACGTTCCTCTCCGCGCATTCGGAACGCCACACGCTGCAGATCGAAGAGGTCAAGGCCGACGCGGGGTATCCGAAATAGCGCCGGCCGCACGCTCGCGCACGAGTGACGCGTGGCCGCGCAGGATCGGATCGCGAGATTGCTCGCGCTCCAACAGCGCCACGGACTCGCGCGCGAGCCGCATCGCCTCTTCGTGATTGCCGAGCTTCGATTCGCACGCGGACCAGACGCTGAGGAGCAGCGGCCGCGATCCGGATTCGAAGCGCAGCGCCTGCGCGATCGCGGACTCGATCACTTTCGGATTGTCGCCTCGCGCGAGACGGAGCTCCAGCGCCCAATATCGCTCCACGTCCGTAACGACATTTCCCGGGATCTCCGGAACACGCCCGGTGTCACGCCATTCGACGAACGCGCGGCAGAACTCCGCCGGCGTGCGCTGCGACGGCACCGCTTTCACGAACTCGTCGATCCTTCGGCGCGCCTCATTCCACCGCGACTGCTCCGCGAGCGCCATGACCAGTCCAACCAGATGCTCGTACTTGTGCCGTCCCGTCATCACGTCGGTGCGCGCGTACCCGACGTGATACCAGTACGCCGCCTCCTCGAGCCGGCCGGCGAGATGAAAGGCCACCGCCGCGTCGTACGCAATGTTCCCCGACTCAGCCGAGCTCTCGAATAGCGAATCGAACAGCCGGCGTCCGCGATCGACATCTCCTGCCGCAACATACAGTCGAGCGAGCACGCGCTCGCACCATTCGAGGAGCGCTTGGTCGCCGCACGCGCGCGCGGACACCATTGCGCGCTCAGCGCTCTTCACCGCTTCCGAAGGGAACCCTTCGAATGACTGCTGCGCCTGGCGCAGACTCGCGTATGCATTTCGTCGCGCGTCTTCGTTTTTCGCGTCGAACGACACCCGGAGGTTCTTTCCGTTCGGATAGGGCACGACGATCTCGCGCTTCTTCTCGTCGATGGTCAGCTCCCCGGCCAGATACCCTCCCGTCGGCAGAAGCGCGTACCAGACCAGATTCTTTTCGGAACTGCCGGGCAACATTGCATCGGGCGTCGAAGCCGGACGCCAGTTCGCCGTCGCTACCGCGCGCACCGGCGCACGAACGATTCCCAAGCCGGTGTACCAGCCCAGGCGATTCACCACGCCTGCGAAAACGAGCTCCTTGATTCCGTCACCGTCGACGTCGACCGCGCCCTGCGGGCGCTGATGTCCCGACGCGAGCAGCACCGGCCGCATTGCATTGCTGACGCTGTCGTGGAGCACGGTGTAGCTCGGGTAGTACGGCGTGTGCGTGAACGTCACCACCACTTCGTCCCATGAGTCGCCGTCGAGATCGTCGACGAACACCCGCGCGGGACCATACGTTTCGGAGAATTGGGGAAATGCGCTCGCGTACCGCGGAAAGCGGATCGTGCGCAGGCGTCGTCCGTTTTGCACGTCGAAGATCCCCGCCGTGTGCTCCAGAACAGGATCCCTACCGCTTCCGTCGCCGTCGAACGCGATGAGGACTTTCCCGTGCTCCGGGGACAACCGCGCGACTCCGGCTTGATGCGCCGGCACCGCGAGCACTTTGCGCCAGAGCATGCGTCCCCTTCGATCGACGGCGAAGATACCGCGGTCATCCGAGGTGATGTGATCGAACCGCGAGTCTCGATACTCGCGAACGGCGAACACACCGGCGAGAGACAACATGACGAACGCCACGCCCGCGGCCACCACCACTCCCCTCCTTCGGAACCGATACATGAGCGAGCCTCGGCGCTGTCGCAGATCGCGAAGGACCGCAACGGCGGAGGCGTATCGCCGCGCCGGATCCTTCTCCAGCAATCGGCGGACGATCGACGCGAGCCACCGGGGAGCATCGGGGCGCGCGGTGCGGACATCCGGCGCGTCATCCTGCACGTGCGCCAGCAGCGTCCCCAGCGACGAGCCCTTCGCATGCGGAACGTCTCCGGACAGAAGCTCGAAGAGCACGATGCCGACGGAGTAGAGATCCGTGCGAGCATCGACGGGCCGTCCGAGGGCCTGCTCCGGCGAGAGATACTCGATCGTTCCGACGACACCGTCCGTCTTCGTCAGGCGCGCACCGCCGTCTGTTTCCCACTCCCGCGCCAGTCCGAAATCCGCCAGCTTCAACGACCCATCCGCGGCGAAGAGGACGTTCCCCGGCTTCACGTCGCGATGCACGATCGACAGCTCATGCAGGACCGCGAGCGCCTCGAGGATCTCGATCGCAACGGAGACGACGCGATCGACGGCGATCGGACTCTTCTTCAACTCATCGCGCAACGTGCCGCCGCCGACCAGCTCCATCGACAGATAGATCGCGTCCGCGGTCTCGGAGATGTCGAAGACGCGTACGAGTCGCGTGCTGTTCGCCTTGCGCGCGATCGCGACCTCGCGGCGGAAGCGTCGCAGCGCGCCGTCATGCAGCCGGTCCGCGCGCAGGACCTTCAGCGCGATCATCGTGTCGAGATGACGGTCCTTCGCCGCGTACACGACGGCCGAGCCGCCGATGCCGAGGACTTCGCGGATCTCGTAGCGCTCGCCGAGACAGGTGCCCGGAGCGAAGATGTGAATCGACGGCGCGTCGGCGCGCGCCTCGGGGTCGACCGTCTCCGTGTAGAAGGAGTCGATCATGGGAATCCCAGACGCCGCATCTTCAACGTCAGACCGTTGCGCGTGATGCCGAGGAGCTTCGCTGCGCACGTGCGGTTGCCTTGCGCCGCGGCGAGCGCGCGATCGATGGCCTCGCGCTCCACCGCGTCGAGCTGCGTTTGCAGCGACGCCGGTGCGATTGCCGGCGGATCGGAAACCGCGGCCGGCGCGTCGCGCAGATGTCTGCGCTGCAATGCTTCCCCGCGCTCGCACAGCAGCACAGCACGCTCGATCTCGTTGCGCAGCTCGCGAATGTTTCCGCGCCACTCGCGCTCGAGCAGTTCGCTGAGAGCGGAGCGGCTCACGCCCACAATGGGCTTCCCTGTGAGCTTGGCGAACATCATCACCATCGCGGGGATGTCTTCACGCCTCTCCCGCAGCGGAGGGAGATGGAAGTGCAGCGCCTGGAGCCTGTAAAACAGATCGCTGCGGAAGGTGCCGGTGGCGACGTCGCGTGCGAGATCGCGGTTCGACGCGGCGATCACGCGAATGTCGAGTTTGCGCGGCACGGGCGCACCGAGGGGAAGCACCTCGCGCTCCTGTACGACACGAAGCATCTTTGCCTGAAGTGCCAGCGGCAGTTCGGACACTTCATCGAGAAACATCGTTCCGCCGTGCGCTTGCTGGAAACGTCCGGGACGCGGATCGACACCCGTGGCCACACGCGCGTGGACCCCGAACAACTCGCTCTCGAGCAATTCCGCCGGCACGGCCGCGCAGTTCACCGCGATGAACGGTCCTCCCGCGGTAGGACCGGAGTCGTGGATCATCCGCGCGAACAGCTCCTTTCCCGTTCCCGTCTCACCCGTGAGCAGAACGTCGAGGCGGCTATGGACCGTCGCGCGAAGCTCCCGCATCACCGCGCGCATCGACGCCGATTCACCGACGACCATCGCCTCGGGAATCACCAGCTCCGCGAGCGCAAACGCGTCCCCCTCGGCGTCGCCATCGCGCGCGAAGCACTTGGCCGCGACGTAGTCGAGAAAGTCGATCACCCAACGCTCGCGCGGCTGCGCCGGCGCGAACGACGCGAACAGCCACTCGCGTCCCCGTGTCGACGCGATCGCATTCGAGGGCAGCACGCGAGTCGCGCGACGGGAAGAACGCGTGCGGGATGGCGCGTCCGGCAGAAGCTCGTTCGCAGGAAGCGGACCACTGATCGCGACGACGGCGGCCGTCCCGTCGGCGGCTCGAGAGCCGACGACGATCGATTCCGCGTGGATCAACTCACGCACGCGGTCGAGCACTGCCGGCATCGCCCGCCGCAGTCCGCGCGGGGAAAGATCTTCGATGTCGCGAACGATCTGCAGCGCAGTCGCGGGACCCGCGGATTCCGGACCCGTCGCCGAGCGCGTTTCCTCGTCGTTGTGCGCATGCACATCATCGCGATCGAGACGCAGCACGAGGTCGAAGTCGGACGAAGGGCGATCCTCGAGGGTCAGCATGGCCTTGCCGATCTGCACGAACTGTCCGCGCACGAGCTCGACCTCGTCCACGCGGCGACCGTCGACGATCAGCTTGTTCTTCGAGTCGAGGTCGCGAATGAGCACTCCATCCCCCGACGCGCGCACCGTCGCGTGACGACGCGACACGCCGGGGAACGGGACCTTGAACGCATTTGCCGGGCCGGAGCCGAGGCTCAGCTCTTCCCGCGTCAGCGAGTGACTGACTTCTCGATCCTGGAAGCGCGCTACGACACACAGCATCCGGGCCCCGCTGGATTTTTTCGGTAAGGACGGCCGCGATGATAACGCTACTGTTCCGTAAACGAGAACGCGAGCGTGCTTCCGGGCTTGCTCCGCATCTGCACGCGAAGCGTGTTCGCGCCTTCCGGCAACGTCACCGGCGACACGGCGGCGCGGAAATCGACCTCGACTCCATTGAGAATCACCACCGCCGCCGCCGTGCCTGCGTTCGCGATGGTCATCGTGCCCGCGCCACCGCAGCTTTCCCAAACGAGCTCCTCCCATAACGGCTTCGCGGTCGTCCGCGTTGCGACGAATGGCGTGGCGGGACCAAATGCGCATGCGACCGCTGGCGGCGAGAGCTTCCAGACACCGCTCACCGCTTCGCCGCTCACACCCCACACGTAACCGGGCGTCACCGACGAAAACGCGTATGCCGCCGCCGACTGCGGATCGGCGACGAGCGACACCGGATGCGCTCCCGCACCGGGAGTCGTTCCGGGATTCGAGAAGGTCTCGGTGACCGGATCGAAGCGGATGATGCGTCCTGATCCGCTTCCGAGATGCGGCGCGATCGCGTTCCAGAGATAGATCGCACCGTCGGTGCCGACCCATCCCTGCGTGCTGTGATCGAATGTGAACCCCTGCGGGTTCGACACCGCGCGCACGGTGCCAGTCGATGTTTCGAGCACATCGACCGCCGCCATCAAGCCATACCAGTTCGCGCCGAAAACGTAGATGCGTCCGTTCGGATGCGTAACACGCGCGCCGACAGTGCGGCCGACGGAGAGATGCCCGAGCACCGTCATCTGATCGGTAACAGGGTTGTAGTGGCTGACGGTCGAGACTCCGCCGCCGTTCCACCCGCCGAGCAGATACACACCACCCTGCGCGGCCGGAGCCGGCGCGAGTGCGACGCCCCAGATGTTGAAGCCGGGCGCGATGACGTGTGCGCGCTCGATCGCGATGCCCGCGCTCAGATCGACTTCGATGATGCGCGTGTGCTGCCCCCATCCTCCCCACCCATTGCCCGGGCTGACGTAGTAGCGGCCGTTCGAAGCGCGCGCCGCACCGAACCTCTCGTTGTTCACGTAGGGATACGGCAGCGTCGTTGCGGGGACGTCCCATGTGTTCGTCGCCAGTGAGTAGCGGCGGATCGCCGTCGACCACCCACTTTCGAAACCGTCGGCCGTGCTCCCTCCGAATACGAGCGACATGCGCGAGTCCGCTGTGGGCTCGGACACGGCGAACGACGCCGTTACCAGCGGGATCGGCATCTCGCCGATCTTCGTGTAGGTCCAGCCGGGGAACGCTTCCTGTGCGACGGTCACAGGGACGACCAGGAACGACAAAAAAGCTGCAAGGACGATGACTCTCATGGCTCCTCCTCTTTCGTGGGAGCGGGAGAGTGCAGCGCGAATGCCGCGCCGGAACGGCATTGTCGCCATGTTTTCGCGCAGTGGGTGCGCGGTTCTGCTCAGGAGCTTGGCGAACTATCATGGTTGCATGCCCGCGAAAATCGAAGACAGCCGTTTCTACGGTCTTCTCGAGAAGCTCTTCAAGGAGATCGATCAGGAGTCGATCCAGGCTGAAGTGGATGCGCTGAGGTCGGCGAAACCGGAGTTGTCACGCGAGCAACTCGCCGAGCATCTGACGAAGAAAGCTTCGATGCGCGTCGCATCGGTTGGCGCCGCGGCTGGGATTCCGGGCGGCGCGCTCGCGATCCTCGCGATGGCGCCGGACATCTTCAACCTCGTCCTCCAGCAAAGCCGCCTCGTGTTGTCGATCGCGTTTCTCTACGACCGCAAGCCGCACCTGAAACAACGCTTCAAGGAAGTCGTGGCCACACTCGCCGTCGGCACCGGCGCATCGGCCGGACGCCTCGGTGTACGCGTGCTGGTCGCCAAAGGACTCGAGCGCGCCGCCGCCGCGAAACTCGCACGCAAGATCTTCGGACGCTTTCTCGTGCGGCGTCTCCCCGCCGTCGCGCCAGTCCTCGGCACGATCGCTGGCGCATCGATCAATTACGTGTCGATGCGCGCGGTGGGCAAAGCGGCGGTGGCGTATTACAGCGGGAGCGACGAGGATTAGCGAAGGATTGGCGCTTGCCGGAACCACCCCGCACAATCACTCAATCCCGGGGGCGGATGTTCTGGTTGTGGTGGAAGACATTGTCGGGGTCGTATGTGGTCTTCACGTCCACCAGCCGGTCGTAGACGAAGTCGCCATACGCTTCGCGGATGCGGTCGGGGTCTTCGTCGCCGCCGAGGAAGTTGACGTAGACGCCTTCCCGGAACCGGCTGAGGGCGGCGAAGAACCTCCGCGTCCAGGCGGTGTCCCGGTCGCCGAAGTCCTCGCCGGGCCGCCACACAGCATCGAGGGTGATCGCGTGCGATGCCTGCCGGTTCCCGAACGCCGTCGCGCCCTCGGCCACTCGGCTCACCGCCCCCTTCAGATGGAACATCGCCGCGTACGACCGTGGCGACGAGCAGGAGAACGCGTGCTCGGCGATCACGTCGATGAGGTCGTTGCGGAGCTCGGGGAGGTGCGTGGACTTCCAGTAGTAGTTCCAACCGTGGACGACGGTCGAGTCGAGCGAGCTCTGGAATCCCACGTACGGCGTGGGCCCGACCAGGTCGAGCAGGGGAGTCCGGAATGCGCGGAGCGGGCGGAGCCCGCACTCACCGTCCTCGATCGGCCCGGCGTAGCAGGTACCGATCATCACCACCGGGCGCCAGTGCAGATCCTCGGGGATGACCGGCAGCGGTGGCGCGGTGCCGAACCTCACGACGGTGCCAAGCTCGTCGGGAGCGTCGCGGACGAAGTCGCGGTAAAAGCGGAGGACCTCCCCGGCGTCGCTCGCGTCCCAGAGGATCGGCCCGGCCAGGACCGTTGGCCCGACGGGGTGGAGGCGGAACTCGAACGAAGTGACGACGCCGAAGTTACCGCCGCCGCCTCGCAGCGCCCAGAACAGGTCGGGATGCTCGTCATCGGACGCGTGCAACAGCTCGCCGTCGGCCGTCACGATCTCGAGGGCGAGGAGGTTGTCGACCGTCAGGCCGTACTTGCGCATCAGCCAGCCGACGCCACCGCCGAGGGTGAGCCCGGCGACGCCGGTGTGGCTCACAATCCCGCCGGTCGTGGCCAAACCGTGCGCCTGCGTCTCGTGATCGACGTCGCCCCACAGCGCACCACCCTGCACCCACGTCCTGCGGCCGGCGGGATCAACCCGCACAGCCCGCATCGCCGAGAGGTCGATGACGATCCCTTCGTCGCAAACGGCGGTTCCCGCCACGTTGTGGCCTCCGCCCCGTATGGCGATCTCCAGATCGTGATCGCGGGCGAAACGCACGGCCGCAACCACATCGGCAGTCCCGATGCATCGGGCGATGAGGCGTGGGCGCCGGTCGATGGCACCGTTCCACACTGCACGGGCTACGTCGTAGTCGGCGTGGTCGGCACTGATCAGCCGGCCTCGGAACCCGTCGATCTGCGCGACGGTTGACTCCTTGCTCCCGTGGCCGATCTCCGCGGTCGTCGGTGTCGTCATCGGGTCCTCCTCATCGACGGGCACAGTGGACCACCGCGGACCACGGCTGTGAAGTCAAGAATCTGGACTTCCCAACGAAGGCGAGGTGCGCAACACTGACGTCGTGAGGACGTACGGCCAGTACTGCCCCATCGCCCGTGGCGCCGAGATCTTCGCCGAGCGCTGGACACCACTGATCATCCGCAACCTGTACATTGGCTGCGGAAGCTTCAGTGAGATCCTGGAGGGTGCGCCCGGACTCTCCCGTACCCTGCTCTCCCAACGGCTCAAGCAGCTCGAACGGCTCGGTGTCGTCGAGTCGGCACCCAAGCCCGACGGGCGCGGACACCACTACGAGCTCACGTCCGCGGGCCACGACCTCTTCACGGTCTGCCAGTCGCTCGGCGAGTGGGGCGCGCGCTGGCTCGAGATCGCCCCCGAGAACTTCGACCCCTTTGTGGCCCTGTGGTCAATGTGCAATGCGCTCCGCCGAGACCGGCTCCCGGACCGACGCGTAGTCATCCGCTTCGACTTCACCGGCCGCCCGCGCCGCGAGCAATATTGGCTGCTGATCGAGCTCGGAGACACCGAGATCTGCAAGACGTCCCCCGGACTCGACGAGGACCTCTACATCACGGCGGAAGCCGAAGCCTTCGTCAAGTGGCACGCCGGCCAGCTCACCTGGGCCCAAGCCACCCGCGGGGGCCGCATCCAACTCGACGGCTCGCCGTCGCTCGTAAGAGCCTTCCCAACCTGGAACGCCCGCAGCATGTTCGCCCACATCAAGCCGGTCGCCCGCACCGCGTGACGAAGGTAGCCGACGTCCACTACCGGTGGGCCGCCGCCACTTCGCGCCGCTTCTCCTCGAGCTTCTCGATCTGGATCGTGAGGAACTCGCGGAGCGGTTGTTCCTGTTCGGCGGCCATCGGCGAGAACGAGATCGCGGAGCGGAAGACGTATTCGGGACCACTCTCGCCGCGGCGCACCTGCACGATCGTGCGCAGCACTTCGCAGGGGATGTAGATGCCGCCGTAGCTGGGGAAGATCAGCGTGGCCGCGGCGCCGGCTTTCACGGGCGAGCGGTGCACGACCGCGGCGCCGGTCACGCTGAGATCGATCAGCTCCCCGTTGACGTCGGAGAGTTGCACCGGAATCGACGCGGTGGCGTAGCGCTCGGAGCGGCGGCGGTCTTTCGGAGAAGCCATGAACCGCGGTGATTATAGAGGCGTCAGCTCGACTCGCTCCAATCGCCGCAACTGCAACCGTTCCGCTGCACTCGCATTCGCGACCGAGATCTCGACGCAGCCGGTCGAGCCGACGATCAGGAACGCCCCCGGCGCGGCGTTGCCATAGTTCGCCTCCACGCGATCGATCACATGCTCGCGCACTCTCAACGCGAACGGCGAGAACGGGATCTTCGTCCGTTCGACGTCCGTGATCGCGTTCCCGAACCGGTCCACCGCGACGATCGTCCCGCGCACGACCTCGCCGTACGACGGCGGCTCGTAGCGCAGCCGCGCGATCGAATCGAGTCTCGGTCCGAGCTGCGCTAGCGGCGTTCCGTTCGCGATCGCGGCAGCAACGGGCGCAAAGCGATCGCGCCCATGGAACGTGTTGCTCCCCTCGGGCAGGAAGAACGACTCATTCGTCACTGCATGCGCGACGGCGTGCTCGACGTCAGGGACGAACGTCAGCAGTCCGTTGTCCGGCGCAAGAAACACGCGTTGTTCGCTCTCCACCGCGATGATGTTCCGCGCTGTGCCAACGCCGGGATCGACGACGCAGACGAAGATCGTGCCCGCCGGCCAGTAGCGCACGATGGTCGACAGGAACCACGCCGCGCCGAGGACGTCGAAGGGCGCGATGTCGTGCGAGAGGTCTTGCACCACCGCGCTCGTGCGCGAGGCGAGCACACCCTTCATCGCCGCGACGTATGGGTCGCGCGTCCCGAAGTCGGTGAGCAGAGCGATGACTCGCACGGATTGCAGTTTATCCCGCGCGAAGACGCGGGATCTCCGCGTGCACCGGCAGCGCACATGTCACGTGCTGCGCGGGGGCACCGGAGATCCCGCGTCTGCGCGCGGGATAAACTGGGGAGCGATGTTCCCCACCGTCCCTCCCCCATCGCAACGCCTGCTCGTCTTCGCGCGGCTGCCGGAGTTGGGACAAGTCAAGACGCGCCTGGCGACGGAGATCGGCCCCGAGCGCGCGCTCGCCGTCTACGAATCGATGCTGCGCGAGGTCATCGCGTCGATCGGACCGTCGACGCCCGAGACCGAGATCGAGTTCCTCTGGCCGCCGACGCCGCACGCGAACGGCGCCGCGCTGCGCCGCGCATTCGCGCAGCACGCCGTGGCCATGCAAACCGGCGCGACCCTCGGCGACCGCCTCTCGATGGCATTCTCCGAGCGCTTCTTCTTCCATCGTACGGAAAAGATCGTCGCGATCGGCGTCGACGATCCGCGGCTGCCGCGCGCGCTCATCGATCACGCCTTCGCCCTACTCGACTCGTGCGAGTACGTCCTCGGCCCCGCCGAAGACGGCGGCTACTACCTCCTCGGATGCCGCGCGCTGTCGTTCGAGCCGTCGGTGTTCCAGGACATCGCGTGGGGAACGTCGAGTGTTCTCGCAACGACCATCGACCGCATCGCCGCGACGGGCCGCACGATGGCGCTCCTCCCCGAGCGCTTCGACGTCGACACCGCCGAGGATCTGGAGCGATATGCTCGCGTCATGGGATGGCAGCCGTGAAGATCCTGAACGCCGAACAGATGCGCAACATCGACCGCCGCGCGACGGAGCGCTTCGGCGTGCCGTCGATCGTGCTGATGGAAAACGCCGCACTCGCTGTCGTCGACGCGATCTTCGAGCGCTACCCCACCAGTGATCGCGTCGCGCTTTTATGCGGTACGGGCGCGAACGGCGGCGACGGATTCGCGGTCGCGCGGCATCTCGAGAATCGCGGCGTCGTGCCGGTGATCGTCGTCGTCGGCGACCGAGACTCGATTCGCGGCGACGCCATGACGAACCTCACGATCTGCGAGCGCCTAGGCATCCCCATCTACGACGTGGGCGACACGAGCGAGGTCGAGACCGCGCTCGCGCACGCGGCTGATACGGACCTCGTCGTCGACGCCATCTTCGGCACGGGCCTCAATCGCGCGCCGTCCGGATTTCACGCGGGCGTCATTCGCGGCCTCGCCGAACTGCGCATCCCCGTTCTCGCCGTCGATCTCCCCAGCGGCGCGAACGCGTCGTCGCACGAGCCGTTCGAGCCGTGCGTGCAGGCCGAGGTCACTGTGACGTTCGCCGCGCCGAAGGTGTGTCACATCTTCGAGCCGTCCGCGCTCTACTGCGGCGAAGTGATCGTCGCCGACATCTCGATTCCGGAGATCGCGATCGAGGACGAGGCGGTGACGCTCGCATTGATCACGCCGAAGGACATTCAGCCTTACACCGCGCCGCGGCTCGCCGCGACGCACAAAGGCACGTACGGGCACGTCGGCGTGATCGGCGGATCGCCGGGACGCAGCGGCGCGGCAGTGCTCTGCGCGCGCGGTGCGCTGCGCAGCGGCGCGGGACTGGTCACGGTGATGACCGACGCCGAGACCGCGAAGCTCGTGCACGCATCGTCGGTCGAATCGATGACGTTCTCCGGCGATCTCGAAACGTTTCTCGCGGGCAAGACCGCGATCGTGCTCGGGCCCGGACTCGCGGACAACGACGACGCGTACGAAAACACGCGCGCGATCGCGAACGCCATCGAGTTGCCGCTGATCATCGACGCCTCGGCGCTCAACGCGTTTGCGTCGCGCGCGAACGAGCTCAATCCGCACGACCGGCCGCGCGTGATCACGCCGCATCCCGGCGAGCTCGCGCGATTGCTGCAGTCGGATGCGAAGACGATCAACGCCGACCGCATCGCCGCCGCGCGCGAGGCCGCGCGCACATCGAATTGCATCGTGGTGCTGAAGGGATTCCAGTCGCTCGTCGCAGAACCGGACGGACACGTCTACGTGAATCCCACCGGCAACCCGGGCATGGCCACCGGCGGGATGGGCGACGTGCTCGCGGGAATGATCGGCGCGCTGCTCGCGCGCGGCATCGATCCCGTGGATGCCGCATGCGTCGGCGTGTACCTTCACGGACTCGCGGGCGACCTTCTGTCAGCGGACCTCGGCGACACCGGGCTTGCGGCGACCGATCTCGCCGACCGCATCCCGCGGGCCATACAATCGCTGCGCGAATGAGGTTCGTCTGCGCCACCGAAGAGGAATCCGAGCGCGCGGGCCGCGAGATCGCGCGATCGCTCTCTCCCGACGCCGTCGTGCATCTCAGCGGAGACCTCGGCGCGGGGAAAACGTTCCTCGCACGTGCGATGGCGGCGGAGCTCGGCGCGGATCCGCATGAGGTCGCGTCGCCGTCGTTCGCGATCGTGCACGAGTACCCGCGCCGCGGCGCGCCGCCGATCATTCACATCGACGGCTATCGGCTGAGTAACAACCGCCGCGAGTGGCTGGAGATCGGAATCCCGGAACTGCTCGCAGGGCCAGGCGTGAAGTTGATCGAATGGCCGAAGCGCGAGTTCGAGGAGTTCGAGGACGGACACGTGGAGGTGCAGATCCGCGTGCGCGAGGATGGGGCGAGAGAGATTCTTGTGGAGTGCGGAGGCAACGCCTCCGCTTTCTAATCGCGCGAATACGAAAGCGGAGGCGTTGCCTCCGCACTCCACATCACGCGCTGCGTTGCCTCTCCGCGAAGGCGAGCTTGTCCGGATTCGCGAAGCTCACGATCTCCGTGATGCGATCGCCGTCGAACGTGAACATGCCGATCGACACGATCGTGTCGTCGCGGCGGCCGACCAGCGCGAGCTCGCCGTTCACCTCTTCGATCGACGCCTTCACGCCCGCGCCGAACTTCAACACGATGCCGACGAACATCTTCGCGACCGCATCCGCGCCGTGCACGGGACGTTTGGCCGCGAAAGACTTTCCGCCGCCATCCGCGAGCGCCACCACATCCTCGGCAAGCACGTTACGCAACGCGGCGACATCACCCTGCGCGGCGGCTGCGACGAAGCTCTCGATCAGGCGCCGCTGCTGCTCCGGCGGCGGCGTGAAGCGTTGCTTCTCCTCCGCGACACGTTCCTTCGCGCGGTGCAGGATCTGCCGCGACGACGCGGCGGTGATGCCGAGAAGCTCGGCGATCTCGTTGTGGTCGTGGTCGAGCACTTCGTACAACAGCAGCACCGCGCGCTCCTGCGGCGAGAGTCGCTCCAGCGTGCGCAGCAGCGCCATCTCGATCTTCTCGTCGCGCGTGGCGCGCGCGTATGGATCGCCGTCGATGCCGGTGAACACCGGCTCGGGAAGCCACGGACCGATGTACTCCTCGCGCTTCTTCTGCGCGGACTTCAATCGATCGAGCGCGAGCCGCGTGAGGATCGTGACGAGGAACGCCTTCACGTCGCGCACGACGTCCGTGTCGGTCGACGCGTAGCGAATGTACGCATCCTGCACGAGGTCTTCCGCATCGGCGGCACTGCCGGTCATGCGATACGCGATGCTGAAGAGAAGCGCGCGATAAGCCTCGAACTCGCTCAAGCGGCGGCCTCCCGAAGCACTCCCCGCGACTCCATCTTCAGGTTGAGCACCGTGTAGCGGCAGATGAGCTCTTTCACCCACGCCGCGGGACGCCCGAGGATCGCGGTCTCGCGCGGCGCGTCGTCGGGAGTGACGAACTGAACGATCCCGTCGGTGCGGCCGAGGGAGATGCACTGGATCACGAAGCTGAAACGGAACGGCTCGCGCGTGCGGCCGGTCAGCAGATCCGCGACGTACGCGCCCATCGGCAGCGCAACCGCGCATGACATGCGCTTGCCCGGGACGAACGCCGCGTCGCCGACGACATAGATCGAGGGATCACCGGAGCGCAGGTGATCGTCGACGATCACCTGTCCGCGCTCGTTGACGCGCAGGCCCGCGTCCCAGGCGATCGGCGACAGCTCGAAAGACGTACAACGAATGACGAGGTCCGCGTCGAGCTCTTCGTCCGGCGCGATGGCGCGGTTCTCGATGAGGGTGACATGGTGCGCATCGAAGAACGCGTGCAGATGTCGGCGCGCGCGCGCGGAGAGTCCCGCGCCCACGATGCCGCGGTCGATGAGCGTCACCCTGACGTGCGGGTGCCGCTCGGCGATTTCCGCCGCGGTCTCGATGCCTGTCAGTCCGCCGCCGACGACCGTTACCGTTCGCGCCGTCCGCAGCCGCTCGCGAATCACGATCGGATTCTCCGCACTTTCACTGCCGAGAGCGTAGACGAGTTTGTCGTAGTGGATCACGCCCGCGCTCGTGATGATCCGTTTCGTGGCGCGATCGATCGACGTGACCTGCGCGCGCACGACGTTGACGGGCAGGTTGCGAAAGATCTGCACGTACGGCACGGGCGGAATGTCGTCTCCCGCCGCAACCTGGTGCAAACGGATACGCTCGACGAGCCCCGCGCGCATGTCGACCAAAGTCACCGGAGTCCCGCGCCGCGCGATCCGCGCCGCCGCGAGCGTGCCGGCGTAGCCGCCGCCGAGGATGACGATTGATTCCATGAATCACCTCCGCGCATCAAGACGAGCGAGGCGCGCGGAGTGTGACAGTGTGGAGTGCGGAGGCAGCGCCTCCGCTTTGCTATTCGCGCTCATAGGAAAGCGGAGGCGTTGCCTCCGCACTCCAAAGTAGAATCGCCGCCGCATGCAGATCACGCCTGAGCTCATCCGCTCTCACGGAATCACGGACGACGAGTACCAGCACATCGAACAGATCCTCGGGCGCGCGCCGAACTACACCGAGCTCGGGATCTTCTCGGTCATGTGGTCGGAGCACTGTTCGTACAAATCGTCGCGTGTGCATCTGCGCAAGTTCCCCACCTCGGGGCCGCGCGTCATCCAGGGACCGGGCGAAAACGCGGGCGTGATCGACATCGGCGACGGCTGGGTGGCCGCGTTCAAAATGGAGTCGCACAATCATCCGTCGTTCATCGAGCCGTACCAGGGCGCGGCGACGGGCGTCGGCGGAATCCTGCGCGACATCTTTACGATGGGTGCGCGGCCGATCGCGTCGCTCGACTCGCTGCGCTTCGGCGAGCTGGACGCGCCGCGCATGAAATACCTCGTCGACGGCGTCGTCCGCGGCATCAGCGGCTACGGCAACTGCATCGGCATCCCGACCGTCGGCGGCGAGACCACGTTCCATCCGTCGTACAACGGGAACATCCTCGTCAACGTCTTCTCCCTCGGCGTCACTCGGCGCGAGAAGATCTTCAAAGGCACCGCGAGCGGCGTCGGCAATCCCGTGATCTACGTCGGCTCGAAGACGGGACGCGACGGCATTCACGGCGCGACGATGGCCTCCGCGGAATTCGACGAAGCGTCGGAAGAGAAACGCCCGACCGTGCAGGTCGGCGATCCGTTCACGGAAAAGCTGCTGCTCGAAGCGTGTCTCGAGATCATGGACACGGACGCGGGTGCCGACAGTCCGGTCGTGGGCATCCAGGACATGGGCGCGGCGGGACTCACGTCGTCGTCGTTCGAGATGGCGGGACGCGCGGGCACGGGCATCCGCATGCATCTCGACCGTGTGCCGGTGCGCGAGAGCGGCATGACGCCGTACGAGATCATGCTCAGCGAGTCGCAGGAGCGAATGCTGATCGTCGCGAAGCAGGGCCGAGAGGCGGACGTCGTGCGCGTGTTCGAGAAGTGGGATCTCAACGCCGCCGTCGTCGGCGAGGTCACGGACGACGGATTCGTGCGGCTCTTTTGGCACGGAGAGGAAGCGGCGACGATTCCCGTCGATCCGATCTCGACCGAAGCGCCGGTGTACGAGCGGCCGCTGTCTCGCCCGGCGTATGCAGACGCGATCGCGCCCGTGTTGCAACGCGAGCGCGTCACGGATGGCGATCTCACCGACACGCTGCTGCGATTGATGGCGTCGCCGAACCTGTCGTCGAAGCATTGGATCTTCGAGCAATACGACACGACCGTGCGCACGAACACCGTCGCGGGACCGGAGAAGCGCGACGCCGCGGTCGTGCGCGTGAAGGACATCGGTCGCGCGCTGGCGATGTCGTCGGACGTGAATCCGGTGTACTGCTATCTCGATCCGTACGAGGGCGGGAAGCAGGCGGTCGCGGAAGCCGCGCGAAACATCGCGGTGTCGGGCGGACGTCCCGTCGCGATCACGGACTGCCTCAACTTCGGCTCGCCGGAGCGGCCGGAGATCATGTGGCAGTTCGCGGAATGCATCCGCGGAATCAGCGACGCGTGCCGCGCGCTGGAGACGCCGGTGGTCTCGGGGAATGTGTCGTTCTATAACGAGACCGAGGGGAAGGCGGTGTATCCGACGCCGACGGTGGGGATGGTCGGGATTCTGGAGAGCGATCGCGACGGCTGCGGCCTCGCCTTCGGCGACGCAAACCTCGACGTGATCCTCCTCGGCGAAACGCGCGATGAACTGGGCGGAAGCGAATGGCAGCAGATGTTCGTCCCCGACGCGCTCGCGGCACCGCCGCGCGTGGATCTCGATCGCGAGCGCGCGCTCGTGGAGTTGTTGTTGGCGTTACACGGCGAAAGACTGCTGCGCAGCGCGCACGACCTCTCGAACGGCGGCATCGCGGTCGCGCTGGCGGAAATGTCAGTGGACGGCATCGGATGTCACGTGGATCTCGGCGGACACGCGGACGATCTCGACGCGGTCGCGCTGCTGTTCAGCGAGTCGCAGGCGCGCGCCATTGTCGCTACCGCTCATGGCGATCGCGTCCTCGATCTCGCGCGCGAGCGCGGCGTGCGCGCGCAGCGCATCGGACACACCGCGCACGGAACGTTTCTCATCGAACGCAACGGAGTTCCGCTCGTTCGCATCGCCGCGCAAGAAGTGACGCGTGTCTGGCGCACGTCGTTCGAAGCGCTCCTCGGCGGCGAAGACGTCATGGCGCATTGAGATGAACGACGAGGAGGTCCGATGATCCGTGTGCTGAAGATCCTGTCGATCATCATCGCGTCTGCTGGCTGGCTCATTCCGGTAGCAGCCGGCGTCCATTCGCTTCTTCGCGCGGTCGAAATCCTGGAAGTCCCCGGCGGCCCCATCGACTCGTTCCCCTACTCCGCATTCGCACGCCAAAGTTTGACTCTCAGCGGAATATGGCTGGGCATCGTCATCGTCGCCTGGTGTGTGTATGGTCTTCGCGCGCGGCGTCCGAGCTGACTACGCAGTGAGTCCTTCTACTTACCAGCTTCTGGACGCGATTGCGGACTCGTTCAATCCTCTATTCACGATCGTCGCACTCGCTGTGCCGTGGGTGCGACGTCCGCGAACGTTCCGCACAATCGCGGTCTACTATCTCGCCGCAGGAGCGGCAATCGGCGTCGTGTACCTTGTTCGCGCCGTGGACGCTCACCAACAGCTCTGGGCGTCGATCGGCCTCGATTACAGTACGCACTCCGCATTCGCTGCTTCGCTGACGGTGTCCATCAGCGCATTCATGCGCCGCTGGATGGCATTTCTCGTGATCGCTTTGGTCGCGTACTTTTGCGTGCAGCTGGTCATGCGATACCACGGAGTGTGGGACATCTTGACGTCGGCAACGCTGGCAGCGGCAGTTGCCTTACTGCTGCAGCTCAGCGGCCGGAAGCTCGAATGACGAAGTCGCCGCCAGGAGACGTGGCCTACCCGCTCGAATGCTCATGAGGTCCCACAGCCGCAATACCTGAAAACAATTCCGTCACCTAATTCGAAGCGTTGCAATGCGCAGCGTTCATTCCGAGCTCGACACGTTCCGAAGCACTTGCCCGTCAACTGTCCGCATTCCGGCAGGCGCGGCCCGTCACAGATCGTAAGGTCTTGCGCGTCAATGCCGGCGGCGATGACATCGCTCCTAAATTGGCCACAATCCGACGGGCGGTAGATCACAATTACACGGCGTGCGAGCTGGTGTTCCGCAAAGTGCGGCGTCGCCGCGTCCACCCGTCGCCCGGTCACGTCAACATATCGCGTCGCACAGCCCTGCGCAGCCATACCGGCAACTACGGCAAACACCATCGCCCAATATCTCATTGCGGACCTCATCGAGTATAACTGCGCGCAAACTACCAGTAACCTTGGAGTACCCGGCAGCAAGGTCGGCCGCATTCCGGTATTAAACGTGAGCGTTACGGTACAGCATACGTCCGCTACGATCTGCCAGCCAGACGCAAATATGGAAGCGAGACATGTGAAGCGTGCCGCGAAAGATTGAGGTCGTCGCAGTCACTGTCCTGCAAGACTAGCTGTACTCACTATGCTCGCTAAGTTCTATATGCGCCATGGAAACAGCATTCGTCGCGGCACGCACGCGGATGTAATCCCGAACGCAGCGGCGACAGAGCGCAAAGTGCGTGACGCCCCCCCGCCCGGAGTGGCGGCGCGGGACGCCGCCACGTCAGCCGGCGGGGACGCCGGCGGTCCGGTGGAGTGCTAGCGTAGGCGGTCGAGGATCTGGCCTACGCGTTCGCGGGTCTCGCCGGGTTGCAATGCCTCGAACGTGATCGCGACGGTCTCGCGCATGCGGATCCGTTCCGCGGGCTCCGCGGCGCGATATTTCGTGTACATCACGTACGAGACCAGCGAGACCTTGGTCATCGGGAGGTCGGCGAGCTGGGGCAGGTCGCGCAACAGGCGCTCGATGGGACGGGCCTCGAGGTCCTTCACGAACGACTCCATCTCCGTGAACGTGCGAGCGTCGATACCGCGGATGACGACGGAAGATGCACTCATGGGATCAACTCTCCTTCTTCTGCAGCGGTAAACCTTCGATCGAGAAAATGCTGAACAACTGTTCCCACCCGGCGACGGTCAGAGTCTTGCCGTCGGGCGCGATGCCGAACGATTCCGTGGCCCGCTCGGCGTCGAAGCCGCCGAGCTGACGTTTCGTCGCGGACGTGTCGCGTCCGGGGACGAAGTCCTGCACGAACACACCGTTGATGCCCTCCTCGGTCTGACCGAGGAACGCGATCGCCTTTCCGTCCGGCATCCAGCGCGAGCGGCCGAGGATCGCCCCGGTGCGGCTGAAGGTGCGCACCGGAATCGACATGCCCATATCCTTGCCGTCCGCGACGCGGACGACGCGGATGTGCGCGCGCGCCGTGCGGCTGTCCGCGAGGTAGGTAATGTACTGCCCGTCGGGCGAGATCTCCGGCAGCGACGTGCGCGCCTTCACCAGATGCGTGGCCTGCGTACCGTCGGAGCGCACCTTCCAGATGCCCGCCTTCTGCGGATTGAACGAGCAGTAGACGATCCACTTTCCGTCCGGCGTCGCGCTCGGATTCTCCGCGTCGAGACCGTCGGCCGAGATCTGCCTCGCCCCGCTGCCGTCCGCGTTCGCGATCCAGATCTCCAGATTGCCGCTCCGTCCGGAGCTCCACACGATCGACTTTCCGTCGGGAGTGAAGGCCGGATCCCAGTCCTCCGACGCGTCGTCGGTCAGCCGGCGGACACCGCCGTCGCTGGTGGTGAGCCAGAGATCGAGATTGCCGCTGCGGTTCGACGTGAACAGGACCGCCTTGCCATCCGGCGCGTACGCGGGCTGCCGATCGGAGCTGTTGCCGCGCGTGATCCACTTCTCGGATGCAGTCTCTGTAGCCTTATCAGGCTGTCCCAGCTCGCGCAGGTTGTCGCGCGGGCTGCGCGCGTCGAGCACGACCCGGCCGTCGCCGAGGAGGTCGAGCATCACGCCGTTGTGCGACGACCAGCCAATCACTTCGAGCGCGTCCGAGCGGATGTCGTGGCGCACCACCTTCGCGCTGCTGCCGACCACCGCCTCGACCGATTCCGCGCGCACGTAGAGCACGTGACGTCCGTCCGCAGTCCAGACGACCGACGACACCTCGCCCGCTTTCGGCGGAGTGGCGAGCGCCTTCGGCGCGCCGGTCGTCGCGTCGAAGAGCATCACCGACTGCATCACTCGTCCGCCCTTCGGCGTCACGATGGCGATCTGCTTTCCGTCCGGCGACCAGCGCGGATGCGACGCGCCGACGTCGGTGCCCGCGAGCAAGCGCGCGTGCGATCCGTCGGCGTCCGCGACCCAGAGGTCGGTGCGCGCGACGCCCCTGGTCACGTTACGGAGGAACGCGATCCTCTTGCCGTCGCGCGAAAAGTCCGCGCTGGCGACGTCATCGAGGATCTTCCGCGCTTCGCCACCCACGGCCGGGATGCGCCAGAGCGAAAGGGCGGTGCCGTCGGTGTGGATGTAGAGGATTGCGGAGCTGTCGGGCGAGAAGCGCGGGAAGTCGTCGCTGCCCGCCGTGAGCGCGACTTCGCTGCCGCCCGCGACCTGCTTGAGCCAGATCCGCTGTTCACCGTCGCGTGACGACGCGAACGCGATCAGCTTGCCGTCCGGCGACACCGCCGGCGAGAAATCATGGCCGGAGTACGTGAGGTAGCGCTCCGAAGTGATCGTGCGAGGCTCGGGACGCTGCACCCACGCGGTGATGAGCGATCCCGCGACGAGCGCGAACACGATCGCCGCGGCCACGGGCCAGCGCTTGCGGATGCGCGTGGCCACCGAGTCGTTCTCGCGGATCGGCGTCGCCGTTCCCGCTTCGCTGAAGTGATCGCGCAGGTACTGCAGATCGCGCGCGAGGTCGCGAGTCGAAACGTATCGATCCTCGGGATCTTTCGAAAGGCAGCGGTCGACGATCCAACGCAGCGGCGCGGGCACGTGCGAAGCGACGTTGGACAGCGACGCCGGCTCGTCGCGCACGACCATGAACAGCGTCTCCACGCCGCTCGAGCCGTCGAACGCGCGCGTGCCGGTGAGCATCTCGTAGAGGATCGAGCCGAACGAGAACTGGTCGCTGCGATAGTCGATCTCGCCCGCGCGGGCCTGCTCCGGCGACATGTACGAATACGTGCCGACGAGCATGCCCGGCTCGGACATGTCGCTGTTCGTGGTCGCGAACGATTTCGCGAGACCGAAGTCGAGGATCTTCACCACGCCGTCGGTGGTGAGCATGATGTTCTCGGGCTTGAGGTCGCGATGTACGAGACCGCGCTTGTGCGCGGCCGCGAGTCCGTCGGCGATCTGCGTCGCGATCTGCAGCGCCTTGCGCACCGGGAGCGCGTCGCCGCGCAGCACTTCGCGCAGCGTCTGGCCGTCGACGTACTCCATGGCCATGAACGCGCGCTTCGAGTCGTCGCGCCCGATCTCGTAGATGGTCACGATGTTCGGATGATTCAGGGACGACGCGCTGCGGGCCTCGTTGCGCAAGCGGCCGAGATGCTCCGCGTCGTCCGCGAGATGCGGCGGAAGGAGCTTGATGGCGATGTTGCGTCCGAGGTCGTCGTCGTGCGCGAGAAAGACTTCGCCCATGCCACCGGCGCCGAGCTGACGGATTGCTCGGTAGGGGCCGATGCAGTCTGCTGATGCCACTGCTGCGCTGGCCATACTTTCTTCCTCTCTGCTGGAACTGAAGAAAGAGTACGGCGCGAATGGACGGCAGTCCGTCACAAGGCAGTCAGAACTTGTAGCGAAACTGCTTCGACACTTTTCAGTGCCGAAGTGATTCGTTGTCAGGCAGATCACCCTTTCACACAAACCACCTGACGCAGCGTATGCACCACATCCACGAGATCCGCCTGCGCGGCCATCACCGCTTCGATCGGCTTGTACGCGGCCGGCGTCTCGTCGATGACGTCCTCATCCTTCCGACACTCCACGCCTTCCGTTGCCTTCACGTGATCCTCGACCGTGAATCTCCGCTTCGCCTCGGTGCGCGACATCGCGCGTCCCGCGCCGTGGCTGCAGCTGTGAAAGCTCTCCGGGTTTCCCTTGCCGCGCACGATGAACGACTTCGCGCCCATGCTGCCGGGGATGATGCCGAGGTCGCCCTTTCGCGCCCGCACGGCGCCCTTGCGCGTGACGAACACGTCCTCGCCGTAGTGGTTCTCCACTGCGACGTAGTTGTGATGGCAGTTCACGACGTCCTCCGTCGTTTCGAACGGCGGAAGAACCGTTCGCACCGCGGCGACGACCGCATCCATCATCAGTCTCCGATTCCACATCGCGAAGTCCTGCGCCCAATGCACCGCGGTGACGTAGTCGTCGAAGTGCTGCGTGCCTTCCGGGAGGTACGCGAGGTTCGCGTCGGGCAGGTTCACGTGGATCTTTCGCATGTCCTGCTTCGCGAGCTCGATGAAGTACGAGCCGATCCGATTGCCGACGCCCCGCGAGCCGCTGTGCAGCATGAACCAGACGTGGTTGTCCTCGTCGAGACAGACTTCCACGAAGTGGTTGCCCGTACCGAGCGTGCCAAGGTGATTGAGATCGTTTCCTCGGCCGACCTTCGGGTGCTTCGCCACGATCTCCGCGTACGTCGGCTCGAGCTGCGTCCACACCTCGAGCTGCTTCGACGGCATCGACTTCCACGCGCCGCGGTCGTTCCTTCCGCCGTTGTCGGTCCTTCCGTGCGGTACGGCCTTCTCGATCGCGCTCCGGACGGATTTCAAATCATCCGGAAGATGCGACGCATCGAGCGTCGTCCGCAGCGCCATCATGCCGCAGCCGATGTCGACGCCGACGGCGGCCGGGATGATTGCCCGCTTCGTCGGAATGACGCTGCCGACGGTCGCGCCCATGCCCCAGTGGACGTCCGGCATCGCGGCAATCCACCGGTAGATGAACGGAAGCTGCGCAACGTTGAGGAGCTGCTGCCTGGCCGCATCCTCGACGGCGACGCCGCGCGTCCACGCCTTGATCGGCGCTCCGGTCTCACTGGTGATGAGCTCGTAAGTCATTTCGGTTCCTCCGCGAACGTAGACACGGGAATGTTACGATCCACGTCATGCTCATCCCCGAACCACCGGAGCCAACGGTATCGAAGATCACGTTCCACGAGACAGTGGCCGTCGAGATCCGCTTCACGGACGGTCGCGAAGTCGTGTTCAACGGCAAGCTCGCCGCGGAATTGCGCGAGACGGTGAACGCCGCCGTGCGCCGCGGCTTCGCTCGCAAGATGCGCGGGAGCTCCGGACCGAACTCGATCGCTAATTGAGCGCGGCGCTCCTCCCGCGGAATCTTTTAGTGGCCTCATCCGTAATGTAAACGGTTACGACGGCCATGCGCACTCACGAGATCATCCCTCAGGCACGGATTGCACCAGCACTCTGCACGCTGCTGCTCCTGGGCGCGGTGTGGATCGGAAGCCCGACGACCTTCATCGTACTGATCCCGTTTGCGCTGGTCGGCGCGATCTGGGGAAGGCATCCGATCGACGTCGTGTACAGCGAGCTGCTCGCGCCGATCTTCGGCGCGCGCCCGCTCCCGAAGTGCGGCGCCGCGCGGCGATTCGCGAGCGGCGCGTCCGCGGTGTGGCTGGTGATCCTCGCGATCGCGTTCCACAACGGCCCGACGATCACGGGCGGCCTGCTCGCGGGATTGATGGCCGCGGCGACGTTCCTGACGGCGACGCTGGACTTCTGTCTGCCGTGCTACGTGTGGGACTTCGCGAGCCGCGTCAGATCAACTTCTCCAAAGCAGCTCTCGTCGCACGATCCGACTCAGCGTTTACCGCGGTCTTCAACGCAACGCGTGCAGCAGGAGTTTTGATCGCGGCCAGCGCGCGCGCCGCGGCGATCCGGAACGTCGGTGTGTCGCGCCCGAAGAAACCCTTCGCGCGCAGGATCTCGCCGAGGATGGGAACCGCGGCGTCCGTACCGATCTGACCGAGGGTCGCCACCGCGAGCTCGCGCACTTTGTCGTCCGTGCCGAGGAGCTTCGCGCGCGCGAGCTCCGCGAGACCGGGAATCGCGGACTGCGCCTTCATCGATCCGAGGCAGAGCAGCACCTCGGCCTGCGTCTCGGAGTCGCGGTCGTTCATCGCGCCGACGAGCAACCGCTCCGCGTCCGCGCCGCCGATCTTGCCGAGGGCGCGCGCGGCTGCGCGGCGAACGCGCGGATCGCTGTGGGCAAGTGTTTTTCCGATCGCCTCGATCTCCGCCTCGGTGCCGATATCGCCGAGCACGTTCAGCGCGTTTCTGACGATGAACCAGACGTGCGAGCGCAGCGCTTCGACGAGGAACGGGAACGCCGGCTCGCCGATCGCTTTCAGCGCTTTCACGAGACGTCCGCGACGGTTGCGGTCTTCTTCGCTGCCGAGGGCTTCGATGATGTGCGGTGCGATCGCGCCGCCGAGGCGCGCGACGAGCGGCATCACGTAATGCCCGAGCGATTCCGTATCGCTCGTACAGATCTGCGCGATCAACTCCGCCGCGCGATGCGCTTCGCCGAACGCAGGCGCGAGCGCGTCCATCGCCAGGGGCGAAGTCTTGTCGAGAGTCTCCAGCACGCGCAACGCGGGCTCGCAGCGTCCCGTCGCGACGAGCATCGCCAGCAGGTTCGCAGCCGCCTGCGCGATGACGCTCCGCACGCGCGGGTCGGTCTCTTTGACGAAGTGATTGAGGATCGCGGTGCCGACGATCTGCTCGCTCTCGCGCGCGAGGTGCAGCGTCACGATCTGCGCGAGGCCGTCGGAGACGTTGTGACGCACGCTCACGGTGTCCTGCTTGAGGCCGGTCACGTAGTGCTCGAGCAGACGCTCGATCGCCTGCGGCCGGTCGGCCTCGAGAAGCTCGCGAATGAAACGCTGGAACTTGCCGGGGAGCAACCCGAAGATGCGGTTCCCCTCGAGCATGCTCTCGACGCGCTGGTCGAGCTCGAGCTTGTCCCACGCGATGATGTTCAGCAACTCGTCGAACTGCTCGCGGTTGATGCCCATCTCCGTGAGCCGCTCCCGCAGCAGCGTCAGTTGCTCGTCCTGATTCGCGACGACGTCCAGCACCATGCGCAGGTCCTCGGGGCGCACGTCGTCGCCGGCGGCCATGGACTGCAGGATCGCCGGCACCGCGGTGGCTGCATCGTTCGCGTCGACGTGACGCACGGACTTCGCCCAGACCACTTCCTCGCCGTCGGTCACGGCCTCGTACCGCACGCGGCTGATCCGCACATGCACGACGTCCGCGCGCGCGAGGATCTCCTCCGCGCCGCCGCCGGTCTTGATCTGCTCGGGACGCATCGTCAGCAGGCGCACGAGCTCCAGGAGCTCGCGACGCGTGGCGCCGGCGACGAGGATCATGCCTCCTATGTGGCGCTTCTCGAGCTCCGCCGCCAGCGCTCTCACGTGGGCCGGCGGCGCGACGAACGGCTGGCCGTCGACGAGAAGGTTGCCTTTCGCGGCGGTGAGCGAGACGCGCGGCTGTTGTTCGAGCAATGCGATGCAGGCCTGCTCGAGATGTGCGACTGCTTCCACAACGCGCGGATGGTCGGGCGTGTAGAACTGCAACGCTTTCGTGCTCAACTGCAGCGCAGTCGCGAAATCGGCCGCCTGTTGCATATGTGTGTGTGCGGAAAGCTTAACCGATGACGACGCCGCGGCACTCGCCGAATCCGATCCGGGGCGTCCCGTCGCGCTCGCAAAACGCCCGGAGGATCACCTCGTCACCGTCTTCGAGGAACCGCCGTGTCTCGCCGGTGGGGAGCTCGATCGGCTCCGCGCCGCGCCACGCCAGCTCGAGCAGGGAACCACGCGAGTCTTTCTCCACGCCCGAGATCGTGCCGCTCGCGAGGAGATCGCCGGGACGCAGGTTGCATCCGTTCGAGGTGTGATGTGCAACGAGTTGCGCGACGGTCCAGTACATGTCGCGGAAGTTGCCGCGGCTGAGACGCACGGGCTCCTTCATGCCTTTCGTGCGCAGCCATACTTCCACGTTGATGTCGTAACCGACATCGTCGCGCAGATACTCGAGCGGCTCGGGATCGCCCGGCGGACGCGCGAACGCGCGCGTACGAAACGGCTCGAGCGCGTCGACGGTCACGATCCATGGCGAGATCGAAGTGGCGAAGTTCTTCGCGAGGAATGGTCCGAGGGGCTGGTACTCCCAGGCCTGGATGTCGCGCGCGGACCAGTCGTTGACGAGGCAGAAGCCGAAGACGTGATCGAGCGCGGAGGCGACCGCGATCGGCTCGCCGAGGTGGTTGCCCGGGCCGATGAACATGCCGAGCTCCATCTCGTAGTCGAGGCGCTTCGAGGGTCCGAATGTCGGCGCCGCGCTGTTGTCGTCTTTCGTTTGTCCGTTCGGGCGCCGCACGGGCGTGCCGCTCACGACGATCGACGACGAGCGTCCGTGGTAGCCGATGGGCACCCATTTGTAATTCGGCAGCAGCGGGTTGTCGGGTCGGAACATCGAGCCGACGTTCGTCGCGTGATGCACGCTGGCGTAGAAGTCGGTGTAGTCGCCGATGGCAAACGGCAGGAGCATTTCCGGATTGGCGACGCGCGGGATGTCGTCAATGACCTCGCGGATGCGCGCCTTGGTCTCGCACGTGACGTGTTTCGCGGCGAAGGCGTTGAGCGCCGGCTCGAGGAGCGCCGGCTCGCCGATCAGGTCTGCCGCGACGTGGAGGTCGAGCACATCGTCATGCAGCGCCGTGCAGATGTGCGCTTCGCCATTCACGCGCGCGACGCCGAAAGGAAGGTTCTCTATGGGAAAGTCGGTCATATTTTTCGTGTCATCCTGAAGCCGCGCAGACGGCGAAGGACCTCCTGCCGATAGCACGTTTCACGCTCGAGTCAGGGGGTCCTTCGCCGTCTGCGCGGCTTCAGGATGACACGGGATTCACAGCCATCCCAATTCCTTTAGATCATGGATCGGCTCTTCGAACGAGCACGATCCGAACGACGTCGCGAAATCGCGCCGCATCGCGATCAACGCCTCGGTGCTCACGCGATGTCCGCGCCAGCTCACGCCGTCATCGTCGAACGCGAACGCACGTGGATCGTTTTCGGCGAGGACGTCATCCGCATGATCGAGCAAAGCGGCCGCGAGGAACACGTTGATGAACCCATGCATCGTCCCCGTCGGCGCGTTCGGCTCATACGTGAGCGGCTTCACGCAGCGCAGCGGATGATGCAGCCCGGCCGTCGCCTTGAACGCGACGCCCTTTCCCTTGCACGCGCGAAGAAACCCCGCGATGTCGTCGATCGCGGGAAACGCGTCGGGCGTGATGCCGCCGGTGCGGATCTTCGCGCGCAGGCCGCGCGCCGCGATCGCATCGAGCAGACGCAGGTCGGCGATCTCGACGTATGTTTGGGGGGCCGGCGAGGCGCCGGCCCCCCAATTCACGGCCGCCAACCCTTCGATCTCTTCCTCAGTCGTCGCCTTCACCTCGTCGACGCCGAGGATGCTCAGCGGAAACTCCTTCGGCACCTCGACTGCCCGCGCCTGCGGCACGACGAACTTCCCGAGCGCCCACGAATACTCGCCGTCGCGATAGCGAGCGTAGTTCCGCACCGCGTCCTGCATCGTCAGCGCGGCGGGCGGAAAGAGTCCCGCGTAATCGATCAGATGCTCGAGCAGCGCGTGAACCGATCGCGTGGTCATTCGGGCTCGAAGTGCTTCTCGAGACCGCTCCAGCAGCGCCAGTAGTCGCGTTGCAGCGCGGGCGTCCGGAGGGCGAAGCGGGTCGGGCGAATCAGGTGACGCGACTCGAACATGAACGCGAGCGTGTCGCCGAGGAACTTTGGCTCCAGCTTCGCGGAGGACGCGGCCTCGAATGTCTGCGCGTCGGGACCATGTCCCGACATGCAGTTGTGCAGGCTCCCACCGCCAGGCGCAAACCCCTCGGCCTTCGCATCGTACTCACCATAAATGAGTCCCATATATTCATTCATGATATTGCGATGGAAATAGGGCGGCCTAAACGTGTTCTCCGCGACCATCCACCGCGGCGGAAAGATCACGTAGTCGCAGTTCGCGGTGCCCGGGGTGTCGGACGGCGACGTGAGGACGGTGAAGATCGACGGATCGGGATGATCGAACGAGACCGTGTTGATCACGTTGAACTTTGCGAGATCGTATTTGTACGGAGCGTAGTTGCCGTGCCACGCGACGACGTCGAGCGGCGAGTGGTCGATGCGCGCGGACCAGAGGCGTCCGCCGAATTTTGCAACCAGCTCGAAGTCCCCTTCGAGCTCTTCGTAAGACGCGACGGGTGTGAGGAAGTCGCGCGCGTTCGCGAGACCGTTCGCGCCGATCGGTCCGAGGTCCGGGAGACGGAAGAGCGCGCCGAAGTTTTCGCAGACGTAGCCGCGCGCGTCACCGCCGGTCAGCTCGACGCGGAACTTCGTGCCGCGCGGGATGACCGCGATCTCGCCCGGCTTCGCGTCGATGACGCCGAGCTCCGTGCGGAGGACGATCGCGCCGCGCTCCGGCACGAGCAGCAGCTCGCCGTCGGCGTCGTAGAAGTAGCGTCCCTCCATCGAGCGGTTCGCGCGATAGATGTGGATGCCGATGCCTTCATTGCCCGCGATGGTCGTGAGTCCGTCGACGAAGTCGGTCGGCTCGTCGGGCAGCGGAAGCGGATCCCAACGCAGCTGATTCGGCGAAGTCGGCTCTTCGTCGAACGGCGCGCCGCGGAGCATGCGCGCGTCCATCGGCGCGAACGGCTCGTGCAGCACGCTCGGCCGGATGCGGTAGAGCCACGACCGACGCTGCATCGCCCGCGGCACGGTGAAGGGCGAGCCGGAGAACTGTTCGGCGTAGAGCCCGAACTTCACGCGCTGCGGCGAATTGCCGCGCTCGGGAAGGACGCCCTTCAGCGCCTCGGTGGCGAATTCGTTGCCGAAGCCGGATTGGTACATGCGTTACTCGTTGCTCGTGACTCGTTCCTGGTGCGTTGCTGCCCGAGCAACGAGCAACGGGGAACGATCAACGTTCACAGGTTTCCCCGCCTCGCCTGCTCGTGCTCGATCGACTCGAAGAGCGCGCGGAAGTTTCCTTTGCCGAAGCCGCGCGCGCCCTTGCGCTGGATGATCTCGAAGAAGACCGTCGGGCGATCCTGCACGGGCTTGGTGAAGATCTGGAGGAGATAGCCGTCCTCGTCGCGATCGACGAGGATGCCGAGCTCTTTCAGTTTCTCGAGCGGCTCATCGATCTTGCCGACGCGCGACGGCAGCTCGTCGTAGTAGCTGTCGGGGACGCGGAGGAACTCCACGCCGTTGTCGCGCAGCTTGGTCACGGTCTCGATCTCGTCGCCGCAGAGCAGGGCCACGTGCTGTACGCCGGGGCCGTAGTAGGCCTCGAGGTATTCCTGGATCTGGCTCTTCTTCTTCCCTTCCGCGGGCTCGTTGATCGGGAACTTCACGATGCGGTTGTCGTCGCTCATCACGATCGACATCAGCGCGGAGTACTCGGTGTTGATGTCCTTGTCGTCGAAGGTGATGTAGCGCGAGAAGCCCATCACGTTGCTGTACCACTCGCACCACTTGGTCATCGCGCCCAGCTCGACGTTGCCGACCATGTGGTCGACCACGGCGATGCCCACGGGCTCGCCCGCGACGTCCGCCGCGACGAAGCCCGGCAAAAACGGGCCGTCGTAATTCGCGTAGCTGATGAAGGAGTGGATCGTGTCGCCGTAAGTCTTGACCGCGGCCCTGCGAATCGCGCCGCGCTCGTCCTGTTCGTCGCGCGGCTCGAACACCGGCTCCGCGCCGCGCTTGACGGCCTCGTGAAACGCGAAGTCCGCATCCTCGACGAGCAATGCGATGTCCCGCACGCCGTCGCCATGTTTCTTGATGTGCTCACTCGCCGCATGGCCCGGATCGAACGGCGTCGAGATCACGAACCGCACTTTCCCCTGCCCGAGGACGTAGGAGGCGAAGGTGCGGTTTCCCGTTTCCAGCCCGCTGTACGCGACCTGCGAGAACCCGAACGCCTTCCGGTAGTAAAACGCGGCCTGCTTGGCATTCCCCACCCAGAACTCGACATGGTGGATGCGCTTGAGCTTGAGCGGGTTGCCTCCAGACTCGGCAACGTCGCGAAGGGTGGGGGCAGGGGTGGTGGCGGTCATGGGTGCGTGCTCCTCTAATGGTTCGGCGCTGTTTATCACACGAGCCGCACCCGGAGGCAATGCCGCACGCCTCATGCCGAGTTACACTCGGTGCATGAAGAGCGTGCAGTTGTCCGAGCTCGGGCCCGTAGCGGAGGATGTTCGCAAGGGCGAAACGGTCGAGGTGCGCGATGGCGAGCGGATTGTCGGCACGTTGACGCCGCTTCAGCAGGCCGATCTCGAAGCGCGCGTACAGGAGCTTGCCGAGCAAGGGCTGGTTCGTCTCGGAAGCCGTGAGCCTTTTCCTGAGGACTTCTTTACGCGGCCGCTTCCCGGCGCTGGAGCCGGAGTGCTCGACCAGCTTCTTCGCGATCGGGAAGAAGACGAGGACGACTGATTGCTGTTCTGGGACACGTCAGCGCTCGTCCCGTTGCTCGTCAGGGAGGACCGGTCGGCTGACGTTAGCAAGGTCTTGCGCGGCGATCCTGACCTGATCACATCGGCGATTTCTCCGCTGGAACTCTCGAGCGCACTCTGGCGCCGCCGCCATGCAGGGATACTTTCGCTCGCCGACCACGAAATCGCCGAACGACGATTCGCTGAAGTCAGCGTGCGCTGGATCGAGGTCGCACAGTCTTCGGCGGCTTTCGATCATGCAATGCGTCTTCTCGCCCGTCACGCTCTCCGTTCCCTCGATGCACTCCAACTTGCGTCCGCGCTCGTGGTTACACGCGCACCCGCGTTTCTTCCCTTCGTGACCTTGGACAAGAGACTCATCGCCGCAGCCCGCGCCGAGGGCTTCCCCGTCCTTCCCTGACAACGGCTCGCTCCTAATTCTCACCGCCTCGGCGAAACGCGAAGTGAGTACCTCTACGCCTTGCGACATAGAACGTCGGCTTGGTTCGCACTCACAACCCAGAACTCGACATGGTGGATGCGCTCGCGTCGAAGCGGGTTCCCTACTTCCGACTCGGCGACTTCGCGAAGGGTGGGGGCAAGGGTGGGGGTGGGGGTGGTCATGGTTGCGTGCTTCTTGTCGTAGGGCGGTTCTTATCACCAGCCGGATCAACTTCGATTAAGCTGCTCCTACTCCATTCAGCAAGTACGTCCAAGTCATGGTTCCGGAACGCGCAGTAAGCCGTGCTTCTGCCGCAGGCATCCTTCTGGTGCTTGCGATGGGCTGTTCGCGGGAGCGGGATCCGCTGGAAAAGCTCCTGCCTGCCATCGGCGAAAGCGGGATTCGTTTGCGCGGCAGAATCGCAGGAGCGCCGGAGCCACGCGTCGTCGCCCGTGTAACGCGCGGCACAAGCGACCGAACCTTTCTTCTTCGAGCCGCCGCGAATGAAGTGTTGGCGGACGAGCGGCTCCGTGCGTCGTCGCGCACCGCGGATCTGCATGCGATCGGAGTATCGCAGTGGATGGATGGGCACCCGGATCGCGCGATCGAAATCCTACGAACTGTCACTCAGCGCAACGACGCGCTGGCTCGTGACTGGAACGATTTGGCCGCGGCTCTTTTAGAGCAAGGCGCAGCGGAGAACGATCCTCGCCTCCTCGGTGAAGCGCTCGCTTCGGCGGATCGCGCGCTCGAGCTGAATGCAACGATGGCCGAGGCCAGCTACAACCGCATCGTCGCGCTGGATGAGCTGGGACTCGAGAAGTCGGCGGCGCAAGCCGCCCACGCTTATCTCCACCGCGACACGGCTTCGCGATGGGCAACTTCGCTTCGTCAGCGCCTGATTGAGCTCGAGACGCTGACACTCGCGGAGCAATGGAAGAGTGCTCTCATCGAGTTAGAGACTGCGAGCCGGAATCGCGACATGCTCACGGTCACATCGACCGTCAGCACCTTCCCCCAACAAGCTCGTGCATGGGCCGAAGGCGAGTTCCTCGGACAGTGGGCTGATGCGTTTCTACGCGATGATCAACGGACAGCGGCCGATCATCTGCAACTCGTGCGCGACGTGGCGACGGCGCTGCGAAATGACAAACTCCTCTCCGACATCGCTGCGGATCTGGATCGAAGCTCCCCCGTGAGGATGCGCGAAATCGCAACGGCGTTCGTCGCGTATCGCAACGGACGGAAACTCTTCGCGACGCGCAGGATCACGGACTCACTCGAGCCACTCCGCCAAAGCGAGGAACGCTTTCGAAGCATCGGCAGTCCGCTATCGCGGTTGGCGGCGTACTACCGATCGAACGCACTCATGGACGCGGACGATTTGGACGGCGCAGCAAAAGCGCTCGATCGGGCGGAGTTCGAGATTCCGGATCGCTACGCCTCATTGCGCGCAATGTGCGCATGGCAACGGGGCAATCTCCTGATTCGTCGAGGAGATCTCTACGACGCGCTGCTCGTCTCCCGGCGCTCCATGGACACATTCATCCGCCTCGGCGAAACCGGTCACGCGACACGGATGCGCAACAGCATCGCGACGACACTCACGCTGCTCGGTCGCACGAACGACGCGTGGAGATTGCGGCACGATGCAATTCGCGACGCGGTCCGATCCGGCGATCGATTCCTGATCGATCTCACATTCAATGGCGCAGCGCGCCAGGCCATTCGTGAGCAGCAATGGGCGATTGCCCGCGCGCTCCTCGATGCTGCACTCGCCGACCAGATCGGCTCGCCGCGGATCCGCGTCGACTTGATGTTGTGGCGCGCATTCGCCGATGCGCGGATGCATGGATCAGACGTTCCAGCAAATGTCGACGATGCACGCCGTGGAGCGGAAGGCCTCGAAGATCCGAAGCTGCGCGAGGAAGCGCTGGATTGGATTCGATTCGCCGAAGCGATCACATTGCGCGAACGCGAGCCGTCGGTTGCCGTCGAGCGACTGACCACAGTGATCGACTGGCGACGACAGAACGGCCGGCATGCCGAGATCGTGGCTCCGTACGTAGAGCGCGCCCGGGCGCTCCGGCGATTGTCACGCGACGCAGACGCACTCGCCGACCTGCGCGAGGCTATCGAGATCATCGAATCAAACCGTACCGAAGTCGCCACCGCCGACATCCGCGATTCCTTTTTCGGCTCGGCGCACGACACGTTCGACGAATTGATCGATCTCCACGTCGCACGCCGCGACTTCGCGAGTGCATTCGCAGTGTCCGAGCAGAAGCGCGCGCGCGTCGTGCTCGATCGTGTTACGTCCGATCGTTCCGCCGTGGCCCTCCGGCTCGATTCCGTGGCGCCGCCGAAAGGCATCCAGATCCTCCACTTCACGACGTTGCAACACGCTACGCTGCTCACCATCTTCGACGATCGCGGGACACGACAACTTCTGCTGCGCGCGACCCGTGCGGAGTTGGAGAAGAGCCGCGACAATCTTCTCGCCGCCATTCGACTGGACGGGAATGCACTCAACGATCACGCGCGACATCTCTATGATCTGCTTCTCGGCAACCCGCGCGTTCGGCACGGTGCGCAACTCGTCATCGTTCCCGACGACGCTCTGTTGGCAATTCCCTTCGGTGCGCTGATCGACGAGCGCGGACGCTTCTTGATCGAAGACTCGTCGATCGTCATTGCGCCGAGTGCTGCCACGTACGTGCGCCAATCCGCAAACCGACACTCGTCGGAGATCACATCAGCACTGATCGTTGCTGATCCCGCATTCGATGCGTCCCGGTTTTCCGACCTACCGCGCCTCGAAGGTGCACAGCGTGAGGCACGACAGATCGCCCGACTATTGCCCGGTGCAACTGTATTGACAAGCGGCGAAGCAACCGCGGTTCGACTGAAAGCGCATGCGCGAGGCAGGGACGTGATTCACATCGCCGCACACGCGTTGACGAATCCGCGGAATCCATCGGCGTCGTTCCTGATTCTTGCACCGGACGACGACCATGACGGTCTCGTGAATCTAAGTGAGATTCTTGGCCTTCACCTCGATGCCCGACTGGTCGTCCTGGCAGGATGCGAGACCGCGTCGCTATCCGAAGCATCAGGAGACCTTCGCAGCCTGGCGATGGGCTTTCTCGCCACGGGCAGTGAATCCGTCGCGGCGTCGCTGTGGGACGTCGGCGACGACTCGACAGCTGATTTGACGGGCGCGTTCTATCGCCACTTCGCGGCGCGCCACAGCCCAGCCGAGGCTCTGCGCCTCGCGCAACTCGACATGCTTCGATCCGCCGACACACAAAAGCGCGCTGTACGCGCGTGGGCAGCACTGCAGATGTACGGAACGGGACTTTGAGGGAACGAAGGGGAGGAACTTTATGGCCACATTCATCATCTATTTCTCAGGATTGATTTGTCACGTTGCCGACAAACAAGTGGATGCACGTGAGAAAACGCATGCAGTCGTCGTCGATGCCCCACATCATGCAGCGCGAATCTGCTTGAAAGCGATCATCAACGGTAATCCGACGGACGTTCGAGTCCCGCTCGAGTCCGACGACCGCATCAGTTTCGGATCCGAATTGGCCGCCGGGACCGCACGAACCGACAATACGTTCAGAGATTCGGTTCCGAGCCTTGGCTTCATTACCGATGACGGGGAGCTCGACTTTCAAATCAAGAATCAACAAAAGGACAATGATGCTCGGGCGTATGTCCAGTTCCCGAAGGGGACCCTTTCCGTCTATGCGATGTATCCATACAAAGGGATCTATGCGCGGACTCCAGGCGGGGGTGTTGGCGCAGCGAAATGCATCGCCAAAATGACTCAGTTCACAGCTACGACAAACTACCCCACCATCACCGTCACGATCGCGCGAGCGAGCGGCAATCTCACCTATACCGTTCCCGCGGACAGCACGGCGTGCATTCTCAACACCACCGACATGACCGGACATCATCTCGATTTCCACAGACGACTCACCAACTCACCGACGGTAATGCGAGTTCAATCCACGAAGCAGCCCTGCACTCCAACCGAACTTGCCGTCTGCCCTTGTGGGATCCAGCCCGACAGCGCCGATCCTGAATGTTCCAACTCGCAGTGGCCCTGAACATTACCCGAACGAAGACCGCGAAGATGCGCTCGCGAAGTTCCTGAACGATCGGGAGTGGGGCTGGTGAGGTTCACCAGCTCATCGCGACTGACTGCCCATCCAAAGTGGCGGCGCGGGACGCCGCCACGACAGCCGGCGAGACGCCGACGCTCCCCCCTGAATTTCCGTGTTCTAATCGCAGTTACCCACCTCGAACATGTTCGACAAGTTCCCAGATAAGTTCAAAGACGAGTGCGGTGTCTTTGGCGTCCTCGGCAGGGCCGACGCGGCGAACCTCGTCTACCTCGGCCTCTACGCCCTTCAGCACCGCGGGCAGGAGAGCGCAGGGATCGCGGCGGTGACGGAAGACGGGCGGATCGTCTCCGAGAAGGAGATGGGGTACGTCGCCGACGTCTTCACCCAGGAACGGTTGGCGCGGTTGCCGGGGGACATGGCCATCGGGCACGTGCGCTACTCCACCGCGGGCGGGTCGATGATCTGCAACGCGCAGCCGATCGTCGCGTCCACCAGCAAGGGCGCGATCGCTGTGGCGCACAACGGGAACCTCACCAACGGCCTCGAGCTGCGCAAACAACTCGAGGCCGAAGGGGCGATCTTCAACTCCACCGCCGACTCCGAAGTCATCGTGCACCTCATCGCGCGCTCCAGGGCCAGCGATCTCGAGGGCGCGTTCCTCGACGCACTGAGCCGCGTGCAGGGCGCGTACGCCATCGCGCTCATGTCGCCCGGAAAAATCTTCGCCGCGCGCGATCCCTACGGCTTCCGCCCTCTCGTCCTCGGCAAGCTCGACGACGTCCATGCCGTCTCCTCCGAGACCTGCGCGTTCGACCTCATCGCCGCCGAGACCGTGCGCGAGATCGGCGCGGGCGAGGTCATCGTCATCGAGGCCAGCGGAGTGCGCGTCGTGCGGGAAGCACGCGGCGAGCGCGAAGCGCGCTGCATCTTCGAGCACGTCTACTTCGCGCGACCCGACTCCGTCGTCTTCGGCAACAGCGTCGCCGACGTCCGCCAGCGCTTCGGTGCGCAACTCGCGCGCGAACATCCCGTCGTCGCCGACATCGTCGTCCCCGTCCCCGACTCCGGCGTCTTTGCAGCCCTCGGCTACGCGCAGGAAGCGAAGATCCCATTCCAGTACGGCCTCGTCCGCAACCACTACGTGGGCCGCACGTTCATCGAGCCGAAGCAATCGATCCGCAGCTTCGGAGTGAAGATCAAGCTGAATCCCGTGCGCGGGCTCGTCGGCGGCAAGCGAGTCGTGCTCATCGACGACTCCATCGTGCGCGGCACGACCTCGAAGAAGATCGTGCGCATGCTCAAAGACGCCGGCGCGGCCGAGGTGCACATGCGCATCTCGTCGCCACCGACGTCCTGGCCCTGCTACTACGGCATCGACACGCCCGAGCGCACGCAGCTCATCGGCTCGTCGCACAGCGCGGAGCAGATCCGCGACTTCATCGAAGCCGACTCCCTCGGATACCTCAGCGAAGAAGGCCTTCTCGAGGCCGTCCGCAACGGCGACGATCCGCGCTCGCTCTATTGCACGGCGTGCTTCACCGGCAATTACCTCAAGCCGGCGATTTAGACGCGACGCTCGTCGCGATCGTCCACATCGCGGCGACGCGAGACCGGCATCTCACTCGCGCGCGGCACATCGCCCACGACGTCGTTGCCGATGCGATCGTCGATCAACTCGTCGAACAACGCGCGATAGTGCAGCATCCCCTGCCGCAGCTCTTCCGTCGACGAGCTTCCCGGCGCGACGTCGATCATGCGATGTCCTTCGCGATAGTGCTCGATCACCGTCGGATGCGTCACCGACAGATCCGAAACGTGACGGTCGAAGTCGCCCATCGGATATCCGCGCGCGCGCATGATGTCGGCGACGAGCTCGTCCGCCTCGACCACCGCCGTCGCGGGACGCTCGATGAAATGCTGCTCGACCCTCTGCCAGTCGCGGCGGAAACGGTCGCGATCGGCCGCGCTCAGCGGCACGATCCGATACTTCTTCACCTGCTCGGTCCGCTCCACGAGATCGCGCTCCGCCTTGGTGCGGCTGCCGTACTCATGCACCGCGTGGTCGTATTCATTGCCGAACTTCTCGCGCAGAGACTCCGTGCGAGCGCGACTCGCGCCGCGCGCGAACAACCCGACGACGATCAGCAGCCCGAAAACCCCCACCGCGATCCAGATCCACATCGGATCGATGGCCAGCGTATTCATGATTGAGTCCTCCTGTCGTAACGGGGAGGGCAAAACGCGGGCCGATTACCTGACCGCGAGGCCGTTTCCGACCAGCGCGCGCGTCATCTCACTCGAGAACACCGGGCGGCCGAAGTAGTAACCCTGAGCCTCGTCGCAATCGTGCAAGCGGAGGAAGGCGGACTGTTCCGCGGTCTCGACGCCCTCGGCGATCACGCGCAGCCGCAGGCTCCGCGCCATGCCGATCACCGCGGAGACGATCGCCGCGTCGCCGTCGTTCGTCGTCACGTCGTTCACGAACGCGCGGTCGATCTTCACGCCCGTGATCGGGAAGCGGCGCAGGTAATTCAGCGACGAATAGCCCATGCCGAAGTCGTCGATGGAGATGCCGACGCCGAGGTCGCGCAACGCGCGCAGCACTTCGACCGACACCTCCGCGTTCTGCATCGCCGTCGTCTCCGTGATCTCGAGCTCCAGCGACGACGGACTGAGGTCGACGTCGTCCAGCGCGCTCTGCACCATCTCCACGAGGTCCTGCTGCTGGAACTGACGCGCGGAGAGATTCACTGCCACGCGCACCGGACCCGCGCCGCGGTCCTGCCATTCCTTCGTCTGCCTGCATGCGGTGCGCAACACCCACTCGCCGAGGGGAACGATGAGACGCGACTCCTCGGCGATCGGGATGAAGGCCGCGGGCTCCATCATCCCGCGCTCGGGATCGTTCCAGCGCACGAGCGCCTCCACGCCGATCGTGCGGCCGGTGACGAGATTGATCTGCGGCTGATAGGCGAGCATCAGCTGGTGATCGCGCACGGCCGTGCGCAGACGGCTCTCGACCGACAGGCGGTCCATCGCGCGCTGCTTCATCTCGTCCGTGCAGAGCTGGTAGGTGTTCCGCCCCGCTTCCTTCGCGCGATACATCGCGCTGTCCGCGTTGCGCAGCAGCGCCTCGGGATCCGCACCATCGTCCGGAAAGAGCGAGATGCCCACGCTGGCGGTCACGATGATGGGCATGCCGCCGATCGTCAGCGGTACCTGCACCGCTTCGAGAATCTTCCGCGCGACGCCGATCGCGTCCTCCGCCTGCCGCAACTCGGAGAGGATGATCGTGAACTCGTCGCCGCCGATGCGGGCGACCGTGTCGTCGTCGCGGATGCAGGCACGCAGCCGCCGCGACATCTCCAGGAGCAACTCGTCGCCGGAGGTATGTCCGAGCGTGTCGTTGATGGTCTTGAAGTGATCGATGTCGATGAACATCACCGCCAGCGGCTTGGCGGTGCGCTTCGCGTGCGTGAGCGAGTGGCGCAGGCGATCGGTGAAGAGCTTGCGGTTCGGAAGCGCGGTGAGGACGTCGTGGTACGCGTGGAACTCGATCTGCTCCTCGGCGCGCTTCCGGTCGCTGATGTCGACGACCGTCGCGTGAATCACGCCCGAGATCGGATCTCCGACGAGCACGAGGTTCTGCAGGACCCACAGCGGAACGGCGTCTCTGCGACGGAGCTCGACCTCGACGCTGTTGAGCGTGCCGACGCTCCGCAGCATCGACGCGATCTCCTCCGCCTCGGTAGGATTCGCGTAGATGCGCGAGATGTTCTCACCGACCAGCAACTCGCGGGTCGTCTTGAGCAGCCCGGCGAACGTCGCGTTGCAGTCGACGATCTCGCCGTCCATCGACGTCACGCAGACGCCGGCGGCGTTCTGTTCGAACAACAGCCGATAGCGGTTCTCCGACTCGCGAAGCGCGGCCTCGGCGGCGAAGCGCGCGGTGACGTCGCGGAAGCTCCAGACGCGGATGTTCGCGACGTCCTCGACGTAGCGTCCGATCGAATAGCGCTCGAAGCGACGGCCGTCTTTCAGCTCGAGGAGATCGAAGCTCTCCGCGCGCGGCTGCGACGTCAGCGCGTCGAACGCCTGCAGGAAATCCTCCGGCTCGGTGAGCTGTCCGACGATGTACTGCAACACGCCGCGATCGTCGCCGCGCATCATCACCGCTTGTGGGATGTGCCACATCTCGACGAAGCGGTGGTTGTACGAAACGATGCGCGAGCCGTCGCCGATGACCAGGATGCCGTCCGCGGTCGAGTCGAGCGTCGACTGCAGGAGCGTGACCGCCTGGAGAACCTCGCGCTCGGCGCGTTTGCGGTCACGCATGTCGCGGCCGATGATCACCGCGCCCGCGGACTCGCCGTCATGCACGACCGGTGCGATGGAGAGCGTCAGCTCGATGCGCTCGCCGCTGCGCGTGGAGAACGCGTACTCGTCGTTGCGCAGCGAGCGGCGGCCGAGCTTCGCGGAGAGATTGCGCTCGTGTGCGAGCAGGTCGTCGATGCGCTTGCCGGCGAGCTCGCTCTCTTCGTAGCCGAGGAGCTTCGCGGCTGCGCGATTGGCGAACTCGATGCGGCCGTGGCGGTCGCAGACGAACAACGCGTCCGCCATCGTGCCGATGATCTCCGGCGCCGCGAGGCCCGGTGTCAGCGGCACGAGGTCGTACATTCGCACTACGCGCGCGACGAGCGCGATGAAGCCGAGGATCGGGAGGAAACCGAAGGCGTAGATCGGAATGCCGAACTTCGGGAGGAAATCGACGGCGCCGAGATACGCGACGCCGATCGCACCGACCAGCAGGCGGATGCGCTTGCGCTCGATGCTGTGCGCCGCCGGCAAGGCGCGGAGAAACTCCACGAGCGCCGCGACGAGATAGCCGAAGAAGAACGCCAGAAACGCGCCGCCAACAACAGGGCTATAGCGCGGGTAGCGGCCCCACCAGAACATGTCCAGACGCGGGATCAGCAGGTCCGTGGTCACGGCGATCGCGCTGAAGAACGCGGCGATGCTCCACGCGGCCACGTGCGCGAGACGGCGGCGGCGCTCGAGCCGCAGGATCTCGATCGTGAACCAGTACAGCGCCGGCGCGATGAACGGCACGCCGAAGTACGCCATGCGCGACCATTGGAGCGCGACCTGCGCGTCGACCGCGGAGTACATCCCCGCGAACGTCACCATCCAGATCGCGACGACGACCGTCATCGCGAAAAACGCGGAGCTGACGCTGGTCACGCGCCGAGCCAGCACGCGCGCCCCGAACGCAAGGATGAGCACCGCCGTCACTGCGACGGGAACGGACGACGGCGAAAAGGCGTATCCGCCTGACATGAAACTCCTAAGTTGTGGGAGAGAGAGCGTCAGTGTAAACGATGCAGGTCGGCTTCGGCAGCGATAAAACCGAATGCCGCGTATTCTTTTCCCGACACGATGCGCTCGAAGATCGGCCGCGCCTTCTCCGCCTGGCCGTTGTAGAGATACCAGTTGCCCACGCCGTACAGTGTCGTCGCGTCGGAATCGAGTATTTCTTCCGGCACGATCTCACCGCGGTACATGAGCAGGAGCTTGTGGTACGCCTGGTTCTCGATGACGTCCATGTCGGTCGAGATCGCGTCGAGGACCTTCTCGGCTTCCTGCGGACGGCCGAGGCGGCGGAGGGTCATGTACAGCCAGTGCGAGGTGGAGACGACGCCGTCGGGATTCTTCGAGACGGCCATGCACTCGCGATAGGCGTCGAGCGCTTTTTCGAAATCGCCGCGGAGGTAGTGCGCGAGTCCGAGGTGGTACCAGATGTTCGATTGCAGCGTGCTGGTGGGGATGTTGCGCGCGTTCGGGAGACCGTCGGGCTCGATCTCATCCGCAGTGCCGCGGATGAGGTTCGCGGCGTTCGTGAGGTCCACGACCGCGCGGTCGAACTGGCGCAGCGTGATCCAGCGATGCCCGCGATGGCGCAGCATGCGTGCGTCGCGCGGATATCTCTTCGCGCCGTCGGTGAAGATGTCGATCGCCTCCTGGTAGTTCCCGAGGTAGGCCGTGCGGCCGCCGAGCCAGATGATCGCGTCGGCGTGCTCCCGCTCTCGCTTCGCGCGGGTTTCGGAAGACATCTCGGGCTTCGGGATGGTGGTCGTGGTGCACGCGGTGAGGAGGACGATCGCGAGGAGTTTGCGCATGGTTCTTTTTTGAGTTTATCCCGCGGATAAATTGAGGTACGCCGCCCGATACGCGCTCGGCGCGAGGCCCACGGTTGCGCGGAACTGTCGCGTGAACGCGCTGTGGTCGCTGTAGCCGCAGGCGTACGCGATCGAAGCGATGTCGTCGTCCGTTTCGCGAAGAAGACGGGTCGCTTCGTCGAGACGGGCGCGCGCGAGCAATTGCCGTGGCGTGAGGTGAAAGACTCGTTTGCAGAGCCGCTCGAAGCGGTCGAGCGAGAGATCCACACTGCGGGCGACGTCGTCGAGGCGAAGCGGCTCGTGATGGCGATCGCGGAGCAGCTGCACCGCCTGCGCCAGACGCGAATACTCGGGGTGCCGCTCGTCCGCGTCGTGAATGTCGCGGGAGATGCCGATCAAACCGACGATCGCACCTCCCGCATTGCGCAACGGCGTCTTGAACGTCAAACACCATCCCGAGGCGCGGCCGCGATAGAGATGCAGCTCGAGCTTGTCGCGGATCTCGGTTCCCGTGCGAAGCACGAGCTGATCCTGCGCGACGTAGCTGCTTCCGAGCGGCGAAGGAAAGAGCTCCTCCGCCGTCCTGCCGACGATGGACTTGTGCGGAATTCCGCATCGCTCGGCCAGAGTGCGGTTGACGATGCGGTAGCGTCCTTCGACGTCCTTCACGAAGAAGACGATGTCGGGAATCTGATCGAACGTGGCTTGCAGCGCGAGAGGATCTGCGAGAGCGTCCATGGCGCCATTATGCCGAATTCCGCACCGGGCGTTGCCCGAACGCGCAAGACGAAACGGCGCGGCCCGCGTATCTTTCGTGGATGCATCGCATTCGCGTCATCGACTCGCACACCGGCGGTGAACCGACGCGTGTCGTCATCGACGGAGGCCCGTCCCTCGGCGGAGGTTCACTCGCCGAGCGACGCGAGCGCTTCCGAAAGGAACACGACCGTTTTCGCTCGGCCGTCGTCAACGAGCCTCGCGGCTCGGACGTGATCGTCGGCGCGCTGCTGTGCGAGCCGACCGATCCGTCGTGTGCGACGGGCGTGATTTTCTTCAACAACGTCGGGTACCTCGGCATGTGCGGCCACGGCACGATCGGCCTCGTCGTCACGCTCGCGCACCTGGGTCGCATCACCGCGGGCGTCCACCTCATCGAGACTCCCGTCGGCACCGTCAGTGCTGAGCTGCACGACGATGGACGCGTCTCAGTGACGAACGTGCCGAGCTATCGCTTCGCCGCAAACGTCCCTGTCGACGTTCGGGACCACGGACGTGTCCACGGTGACATCGCCTGGGGCGGCAACTGGTTCTTCCTCGTGCGCGAACGCCTGCTCCCGATCTCGCCGGCGAATCTCGATGCGCTGACCGACCTGACGTGGCGCATCCGTCAGGGTCTCGAGGACGCTGGTCTTCGCGGTGCGGATGGCGCGGAGATCGATCACATCGAGCTCTTCGAGCCTTCACCCGTCGCGGGACTCGACAGCCGCAACTTCGTCCTCTGCCCCGGCAAGGCCTACGATCGCTCGCCGTGCGGTACGGGGACGAGCGCCAAGCTCGCATGCCTGTACGCCGACGACAAGTTGCAGCCGGACGCCGTGTGGCGACAGGAGAGCGTGATCGGCAGCGTCTTCGAAGGCTCGTACACGGCCGACCGCACGCGCGAGGGTTGGATCATTCCGCGCATCACCGGCACCGCACACGTCACGGCGGAAGCGACGCTGCTGCTCGACGAGCGCGATCCGTTTTGCTGGGGGATCCGATCCGCGTGACACGACTTGAGGTACTCGGACCGCCGGCGTCCCGCCGGCTGACGCGCGGGCGTCCCGCCCGCGCAGAGCGCTTGCGCGGAACGTTCATCGCGAGCGCCGCGCCGGCGGGACGCCGGCTCGTCAGCCGCCGGGACGGCGGCGGTCCGCATGTCCACTCTGAGGGCGATTCGGCGTGACTGCGAAGAGAATCGTGATCGTCGGCGGCGGCATCGTCGGGCTCTCGACGGCGCTGTATGCCCTGCGGCGCGGACACCGCGTGACGATCATCGAGCGCGCCGCGCCTCCCGGCCGCGGCTGCGCACTCGGGAGCTCAGGGATGATCGTGCCGAGTCACTTCGTGCCGCTCGCCGCGCCAGGCATGGTCGCCCTCGGATTGAAGTGGATGCTCGAGCCGGAGAGCCCGTTCTACATCCGGCCACGCGCGAGCCTCGAGCTGCTTCGATGGGGTTGGCGTTTCATGTGCGCCGCTAATGCCGCGCATGTCGCGCGCGCCGCGCCGCTGTTGCGCGATCTTCATCTCGCCAGTCGCGCGTGCTACGAAGAGTGGTCGGACGAATTTCACGACGCATTCGGCCTCGTCAGAAAAGGGCTGCTCATGCTCTGTAAGACGGAGCATGGTTTGCGCGAAGAAGTGAAGACTGCGGACGTTGCGCGCCAACTCGGCGTGCCGGCGGAAGTGCTCGACCGCAATGCGACGGAAGCGCTCGAGCCGGCGCTGCGATTCGACATAGCAGGTGCCGTCTACTACCCGCGCGACTGCCACCTGACTCCCGAGCCGCTGATTGCTGCTCTCACGCGTGCGGTGTCCGAGGCCGGTGCGGAACTGCTGTGGGAGACGACGGTGACGCGATGGCACACGAGCGGCGGGCGCGTGGAACGCGTCGAGACGAATCGCGGTGACATTGCCGGAAACGAATTCGTGCTCGCGGCAGGAGTGTCGTCGTCCGGCATCGCGGAGCCGCTGGGCGTGCATCTACCGATGCAGGCAGGCAAGGGTTACTCGATTACGCTGCAGTCGCCGCCGCGACTGCCGTCGATCTGCGCGATCCTCTCCGAGGCTCGCGTTGCGATCACGCCGATGGGGAGCGCTCTTCGCATCGGCGGGACCATGGAGATCCTCGCCGCAGATGCGAACAGCGACGCCGTCGATCCCGCGCGCGTCCGCGGGATCACGCGCAGCGTCCCCGAATACTTCCCCGACTTCAGCGCCGAGGACTTCCGCGACGCGCCGGTCTGGTCGGGGCTCCGCCCCTGCTCTCCCGACGGCCTGCCGTACCTTGGCCGCTTCGGACGTTACGCGAATCTCTCCGCCGCGACCGGCCATTCCATGATGGGCGTGAGCCTGGCGCCGATCACGGGCAAGCTGATGGCGGAGATTCTCTCCGACGAAAAACCATCCATCGACATCGGGCTGACGAATCCCGATCGATATCCATCGAGGTAACGATGAAAGTGAATTGGAAAGGTGTACTCCCCGCGATCACGACGCCGTTCAATGCAGACATGAGCGTCGACTACGGATTCCTCGCCGAACATGCGCGTTGGATGATCGACGCCGGCTGCACGGGGCTCGTGCCGCTAGGATCGCTCGGCGAAGGAGCGACGCTGTCGCTGGACGAGAAGCGGAAGATCCTCGAAACGTGCGTAACCGCCCTCGGCGAGCGAGCGCCCGTCGTGGCAGCCGTCTCTTCTCTTTCGACGGCTGACGCGGTAGCGATCGCGCGCGATGCGAAGTCGATCGGCTGCAAGGGCCTCATGGTCCTGCCGCCGTACGTCTACTCCTCGGACTGGCGGGAGATGAAGGCGCACGTCGACGCGGTCATCCGCGCGACCGAGCTGCCCTGCCTGCTCTACAACAACCCGGTCGCGTATCGCACGGACTTTGTCGCCGACCAGATCGCCGAGTTGGCGCGCGAGCTGCCGAACCTCGAGGCAGTCAAGGAATCGAGCACGGATGTGCGCCGCGTGACAGCCATCCGCGAGTTGCTCGACGATCGATTGGACATTCTCGTCGGCGTTGATGACGCAATCGTCGAAGGCGTCGCTGCCGGTGCGGTCGGCTGGATCGCGGGGCTCGTGAATGCCTTCCCCGCTGAGTCGGTCGCCCTCTACCGTTATGCGATGGAGGGCCGCTGGGACGATGCATTCCCGCTCTATCGCTGGTTCCTGCCTCTGCTGCGGATGGACACCGTGCCGAAGTTCGTGCAGCTGATCAAGCTCGTTCAGGAACACGTGGGACGCGGCAGCGCGCGCGTGCGTGCGCCCCGGCTCGTGCTCGAAGGAGCAGAGCTGCGAGCGGCGGTTCGCACGATCGAACAAGCGCTCGCGACGCGTCCGCGCCTGGAGTCATGACGATGGCCAACCGGACATTTCAGGCCATCAACCCAGCGACCGGCGAGCGGCTCGAGCCCGCCTTCGCCGTCGCGACGGAAGACGACGTCGCGCGCGCCTGCATTCTTGCAAGCGAAGCGTTCGAGGCCTACGCGCGCACGTCGCCCGAAGCGCGGGCCGCATTTCTGCGCGCGATCGCGGACGGTCTCGAATCGGGTGGCGAGGAAATCGTCGCGCGCGCACACGTGGAAACGGCGCTTCCACTTCCGCGGTTACGATCCGAGCTCGCGCGGACCTGCGCGCAACTGCGCCTCTTCGCGGGCGTGATCGAAGAAGGCTCGTGGGTCGATGCGCGAATCGATACGGCTGATCCGAACCGCACGCCGCCGAAGCCGGACGTTCGCTCGATGCGAAGGCCTTTGGGTCCGGTCGCCGTTTTCGGCGCAAGCAACTTTCCGCTCGCGTTCTCGACAGCAGGCGGCGACACGGCTTCGGCGCTCGCCGCCGGCAATCCGGTCATCGTGAAAGCGCATCCCGCACATCCCGGCACGAGCGACCTCGTCGCGCGCGTCATCGCCGCATCGATCGAGCGGTGCGCGCTGCCGCGCGGCACCTTCGCGCTGCTCTTCGACGACGGTATCGAAGTCGGGCAGTCGCTCGTACGACATCCGGCCATCCGCGCGGTTGGCTTCACGGGCTCGCGACGCGGCGGCGAGGCGCTGATGCGGCTCGCCGCGCAACGCCCCGATCCGATTCCCGTGTACGCCGAGATGAGCAGCGTCAATCCCGTCATCGTCTTTCCCGATGCGCTGCGCGAGCGGGCGACCTCCATCGCCGACGGTCTGCACGCTTCGTTCACGCTGGGCGTCGGTCAGTTCTGCACGAATCCCGGCGTTGTTCTCGTCCCGGTGGGAACGGAGGGCGATGCATTCGTCAACCTGCTGACCGAGCGCACGCGTGCCACGGCCGCGGGCGCGATGTTGACGCCGTCGATCAGCAACGCGTATCGCGAGGGGCAAGCCTCGCTGGCGAAGCACGGCGCCGAGTTGGTCGCACGTGGCAGCGATGGGACGTTCGCCGCGAGCGGCCAGGCCGCGTTGTGGCAGGTCGCGGCGGCGGGTACGCTCGCCGAGCCGAATCTGCTGGAAGAAGTGTTTGGACCGAGCACGCTGGTCGTGCGTTACGCGGACCTCGCGGAGGTCGAGCGGTTCGTGCAGGCGCTCGACGGACAGTTGACGGCGACCGTGCACGCGCTTCCGGAAGAGCTGCGCGATCACGAGCAACTCGTCGCCCTGCTCGCGACGAAAGTCGGCCGCCTCGTCGCGAATCAGTTCCCCACCGGCGTCGAAGTGAGCCACGCTATGGTGCACGGAGGACCATTCCCCGCGACGTCCGACGGCCGCAGCACCTCGGTCGGCACGCACGCCATCGAGCGATTCACGCGCTATGTTGCGTATCAGAACTGGCCCGACGACGCGCTGCCGGAAGAGTTGCGCCACGCGAATCCACGACGAGTCTGGCGGCGCGAAACGTAGGGCGTGGCTTCAGCCCGCCTCCCCCGTGGAGGGGCGGGCTGAAGCCACGCCCTACGTTGCCACCAACAACGAACAGCACGTAACGCCACCCTCTGCCTTCGCCAGCTCGTCCGCATCGACAGTGCGCACGTCGATTCCTCCCGCTCGCAGCAGCGCGGCGGTCTCCGGAAACGCGGATGGATAGATGACCACGTCGCCGATCAGCAGCGCGTTCGGCTCCTCCGCGTCGAGCAGCTTCCACCCGTCGAACGGTGCGACGTCGACCCAGGCGCGGTTCACGAGCAAAGAATCGCGCGACACGCGCGTGATCGCGCTCTTCAAATGCAACGCGCCGAGCACCGGAACAGGGATCACCTCGCGGTGCGTGAGCCGGCGCAATTGGTCGATGGCAACTTCGTTCGTGCGCGTCGAGAGTCCGACGTAGATGCGGTTGTCGAGCACGAGCACGTCGCCGCCGTCGAGCGTCGCCAGCGCCTCGATGTGCACGAGCGGACGATACGGCGCGAGCGCGTCCGCGATCGCGCGCGTCTCGCCGCGTCGCGATTCCGCGCCGGGACGCGTAATCACCGCGAGATCGGAGAGCACGATCGCCGTGTCCTCGACGAAGACGGAATCGGGATACGCGTCGTCCGCCGACAGCGAGATCACCGTGCAGCCGAGGGACTCGAGCAGTTGGCGGTAACGGTGATGCTGCGATGCGGCCCTCGCGTAGTCGATCGGCACGCGATCGATGTGCGTCACCTCGCACTCGTTGATGGTGTGGGGGACGTCGCGCGTGATCGCGATCAACGTTGCTTTCATCGGGCGGCCTCCACGATCGCCTGCTCGATGATGTCCGTCTGCGACACGAGCCCGTGATCGCCTTGCGCGATCTCGACGAATCGCGAGCCCGGCGCGAGCTTTCCGGATGCCTCCCACGCACGCCAGTGACGCTCGACGAAATCGAACGGCACGGTCTCGTCGTCGCGTCCCATGATCGCCGTGACGCGCGACGGCGGCGGATCGACGTCGACCTCGAGATTCGCCATCTGTTTGAAGAACGCGAGGTGAATCTGCGCATTCGCGTTACGAGCGAAGTTGAAGACCGTCACCGGATCCTCGACGGGCATCTTCTCGCGCCAGCGCGCAGCGATGCCCATCGCCGGCGCGATCAGGACGAGCGGAACGTTCACGCCGCGCTTCGCGATCGCGAGCGCGACTTGCGCGCCGAGAGAACTGCCGACGACCGTGCGCGGCGGCGTGGCTTCGGCAACGCGGAGCGCGGTCTCGACCATCGCATCGAAATCGAGATGCTCGAACGACGGCACGTTGAGATCCGGTGTGTTCAGCTCGATGCCGCGCGCAGCGAGCAGCGGCCGCAGCGCGGTGATCTTTGCGCTGCCAGGCGAAGACGCGAAACCATGGAAATAGAGGACGGAGGTCATGATGAGTGGAGAACGCGATACGTTCCACGCGCGCCGGGCGGCACGAAGTCGAACGGCTCGAACGCGAGCCCCTCGACCTCGTCGCGCACCGACTGCGTGACGAGGATCTCGTAGCCTTTCGCGAAGTTCTCGCCGAGGATGCAGGCGGAGTTGACTTCGTTGCCGTAGACCTCCGCCTCCGCGATGCGCAACACGCGGCCGTAGCCGAGACCGATGCCGACGAGCACGCGCTCCGGTTCGGGCTTGTCCTCGTTGTAGCGCCGCGACAAGCGTTGCATTTCGATCGCGGCGTTCAGCGCTTCCCGCGGCTTCGCGAAGATCGCGATGAGACTGTCGCCTTCGACCTTGAGCAGTTTCCCACCGTGACGCTCGATCACCGGCAGCAGGAGCTTCTCGGACTCGTGAATGATCCGGAGGTAGTGGACGATCCCGCGCTCCGCGACGCCGCGCGAGAAGCCGGAGAGATCGGTGGCCATGATGCACCACGTCTCGCCGTAGGCATCCCACACGGCAGCATCGTCGCGAGAGTCGAGGAGCGCGCGGAGGCGATCATCGAACAACATGGGTGATTCTAGCGGGCGAGTCGTCGGGTCTCACTTCCGCAGTTCGATGTGCGGCGGGTCGTGCGGCTTCGTCCAGCGGAACCCCGCCGTCAATCCCTGACTCTCCGCCACCTCGGCATACCTCTTCCACACTTTCTGCGGTGCGTTCAGCATCACCTTGCCTTTCGCATTGAGCGGATAGCAGTCCGCGGCGCAACCGCTGCCAACGGTGCCCGTGCCCTGATGATTCGACAGATTCGTCGTTCCGTTCTTCTGCGTGACGATGGGTCCCGGCCGGCCGAATGGCTTCGCGGTCGGCCGTCCCTGTCCGAACAGCCACTGCTGCCGTTGCACGGTACGGAAGCCTTCATGGAACTTGAACGGAATCCCCTCGGCCTTCAGGATCTCCAGAGTCTTGAGCAGCTTCGCGCGGAACGCGGGATCGAGCTTGTTCGGATCGCGATCGATCGGCGGCTCGGAGATGACTGCCTCCGCGGCGATCGTCATGCCCACGGACTCCTCGTTCACCTGAATCTCGAGCTCGATGAACGCGGCGGCGGTGGCAATCTTGAATTTGAACGCGGTGAGGTCGGGTTTGGACTTCGCTTTTGGTTTTGGCTTTGGTTTTTGCTTTGGCTTCGCGGTGGCCATGCGATTCCTCCTACTCAAGGAGTGACGCCAACCGTCACTGCCCTACCCTCCACCGTGCGATAGAGTCGGCCACCGATGACGCAGACCTGGATCGATCGCGCCGTGAGCGCCGACGAAGCCGTTTCCCACGTGTCAAGCGGCATGAGAGCGTTCATTCACGGCGCGGCCGCCACGCCTACGCCGCTGATCGACGCACTCGCGAAACGCGACGTCGACAACGTCACCACCTATCACCTCCACCTCGACGGGCCCGTCGCGATCTGCGATCCGGCGCTGGAAGGGCGGTTCCGAACGACGTCGCTCTTCATGGGCGCGAACATGCGCGGACCGGTGAACGAAGGACGCGCCGACTTCACGCCGGTGTTCCTGTCCGACATCCCGTTGCTCTTCTCGAGCCGGCGCATTCCGCTCGACGTCGCGTTGCTCCAGCTCTCGCCTCCGGACAAGCACGGCTACTGCACGCTCGGCGGATCGGCTCGCACATCGCGTCGCTCGTGCCCGACGGCGCGACGATCCAGATGGGCATCGGCGCGATTCCCGACGCCGTCCTCTCCCGTCTCTTCGACAAGCAAGACCTCGGCGTGCACACGGAGATGTTCTCCGATCGCGTCATCGATCTCGTCGAGGCCGGCGTGATCACGAATCGGAAGAAGAAGGTTCATCCGGGACGCATCACGGCGTCGTTCGTGAACGGCTCGCGGCGTTTGTACGACTTCGTCGACGACAATCCGTTCGTCGAGCTCTACTCCGCCGATCACACGAACGACACGGCCGTGATCCGCAGAAACGACAACGTCGTCGCGGTGAACTCCGCGCTGGAGGTCGACCTGTCCGGACAGGTCGTCGCCGACTCGATCGGCTTCCGGATGTACTCGGGCATCGGCGGGCAGATGGACTTCATGCGCGGCGCCGCGTTGTCGGCGGGCGGCGTGCCGGTGATCGCGCTGCCTTCAACGGCCGCGGGCGGAACGATCTCGCGCATCGTCGCGTCGCCGAAGCCGGGCGCGGGCGTGGTGACGACGCGCGGGCACGTGCACTGGATCGTCACCGAGTTCGGCGCTGTCGACCTCTGGGGGAAATCGCTGCGCGAGCGCGCCGAGGCGATGATCTCGATTGCTCACCCCGATTTCCGCGCGGACCTGCAGAAGGAGATCGCGCGGGTCAGGCACTTCGTTCTGTAATCGCTACCCATCGTTCACCGCCCTTTTACCGTCTCGAACCTATGATCGCCCCGCTAACAAAGGAGGAGATCATGCGTCGTTCCCTCATCGCGTTGCTCGCGATCAGTGCCCTTGCTCTGCCCGTCTTCGGCCAGGGCATCTCCACTCCGCCGAGCGGCGACAATCAGGTGTCTTCGGTCAGTCAAAATATCGGCCTCGTCAAAGTCACGATCGACTACAGCAGTCCGGACGTCCACGCGCCCAACGGCGACGACCGCCGCGGCAAGATCTGGGGCACGCTCGTCCCGTACGGCCTGCAGAACCTCGGCTTCGGCACATGCACGGAGTGCCCATGGCGCGCGGGCGCGAACGAGAACACGGTCTTCACCGTCTCGCACGACGTGAAGATCAACGGCCAGCCGCTGAAGGCGGGTCGCTACGGTCTGCACTTCCTCCCGATGAAGGATGAAGACTGGACGCTCATCCTCTCGAACAACTCCACGTCATGGGGCAGCTTCTTTTACAACCCGTCCGAGGATGCGCTGCGGGTGAAAGTGAAACCGGCGGCGAGCGAGTATCACGAATACCTCACCTACGAGTTCACGGAGCGCAAACCCGCGCAGGCGACCGCGGCGATGAAGTGGGAGGATCTGCAGGTGCCGTGGACGATCACGGTCGACAATCCCGTCGATCTCTATCTTGCGCGCATCCGCGAGGAGCTCCACAACAACAACGGCTTCGCGTGGCAGAACTGGGTCGCGGCCGCACAGTACGCGCTCGTCTCGAAGCGTCCGAACGACGCGCTCGAGTTCGCGGAGCGCGCCGTGAACTTCACCTTCGTCGGCCAGGAGAACTTCCAGACGCTGAGCACTCTCGCAAACGCGCAGGATGCGGCGGGGAAGACCGCGGAGTCGAAGGCGACGCGCGAGAAGGCGTTGAACCACCAGACCGCGATGCCCACCGACATCCATCAGTACGGCCGGCAGCTCCTCGCGCAGGGAAAGAAGGAAGAGGCACTGCGGATCTTCGAGCTGAACGCGAAGCGCAACCCGAACGTGTGGCCCGTGAACGTCGGCCTCGCCCGCGGCTACTCCGCAGTCGGCCGCTACAAGGACGCGCTCAAGTACGCGAAGCTCGCGTTGGCGCAGGCGCCGGACGAAGGGAACAAGAAGAACCTCACGGACGCGGTAGCGAAGCTGGAGCAGGGGAAGGACATCAATTAGGTCGGGAGTTGCGGGTTGCGAGGGCCATCGGGCTCTCGCCAACCCGCCTATCGTGTCGTACCCGCGCGTTCCGCCTTCGCGATGTCTTCGGGAAGCACATCGATCCACGTGATGTGTCCATCTGCCTCGACATCAACGAGGAGACTCGATTGCTCTGTATCGATTCGCAGGACCGGCTCTTCGATGTCGTACGGAATCATCAGCCAGTAGTAGCGGAGGTCTTCCGTGGTCGCCTGGGACACCGAGATCTCACCGCGAAGATATCGCTCTCGCAGCGCGGCAGCCAGTACCTCGACTCCGGTCCCGCGGAAGACACCGGATTCAACGGGGATCTTGCCCGGCTGAGACTCGATGAGCGCCTGAATCGCTTTCTGAACGTCGGCGGGCACGGTTCGGAGGTCGAGCGGTCGAATCTCCCAGAACTCGCGACCCGACGCAGTATCAAAGATGAGCGTGGCGGTCCCCACCCTCGCCTTGTCATGGGGCATCGACGCCTTGAGTTGCTGCCACAGCCTGGGCCCGCAAAGAACCGGGGGCTGGAGCATGCTCTCGAGAGCCTTCGTGTCGTTCGAAGTGAGTGCGGCGCGTAATGCCGCGGCCGCGCTTGTTTTCGTGTCCGCTGACGCAGGAACGACTCGCAGTTCATCGCCAGATGCAACGGCGGCCGCGATGAGCAGGAGGGCAGAAAGGAAGGGACGATAACTCGACACGTTCGAATTATCGTCCCCATTCGCTCCATTGTCCCAGGCCCGGTCGAGGCTCGCGCACTCCGCCAGGCGTGATCAGGACGCGGAGACGACGACCCTTGGGTTCCGGAATCGAATCACCGTGCTCGCGCGCGGTTTCTAACCAGAGCGAAATCGTCTCTTGTGCTTTCTCGAGTGCCTCGGCGTGCGACGAACCATGCGCCATGCATCCCGGTAGCTCAGGAACGTCGGCGATGAACGCCTGATCTTCCTCACTCCAGAAAATGATGATCTCGTAACGATTCGTCATTCGTCGTTCCTCTCAACTCGCAACCCGCAACTCACCACCCCTTCACCCCCTCCGCAACCGCATCATCGCGACAATCCCCAGCACCGGCCCCGGCGCGAGAAACGCGAACGCCCACTCCCAGCCCACCCGCGCCACCAGCAGCGGCATCATGCGGATCGAGATCGTCGTGATCAGGAATCCGATGCAGGTCTGCAGCGTCAGGGCGGTGCCGATGTAGCGGGGGTCGGCGTATTCGGTCACGCAGGCGGAGAACTGCGCGGAGTCTGCGACGACGGTCGCGCCCCAGATCGCGGCGACGACGAGCAGCGCGAGCGGCGCTTTGCCGAACAGGAACCCGATCGCGATGCAACATGCGCCGCTCGCCGCCATCGCCGCGGCGGCGACGACCGCGCGTCCGATGCGATCCGCGACGAGGCCCGCGACGACGCAGCCGATGGCGCCCGCGCCGATCACCGCGAACGACGCCGCCTCCGCGAAGCGCGGAGAGTCGCCGCTCGCGGCCAGGCTCGCGCGGATCATCACCGGCGCCCACGTCCACATCGCGTACAGCTCCCACATGTGTCCGAAGTAGCCGAAGTTCGCGAGACGCACGCCGCGGTTCGCGAACACGCGCGTGATCTGTGTCGGATCGAACGGCTGGTTCGGCAGCGCGTACGGACCTTCGCCGACGAAGCGGAACACGATCACGGATGCGAGCAGCGCTCCGATCGACGCGAAGCCCGCGTTCACGCGCCAGTTTTCCGATCCGAACGCGTTGACGAGATACGGCGACGCTTTCCCGAGCGTCAGCGCGCCGATCAACACGCCGAGGGCGAAGCCGCGGCCGGTCTTGAACCAGGTGGCGATGATCTTCATCCCCGGCGGATAGACGCCCGCGAGCATCACGCCGGTGATGAACCGCAACGCGATCGCGACACTCACGCTCTCCACGAACGCCGCCAGCACGACATTCGCGAGCGCGCCGAGGAGCGCGCAGAGGGCGAAGAGATGGCGCGCGCGGATGATGTCGGGAAGGTTCAGCGTCGCGCTGAGCAACGTCCCCGCGACGAATCCGAGCTGCACCGCTAGCGTCAGCCACGCCGCGGTCGATTCACTCAGCCGCCACTCGACGGCGATCTGCGGCGCGACCGCCGAGACGCCGAACCACAGCCCCATGGCGAGGAGCTGCGCGAGCGCGACGAGGGCGAGCGCGGTGAAGCGGTGCACCGTCTTCAGTTTATCCCGCGTGCAGGAAGAGCCGAGGATCAGCCCAGGACGGAGAGACGGACGCGGGTAAGGATGCTGATCCGGCCTTGCATAGAGCCGGCATTATGCAACTTTCACGCGTCCAAGCCAGGGTCATTTTGAGACATTGTTTTTATAAACTACACGCCGATGACCGACCGCCGCGCTTTTCCCGAGAACTTCCTGTTCGGCGCAGCGACGGCCGCGTATCAGATCGAGGGCTCGCCGCTCGCGGACGGCGCGGGTCCCAGCATCTGGCATCGCTTCAGCCACACGCCCGGCCACACCGCCAACAACGAGACCGGCGATGTCGCCTGCGATCACTACCGCCGCTACAAAGAAGACGTCGCGCTGATGCGCGAGCTGGGGCTGCGCTCGTATCGCTTCAGCATCTCCTGGAGCCGCGTGCTGCCGGACGGAACGGGCGCGGTGAACGAGCGCGGACTCGACTTCTATCGCCGCCTCGTCGACGAGCTGCTCGCCGCGGACATCCAGCCGAACGTGACGCTCTATCACTGGGACCTTCCCGCCGCGCTCGACGACCGCGGCGGTTGGCTGAACCGCGACGTGAGCTGGTGGTTCGCGGATTACGCGCAGGTGATGTTCCGCGCGCTCGACGACCGCGTGTCGATGTGGTCGACGCTGAACGAGCCGTGGGTGGTGATGGACGGCGGCTATCTGCACGGCGTGCTCGCGCCGGGTCACCGCAATCATTTCGAGGCGCCGCTCGCGACGCACAACCTGCTGCGCGCGCACGGCTCCGCGGTGCAGGCGTATCGCGCGCAAAGTATGAAGCAGACAGGCCAGAAGAAGATCGGCCTCGTCGTGAATCTCGAGCCGAAGTACGCGGCGAGCGAAAGCGAAGACGACGCGGCCGCGGTGCACCGCGCCGACGCGTACATGAATCGCCACTACCTCGACCCGGTCTTCCTGGGCGCGTATCCATCCGAATTCCCGGAGATGTTCGGCGAAGCGTGGCCGAACTTCCCCGCCGCCGACTTCGAAGTCATCCGCCAGCCCATCGACTTCCTCGGCGTCAACTACTACAAGCGCGGCATCACGCGCTTCGATCCGTCGACGCCGATCGAGCGCGCCACGCGCATCGACAACCCGCGCGGCACAGTCACGACCCTCGGATGGGAGGTCTATCCGCCGGGCCTCACCGACATCCTCGACTGGGTGACGGAGCGCTACGGGCGCATGCCGCTGTACGTCACGGAGAACGGCGCCGCGTTCTACGATCCGCCGGTGGCGGAGAACGGGCACGTCGATGATCCGCTGCGCATCGACTACTTGCAGAAGCATCTGCACGCGGTGCTCGACGCGATCGATCGAGGCGCGGACATGCGCGGGTATTACGTGTGGTCGCTGCTCGACAACTACGAGTGGAGCGCGGGCTACGCGAAGCGCTTCGGGCTCGTGCATGTCGACTACGAAACGCAGCTGCGCACGATCAAGGAGAGCGGGAAGTTCTACGCGGACGTGATCGCTCACCGCTCTGTCGCTTTTTGACGCTGACGCTCAAGGGAGACGACCGGGAGGCCTCCGGCGGGCCGCCACGGGCGGCAGCGCTTGTTGGCCCAGCCTGGACGCACGCCTGTCGCTTGAAGCGCGCGTCTCGCGACCGCATGTGTTCGACCAGCGCTGCCGGCCGTGCCGGCCCGCCGGAGGCCTCCTCGTCGTCCCCCTTTGAGCGTCAGCGTCAGGAAGCGATCAAGCGAGGAGCCATGCCCTGCGTGATCTCGATCTCGAGGGTCTTGCCGCGCCAGGGACGAATGATGCGTGCGCGCTCCCATTGCGGCGGCAGACACGGATCGACGAGCAATCCATCCCACGTCGGGCGCACGCCGAGGACCCACTCCGCGACTACGCGGTGGAGCCATGAGGCGGAGCCGGTGTACCACGTCCATCCCGCGCGGCCGTTCAACGGGGAGTCGGGGCCGTCGACGTTGCCGGGGAGAACGTAGGGTTCGGCCCAGTAACGCTCGGGATCTTTGTTCGTGGGATCCATCGAGTGCAGAAGGCGCGCGACGAGATCTGCGTCCTTCATCTTCGCGGCGGCGGCGATGGCCCACGTTGCGGCGTGCGTGTAGACGCCGCCGTTCTCGCGGAGGCCGGGCGCGTAGCGGGTGATGTAGCCGATGCGCTCGTCGGGCGTGTCGTACGCGGGCGCGAGCAGCAGCGCGCCGGAGTCGCGGACGAGATGCTCGCGCACGGAACGCATGCACAATTCCGCTCGATCGCGCGGCGCGACGTCGTTCAGCACGGCCCACGTCTGCGCGTTGAGATAGATCCGTCCGTTCTTGTTCTCGCGGCTGCCGATGCGCGATCCGTCGTCGAGCGTCGCGCGCCAGTACCACTCGCCGTCCCAGGCGTGTTCGTTGATCGCGCGCACGAGACGCTCGCGCCGCTCGTCGTAGTCGCGCGCGAAGCCCGCGCGTCCGCTGCGCTTGTGAATCTCGCTCCAGTCCGCGAGCAGGCCGGCGAGGAAATGCGCGAGCCACACCGATTCGCCCTTCTCCTGCAGGCCCGCGGCGGAGAGGCCGTCGTTCCAATCGCCCGCGCCGATGAACGGGAGTCCGCGCGACGACGTGCGCGCGAAGACACGCTCGAACGCGCGGCGCACATGCTCCTCGAGCGGCGCGGGCTTCTCGTCGTCGAGGAACGGAGCCGTGTCGGCGAGGATCGAGAAGTCGCCGGTCTCCTTCAGATAGTTCGCGGTGACGGAGCCGAGCCAGAGCAGGTCGTCGGTCATCTTCGTGACCAGTCCCTGCTCGGAGAGCGGATGCCACCAGTGATAGACCGAACCGTCCGCGAATTGATGTGCGGCGTGCAGGTTGATCTGCTCGCGCGTTTTCTTCTCGTCGATCGTCAGCCACACCTGCGAGTCCTGGAGCTGATCGCGATAGCCGTACGCACCGGACTGCTGGTAGTAGCCGGCGCGGCCCCAGATACGCGCCGAGATGGCCTGATAGCGCGTCCAGTCGTTGATGAACGAGTCGAACCGCGCGTCGCCGGTTTCCATCCGATGCGTGGACAGACGCTCGTTCCATGACCGTTTCACGTCCGCGAGCGCCTTCTCCATCGACGTGACGTCGAGCGACTCGTGCAGCAGTTTCGCGGTCTCTTCGTGCGACCGGGTCACGGCGATCGCGAAGCCGATCGTCTTCTCCTCCCCTCCCGCGAGCTCGACGACGGTGCGCATCGCGGCGACGGGATCGTAGTGACGCCCGAACAACCCGCGCCACTCGCGACGTCCAAGCGCCTCGGGGGACCGCAGCGTCCCGTTGCGTCCGAGGAACTCGGACTTCTCGCCTTCGGCGGAGGTGATTTCGGCCGTCGTGCCGAACGCGCTCACGTACGGGAAGTCGGTGTTCCAGTGTCCCCACCGCGCGTTGCCGATGTCCCACATGTGGTTCCAGCCGTAGATCGCGTTGCCCTCGCGCTTCGTTTCGATGAAGAGCTTGTGGAACTCGCGACGCGGCGCGGGCGTCACGCCGCAGCACCATTCGAGATACGACGTGAGCTCGAGGCGTCGCTTCGCGTTGAACGTGTTTCGCAGACGGACGATCCACAGCTCGACGGTGTCGCTCGCGTGCGCGAAGAGCGTCCAGCGCGCAGCCAATCCGTTCCGCTCCGTTTCGAAAGTCGTGAACCCGATGCCGTGATGGCATTCGAATTTGTCGTAATCCGCCCACACCGGCGCCGGCGAAAGCGACCAGAGATCATCGCCCTCGGCGACGTAGAGGAACTTGCCGCTCGTGTCCTGCGCGAAGTCCTGCTGCCACCAGTTCACGACCGCGAGCTGGGAGTTGTCGATCCAGGTGAAGCCGCTGCCGCTCTGCGCGACGGCGAGTCCGAGGCGCGGGTTGGAGATGACGTTCGCCCAGGGACGCGGCGGACGCGGGTCGGTGATGACGTACTCGCGGCCGTCCGGTGAGAAATGACCGTAGCTCATGAACCTTCCTTCAATGCGATTTCGGCGGGAACGCTGCGGATGACGACGTCGTCTCCGCCGAAGGGCGATTTCACGACGATGCCGTTCTTCGGCACGCGTACGTTGCCGCCGATGCGCACGCGGTGATCTTCGATGGAGTAATCGAGCACGCCGAAGTGCGTGCTGAGGCCGCGCACGCGCACACCGCGCTTCGCCCACTCGGGCGCGACTCCCGCGGCGAGAATCAGCGTTTCGTCATCTTCGTAGGCGAAGAAGTCGAGCGCGCTGCGGACGAAGTCCGAGCCGACCCACGTGTGAGGCATGTCGCCGATGAAGCCGCCCTCGCGCGGATTCGCGCGCACGACTTCGGCCCATTGGTACCAGGCGGCGGGGCGCTGATCCGCGAAGAAGTAGTCGAGGAGTCTCCGCGCGCGCTCGGCTTGTCCGAGGCGAACGAGCGTGCCGACGACGCGGAGCTCGTACGGCGTGTAGTTGCGCGGCTCGAGCGCGTGCTCCCAGTATTTCTCGAACGTGCGCAGGAGCGGCGCTTGCGGGAGCTCGGCGTCTACCGGTGTCACGGCGACGGTCGTCGACGTCGCATCGAAGTCACCCAGCTCGACAGAGCCGGGGATGTAGTCGATCTTGTGATCGCGCATCGTGCGCTCGATGGACGCGATGAGATGCGCGCGGAACTCCGTGGCAAGGTGCGCGTAAGCGTTGCTCGTTGCTCGTTGCTCGTTGCTCGTGCTGCCCGTCCCAGGAACGAGCAACGAGTCACGAGCAACGACGTCTGCGAGAAACTCCGCGTCCTCGAGTCCTTTGAGAATGAACAGATCGTCCCAGTACGAGTGCATCGCCTTCGCGGAGTAACCCTCGTGGCTGATGGACTCCGGGGCCATTCCGTAGAACGCCGTGTTCTCGTACTTCGGCGTCATGCGCTCGTGGCGGAGCTTGTCGATGAACGCCACGACTTTGCGGATGGTGGGAAGCATCCGCTCGACGAGCGCGCGGTCGTGTGTGTGGCGGTAGTACTCGGCGACGAGGTAGAGGAACTGGCCGTGGCTGTCGTGCTCGGGGACGGGATCGGCGCCGGCGGCGCTGACGCAGCACGGGACGTATCCGTCTTCACGAATGGCCTTCGCGTACCACTCGATGTACTCGCGCACCGTCTCGTATTGCCCGAGCCGCAACAAAGCCTCGGACGTCAGCGAGCCATCGCGGATCCACGAGCGCTCGTACGAGCGCGACCCCGGATGGATCGCTTTGTCGTCGCGGTTCGTGAGGATGTACCGGAGCTGGGCTTCGATGGTCTTTGCGATCCTTGGTTCCGCGGGGACGTCGAGAGCGAAGTGGTTGGCGGTTGGCGGTTGGCGGTTGGCGGGGGAACCGAGAGGGATTTCGATCGTTACGTCTTTCGAATCGAATTCGAGGAGTCTATTCGCATAGTCGCCGGCAACTTCCGTCTCCGGAAGTTTGGGGTCTACCGCCAACCGCCAACCGCCAACCGCCAACCGCTTCACCGCATCCGCGTGAACCGTGAGATCGTCATCAATCCTGCGAATGCGAACGACGCCTCCGGTGCGATTCAGAAACTGCCACTGCGGGTTTACCTGGAACGGACGAATCGCGAGAAGCAACATCGCGTTCGGTGCGACTTCGTAACGCACTTTCAGAACGCCGCTCTCGTACTTCGGTGTGATCGTCAGGTGTTTTCGCCAGACGACGCGCGGTCCCTCTTGCTGTTCGACGGTGACGTCGTTCCACGTCACCAGCTTGCCGTCGAGAAGCAGAAACGGTTCGATGGAGAAGCGTGCGTTCCCTGCTTCGATCGCGCCGTCTTCGCTGAACAAAGCTTCTTCCTCCTCGCCGTCCGTACCGCCGAGGATCGTCCAGTACGACTGCTCGCCGAGGAGGTAGCGGGGGAAGAGACCGCGACGGAAATGCTTCGCCATCTCGGCGAAGAAGGCGTTGTCGTCGCGCATCGGCGGGAGCGTGCGATACGGACCCTCGACGCGCACGTCGCGCGCGTCGGCGTCGGGCATTGGGATCCACGTCTTGCCGGCGGCGTTCCGCTTCTCCAGCACGATGCCGCCGATCTCCTGCACGTCGCCGGTGATGGGCACGATCTCGATGTCGTCGAACCACACCGTTCCCTTGCCCCCCGTGCCCGCGGTGATCACGAGCTCGATCGCGTCGATGGTCTTCGGCAGTGGACCCGGACCTGCGGGTCCCCACGCGAACTCGATCTGGCGCTTCTTCACCGAAACGCGGCGCCAGTCGTTGGGAAAATCGAACTCGCGGCGCGTGTGCCACCAGACGTTCTCGCCCTGCACGAACTTCACCTCGAGCGTGTTGCGCGGCGCGTCGTCGCCCTTCACGCGAAACGCGAGCTCGAAGTTTTCGGGAAGCTCGATGCGGCCGTCGCGCCGACTGATCGCGTAGCCCGCGCGGCCTTTGAAATCGAAGTCGACTCGCAGAGTCTCCGCCTGCGTGATCTTCATCTCGACGCCGGTCGCGGGAACGGCTTTCCATGGAACGTCGAGAAGGGTCGCCGCGAGAACGAGCGCCCCGATCATCCCTTCACGCTCCCGGCCATCATCCCGGCGATGTACTGCTTCTGCAGGACGAAGAAGAGCGCAAGCACCGGGATGATCGTCAGGACCGCGCTGGCCATCATCAGCTCGAGATCGGGAAAGTGCTCGCCGCTGAGGTTCGCGACGGCGACGGGCATCGTGTACTTGTCGGCGTCGCTGAGGATGATCAGCGGCCACATGAAGTCGTTCCACGCGGACATGAACGTGAAGATCGCGAGCGTCGCCAGCACCGGCCGCGCGACCGGCAGCACGATCGACCAGTAGATGCGCCACTCGCTCGCGCCATCGATACGCGCGGCGGCGAGGAGATCGTCGGGGATCGAGAGCATGTACTGGCGCACGAGGAAGACCCCGTAGATCGTGGCGATGTACGGCACGAGCACGCCGACGTACGTGTTCACCAGCCCCATCGACTTCAGCAGCAGAAACAGAGGCAGCATCGCCACCTGCGCGGGGATGCCGAGGGCGGCGACGAGCATGGTGAAGATGCGGTCGCGGCCGCGGAAGTGCAGCTTCGCGAACGCGTAACCGGACATGGAGTTGATCAGGAGCGAGAACAGCGTCGCGACGACGGCGACGAAGAGGCTGTTCAGGAACGCGCGTCCGAGGTTGAGACTCGTGAAGAGACTGCGATAGTGCTCGAACGTGATGTGTGACGGGACGAGCCGCGGCGGGAACGACGTCGCTTCGCCCTGCGGCATCATGGA
>Ga0075421_100000015_pt1 | contig 127810 bp, 129 predicted proteins | sample SoiMetdeltSBSDD5_FD_75292 | JGI IMG/M metagenome (GOLD analysis project Ga0075421, IMG submission 75292) | Bulk soil microbial communities from a Populus tree surrounding site in Tennessee, USA - Soil MetaG P. deltoides SBSDD5 | ecosystem: Environmental > Terrestrial > Soil > Tree plantation... | reverse complement strand
TCTTGTATACGCGCCAGGCCGCCCACGCGTGCACGGGCGGGTTCACGTCACCGAATCGCCACTCGTAGGCGGGAATCTGGCCGTTCGGGTGCATGTACCACTCGCGCAGGAACAGGATCAACTGCGACTTGGCGAAGTCGGAATCGAGCATCGCGACCGGGATCATGTGGAAGGCCAGATCCCAGGCCGCGTACCAGGGGTACTCCCACTTGTCGGGCATCGAGATCACGTCTTCGTTGTAGAGGTGCTCCCACTGGTAATTGCGCCCCACCCTCCGGATCGCCGGCGGCGCCGGCTGCGCGGGATCGCCGCCCAACCAGTGCCGAACGTCGAGGTGGTAGAACTGCTTGCTCCAGAGGAGACCCGCCGCGGCCTGGCGCATGACGAGCCGACAGTCCTCGGAGCGCTCGGCGGGGAGCAGCGCCGCGTAGAACTCATCGGCCTCCGTGCGCCGCGCCGCGAAGGCGGCGTCGAAGCCGACGCCGAACGGACCCTCCGGCGGCGCCGCGGGCGCGAGCCGGGCGCGCACGGCGGCGGTGCCGCCCGGGGGAACGTCGAGGCGATAGTGGGCGGCGGCCTTCGTGCCGACCGCGACGGGATTCACGGCGCCGGCGCGGCCACCCACCACCGCCTCGCCGATCCCGTCCTTCACGTAAGGCGTCGCGTTGGGGGCGCCGAAGATGCGCGCGGTGTTGGTCTCGTTCTCGGTGAAGAGCAGGCGGGGGGCGCCCTCGCAGAAGAGCCGGCGGGCGCCCAAGGTCGGGTGCTCGGCGTCGACGGTCGCGTGGCCGGCGGCGCGCGCGCTCGCCGAGAGCCGGGGCCGCGTGGCGCCCTCTTTCCACGACCAGGTATTGCGGAACCAGAGCGTCGGCAGAACGTGGAGGGTGGCCGTCTCCGGCCCCCGGTTGGTCACGGCGACACGGATGAGGACGTCGTCCACGTCCGCCTTGGCGTACTCGATCACGACGTCCCAGTACCGGTCGCCGTCGAACACACCCGTATCGATCAGCTCGAACTCGGGCGCGTCCCGCCCGCGGCGCCGATTCTCCTCGAGCAGCGCCGCGTAGGGGAACACCACCTGCGGGTACTTGTAGAGCGCTTTCATGTACGAGTGCGTCGGCGTGGAGTCGAGGTAGAAGTAGTACTCCTTCACGTCCTCGCCGTGGTTTCCCTCACTGCCGCTGAGCCCGAAGAGCCGCTCCTTGAGGATGGGGTCCCGGCCGTTCCAGAGGGCGAGGGCGAAGCAGAGCCGCTGATGGTTGTCGGAGATGCCGAGGAGCCCGTCCTCGCCCCAGCGGTAGGCACGCGAGCGCGCGTGGTCGTGGGGCAGATAGTCCCAGGCGGCGCCGTTGGGGCTATAGTCCTCGCGCACCGTGCCCCACTGCCGCTCGGAGAGGTACGGGCCCCACCGCTTCCAGTGGGCGGTCCGCGCCTCCGCCTCGGCGATGCGGCGCCGCTCAGCACTCGACGCCACGATTCCCACTACCCGCCGCGCGCGAACTCGGGGTAGAGCGTCATCCCGCCGTCGACGTAGATGGTCTGGCCGTGGATGTAGTCGGAGTCGTCCGAGGCCAAGAACACTGCGACCTTGCCGATGTCCTCGGGCTGGCCGATGCGCCCGTAGGGGATAAGGGTCAGGAGCGACGCCAGCGCGGCGGGCGTCTCCCACGCGGCGCGGTTGATGGGGGTCTCGATGGCCCCTGGCGCGATGGAGTTCACTCGTATCCGCTGGGGGGCCAGCTCCTGGGCGAGCGACTCCATGAAGGCCTTGACCCCGCCCTTGGAGGCCGCGTAGTTGACGTGGCCCGCCCATGGGATGCGGTCGTGCACCGAGGACATGCAGATGATCTTGCCGGCCGCGCGGGACACGTCCGGTCGCACGCCGCGGCGAATCATCTCCCGGGCCGCCTCGCGCGCGCAGAGGAACATCCCGGTGAGGTTCACGGCGAGCACGGTGTTCCACTGCTCCAGCGTCATGTCACCGAACGGGGCGTCCTGCTGGAGACCGGCGTTGTTCACCAGGACGTCGATGGTGCCCCAGGTGTCCACCATCTCGCGGAACATGGCTCGCACCTCGGCCTCCCGCGACACGTCGGCGCGTATGGCCAGCGCCTCCGCTCCGCCGGCCCGGATGTCGGCCGCGACCTGCTGGGCGGCGTCGGACGCGCCGATGTAGTTCACGACGACGTCGGCGCCGGCGGCGCCGAGCGCGCGCGCCACTCCGGCGCCGATTCCGGAGCTGGCGCCGGTGACGAGCGCCTTCTGACCAGCGAGCGGACGCTGAGCCATGAGATCCCTCCTGGGCGCCGATCATGCGCCAGTCGCTCCCCCCATGTCCACGCCCGGCGCCCGCGAACTCACAACCTCGTGACAATCGCCTCCGGGAAGCGCAGCATGCTGGACAACGCCATGGACCGCGACGGAGGACGCACGTGGAGCGCGAGGCACGGCCTCGGCGCCGGCCTGCTGGCCGCCGCCATCGTCCTCGGCGGGCCTGCCGCCGGTGACGCCGTGAGCCTGCGGATCGGGCAGCCCGCGCCCGAGATCACCGGCGAGCGCTGGATCAACAGCGAGCCGCTCTCGATGGCCGGGCTCCGGGGACGGGTCGTCCTCGTCGAGTTCTGGACCTACGGCTGATACAACTGCAAGAACGTGATCCCGCAGTTGCGGGACTGGCACGCGCGATACCGCGACAAGGGGCTGACCATCGTCGGGGTCCATTCGCCCGAGTTCGCCTGGGAGAAGCCCTATGACAAGGTGGCGGCGGCGGCGAAACAGCTGGGCGTCGCCTACCCGGTGGTCCAGGACAACGACTTCGTGATCTGGAAGCGCTACGCGAATCGCTACTGGCCGGCGGCGGTCATCGTCGACCGCAGGGAAATCGTCCGCTACACGCATATCGGCGAGGGAGCCTACGAGGAGATGGAGCAGCTCATTCGGCGGCTGCTCGCCGAGCCTTGAGGCAGGGCTAGCGCGCGGGCGCCGAGGTCACCGACTCCGCGATCCAGCCCTCGCGCCCGTCCTCGACCCGGACGCGATACCACTGCTCCTTTTCCTCGAGCACCTCGACGCGGGTGCCCTGCTTCAACACGCCGACGATGCGCGCGCGCGTACCCGGCCCCTCGCGCAAGTTGGCCAGCAAGGTCTTGATGGCGAGCCGCTCCCGGGGTGCCGGCGTCACCGGTACCGGCGTCGGGGGCTTCGCGACGGGGGCCGGCGCCGAGGGTGGCGTCAGGACCGGTGGGGTCGGCGGAGCGGGCGCGGTGGGCGGCGGAGGCGCCCCGGCGGCGGGCGGGGGCGCCGTGGGCGAGGCCGCCTTGACCTCAGCCTGATCGGCAGGCGCAGCGGCGTATCCGGCGAGAAACAGAAGCGACATTGCCACGCGTCGGATGCGAAATCTCATGATCGCCCCGCTTGGATTGTACGCGAGGGTACCCGCCCCGTCACGGTGGGGCCCGGGCGGGCGGGCGAACGCAGCCCCGCCTAGGCGGAGCGGCGGCCGAGAAGCGTCCGCGCGGCGGCGGCGATGGCGGGCGCGTCGATGCCGTAGTGACGGTAGAGAGCAGCGCGTGTGCCCGATTGGCCGAAGTCGTCCACGCCCAGCGGGAGCTGGGGCACGCCGAGTGCCGCCCCGAGAAACGCCAGCCCGTGCGAGTGGCCGTCGAGCACGGAGACAATGGGCACGCCTTCCTCCTCCGCGCCCACCAGCGACTCCAGCGGCCCCCGTCCGCCGCGAAGACCGCGGAACAGCAGGTCGGGGCTGGTGGCGATGAAGACACTGGCGTGGATGCCCTCCGCGGTCAGGGCACGAGCCGCCACCACCGCCTCGGGCGCCATCACGCCCGCCGCGAAGATGGACACGGCATTGTCCTCCGGATCCCAGCCGGGTGCCCCGCGGGCGTCCACGAGGCGGTAACCGCCTGCGAGCACCGCCTGGCGCAGCGCGGAGCTCGCGGGCGGCGCCAGCGACTGATCCACGGGCTTGGTAGAGAGGCGGAGGTACAGGCTCTCGCCCTCGCCCCGGGCGAGGCGGGCGAGGCCATCGAGCAGGATCCACTCGACCTCGCGGCCGAAGGCGGGCTCCCAGTAGGTGATACCGGGCAGCGCGATGCCGATGCCCGGCGTGATCACGGACTGATGCGCCCCGCCCTCGGGAGACAGGCTGACGCCGGACGGCGTCGCCGCCACCACGAAGCGCGCGCCCGAGTAGAGGGCGTGGTAGAGCGCGTCCAGCCCGCGAGTGACGAAGGGATCGTAGAGCGTGCCGATCGGCAGAAGAGTGTCCCCGCCCAGCGCGCGGGTCAGACCCAGGGCGCCGAGCAGCAGGAAGAGGTTGTGCTCGGCGATGCCGAGCTCGATGTGCTGCCCGGCGGGCGACTCGCGCCACTGCATGGCCTGCGGGAGCTCGGCGAAGGGATTCTCGCGCGCCGGGCGTGCGTACACGCCCTTCCGGTTGATCCACCCGGCGAGGTGCGTCGTGATCGCGACGTCGGCCGACACCGTCACCACGCGCTCACCGGCGGGCAGGCGGCCGAGCCCCGCGAGCACGCGTCCGAACGCTTCCTGCGTGGAAGAGGCGCCCGCATGCTCGTCCCCCAGCGTCTCCGGGATCTCGACGGCCGTGCCCTGCGGCGCCGCCGCCCGATAGAGCGGCGGGCACGCGCGGATCAGCGCGGCCTCGCCGCTGTCCGCGGGAAAGCCCGCCCACTCGTCGCCCGGCCGCACGCCGGAAGCGGCGCGGAGCGCCTCGATCTGGCTCGCGGCGAGGAGCGCGCCGTGGTTCATGGGGTCGGCGGCCATCGGCAGGCCCCAGCCCTTCAGCGTGTCGGCGAGCACCACCGCGGGCCGCTCCGGATCGCGATCGGCTTCGTCGTAGGCGGCGGCGACGGCGGCGAGGTCATGCCCGCCCAGATCGCCGAGCAGTCCCTGCACCTCCTCGTCGGAGCGGGCTCCGAGCAGACGCTCGAGCGCGGGCATGGGCGCGCCGTCGCGCCCGGTGATGAGCGCCTTGCGCGCCGCGGCGGGGGGCTGACGCAGGAGGGCATGGTGCTCCGCATTGGAGAGGGTCTCGAGGCGGCGCGCGAGCGCCTCGCCGCCCGGCGCGCGCAGCAGGGCTTCCACGCGGCCGCCCCACCGGCACTCGATCACGCGCCACCCCGCCGCCGCGAACATGTCGCGCAGCTGGCGCCGGCGTGAGTCCGGCACCACGCGATCGAGACTCTGCCGGTTCATGTCCACGATCCAGCGCACGTTGCCCAGCCGGGCCACCGGCTCCTCCAGCAGGGCCTCCCAGACATTGCCCTCGTCGAGCTCGGCGTCGCCGACCATGACGATGAAGCGCCCGGGCCCGGCGGCGCCGCCATGGTCTGTCAGGTACCGCGACGCAAGGGCTCCGAACGTGGCCTGCACCGCGCCCAGCCCCATGGACCCCGTCGACAGGTCGACGACCTCCGGGTTCTTGCGGCGGCTGGGATAGGCCTGAAGCCGTCCGAACGTGCGCAGCTCGCGAAGATCCTCCGCGGTGAGCCGGCCCAGGAGGTACTGGATGGCGTAGAAGGCAGGCGCGGCATGCGCCTTCAGCGCGACGACATCGCCCTCGCGCAGGTGGTGGAAGTAGAGCGCGGTCAGCAGGCCGACCGACGACGCGGAAGAGGCCTGGTGCCCGCCGACCTTCGTCCCCTCGGGATTTGGCCGAACATTGTTGGCGTGATGCACCATCCACGTCGCGAGCCACAACACCCGCCGCTGAATGCTTTCGAGGGTGGAGAGGCGCTTGGCGTCGATCTTAACTTGCGGGGGGGAGCGGCGGCCGCTCCTCCCCCGCACCCCCCCACCCGTTCGGTGTCATGCCGCGGTGGTCCTGCTGGCGGCCTACTTGACTTTGATCGTGACGACCGCGGACATTCCGGCCCGTAACGGCTGGGGGTTTCCTACTTCCTTCGCGTCCAGCCGGATCTTGACGGGCACGCGCTGCACGACCTTCACCCAGTTGCCGGTGGCGTTCTCGGGCGGCAGCAGCGAGAAGCGCGAGCCCGTGCCCGCGCTGATGGAGTCCACGACGCCGTTCAGGTGCTTGCCGGGGAAGGAATCCACCTCGACCCACGCCTGCTGGCCGGGCCGCACCCGCCCGAGCTGCGTCTCCTTGAAGTTGGCCACCACCCATACGGAGTGCAGCGGCACGATCGCCATCAGAGGCTGGCCCATCTGAACGATCTGCCCCACCTCGACGGTCTTCTTGGCGATCACCCCGTCGACGGGGGCGCGCACCTCGGTATGCGACATCTGCAGCTCGGCCAGGGCGAGGTCGGCGTGGGCCTCTCGGACTCGCGCCTCCGCGCGCAGGACCTCGGCCTCCTTCAGCGGGACGGTGTGCCGCTGGCTCTCCGCGCGGGCCACGGTGGCCCGCGCCTCCAGCGCCCGCTCGCGCGCCTGGGCCACCGCGTGCTTCCGCGAGGCCAGCTCGGCCTCGGCCTGCTGCACCTCGCGCTCGGCCTGGGTGAGGCGGCGCCGGGTCGCCTCGAGGGTGGACGCCGAGGTGGTCGCCACCGCCTCGGCCTGGTCCACGTCGCGCTCGGCGACATAGCCGCCCTTGGCGAGCTGGCGCACCCGCTCCTGCTCCCGCCCGGTCTGGCGCGCGGTGCCCTCGGCCCCCTGCACCTCCGCGCGCATCGCCGCCACCGCCGCCCGCCGGGACTCCACGCGCGCCACGTACTCTTCCACCGCCGACTCGGCGGCGCGCTCGGCGACCCGGGCCGCCTCCAGCGAGGCCCGGGCCTCGTCGGCCTGGGCGCGGGTGAGCTCGCGGGCCAGCGGAACCTCGGTGCTCACCGAGCGCAGGGCCGCCTCCGCCACCGCGGCGGCCGCCGCCGCCTGGTCGCGCTTGGCCTGATAGTCGCGTGGGTCCACCCGTAGCAGCAGGGTTCCCGCCTTGACCGTCTGGTGGTCATCCACGAGGAGCTCGGCCACGTGGCCGCCCACCTTGGCGCTGACCTGGGCGATGGTCCCCTCGACGTAGGCGTCATCCGTCCAAATATGTGAACGGGAGAACACCCAGGCGTACACCCCATAGCCGAGGGCCCCGAGGACCGCCAGCCCAGCCACACCGATCAGAAGCTTCCGCGTCATCGCGTCGTCCCGATATTACGCCGGAACCGGACGGCGCGGAACCCCAATCGCGCCGGCCGCGCGCGCGTCAGGCGAGCACGCGCACCTCGTGGCGGGACTGCGGCAGCTCCACACCCGCCGCGCGCAGCCGCTCGAGAATCGTCCGATTGAGGTCGCCGCGCGCCGCCACCTCGGTGTCCACCGTGACCCATGGCTTGACCGCGAGCGTGACGCGCGCGTCCGTGAGCGAGGCCACGCCGATGACGGGCGCTGGCTCGCGGAGCACACGAGGATCGGCCTCCACGGCGGCGCGCGCGGCGGCGAGGGCGCGGTCGAGATCGGTGGCGAAGGCCACCTCCACGCGAAGATCAAGCTGTCTAATGGTCCCGTAGTTGTGCAGGATCTCGCCCACGATCTTCCGGTTGGGAATCACCACGCGGGAGCGGTCGAAATGCGTGAGCGTGGTGGAGAAGAGCTCCACGGTGCTCACCTGCCCGTGCACGCCCACCACCTGGATGTACTCGCCGACTCGGAACGGCTTGGTGAAGATGATGGTGAGCCCCGCCACCACATTGGACAGCACGCCCTGCAGCGCGATGCCCACGCCGAGCCCGGCCACGCCGATGCCGGCGACGAGCGGCGCGATCTGGAAGCCGAACTTGTCCAGCGCGATCACCAAGGTGAAGAGCAGCACCACGATGCGGACCATCCGCACCATGAGCGTGCGCGCGGGCGGCTCCAGCGCGCGCTTCTGGAGCCAGCCGTCAGTGAGGTTGCCGACCCAGCGGGCGAAGAGGAGGCCCACCCCCAGGATGACGAGGGCGCCCAGCACCTGGAAGCCGTAGCGGATGGCCAGGTCCATCGTGACGTCCTTCGCGGCGATATTCATGGGGCCCTCCTGAGACGAAAACGCGGAGGGCCGGGGCGGCCGCTCCGCGTCTCGTACGGGGTTGGGGGGGAACGATCAGCTGTGCTTGCGCAGCTCCAGCCGGCCGATCTGCCGGCGATGCACCTCGTCCGGGCCGTCGGCGAAGCGCAGCGTGCGCGAGTGGGCCCACCAGAACGCCAGCGGGAACTCCTGGCTCACGCCGCCGCCGCCGTGGATCTGCATGGCGCGGTCGAGCACGCCCAGCGTCATGTTGGGCACCGCCACCTTGATCTCGGCGATGGCCTGCTTGGCCGCCTTGTTGCCCACGGTATCCATCATGTAAGCGGCGTGGAGGACGAGGAGACGCGCCTGGTCGATCTCGATGCGGGACTGCGCGATGCGCTCGGTGGTGATGTCGTTGTCGGCGAGCCGCTTGCCGAAGGCCACGCGGTTGAGCGCTCGCTTGCACATGTACTCCAGCGCGCGCTCGGCCACGCCGATCTGGCGCATGCAGTGGTGGATCCGCCCGGGGCCCAGCCGCCCCTGGGCGATCTCGAAGCCGCGCCCCTCCCCCAGGAGCAGGTTCCCCGCGGGCACCCGCACGTTCTCGAAGAGCACCTCGCCGTGCCCGTGGGGCGCGTCGTCGTAGCCGAACACGCTGAGCATGCGGACGATCTTGATGCCCGGCGTCTCGCGCGGCACCACGATCATGGACTGCTGCTTGTAGCGGTCGGGGTTCTTGGGATCGGTCTTGCCCATGAAGATGAGCACGGTGCAGCGCTTGTCGCCGATGCCCGACGTCCACCACTTGTGTCCGTTGATCACGTAAGAGTCGCCGTCGCGCACGATCGAGGACTCGATGTTGGTGGCGTCCGACGAGGCCACCTTGGGCTCGGTCATGGCGAAGGCAGAGCGGATCTTGCCCTCCAGCAGGGGCTCCAGGTACTGCTTCTTCAGCTCGGGCGACGCGTAGCGCTCGAACACCTCCATGTTGCCGGTGTCGGGCGCAGAGCAGTTGAACACCTCGGCGGCGATGGGCGAGCGCCCCATGATCTCGCAGAGCGGCGCGTACTCGAGGTTCGTGAGCCCAGCACCCCGCTCGCTCTCGGGCAGGAAGAGGTTCCAGAGCCCGCGCTCGCGGGCCTTGGCCTTGAGCTCCTCCATGATGGGTGGCACCGTCCACCGGTCCGTCGCCGAGTCGAGCTGCTGCCTGAACGTCGACTCGTTGGGGTAGACGAACTTCCCCATGAAGTCGGTGACCTGCTCCATGTACATCTTGGTCTTCTTCGAGTACTCGAATTCCATTCGCGGCCTCCGTGCGGTTGGGGGGGCGTGCGGCGGTACCGGGCCAATACTCCACGGATCGGGCGCCGAAGGCAAGGGGCCCCCAGGGACGGTGGCCTGTCCGTCGAGTGTCATGGTATGGACACCGTCGGCGCACCGTGTCAGCCCTGCACCGCCCCTGCGCGCAACCAATTGATTCTTTGATCCCCGGGAGTTGGTGCTAGGCTTGCAGTCTAATACCTTTGGAGGTGACTGTGATGATGACCCATTGTCTCCGGCCGATCCTGCTTGGCGGCGTGCTCCTCATGACCGCCGCCTGCGCGAGCGAGGACTACAACACCTGGTCCTCGCACCCCACGCACTTCGCCTCGCAAAAGCACATGGGGTTCTCGACGCGCACGATCGGCGCGACCCGGGTCAAGGTCACCCCCGAGGACGTCGCCGCCGCCCGTCAGGAGCAGTGGTGGGGCCGCGGGGTGAGCGGCATGCTCGCCGGTGACGGCGCGCCACCGGCCGACATCGCCGGATACTGGACCGGAGGCTGGGCCAGCAAGGGCTTCAGCACGGACCGGGGCGGCTCGCTGAAGGCCGAGTTCCTCGTGAACGCCGATGGGTATGGGCGCGGCCGCCTGTTCCTGGGCGACACCATGGCCGTCGAGGGCGTGCCGTGGAGCGTCCGTCAGGCAAGCTCCATGGGCGTGCCGGTCTGGGTCAAGGTAGACGGGAACACCGTGATGCTCAGCGAGGCGCAGAAGGCAGGTTCCTTCGACACGCGGTTCACCGCCCAGTTCACCGCCGAGGGCGACCAGCTGGTCGGCGGGTTCGGTCGCGTGACGGGCGAGCACCGCTATCGGTTCTCCCCGGTGCGGATGACCCTCGTCCGCCAGCCCTAGTCGCGAGGCGTTCCGTCCCGCGAATTCCCGGCGAGGTTCGGGGGAGTCGTGTAGACTGGCGGCGCCTGGTCGAATGTCGGTTCCTGGGGAACCTACTCCCTCCAGACCGCGTCCCGGTGCGCTCTCGCGGCACCGTCGCGCGCCCTGTCACACGGTCGAGATACAGGGGGCCTCGCGCATGGCGGACAAGCTCTTCGTCGGCGGTCTCTCCTTTTCCACCTCGAGCGAGCGGCTCCGGGAAATCTTCGCGGAAGCCGGGCGCGTCGAGTCCGCAACCGTCGTCACAGACCGTCAGACCGGCCAATCGCGCGGCTTCGGCTTCGTCGAGATGGCGACGCCCGAGGACGGCGATGCCGCGATCTCGCGCTTCAACGGGGCCCGCGTGGACGGCCGCCAGCTGAAGGTGGAGCGCTCGACCTCCTCCGGTGCCAAGCGAGGCGGAAGCGGCGGCGGCGGGGGCGGCGGCTACCGCCGCTAGCCGGACCCGTCGTCCCGCCGCGCTCGCGACGCCGGCGCGGCCACCACGATCCTGGTGCAGACCTCGTACGCCCGCGCTTGAACCGCGCTCGGAGGCGGCGCGCCAGGAATTCTTGACGGCATTCCCGCGTCCTTCGCGTTAACTGGCTATGGTGAGAGTCTTGGCGCTCGGCGGGTCGCAGGAGCGCGCTTGATCCGTCAGCTCCGGATCGGGCTACGCGCAGGGATCGTCACCGAGCCGCCCGCGTCCGACCCCGTCCTCGAGGCCGTGGGCGCGGAGCTCAACGCCAGCGTACGGCGCCTGTTCGGACGCTCCCTGCACATCCGTCACGTCGACGCGGGCTCCTGCAACGGCTGCGAGCTCGAGATCGGCGGGCTCGCCGGCCCCCACTACGACGTCGAGCGCTTCGGCATTCGCTTCGTCGCCTCGCCGCGCCACGCCGATTGCCTGCTCGTCACCGGCCCCGTCACCCTCAACATGGCGGAAGCGCTGCGGCGCACGTGGGAGGCGACGCCCGAGCCCAAGCTCGTCATCGCCGCCGGCGACTGCGGGCGCGATGGCGGGATTTTCCGGGGTTCGTACGCGGTAGTCGGCGGCGTCGCCGCGGTGGTGCCGGTGGACGCGGTGATCCCGGGATGTCCGCCCGCCCCGGCGACGCTGCTCGCGGGTCTCCTCGAAGCCCTCGGCCGCCGGCACTGATGGCCCGGCTCGTCTTCGCCCTGGGCGGCGTCGGAGGCGGAGCCGCCGCGGCGCTGGGTCTGGCCGGCGTCCTCGGCCATGGGTGGACGCTCGAGATCCCGTGGCTCGTGCCCCTGTCGGGGCTGGCCCTGCGCATGGACCCCATCGCCGGGTTCTTCCTCCTCCTCGTAGGCGGGACGGCGATTCCCTCGTCCATCTACGCGCTCGACTATGCCCGGGGCGCGCGGCGGGGCCTCGGCGCCTATTTCGCCTTCGTCGGGGCGATGGCCGTGGTTCCGCTCGCCGCCAACGTGGTCACCTTTCTCCTCGCGTGGGAGATCATGGCGCTGGCGTCCTACGCGCTCGTGCTCCATGACCGCGACGATCCGGCTGCTGTCCAGGCCGCGTGGATCTACGCCGTGATGACGCATGCGGGCCTGGCCTGCCTGCTCGCCGGCATGCTCCTCATGGCCGGCTGGACTGGGAGCCTGCGCTTCGCGGACTGGCCGGCGGCCGCCCCCGGGCTCGGGGCGCCCGCCCGTAGCGTGGTCTTCGGTCTTCTCGCGCTGGGCTTCGCGAGCAAGGCGGGCGTGATCCCGCTCCACGTCTGGCTTCCCGCCGCGCATCCCGCCGCGCCCAGCCATGTGTCCGCGCTGATGTCCGGCGTCATGATCAAGCTCGGCGTGATGGGCCTCCTCCGGGCCGGGCTCGACTGGCTCGGCGCGGGACCGGCGTGGTGGGGCGTCGCGCTCCTTCTCGCCGGCACGCTCTCCGCGGTGGGCGGCGTGCTCTACGCGGTGGTGGACCGGGATCTCAAGCGGCTGCTCGCGTTCTCCAGCATCGAGAACGTGGGGATCATCCTGGTCGCGGCGGGCGCCGGCATGGTCTTCCGGGCCTCGGGCCTCGAGACCCTCGCCGTCTTCGCCATCGCCGCCGCCCTCTATCACGCCGCGAACCACGCGGCCTTCAAGGCCCTCCTCTTCCTCGGCGCAGGGGCGCTCGTGCACGGCGTCGGCACCCGCGACCTGGAGGCGATGGGGGGGCTGATCAAGCGCATGCCGTGGACGGCCGCCGCCTTCCTCTTCGGCGCGATCTCGATCGCGGCGCTGCCGCCCTTGAACGGCTTCGTGAGCGAGTGGCTGACCCTGCAGGCGCTCCTGCAGAACACGCGGATCCCGCGACTGGAGTTGAATCTGGCGTTCGCCGTCGCCCTCGCCGGCCTCGCCCTCACGGCGGGGCTCGCCGTCGCCTGCTTCGTGCGCGCGTTCGGGATCGCCTTTCTCGCTCTGCCCCGGAGCGAGGCGGCCGCCGGGGCCCACGAGGTAGGCGGCGCCATGCGCGCGGGCATGGCGCTGCTCGTCGCGGCGTGCGCAGCCCTGGCGCTGGGTCCGACCGTGGTGCTCCCGCGCCTCGGCGGGGCCGCGGCGTCCCTGATCGGCCACGCGACGCCGGGGGTGGGGGGCGACCTCCTCATCATCGCGGTGTCCGGCGACTTCGCCACCCTGTCCATGCCGGTGATCGGCCTCGCTCTGGCCGCGGGCCTGCTGCTGCCCGTCGTGCTGCTCCGCCTGACCCGCGGGCCGCACCGGGCGCGGCTCTACGAGACATGGGGCTGCGGCCGTCTGCTCCAGACCGCGCGGATGGAGTACACGGCGATCGCCTTTGCGAGCCCGGTCCGGCGCATCTTCGACTTCCTCTACCGACCCGAGAAGCGGCTCGAAGTCGAGGCGCACCCGGACTCTCGCTTCTTCGTGCGACGTATCGCCTACGGCAACCCGACCCGCGCACTCGCCGAGGAGTGGCTATACGCCCCCATCCTGGGCGTGCTGCGCCTCGGCGCAGCGCGGATGCGCGCCATCCAGTCGGGCAGCGCCAACCTCTACCTGATCTACGTGCTCGCCGCCCTCATCGTCCTCCTGGTGCTGGCGTGAGGGCGGCGACGCTGGGCGCGCTGGCGCAGGTGGTGGTGGTCGCAGGGGCGGCGCCGCTGCTCGTCGGTCTCGTCCGCACCCTCAAGGCTCGATTCGTGGGCCGCCGCGGGCCCGACCCGTGGCAGCCCTATGCGGACCTCCTCAAGCTCCTGCGGAAGGGCACGGTGGTCTCGACCACAACCTCCTGGGTGTTCCGCTTCACGCCCTTCGTGCTCGTGGCCACCATGCTGGTGGCGGCCGCGGTGGTGCCCGTGCTCGTCACCCGCCCTGCCCTGTCCTTCGCGGGCGGGATCATCCTGCTCATGTCGCTCTTCATGCTCGGCACCTTCTTCCTCGCGCTCGCCGGCCTGGACTCGGGCAGCGCCTTCGGCGGAATGGGATCGAGCCGCGAGGTGATGGTGGCGGCGCTCGCCGAGCCCACCGTGATGCTTGCCGTCTTCGCGCTCGCCATCCGCACGGGCACCACCAACCTCGGCGGCGTCGTCGAGCGGATCGGGAGCGAGCCCGTGCTCGCCGCCCATCCCGGGCACCTCCTCGCCTTCCTGGCCTTCTTCATCGTGATGCTGGCGGAGACGGGCCGCCTGCCGGTCGACAATCCGGCCACCCACCTCGAGCTCACCATGATCCACGAGGCTATGATCCTTGAGTACTCGGGCCCCTACCTCGCGCTGGTGGAGTGGGCGAGCGCGATGAAACTCTTTCTCTTCATGACCCTGCTCGCCAACCTCTTCTTCCCCTGGTGGGTCCCCAGCGAAACCGAGGGGCTTCCCCTGCTGCTGGGGCTTCTGGCCCTCGCCGGCAAGCTGGTCCTGCTCGCCGCTGCCCTCGCGGCGCTGGAGACGGTGGTCGCCAAGCTGCGGCTGTTCCGCGTGCCCGAGCTCCTGTCCGGATCCTTCGCCCTCGCCCTTCTCTCTGTGGCCTCGGTGGTGCTGCTCAAGTGAGGGCCGCCTCCAACCTTCTCGCCTTCTTCGGCCTGGCCGTCACCCTGCTCCTCGTGTGGCGGCGAAGCTGGCCGGGTCGGCTCCGCCTCTTCGTGCTCCAGTCTGCCGTGCTCGCCCTGCTCGCGGCGACGGTCGGGTGGCTCGCGGGCAAGCCCGCCCTGCTCGTGGTGGCGGGGGTCTTCCTCGCGCTGAAGGCGTGGATCATCCCGCGTGTCCTACACCGCATGGCGGCGGGCACGCCCGTCCGCCCGGTGGCGCCCGGGCGATCGAGCGGCCTCGCGCTCCTCACGGCCGGCGGCCTCGTCGTCGCTGCCTACGTGATCATCCTGCCTGTCACCGCCTCCGCCACCCTGCCCACCGCGGGGGCCATTCCCCTGGCCTTCGCCATGGCCCTCATCGGGCTCTTCATGTGCGTGACGGGCCGTGACGTGCTGGGGCACGTGCTGGGCTTCCTCGTCTTCGAGAACGGTATCTTCGCCCTGGCTCTGCTGGCGACCTACGGCCTGCCCGGCCTGGTCGAGGCGGGCGTATTCCTCGATGTCCTCGTCATCGTGCTTCTCATGGAAGGCGTGGTCGTGCAGATCCGGCGCGAGCACGACTCGATCTCCGTCGATCACCTGAGCGAGCTTCGCGAGTGAGCCTGATCGCGCTGCTTCTGGCGCCCCTGCTCGCCGCCGGCCTCCTCGTGCCCGCGCGGAGAGGGCTGGCCCGGGGCGTGCACGCGGCCGCCCTCGCGGCCACTCTCGCCGCCGCCGTCGCGGTAGCGCACGGCGTAGTGGTCGACACCACGGTCGTCGCCCTCGACGGCCTCCTCCGCGCGGACGCGCTCAGCGCGTGGATGGTCGGCCTGATCGCGCTCGTGGCGACCCTCGCAGGGCTGGAGACATTCTCGGAGCCGGCGGGGAGGCGCTTCCACGCGCTCTTCCACCTGTTCGTCTTCACCATGCTTCTCGCCGTCACCACCGACGACCTCGGCCTCATGTGGGTGGCGGTGGAAGGCACCACCCTGGCCTCGGTGTTCCTGGTGAACTATCACCGCACGCGCGCCTCGCTCGAGGCGGCCTACAAGTATCTCCTCATCTGCTCGGTGGGCATCGCGCTCGCGTTCGTGGGCACCGTGCTCGTCTACTTCGCCGATGTGCAACAGTTCGGAGCCGAGGCCCATGCGCTCCGCTGGACCACGCTCCTCCGCTGGGCGCCGCAGCTCCCTCCGCGCGTGGTCGAGCTGGCCTTCGTCTTCCTGCTCGTCGGCTACGGCACCAAGGCGGGGCTGGCGCCCATGCACACATGGCTCCCCGACGCCCACAGCGAGGCGCCCGCGTCGATCAGCGCGCTCATGTCGGGCGTGCTGCTCGCAGTGGGGATCTACGCGGTGCTGCGCTTCAAGGCGGTGGTGGACCTCGCCGCGGGCCCCGGATTCGCGCGGCGTCTGCTCATCCTCCTCGGGCTCGCCTCCATGACGGTGGCCGCGGCCTTTCTCTGGTCGCCCACCAGCCTCAAGCGTATGCTCGCCTACTCGAGTGTCGAGCACCTGGGACTGGTCGCGCTGGGCCTCGGCTTCGGGGGACCCTGGGGCATCGCCGGCGCCATCCTGCACATCGCCAACCATGCCCTCGCCAAGGCCACGCTGTTCCTCCTTTCCGGCCGCATCCGGGACGTCTACGGCACCGTGGACATCGCGCTCGTCCGTGGCGTCATCATGGCCATGCCCGTCACGGGCCGTGCCTTCGCGCTGGGGATGCTCGCGTTACTGGGCCTGCCCCCCTTCGGGCTATTCATCAGCGAGCTGATGATCCTTGGCGCCGGCTTCAAGGAGGGCTGGCCCGCGGCGACGGTCCTCGCTCTTGGTCTCCTGCTCGTCGCGTTCGGGGGGATGCTGCGCGCGCTGCACGGGATAAGCTACGGCGCGCCCGCCGCGTGGGCTGGCCGCGAGCTCGTAACCTGGGGCGGGGTGACGCCGGTGGCGGCGGCCCTGGGTCTGCTCGTCCTCACCGGGCTCGCGTGGCCGCCGGGCCTGGTCGCCGCGCTCGCGCGGATCGCCGCGGTCGTGGGAGGCTGAGTGTGAACGCGCCCGGCCCCGGGGACCTCGCCGCGCACGCCGCTGCCGCCGGCGCCGCAGACATCGTGACCCGGGAGGACGGATCCGTCCAGTGCCGGCTGCCCCGCGGGGAAATTCTCACGCTTGCCGACGGGCTCGCCACGCGCGGCCTCTCGCTGGAGCTGCTCGCCGCCACCGACACGCGGCCGGAGACGGGCGACTTCACGCTCACCTACGTCTTCGCGTCCCCCGCCCCTCGCCATCCCCTCGTCACGCTTGTATCGGTGCCTGCGGAGGCCCCCCAGTTCCCGTCGCTCGCCACCCGGTCCTTCCCGGCCAGCCGCTTCGAGCGTGAGATCCATGATCTATTCGGACTCACTCCCATCGGGCATCCCGAGCCGCGCCGCCTGGCCCTGCATCAGTTCTGGCCGGAGGGCTATCATCCCTTCCGGCGCGACGTGGCGCAGCGGCGCGACTTCGCCGATGAGGGCCAGCCGTTTCCATTCCGGCGTGTCGAGGGGGCCGGCATCTTCGAGGTCACGGTAGGGCCGGTGCACGCCGGCATCATCGAGCCCGGCCACTTCCGGTTCAGCGTCGAGGGCGAGGAGATCGTGAGCCTGGAGACTCGGCTCGGATTCGTCCACAAGGGCACCGAGAAGCTCTTCGAGACCCTGCCCTTCGCTCGCACGCCCGAGCTTGCCGAGCGCGTCTCGGGCGACGAGAGCGTCGCGCACGCCCTCGCCTACTGCCAGGCCCTCGAGCGGCTGGCGGGAATCGTGATCCCCCCGCGTGCCGCCTGGCTCCGGGTCGCGCTGCTCGAGCTCGAGCGTCTCTACAACCACGTCGGTGACGTCGGGATGATCGTCAACGACACCGGCTTTGCCTGGGGCCATGCCCACTGCTTCCGGCTGCGCGAGGAGCTGCTGCGCCTGAATGGGCGCCTCACCGGGCACCGGCTCCTTCGCGGCGCGGTGGTGCCCGGCGGAGTGGCGGGGCCGCTCGCGGGGGCAGCCCTCGACGAGACGACGGAGACGGTGGGCCGCCTCGTCGCCGCCTTCGAGGAGATCGCACGGGTCTGCCTCGACAACACCCTGGTGCTCGAGCGGCTGCAGGGCACCGGGCGGCTCACAACGAGGACGGCGCGGGAAATGGGCGTCGTCGGCCTGGTGGCGCGTGCCAGCGGCGTGGACGCCGATCTCCGCCGCGACGCGCCCTTCGCCGCCTACGCGGAACTGGAGGTTGCGCCCGCGGTGTATCCGCAGGGCGACGTCTGGGCGCGCACCATGGTCCGCCTCGATGAGGCCCGCGAGGCCGCGCGCCTCATCGCTGTCGCCGCGCGGCGTCTCCCCGGCGGCGCCGCGCGCGTCCCGCTGCCTCCCCTGCCGGAGGGCGGCGACGCGCTCTCGTGCGTGGAGGCCTGGCGGGGGCCCATCTGGTACTGGGTGCGCGCGGCGGGTCCGGATACGCTGCGCCGCGTGAAGATCGTGGACCCGTCGTTCCGCAACTGGCCCGCGCTCGAGCTGGCCGTACTCAACAACATCGTTCCCGACTTTCCGCTCTGCAACAAGTCCTTCAACCTGTCGTACTCAGGAAGCGATCTCTAGTCGGCCGGCGCTAGCGGAGCGTCATGCCGAGGGCGGCGAACCGCCGTGCGGCCTCGTCCCGCCATCGCGCGCCCTCCGCGCCGCCGAGGGCGCGGCCCAGTCCGTTCCACCCGTGCCCCTCCAGCGGGCGCATGCCGAGCGCATTCGCGAGGGACACCGTCGCCCGGTAGTGCGCGATCGCGCCCTCGACGTCGCCGGCGGCGAGAGCCACCTCGCCGAGCATCCGGAGCCCCCAGCCCTCGTAGCCGCGCTCGCCGTGCACGCGGGCGGAATCCAGCGCGTCCTGCGCGGCGGCGCGCGCGTCGTCCAGGCGCCCAGCCCGGAGGTATCCCTCGGCGAGCCACGCCAAGCGCAGCCCGTGGCGGCTCAGGATGGATAGCGCGAGGGCGCGCCGCACGCCGTCCTCCAGCAGCGCGAGCCCTTCCTCCCCCCGCCCCTCGCGGACGCGCACGATGCCGAGCTCGCAGGACAGCATCGGCATCCAGGCGGTCACGTCGAGCTCGCGCGCCCGCGCGAGCCCGCGCTCGAGGACGGGGGCGGCCCGCTCGAGCTCGCCGCGCGCGAGATGGACGAAGCCGAGGGTGACCTGCGCGCCCGCCACGCTCCACGGGTGGCCGGAAGGCTCCGCGATCCGCGTCGCTTCCCGCGCGCGGGCGCTCGCCGCGTCGAAGTCCCCGAGGGCGACCAGGGTATGGACCAGCCAGATGCGGGCGGCGACCGAGACCAGCCCGGCCATTCCGAAGCGCTCGCGCTCCAGGTCGCCCTCGAGGGCGGCGATGGCCCCCTCGAGGCCGGCGCGCGCCTGCTCGAGCTCGCCCTGCGAGTGCGAGGCCTGCCCCAGGCCGCACATCGCGACCACGCGCAGTGGAAGGTCCCCTAGCGCCTCGGCGATGCCCAGCGCGCGCCGGGCGGACTCGCGCGCCGCCCGGTGATCCGCCAGCGTGTAGTGCGACTGCGCGATGTAGGCGGCGACCCAGCCGCGCCGCCGTGGATCGCCGAGGGCCTCGGCGAGGGCCTCGGCCCGGCGGAGATGCTCGAGGTTGCGCGCGAACTCGCCGAGCGCGGCCAGGGAGGCGCGGACGTCGAAGCGGAGATCGACCCCCAGCGCCAGCTGCTCGGGGCCGGCCGACAGTCGGTCCAGGGTCTCGATCGCCTGCTCGAAGAACACGACGGCATCGCGGTGGGCCGAGCGCGTGGCCGCCTTCGCGCCGGCCTGGCGGAGATAGCCCACCGCGCGCGCCTCGAGGCCGCCCCGAAGCGCGTGGTGGGCGAGCCGCTCGATCTGCTCGGGCAGCCGGTCGGCGTAGCGCGCCTCGATGGCGTCGGCGATCCTCGCGTGCAGCGCGCGGCGGCCCTCCTGCAGCAGGCTTCCGTAGGCGACCTCCTGGGTGAGCGGGTGCTTGAACGCGTGCTCGCGCTCGGGGAACAGGCGCATCTCGTGCAGGAATTCGGCGGCCTGCAGCCGCTCCAGGCTCGCGCGCAGCGCCTCCCGCGGCATGTCGGCCACCGCCTCGAGCACGCCGAAGGGGACGTCGCGCCCTACCACCGCCGCGCACTGCAGCACGTGCTTGTCCTCGGGCCTCAGCCGGTCGATGCGTGAGGCGATCACCGCCTGCACGGTGGTGGGCGGAGGCACCGTGGTGAGGGGCCGGGCGAGACGGTACGCGCCGGGGGCGCCCGTGAGCACATCCGTCTCCGCGAGAGCGCGCACGCTCTCCTCGAGAAACAGAGGATTCCCGTCCGTCCGCGCGATGAGGAGCGCGCGGAGCGGCGCCAGGTCCGGCGCCACGCCGACGAGGGTGTCGAGGAGCTGCCCCGCGTGGGAGGCGCCCAGCGGATCCACCCGGATTTGCACATACCCGGGCTTGTTCATCCAGCCGTGCTGGTACTCGGGCCGGTAGGTGACGAGCACGAGCAGGCGGGCGTCAGTCAGGCGGTCGACGAGCGTGTCGAGGAGCGCCTGGGTCTCGTCGTCGATGCGGTGGAGGTCCTCGAACAAGAGGAGCAGAGGGGCGCGCCGCGCCTCGACGAGGAAGAGGTGCCGGATCGCGTCCAGCGTGCGCCGGCGCCGCTGCGCCGGCTCGAGGGCGTCCCAGGCGGGCTCGGTGACGGGCAAGTCGAGAAGGCCGAGGAGTGCGGGCAGCGCAGCGACGAGGCCGGCGTCCAGGTCGGCCAGACGCGAGGCGACCTTCTCGCGCGCGGCCGCCGGGTCGTCGTCCGGCTCGAGGTGGAAGTAGCCGCGGAGCAGTTCGCGCACCGGCACCCACGCGGTGGACTTCCGGTATACCACCGGCCGGCCCTCCAGCACGGTCCAGCCGCGCGTCCGGGGCGATTGCGCGACCTCGCGCGCGAGCCGCGACTTCCCGACGCCGGGATCCCCCACGAGGGCGACCAGCCCGCCGCGGCCGCCGCGGGCGCGCTCGAGCGCTTGGTCGAGCAGGCCGAGCTCGCCCTGGCGTCCCACGAAGCGGCTGAGACCGCGCGCCGCCGCCGCCTGCAGGCGCGAGCGCGCCGGGCCCGCTCCCGTCGCCTCGAACACGTCCACCGGATCCGCCAGCCCGGGCACGGGCACCGGCCCCAGCGCGCGCGTGACGAGATAGCCCTCGGTGAGCCGGCGGGTCTCGGCGGTGAGCAGGATGCTACCCGGGCGCGCCAGCTTCTCCATCCGGGCGGCGAGATGGGTTGTCTGGCCCACTGCGGTGTAGTCCATGTGCAGATCGTTCCCGATCGAGCGCACCACCACCTCGCCCGAATTGAGCCCCACCCGGATCTGCACCTCCACGCCGTACTGCCGTCGCAGTCCCTCCGCCGCCCGGGCGACCTCATCCTGCATGCGAAAGGCGGCGTACGCCGCCCTCACCGCGTGGTTCTCGTGGGCGAGCGGCGCGCCGAAGATGGCCATCACCCCGTCGCCCAGGACCTGGTTGACGGTGCCCTCGTACCGGTGCACCGCGTCCATCATCAGCTCCAGCACCGGATCGAGGAGCGCGCGCGCCTCCTCGGGGTCGCGGTCGGCGAGCATCTCGAGCGACCCCTTCAGGTCGGCGAACAGCACCGTCACCTGCTTGCGCTCGCCCTCCACCGCGGGACGGGAGGTGCGGATGCGGTCGGCGATGTGGCGCGGCGTGTAGGCCTCGGGCGAGGCCCACCTGGGGTCGGGGGCGGGGCCGCCCGAGAGGGGGCGCCCGCAGCCCCCGCAGAAGCGGCTGCCGGGTTCGGCGACGAACCCGCAGGCGAGACAGGTCACTCCGCCGTTACTTCTCCTTCGTGAGGAAGACGGCGCGCCGGTTGCTGGCGCGGCACGCCTCCGACTTGTCGTCGCACTGCGGCCGCTCCTTGCCGTACGAGATGAGGAGGAGCCGACCCGACTCGATGCCCTTGCCCGTGAGGTAGTCGGCGGCGGCGCGCGCCCGGCGCTCGCCCAGTGCCATGTTGTACTCGCTGGTGCCGCGATCGTCGCAGTGTCCCTCGATGAGCACGAGCCGAGCGGGGTTCGCCTTCATCCACTCCGCACTGGCATCCAGGACCTTGGCGTCGCCCGGCCGGATCAGGGAGCGATCGAACTCGAACCGCACGTCGCGGAGCGCGGCGTGGGCGCGGTACTCCTTTGGCGGCGCCGGGGGCTGGGCGGGCGCGGCCGGCGCGGGAGCCGGCACGACGGGCGCGGGGGCCGGCGCCGGCGCGGGCGCCGCGGGCGCGGGGGCCGGCGCGGGCGCGGGGGCCGGCGGACGCGGAGCCGGCGCGGGGGCGGGCGCGGCCACGCTGGGCGGCGGCGCTTGCGCCGCCGGCATCACGGGACGCTTCGGACAGCCGCTGAGGAGCAGCGCGAGGGCGCTGAACGAGGCGATGAGTGCGGCGGTGCGCGTTGTCATGGCGGCAGGGTATCCGAGTGGTGGGAGTCGGTCAACATGCAGTAGTATGGCGCCAGCAACTCACCTGCATCGCGCTGAGGAGGCGGCCATGCTCAAAGAGTTCCGAGAGTTCGCCGTCAAAGGCAACATGGTCGACATGGCCGTGGGCATCATCATCGGCGCCGCGTTCGGCGCGGTCGTGCAGTCCCTTGTCGACAACATCTTCATGCCCGTCATCGCCGGGATCTTCGGCACGCCGGACTTCGGCAGCCTCTTCCTCGTCCTCCGTAATCCCAAGGGCGAGACCTACGCGTCGGTGAAAGCGGCCCGCGACACGGGCGCGGTCGTCCTCGCCTACGGCCTGTTCATCAACACCATCGTGACCTTCCTCGGGGTGGCGATCGCCACCTTCTTCCTCGTGAAGTCCATCAACCGCCTCCGGCGCACGGCCCCCGCGGCCCCGCCGCCGCCCGCGCCGTCCGGCGAAGAGAAGCTCCTCGCCGAGATCCGCGACCTTCTCAAGAGACAGCCGGTACGGTAGTGCTGCGGGCGCGCGACTGGCGCCACTGGCGGCTGCGCGACCACCTGCTCGTCTTCGGGCCGGCGCTCGTCCTCACTGCCGTCGCCTTCGCCGTCGCGATCGCCTTCGTGGAGCCGGCGCCGCCGCGCCAGATCGTGCTCGCCACCGGACGCCCCGACGGGGCGTACCACCAATTCGGCCTGCGCTATCAGGCCGAGCTGGCACGGCACGGCATCAGGGTCGAGCTGCGTCCGACGTCGGGCTCCCTGGAAAATCTCCGGCTGCTCGCGGACGGCACGAGCGGCGTCAGCGTCGCCTTCGTCCAGGGGGGGGTGCGCGCGGCGGCGCCCGCCGCCGACCTCGTCGCCCTCGGCAGCCTCTACTTCGAGCCGCTCTGGCTGTTCGCGCGCGGCGACACGCGCGGGGGAGATGTCAGAATCCTGCGCGGTCGGCGCATCGCGGTGGGGCCGGAGGGCAGCGGCACGCGCGCCCTCGTCGATGTCCTGCTCCGCGCCAATGGGCTCGGAACGGACACCGCGACGCTACTGCCGCTCACCGGGCTGGACGCGGTGCGGTCGCTGAGGGCGGGCGAGGTGGACGCGGTGGCTCTGGTGGCGGGGCCGGACTCCCCGGCGGTGCGCGAGGCCGCCGCCATGCCGGACGCCGAGCTCCTGAGCTTCCCCCGCGCCGAGGCCTATGCCCGCCGCTTTCCCTTCCTCTCCCGCCTCACGCTGCCGGAGGGCGCGCTCAACCTCGAGCGCAACCTCCCGCCGAGGGAGGTCCAGCTCGTCGCCGCGTCTGCCGGCCTCGTCGTCCGGGCGGACTTTCACCCGGCTCTGAGCGACCTCTTGCTGATGACGGCCGTCGACGTGCACGGCCGCGCCGGCATGTTCGAGAGTGCGCGACAGTTCCCCTCTCCCGACTTCACCGACTATCCCCTCGGCGACGAGGCCCTGCGCTTCTACCGGAACGGACCGCCCTTTCTCGCGCGCTATCTCCCCTTCTGGGCGGCCACCCTGCTCGACCGCCTGAAGATCATGCTCCTGCCCCTCGCTGCCCTGCTCATTCCCCTGTTCAAGGTCGTGCCGCCCACCTACCGCTGGCGGACGCGGCGCAAGATCTACCGCTGGTATGGCCAGGTGCAGGATGCCGACGTCGCGCTGTGCGAGCCGCGATCGGTCGAGGAGCTCGATCGCCTGCTCGTGCAGCTCGACCACGTGGAGCATCAGGTGCGGCTGATCCCCATCCCGCCCGCGCATTCGGAGACGCACTTTCAGCTGCGGGCCCACATCGACCTCGTCCGCGCCAAGATCCTCGCCGCCCGCGCCGCCCAACGTTGACGCGCGGGCCCGGCGCCCGCTATGCTCGCGCCATGACCACATCCACGTCGCCCGTGCCTCGCTTCGACGAGCTCCTGTCCACCCGCGCCCGCTTCGGAACGGGTGCCGCCGCGCAGCCGGCGCGTCCGGTCCAGAGCGCGCTCTATGACTTCGGCGGCGGGTATCCCGATCCCGCCTCCTTCCCGTACGAAGGTATCGTCGAGGCGACCTCCGCCATGATCAAGGCGGAGGGAGCTCAAGCGCTCACGTACGGGGAGGCGCAGGGCTACCGCGGACTGCGCGAGCTCGTCTGTCACAAGTACGGCCTGTTCGAGGGGCTCAAGGTCACCCCGGACAACCTCATCATCTCGAATGGCTCCGGGCATGCCCTCTCCCTCGCCTTCAGCGCCTTCGTGGACGTGGGCGACGCCATTCTCTGCGAGGCGCCGACCTTCTCGGGCACGCTGAACACCATCCGGCGCCACGGCGCGCGTGTCCTCGACGTCCCCGTCGACGCGGAAGGGCTCGACACGCGGGTGGCGCGCCGCCAGCTCGAGGCCCTCCGCCGCGAGGGCACGCGCTGCAAGCTCATCTACACCATCGACAACTTCCAGAACCCGTCCGGCCCCACCCTGAGCCTCAAGCGCCGGCGCGAGCTGGTGGACCTCGCCCACGAGTTCGACACGTTCATCCTCGAGGACGACGCCTACGGCGAGCTGCGCTTCGAAGGCGACCATCTGCCGTCGCTCTACGCGCTGGACACCGGCGGGCGCGTGATCCGCGCGGGCACGGTGTCGAAGATCCTCGGCGCAGGATTCCGTCTCGGCTGGCTCTGCGCGCCCGTCCAGATGATTCCCGCCTTCCAGGGCTTCCTCTTCGGCGGCGGCGTCAATCCCTTCGCCTCTCGCGTCGCCACCTACTTCCTGCGCGATCATCTTCAGCCGCACGTGGCCGTGCTCATCGACGTGTACCGGAAGAAGCGCGACGCCATGCTGCGCGGCCTGCACGAGGTGCTTGCGGGCAGCGGGGCCGAGATCAGCAAGCCCGAGGGCGGCTTCTTCCTCTGGATCCGCCTCCCCGCCGGCACCGACCAGAAGCGGCTCGCCGCGCTCGCGGTGCAGGCGCACGTCCAGTACACCGCCGGCCCCGCCTTCTTCGCCAACGGGGGCGGCGACGAATTCATCCGTCTGGCCTACAGCCTCGAGACGCCCGAGAAGTGCTACGAGGGCGCCCGCCTCGTGGCCCTGGCCATTCTCCAAGCTCGTTCCTAGCCCAGACCCCCGTGCCCAGACTGGCCGGCAAGCGCGCGATCGTCACGGGCGCCGCGAGCGGCATCGGCCGCGCCGCCCTCGGCCTGTTCGCCCGTGAAGGGGCCCGCGTGCTGGCGGTGGACCGCGCCGTCGCCGGCCTCGACGCCGCGGCGGCCGAGGCGAGCTTGGCGGGCGGGGCCGCGCTGGCCGTCGCCGCCGACGCCGGCGACGAGTCGGCGGTGGCGGGTGCGGTGGGACGCTGCGTGGCGGAGTGGGGCGGCGTCGACGTGGTCTTCGCCAACGCCGGCGTGAGCGGGGGCCGGGTTCCCCTGCTCGAGCAGACGGTGGAGCAGTGGCAGGAAATCCTGCGCGTCAACCTGATCGGCCCCTGGCTCCTCATCAAGCACGCCGCGCCGGTCATGATCCGTCAGGGTGGAGGCTCGATCATCTGCACGGCGTCGGTGGCGGGGCTGCGCGCCAACGCCGGGGGCACCCCATATTCGGCGAGCAAGGCGGGCGTGATCAGCCTCGTCCAGACCGCAGCCAACGCGCTCCTGGGCACGGGCGTGAGGGTGAACGCGATCTGCCCGGGGCTCATCGAGACCGGCATGACGCGGCCCATCTTCGAGTTCGCCCGCGCCCGCGGCACCGAGGGGAAGATCGGCCAGCTGAACCCGCTGCAGCGGCATGGGCTGCCCGCGGAGATCGCCGCCGCCGCGCTGTTCCTCGTCAGCGACGAGGCCTCCTATGTCAACGGGCAGGCCATCGCGGTCGACGGCGGCCTGTCCAGCACGCACCCTTTCACCGGCAGCCGCCGCTGAGCGCGGCGCGGCCCTCTCAGGGGCCGAGCGGCCGACAGTAGCGGAAGAGCTCGGCGTCCTCCGTACCCACGTAAAGAAATCCGTCGAGGATGCCGATGCTGGCGGCCTTCGCCGGGGCCGCCGCCAGCGGTGTCCATCGCGCGAGATCGGTGGTCGCCACCACCTCCCGGCCGTCGAGCGCGTGGAGGTTGGCGCCGGCCACCACGAGATCAAGGATGCGCCCGGTCGCCCGGCGAACCTCCCGCGCCTGCCGGCCGTCGAAGGCCATGAGACCCCTCTCGCCGAGATAGACGATCTGGCCGGCGAACGCCACGGGCCGCGAGCCCACGTTGCGAATGGGGCGCAGGTCGGGGCCGTCTCCCCACGCCGCGCCGTCCCAGACCTGGGAGCGTGGAAACATCCCCCCCTGGAAGTCCTGCGCCTGCACGTAGAGCCGCCCCGCATGGACGAACACGAAGTGGAAGCGGGCGAAGTCCTGGGCGTCTCCGCTGCGAGGCCCCACCTGCAGCACAGTGGCCCACGACCGGCCGCTATCTCCACTGCGGACCACCACCGCGTTGACGTGCCGCGAGCCCACCAGCCAGAGGTCGCCGCCGTCCAGGGTGGCAATGTCGAAGGCGTGCGTCATGTGGATCGACCGATTGTTGTACCAACTACCATCCGGCTCCCCCACCGCCACCGCGGCGGACGGCCCGTCCCCGCGCGGGTCTATCGCGGGGGCGTAGAGGCGCGGGCCGAGGGCGCGGTACAGCTCGATCGATTCGGAGGGAAACCGGAGCTTGCTCGAGAAGGAGGCCAGAGCGGGGCTGTAGGCGGAGACCTCGACCGGGCCGTTGTTCTCGTCGTAGTCCCCGTAGCCCGTGTACATCTCTCCGCGCCAGCCGGCCAGGGCGTGGAGGCGCCGGCCCACGGGGGTCGGCTGCGCGGCGGCATAGGGATTCCGCCCGAGTGACACAAACTCGCCGCCCCCGAAGCGACAGGGCCACGCGCCGCAGGCCCCGGCGAGGAGCGCGACGCCGAGGACGAGCGCGGCCGCCGCGGCTCTCACCCGTCGTCCTTCGGGGCGCGCTCCGTCACCTTGTGCAACAGATGCCGCGCCAGCATCAACGGGGGCATGCGCTGCCAGTGATAGCGCACGGTCAAGAGCCGCCGTGCGACCCCGGTGCGGCGCCGCGGATGCGTGGGGTGATCGGGAACGATGGCGGCGGGCACGAGCGCATCCATCGCCGCCCGCACCGGCGCCGGCGGCGCCGCCGCCGCCAGCGCGCGAGCAGTCTCGGCAGGCACCTCCATCCCCAGCAGTCGCTGGGCGAAGCGCAGCGCGTAGTAGAGGGGCCGCGTCACGCCGAGGGTGGCGGCGCGCCCGGCGAGCTCGGGCCAGAAGCCGGGGGCGGCCGCGAAGCGCTGTGCGAGGCCGTGAAGATCGGCGAGGTCGCGAAGGCCCTTGTGCAGCTCGCCCGACTGCACGAGATGGCAGGCGGCGTGGAGCACCATGTCAACGGGCGCGAGCACGCGAAGGTCGGCGCCCGCCACCGGCCGCGCTGCCGCGAGCAGCAGGCGCGGGTCGGGGCGCAGCCGCCCGGTCGGCGGCAGGATGTTATGGTGCACGTCCACGACGACCTGGCGGTCCCGGTGCGCCATGGGAGGAAGCTCGTGGGACCACTCGCGGTAGTAGCGCTGGTCGTACGCCGACAGCTCGACTGCTTCCCAGCCCTCGGCGACGAGCGCGGCCTCGGCCGCGGCCACGCGCTCGGCCGGCACCAGGATGTCGACGTCGTTGAAATGGCGGCCGCGCGCCGTGGGCAGCTCGGCGAAGAGGTACGCCGCGCCCTTGAGCAGGACGAGCGGCACCCCCGCGGGAGCGAGGGCGCGCCGCAGGCGCGTCACCTCCCAGCGGATCAGCCGGTGCTGCTGCTCGACGTCCACCCGCGCCGCCTCCAGACGAGCCCGCACCCGGGCCGGCAGCGCGGACCGCACCCCCGCCTCGTCGGCGAGGGCGTCGAGCCGCCCGAGCAGACTCGCGTGGCGCGCTTGCCGGAGCGTGAGATCCCACTCGGCGGGGGACAGCTCGCGCATCGAGCGCGGATTCCGGAGGAGGCGGAGCATCGCGTCCCCGCTCACGAGAGCCACGCGGCGAGCGGGAGACCGGAAGCGGGCGCGACTACGAGTTGGGCGAAGGCACAGGCAGCGCGCCGAGCCGGCTCAGGGCATCGTCCAGACTCGAGTACCTGAACTCGTAGGCGTCGCACTGGTCAATCATACGCGACAGCGTTCGGAAGCCTCGAATGCCCAGCGACTCGTAGTTGAACGAGCAGTCGGCAAGCCGGAAGAACGCGCGAGCCTTGGGCACGCGCGTCAGCTCGGTGTCGGCATCCCGCGCGAAGGTGGGGAACACGAGCCAGGCCGGCACGGCCGGCTCGGCGGCGCGGCGAACGCTCTCCGTGGGCGGCCGCACGTGGGCGACCGTCCCCTTGTTGGTGTTCGGCACCGGGGCGCTCATGTACGCTTCGGGCGCCCAGCGGCGGATCACGTCGATGGACACGTTCTTGAGGCTGATCGGCCGCGGCCAGGGATCGAGCGCGCCGTCGCCGGGCCGGATGAGGGCGAACTCATCGGAGAGGAGCCGCCAGCCGCGATGCGCGAGCCCCGCGCACAGCGTGCTCTTGCCCGCGCCGGTCACCCCTGGCAGGATCAGCGCCCGTCCGCCACGCTCGAGCACCGCGGCATGAATCATCACGTACTGGTTGGCCCGGGTCGCCGCGCACCAGTTGATGCTCCATTCCAGCATGGGGACGGCCATGTCCACGGGAAGCGGCTCGAACGGCCGGTCCTCGTCGAGGATCACCGAGGCCTGCTGACGCCACCACCGCCGCAGGCCCAGCGGCCCGGCCGGCCGCAGCACCGCCACGTGGAAGTCGGCGAGGCCGCCGCCCTCGTCCAGCGGGAACTCGCCGTAGAGCACCCGGACTTCCTCGGCGAGCGTGGCGATGGGTGTCTCGATGCGGATGACGAAGGGGCCGGTGTTCACGTCGAGCCCGCGGTGGAGGCGCCCGGTGAGGTCTCGGGCGGGCAGCTCGACGACCTTCATCCGCGGACGCGCTCGGCGAGGCCGAGATCCCGGAACCGCCCGATCGTCGCCTCGACATGCGCTCGCACCCCAGAATCCTCCCCAAGGCCGAAGCGGGCGGCCAGGCGATCGTGCAGCGTGACGAGATCGACGGGAGCTTCGGCGAGGGCCTTCAGGACTTCCGCGGCGAGGGGGTCGAGGAGATGGGTATCCCCTGATCCTTCGTCGAAGACTACGAACTCATCGTCCCAGGACTTCCAGTGGAGGCGGGACCCCTCGGCGAGCTCCCAACGGACCGTTGAAGTGGATGGCGCGGCGGGGGGATCGGGTACGGCCAGGGAGCCCTCTTACCCCTGCGTCTGGCTCGGCTTCTGTGACATGTTGTGCGACATCGAGTGACTTGCCTTCTTCGTGTCCTCGTTCGCGAACGCCGGCCGCCCCTTGATGGACATGATGATGGGCGTCGCCGCCGCTGCCGCCTTCAGGACGCGCCGACGGCTGGGCGAAGTCGCGTTCTGCGCAGCCTTGCCGTGCTCCTCGTTCGCTCCCGGCCTCTCGTCGCTCATCTCTCGGGCTCCTCGGTCCAGACTAGATCTCAGCTGCGGCATTGTCAATCTGCCGCCCCTGGCTACAGTCATCCCCGGCGTGCCTGTACAGATGCACGTTCCGTGCAGTCTTACGATATTCAACCATTTCAGTCATTTGGTGGCCGAGCATGGAGTGCATATCCCCCGAAGAGTCAATCTTTCCGACATATCTGGGTAGACATTACAGACATTACACTCAAAACCGATGGAGGGCCTCTATGAGGAAATCACGGTAGCCAGCAACCCATTTCCCCTTGTTCGCTTGTCCCGACGGCCGACATATTCCATACTCCTATGACCCGGTCAACCCAGGCTAGTCCGGAGGTCGCCGCCATGCTTCGCCGCTTCACCCCGATCCTCCTCGTCGGCCTCGTCCTGCTTCTTGGGTCCGCGGGCCCCCTCCCGGCCGCCAGCGAGCTCGGCATCATCACCGGCGGGGAGCGCGGCACCTACTACCAGTTCGGCCTCAATCTCCAGCGGCTGGTCAAAGAGAAGGGGACCGACCTGGCCGTGTACAACTCCAAGGGCTCCATCGAGAACATCTACGCCGTGTACCAGAAGCCCGGCACCCAGATGGGCATCGTGCAGTCCGACGTGCTCGCGTTCGTGGCGCGGGTCCAGTCCGACCCCGTGCTGAAGCGCATCGCCAAGAAGACCAAGATGGTGTTCCCTCTCTACAACGAGGAGATCCACCTGCTCGGGCGGAAGGAGATCACCGATTTCGACGATCTCACCGACCGGCGCGTGGCCATCGGGCGCGAGGGCAGCGGCACGTACCTCACCGCGCGGCTCCTCTTCAAGGTGTCGGAGGTAGCCCCCAAGGAAATGGTGCTGATCGACACCGACGAGGCGCTCGCCGCGCTCAAGGCCGGGCGCATCGACGCGATGTTCTACGTCGCCGGCTACCCCGTGAAGCTCCTCAGCGAGGGCGTCACGGCGGCGGACAACCTCGCCCTCGTTCCCATCACGAACAAGAGCATCACGGAGTTCTACCCGCGCGCGGAGATACCTGCGGGCACCTACCCCTGGCAGCCCCAGGTGCTTCCCACGGTGGCGGTGAAGGCGGTGCTGATCTCGTTCGACTTCCGGCGGCGCGATTGCGACCTCGTGGGGCAGTTCGCCCAGACCGTGTCGAGCAACCTCGGCTGGCTCGTCAAGAACGGGCACCCGAAGTGGAAATCGGTGGACCTCGACGCGCCCCTCAAGGGGTGGGAGCAGTACGACTGCGTCGCCAAGTATCTCCGCAAGCCCGGGCAGCCCGCGGCGGCCGCGAAGACCTCCGGCGGCAACCCGGTGATGGATGCCATCAAGGAGCTTCTCGACGAGTGACGATGCCGCGCTGACCCCCCGGACGGCGCCCGTCGCCGACCTGGCCCCCGCCGGCTCCTTCGGGGCGTACCGGCCGGTCGAGACGCTTGTGCCGGGGGTCAAGGACAAGACCTTCCTCGCCGAGCAGGCGGGTACCGGTGCACGCGTCGCGCTCCGCGTGCTCGACGAGAGCGCGAGGGACGGGGACATCTTCGAGACCCTGCGGGAGCATGCCGTGCGCGTCACCGCCCTGGCCACGCGCTGCCCGGCCATCGCCGCCATCCACGAGTGCGGACGCGTGGACGGCGCGATCTATCTCGCTCTCGAGCATCCGTCCGGCCCAACCCTGGCCGAGACGCTGCAGCGCGACGCGCCCCTGCCCCCAGAGCGGGCGGTGCGGCTCGCTATTCGCATCGCCGAGGCGCTGGAATCCGCCCACATGCTGGGCATCGTCCATGGCTCGCTGACCCCGCGCACGGTGGTGCTGGTGGGACCGGACGAGTCGGTGAAGCTGACCCAGTTCGGCATCGACTGGCTGCGCGCGACCCGACAGACCGGCCGCGCGGGCGCGCGGGCGGGCGTGGATGGCTCGCCCTACACGGCTCCCGAGCAGGCGCTGAGCGACGAGGCCACCCCGCAGAGCGACGTCTATGCGCTGGGTGCCATTCTCTACGAGGCGCTGCTCGGCCGCCCGCCGGCGGCGCCCCTGTCCGTGCGCCGGCGAGGCAGCATCCCATCCCTGCGCAAGGCCCGACCCGAGGTGACGCGCTCGCTCGAGCAGGTGGTCATGCACGCCCTCGAGTCCGATCCGGCCCGCCGCTACCGCGACATGACGGACTTCTTCAATGACCTGTGGAGCGAGGTCAACCCCTTCTCCGCCGCGACGGCGCCGGACGGCGGCACCGCCCGCCGTGTCCTCTCGACGGCAGGCTGGCCACGATCGATGGCGGTGGGCATCGTGCTTGTGGTGGGTGGCGGCATCGCGCTGCTGAGCTGGCTGCTCGTCGGCAGCTCGCCCGAACAGGTCGCGGCGCCGCGCGTGGGGACGCCGGGGCCCGAGGCCACGGCGGTCTCCGCCCCGCCCCCGCCGCCCGCGAGCGAGCCCGCGCTCGTCACGCTACCGCCGGCGCCGCCGCCCGCCGCCACGCCCCCGCCGGCGGCCACGCGCCCGGAGCCCACGCGCCCGGAGCCCACGCGCCCGGAGCCCACGCGTCCGCCCGAGCCTACGCGTTCGGTGGTCGAGGCGCCGCCCCGCCCGGTGGTCGAGCTGCCCGCCCGTCCCATCGTCGAGACGCCCTGGAACGTCGCGCGACCGGCTCCCACGCCCCGCGCAGTGGCCCCGCCGCGCACCGAGCCGACGTCACCGGTGCGGGGCGAGGGGGGGGCCGCCGCCCCGAGGCCCGTCCGCGACAGCGGGGAGGACGCCGGCGCCATCATCGACTGGCTGTTGCGGGAGAGCTCGAGCTCGCGCCGGTAGGGTAGCCCGCGCCTCAGCGCGGGCGGTCGTTCTCACGAATGAATCGATCGAAGGGGCCGGTGATCCGGACAACCTCGTTCACCGGCCAGGCGCCCCGGGTCATCGTGACCACGAACAGGTCCCCGGCGATGCCGGCCTTCCGCGTCTCCGGCGTCACCGGCGCGAAGGCCAGCGCGCGGGGCGCGTCACCCTCGCTGAAGCGCGCGAACTCCACCTGTAGACCATCGGGGCTCAGCCCGAAGATTCGCGCCCCCTGGCGATCCGCCACCAGGAGCCAGTCCGACGGTCCCACCGCCATGCCCGCGGCCACCGGGCCCTTCAGCACCAGCGTCGCCTGCCCGTCCGCGCCGACGCGCCAGAACTCGCCCGGGCCCCGCTGCCACGGGGCCTCGGCGGTGCCGTCCGCAGCCACCCACAACCGCTCGGCGCCCGCGGCCATGAGACGAGGCCGCGGCACCTTGACCAGGCTCCGGTCGAGCACCTCGCCGCGGGGGTCGAGGCGGAGCACCGTGTCCTGGAGTCGGTCGGCCACCAGGAGGTGGCCCGCGGCGTCGACGACCACGCCCTCGGGCTGCTTGAGGAGGGGTGGCGTGCCCCGCGGCGGCGTGCCGCCGGCGAGCAGCTCGACGCGGCCGTCCCGCATGAGGTACAGCACGCCCACGGAGCGGTCGCGATCAAAGGTGGTCAGCAACAGCTCGCGCCCGCCGCGCACCGCGCCCACCTGGGGATTCGGCAGCGGTGGACCCACCTGATACCGCTCGTCGGACTGGGGCGTGAGCCGTGCGCCGCCCGGAGGGATGCGATAGAGACGGGACAGGTACTCGGCCTCGCCGCCCGAGTAGCGGCGCCCACTACGCGCGAGGTAGAGGACGCCATCGGCGTCCACCGCGAGCGTGGAGGTGGACGGGATGCCGGGCAGGCCGCGCCATGAATCCGACGAGAAGCCCTCGCCGGTCACGTAGAGCTGCGCGGAGAAGCCGGGCGGCAGGGTGAACTCGGCGGCGCCCACCGGCGACGCGAGGGCGAGGAGAACGAGGGCAAGCGCGCCGGCGCGACGCATGTCGAGGATGTAAGCACGCGCACCCCCGCCCGCGCAAGACCCGGCGGGGATGGTAGGATGTCGCGCATGGGACTCGAGCAGCAGCTCACCGACACGCTCACCAAGGCCATCAAGGACAAGGACTCGCAGACCGCCAACGCCGTGCGCATGCTCAAGACCAAGCTGCAGGAGCGGCGCACCGCCAAGGGCTTCTCCGGCACGGTGGACGACGCCCTCGTCCTCGACGTCGTCGGCGCATACCGCAAGCAGCTGCAGAAGGCGATCGGGGAGTACGAGAAGGCAGGCGAGCGCGGGGCCGCCCAGATCGCCCAGCTCCGCTTCGAGATCGACTTCTGCGAGCGCTTCCTGCCGCGCGGCATGGACGACGCCGCGGCGCGCGCGCTCGTGCAGGAGCGGCTGACCGCCCTCGCCATCACCGACCCCAAGCAGGTGGGACGCCTGGTCGGGGACGTCATGAAGACCCACAAGGGTCAGGTGGAGGCGGCCGACGTCAAGCGGATCGCCGAGGAGATCCTGGGAGGAGGCGCGGCATGAACGGCGTGACGCTCCCGACCGAGACCGTCTTCGTGATGGAAATGTCCCCCATCAAGTTCGGGCTGGGCGCCACCGACGAGATCGGCTTCGACGCCTCACGACTGGGGCTCAAGAAGGTCTTGATCTTCACCGATCGGCACCTCGCGGCGGCGGGGCTCCCCGAGCGGGTGCGCGGACTCCTCGAGGAGCAGGGCGTGAAGGCCGACGTCTACGACGGCGTGGAGGTCGAGCCCACCGACCGGTCGATGGAGGAGGCGGCGGAATACGCGCGGACCAAGGAGTTCGACGGCCTCGTCGCGGTGGGGGGCGGCAGCACCATCGACACCTGCAAGGCGGCCAACCTCCTCACGTGCCACCCCGCGCCGCTCCTCGACTACATCAACAAGCCGGTCGGGAAGGGCATTCCGGTGCCGGGGCCCCTGCGGCCCCTCATCGCAGTCCCTACCACCGCCGGCACCGGTAGCGAGACCACGGCGGTGGCGGTGACGCACGTGCTCGACCAGAACGTCAAGGCGGGCGTGTCACACCGGCTGCTGCGCCCCGCCCTCGGCGTGGTGGATCCTCTCAACACCCTCACCGCGCCACCCGAAGTCACCGCCGCCGCCGGCGCCGACATCCTCACCCACGCCATCGAGTCCTACACGACGCGGCCGTACAACGCCCGCGCCAAGCATCATCCCCCGGACCGGCCCGCCTACATCGGGGCGAATCCCGCCAGCGATGTCTGGTGCGAGAAGGCCGTCGAGTACGTGGCGCGCTATCTCCGCCGCGCGGTGCTCAACGGCCTCGACCTGGAGGCGCGGGTGAATCTCGCCCTCGCCGCGAACTACGCCGGCATCGGGTTCGGCAACGCCGGCGTTCACATCCCCCACGCCCTCGCCTACCCGATCGCCGGGCTCGTACGAGACTACGTGCCCCTGGGCTATCGTACGCGGCACGCCATGGTGCCGCACGGCATGGCGGTCATCCTGTCCGCCCCCGCCGCGTTCCGCTTCACCTACGCGACGGCCCCCGACCGCCACCTCCGCGCCGCCGAGCTGATGGGCGTGCCGGTAAGCGCGCTGACGGAGGCCGAACGCCGCGAGGCCCTGCCCGGCGCGCTCATTTCCCTCATGCGCGACACCGGCATTCCCAACGGACTGACCGCGGTGGGCTACACCGAGCGCGATATCCCCACGCTCGTCGAGGGCACGCTCAAGCAGCCTCGCCTGCTCGCGGGCGCGCCGCGGTCGGTGGGCGCCGCCGACCTGGCCTGGATACTGCGCGACGCGATGCAGTACTGGTAGTACCGCGCGGCCTCGGCCCGCAGGTCGGCGAGCTTCGACTCCGCCAGCTTCTCGAGCGCGTACGTGTTCACGTACACGGCGCGCTCCGTCACCGCGCCAGCGCCGCCGCCGGCGTCCCCACCCGCGCGCCGCGCGCGGAGGGGTGCGTCGCCGGGGGCGGCAACAGCACGATCTCGAACCGCTCGACGCGCGCGGCCTCGAGCGCGCGCTCGGCGACCCGCACCAGCGGGCCGATCAGCGCGGGACGGCCCGCGGGGACCCGCATCCGCACGCGCCAGCCGCCTCCCCGCCGCCGCTCCACCTCGGGCGCGGCAACCGCCCCGAGATCGCGGTGTATCGCGTCGGTCACCAGGATCTGCAGCCGTACGCGCGCCGCGCGTCGGCGCTCGTGCCAGCTCGTGAGCGCGAAGATCGCGACCAGCACCACGAACGGCAGCGCTGCCACCACCAGGGTCTGAACGAGCAGCATCAGGCCCTCCTTTCCGCCAGGCGCACCGCACCCGGCCGGGACCCCACGACCTCGCGGCGCAGCGCCCACTCGGCGAGGGCGGCGACTCCGATAGCCAGCGCGCCCAGGACCAGCAGACCGACCGCGAACGCTATGCGCAACGCCTGAATCATCTCCATGTCGTCTCTCCTCCTGTCACAAGGAAAGACACCGGAGCGAGGACCGCGTGAAACGGCGTGAGTGTGACTGAGAGGGGCCTTCGCGGACTAGGCAGGAAGTGCGTGCAGATCGGGCCGGCACGAGGTGCACGGCGCCAGCCCCACCGCCTCCGCGCGCGTGCGCGAGGCGTACAGCGTGAACTCGCCCAGCGGCTTGGTGCCGATCGAACCGCACGTGGGGAGGCAGTACTCGCTATCGTCGAGATGGCGGTAGTACACCGCGTCCCGCTCGATGTGATATCCCTTGCGCCCGCCGGCGGTGCGAATCCCTTCGAGGGCGAGCAGCCGCTGCTTGAGGCCGACCCGGTTGCCCGCATACCCGACGAGATCCCCATCGCTGCCGACCACGCGATGGCACGGCACCACGATGGGCACCGGGTTGCGGCGGAGGGCCTGGGCCACCGCGCGGCTCGCGCGCGGCGCGCCGATCTCGCGCGCGATCCCCGCATAGGAGGCGACCGCGCCATAGGGGAGACGGGCGGTGGCCTCGAGCACCCGGCGCTGAAAGTCGCCGCGCGCCAGGCGGAAGTCCAGCGGCCAGTCCAGCCGGTTCCGCCGTCCCTCGAGATACTCGGCGAGCTCGCGGTAGAGTCCCTCCGTGCGGGCGCGGTCTTCCACTGCGTCCGCGCCCCCGCGGGCGAGCTTCACGCCCACGCTCGCGCGCGACGGCAGGTACTCGACCACCGACACACCGTGCTCGGTGGCGCCGATCAGGATGGGACCCAGCACCGAGTCGAACACGCCGAACCGCACGAGGCGGCTGCGAAGGTCCGTGAGCCGGTTCTCGAGCTCGGCGCGGGCGAGCGTGGGCCCGCGCCCGGGCGCGGGCGCGCCGCGCAGGTCCAACACCATTCCCTCGAGGGCGCGATACTGGCCCAGCTCGGTGCGGCATTCCGCGCAGCCTGCCACGTGTGATTCCACGCGGCGAATGGCGGCGGGGCTCGCCTCGGCGGCGGCCATCGCGATGATGTCCGGCTCGACCTCGCGGCACGTCGGAATTGAAGTGGTCATGCCCGTGGCTCTCCCGCTCCGAGGGGGGCAATGGCGAGATCCCCCAGGGCCCGGCGGATCTTGCGCAGCGCCTGAAAGACATGGGCGCGCGCGCTCTCCCCCGAGCAGCCGAGGCTCTCGCCGATCTCCGCGTATTCGAGCTCGTGAATCTTTCGCATGGTGAAGGCCAGCCGCTGCTTCAGCGGTAACGCTCCGACGACCTCCGTCACCCTGATATTCGCCTGCTCGAGCACGGCCTCTCCCTCCGGACCCCCGGCGTCGTGCCGCTCGTCGCGGCTTCCCATTGCCTCGTGCGCCCGACGCCGCCGCGCCTCGGAGCGCCAGTGGTTCCGGCACAGGTTGGTGGCGATGGTGAACAGCCACGCGCGCACGTTGGACCCCGGCGGCAGCGCGCCATGCGCCCGGAAGGCGCGGAGGAACGTCTCCTGCGAGAGATCGTCCGCGTCGCTCGGACGCCGCGTCACGCGCGCGAGGTACCGATGTATCTCCGCGTGGTGGACGGCCACCACCGCCTCGAACGCCTGGTCAGCCATCACTCTACCCATGAGACACCGTGAGGCGATCGGTGTGAAAGGGCAGACGATGAACGCAGAAAGCCCAATCTAGAACTGGCTGGATATTCAATTATTTGACCGGCCTCAGCTCGACCCCGCTCGAAGAGCGATCCGGCTCAGAGCTGACCGGAGTCGCCCCAGGCGGCCAGGAGCTCCCGATAGGCGGGATCGGCGTAGCGGTCGAGGTGAAAGGCCCCCGCGTAGGGGGGGAGGGTCCGCCCGGTAATGTAATCCGCGAGCAGATCGGCGGCGCCGTTTGAGGACATGAGGCCGTAGCCGGATAGGCCCCCCAGCACGTAGGCCCCCTCGACAGGAAGAGGGCCGGCGAGGAGACGATTCTCCTCCGTCTTGGTGTAGTAGCCGCCGTCCACGAACGACCGCGGCAGGCGCTCGGCATAGCCGGCCATGGCGGGGAGCATGCGCGACAGGCCGCGCACCACGATCTCGGCGTAGGAGGGGTCGAACTCCACCGGGAAGCGCGGCTCCACCGGCTCGACGTCGTACGTCCAGACGCCCAGCACGATCGGGCTGTCCCCCGCGCCCTCAGGGCGGCCATGCACGCCCGCCGGCATTTCGTCGAGCAAGCGGCGGGTCTCGGGTGCCTCCTCGAGCACGGTCCGCTCCTCGGCCGACCACGGCAGGCGAACGGGATCCGTCCAGATCATCATGGGCGCGTGCCGCGGCACCGCGCCCAGCGAGTCAGTGAAGGCCACCTTGGCGTGCCGCTCGCAGAACACGGGCAGCTCCACGCCGATCAGCCGCCCAACTGCCTTTAGATAGGGCCCCGCGGCGACGACAAAGCGCGGGGTGGAGATGGTCTGACTGCCCGCCGGGCCCACCACCCGCGCCGCGCGCACGCGCCCCCCCGAGAGCTCCACCGACTCCACCCGGCCTTCCACGAGCCGGACGCCCTTGTCGCGCGCCCGCTCCAGCAGGTACATGCCCATCTGCTGGCCGCTGAACCAGCCGCAGCGGCGCGCGTGGAGCAGCGCCACCGTATCGTCGGCCAGGTACGGGAAGTGCCGGCGGATCAGACTCGCGTCGGTGATGACGTCGGTGCCACTGGGCTGGTCCTCGAAGCCCTCCGCCGGCGCGGGCCGGTACTCCCCGCCGGGCGTTGCGTGTGTCCGCGCCGGGCCCACGCCACGCTCCGCGGCGTCGCGCGCGACGCGGAGGAAGTCGGGCACCCGCGCGGGATCGGCGGTGGCGAAGAGGTAGCCGCGGCGGTTCATGCGGAACACGTTGCCGCTCTCGCGGGCCAGCTCCTCGAGCAGGTCGATGCTGCGATTGATCAGGCCCACCATGTCGTCGCCGGGCCCGGGCCACCAGTTGCGGTAGGACTCCGCGGACTTGTCGCTGGTCAGGGACAGCGGCGAGCGCTCGTCCACGAGGACGACGCCGCTCATCCCGCGGCGGACGCTCAGGTGATAGGCGGCGGCGATGCCGGCGATCCCGGCGCCGCAGATGACGACCTCGGCGGTGGTGGCGCCCATGTGGGACGATCCTACCGCACCCCGCCCCTTCCCACGAGACGAGGTGTATGCTCGGGCCCAGGAGGGCCGGCCATGCGATGGCGCGACATGCGGGGCAGCGGCAACATCGAGGACCGGGAAGGCGCGGGGCCGGCGCGCGGGCTGGGCGGAGGCGCGAAGATCGGCGGCGCCGGCCTCCTCGCGGTCATCGTCGTGAGCCTCCTGCTCGGGCTCAATCCCATGGAAGTCCTCACCGGGCTCGAGGGCCAAGCCCCGCCCTCCGCGCCCGCCCCCGCTCCGCCGGGCTCGACTCCCGGAGCCACCGCGCCCGCCGACGAGACCAAGGAGTTCGTGGCCCGGGTGCTGGGTGATACCGAGGACACCTGGCGCAGCCTGTTCCAGCGGCTGGGCGGGGAGTATCAGCCCCCGCGCCTCGTGCTGTTTCGCGGGGCCGTCGAGTCCGCCTGCGGCCACGCCAACGCGGCGGTGGGGCCCTTCTACTGTCCCGGCGATCATCGCGTCTACCTGGACCGGTCGTTCTTCGAGGAGCTCTCCGGCCGCTTCGGGGCGCCCGGCGAGTTCGCCCGCGCCTACGTGATCGCCCACGAGATCGGCCACCACGTGCAGAACCTCATGGGCATCTCGGAAAAGGTGCAGGCGCAGCGCGGTCGCGTCAGCGAGACACGCGGCAATCAGCTGTCGGTGGCCATGGAGCTTCAGGCCGATTGCCTCGCGGGCGTGTGGGGCCACTACGCACGCCAGCGCAACCTGCTCGACCCCGGCGACGTCGAGGCGGGCCTGCAGGCGGCCGCCGCCATCGGCGACGATCGCATCCAGCGCCAGTCACGCGGCCAGGTGTCGCCCGAGTCCTTCACCCACGGCTCATCCGCGCAGCGCGTGCGCTGGTTCCGCGCCGGCCTCGACGCCGGCGACGTGCGCCAGTGCGACACCTTCGCCTCCGCGGCCCGCTAGCGACAAGGAGAACCACCGCGATGGCGATCTCCGCCGCGCCCGTCACCGTCGTGCCGCTCCATCCCTGCCTGGGCGCCCGCGTCGAGGGCGTGGACCTCACCGCCCCGCTGCCGGACGAGACCTTCGCGCGCATCGCCGCCGCCTTCGACGAGCACTCGGTGCTCGTCTTTCACGATCAGCGCCTCACCGACGCGCAGCAGAAGGCGTTCAGCGAGCGCTTCGGCCCGCTCGAGCTGACCATCATCTCGCCCGGCCAGGAGGCGCGCTACGACCCCAAGCTGGTGGACCTGTCCAACACCGATCCCGACCACGGCGGCCTCATGGACTGGGGCGATCGACGCATGCTCTACCAGTCCGGCAATCAGCTCTGGCATACCGACAGCTCGTTCAAGCCGATTCCGGCGCACTCCTCCGCGCTGTCGGGCCGCGAGGTGCCGCCGGTCGGCGGGGAGACGGAGTTCGCGAGCATGCGCCACGCCTATGCGAAGCTCCCCGCGGAGGCGCGGGCGGGGCTCGAGGGCAAGGTCGCGGTGCACAGCATCATCTACTCGCGCAGCCTCATCGCCAAGGATCTCTTCGACCCCGCCCAGGCTGCCGCCCTCCCGGCGGTGCGCCATGCCCTCGTCCGTGCCAATCCGGCGAACGGACGGAAGGGCTTCTACATCGGATCGCACGCGTGGTTCATCGAGGGGATGCCCCATGGCGAGAGCCGACGGCTGCTCGACGAGCTGCTCGCCCTCACCACCGCGCCGGAGCGCGTCTACCGGCACAGCTGGAAGCAGTGGGATCTCGTGATGTGGGACAACCGCTGCGTGCTGCACCGCGGCCGGCCCTGGGACTCCGCCCGCTACCCGCGCATCATGCGGCGGACGACGGTGGCGGGCGACGGGCCCACCGCGGATCCGCCCCTCGCGGACCCCGCCACCCTGCCCGCCCTCGGCGGCTGATCAGGCTCGCGCGAAGCGGACGATCGAGAACGCCGCGATATCGACGTCGGGGTGCTTGCCGAGCATCTGCTCGGCGACGACCTTGCCGCTGAGCGCGCCCAGCGTCAGCCCGGTGGGTCCGTGGCCGGTGTTGAGGAAGACTCCACGTGTGCTCGGTACCGGACCGAGCACCGGGAGGGTGTCGATGGTGAGCGGCCGCAGGCCCACGCGGATCTCACGCACCTCGGCGCCTGCCAGCCCCGGCGCCACCCGCAGCGCTTCCCCCAGCACCTCGCGCACGCCCGCGGCGGTGGTATGGGGCGAGAACCCGGAGCCCGTCTCGCGCGTCGCCCCCGCCACCACGCGCTGGTCCGGCCAGGCCACCAGATAGTGGTGGTGGAACGCGTTGACCATCGGCCAGTGCGTAGTGTCGACGTCATGCAGGCCGAGGTGGATGATCTGACCTCGCTGCGGGGCCACCGGAATCGCCACGCGTAGCTGCGCGCCGAACGCCTCCGACCAGGCCCCTCCCGCGATGGCGACGGCCCCGGCGGCGATGGTCTGGCCGCCGACGCGGATCCCCGTCACCGCGCCCTTCTCGATCACGAGCGCCTCGGCGCTGCCGCGCCGGATCACGAGCCCGCGCGCCTCGGCGGCCGCGCGGAGCGCGCGGTTGAGGAGCCGGCCGTCCACGCGCGCGGCGTCGCGCGAGTAGATCGCCCCGCGCACGGCGGCGAGAGGCGGGTAGAGCTCCCGCGCCTCCGCGGGCGAGATCTCACGCAGGCTCTCGGCGCTGGGCTTGTCACGGCGCCGCCGGCGGTCGAAGACGACACGGCGGGCATGCTCGAACGGCTCCACCTCGTCCTCCGACACCGCGACCACCAGCTTCCCGCAGCGCGCGTAGCCCGTGTCGCCCGCCTGCTCGCCGCGCAGGCGGTCCACGAGCGCGGGGTAGTACTCGACCGCGGCCATGGCGAGCTCGTACCAGGCCTCGGGATCACGGCTGTTCGTCTCCGGCGAGAGGATGCCGGCGCCGGCGTCGGTGGCGCGGCCCACGTCCTCGCGGTCCACCACGAGCGTCCGCGCGCCCGCGCCCACGAGATGATAGGCGGTGGCCATGCCGAGTATCCCGCCTCCCACGACCACGGCGTCGAACGTCTTGCGTGCGGCCATGGTCGGAGCGTAGGGCCCGCGCCGTCCACCGTCAAGCGGGGCCGCCCGCCGGCTCAGCGAGGCAGCGCCTCGTCATCCGGCGCCCGGCGCGCGCCGTCGCGGCGGGCTTCGTCCTCACTCGCGTAGCAGCGCTCCGGGCTCGCCTCCTCGTAGTAGCGCGTGCCCGGGCGGAAGAAGAGTCGCCCGTACTCCTCCGCGACATAACCCTTGATGGGATGGCTCGCCGGACAGGCCCACGGCGTGGCCGGCGCCGCGCCCGGGCGCTCGTCTGCCGCCGCGGGAGCGCCGAGGGCCAGCAGCAACCCCGCCGTCAATCCCCTGCCCTTCCGTCCGATCAAGGGTTATATTTCCCGCATGTGGATCGGGCCGCTCGCAGCGCCAGCCTACCCCGACGCCGAGGAGAATCCATGAACTACGCGCGCATCTCCGCCGACTGTCACCTCGACCTGCCCTGGATGCCGCCGGATCTCTTCACTTCCAATGCCTCCGCCGCCATGAAGGAGCGCATGCCCTTCACGAAGGACGGGCCCGACGGTCCGTTCTGGACCTGCCGGAACGGTCAGTCGTTCGGATTGGTGAACGGGGTAGGCCCGGCCGGACAGAAGTTCGTCCCCGGCATGCACCACCGCGTCGACGTCATGGCCAAGACCGGGCTCTACGACGACGGCAAGAAGGGTATCCGGCGCGTCAGCGATCCGCAGCTCCGCATCAAGGACATGGACCGCGACGGCGTGGACGCGGAGGTCATGTACGGCATTCTCGGCGCCGCCACCCGGCTCAACGACCACGAGGCGGCCAACGAGATGTTCCGCATCTACAACGACTGGCTCCGGGACTTCTGCCGCCACTATCCCGAGCGCGAGATCGGGCTGGCCTGCCTGCCCTACGGCGACATCGACGCCGCCGTGAAGGAGATCTACCGCGTGGCGAAGATGGGCCTGCGGGGGCTCGAGCTCTCCTGCTCGTGGGACATGGAGCCCATGTGGCACCCGGTGTGGGAGCCGATCTGGAAGGCCGTCAACGACGTCAACCTGCCGCTGCACTTCCACACCTTCCCCGCGCTCCCGCCCGGCAAGCTCGATCAGCAGACCGGTCTCACCCGCCGCGCGGCGTTCTTCACGGTGGTGTCCGGATTCCAGATGAATCTCGTGAACATCCTCGCCGCCGTCATCGGCGCCGCCGTGCTGGAGCGCTATCCCAACGTGCGCATCGCCTTCGGCGAGAGCGGCATCGGCTGGATCCCCTATGCGCTCGACCGCATGGACTTCGAGTGGGAGGACCGCTTCCACGACCTCGGGCTCAAGATGAAGCCCAGCGACTACTGGCGCCGGCAGTGCAAGGCGACCTTCCAGTTCGACCGCATCGGCACCAAGCTCATCGAGGACATGGGCGTGGAGACGCTGATGTGGGGGTCGGACTACCCGCACGGCGACGGCGTGTGGCCCGAGTCCACGCGGTACATCGACGAGCAGTTCGGGCACCTGCCGCCCGCGGTGACGCGGAAGATCGTCTGCGAGAACGCGGGGAAGTTCTACGGCCTGATCAAGTAGCCTAGACGCGGATGCGGATGCCCGCGCGGTAGAGGGCCCACATGATCGCCCACCAGAGGAGGAGGTAGGCGATCGCGTAGGCGAGCGACGCGTTGATGGGCGCGGCCCAGGGCGCGAAGAGCTGCGTGTACAGCCACCACTGAAGCGATCGCGGCGGCTCGCCCACGCGGATCATCCCGAGCAGCTTGGCGACCAGGCTCGAGAGGAAGTAGAGGGCGAGGGCATTGACGCCGAAGACCACGAACGGCCGCGCCCAGCCCGTGCGGCCTCGCATCTCGATCACCCAGTAGCACGCGGCCAGCGCCAGCAGGGCCCAGCCCGCGGTATAGAGGACGTACGAGCTGGTCCACAGGGGCTTGTTGATGGGAAACGCGAGCCCCCATAGCCATCCCGCCGCGACCCCGGCCACGCCCGCTCCGACGAGGCCCCGCATGAGCACACCGGGTGCCCGCCCGCTGCGCAGCCATCCTCCCGCGAGCCCGCCCAAGAGGGTCGTGCCCACCGCGGGCACGGTGCTCAGGATGCCCTCGGGGTCGTACACGCGCGACACGCGCCAGATATGCGCGGGCCCGAGCAGCGCGCGGTCGAGATACGCGGCGAGATTCCACTCCTTGCCGAGGTCGCCCGCGGCATGGCCGGGCACCGGCACCAGCGCCATGAGGCCCCAGTAGCCGAGCAAGAGCGCGGCCGCCCAGATGGCCTGCCCGCGCCAGCCGGTCGCCAGATAGATGAGGGCGGCGGCGAGGTAGCAGACGGCGATGCGCTGCAGCACCCCCGGGATGCGCAGCGTCTCCCACTGAAACCACGGGAGCGCGTGGAGCAGGATGCCCAGCGCGAAGATCAGGAGCGCGCGGCGGAGCACGCGCGGGAGGGCGCCCGGGCTCCCCGGCGCGGCGCGGGGCGCCAGGGAGAACGGCACCGCCACGCCCACGATGAACAGGAAGAAGGGAAAGATGAGGTCGGTGGGCGTCGCGCCATGCCAGTCGGCGTGGCGCAGCGGCCCGTAGATTGCGCTCCAGGTGCCGGGGTTGTTGACGAGCACCATGGCCGCCACCGTGATGCCTCGGAAGGCGTCCAGGGAGAGCAGCCGGACCGTGGGCGCCGCCACCCCCTTACCCTAACTCATGGACAGGACAATCTTGCCGAACTGTCCGGCCTCCTCCATGCGGCGATGGGCGGCGGCCGCCTCCACGAGGGGAAACACCCGGTCGACGACGGGCCCGAGCCCGCCCCCGTCGTAGAGCCGCAGCATGGCCTCGAACTCGCGCGGGCTGCCCATGGTGGTCCCCAGCACGGTGATCTGCTTCCAGAACACCGAGCGGGGCGCGAAGTCCTTCACGGGCCCGGAGGTTGCCCCGTAGGTCGCGATGCGGCCGCCGGGCTTCAGGATGTCGATGGCGCGCGCGAAGGTCTCACCGCCCACGCTGTCGATGATCACGTCGGGCCCCTGCCCCCCCGCCAGCGCCACGATCTCGCGCGCCCAGTCCCCGGTGCGATAGTTGGCGCCGCCCGCCGCGCCGAGCTCCCGCGCGCGCGCCAGCTTGGCGTCGCTCCCCGAGGTCACGAGCACCCGCGCCTTGAGATGCGCGGCCATCTGCAGGGCGAAGGTCGACACCCCGCCGCCGATGCCCGTCACGAGCACGGTCTCCCCGGCCCGCACCTGCGCGCGGCTCACCACCGCGCGATAGGCGGTGAGCGCGGCCAGGGGGATGGCGGCCGCCTCCTCGAAGGACAGGCGGGCCGGCTTGGGCAGGACATTCCGCGCCGGGATCCGGATGCGCTCCGCGTAGGTGCCGTCGTCGGGAAGCCCGAGGATGCGGAAGCCGGGGCCCTGGGCCAGGTCGTCGTCGCCCCAGTCCAGGCTCGGATTGATGATCACCGCCCGCCCCACGAGAGCGCGGTCCACCCCGTCGCCCACCGCCGTGACCTCGCCGGCGCCATCCGAGCCCAGGATGACGGGACGCGCGAAGCCCGCCGCGTAGGCGCCGGTGCCGCTGCGAATCCAGACATCTCTGTGGTTCAACGCGGCAGCCTTGAGTCGCACCACCACCTCGGCCGGGCCGGGGGCCGGATCAGGCAGGCTCTCCAGCTTCAAGCGGTCGGCGGGTCCGGGCTCACGCAGGACGACGGCGCGCATGGGCAACCTCCTCGCGGAATGGCCTCAGATGATGGAGCGGCCGGCATCGACCATCAGGGTCGCGCCGGTCACGTAGGACGACTCGTCCGAGCAGAGGAACAGGATGGGATACGCCATCTCCCGGGGCTCCGCCCAGCGTCCGAGGAGATTGTCCCCAGCGCGCTGCGTCCGCATCTCCGCCTCGCTGATGCCCTGGGCCGCCGCGCGGCGGATGTGATACGGGGTGATAGTGCCGCCGGGGCACACCGCGTTCACGCGGACCCCGTGCCGCGCCTCCTCGACCGCCAGCGCGCGGGTGAAGCCCAGGACCGCGGCCTTGGTGGTGTCGTACTGGCCCATGCCCGACCGCCCCATGACGCCGTAGACCGATGACACGTTGACGACGGTGCCGCGGCCGGTGGCGCGCAGATGCGGCACCGCCGCCCGGCAGCAATACGCGGTGGCCAGCACGTTGACGCCGATGATGCGCTCCCAGTCCGCGCTGGTCGCGTCACCCAGGGCGGCGTAGACGCGCACGCCCGCCACATTGACGAGCGTGTGCAGGGCGCCGAAACGCGCGGCGGCGGCCTCGGTCACCCGCGCGGCCTCGGCCTCGCGGGCGAGATCGGCGGTGAGCGCGGCCACGCGCGCTCCCGCGATGTCCTTGGCGATGCGGTCCGCCGCGGTGTCGACCGCGCGGGCGTCGGCGTCCACCAGCGCGACCGCCGCGCCTTCCTCGGCGAAGAGCCGCCCGGTGGCCTCGCCGATGCCGCCTCCGCCGCCGGTGACGAGCGCCACGCGTCCCGCCATTCGCCCCGGCATCGCGCCGCGCTCAGGCGATGAGCGGACGGCCCGGTCGCACCATCATCCGGGCCATGGCCGGCGGCACCCACGGCGCCCCCGCGGGCAAGACGAGCGACGTGGAGCGCACCAGATAGGCTTCGGGATCCGCGCCCGGCGGCGGCGCGCGGTGCTCGCGCAGCGCGCGTGCCGCCGACATCAACCGCCTGCGCACCTGGATGATCGCGGTATCGCTGGTGCCCAGCCGCTCCCGGCTCCGATCCACGACGGGCCCCTGGCTCTCCTGGATGGCCTGATCCTGCACGCCGAAGCCGGGGATCCCGCAGTACATGCGGCTCCGGTGCGACTCCCAGTCCATGTGGTAGTCGTTGTCGCGGTTGGCGGCGGTGCGGATGTCGCCGTAGGGCTCGGGGGTCGCGGGGGCGTAGTCGCAGACATGCGCCCCCTTGCCCGCCACGTGGAGGGCGATCTCGTCCCGTGTGAGGGGACGCTCGGTGTGCCACGTCACCATCCAGTTCACGACGTGGGTGTCGTCCATGGGGACCCAGATATGCGACTGCACGATCGGCTCGTCGATGTCGGCGGGCGGCATCGTGTGGAAGGGGAGCAGGTACTGGGTGATGCGCCAGTACCAGCCGTCGGGGTGCCCGCGGCGGGCGCCGATGACGGCGCCGTAGTCCGTGTCCACCACCTCGAAGCGCGGCGCGCGGTCGCCCGTCTCCACCGCGGCGCCCACGCCGAAGCTGGCGCGGTCCATGGCGCGGGTGACCTCGCTGTCGTCGTGCCGGATGGGCGCGTGGAGGAAGGAGATGTGGCTCGAGTCGATCCCGCCCTCGAGCGCCTGGAACCAGTTGCAGTCCTGCACTCGCTTGGACACGAACACGTGGCTCTCGGGCAGCAGCGTCCACTCCAGCTCGGGCAGCGCGGGCGCGGTGTCCGCGGGGCCCATGTAGGCCCAGATGACCCCGCCCTTGTCCAGGCAGGGATAAGCCACATGGCACACCTTGGCGGCGAAGGCGGACTCCGGCGGCTCGCTCGGCATGTCCACGCACTGCCCGTCGAGGGCGAACTTCCAGCCGTGGTAGGGGCAGCGCATGCCGCCCACCTCGTTCCGCCCGAAATAGAGCGAGGCCCCCCGGTGCGGGCAGAACTCGCCGACCAGCCCCGGCGTCCCGTCGGGTGTCCGGTGCACGATGAGCCGCTCCCCCAGGAGCGCCACGCGCTTGACGCGACCGCCCCCCTCCACCTCGTCCGACCGCACGACGGGAATCCAGTAGCGGCGCAGCAAGTCCCCCATGGCGGTGCCCGGACCGGTGAGGGTCAAGAGGTCGTTGTCGTCTCGGCTCAGCATGGGCCCACCTCCCCGCGGCAAGGGTAGCACGCGTCGCGAGGTTTCAAACGCCGGCGGGCGGAGTCCTGTATACTCGCTCGCGTGCACCGATCTCCCTCGAAGCCGTTTCGCTGCGATGTGGTGTCCGAAGACGTGACCGTCTCCCTCCGGCGTCGTCGCTCGCTACTGGGCAAGGGCGACCTCTACGTCCAGTGCAGCGAGGTCGACTGCCAGTACGTGGACACCAACGAGCCGCCCTGCCCGCTCACGCTCAACCTCTTCGCCACCGAGATCGCCGCGCGGGAGCGCGAGCGCCAGGAGTAGTCGAGTCTGCGCGACGTGATGGTCGGCTCCACCGGCACGGTCGTCGCGGTGTACCGGAGCCTGGCCGACATGCCGCCGGCCACCCTCGCCCTCTTCCGGGACTCGGTGGGCACGGAAGCGCCCGGCGGGCTCACCTGGCACCGGCTCCTCGCCCAGGACGCGATGAGCCTGGGCCAGCAGACCCTCTTCTATGTCGTCTCGGCGGGTGGCCCTGACGGAAGGCCCCTCGCCGTCCTCCCCATGCGGATGACGGCGCCGTCCCGCCGGAGCTTTCGCCCGCGCGGGCCCCAGACCCTGGCGACCATGTGGACCACCCGCTGCCATCCCCTCCTGGCGGATTCGGTGGAGGATCCCGCGCCGCTGCTCCGCGCCCTCATCGCCGCCATCGTGGCCGAGCCCGAGTGCGACGGTATCAAGCTGGAGCCGCTGGCGCGGGAGGAGCCCATCTTCGACTACCTCCTGGACGCCTGCCGGCAGGCGGGCTTGGTGGTCCAGACGTTCTTCTCGTTCTCCAACTGGTACCTCGAGGTCGGCGGGCGCAGCGCCGACGAGTTCTTCGCAGATCTCCCCCCGCGGCTGGGCCACACCATCAGCCAGAAGACGCGCCGGCTCGCCGCCTCGGGCCGAAGCCGCATCCAGGTGTTCACCGGAGGCGACGGCGTCGAGGAGGCCATCGCCGACTGCGAGCGCGTGTACCGCACGGGCTGGCAGTCGGCGGAGCGGTACCAGGGGTTTCTTCCGGGTCTGATGCGCGCGTGCGCCAACCAGGGCTGGCTCCGACTCGGGCTGCTCTACGTCGACGAGGAGCCGGGGGCGGTGCAGTTCTGGATCGTGCCGGGGCGGTCCGCGCTGGTCTTCAGCCAGGCCTACGACGAGCGCTTCGCCAAGCTCTCCCTCGGCACCGTCCTGATGGCGCACATGATGCGCCGGGCTATCGACGTCGACCGCGTGGAGGTGGTGGACTGCCTGCAGGGCGACGACGCCTACAAGCGCGAGTGGATGTCGCACCGGCGCGAGCGCTGGGGCATCCTCGCCATGAACCCGCGCACCACGCGGGGCGTGCTCGGCATCCTGCGCCACGTGGTCGGGCGGTTCGTGAAGCGCGCCCTCCTCGCGCCGCTCCGCTTGCTCCGGCGGCTGGCCCGACGGCTCCGCGGCTAGTCCAGCGTGGCGGCGCCCGCCGCCGCGGCGGCCTCCCAGGCCAGGCGCGGAATCTGGGTGGCGAGCTTGCCGCCGCTCACGTCCACCATGGTCCCCGTGACGTAGCCGGCGAGGTCGGAGGCGAGGAAGCACACGAGGTTCGCGACGTCGCGGGCCTCGCCCCAGCGGCGGATCGACAGGGTGTCGAGCAGCCGGCGCTGATGGGCGGCGGGCGCCTCGGCGAAGTGGTTCATCTCGGTGGGGACCATGCCGGGAGCGTAGCAGTTCACCGTGATGTCCCAGGGCGCCAGCTCGCCGGCCAGCACGCGCGTGAAGTAATGCACCCCGGCCTTCGAGGCCGCGTAGGCCGCGCCGCCCATGATGGGCACGATGGCGGCGAACGAGGCGGCGTTGAGGATACGTCCCGCCCGCTGCTTCTTCATCACCGGGATCACCGCCCGGCAGGCGAGGAAGGTCCCCTTGCAGTTGACGTCTTGATTGAGGTCCCACACCTCCTCGCTGAGCTCTTCGACGGTCCCGCCCGGCGCCACGCCCGCGTTGTTCACGAGAATGTCGAGCCGGCCGTGCTCGGCGACCACCGCCCCCACCACTGCCTCGATCCGTCGCGCGTCGCGCGCGTCGCAGTGATGGGCGCCGCCCCGCCATCCCCGCGATCTCCAGTCGGCGGCCACGGCGTCGAGCAGGTCCTGGCGCATGTCGGTGACGTGGGTGACCACGCCCTCGCCGGCGAGGGTGGCGGCGATCTCCCGGCCGATGCCGCGACCGGCGCCGGTGACGAGGGCAACCTTGCCCCGAAGGTCGATGTGCACGGAAGTCCTCCTGAGGCGCCGCGGGCGCCCGGTTACGGGGCGGCGCGGAGGGCCGCGAGGGAGGCCGTCCAGCCGACGATGCCGCCCTGGGCCCGGATCATCTCCAGCGTCGCCTGCTTGAACTGGGGAAAGTAGCTCTCGGTGGCATCCTCCACGAGGAGACAGTCGAAGCCTCGGTCGTTGGCCTCGCGCATGGTCGTCTGCACGCACACCTCCGTGGTGACGCCCGCGAGGACAAGGTGGGTGATGCCCCAGCCGCGCAGGAGATCACCGAGCGGCGTGGAGTAGAAGGCGCCCTTGCCGGGCTTGACGAGCACCGTCTCACCGGGCCGTGGCGCCAGCGCGGGCACGATGTCGTTGCCGGGCTGGCCGTCGACGAGGATGCGACCCATGGGACCGGGGTCGCCGATGCGCAGCGCGGCGCCGCCCCGCCGGCGCTTCGCGGGTGGACAATCGGCGAGGTCGGGTCGGTGGCCCTCGCGCGTGTGGATCACGCGCAGGCCGAGCGCCCGTCCCCAGGCGAGGAGAGCCGCCACGGTGGGGACGATGGTGGCGAGTCGGCTCACGTCGTTGCCGAGGGTCTCGCCGAAGCCGCCGCGCTCGATGAAGTCTCGCTGCATGTCGATGACCATGAGCGCGGTGGAGGTGGGCTCGAAGGCGTAGGCGTACGGCTGGGCGGCGACCGTCGGCATGCCGCCCTCAGGCTCGTGCCGGCGCGGGGGCGTGGCCGGCCATGCACGGGCCGATCACCGCGATGTCGGCGCGGGCGGCGGGCGTCTCGTGGACGATCTGTCCGTTGAACATCACGAGCAGGCGGTCCGACAGCGCCAGCAGCTCGTCGAGGTCCTCGCTTACCAGCAGCACGCCCGCCCCCGCGTTCCGCGCGGCGAGAATCCGATCGTGGATCTCGGCGACCGAGGCGAAGTCGAGACCGAACACGGGATTGGCCGCGATGAGGACCGAGACCGGCTCGGACAGCTCGCGCGCCAGCACCGCCCGTTGCACGTTGCCGCCCGAGAGGGTCGCGATGGGGGCGTCGGGGCCGGCGGCGTGCACCCGGAACGCCTCGATCCACCGCGCCGCCTGGTCCCGCATCGCCGCCCGCGACAGCCAGAATCCGCGCGCGATGGGCGGCCGGTCGAAGTTCCGCAGCGCCATGTTCTCGGCCACGCTCATCGACGGCACGCACGCGCTCCGCAGCGGCTCCTCGGGCAGGCTGTAGGCGCGGCACGCGCGGCTCTCCCCGCGCCGCGCGCGATATGCGCGCCCGTCGATACGCACCTCGCCGGCCTCGAGCCGACGCTGGCCGATCAGCGCTTCCACCAGCTCGCGCTGGCCGTTGCCGGACACTCCGGCGATGCCAACGATCTCGCCGGGCGCCACCGCGAGGCTCATCCCGCGCACCACGGGGCGCCCGTCATCGCCGGCGACGACCGCATCGCGGACGGCCAGGCGCGGCAGGGCGCCCCCCGGCGGCGTCGCCTTCCGCGCGTGCGCCTGGGGAATCTCGCGCGCCCCCACCATCAGCTCCGCGAGCGCGGCGGTGTCGAGATCGGCCACGCGCCCGCCGCCGGCGAGGCGGCCACGGCGCAGCACCGAGACGGCATCGGCGAAGGCGCGCACCTCCCGGAACTTGTGGGTGATGAGGAGCACCGTGATCTGGCCCTCCCTCGCCATCGTCCGCAGCATCACGAGGGCCTCGTCGGCTTCCGCGGGCGTGAGCACGGAGGTCGGCTCGTCCAGGATGAGGAAGCGGCGCCGGAGATAGAGCTGCTTGACGATTTCCACCTTTTGCTTCTCGCCGGCGGCGAGGGCCCCCGCCGGGCGCTCGAGATCGAGCCGGAACGGCACCGTCTCCATGAAGGCGGCCAGCCGCTCGCGCTCGTCCCGCCAGCGTACCACCGCGGGCACGTCGTCGCGCGCCATCACCAGGTTCTCGGCCACCGTCATGCTGGGGACGAGCGTGAAGTGCTGATACACCATGCCGATGCCGAGGGCGTGGGCGTCGTGGGGAGTCCGGATCTCGCGTTCGCGCTGGCCCACCACGATCTGTCCGGCGTCCGGCTGGTAGTAGCCCACCAGGCACTTCACCAGCGTGCTCTTGCCCGCGCCGTTCTCACCCAGGAGGGCGTGGACGGCGCCCGCTTCCACGCGCACCGACACGTCGTCGAGCGCGGTGACGGGACCGAAGCGCTTGGTCATGCCGAGCATCTCGATCCCGAAGGCCGGGAGGTCGCGCGGGGGCGTCACCATCAGCCGGCCTTGCCGAGGGCGTCGAGCAGCGCCGGCGAGGACGCCACCGCGCCGAACACGCCGCCCTGCATGGTGACCATCTTGAGCGCGGCGCGATGGTTGCCGAGATCCGTCGCCCCCGTGCCATCAGAAAGGACGAGACACTCGAAGCCCCGGTCGTTGGCTTCCCGCATCGTGGTGTGGACGCACACGTCCGTGGTGATGCCGGTGAGGACCAGGTTGCGAATCCCCCGCGTGCGCAGGATGAGCTCGAGGTCGGTGGCGCAGAACGAGCCCTTGCCCGGCTTGTCGAGGACCACCTCGCCGGGACCGGGCGCCAGCTCGGGGATGATCTCCCAGCCGGGCTCGCCCCGCACGAGGATGCGCCCACAGGGGCCGGGGTCGCCGATGCCTGCCCCGATCCGGCGCGACCGCCAGCGCTTATTCTCGGGCAGGTCCGAGAGGTCCGCGCGGTGGCCTTCCCGCGTGTGGATGACGTGAAAGCCGCCCGCCCGCATCGCCGCCAGCACGGTGCGGATGGGCTCGATGGGGGCGCGGGTGAGCGAGAGGTCATAGCCCATCGCGTCGACATAGCCACCCACGCCGCAGAAGTCGGTCTGCATGTCGATCACGAGGAGGGCGGTATTGGCGGGCCGGAGATCACCGTCATAGGGCCAGGGATACGGATCGGCCGTCACGAAAAGCATGTCGTCCCCTTCTCAGGCATTGCGGGTGATGCTCAGCTCGCCGGGGGCCCCCGCCAGCGTCCGGCGCGGCGAGCAGGTCGCGATCATGATGGCCAAGGTCACGACATACGGCGCGGCGTTGAAGAGATAGTACCCGGTCGTCACCCCCACCGACTGCAGCGCCGGCCCCAGCGAGCCGGCGCCGCCGAAGAGCAGCGCGGCCCAGAAGCACGACAGCGGCTGCCAGCGGGCGAAGATCACGAGGGCAACCGCCATGAGCCCCTGTCCGCTCGACAGTCCTTCGCTCCAGCTGCCGGGATAGTACAGCGAGAGAAAGGACCCGCCTATCCCGGCCAGACCGCCCCCCGCCGCGGTGGCCAGGGTGCGCACGGCGCGGATGCGATGCCCCATCGCGCGGGCGGCGTCCGCGCTGTCACCCACCATGCGGACCACCAGGCCCCAGCGCGTGTGGCGGAACGCCCACGCGAGCAGGATCGCCAGGGCAAGGCCGAGCAGGAACAGCGGGTTCACCTCGAGGGCGGCGCGCACCTGGGGCGAGGCGCTCCAGGCGCCGAGGGAGATGGCGGGCAGGGTCGGCGCCTTCGGCTGGACATAGGGCTTGCCGAGGAAAAAGGCCAGCCCGGTGCCGAACAGCATCAGGGCGATGCCGACCGCGATGTCGTTCACGCGCGGCAGGCTGCAGAGAAGCCCGTGCAGGAGGCCCAGCGCGACGCCCGCGCCCGCCGCGCCCAGCACGCCCAGCCACGGGTTGCCGGTAGCGTGCGAGATCCCGTAGCCCGCCATCGCGCCCATCACCAGGATGCCTTCCAGGCCGAGATTGATGCGCCCGCTCTTCTCGGTGATGCACTCGCCGAGGCTCACGAAGAGGAAGGGCGTGCCGACGCGAATGGCGCCCCCGAGCACGGCGAGCGGAACCCCCCACCAGCCCAGCGATTCCAGGGTCACGCCCTCGGAGACCGGAAGGGGTTCAGGCGCCCGTACATCGTCTCGCTGGCCAGCACCACCACGAAGGCGAGGCCCTGCAGCACGAGCACGGTGGCGTCGGGCAGATCGAGGCGCCGCTGTAGCATGCCGCCGCTCGCCGAGATGCCGCCGACCAGCACCGCCACCGGAACGATGGCGAGCGGGCTCTGGCGCGCGATGAACGCCACAAGTATGCCCGCGTAGCCGTAGCCGGCGATCAGGGAGGCGTTGGCGCTCCCGTGCACCGCGGCCACCTCCACCATGCCGGCGAGCCCGGCGGCGGCGCCGCCCAGCGCGCAGGTGACGAGCACGAGGGCGTTGACGGGGAGTCCGGCCAGGCGTGCCGCCTGCGCATTGCCCCCGACGATGCGTACGGCGAAGCCGTGGGTGGTGTGGCGCACCAGCACGTATGCGGCGAGGCACGCCACGAGGCCGTAGGCGAGTCCCCAGTGAACGTCGAGCCCCGGGAGCATGCCGAGCATGCTGGCCTCGCCGATGGGCGCGGTGGACGGCTTGTTGAGGCTGGCTGGATCGCGCAGCGGCCCCTCCACCAGATGGTTGAACAGCGCGATCGCGATATAGGTCAGGAGCAGGCTCGAGATCGTCTCGTTCACCCCGCGATACTGGCGAAGCGTACCCGCCAGCATGATCCAGAGCGCGCCGGCAAGCATGCCGGCGGCCGCCATGGCCGGGATCACCGTCCCGGTGGGGGCGCCGGCGAGCAGGCGGCCGGTCACCGCGGCCGCGAGTCCGCCCAGGACGAGGGCGCCCTCGCCGCCGATCACCATGAGACCGGCCTGGGCGGGCAGGGCGACGCAGAGCGCGGTGAGGATGAGCGGCGCCGCGCGCGCCAGGGTGTTCTGCCACGAGAAGGCGCTCGCGAAGGCGCCCCGGTAAATAAGGGCGTAGACCTCCAGCGGATTGTGCTGCAGCGCGGCCATGAACACGCCGAACAGCGCCAGGGCCGCGGCGAGCGCCCCGATGGGAATGGTGAGCGCTTCCGCCGCCCGGCGCACGCTCGCCGCGCGCGCGGTCACGTTTCCGCTCCAGCGCCCTCAGACCTTGCCGATCACGCCCTCGACGAGGTAGTTCATCTGCTCGAGCGCCACCTCGGTCTGCTTGAGCCGCACGCCGGTGTCGATCACGGTTTTGCCGGTGTTGTCCTTGAGCGGACCCTTGAAGATGATGTAGTCGCCCTTCATCATCTCGGCCTTCACCGCGTCGGCCCGCTTGCGCGCGCCCTCGGACACCGCCTTGCCATAGGGCGAGGCCTTGACGAAGCCGTCCTTGAGCCCGCCGCGCAGGAAGTTGACCATGGGCTTCCCGGCGAGGGCGTCCTTGACGTGGGTCGTGTAGGGGGTGGTCCAGCTCCACTCCGCGCCGGTGAGATACCCCTTGGGCGCCAGCGCCGCCTGGTTGGCGTGATACCCGCACACCGCGATGCCCCGTCGCTCCGCGGTCTCCACCACCACCTTGGGGCTGTCCACGTGGCACGTGAGGACGTCCACGCCCTGATCGATCAGGCTCTGGGCGGCCTCGGCCTCCTTGACCGGCAGGGACCAGTCGCCGGTGATGATCAGCGTGGTGGTGATCTTGGGATCGACGCTACGGGCGCCCATGGTGAAGGCGTTGATGTTCCGCAGCACCTGCGGGATGGGCTTGGCCGCGATGAAGCCGAGCTTCTTCGACTTGCTGGTGTGGCCCGCGACGATGCCGTTCAGGTACTGGCACTCGTCGATGTAGCCGAAATAGCTTCCCACGCTCTTGGGGTGCTTCCCCTCCGTCCAGAGGCCGCCGCAGTGGGCGAAGCGGACCTTGGGATACTTCTCCGCCATGCGGAGGATGTGCGGATCGAAGTAGCCGAACGAGGTGGGGAAGAGGAGGGTCGCTCCGTCCTGCTCGATCATCGAGCCCATCGTCTTCTGCACGTCGGTGGTCTCCGGCACCTTCTCCTGCTCGACCACCGTGATGCCCGGCATCTTCTTCAGCGCGGCGGCCGCCTGGGCCTGCGCCTGGTTGTAGCCGTAGTCGTCGCGCGGTCCCACGTAGATGACGCCGACGACCAGCTTGTCCGCCGCGGCGGCGGCGCGGGGGTAGAGCGGCGCCAGCCCGGCAAGGGCGCCGGCGGCCCCCAGGCCCCGGAGGACGTCACGGCGGTCGAGCTTCTGGGTCGCGTCGCTCATCTCTCGCTCCTTGGCGGCGGTGGTGGGAATGATCGCGGAATGCCCGCGGATCGGAAACGCAACGCTCGTGCCAGCGGGATTCGGCCTCCAATCCGCCGTTTTCAAAGGAGGGCGGCGGCCCCCGCCTTCCTCTCCGGCGCGATCATCATGCCTACGTTTTGGGCAACATGGCTATTCCCTGTGCATCGCGCGCGAATGCTACAATCCCCGCCGCGATGGCCCCCACGCTGCTCGTGCTCCCCCCGGTATCACCGACTACGAAGGACTGGGCAACCCGCCTGGCCGCCGCCCTCCCTCCCCTGCGCGTCGTCGTCGCCGAGGACGAGGCGGCCGCCGCGGGCCTGATCGGGGACGCCGAGGCCGCGTTCGGCACCCTCTCGCCGGACTTGCTGCGGCAGGCCCGGAGGCTTCGCTGGCTGCAGGCGCCGCAGGCGGCGCCGCCCGCCGGCTACTACTACCCCGACCTCATCGCGCATCCGGTCGTGGTCACGAATTTCCGCGAGATCTACAACGATCACATCGCCGCCCACATCATGGCCTTCGTGCTCGCCTTCGCGCGCGGCCTCCACCACTATTTGCCGCAGCAGCAGCGGCGCGAGTGGCGCACGCAACCGCTCGACACGGGCGTCATCCACCTGCCGGAGGCGAGCGCCCTCATCGTCGGCGTGGGCGGGATCGGCGCGGAGACGGCGCGGCTCGCCGCGGAGTTCGGAATGAACGTCATGGGGGTCGATGCCCGCCGGCGTGAGGCGCCGCCGGGGCTCCGGAAGCTCGACGGGCCGGATGCGCTCGACGCCCTCCTGCCGCTCGCCGACTTCGTCATCCTCACGGTGCCCCACACGCCGGAGACGGAGGGGTTCATGCACCGGGGCCGCTTCCAGCGGATGAAGCGGAGCGCGTTCTTCATCAACATCGGCCGGGGCATGACTACCCGGCTCGACGACCTCGTCGCCGCGTTGCGCGCGGGCGAGATCGCGGGCGCGGGGCTGGACGTCTTCGAGCAGGAGCCCCTGCCCGCCGACCATCCCCTGTGGACGCTCCCCGGGGTGCTGATCACCCCGCACACCGCGGGATACGGCCCCTACCTCGACGACCGGCGCTTCGAGATCCTCCTCGACAACAGCCGCCGCTTCCTCGCCGGCGAGCCCCTGCGCAACGTGGTGGACAAGGCCCACTGGTTCTAGGAGGCGGCCCCCTTCGGGCGCGCCGCGGCCGCCGCGAGGGGCCCTTTCACCACCGAGGCGGGGCCACCGTTGCCGGCCACGACCAGCAGCCGCCGCGCGTGGAACGCGCCCAGGGTGGACCGGTGCCCGATGCTGAACATCATCGTCTCGGGCAGCCGCTTGCGCGCCAGCCCGTAGAGGTGCGCTTCCGTCGCCTCGTCCAGCGCCGACGTCGACTCATCGAGAAAGAGCCAGTCCGGCTTCTGGACGAGGGCGCGCGCGAAGCCGATGCGCTGCTGCTCGCCGGGCGAGAGCTGCTGCGCCCAGTGGGCGGTCTCGCTCAACCGTTCCCCCAGCTCCGGAAGGCCCACCACCTCGAGCGCCTCGCGCAGCGCCGCGTCGTCGACACCGCCCGTCGGCATCGGATACGCCACGACGTCGCGGAGCGTCCCGATCGGCAGGTACGGACGCTGGGGAAGGAACAGCATCCGGGCGCCCGGCGGCAGGCGGATCTCGCCGCGCGCGAACGGCCAGATACCGGCGATGGCGCGGACGAGCGTGCTCTTGCCCGAGCCCGACGCGCCCTCGAGGAGCACCGTCTCGCCACGCCCGAGCGAGACGTTTACGCCTGCCATGAGCGGCTCGCCGCCGGGAAGAAAGAGGTCGACCCCCTTCAGCGTCACCTGGTCGGGGCTTCCGTCGACCCGAATGATTCCCTGGCCCTTCGACTGCCGGTGGACGTCTTCGAGCGCGCGCTCGAAGCCGGCGAGGCGTTCGACCACCGCGCTCCAGGCCGCGATCTCCTTGTAGGACTGCACGAAGAAGCTCAGCGCGTCCTGGACCTGCTGGAACGCCTGGTTCGTCTGCATGAGGCCGCCGAGGCCGAGCTCGCCGCGAAAGTAGCGGGGGGCGGCCACGATCGACGGGACTATCCATGCCCCCAGGCCGTAGCCGGACGTGAAGTAGGTCATCCGCTTCTGCCGGCGCATGATGCCCCACCAGTTCGCGACCACGTCCTCGAACCGGTCGCGGAACGACCGGAACTCGTCCGTCTCGCCGCGGTAGAGCGCGACGCCCTCCGTGTTCTCCCGGAAGCGCACGAGGCTGAACCGGAAGTCGGCCTCGTACCGCTGGCGATCGAAGTTGAGCCGGACGAGCGGGCGGCCGAGCCAATCCGTCATCCAGGTACCCAGTACAGCGTAGAGCAGCGCCACCCACACCATGTAGCCGGGGACCGAGATGGACATGTCCCCGATCGGCACCGTCATGGTCCCCGACAGCCCCCAGAGGATGGCGACGAAGGTGACCAGCGTCACGACGGCGCGCAGCCCCCCGGTGAAGAGCCCGAGCGAGTGCGCGGCGAGCAGGTGAACGTCCTCGGCGATGCGCTGGTCGGGATTGTCGGTCTGGCGCGCCGCCAGCTGCATGCGGTAGTAGGCGCCGTCGGTCAGCCAGGCGCGCAGGTAACGGTCGGTAAGCCAGCGCCGCCAGCGGATCTCCAGCATCTGGTTGAGATACACCTGATACACGGCGAGGAAGATGAAGATGACGATGAGGTACGTCACGCGCAGGAGCTGGGCGCGAAACGCGGCCAGGTCCTTGTCCTGGAGCGCGCTGTAGAACGCGTTGTTCCACTGGTTCAGGAGCACGGTGAGGTAGACCATGCCCAGGGTGAGGAGCACGACGGCGAGCAGCAGCCCTCGCGCGGCCCACCGGTCGTTCGAGAACCAGTAGGGCCGGATCATCGCCCAGGCGCGCGGGACCGTCCGGATGAGGCTGATACGGGACGGCGGTCCCGCCCCGCCGTCCGGACGCTCGTCCTCGGCCGGTCGCCGGAGCCTCACCCTCTTGCCGCTCCCGGAAAGGGATGCACTTGAAACGCGCCGTGGCAAGATCCATAGTGAGAGCTCACAAAGAGATTCTACAGGTCACTGAGGAGCCTATGGGCGGACAACCGACATACGGGGCGACACCCGTACAACCTATAGGCCGGTACATACCTATCGGGGTGGCTCATCTGCTTCTCGCCCTGTCTCTGCTGGGCTGTGCGGGCCCTTCCCTCATGCCCGCGAGTCAGGCCGCAGCGGTCCGGCAGCGCGAGAAGGCCCTCGCCTCCAACGCCGAGGCCATCCACGCCGTCATCGGCCAATCCGGACGCGCGGGAGGGCTGGCCTTCCTCGACGCGGCGGACGGCCGGCTGGTCGTGCTCCCCGGCGACACCCCGGCCGACGCCTGGGCGCGTCACGCCGCTGCCCCGGCGGGGGAGGGCGCGCGTGTGTCGGCGCCGTCCGTCCTCACCTTCGTATATCGAGCCAACGTCCCCAAGGCGCCGGAGGCGGTGACCCTGACTGACCTCCAGCAGCAGCAGGAGCTGCGCCGGATGGTCGCCACCCTCGACGCGGACGTGCGAGGCGCGTACGCGCAGATCGAGGAACGACTCGGCATGGTGCAGCGTGAGCTGGCCGCGGCGGTGACGGCCTCGAAGCAGGAGGCGGACGTGTCCATGGCCGCCGCCCGCGCCGATCTGCAGAAGGCGGTGGCCGCGCTCGCCGACGACCTGGCGGCGGTGCGCAAGTCCATGCTGCAGACAGCCCAGCTCGGCTGGCTCACTCACGAGGCCACCGTCGAGAACTCGAGCGGCCTGCGAAAGGTCGCCACCGCCAGCCAGGATCTCGCCGCGAGCTCGGCGAAGCTGGAGGAAACGGTGCGTCAGCTCTCGGCCACCCTGGCCAGCCAGCTCAAGGAGCTGGCCCGCCGGCTCGACAATATCCAGGGCAAGGCGAGCAGCCTCCAATGAGCACGCCCCTTCGCGCCCTCCTGGCCGGCGTCCTTCTCTCACTGGTCCCGGGCCAGCCCGGCGAGGCCAACGAATGGGAGACCATCCGGGAACGGCAGGAGAGCATCCTCCGGGCCCTGCCGCCCCGCAGCGCCGAGGTCGAGGCGCGCGAGCGCGCCGCCCGCTCCGAGCAGGAGAAGCGCGCCGAAAAGGTCGGCCGCGATCGGCTCGCGGGCGCCGAGGGCATTCTGAAGGGGAGCGACTGGCGGGCGGACGGGGCGGAGCGTCGGAAGAACCGCGAATCGATGGCCATGCTGCAGCGGAACCTGGAGCGCGCCAACGCCAGCCTGTCGCGTGCGATCGAGCTCGCCGAGTCGACGACGACCGGCCTGTCCCACTCCGGCGTGCTCCAGCGCCTGGCCCGCCTCGAGCACGAGCAGAAGGTGCGCGCGCAGTGGCAGAACGATCAGGCGGCCCGGGATCGGGAGCGGCAACACCGAGAGCGCGCGGCCAGCGAGCGCGAGCGGGGCGTGCGCTGACGGCCTAGAGGTCCAGCTGGCCGCCGACCACCCGCGCGTAGTAGCCCTGCTGCGCGAGCAGGTCCTCGGGAGCGCCCATCTCGGTCAGGCGGCCGTCGTCCACCACCAGCACCTTGTCCACCCGCCGGATCGTGGTGAGCCGGTGGGCGACCATCAGGGTGGTCCGCCCGCGCATCAGGGCGAAGAGGCTGGCCACCACTTGGGACTCGCTCTCCACGTCCAGTGCGCTGGTCGGCTCGTCCATCAAGAGTATGGGCGCGTCCTTCAGGAAGGCGCGGGCCAGGTTGATCCGTTGCTTCTCGCCGACGCTCAGGCGCGCGCCGCCGTCCCCGATGAGGGTCTGGTAGTGCTGGGGAAGCTTTTCGATGAGCTGATCGGCGCGGGCGGCGTGGGCTGCCGCCTCGATCTCGGCCATGGTCGCGTCGGGATTCCCGTACGAGATGTTCTCGGCCACGGTCGTGGGCAGGATGATCGGCTCCTGCAACACCAGCGCGATCTGGGCTCTGAGATCGGCCAGCCGCAGGTCGCGGAGGTCGACGCCCTCGAGCAGCACCGCGCCCCCCGCGGGGTCGAAGAACCGCGGCAAGAGGTTCAGGAGCGTCGTCTTGCCGGCGCCGCTCGGCCCGATGATGGCCGCGGAGGTGCCGGCCAGGAGCTTGAAGCTGACGTGGGACAGCACCGGCCGGGTGGGGTGGTACGCGAAGGACACGTCGTCGAACGTGACGTTGCCGTATACGGGGAGCGGGGACGGTACGCCCACGGGCGCGCCGGCAGGGGCGAACATGTTGTCGGCTGACGTGGGAAGGCCTGCCGAGGAGTCGACGTACCGCCCGTGCACGGCCGGACGCGCCTCCGGCCGGCTCTTCACCTCTTCCGGCGTGTCCAAGATCTCGAACACCCGTCCCGTGCTCGCGCGCGCGCTCGACAGGGTGGCGCCCACCTGCGAGAGCTGGTGGAGGGGCTCGAAGAGCTGGGCCACGTAGGCGAGGAAAACCAAGAGCTCCCCCACCGTGAGCGTCGAGGCGAGCACCTGCTGCGCCCCCACCCAGGTCACCCCGAGGGTGCACGCGCTCAGGATCACGGAGATGGAGCCCCAGTAGAAGACCTCCAGCCCCTGCTGGGCCATCTTGTGCTGCCGCGCTTCCTCGGTGTGGGCGGTGAAGCGCTGCTGCTCGTGATGCTCGCGCGCATTGCTCTGGATCAGGGGAAGCGCGGTGATCCCCTGATGGATGAGCGCGTAGACCTTGCCCTCCGCCTGCTGCGCGGCGGTGCCCCGCAGCCGCATCGCGCGCCCGAAGACCTTGATCGACAGCAGGAGGATCGGTACTGCCACCAGCGCCACCGCGGTGAGATGGAGGTTCAGCCGCGCCATCGCCACCGTCATGAACACGAGCGTGCCGGTGGCGCTCACGAAGATCAGGAGCCCGTGGAGGAACAGGTTCTGGAACGCGCACGTGTCCGTGCCCGCCCGGAAGATGATGTCCCCTGCCTCCGTCCCGTGGTGGTAGCGGAGGGACAGGCGCTGGAGCCAGCCGAACACGTCGTCGCGAACCCGGCGGAGGCCCCGAAGGCCCACGCCGATGGACACATAGACGTGACCGGCGCAGGCAGCCGCGTGCACCAGGTGCAGGGCCAGGCCGGCTGCAACGAGGGCCGTGATCTGGGCCGCCTGACTCCAGTCGGCCACCCCGCCTGGCAGCCACCCGGGATAGGGCTTCGAGCCGAGCACGCTGTCGACCAGCAGGGCTAGAGGCCAGGGCTTGAGCAGGTTAAGCCCAATACTTAGGAGCAATAGGGATAGCGTAAGACCGATACGCCCGGCGTCCGGACGGAAATAGCCCAGTGCCCGCAGCAGTTGCCTGAAGCGTGCGATTGAGGCGGCGGTCTCGCGAGCCCACGCGGCGGGGGTCATATGGCTATCACGCTTCAGCAAGGCACGTGCCACGGGTCAGGGACGCCGGAGGAACGCCGATTCGCTATTGAAACTTGCAGACTTCTCGGCGCCTCCGTCACCCTTCGTGGCGCGGGCGCCACCGGACAACGTAAATCCTACATGGCGGACTGCCGATTCAATCCGCGTGAATGGGCGCGGGGGCTCGCTCATCGGGTCGGTCGCCGCGGGCGGGCGCATCGATGCGAATCCGACGCAGCAGAGGCAGGAGCACGAGCGTGAAGCAGAACAGGATGAAGAGAAGCCAGAAGTCATCGGCGAAGGCGAGCAGCTCGGCCTGCCGCGTGACTTCCTTGTAAAGCGTGCCGAGAGCCTGCCGCTCCGCGGTGAAGGCATCGGCGCCGCGAGCGGAGAAGTGCCGCGCCCAAGCGCGCAGCCGCTCGGCCGTCTCCGGATCCCAGACATTGACGTGGCCCACCAGCGTGGACTGATGCTCTTGAGTCCGGCGGGCGAGCACCGCGGTCATGACGGAAACGCCGATGGCGCCGCCGAGGTTCCGGACCACGTTCAGCGCGGCGGTGGCATTGCCCATCTTTTCGCGGGCGATGGTGGCGAGCCCGATCGTGTTGAGCGGCACGAAGATGAAGCCTACCCCCGCGCCCTGCACGAAGCGCGGCCAGGCCAGTGACCAATAGTCCATGCCGAGGGTCACCTCCGACATCACGTAGACTGCGTACGCGTTGAGCACGCAGCCCAGGGCGAGCAGCCAGCGCTGGTCCATTCTGGTGATCAGCCGTCCGGCGATCAGGAGCGAGAGGAGGTTTCCGAGCCCGCCCGGCGCGAGGACGAGCCCCGAGGTCCAGGCGTCATAGCCCAGCACGCGCTGGGTGAAGAGCGCCAGCAGGACCATGCTGGAGAAGAAGCCCATCATGACCACCAACATGATCAGGCTCGACGCCGCGAAGTTGCGGTCGGCGTAGACGGTGAGGTCGAGGATGGGCTCGTCCACCACGAGCTCGCGGATGAGGAAGCCAACGAGGGCGGTGGCGGCGACGAGGGCGAGCAGGATGATGATGGACGACTCGAACCACTCGTTCCGCTCGCCCTGGTCCAGAAACAGCTGGAGGGAGAGGAAGCCCACCGCCATGAGGGCGAGGCCGGCGGCGTCCACGCGCCCCGGCCGCTTGAGATAAGGCGGATCGAACAGCACCGCGCTCGAGGCGAGGACGCCCACCAGCCCGATGGGAACGTTGATGTAGAAGATCCACCGCCACGACCAGTTGTCGGAGATCCAGCCGCCGAGGGTGGGCCCGAAGATCGGGGCCATCATGATGCCCACGCCCCACGCCGCCATCGCCATGCCGCGCTGCCGGAGGGGGAATATCTCCCACATGATGGCCTGGGAGAGCGGCATGAGGGGGCCCCCGCCGATGCCCTGTATCATGCGCGCAATCAGCAGCACCCAGATGTTGGGCGCCAGGCCACAGAGGACGGATGCCAGCGTGAAGGTCACGGTGCAGGCGAGGAAGAAGCGCTTGCGGCCGATCACGCTGGCGAGCCAGCCCGTGGCGGGGAGAATGACGGCGTTGGCGGCGAGGTAAGATGTGAGCACCCACGATACCTCGTCCACCCCGGCTGAGAGTGAGCCCTGGATATGCGGCAGGGCGACGTTGGTCACCGTGACGTCCAGCACCTGCATGACCGTCACCAGCATCACCGAGACGGTGATCGCCCACTTCCGCGCCGCCCCGACCGGCGCCTCGCCGGCGGCCGGCGCCGCCGCGGTGCTCACACGCGCTCGAGGATGTGCAGGCCGCGTCCCCGATCGATGAGGTAGAGGAGCCCGCGGTCGTCCACGCACACGTCGTTGCTCGACACCCGCGTGGAGCCCGTCGGGACGGGGGGAAGGAAGTGCGCGACCTCACGCGGCGCATGGGGATTGGCGATGTCCACCACGCGCAGGCCGTGGGCGAACCACGCCACCGGAATGTCCGTCCCGGTCACCCGCTCGCACGGCTGATGACAGCCGGTGAACTCCGGCTGCGGGCTCCCGTCGACGCCCTCGAGCTGAAAGCTGGCGAACGGCATCGGCCGCCGCTCGTCGCTGATGTCGACCATCCAGAGAAAGGATGGCGGACCCGGCTCGAGCTTGGCCACGTCCTCGTCGGCCACGAGGAGCACCCGGCGGCCGTGGATGGGAAACGGCACCGGCAGCGCCGTGTGGGTGGGCGTGATGAAGGGCGGGCTCCAGTCCAGGCCGGAGATCTGCCGGGGTCGCGCGAGGTCGGACACGTCGAGAATGACGAAGCCCCCGTGCCAGTAGCTCACGTACAGGCGGTCGTCGAGGCGGATGGGATGATGGCAGCGGTGCTGGCGGCCGACCCAGGTCGGCGTCTCGCCGCCCGCCGTCCACTGCCCCGGCATCCACCAGCGCCCCACCTCCTGCGGCCGCGCGGGGTCGGCGAGATCGAGGATCATCACGATGTTGCCGACGTAGCCGTCCAGCTCGGGCGAGATGTACGCGTAGCGGCCGTCGAAGGTGAAGCGATGCACGCCCGCGCCGTCGCAGCGCCAGAAGGCCAGCTCGCGCGGACGGTTCGGATCGGAGACGTCGAAGACGAGCACCCCGCCCGCGCCCTTGGCCGCGTCCGCGCCGTGTCCCTCGCGGTTCACGAGCATGAGGCCGTTGGCCGCGCGCACCTTGTGGGAGTGCGTTCCCGGCGGCACATCGAGGGTCGCGACCTGGCGCGGAGCCGCCGGATCGCTCACGTCCAGCAGCGTGGTGCCGTGCGGCGCCTTCATGTGCGCGATGCACGCCAGGGTGCCGTCCACCACGACCTGTCCCCCGCCCGGGCAATCGAAGTAGGCGACCTCCCGCAGGCCGCGTGCGCTCGCGCCGTCCGTTGACATGCGCGCCATTATATAATCCCGACGACACGCATGGCCGAGATCGTCGCCGCCGCGCTCGCCGCTCACGCTCCGCTCATCACCGGCCGTCCCGAGGTGTCGCGGCCCGAGCAGCGCGACCGGCTCTACGCGGGCTTCCACGAGCTCGGCCGGCGCCTCGCCGCCGCGCGCCCCGACCTGCTCGTCATGTTCGTGAACGACCACCTGCAGAACTTCGCATACAACAACCTGCCCGCCTTCTGCGTGGGCCTGGCCGAGACTTACGAGGCCCCGAGCCCCGGGGGCGCCGCCCTCATGCGTCTGACGCCGCGCACCTTGCGGGGACGGCCGGACTGGGCGATGGCGCTCCTCGAAGCCGGGCTGGAGGCCGGTGTCGATTTCGCATATTCGTACGACATCGAGAGCTGGGACGAGATGTCCGTCCCGCTCTCCTTCCTCCTCCCCGGCGGCGAGGTGCCGGTGGTCACCGTGTACACGAACTGCGCGGCGCCTCCGCTCCCCGCCCCGCGCCGCTGCCGCGAGGTCGGCGCCTTCGTGGGCGACTTCATCCGCGCGCGCCCCCGCGCCGAGCGCGTGGCCCTGATCGCCACCGGCGGCCTGTCCCACTGGGTGGGAACGCCGCAGACCGGCTGCATCAACCCCGACTGGGACCACTGGGTGCTCGACCACGTGACGCGCGGCGACGTGGAGCCTCTCGCCCGCCTCACGTGGGACGAGATCGAGCGTGATGGCGGCAACGGGGGCCAGGAGATCCGGAACTGGATCGGGCTGCTCGGCGCGCTGCCCGGCGCCAAGGGCGAGGTGCTCGCCTACGAGCCCGTCGCGGAGTGGATCACCGGCTGCGCCACGGTGTGGGTGCAACCGTGATCCCCGTCTCCTACGCCCTGAACAAGCTCCTCACCGCCGTGGCCCGCCAGCATCAGATGAAGGAGGCGTTCACCGAAGAGGAAATGGCCGGGCACGACCTGGCCCCCGCCGAGCGGGCCGCGCTCAAGGCGGGCGACATCGGGGCGCTCTACGAGCTCGGCGCCAACCCGTATCTCATCCGGCGCGTGTTTCGCCGCCGCTTCACCATCTGACCCATGCCCATCTCCCTCCGCTCCCGCGCCATCGCCCTGCTCCTCACCCTCGCCCTCGCCGTCCTGGCCTGGTCGCTCGCTCCCGCCGGCGCCCAGGCGCCCAAGCGCGGCGGCGTGCTGCGCGCCTTGCTCATCGAGGACCCGCCGGGGCTGATCGTCTACGAGTCGGCCACCGTGTCGAACGTGTGGCCGATGTCCCCCTGCTACTCGAACCTCGTCCTCTTCCATCCCCTGAAGCCGCTCGAGAGCGCGGAGACGGTGATCCCCGAGCTGGCCGAGCGCTGGTCGTGGCAGGACAACTACCGAAACCTCGTGTTCTTCCTCCGGAAGAACGTGAAGTGGCACGATGGCAGGCCCTTCACGTCCCGCGATGTGAAGTACACGTTCGACGTCGCCCGCGAAGCCCCGGACTCGCCCAAGTTCCGCCTCAGCGTCCGGAGGGACTGGTTCGCCAACGTGGAGGCGATCGAGGCGCCCGAGCCCCACACGGTGGTGTTCCGCCTGAAGCGTCCGCAGCCTTCCCTGCTCCTCATGCTCGCCTCCGGCTATTCCCCGGTGCTGCCCGCCCACGTGCCCCTCGCCGAGCTGCGCCAGAAGTGCGTGGGCACGGGGCCGTTCAAGCTCAAGGAATACATCCGGGGCCAGTCGCTCGAGCTCGCGCGCAACCCCGACTACTTCGTGCCCGAGCGCCCGTACCTCGACGGGATCCACTACACCATCATCACCGAGCGCGGCACGCGCCTCGCCGCGCTGCAGGCGGGCCGCGTGGACACCTTCGTCCCCCTGGAGATGACCAAGGCCATGGCGGACGCGGCGAAGAAGGCCGCGCCGACCCTCGTGATCACCGAGGTCGGGCAGAACGGCAGCGACAACATCGTGCTCAACCACAAGAAGCCGCCCTTCGACAATCTCGAGGTGCGCCGCGCGGTGAGCCTCGCCCTGGATCGCCAGGGCTACGTGCAGGGCGTCCGCCACGGGGGCGCCGTGATGGGCGCGGGCATGATGCCGAAGCCGCTGGGCTTCTGGGGCATCTCCGAGCCCGAGCTGCGGACCCTGCCCGGGTATCGCGGCAATGCCGTGGACAAGGCGGAGGCCAAGCGGCTGCTGGCCGCGGCCGGCTACGGGCCCGGCAAGACGCCCATCCGCGTGGAGCTGGTGACGCGCACCATCTCCATCTACCTCGACCTCGCCTCCTTCGTGGCCGATCAGCTCCATCAGATCGGCATCGAGGCGACGGTGAAGCAGCTGGACTCGGCAGCCTGGTTCCCCGCCCTCGCGCGGCGCGACTACCAGATCGGGGCGAACCTCACCGCGGGCGGCTTCGACGATCCCGACGCCTACTTCTACGAAAACTACAAGTGCGGCGCCTCCCGCAACTACACCGACTACTGCAGCGAGCAGACCGACCGGCTCATCGAGCAGCAGTCCGCGGAGCTGGACCGGACCAAGCGCCTCCGGCTCGTCCTCGACATCCAGAAGCGCCTCGAGGCCGACGTGGCGCGACCGATGCTGGGCTGGCGGAAGGAGTACTTCGCCCACTGGCCCCACGTGAAGAACCTCGTGCCCCACAACGCTCTGTACAACTACGGCCGCATGCAGGACGTCTGGCTGGATCGGTGAGCGCCGCCGACATCGCGAAGCGGGAAGGCATCGCCGTCCGCGTCACGCTCTTCGCGAGCCTGCGGCGCCGGCGGCCCGACATGCCCGACGGGCCGCTGCGCGTGGAGCTGCCCGCGGGGGCCACCCTCGCCGATCTCCTCGTCGCGCTGGGGCTGGAGGCCTCCCTCGACGTGAGCGCGGCGGTGAACGGCGATCTGGCCGCGCACGACACCTCTCTCCCCGACGCCGCCGAGGTAATTCTCATGACGCCAATGGAAGGCGGAGCCGCAGCCACAGGAGGAACGTTATGAAGGTCGCGACCTGGCGCGGCGGGAGCCGCTTCACCCTGGACGACGCCCCGGAGCCCGTGGCCGGCCCGGGCGAAGTGGTGGTGGCGGTCGAGGCCGCCGGCATCTGCGGCACCGACATTCACGCCACCCAGGGCCTGTTCCCGTGGCAGCCTCCCCTGGTGATGGGGCACGAATACTCCGGCGTGGTCCGCGCGGTGGGACGCGGCGTGAGCCCGCGACTGATCGGCCGCGCCGTGGCCTGCGAGCCTTCTCAGGGCTGCGGCGCCTGCCCGGCCTGCGCCGCCGGCCGCGTCTCCCAGTGCCCCGGCGCGCGCCGTATCGGCGGCTTCGCGGAGCGGGTGACCCTGCCCGCCGCCGGCGTGCACCCGCTCCCGCGAGGCCTGGACGCCGTCACCGCCGCGCTCACCGAGCCCGCCGCCTGCTGCCTGTCCGGGCTCGAGATGTACCGGATGCCCCCCGACGCCACCGTGCTGGTCATCGGGGGCGGCATCATGGGGCTTCTTACCATGGCGATCGCAAAGCGGCGTGGCGCCAAACGTCTCGTGCTCTCCGACCCGCTCGAGGAGCGGCGGCGGATCGCCCGGCGCCTGGGTGCCGGCGTGGTGGTGGACCCCACGCGGGAGAGCCTCGCCGACCGGGTGATGGCGCTAACGCGCGGGCGCGGCGCCGACGTGGTGTGCGAGGCGGTGGGTAAGCCCGAGCTGGTCGCCGAGGCCCTGACGCTGGTGAAGGCCACCGGGGTCGTCCAGCTCGTCGGCGTGAGCCCCAAGGGGAGCCGGCTTCCCCTGGACCTGTACGACGTGCATTACCGCGAGCTGCGTATCCACGGGGCCTACGGCCGCGGCACCGCGTTTCGGCGCGCCCTCGCCCTTCTGCCCACGCTGGGCGCGCGGCGCCTCGTCACCGGACGCTTTCCCCTCGCGCGCGTCGAAGAAGCCTTCGCCCACGCCGCGGCGGGACGCGGCGCCAAGACCATCATCACGCCGGGCGCGGCCTAGCGCGCGCCCGGGAAGGAGACCGCCATGGAGCTCGAATCTCGAGTCGCGATCGTCACCGGCGCGGGCCGCGGGATCGGCCGTGCCACCGCCATGGAGCTGGCACGCATGGGCGCCGACATCGCCGTCGCCGAGCTGGACCGCGTGACCGGCGACCGCACCGCCGCCGAGGTGAAGGGGCTGGGGCGCCGGGCGCTGGTGCTGCCCACCGACGTCACTTCCCGCGCCGCGCTCGCCACCATGGTGGAGCGGACACTCGGCGAGCTGGGACGGATCGACATTCTGGTCAACAACGCCGGCATCTACCGGGCGGCGGCGACCCTGGACATCTCCGAGGAACACTGGGACGCCGTGCTGGACATCAACGCGAAGGCGGTGTTCTTCGCCAGCCAGGCCGTGCTGCCCGCCATGATCGCGCAGAAGCGCGGGGCCATCGTGAACCTCGCTTCCATGGCGGGGAAGATCGGCAGCAAGACGAATCTGCCCTACAACGCGAGCAAGGCCGCGGTGGTGAGCATGACGAAGAGCCTGGCCCTCGCCCATGCCGCCGACGGGATCCGGGTGAACTGCGTGTGCCCGGGGTTCGTGGAGACCGACATGTGGAGCAAGGTCGCGCGCGAGCAGGGCGCGCTGCTGGGCATGTCCGCCGAGGAGTTCACGCGCCAGCGGGCGGCGTCGGTGCCGCTGGGGCGCATGGAGAAGCCGGAGGACGTGGCGAGCGTGATCGGCTTCCTCGCCTCCGACCGCTCGGGCTACATGACGGGTCAGGCCCTCAATGTCACCGGCGGCCTAGTGATGCACTAGCCGCGAGGCAAGACGTAGCCGTAGCGGAGGTTGGAGCGGCCTTCGCCGCTGGCCGCGTACTGAGCCTTGAGGGCGGCGAGGCGATCGGTGGGCCGCGACAACTCGGTGGTCTTCTGATAGCGGTACAGGCGCGCCACGTTCTCGCCCAAGATGGCGCGCTTGACCGGCCCGTCGGCTCCGCCCAGCGGCGCGAAGCCGTGCTGCTTCTGCATGTCCTCGGGAATCTCAAGCCGCCGCAGTCCCTCGATCTGCCACTGCGGCGAGCCCGTCCACACCGCGTCGGTGCCCCAGATCACGTGGTCGGCGCCCATGCCGCGCACGAGCGTGCCCATGAGCGCGGCGGCCAGGCGCGGCTGCACCACGGTCGTCTGGGCGAAGAGCTGGCCCAGGTCCGCGTAGACGTTCGTCACGCCGTGCTTTCCGGGGATCTCGGCGAGGTCCGTCACCCAGTCCACGCGGCCTTCGCGCTCGAACTGGGCGAGCGCGTCGGCGGGATTGCCGCCGCCGGGGAAGCGATAGGCGCCGTGATAGATGATGAAGTTGAGCCCCGGCCAGTCCCGCGCCGCCTTGCCCAGATCGCGCACGTCGCAGTACGGCCGCAGATGGGGAAACCGCGCGTCCATCGACGGCGGGAAGAGACCCTTGTGCACGCACACGTTGACCAGCCCGGCCCTCTGCATCTTCTCGTAGGCGGGGTAGACGAGCTTGTCGTCGTCCATGCGCCACGGGTGCCGGCTCTTGTCCTTGTGCGTGTTGTCGCCGATGGTGTAGCCCTTGAACGAGTCGGGCTTGAGGGTGGCGATGGCGCGATCGACTTCTTCCAGCCAGCCCGGATAGCCCGGCGTGAAGATGGCGTGGCTCATGAGCCGGCGCGCGCCGAGACGGGCGTTCACCTTGTCGCGCGCGGCCGCCGCCATGTCATTGGTGAGGAACCAGTCCTGCGGCACCTCGGACGGTGCGCCGGAGAGTAGCGCCACCTTGGTGTCGGAGTCGAGGAAGAGCTCCTTGAAGTAGTTGTCGTACTTCAGGTCCTCGAGGCTCTGCGGCTTGCCCGCAAGGGCGGGGTTCCACCCCATGCGCCCCACGGCCTCCCGCTGACGCACGAAGCCCTCGAGGCGGGTGTCGTCGCGGAGGAAGTGCGTGTGGGTATCCATGACGAACTGACCGGCGAGGCTCACGGCGCGCTCCGCCGCCATCTCCTTGTCCGAGGCCTCGGCGAGGGTCGCCTCGAAGAGGGGGCCGTACACCTCGTTCATGGCCACGAAGGCCGCTGCCATGCCGCTGGCGGTCTGGAAGAACTGGCGCCGGCTCATCCCGCGCCGCCGCGCCTGCGCATCGCCCAGCTCCACGAGGCGCGCCTCCACGCGGCGCTGCTCGTCGCTCTGCGGCGAGGGGAAGTACTCGTCGCTCGACACCACCTGAGTGGGAACGGGACCGGGGAAGGCGGCGACCTCGGCGGGTTGGAGGCGGGCCAGCTCGTCGTCGCTCAGGAGTCGCATCGCGCACCTCCCTGTCGGCCACGAGTCTAGCACGGCGCCCTTGATTCGCTCGGGGCGCCCCGTTACCCTTGGGCTCCATGAACCCGCTGCGTCCGGTCGACCGCTACTTCACCGTCAACGGGCTCCGCCTGCACTGCCTCGACTGGGGCGGCGACGGGCCGCCGCTGCTGCTCCTGCACGGCTTCACCGGCCACGCGCACGCCTGGGACACCCTGAGCATCGCGCTGCAGCCCCACTTCCACGTGTATGCCCTCGATCAACGCGGGCACGGGGAAAGCGACCCCGCGGAGGTGTACAACCCCGTGGTCGCGCTCGACGACATCGGCGGCGTGCTCGCCGAGCTCGGGGTGACGAGTCTCGTGATGGTCGGGCTCTCCATGGGCGGTCGCAACGCGATGTACTTCGCGTCGAAGCGGCCGGAGGCGGTGCGGCGGCTCGTGATCGTCGACATCGGCCCGGAGATCAGCAAGAAGATGTCGCAGGCGCCGCCGGGCCCGCCCGAGCCGGAGACCTGGGACTCGATCGAGCAGGCCGCACAGCATCTCTTCCGCGGTAACCCCTACCCGGGCATCCACTACTACCGGTGGGTCGCCTCCCACAGCCTCAAAGCGCGGCCGGACGGGCGGCTCATCTGGCAATGGCATCCGAGCATCAAGGAGCGGCGCACGCAGTCGGACATCGACTGGTGGGCCGTGCTCAAGTCCATTCCCGCGCCGACCCTCGTGCTGCGCGGGGCCGAGAGCCCAATCCTCGATCGCGACGTGGCGGAACGCATGGCGTCCACGCTGCCCGACGGCCGTTTCGTGGAGATCCCCAGCGCCGTCCACACCCTGCACGAGGACAACCCCGACGCCGTGCTCGCCGCCCTCCGCGCCTTCCTCGCCTTCTGAGCCCTTACCCCGTGCGCGCCGACGGCATGCCGGGTCCCGCGTCGCACACGTACTTCTCGCAGCGTCTGCGCCTGCACTACGTTGACTGGGGCAATCCCGGCAAGCCGCCGCTGCTCCTCGTTCACGGCGGGCGCGATCACTGCCGTAACTGGGACTGGACGGCGGCCGCGTTCCGCGACGACTGGCACGTGATCGCCCCCGATCTGCGCGGCCACGGCGACAGCCAATGGTCGCCCGACGGCAGCTACACCATGGCCGGCTACATCTACGACCTCGCCCAGCTCGTCCACCAGCAGCGGCTGGCGCCGGTGACCATCGTCGCCCACTCCCTCGGCGGCGCCATCACGCTCCGCTACGCCGGCATCTATCCGGAGACGGTGGCGAAGGTGGTCGCGATCGAGGGGCTCGGCCCCTCCCCCGAGATGGTCGCCGACCATCGAAGCCGCGCCATCGCGGATCGGATGGACGCCTGGATCCGCGAGCAGCGCGGGCTCGCCGGCCGGCTGCCCCGGCGCTACGCGTCGGTGGAGGACGCCTTCCGGCGCATGCAGGAGGAGAACCCGCACCTCACCGCCGAGCAGGCCCGCCACCTCACCGTGCACGGGGTGAACCAGAACGAGGACGGGACGTACAGCTGGAAGTTCGACAACTACGTGCGCGCCTGGTTCCCCTACGACATGCGCGGCCAGGACATCCAGGAGCTCTGGAGCCGCATCGCCTGCCCCACCCTCCTCCTCTACGGCAAGGAGAGCCGCTCCGGCGACCCCGCCGCGGATGGCCGGGCGCGCCATTTCGCGCATGCCCGTGTGGTCGGCGTGGACGGCGCCGGCCACTGGCTGCACCACGACCGCCTGGACGTGTTCCTCGACATCGTGCGGAAGTTCCTGGACGAGGCCTAGCCCCTCACGCCGCAAAGGAGACCAAGATGAGAGCACGCACCTGGCTCGCGCTGTCTGCCGCGATCGTCGCGCTCGTCGTCGTCGTCACTTCGCTGACCCACACACCGGCGCCGGCACAGCAGAAGACCTTCGTCTGGAAGGTCCAGAGCTCGTTCCCCGTCACCGACTACCCGCATCGCTCGCTGGTGGAGCTCGCCAAGTCCATCGAGCAGATGTCGGGCGGGCGCCTCAAGATCGAGCCCCTGCCCGTGGGCGCGGTCGTTGGCTTCTTCGAGGTGCTGGACGCGGTGAACCGGGGCGCACTCGACGGCGGCCTCACCTGGCCCGGCCTCTGGGCGGGCAAGAACTCCGCCGCCGGCCTCTTCGGCTCGCCGCTGGGCGGGCCCTTCGGGATGGGCCAGAACGAATTCACCGCCTGGCTGTTCTCGGGCGGCGGACAGGAGCTCTACAACGAGCTGCTCCAGAAAGAGCTCAAGATGGACGTGGTGGCCCACTTCACCACCATCCAGCCCTTCTGGGAGGCCTTCGGCTGGCTCAAGAAGCCCATGAAGAACATGGACGACCTCAAGAAGCTCAAGTTCCGCTCCTCCGGCATCGGCCTCGAGATGTTCAAGCGGATGGGGATCAGCACCGTCGGCATGGCGGGCGGCGACATCGTCCCGTCGCTTGAGCGGGGCGTCATCGACGGCGCGGAGTGGGCCATCCCCAGCCGTGACATCGTGATGGGCTTCCAGCAGGCCGCGAAGTACTACTACATGCCCAGCTTCCGCCAGCCGCCCACGTTCCATGAGCTGATCATCAGCGGGAAGAAGTGGGCGGAGCTGCCCCCGGACCTCCAGGCGATCGTGAAGTACGCGACGATGGCCGAGATCACCCGCCTGGCCGCCTACACGGTGGACCAGGACGCGAAGGCCGCCGAGGAGCTGGCCACCAAGCACGGCGTCAACATCCTGCGCACGCCGGACGAGGTGCTCCGCGCCGAGCTCGAGGGCATCGACAAGGCGTTCGAGGCGGAGGCGCAGAAGAATCCCTTCTTCGCCAAGGTGCTCACCGCCCAGCGCGAGTACGCCAAGAAGACGGTGGCCCACGCGCAGAAGATGACGCCGCCCATGGACATCGCGGTCAAGCACTACTGGCAGAAGCGCTAGCGGACCTGGCCGAGGAAGCGCGGCGGGCGGCGCCCCCCGGTGAGGGGACGCCGCCCGTCGGTGTGTCTACGCGACGGAGCTAGAAGCGGCCGTAGCGGAAGGCCGCCGACCCGATGACGCCGAGGCCGAGCAGGAGCAAGGTCGCCGGCATGGGCACTCGCTGATCGCAGCTATCGGCAGGGCCGTTCAGCTCCAGGCAATAGCGCCAGGGTCCCGGTCCGCTGCTGAGGTAGTCGCTGAAGGCGATGGTGTAGGTACCGGCCGGGAGCTGAATGATCTCGCGGGGGTCGGAGAAGGGCCCTGCGAGGCCGGGCAGCGCGGGAATGTCGTCGTCAGCGAACTCGAGTTCGGCGATCGGGCCGGAGCCGAGGCTCCCCCCGAACTCGTCGGTATCGGCGAACGTTCCCCGGAAAAGATAGAATGCAGGATCGAGGCCGGACTCGAGTCGATGCCCCGTGATGGTCACCAGTGCGTTCTCGGTCAGGGTGAACTGCCAGTAGTCGGCCGTGTCTGGATTATCGGGCCCGCCGTTCGGCACCGAGTCGGACACCGGCACGCCGGACTGGAGCGTGCCGAGATAGGTGATGGGCGCCGCCTGGGCCGTCTGGCTCCAGAAGCCCAACAGGATAGCTGCCGCCACCGCCAGTACTTTGATCATCGTTGCTCCCTTTCGTACGGTCATTGACCGCTTGGATTCGCGCCGCCGGATGGTGACCACCTACAGCACCTGACGTGCCAAACAGGAGGAGTCAATTCCGGCTCAACTTCCTAAATATTTAGCGGCCATGAACGCTTTGCGCGTTGCCAACCGTAAAGGCCCCCGACAACCGGGCGGCCTCCCCTTCGCCCGCCAGTTGCGGTATGCTGAGCGCCGGCTTCGGCATCCCTCAACCAACCCTCACCTCCGACTGCAAGGAGATCCGGCATGGCACAGCTCACCGTTCCCCTCGACGCCGCGCGTTTCGGCAAGGGCCTCACCTGGAAGGACTACATGGCCCAGATGGGCGACACGCGGGCCCGAACCGAGGACAACTACGCCAAATCCACCCTCACCGACGACGAGCGCGCCTTCTTCAAGGGGCCCGCGCTGGGCAAGGTCAAGTACGCGGTGATGCTGGCGGAGAACTGGTGTGGCGACGTGCACCGGAACTCGCCCCTCCTCGCCCACATCTGCGAGGCCATGCCCAACTGCGAGCTCCGCGTCTTCTTCCGCGACCAGAACCTCGACATCACCGACCTCTATCTCAACAACGGGTATCGCTCGATCCCGGTCATCGTCTTCTTCGACCAGAACTGGAACGAGATCGGCCACTGGATCGAGCGTGCGAGCGCGGCCACCCAGAAGATGATGGCCCTGCGGGCGAAGACGGTGGACGTGGCGCCCGCCGACCAGCAGGAGGCGGCGACCGCAGAATTCCGGAAGCAGTACCAGGCCCTGCATGAAGGCCCCAATAGCCCGTGGCGCGAGGCGGTGAAGGAAGTGCGCCAGGTGCTGGCGACCCGGCTGGGACTTCTGCCGCCGGACGCGAAGAAGTAGGTCGCACAGGATGCGGGCGACGGCGGAGAAGCTGCGCCGGCTGACCAGCGCGATGCTACGCGCCGGCGGTAGCGGGTCCGAGGAAGCGGAGCTGGTGGCGGACCACCTCGTGCAGGCCAACCTGGCCGGGCACGACAGCCACGGGGTCGGGATGATGCCGACCTATGTCCGCAACCTCAAGGCCGGCCTCGTCGTCCCCAACACCAGGGCCAAGGTCGTGAAGGACGACGGGCCCATCGTCATGATGGACGGGCTCCGCGGCTACGGGCGATCGGTGGGCGGCGAGCTGATGACCGCCGCCATCGCCCGGTGCCGCCAGACGGGCGTCGCGGTGGGGACGCTCGCCAACTCGCATCACGTGGGACGGGTCGGCGCCTACGGCGAGCTTGCCGCCGGCGCCGGCCTCGTCTCGCTGCACTTCGTCAACGTCGCCGATCACCGCGCCCTGGTGGCTCCCTTCCGGGGCAGCGACGGGCGCTTCTCCACCAATCCCATCTGCATCGCGCTCCCCGCCACAGCCCAGCAGCCCCCCATCGTGCTCGACATGGCCACCAGCGCCATCGCGATGGGCAAGGTGCGGGTGGCCAAGAACGAGGGCAAGCTCGTGACCGCGGGCGCGCTGATCGACGCGGCCGGGCAACCCACGCGCGACCCCAACGTCATGTACGGCGAGCCCTCGGGCGCCCTCCTCGCCTTCGGCGAGCACAAGGGCTACGCCCTCGCCGTGGTCACCGAGCTGCTCGCCACCGCCCTCACCGGCGGCCCCAGCATCCAGCCCGACAACGCGCGGCTGGGCGGCATCGTCAACAACATGCTCTGCGTGCTCCTCGACCCCGCGCGCCTGGCCGGCGCCGACTGGTTCCGGCGCGAGATCGACGGCTTCGTGGACTACGTGAAGGGCTCGCCGGCCGCGAGCGCCGCCTCACCGGTGCTCGTCCCCGGGGACCCGGAGCGCCTGGCCCGCGCCGCGCGGGGGCGCGACGGCATCACCGTCGACGAGACCACCTGGGAGGAGATGCTCGCCGCCGGCGAGACGGTCGGGCTCAAGCGCGCGGAGGCCGCGGCGCTCGTCGCCTGAAGTGAATTCCCCGCCCCGCCCTGCCGACGAGCTGCCCCTCGCCGGCTACACCGTCCTCGACCTCACCCGGGTCCTCGCCGGCCCGTACTGCACCCGCATCCTCGCCGACATGGGCGCGCGCGTCATCAAGGTCGAGCGCCCCGTGGACGGCGACGACATGCGCCGCAACTACATGCAGCTCGAGCCGGGGCGCACCGATCAGTCGAGCTACTTCACCCGGGTGAACGCGGGGAAGGAGAGCGTGGCCATCGACATGGCCAAGGCCGAAGGGCAGGCCGTCATCCACGACCTCGCGCGCCGCGCCGACGTGTTCGTGGAGAACTTCATGCCCGGGGTGGCGGCCAAGCTTGCCTGCGACGAGCCTACGCTGCGCGCGCTCAAGCCCGATCTCGTCTATTGCTCCATCTCCGGCTTCGGCCAGACCGGCCCCTGGCGCGCCCGCCCCGCCTTCGCCCACATCATCAATGCCGCTTCCGGTCTCATGCACCTCGAGCAGGGCGACGAGCCCGCGCCGCGAGCGTCCAATCTCCAGGCCGCCGACGTGCTCGCGGGCACCCATGCCGTGGGCGCCATTGTCGGCGCCCTCCTCCGGCGGAGCCGCACGGGCAACGGCGCCCACCTGGACGTCTCCATGCTGGAGGCGCTGATCAGCGCCGACAGCGTGACGTACGCGGCGGTGCTGAACGGCGGCGAGGAGGCGGGCAATCCGCGCCCCGGCATGGTGGTGGCGCCCATTGGCGACCGCTCCGTCGCCATGCAGTTCGTGGGCTCGGGCGAGCTCTGGCCGCGGCTCCTCGCCCTCATGGAGCGCCCCGATCTGGGACACGACCCGCGCTTCGACACGGCGGACAAGCGCCGCGCGAACTGGCGCGTGCTCCGCGAGATCGTGGTGGCGTGGCTCCAAACGTTCCCGAGCGTGGAGGCGGCGATGGCCGCGCTCGCGCGCGCCCGCATTCCCTGCGCACCCGTGCTGAAGCCGGCGGAGCTCGTGGCCGAGGCGCACCTGGCCGAGCGCGGCTTCTTCCCCGCCGTGCCGCACCCCGCGCGCGGGACGGTGCGGATCACGTCGACCCCGTATCACCTCGATCGCCGCCCGCTCGGGCCTCGCGGCGGCGCCGCCTACCGGGTGGGCGAGCACACCCAGCAGGTGCTCGCGCGTGACCTCGGATACAGCGCCGAGCGCATCGAGGCCCTCCGCCGCGCCGGCGCCGTCGACATCCCCTGACCGCGCCCTGCCCTATCGCCCCGCCGGCGCGTACTTCCCGCCGAGCTGCGGCGTCGTCCCCTCCTGACCCTTCTGCTGGCGATCGAGGCGCGTCTCCCGCGACCAGACGCGCTTGAGGTCATCACGGATGCCGAAGCGCAGCCGGCCAAGCCCCTCCGTCTCGAGCTCGATCCGGTCGCCGTCCTGGAATCCGGACAGGCCCCGATGATTGGTGCCGGTGGCGAGGATGTCGCCCGGCTCCAGCGCGTGGATCGAAGTGACCCACTCGACGCACCGCGGAATCTTGTGGGCCATGTCGCTGGTGTTGAAGTTCTGCATGAGGGTGCCGTTCACCCAGAGTCGCACCTGGAGCTTGTGGGGATCGGCGATCTCGTCGGCGGTGACGATGTAGGGCCCGATGGGCGCGAAGGTGTCGCGCGATTTCATCTGATAGAACGTGTTGCCGGGCGGGAGCAGGCCCCGCGCGGAGCCGTCGATGAAGTTCACGTAGCCGAAGACGTGGCGCATGGCGTCCGCCGCGCGCACCTTGGACGCGCGCGCCCCCATCACGAGCGCAACCTCGGCTTCACCTTCAAAGATCGTGGCGGGCACGTCGGGAAGGATCATGGTCTCGTCGGGACCGATGATCGCCCCGGGCGACTTGAGGAAGGCGTTGATGGGGGCGGGCTCGCTGCGCGTCCCGTCCTCCATGTAGTTCACGGCCATGCAGGCGATGGTGCCCGGGCTGGGCAGCGGCGGGCGTATGCGCACCTGGCCCACCGGCACCCCCGTGCCGCTCTCGGCGGCGGCCTCCAGGCGCCCGCGGTAGTCGGCGAAGCGCGCGATCAGCCCGCGGATGAGATCCTGGGGCTGAAGGCGCGGGATGTCGCGGGTGACTTCGGTCACGTCCACCACCGTCTCGCCCTTGAGCACGCCCAGCCGGAACTCGTTGAAGAAGAGGATCTTCACGGCGCCCTCCTGTGGGAAATGGATGACGGGATGCGGCCCGACTATACACTGCGGCCTTGACAGGCGGGAGGGCATCGGAAACCATGGCCTCTATGGCCGCGAAGCCGCTGGTCCTCGAGTTCGGCATGGGCGTGGACGTCCACGGGCAGGACTGCACCAAGGCCGCCTGCCGGGCCGTCTCCGACGCGATCCGCCACTCGAGCCTGCCCTTGTTCCAGGACATTCGCGCGCGCGGCGGCCGCATGCTGGTCGACGTGACCGTCGGCGTGCCCGAGCCGGCGTCGGTGGACGTGGAGCGCGTGCGGAAGGAGCTGCCGCACGGTGAGGTGACGGTGCGCGCGGTGGCGGGCGGCCTCCGGGTGCCCGGCAGCGACACGCTCATCGCGTGCGCCGCCATCACGGTCAGCGCGGATGACACTGGGACCACCCCGTGACGACCGCGTCCACCGGCATCGGGCTCACACGGCTCCAGCACCTCGTGCTCTGGGTGTCCGACGTGGAGCGGAGCGTACGCTTCTACTGTGATGTCCTCGGCTTCGAGGTGACACATCGCCGCCCCAAGGCCGCCTTTCTCAAGATCCCCGGCACCCCCGACGATCATCACCTCGGACTCTTCGAGCAGACCGGCGTCCGGCCGCCGCACGAGGGCGTGGCGCGCATGTATCACGCCGCGTGGGAAGTGGGCGCGCTCACCGACCTGGTCCGGGCGCTCCGGCGCCTCGTGGACGCGGGCGCCCTGGTGGGCTCGTCCGATCACGGTGTGAGCCTGTCGCTCTACGCCCAGGACCCCGACGGGCTCGAGTTCGAGGTGTTCTGGACGCGCCCCGACGGGCGCCCCGCCCCGACGCGCCCCCTCGACCTCGAGGCTGAGCTCAGGCGCCAGGAGGAAAGGAGATAGCCATGGCCGTGACCACGACGAACTACTCGCTCGAGGCGTTCCTCGCCGATACCCGCGCGACGATCAAGGCCAAGGGGGTGCCGTCGGGACTGGCCGAGATTCGCGGCCACCTGGAGAAGATGCTCCGCAATCCGGAGCTCCTCACCACCCACCTGGGCGATCCCGTGCCCTATACCGAGCGCGCCACCATCGCCCACGATCCCGAGACCGACATCCACGTCCTCGTGCACGGGCGGGAGAAGGCGGGCAAGTCGTCCGTGCACGACCACGGGCCGTGCTGGGTCATCTACGGCAACTACCGCAACCCGACGCGCATGCGCCGCTGGCGCCGGCTGGATGACGGCACCCGGCCGGGGCACGCGCAGCTCGAGATGCAGCGCGAGTTCCTCAACGAGCCCGGGCATGCCGCGGTGTTCGCGGTGGGCGACATCCACTCGATCGAGTTCGGCGACGACACCATCTTCATCCGCGTCACCGGCGGCGACGTCGAGACCAAGGAGACCAACCGCTTCGACGTCGAGAAGCAGACGGTGGAGGTCGCCAACCGCGCCCTGGGGCAGCGGTAGGCGGGGCCGGTTAGACCTTCCCCCAGTACGGCCGCGCCGACGGAAACACGGTCTGGCAGCGCGTCGGCTCGGTGGGCCCGTCGAGGGTGTCGGCGGCGGCGCGCCACGTCGCGTAGTGCGGCATCGTCCGGTGGGCCTCCAGCGCCGCCTGGTCCTTGTAGACCTCGAAGAAGTAGTAGACGTTCGGGTCTTTCTCGTCCTGCAGCACGTTGAAGCGCAGGCAGCCCGGCTCGTCGCGCTCCGAGCCGAGCGCGTCCGCCTCGATGGCGTCCAGGAACCGCTTCCGCTGGTCGGGCTTGATCCGCACCTTGACCCACATCGCGAGCATGGCGTCTCCTATTTCTTGAGGCGCACCTCTTCGAGGGGCGCCGACCACGGATACGGGTTGATGAGCATGAGGGCGGGCTCCGCCACCCGCGGGCCCACCGCGCTCGGCCAGATGTAGTCGTAGATGGGCGCGAAGCGGACGCGCTCGGCGAGCTCGCGCTGTATCCGGTGCAGCAGCACCTCGCGCTTCTTCCGGTCCGTCTCCCGCGCCTGCTGCGCGTAGAGCGCGTCGATGTCGGGCCAGCCGCCGTAGGCGTAGGCGCCGGAGGCGGGCACGATCTCGGAGATGCGGGAGGCGGCGTTCCCGTACACGGCGGTGACGCACACGCAGAGCCCCTTGAGCTTCTTCGAGGTGGCCGCCGCGTAGAAGGCCGCGCGCTCCATCGCGCGCACGCGCGTCTTGATGCCGACGGCGGCGAGGAAGTTGGTGACGGCCTCGCCGGTGGAGACGTAGGGCGGCCAGGGGTAGAGGTCGCCCGCGTCGAACCCGTTGGGATAGCCCGCCTCGGCGAGCAGCTGCTTGGCCCGGGCGGGATTGTAGGGATCGGCCTCGATGGGCAGCGCGAACTCGAAGCCCTTGGGCACCACGTTGCCGGTGGGAATCGAGGCCCCCACCGTCTCCGCCTCGCTGATGGCGCGGCGATCGATGGCGTAGCTGGCCGCCTGGCGTACGCGCTTGTCGTGCCAGGGCGACTTCGGGTCCCACATATCGAAGAAGTCCAGGTACGTGGTCCCGATCCCGCCCGAGAAGGCGAGCTTGAGGTTGGGATCGCGCTTCACTTCCTCGGCCATGGGCGTGTCGATCAGGTAGGCGAGGTCCACCTCCCCACGCTTCAGCATCGCCATGCGCGTGGTGGGGTCGGTCACGCTCTTGTAGACGAGGCGCTTCACCGAGGGCATCTTGCGCCAGTAGCCCTCGTACGCCTCCATCACCAGCTCGACTCCGGGCGTGGTGCTGACGAACTTGTAGGGGCCGAGACCGATCGGGTGCTTCTTGAACCCGTCCACGCCCACCTGCTCGACGTACTTCTTCGGCACCACCCAGCCCGCCCCGGACGCGAAGGTGCCGTAGAAGGTCATGAAGTCCGGCCAGGCCTCGTGGAGCACGAAGCGCACCCGGTGGGGATCCACGATCACCACGTCCTTGACCTTCTCGTGCAGGAGCTTGGCCTTGGCGCGATGGAAGCTGAACTTGACGTCCTCGGCGGTGAAGGGATCGCCGTTGTGGAACTTCACGCCCTGCCGCAGCTTGAACTCGTAGACCTTCTGGTCCTGGCTCACCGTCCAGGACTCCGCCAGGCTCGGCGTCAGGTGATTGCCCGGCATCGGCTTCACCACCGCGTCGTGCAGCGCGTAGATGATCCAGAACGGCGTGATGACGCCCACCACCTCGGCGGGGTCGAACCACGCCGGCGGCACCGTGACGTAGAGCGCCCATCGCATCTCGCCTTCCGGCTTCGCCTGCGCCGCCGCCGGCGCCGCGCCCGCCAGGGCCAGGGCCAGGGTCAGCCCGGCGGCGAGCCCCCGCACCACCGGCCTCATACCTGGTCCACCCCGCCCCGCAGGGCGCCGGCCTCGATGCGGCCCCAGAGGACCTCGAAGCCCGGCGGCAGCGCCCGGCTGTTCGGCATCGAGAGCCACAGCCGATACAGGAGGCGGTCCTGCCCGCTCGCGGCGTCGTCCTCATACGCGGTGCGCGCGTGGTAGGTCACGTGGCTGTTGAGGAGCTGGAGATCCCCCGGGCGCAGCGGCATCTCGTAGCAGAGCTCCTCGGCCACCTCGGCGAGGAGGTCGAGGGCCTCGTCCTGCGCGGCGGTGAGCGGCGGCACCCCCGGGAGCCGCTGGGCGGCTTCCACGAACGTGCGCGAGTACTGGCTGGTGAAGCGCCCGTCGCAAATCCCCCAGACCGGCAGCGTGTAGGTGCGACGCTCGCCGCCCCCTTCCTCGCCCTCGCGGCTCCGGTGATAGTCCTGGAGCAGGAGCGCGTGCAGATCGGGGCGGCGCGCGAGGATGGCGTCGTGGATGGCCACCGAGCTCACCACGCGGCTCACGCCGCCCGCCCGCGCCTGGCGCACGCAGAGGAGCGCGACCACGTCGGTGCGGTCGGTGTGGAAGCGCAGCGGGCCGCTCGAGCGCGCCTTGTAGCGAGAGGTGGGCGGCGCCCCCGCTTCCCGTCCCGGCATGGCCGGCTGCTTCACCTCGCCGAAGACGCGCACCTCGTCGCGGACCTCGCCGATCAGCTCACCCCGCGAGTTCTGGAAACGGGGGCTCCCGAGGTGCACGCCGATGCCGAAGTAGAGGATGCGCAGGTCGTCCTCGGAGTAGCGGCCGACGGGCAAGCCTCGCAGGAGGACGACGCCGCGCCCGTCCTCGAGCTCACGCTGCACCGCGGCGAGGGTACCCGCGAAGCCGCCGAGCGGGAAGTCCTCGCGTCGGATGTCACGCCAGGCGAGCCCGCGGCGCTTCACGGCGCCGAGAGCGGCGTCCAGCTCGGCCGCGGCCGCGTCGGAGACGGGCCAGATCCAGTCGGTGCTGCGGGCAAGGTCGGAGCCCTGCCAGGCGGCAGGTCCTCCGAGCGGCTGCGCGGTCATGGTGGCCATGGGGGAGCCTCCACTATGGGTTCCGCAACAGATCGGGCGCGGCATCCGCGCACCCGCGCAGGATGGCACCCATGCACGCCCCTCGTCAATGCCGGCCGGCCGCTACCTCGGCGCGCGCGGCGGCGATCTCGGCCTTCACCGCGTCGGGCCCGGGAAACGTCCGGTGCGCTTTCCGGTACCAGTACCGGGCATTGTCGAGATCGCCCTCGAGAGTGTGGACGATGCCGTGAAGCCAAGCGGCGAGGGTGGACTCTTCCGCCTGGACGATGGTGTGCGCCTGCTGCCAGTCGCCGGCGGCGAGGTGGTCGACCGCGCGCGCGAGACCCGTCTTCGTCATGGCAGCGATGATACCGCCTCTCGCACGCCGGGCGCGATTGCCATTCTCGAAGGAATCGGCGAAGATCGCCCCGTCACGAAAGGAGACCGCTGGTGACCGACTCACAACGTGGTGCCTCGGGTGTCCTCATGGGCGTGCGCGTCCTCGACTTCGGACGCTACATTGCGGGCCCCTATTGCGCGGCCTTGCTCGCCGACCTGGGGGCCGACGTCATCCGCATTGAGCGCCTGGACGGCGGCGAGGACCGCTGGGTAGCGCCCGTCGGCGACGACGGCGTGGGCGCCATGTACGTGGTCATGAACCGCAACAAGCGCGGCATGACGCTCGACCCCGCCTCGTCCGAGGGGCGCGAGATCGTACGGCGGCTGGTCGCCACCGCCGACGTGGTCGTGGCCAACCTGCCGCCCGAGGTGCTGCGCGCGCTCGCCCTCGATCTGGAGAGCCTTCGCGCGGTGAAGCCGGACATCATCCTGACCACCGTCACCGCCTTCGGCGCGGGCGGCCCCTGGAGCCACCGGCACGGCTTCGACGGGATCGGCCAGGTGATGTGCGGCTCGGCGTATCTCACCGGCACGCCCGAGCAGCCGTACCGCGCCGCGGTGGCGTGGGTGGACTGCGGCACCGCCTCCCTCGCCGCCTTCGGCACCCTCGCCGCCCTCATGGAGCGGCAGAAGACCGGGCGCGGCCAGAAGGTGGAGGGAGCCCTCCTCCGTACCGCGGTCGCCTTCAACAACCCGACGCTGGTCGAGCAGCAGGTGGTTCGCCCCAACCGGGTGGCCACGCACAATCGCGGTCAGACCTCGGCCCCGTCGGATCTGTTCCGTACCAAGGACGGGTGGATCATCGCCTACGCCATCGGCAATCCCATGTTCAAGCGCTGGGCCCGCCTCATGGGCGAGGAGCACTGGCTCACCGACCCGCGCTTCGCCGACGATCTGGCGCGCGGCGATCACGGCGAGATCATCTCCAAGCGGATGAACGAGTGGACGGGCGAGCGCACCACCACGGAGGCGCTCGCCGCGCTCGAGACCGCGAAGATCCCCGCGGGGCCGCTCTACTCGCCCCAGCAGGCGCTCGAGGACGCCCACATCCGCGCGGCGGGCCTGCTGGGCGACACCGAGTATCCAGGACTGCCGCGGCCGGCGCCCCTGGCCCCCATGCCGGTCGACCTCTCGGAGACGCCCGGTCGCTTCCGCCACCGGGCGCCCACGCTGGGCGAGCACACCGACGCGATCCTCGGCGAGCTGGGGTATGGCGCCGACGCCATCGCGGACCTTCGCCGCCGCAAGATCATCTAGCCACGCGCATCCAGGAGGCATGACCATGAAGGGACGGGTCGCGGTGCTGCCCGCCTACGGCGGCGACTTCGAGCTGCGCGAGTATCCCGTACCGGATCCCGAGTCCGGGGCCATCCTGATCCGTCTTACCCGTGCCGGGGTGTGCGGCTCCGACCTGCATATCTGGCGCGGTGAGATGAAGGAGGTGTACGGCTCGCCGCCCCGCGACCTCACCTTCGGCCACGAGATGTGCGGCCGGGTGGAGCGCCTGGGCGCGGGCGTGGCCAGCGACTCCGCGGGCGCGCCGTTGCGGGAGGGCGACCGCGTGACGTTTCTTTACTTCTTCCCGTGCGGCCGCTGCCCCGTGTGCATCCGCGACGAGATGGGCGCCTGCCCCCGGAAGGGCCGCGCCAATCGCGTGGCCGGCACCCCGCCCTACTTCAACAATGCCTACGGCGACTACTACTATCTCCGGCCCGGCGGCTGGGTGTTCCGGATCCCCGACGAGGTGTCGGACGACATGGCCACGCCCGCCAACTGCGCGCTCGCCCAGGTCATCTACGGGCTCACCCGCGCGGGGCTGCGCATGGGCGACACCGTGGTGGTTCAGGGCGCGGGCGGCCTGGGGCTGAACGCGGTGGCGGTGGCCCGCGACATGGGCGCCGATCGCGTGATCGTGGTGGATCGCGTGCCGGCGCGGCTGGCCCTCGCCCGCGAGTTCGGCGCCGACCACACGCTGAGCCTCGAGGACCTCCCCACGCCGGAGCGACGCATCGCCGCGGTGCAAGAGCTCACCGGCGGCTTCGGCGCCGACGTGGTGGCGGACTTCGTGGGCTATCCCGACGTGGTCCCCGAGGGCCTGCGCATGCTGAGAAGTGGCGGCTGCTATCTGGAGGTCGGATCCATCGCGCCCGGCAACGTCTTCTCGTTCGACGCCACCGCGCTCGTGCGCGGCAATGTCCGGGTGGTCGGCACGTCGAACTATTCGCCGTGGGCCCTCGCCGAGGCGCTCGCCTTCCTGCGCCGCGGCCAGACGCGCTTCCCCTTCTCGCGCCTCGTGTCCCACGTGTATCCGCTGGAGAAGATCTCGGACGCCTTCCAGCAGGCGGACTGGATGCAGCGGGGCGGAGACGGCCTGCGTCTCTCGCGCGCCTCGCTGGCCATGGCATGAGGCGCCTCGCGCGGGATCAGGGGGGCCTGGGCATCATCGAGATCGCCGTCGTGCTCGTGATCGTGGCGATCGTGGGATCGCTGCTCTATCGCTACGTGGGCTCCACCGCCAAGCAGGTGGAGCAGTTCAAGGAAGACCGTCCTCTCGCCCACACGCGCCTGGCCGCCGACCAGGCCACGCTGGCCTCCATGCAAGGGGCGCTGCAGACCTACCGTGCCACCAACGAGGGCAAGCTGCCGCCCGACAAGGCCGGCGTGGTCGCGCTCATGGCGGGCCCGCCGCGCTTCCAATGCCCCGGCGGCGACTTCGACTACGACCCAGGGACAGGGTCTCTGCGCCTGACGATTACGGACGCGAATCGCTGCTGACTCGCGCGCAGCTCGATTCGACTCGCTGCCGCCCGACTAACCGCTAGCCGCCAACCGACTTCGCGAGCGCCCGCACGCTATCCGCGACGAGGCCGACGAGCTGATCCGTCTCCTCGTTCGTGATGCAGAGCGGCGGCGCCAGGCGCAGCACGCTGCCGCGGGCGTAGACGATGGCGCCGCGGCTCCAGGCCTCGCGGTCGAGATCGGCCACGACCTTCGGATCGAGGGGCTTGCCGGAGCCGTCGGGGTCCACGAGGTCCACGCAGACGAGCAGCCCGCGCCCCCGCACTTCCCCGACGATGCGCGTCCCCACCAGCGCTCCGCGGATGCCTTCCAGCAGCCGCGTGCCCTGAGCCTCCGCGTTCTCGACCAGGCGGTCCTGCTCCATGATCTTGAGGTTGGCGAGGGCGGCGGCGCACGCCACCGGGTGGGCGGCGTAGGTGTTGGGGTGCACGTTCTCCTGCGTCGCATCGTCGGGGAACGCCGCGGCCAAATGCGGCCGCGCGATGCTGGCGGACAGCGGGATGTAGCCCGACGTGATGCCCTTGGCCACGGACATGAGGTCCGGCACCACGCCTTCGTGGTCGCAGGCGAACCAGCGCCCCGTCCGGCCGAAGCCGGTGATGACCTCGTCGGCGATCATCAGCACGTCGAGCTCGTCGCAGACCGCGCGCACCGCGCGGAGCCAGCCGAGCGGCGGGATGATGAAGCCGCCCGAGGAGAGAATGGGCTCCAGGATCACCGCGGAGACGGTGTCCGGGTTCTCCCGCACGATGATCTCCCGCAGCTCGCGGGCGCGGCGCTCCACCAGCTCGGCGTCGGTGCCCGTCCCCCGGTCGCGGAAGGGATGCGGCGGGGCGGCCTTCGCGAACCCGGCGGGCTGTAGCGGGGCGTACGCCGCCGCCAGGTTCGGCAGCCCGCAGACGGCGAAGGTGCCCATGGTGGCGCCGTGATAGCCGCCCTGGAACGCGATCACCTTGTGCTTGCCCGAGCGCCCCCGCGCCAACCAGTACTGCCGCGCGATCTGCATCGAGCGCTCGTTGGCCTCCGACCCCGACACCGCGAACATCGTGTAGCGCAGGTCCCCCGGCGTCAGCGTGGCCAGCTTCGCGGCGAGCTCGGCGGCGGGCCGGTTGGAGAACTGGCGCGTGGTGGGATAGTAGGCGAGCTTCACCGTCTGCTCGGCGATGGCCTCGGCGATCTCGCGCCGGCCGTGGCCCACGTTCACCACCGCCAGGCCCGCGAAGCCATCCAGCAGCTTCTTGCCCTGCTCCGTCCAGACCCACACGCCCTCGGCCCGGTCGATGACGAGCTCGTCGTCCCGCAAGAAGGGGTGGTCCTGGGTCTTGTGCGTCCAGAGGTGCCGGATGTCGTCGGAGTGTGTCGTCATGCCGACACAGTAGGCAAACCGGCGGGGCGGAGCAAGCGAAGAATTGTAGTAACGTGGCGGTCCACCGTGGCCATGTCGACGCAGGCCTTCTACGACGGATTGGCGCCGCTGTACCACCTGGTCTACGAGAACTGGGAAGCCAGCGTCACTCGCCAGGGCCAAGCCCTCGCGTCGCTCATCGGGGAACACTGGGGGGCGGACGCCCGTACCGTCCTCGACGCCGCCGTGGGCATCGGCACGCAGTCCCTGGGGCTTCTCGCCCTCGGGTTTCGCGTCACCGGCTCCGATCTCTCTCCGGGAGCGGTCGCCCGGGCCGCCCGCGAAGCCGCGCGGCGCCGGCTGCCGCTCTCGTGGCTCGTGGCGGACTTCCGCGCGCTCCCGATCCGGGCCGCGAGCGTCGACGTCGTGCTCGTCTGCGACAACGCGCTCCCGCATCTCGACACCCCCGCCGACATACGGACGGCCCTCGCCGAGTGCTTCCGTTGCGCGCGGCCCGGAGGCGGCTGCCTCCTCTCGATGCGCGACTACGGGGCGCCGCCGGCCCCCGGGACCGTGCAGGTCACGCCGTATGGCGAGCGGGTGTGGGCGGGACGCCGCTACCGGGTGCGGCAGGTGTGGACCTGGCGTGGCCCGCAGTACGACCTCTCGATGGAGATCGAACCGGTGGGCTGCCCCGACGAGCGGCCCGTCGTCCTCACGAGCAGCTATCTCGCGATCCCCGTGGCCCAGGTGGCCGAGCTCATGCGAGCGGTCGGCTTCACCGCGGTTCGCCGAGTGGACGATCGCTTCTTTCAGCCGGTGCTCATCGGGACTCGTCCCGCGGGCTGACCGCGCCACGCGCTTTCGGGCTAACATGCGGGGCCATGGAGGCGCCGTCCCAGCTCGCCGAGGCACTCCGGGGTCGTCGGGTGCTCGTGGTGGAGCACGATCCCGCCGCGCGTGATTCCCTCGCCGCCAAGCTGGCCGGCCTCGGCCTGGCGACTGACACGGCGGTGTCCGGGCCCGAGGCGCTCCTGCGGCTCGCCCAGGAGGCCGAGCGGAGCGGTCTGGGTCTGATCGTACTCGCGGCGGAACTGCCGGGCATGGGCGCGGCCGGGCTCGCGCGGGCGCTCCGCGCACGTCCCGAGACTCGGGCGGTGCCGCTCGTCACCCTGGCCGGCTCGGCCGTCGATCCGCAGGCGCTGCTCCGCGCGATCGACGGCGCCGAGGCGCCGTCGGGCCCGACCGGCCTCGACATCGCGGCCGCGAGCGCGCGGCTCGGGCTGGCGCCCGATGAGCTCGCCGATCTGCTCCGCGACTTCGCGCCCCAGGCCGAGGCACATCTGGCCGCGCTCGCCCGCGCCGGCGAGGCGCGCGACGCCGCCACCGCGCTCTACGAGGCCCACGCTCTCGCCGGCGCCGCCGGCAACCTGGGCGCCGCCGCGCTGCATCTGGCCGCGCGCGCGCTCGAGCACGCGGCCCGCTCCGGCAGCGCGGATCTCGCCGCGCCGCTCGCGGACGTCGCCCGTGAGGGCCGCGCGCTGCTCGCCGCCATCGCCGGCCTCGGCGGCGCGCCCGCCGGTCCCGCCGTCGCCGCGGCTCCCGTCCAGGGGCCCACCGGCGCAGAGGACGAGCTGGCCGACCGCCGCATCCTCATCGTCGACGATGTGCGGTCCAACGTGGATCTCCTGGTCATGGCCCTCAAGAGTCACTACCGACTCGCGGTGGCCTACGACGGCGAGACCGCGCTGCGCGAGGTGGTGGCGCGTCCGCCCGATCTCATCCTGCTCGACGTCATGATGCCGGGCCTGGACGGCTACGCGGTCTGCCGCCGCCTCAAGAGCGATCCCGCCACGCGCGACATCCCGGTCGTGTTCCTCAGCTCGCTCGACGAGGGGCGCGACAAGGCAGCCGGCTTCGAGGCGGGTGCGGCCGACTACATCACCAAGCCTTTCGAGATCCTGGAGGTGAAGGCGCGCGTGCGGGCGCTGCTGCGCGCCAAGGCGTATCAGGACGCCGTGCGCGAGCTGCTGGAGAGCGAGCTACGCGTGGCCCGAGAGATACAGCGCGGCCTGGTCCCGCGGGATTTCGCGGCGCTCGGCGCCGGCGGGGTCGTGGAGTGCGCCGCGTGCCTCGAGCCCGCACGGGCGGTGGGGGGGGATCTCTACGACGTCTTCCGCCTCGACGACAATCGTCTCTGCCTGGTGGTGGGGGATGTGTCCGGCAAGGGCATCCCGGCGGCGCTCTTCATGGTGATGACCCTCACCCTGATTCGTGGGATCGCGAGGCTAAGTGGCCGTCCAGACGAGATTCTCGGCCGGGTCAACGAGGCCCTCTCCGCCGACAATCCCTCCAGCATGTTCGTCACCCTGTTCTGCGCGGTACTTGAGCAGGACACAGGACGGCTCACCTGCGCCAGCGGCGGGCACCTCTCCCCCTTCATCGTCCGGCGCGGAGAGGCGCCGCGTCCGGCGCTCACCGCCGAGGGTACGCTCGTCGGCGTGCTCCCGGGGCTGGCCTACTCGGCCGCCGAGGTGACGCTCGAGCCCGGCGATCTTCTGGTCGCCTTCACGGATGGCGTAACCGAGGCGCGAAATCCGGGCGCGGAGCTGTTCGGGGAACCGCGACTGCGGAGCTTACTGGGGGGCCTGCGAGACGGTACGCCCGGCGTGGCGGTGACGGCCATCCTCGACGGCGTTCGGGCGTTCGCGGGCACGGCCGAACAGGCGGATGACATCGCCATCCTCGCCCTCCGGTACGTGGGGCCGGGCGCCACGAACGCTTCCCCGGCCCCCGATCTGTCGCTCGACCTGCGCGCCACCCTCGACGACCTCGGCCGGGCCGCCGCCGCGGCGCGCGCCCTATGCGAGGCGCGCGGGGTGGCGCGCGAGCCCACCGACGACGTCCTGCTCGCCCTGGACGAGATGCTGGCCAACGTGATCAAGTACGGCTACCGGGGCGATCCAGAGGGCTCCATCACGGTCCGCCTGTGGATCGGGGGCGACGCGGTGACCCTCGAGATCCGTGACCGGGCGCCGGGGTTCGATCCCCTGCAGGCGCGGCGGCCCGACATCGAGATGCCCCTGGACGCGCGGCCGGAGGGCGGGCTGGGCATCTTCCTCGCCCGCTCAGTCGTCGACGCCATGGAGTACGAGCGGGCAGACGGCGAGAACCGGCTGCGCGTGACTCGTTCGTTGGCGCGCGGGGCCGGGTGATATAGTGGCGCGAGCCCGATCATGAACGGAGGATGAAATGCCCCTGACGATACGGGTCAGCAAAGACGACACCGCGGGCGGCACCGTCCGGGTGCAGCCCTCCGGCAGCCTCGACAGCGCCACCGCGCCCGCGCTGGAGCGCGAGCTGGCGCCGATCCTCGCCGGCGCCGCGCGCGTCCTCGTGCTCGATCTCGCCGAGCTCACCTTCGTCTCCAGCGCGGGCATTCGCGTGGTCCTCGCTGCCCGCAAGCAGATGGCGGATCGCGGTGGGAGCCTGCTGATCGCCAACCTGCAGCCCCCGGTGGCCAAGGCCTTCGAGATCATCCGCGCCATCCCGGACGTGGCCATCTTCAAGGACGTCGCGGAGCTCGACGCCTACCTCGCGGCCATGCAGCGCCAGGCGGGCGGCGGCCCCCCGCGCTAGACCGCTCGCTGCGCCCGCCCGCTCGCCGCTGGCCGCCCGCCCGGCGGTGGCTCATCGTCGCCGCGCTCTTCGTGGTCACCTTCGGCATCTCCACTCCCCTCGCCGCGTACGGGGTCTTCCTGCCCATCCTGGCCGAGACATTCGGCTGGAGCCGGGGTGCCATCTCCGCCGCGCTCTCGGTGAACCTCCTGGTGGGCGGGCTCGCCGGCTTCGCGATCGGCGCCCTGGCCGACCGCCACGGGCCGCGCGTGATGCTCGTCGTCACGGTGCTGCTGGCCGGCACCGCCTTCGCTCTCGTGGGCACCGTGGACGCCCTCTGGGAGCTCTATCTCCTGGTCGGCGTCCTGGGCGGGATCGGCATGTCGAGCTTCTATCTACTCGGCGCCGCCACGGTGACGCATTGGTTTGTCGCGCAGCGCGGGCTGGCCCTGGCCCTCGTGCTCGTGGGCTTCAACCTGGGCTACGTGACCGGCGGGCCGCTCGCCGCGTGGCTCATCGACGCGTACGGCTGGCGGATCGCCTACGCCATCCTGGGCGGCGGCTGCGGCCTCATCACCGTGCTGGCCGCCCTCACCGTCCGCCTCCCGCGTGCAGACGAGGCGGGCTCGCCGGGGTCCGCGGGCCACCCCGCCCCGTCCACCGCCCTGCCCGCGCCCAGCGCCACGCTTCGCGACGCGCTCCTGGATCCTCGCCAGTGGTGCCTCAACATCTCCTGGCTCCTGATGGGCGGCCTCGCCCTCATGATCAACGTCCACATCGTGCCCTTCGCGCGCGACGCCGGCATCAGTCTGGCCGGAGCCTCCCTCACGCTGACCGCCTACGGCCTCGGCGCGGCGGGCGGCCGGCTCCTCGGCGGCGCCATCTCGGACCGTGTGGGGCCGCTCGCGACGCAGCGCGGGGCCTATCTGGTGACGGCGCTCGCCCTCTTGAGCCTCCGCTGGGCGCCCTCGCACCTGGCGCTGCTCGCCGCGCTGGTGGCGTTCGGCGCGGGGTTCGCCGCCACCGACACCATGGTGGTCAAGGTGGTCCCCGATCTCTTCGGCGTGCGCGCCATCGGCGCCATCATGGGCGTGCTCACGCTGGGCTGGCGCTCGGGCGCGGCCCTGGGACCGGCGACGGCGGGCTTCATCCACGACGCCACCGGGTCCTACGATCTGCCCTTCGGCGTGGCCCCCGCCGTCGTCCTCGCGAGCTGGGGGTTCTTCGCCCTCGCGACCTCGCAGCGCACCGCTTAATAGCCCAGGGCGCGGTCGACGAGGTTCAGCAGAGGCTCGCCGGCGAGGAAGCGGCGGAGATTCTCCGCGAAGAGGTCGGTGCACTTGTCGTCATAGCTCGGCAGGAAGCCCGACACGTGCGGCGAGACGATCACGTGGTCGAGGCCGTAGAGGGGATGGCCCGCGGGCGGAGGCTCCTCGGTGAACACGTCGACGGCCGCTCCCGCGAGCCGTCCCTCGCGGAGCGCGTCGGCGAGGGCATGCTCGTCCACGGTGGCGCCCCGCCCCACGTTGATGAAGAACGCGGTGGGCTTCATGCGAGCCAGCGCAGGGGCGCCGATCATCCCGCGAGTGGCCGGCGTGAGGGGCGCGCACATGACGACCACGTCGGAGCGCGTCAGCAGCGCGTCGACCTCCTCGGGCGCGAACCACCCGGCCGGGATCGCGCCCTCGGGGTCCCCGGTGCCGGGCAGGGCGTACCCTGCGTCCGCGCGCCGCGCGGGGTCGCGCTTGCACGCGAGCACGGTCATGCCGAAGGCGGTGCGGGCGATGCGCGCCAACTCCCGCCCGATGCTGCCGTAACCGATGATGCCCAGTGTGGCGCCGCGCACCTCCACCGGCACGAAGAGCGGCCACCGCTCGAGGTCCGGGGGCCAGCCCCCGCGCGTCCGCCACTCCACCATGCGGGGCACGCGATGAGCAAGGGCGAGGAGCACGGTGATGGCGTACTCCGCGATCGCCGCGGCGTGCACCCCGCTCGTCGTTGTGAGGGAGATCGCGCTGGCCGTGTACAGGGGATGGGCGGCGAGGGCATTGACTCCCGCCATGTGCAGCTGCACCCACCGGAGCGCCGGGGCGCGCGCGAGGTCTACCGGGGGCGACCCCGCGTAGAGGACGGCGGCGCGTGAATAGTCGGCGGACGCCGCGTCGCCGCGCGTCACGCGGAGGTCCGGCGAGACCGCGCGCAGGCGGTTCAGCTGGGCCTCGCTGAACGGCATCGTGACGAGGACGTTGAGCACGGCCGAAGGGCGGTTCGGCCTCCTAGCCGGGCGCGGCGCCCTGGGTACCGGTGTAGAGCGCGTAGAGCGACTGGCTCGCCGCCATGAACAGGCGGTTGCGCTTGGGGCCGCCGAAGCACACGTTGCCGCAGATCTCGGGCAGCCGGATACGGCCGATGAGCTTGCCGGCCGGGTTCCAGATGGTAACGCCGCTATAGCCCACGTTGCGGCCGGCATTGCTCGAAGCCCAGAGATTGCCGTCCACGTCGCAGCGGAGCCCATCTGGGCCACACTTCACCCCGTCGACCATGCAGTTGGTGAACACCTTGCCGTTGGTCGCCTTGTTGTCGCTCGTCACGTCGAAGACGAAGATCTCGCCCTTGCCGCCCGGCCCGGTGTCCCCCGGCCCCCGGCCCGTGCTCGCGACGTAGAGGCGCTTGTAGTCGTGAGAGAAGCAGAGCCCGTTGGGATCGGGCACGAGGTCCTCGCCGATGACGAGATCGACGCGCCCGCTCGGATCCACGCGGTATGTCGCCGTCGGCAGCTCGCGCACGGCCGTCCCGATCTCGGGCGGCTGTCCCAGGCGGTTCTTCAGGCGGCCGGCGCGATTGCTCGGCCCTCCCGCCGCGTCCGGCGTGCCCTCGTAGAGCTGGCCGCCGTAGGGCGGGTCGGTAAACCAGTAGCTGCCGTCCGGATGCGGCACCACGTCGTTGGGCGAGTTCAACCGCTTGCCGTTGAAGCGCTCAGCGATAATGGTGGCTGAGCCGTCGTTCTCGTAACGCACCACGCGCCGGGTGAGGTGCTCACAGGAGAGCTGCCGCCCCTGGAAGTCGAAGGTATTGCCGTTGCTGTTGTTGGACGGCGTCCGGAACACGCTGACCTTTCCGTTGTCCTCCAGCCACCGCAACTGGCGATTGTTCGGGATGTCGCTCCACAGGAGGTAGCGCCCCTGGCTGTTCCAGGCCGGCCCCTCCGACCAGAGTGCGCCGGTCCAGAGCCGCTGGATGGGGGCGTTCGGCTGGCGCAGGCCGTTGAACTCGGGCTCGACGGTGAGGACGTCGGGGTCGGTGAAGTACACGTTCGGCGGCGCGTTCGGCCCGAAGTCGCGCGGCGGCGTGGTGACCGTGCTGGGTGGCGCCATCGGCCCCGCCGGCGGAGTTTGCCCGCGCGCGAGCCCCGGCGCCAGGAGCGCCGCGGCACCCGCCGCCCCCATCGCGGTGATGAGTCCGCGCCGCGAGATCGTGCTGCGTCCGTTCCGGTCGTCCGCGTCCTGAGCCATGCGCGATCCTCCTTGGGTCCGGCTCGCTGCGATGAGGTGCCCGGCTGCGCCGCCACCGTAGCAGACGTGCTATCGTCCGGCAATACAACATGACCACCGTGCCGGCACGAGGCCACGGCGCCCGCGCCATGCAGCTGCCATGCCTCGCCGTCGTGGCGCTCGTCGCGTGCGTGCTCGCGTTCCCGTTCATGCTGTGGGGCTTCCGGACCTACCAGCTCACCTTCGCCGCGACGCACGCCATCGCCATCCTCGGGCTCAACTTGATCTCGGGCCAAGCGGGCCTCATCTCGCTCGGGCACGGCGCGTTCTACGGGCTGGGGGCCTACACCATGGCGGTCTCGACGCTTCAGGGGGGCATGTGCGCCTACGCGGGGATCGTTGTCGCGGCGCTGATGTGCCTGGTTGCCGGGTACCTCTTCGGGCGCATGGTGGCGGGGCTCGCCCGCTTCTATCTCGCCCTGGCCACCTTCGCCCTTGCCCTTGCCGTGCCGCAAACGCTCAAGTCCAGCTACCTGAGCCCGTGGACCGGCGGTGTGCAGGGTCTCTACCTGGAGCGGCCGGGCGCGCCGTTCGGGTTGCCCGTGGACCACGATCAATGGTGGTACTTCGTCACCTGCGGCATCCTCGGCCTGCTGCTCTGGATCGCACGCAACCTGATCGCGAGCCGAGTCGGTCGTGCCTTGCGTGGGATGCGCGACCATCCGGTCGCCGCCCAGGTTGCGGGCGTCGACCTCGCCCACTACTCCGCCGCGGTCTTCGCGGTGGGGGCCGCCTACGCGGGGATCGCGGGCGCGCTCGCCGCGCTGCTCCTCGACTTCATCGCGCCCGAGAGCTTCACCTACTGGCTCTCGATTCTCTTGCTGGTGGGCTCGGTGTTCGGCGGCTTGACGTCGATCTGGGGCGCGCTGGTCGGGGGACTCTTTCTCCAGTTCTGGCCCGACATCGCCGGCACCGTTTCTCGCGATCTGGTGCTCCCGGTGTTCGGGGCGCTCCTCGTCCTCTCGATGCGGCTCATGCCGGAGGGCGTCGCGGGGCTGATGGCGGCGTGGCGGCCGGACCGCCGGCGCTAAGCGCCCCCGCCCCAGCCGCCCCCCGGCGCCATGCCGCTCGGCGCGAGCCGTGGCGTCGCGCTAGGATGGGCGCGTGAGCACCCCCGCGCGCCCGCCCGCCCCCCGCTCCCGCTGGCGCGCTCGCCTCCACGAGGTGATCTTCGAGTCCGACACGGCGGCGGGCCGGGCCTTCGACGTCGCCCTCCAGGTCGCGATCCTCGTGAGCGTCGCGGTGGTGGTCCTGGAGAGCGTCGCCGACATCCGGCGCGAGCACGGCGAGATGCTGCGGGCGGTGGAGTGGACGATCACCATCGGCTTCACGATCGAGTACGCCCTGCGGCTCGTGGCGGTCGACCGCCCGTGGCGCTACGCGCTCAGCTTCTTCGGGCTCGTGGACCTCCTCGCCATCGTGCCGACCTACCTGGCGCTGCTGCTGCCGGAGGCGCACTCGTTGATGGTCATCCGCGCCATCCGCCTCGTGCGGGTGTTCCGGATTCTCAAGCTGGCCCGCTTCCTCGGCGAGGCCCAGCAGCTCGCCCAGGCCCTGCGCGCGAGCAGCCGGAAGATCATCGTGTTCCTCGGCGGGATCGTGACCGCCATCATCATCATGGGCGCCGTCATGTACCTCGTGGAAGGAGAGGAGCACGGCTTCACCAGCATCCCGACCAGCATGTACTGGGCAGTGGTGACGATGACGACGGTCGGCTACGGCGACATCGCCCCGAAGACCCCGCTCGGCCAGCTGCTGGCGGCGGTGCTGATGATCATGGGCTACGGGATCATCGCGGTGCCCACCGGCATCGTGTCGGTGGAGCTGGCGAAGACGCCTCATGCCGTGTCTACCCAGGCCTGTCCGGCCTGCAGCGCCGAGGGGCACGACGTCGACGCGATCCACTGCAAGTACTGCGGCGCCCACCTCTGACGCCATGGTGACGTGCTATCCTGCCGGCAAGACGCCATGACAACCGTTCCGTCGCGTCGCGAATGGCCGGGCGAGACGCTCGCGCGCGTGCCCTACTGGGTGTACCAGGACGAGGGTAACTACCGCGACGAGCTTCGTTGCATCTTCGAGGGGCCGGTGTGGAACTACGTCGCCCTCGAAGCCGACCTGCCGCGCACGGGCGACTACCGGACGACGTTCGTGGGCGAGATGCCCGTGATCGTCGTGCGCGGCGAGACCGGCGAGATCCACGCTTTCGAGAACCGCTGCGGGCACCGCGGCGCCCTCATCGCCCTCGACGACTGCGGCTCCACCGGCAAGCGGTTCCAGTGCGTCTATCACGCGTGGAGCTACGATCTCTGCGGCGAGCTCGTGAGCGTGGCCTTCGAGAAGGGCGCCAACGGGCGCGGCGGCATGCCGGCGTCCTTCCGCAAGTCGGAGCACGGACCGCGCCGCCTGCGCACCGCGACGCTGGGCGGCCTCGTCTTCGCCTCCCTGTCGCCGGCGGCGCCGCCCTTGGAGGACTATCTCGGCGAGGCGGTGCGCGCCCGGCTGCTCCGCGTGCTGGGCCGGCCGGTCGAGGTGCTCGGCCGATTCGTCCAGGCCTTGCCCAACAACTGGAAGCTCTACGTCGAGAACGTGAAGGACACCTATCACGCGAGCCTGCTGCACACCTTCTTCAGCACCTTCCACATCACGCGGCTCACCCAGGGGGGCGGCGTGCTCGTCAGCCCGGACGGCGCCCATCACGCCAGCTCCACCATCGACCGCGGGGACGATCGGGCCAGCACCGCGTACCGCGACCAGGGAATCCGCTCGGAGAAGGAGCAGTATCGCCTCAGCGACCCGAGCCTGCTCGACACCGTGAAAGAGTTCGGCGACGACATCCAGCTGCAGATCCTCACCGTGTTCCCGAGCCTCGTGGTGCAGCAGGTCTACAACGCCCTCGCCGTCCGCCAGGTGCTCCCCAAGGGCCCCGGGGCCATGGAGCTGCACTGGACCTACCTGGGCTTCGCCGACGACAACGCGGAGATGCGCCGGCGCCGCCTCCGCCAGGCCAACCTCGTGGGGCCGGCCGGCTACGTCTCCATGGAGGACGGGTGCGTGGGCGGCTTCGTTCAGCGTGGCGTCGCCGCGGCGGGCGATACTCTCTCCGTCGTGAACATGGGTGGCGAGGGCGCCGAGTCGCAGGACACGCGCGCCACCGAGGCGGCGGTGCGCGGCTTCTGGAAGGCCTACCGCGGGTACATGGGCTGCTAGCCATGCTCGAGCGAGTCGTCCTGCTCAATGCCGAGTACGCCCGCGCGATCGACGACGACCGCCTCGAGGACTGGCCGGCCTTCTTCACCGATCCGTGTCTCTACACCATCACCTCCGCGGACAATCACCGCCGCGGACTTCCCGCCGGCGTCATCTACGCGGACTCGGTGGGGATGCTCAAGGACCGGGTGGCCGCGATCCGCGAAGCCAATGTCTTCGAGCGGCAGTCCTACCGGCACCTGGTGGGGCTGCCCGCCCTCTCCGGCGAACGCGCGGGGGCGATGCGGACGGAGACGCCGTTCCTGGTGGTGCGCACGATGCGCGACGGCACCATGGGGCTCTTCGCCGCCGGGCGCTACGTGGACGCGATCGTGGAGGAAGGCGGCGCCCTCCGCTTCCGCGAGCGCGTGGTCGTCTGCGACAGCAGCCGCATCGACACCCTCCTCGCGATTCCTCTCTAGGAGCTCAGCCATGCGCGTCCTCGGCCTTGGTCTTCTCGCCGTCGCGGCGCTCACGCTGTCGCCGGCGGCCCCCGCCTCGGCGCAGGACGCCGAGACGCTCTTGATGGCCAATCTCCGCTTCAGCACCGACGCAGCCATCGCCAAGGGCTGCACCCGCATCGGCTTTGCGAGCGACGACTCGTTCAAGGATCTGCGGCGAAAGATCGTGCGTACGGGCGGCGACACCGCCGTGCTCTCGTTCCGCGTCGACGAGCTGGACCGCGTACAGGCCGAGATCTACCGCTGCGCCGCTCCTCCGCGGGCTCCGGGGGCCTCCCCTCCGCCTCCGCCTCCGCCACCTCCCCCGCCCCCACCACCCCCCGTCACGCGCTAGTAGGACGGCCGGGCGCCGCCCCGGCTGACGTGGCACGGCAGCGCTGTCGGAGAGTGTCCGTCCGGGTGGCGGCCGCGGCCCCGTAACCCCGCGTCCTTCCGAGCGGCCCTTCCCTGGCACGGCGCTGGCAATCCCGGGGGCCATGGTGCGCCGCTCGCTGTCGCTGGGCCTGCTCGGGCTCCTGGCCGTCGTGGCGCTGGTCCTCGTGCTGCGCCCGGGACCGTGCGCCCGGCCCCTCGCCTATCGCATCGACACGTTCGACGACCGCTTCGGGATCAGCCGCGAGGAGCTTCGGGAGGCCCTGCGTCAGGCGGAGGAGGTGTGGGAGCGCCCCTACGGGCGCAAGCTCTTCATGGAGACCTCTACCGCTCGGCTCGCCGTCAACCTCCACTACGACGAGCGGCAGCAGCGCACCCAGACCGGCACCCGCCTGCGCGGCTCGATGACCGAGACGCGGGCGTCGCACGAGGCGGTGGGCCGCTCCTACGAGGAGTGGCGGGCCACGTACGAGCGCCGACTGCGCGACTTCAAGGACGGGCAGGCCGAGTACCAGAGCCGCGCCCAGGCGCTCAACGCCCAGGTCCAGGAGTGGAACGCGCGCGGCGGCGCGCCCGCCGACGTGCGGGCCACTCTCGAGGCCGAGCGGAGCCGTCTCGCCGACATGCGGCAGCGTCTGGAATCGGACCGCGCCGCCCTGCAGGGGCTCGCCGCCACGGTGAGCGGGCTGGCCGAGAAGGGCAACACGATCGCCCAGACCCACAATCAGAGCGTGGCGACCTTCAACGCCCTCTACGGCGCACCCCGTCAGTTCCACAAGGGCGAGTTCGACGGCCGTCAGATCGCGGTCTTCGAGTTCCACGACAGCCGCGATCTCGTGCTCCTCCTCGCCCACGAGCTCGGCCACGCGCTCGGCATCCGACACGTGGAGGACCCCGCCTCCATCATGCACGCGGTGGCGGGCGGCCAGCCCGTCGGCGCTCTCGTCGCCGCCCCCGCCGATCTCGCCGCGCTCCGGAAGACCTGCCGCCGCTTCTTCTAGAAGCGCGCGCTCGCGCCTCAGCCGCTCGGGGCGCTTGGGGTGGTGTGGGACAATGGTGGACGCGATGACAACATCGCACGCCCTCGCCCACCGCCCGGTGCGCCTCGTCGCGCTCGGCGCGCTCGCCATCGTCCTGGCCATGGCCGCGGCCCGCGCCGAGGCGTCGGCGCCGCTGGTCCGCGTGGATCTCCTGAGCGAGCAGGCGGGCCTCACCGCCGGCGGCGAAGTGTGGATCGGGATACGCCAGCGCATCGCCCCCGGCTGGCACACCTACTGGACGAATCCCGGCGATTCCGGCGAGCCGATGACGATGGAGTGGACGCTCCCGCCGGGCTTCACCGCCGGTCCCCTCGTCTGGCCCCACCCCGAGCGCATTCCCGTCGGCCCCGCCATGAGCCACGGCTACACCGGGGAGGTCGTCCTGTTGACGCGGCTCACCACGCCGCCGGACCTCGTTCCCGGCCGTCCCGTCGCGATCGGCGGCCGCGCGGGTTGGCTGGTCTGCGAGAAGATCTGCATCCCCGAGGAGGCGCGGGTGGAGCTGATGCTGCCGGTGCTCGCGGGCCGCGCGCCCGCGTCCCCGGACGCGCCGCTCATCGCTCAGGCACGCCGCGCGGTGCCCGTCCCCAGCCCGTGGCCGGCCACGGTGTCGGTGGCGCCGGCGCGCGTCGTGCTGACGCTCGCCGCGCGCGAGCTCAGCGCGGGCGCCATCGCGGACGTCTGGTTCTACCCGGGTCAGTGGGGGCTGATCGAGCACGCCGCCCCGCAGGAGGCGCGTGTGGACGCCCGCGGCCTCACGCTCGTCATGGCGCGCGGTCCGCTTCCCGCCGCCGCGCAGGCGCCGGTGGAGGGCGTGCTGGTGGTCAAGGAGCGGATCGAGGGGGGAACGGTGAGCCAGGCCTTCGTGATCCGCGGCGATGCGGAGCGCGGTACGGGAGATCCATCCGTCCTCTCCCTGGCCGCCGCGATCGGGCTGGCGCTGCTGGGCGGGCTCCTCCTGAACCTCATGCCCTGCGTGCTGCCGGTGCTGTCGGTCAAGGTGCTCGCACTGCTGGGGCACGCCGACACCTCCGCGGCGGCGCTGCGGCGGCACGGCCTCGCCCACACCGCGGGTGTGCTGACATGCTTCGTCGCGCTGGCCGCGGCGCTGCTGGCGCTGCGCGCGGGCGGCATGGGCGTCGGGTGGGGCTTTCAGCTTCAATCCCCGCTCGTGGTGACACTGCTCGCCTACCTCTTCTTCGCGCTGGGGTTGAGCCTCTCCGGCGTGCTCAGCGTCGGCGGTCGTCTCGCCGGCGTCGGACACGCGCTCGTCGCCCGGCCCGGCTACGCCGGCTCCTTCTTCACGGGCGCCCTCGTCGCGGTGGCAGCCACGCCCTGCACCGCGCCCTTCATGGGCGTGGCCACCGGCTTCGCCCTCACGCAGCCGGCGCCGAGCGCGCTCGCGGTGTTCCTGGCGCTGGGGCTCGGGCTCGCCCTGCCCTATCTCGTCTTGAGCCTGGCGCCGGCATGGCGGCGCTGGCTTCCCCGCCCCGGCCCTTGGATGGAGCGCCTCAAGCAGGTGCTCGCCTTTCCGCTCTACGCGACCGTCGCCTGGCTCGTCTGGGTGGTGAGCGAGCAGGCGGGACCCCGTGCCACCGCCGCCGTCCTCGCGGGCCTCGTCCTGATCGCGTTCGCCGCCTGGATGCGCGGGATCTCGCAGGCCGCCCAGGGCCGCCGCCGGATCCTCGCCGCGGCGGCGGCGGCGGCGGGATTGGCGCTCGCGCTCGCCGTGGGCGGCTTCACCCTGGGCGCCCCGACGCCGACGCCGGCCACGGCGGCGGCAGACGGCATCCCGTGGGAGCCGTGGAGCCCGCGTCGCGTCGCCGCGGCGCGCGCCGAGGGCAAGCCCGTCTTCGTCAACTTCACCGCGGCGTGGTGCATCACCTGCCTCGTGAACGAGCGCGTCGCCCTGCGCTCGCCGGCGGTTGCGCGGGCCTTCGCCGGCAAGGACGTGGTCTACCTGAAGGCCGACTGGACGAACCGAAGCCCGGAGATCGCTGCCGCCCTCGAGGGGTTCGGCCGGAGCGGCGTGCCGCTCTACGTTCTCTACCCGCCGCGCGCCGAGGCCACCATCTTGACACCTGTCCTCACTGAAGGAACCATACTGGAAGCGATCGAGAAGCTCTGAGCGCGATCGCACACAAAGGAGACGCCATGCCGAATGCCCGCGTGACCCGCCGCCGCTTCCTCGCCGACACCGGACTCGGCGCCCTCGCCGCCGCGGGTGCCCTCGCCGTCAGCAGACGGGCCGAGGCCGCGGCCCAGGCCAAGGTGGGCGCGGCCGCTCCCGCCTTCGCCGCGCCGGCGACGACCGGGACCAATCAGAGCCTGGGCGATCTGCGCGGCAAGGTCGTCGTGCTCGAGTGGACCAATCACGATTGCCCGTATGTGCGGAAGCACTACGAGTCGGGCAACATGCAGGCGCTCCAGCGGGAGGCCACCGGTCAGGGCGTGGTGTGGCTGAGCATCATCTCCTCCGCGCCCGGCACGCAGGGTTACGTGACGCCGCCGCAGGCCGACGAGCTGACCTCGAGCCGCAAGGCCGCGCCCACCGCGGTGCTCCTCGATCCCAAGGGCACGGTAGGCAAGCTCTACGGCGCCACCAACACCCCGCACATGTACGTCATCGACAAGGCCGGGGTGCTCGCCTACGCGGGCGCCATCGACGATCGGCCCACGAGCCGCAAGTCCGACGTTCAGGGCGCGAACAACTACGTCCGCGCCGCCCTGCAGTCGGTGGCCGCGGGCGAGCCCGTGAAGACCCCGGTGACGCGCGCCTACGGCTGCACCGTGAAGTACGCCTGATCCGATGGACGCGCCGCTCACGCGCCGCCGGCTCCTCCACCAGGTGGTCGGGGGGCTGGCGGCGAGCGCGGCCGTCCATCGCGGAGCACGCCCCGTCCTCGCCCAGGTCGGCGAGGACGGCCGGACGGCCATCGCGGGCGCGGCCGCCGCTTTTCTCGCGAGCCTGCCTGCCGACGGACAGCGGCAGGCCGCTTTTTCCTTCGCCGACAAAGAGCGGCAGAACTGGCATTATGTGCCGCGCTCCCGGGAAGGTCTTCCCTTCAAGCAGATGCCGCGGGCTGCGCGCACCGCCGCCCATGACCTCATGAAGGTCAGCCTGAGCGCGGTCGGCTACAGCAAGGCGGTGAACGTGATCCGGCTCGAGGAGGTGCTGCGGCGACTCGAGACTTTCGGCGGGCTCCTGCGCGACCCGGAGAACTACGCCCTCACCATCTTCGGCACGCCCGGCCCCGGCGCCCCGTGGGGCTGGCGCCTCGAGGGTCATCACCTGTCGCTGAACTTCACCATCGTGCCGGGCAAGCCCATCGCAGTGACCCCCGCCTTCCTCGGCGCCAATCCCGCGGAGGTCCGCACGGGACCACAGCAGGGGCTGCGGGCGCTCGCCCGCGAGGAGGATCTGGCGCGGGCTCTCGCCCAGAGCACGGACGCGCGGCAGCGGCCCCGCCTGCTCATCGGCGGCCAGTCCCTCGGCGATATCGTGAGCGGGCCGGGGCGTGGAGAGCGCCTTACCACGCCGGCGGGCCTGCCCCTTGGCGAGATGACCGGCGACCAGCGGGACATGGCGCTCCGCCTCGTGGAGGAGTACGCGCGGAACGTGCGCGCGGAGATCGCCGACGCGGAGCTGCGCCGCCTGCGGGACGCGGGCGTCGAGCGGCTGCACTTCGCCTGGGCGGGAGCGCTCGAGCCGGGCAAGGCGCACTACTACCGCCTGCACGGCCCGACCGTGCTCATCGAGTACGACAACACCCAGAACGACGCCAACCACATCCACTCGGTGTGGCACGACCCGCGCAACGACTTCGGCCTCGACCTCCTCCGCGCGCACTACCAGCACGGGCACCACCACCGCACCGGCTAGGACGCGCGCGGCTCGATCCTGATCGCGAAGTCCCGGCTCGGCTCCCAGTGAAACGGGCCCCGCAGGGGCGGGCCGTCGGACACCGCCGTCAAGTCGAAGTCCCGCGCCAGCACGTCCACGAAGCACCGGCTGGTGCCGAGGGCGATGTCGCTACCGAGGCAACGCCGGTGGTCCATGCCGAACGGCGTGTACTGATCGAGCTCGTACTGGCGCGTCATGAAGCGATCGGGGTCGAACCTGAACGGATCGGGGAAGACCGACGCATCCTTGTGCCCTTCCCAGATCCCGACCCAGACGACACTGCCCTGGGGCACGAGATACCCGTCGAAGGCGATGTCGTCGGTCACCCGCCGCAGCAGCACCTCGCTCTGCGCCAGGCGCAGCGTCTCCAGCACCACCGCGTCCGCGAGCCGATGCGCACCCGGCGAGCCGGAGGGGGCATCGCGCAGCCGCTGGAGAACCGCCGGCGTCTCGCTGACAAACTTCATGATCCAGCGCCAGAGGCTGTACACGTCGTGGTTCGAGGATTCGAGCATGTAAAGCAGGTTACCGAAAGCGGTTGGATCGAGCCAACCCTGCCCCAGCATATGCTTGAGGACACTCGGCGGATGCCGGTCCGGATCGCGCCGCACATCCTCCACGTGCGCCTCGACCAGCGCCCTGATCTCCGCGAACGCCGCGACTTCGTCCCCGCGGATCGCGTATGCGGGGGCGGTGGGGCCGAAGCGTCGATAGGCCGCCTCGATCTCGGGAACCCGCGAGGATTCCGCCTCGAGGCCCAGGAGCAGACGCAGAAAGACCCGTGTGCTCATCCGCCGCAGCGCCTCGCTTATCGCGTCGCGAGCGACCGGTCCGGCCGCGGATCGGTGGGTCAGTGACCGGAGGCCCTCGTGTATGAGGGCGCGCATCGGCGCCTCGTGAGGCTCGAGCGGCGTCGCCTGTATCGCTTGCAGGAAGACGCGCCGGTAGCGGCGGTGCGTCTCCCCCTGCATGCCGCGTATCGCCCCACCCGGGAAAAGCGGAGTGAGGTTAGGCGTCCACGACGACAGCCGATCCTCGTTGCCCTGCAGGAGGCGGCGCGCCCGCGCGTGCCCGACCACGAAGGTCATCCAGTGCCCGTTCCACACGGTCTTGAAGAGGGGGCCGAGGCGTCGGGCCGCCTTGAGGAAGGCGAACTGGTCGGAGTGTAGGAGCCGGTCGAACGGGCAGAGCCGGCCCGGCGGAAGCCGGAGTCCGCCCATCGCTGCCGCACGCGCCCGAAAGGCCCGCCGCCGCGCTCGCCAGTAGAGCCACTCGCGGAGCCGCTGCCGGATCCTTACGCCAGGCACGGAAGCACCGTGGCCGCGAACAGCCGCGTCCCGTCCGCGCGCGGCACGTCGGCGAAGTTGACGGTGAGCCGGTGCGCTCCCTGCCGGACGATGTCGAGCAACGTCTCCGTCACCTGGTCCGGCGTGCCGACGAGCTGGATGTCGTCGAGCGAGCGGGTGTCGGGCCGGGCCTTGACCCGTGCGACCTCGCGCTCGGTCTCCGCGATGAGGATGCCAACCCGGATCACGTGCCGGACCGCATCGTAGTCTCGCCCCACCTCGCGGCAGTGCCGCTTCAGCACCTCCCGCTTGTGGGCATAGGCCTCTGCTCCACGATACGTATAGTTCCACCAGTCGGCATGCTGGGCGACGACCCGGAGGAGGTATCTCTCTCCCGAGCCGCCGACCATCACCGGCGGAACCGGGCTGGGGCGCGGCTCGCAGTGGGCCCCGTCGATCTGGTAGTGCTCGCCGCGATGGGTGGCGGGGGCGCCCAGCCACATGGCGCGGATCAGCTCGATGGCCTCCCCGAGCTGGGCGATGCGCGTCCGGGCCGGCGGAAACGGCCAGCCATACGCCAGGTACTCCTCCTGGTTCCACCCCGCGCCGATACCGAGGACGACGCGGCCGCCGGACAGCGCCTGAGCGGTGGCGACCATCTTGGCGAGATGCGCGGGATTGCGAAAGCTGTTGCAGAGCACCTCGTGGCCGCACAGCTTGTCCGGATACCGCGCGAGGGCATAGGCGAGCAGCGTCCAGCCCTCCGCGACCTTGTTGCCGCCGTACTGGACATGGTCGGGAAACCAGAGCGAGTCGAACGGCGCGGCCGTCTGGTCGAGGTAGGGAAAGGTGTGCTCGACCAGCCGCGACCAGACATTAAGTCCTACAGGAGTTGGAAGGCCGACCGGGACTGGCATCTCAGAAGTGCTCGAAGGCCGCCGGCTCCCGCTCCATGTTGAGGCGGAGATCCGCCATGAAGACGAGGTAGGGATGCGCCCCCAGGGCGATCAGGGGATCACGGTTGAACGCGCGTAGGGCCGCACGCGCCTCGGCGCCGAGCGACAGCTCGTCCATCGCCGTCTCCGGATCGGCCAGGAAGCGGGCGCGGTAGTCGGCGTCGGACTTGAGCTGGAAGAGGCAGCGGTTCAGCGGATAGGCGCCGGCAGGGGGGAAGAAGTAGTGGGTGCTCATCGCCCACCGCCCGTCAGGGGCCAGGTCACCACCGCATTGCCATGGTGCCAGGAGGGCTCGTAGGCGATCACTTCCGCGCGCCCCGGCCCGACCGCGCCGAGCAGGGTGATCCACGTGCGGAGCTCCACGTTGCCGGCCTTGTCCAGTTCTTCCCCGCTCAGCCGGGCGGTGTCAGCTCCCCGGCCCTCCGCCAGGCTCGCCAGGAGCTGCCGGTCCCAGTCGAAGTCGGGCGAGGCGTAGCGATCCGTGCCCGGGTAGTGCGAGAGCCCGCCCGACGCCATGAGGGCGACCCGCTCCGGTCGCGCGTCCAGGATGGTGCGGAGCGCCGCGCCCCACGCGTAGCAGCGACGAGGCGTCGGCTGGGGCGGCAGGTACACGTTCACGTAGAGCGGCACGATGGGCAGGGCGGGCTCGGGCATGGTGAAGTGCAGCGGCACATAGAAGGCGTAGTCCAGTCGCACGTCCTGGCTGTAGGCGAGGTCGAACTCGCGCTCGATCCCCTGCTCAAGGATGGCGCGCGCGAGCGGCTCGTGTACGGGGAAGGTGTACGCGTAACGCCCGAATTGCCCCGACACGCTGGCCCCCGCGTACACCGCGAAGGCCGGCACTGCGTTCAGGAAGAAGCCCTCGATGTGGTCACCGCCCAGCACGCAGATCACCTCCGCGCGCGTCTCTGCGAGTAGCCGCTTCACCTTGGCGTAGGCGGCGTGCACGCGAAGGACGAGGTCGCGGTCCTCGGTGTCGGGGCGCACGAGGAGCTGCGGCGTGTGCGGGCAGGCGACGGCGGCGACCAGCGGCATCGTCAGTTGAGCCAATGCCGGGTGAGCCCGGCCGCGTACTTCGCGAGAAGGTCGTGCATCTCCCGCATCGCGGACTCTGCGGCCCGCCGATCCTCGGGGGTCTCCAGGTGTTTGAGGATGGTGGCCTTGGTCTCGCCCGACTCCTCGGCCTCGACCGCCTCATGCACGGTGTAGTTGGCGCCGCCCCACTCGGGGCGGACTCCGTAGTGCTCGACGAGGGCCTTACCCACGGTCTGCGCGATCTCCACCACCTCTTCCTCGAGCAGCGCGGTGGCGCAGAGGGCCGCGGTCCACGGGACGTCGTACGCGAGCCGGCGGAAGAAGTCCACGATGGCCGCCATCTCGGGCACCGGACGGATGCGGTCGTAGACCTCGCGGCCGTAGCCGAGGTCGTCACCGATGCGACGATACAGCTCGTCGTGGTCCGGCGTGCCCCCCACACGGCCCTGGAAGTAGCCCAGATCCTCCACCAGGAGATGCCGGGCGCAGTCCTTGCGGACCTCTAGGTCCTCGCAGCGGGTGTGGATGCCGCTGAAGATGCGGGGGAACCACGCGATGATCATGTAGTGCTGGCTCATGTGACCCCACACTTGCTCGCGGGTCAGCGTACCGGCGGCGAAGCGCTTGAAGTACTCCGACTCGCGAAACGGGCTTTGCGCGAGCAGCTCGGCGGTCAACGAGTCGTACCACTCCTCGGTCGTCATGGCGGGCCTCCTTCCCGGGATTCTACCCGATCGCGGGGGCTTGACGCTTCGCCGTCCCGCCCCTAACGTAACGCCATGTTGAACCCATGGCGGGCGCTCATGGGCCTCCTCGCCCTCGGCCTGATCACCGCGCCCGTTGCCCCCGCCCAGACTCGCGTGCGGCTCGTCCTCGACTGGCAGATCCAGGGCCCGCAGGCTCCCTTCATCGCCGCGAAGGGGATGGGGGCGTTCGCCGCCCAGGGGCTCGACGTCACCATCGACCGCGGCACCGGCTCGCAGAAGACCATCGAGCAGGTGGCCACCGGCGCGTACGACATCGGCTACGGCGACATCAACTCCATGGTCGAGTACAACGCGAAGAACCCCCAGAATCCCCTCATCGCGGTGGGCATCGTCTTGAACACCCCTCCGTTCGCGCTCCTTTCGCTCAAGAAGTACGGGATCACGCGCCCGGCCGATCTCCGCGGCGCGTCCATCGGCGCTCCCGCCGGCGACGCGCCCCGCCGGCTCTGGCCGATCTTCGCGCGGAACGCCGGGGTGCCCGCCGACAGCGTGGCCTGGACCAACATGGCGCCGCCGCTCCGAGAGCCCGCCCTCGTCCGGGGCGACGTCAAGGCAATCTCCGGCTTCTACTTCACCGGCTATCTCAACCTCGCCGACAGTCTCCAGGTGCCGGAGAGCGAGATCGTCGCCTTCAAGTACAGCGACTACGGCATCGATCTCTACGGCAACGCGGTGCTGGTGCGGGTGGCCTGGCTCGCGCAGAACGAGGAGACCCTTCGGCGCTTCCTCGCCGCGTTCACCGTCGGCTTCAAGGCCACCCTGCAGAGCCCTCGGGACGCGATCGTCCACGTGAAGGCGGCCGAGCCCCTCGCCAGCGAGGCGCTCGAGCTCCGGCGGCTCCAGCTCGCGATCAACGCCAACATGCTGAACGACGAGGTGCGGAAGAACGGGCTCCTTGGCATCGATCCCGGGCGCATGCGGCGAGCCATCGACCAGCTCGTGTCCGCGTTCGAGCTGCCCTCCACGCCTTCGGTGGCGCAGGTCTTCACCGAGAAGTACCTTCCGCCGGCGGCCGCGCGGCGGCTCGAATAGCGGCGGCTCCGGAGCCCGGTCATCTCCGTCGAGCTCCGCGCCGTCGACTTCGACTACCCGACCCCAAGCGGCCCCTCGCGCGCGGTGGCCGGCGTCTCCGTCCGCGTGCCGCGCGGGACTACCATCGCGTTCGTCGGGCCGAGCGGCTGCGGCAAATCGACGCTGCTCAAGCTGATGGCGGGGCTCGTCACGACCAGCCGTGGGGCGGTTCTCGTGAACGACGTGCCGGTGACCGGCCCACTCCGCAACGTCGGGATGGCCTTCCAGAATCCGGTGCTGCTGCCGTGGCGCTCGGTGCTCGGGAACGTTCTGCTGCCGCTGGAGATCCTGCACGGACACGGCGAGCCGCGCGTGCCCGCGCGCGAGCTCTGGGAGTGGCGCGCGGCGGAGCTCCTGGCCACGGTGGGGCTGGCCGGCAGCGAGGGCAAGCACCCCCGCGAGCTCTCGGGGGGCATGCGTCAGCGGGTCAGCCTCTGCCGCGCCCTCGTCCACGAGCCCGAGATCGTGCTTCTCGACGAGCCGTTCGCCGCGCTGGACGCGTTCACCCGCGAGGAGATGTGGGAGCTCCATCAGCGGCTCCGGCAGCGCTGGACCTTCACCGGCGTGCTCGTCACCCACGATCTGCGGGAAGCGATCTGCCTCGCCCAGACCATCTGCGTCATGGCGGGATCGCCCGGACGCATCGCGCACGTGCACGAGGTCCCCCTGCCCTACCCCCGCACGCTCGCGCAGGCCTACGGGCCCGAGGCCACCGACCTCATCCGGCTGATGCGCGAGCAGATCCGGTCCGCGCGCGAGGCCGCGTGAGGGCCGGCCGGGCGCGCCGGCTCGTCCTTCCCGTTGCGGCCTTCGCCGCGCTCATCGTCCTCTGGGAGGGGCTGGTGGTCGCGCTCGACGTACAGCAGATCATCCTGCCCCGCCCCAGCGCGGTGGCCGCCACCCTGATCTCGACGGCGGGCCCCATCCTGCATCATGCCCGCCACACCCTGCTCACCACCCTCGTGGGCTTCGCGGCCGCGGTCGGGCTCGGGCTCCTCCTCGGCTTCGCCATCGGCGCATCCGCGCTCGTGCACGAGGCCCTCTACCCGCTGCTCGTGGGCTTCAACAGCGTTCCGAAGGCGGCCCTGGTGCCGCTCCTCGTGATGTGGTTCGGCATCGGCGCCGTCCCCGCCGCCCTCACCGCCTTCCTCCTCGCGTTCTTCCCCATCGCGGTGAACGTGGCCGTCGGTATCGCCACGCTCGAGGCGGAGCTGCGCGACGTGCTGCGCGCGCTGGGCGCGTCCCGGTGGCAGATCTTCGCGAAGGTCGGCGTGCCCCGCACGATGCCGCTCTTCTTCGCCTCGCTCAAGGTGGCCATATCCTCGGCGTTCGTGGGCTCGGTCATCTCCGAGACGGTGGCCTCCAATGCCGGCATCGGCTACCTCATGGCCGTCGCGGCGTCCGACTTCAACACGCGGCTGGCCTTCGCCGGCCTGCTCGTGCTCGCGGTCATGGGCGTGGCGCTCTACGGGCTCTTCGCTGCCATCGAGCGGCGCATGACGGCGTGGGCCTACGAGTGACGGGCCCGCGGCTCGACGCCGTCCCCGACCGCTGCTAGACTTCCCCCGCCCCCATGAGAGCCAGCGTCGATCGCATCCTCACCACGCACGTGGGCAGCATCCCCCGCCACCCCGCCCTGCGCGATCTCCTCGTGCGCCAGGATCGGGGCGAAGCCGTCGATGAGGCCGCCCTCGCGCGCGAGGCGGAGACGGCGGTGCGGGAGGTCGTGCGCGGGCAGCTGGACGCCGGTATCGACATCGGCAATGACGGCGAGCAGCCGCGGGCCGGCTTCTCCACCTATGTGGCGCGGCGCATGCGAGGCTTCGGTGGGGCCAGCCGCCGCCTGCCCGCTCAGGAGTTCGCGGAGTTCCCCGACTACGCGGCGATGCTGGACCGCCGCCGCGCCGGCGCCGCGCGCATCGGCGACGCCCCGCAGGCGATCGGCCCGGTGTCCTACGACGATCTCGGCGAGGCCGAGCGCGAGTGCGACCTGTTCGACCGCGTCGCGAAGGCGGCTCCCCGGCCGTTCACCGAGCGCTTCATGACCGCGGTGTCGCCGGGCACCGCCGCCACCATCCTGCTCAACGCCCACTACGACTCCCACGAGCGCTACGTGATGGCCCTGGCCGACGAGCTGCGCAAGGAGTACGAGCTGATCCACCGCCGCGGCTACGTGCTCCAGCTCGACTGCCCCGACCTCGCGATGGAGCGCGCGCGCTTCTTCCAGGGCGACTCGCTCGAGCGCTTCCAGCAGGCGGTGGCGCTGCACGTCGAGGCCATCAACCGTGCCACCGCCGCCATCCCCCCCGACCGCATCCGCCTCCACCTCTGCTGGGGGAACTATGACGGACCCCACGTGCACGACGTGCCGCTGGAGGCGGTGCTGCCCATCGTCGTCCGGGCCAAGGTCGGCGCGCTGTCCCTGCCCCTCGGCAACCCGCGCCATCAGCACGAGCACCGCGTGATCGCCCGGCACGGCCTGCCCGCCGGCATGCTGTTCCTTCCCGGCGTGATCGACACCACCACCAACTACGTCGAGCACCCGGAGGTCGTGGCCGACCGCCTCGTGCACGCGGTGGAAGCGGTGGGCGACCGCACCCGCGTGATCGCCTCCACGGATTGCGGGTTCGGCACCTTCGCCGGATCCGAGATGTGCGCGCCCAGCGTCGTCTGGGCCAAGCTCCGCGCCCTCAGCGAGGGCGCCGCCCTCGCCACCCGCCGCCTCGGCAGCCCATAAGGAGACCGTCATGCTGTTCGAGCTGCGTCAGTACCACATCCGTCCGGGGCAGCAGGCCAGCTGGGTGAAGTGCATGGAGGAGGAGATCATCCCCTTCCAGGTCAAGATGGGCATGGTCATCCTGGGCAGCTTCGTGGGAGAGGAAGACGCGTCCGTCTACGTGTGGATTCGGCGCTTCGAGAGCGAGGCCGAGCGCAAGCGTCTCTACGATCTCGTGTATCAGAGCGACTATTGGAAGAACGAGATCTCGCCGCGAGTGCCCACGATGATCGACCGGGAGCAGATTAAGGTCACGCGGCTCACCGCGACACCGCGCTCCCCGATTCAGTAGCGGCGCCGCTCGCGCGGTGGGCCTCCCTGAGCACCCGCGCGGCCGAGCTTCCGAACAGCGCCGCGATGGCCAGGCCGACCGCGAGGTCCGGCCAGCCGGACCCGGTCAGCCACACCACGCCCGCCGCCGCGAGCACGCCCCCGTTGGCAATGACATCGTTGCGCGAGCAGAGCCACGCCGAGCGCATGTTGACGTCGTCGCCACGCCGCCGCCAGAGGAGAAGCAGGCACAGCACGTTCGCCGCGAGCGCGATGCCGCCGACCGCGCCCATCACCTCCGCCTCCGGTAGCGCCCCCCGCGCGCTCTTCAGGACGGCCTCGGCCAGCACGCCGGCGGCGAAGGCCAGCATGAGCCAGCCTTTGACGGCGGCGGCGCGCGCCGTCCACGCGGGGCCGCGCCCTACGGCGTAGAGGCTCACGCCATACACGATCGCGTCGCCCAGCATGTCGGCAGAGTCGGCGAGCAGCGCAGTGGAGGCGGCGAGCAAGCCGGCCACCGCTTCCAGGAGAAACATGGCGAGGTTCACGACGAGCACGATGCGAAGCACGCGCCGCTGCGGCTGGGCCACGTCTGTGATGACCGCGCAGCACTCGCTCATGCCGCGGCCCCATTCATGAGCCAGTCGAGGATGGCCGGGTTCTCGTCGCGCGGATAGGTGTGCGACAGATCCTCGATCTCGCGGTACACGACCGCCGCGCCCACCGTCTCGAGGGCCTGGCGGGCCATCCGGGCCGTCTCCACCGGAAACATCCAGTCCAGCGCGCCGTGGACGAGATAGATGGGCCGTCCGCGGGCGCGGGCGAGCCGGCCCCCCGCGAGCAGCAGCGGGTGGAGCACCCCGCAGGCGGCAGCGAGATGCGTGAAGGGCATGCTCTCCCCGAGGCCGGCGAGCAGCGCGTAGGTGGCGCCGTCGGACATACCGGTGAGGAGGACGCGCCCGCGGTCCAGCGCGTAGCGCTCCGCCACCGACTCGATGGCGGCGACGATGGGCCCGGCGTCCACGTCCTCGCCTCCCATGATCGACCACGTGCGGTCACGCGAAGTCGGGGCGAGCACGAGCATGCCCCGCGCGCGCGCCTCGCGCAGCCACACCCACAGGTAATCGCGGCCGTGGCCGTGCCCGCCGTGCAGCGCCACGACCAGCGGCAGCGGCGTCCGACCGTCCCAGATCTCCGGCACGTAGAGGGAGAATCCGCCCCGCTGGTCACGCTCGTTGGCGGCGTGGAGCACGCCGCGACGCGGCTCGTCCTCGCGCAGGGCCGCCTCCCGCAGGCGGGCCACGAGCGCCTCGTCGTCGCGCCGCGCGGGCTCGAGGAACCAGCGGCTCACGGGGTGGAGCGCGGGCGCCAGGGGATAGAGCGCCTCCTGGATCGGCGCGAAGCGGCGCAGCGCGCGGTAGAGGCCGATGGGCTCCTCCGGCGCCGCGGCCGCAGCCGCGAAGGCCTCCAGCAGGCCCAGAATTTGCCGCGCCACCTCGACGAGGCGGCCGCGCATGAAGTCGAGGTTGGCCGGCCACGCGAACCCCTCGAACTCACGCAGCGCGTCCCGAAGCGCGGGGCCCTGCGGGGCCAGCGTCTCCGCCAGCTGCGCCGTCAAGGGGGGAAAGAGGTGACGCTGCACCCAGCCGATGCGCTCGAGCGTGCCGAGGAGCGGGCGCAGCAGACCGTCGAGGCTCGCGGTCACGTCGGCGGCGGGAGGCATCGGTACCATTTTCTCCCGTGACTTCGCCGGACCGATCGGGTAACGTTCGAGAGCGAAAGAAGAAACGCGTTCGCAATCCGGAACGGCCGAGCCGTTCGCGCGAGGGCCCACATGACCGCCCAACCGATCAGCTGGTCAGAGGAAACCGTCACCGTCGCCGGCACCACCCTGCATCTTCGCAGCGGCGGTGCGGGCGCGCCCCTCCTGGTGCTGCACCACGATATCGGCAGCCCCGATCGTCCCGCGCTTTACGAGGCGCTCGCCGCGCGCTTCTCCGTGCTGGCGCCCCACCATCCAGGCTACGATCAGTCCCCGCGGCCGGCGTGGCTCCGGAACGTGCGCGACATCGCCGTCATCTATCAGGCCTTGCTCGCCGAGCGCGGACTCAGCGGCGTCACCTGCGTGGGGCTGGGGTTCGGCGGCTGGATCGCCGCCGAGATGGCCACCATGGCGCCCGCTCAGCTGCGCCGCCTCGTCCTGGTGGGGGCCATGGGCATCAAGCCCGAGCGGGGGGAGATCCTCGACCAAGCGCTGGTGAGCTACATCGAGTACATCCGCGCCGGCTTCCATGAACCCGCCGCGCTCGACCGCGCCTACGGAACGGAGCTGCCCACACCGCTGCTCGAGCGCTGGGACGTCAATCGCGAGACCACGTTCCGGATCGCGTGGCGGCCGTACATGTTCAATCCGAGCCTGCCACACTTGCTCGGGGGCGTGCGCACGCCGACCCTGGTCCTGTGGGGCGCGGAGGACCGCGTGGTGCCGCTCGAGTGCGGGGAGCACTACGCCAAGGCCATGCCCGCGGCGAAGCTCGCGGTGATCGAGAAGGCGGGGCATCTGGTGGACATGGAGCGGCCCGCGGAGGTTGCGCGGGCCATCATCGACTTCGCGGGATCCTAGGAGCCGGCCATGCACCTCATGTACTTCACCGAGCAGCCCATGTCGGCGTATCCCGAGGACGAGGGCCGGAAGTTCGGCGCCACCGCCCTCATGTTCTCGAACCGCCACTTCGATCCCGTGGCGGGCAGCCGCCTCTACGGCCAGTACATGGAGCACTACAAGCTCGCGGAGGCGGTGGGCTTCGACGGCATCATGCTGAACGAGCACCACAACGCGCCCTTCTGCATGCAGGCCAAGACCAATGTCTTCGCCTCGATCCTGGCCGCCATAACTGACCGGGTGAAGATTGTGCTTTTGGGCAACCCGCTGCCGCTGTCCGAGGACCCGCTCCGCCTGGCCGAAGAGCTGGCCATGATCGACATGGTCTCCAAGGGCCGCCTGGTCTCCGGCTTCGTGCGCGGCGGCGGCCAGGAGCAGCTCGCCACCGGCGTGAACCCCGCGTTCAACCGCGAGCGCTTCGAAGAAGCCCACGACCTCATCGTGAAGACGTGGACGCAGCCCGGGCCGTTCCGGTGGGAGGGAAGTCACTATCATCATCGAGTAGTCAACCCGTGGGCCCTGCCGCTGCAGACGCCCCATCCGCGTATCTGGATCCCCGGAGTACTGAGCAAGGAAACCGTGATCTGGGCGGCCAAGCACCGCTATCCGTACATCGCGTTGTCCACCGCCATTCCCGCCACCAAGAAGATCTGGCAGCTCTACGACGAGACGGCGGCCCAGGTGGGCTACGTGGGGGGCCCTGAGAACCGGGGCTATCTCCAGCGCATCCACGTGGCGGAGACGGAGGAGAAGGCCCTGGCCAACGCGAAGCAGTTCATGTGGATGCAGGGCGAGTTCACCGGCCTCGCGCATCCGGTGTGGTCGAGCCCCTCCGGCTACTTCTCGCCGTCCAACCGCACCGCCTTCGTGGAGTTCGCGGTGGGGCGGCGGGACAATCCCCGTGCCGCCGCCTTCGAGGACCAGATCGCGGACCAGCAGATCATCGCGGGCACGCCCAAGACGGTGATCCCGCGGCTCCGGCGCCTGCTCGAGGAGACGCGCCCGTCCATCGTGGGGTTCTGGGGGAGCGACGGCTTCGTGAGCGACGCGGACTCGCGCACGTGCATCCGGCTCCTCGGCGAAGAGGTGCTCCCCGCCGTGCGCGAGATCGGCAACAGCCTGGGCCTGGCCGATCCGTTCGAGTCCAAGGCCCCCGTGAGCCTCACCCACACCGCGCCCGCCGAGCTCCGGGTTCCGCGGGCGTGACCGGGCCGCTGGACGCGGCGCGCGCGCTCGCGCCCCGCGTCCGCGCCTGCGCAGAGGAGATCGAGGCCGCGCGGGAGTTGCCGCGTCCGCTCTTCGAGGCGCTGGCCGATGCCGGGCTGTTTCATCTGCTGGTGCCACGCTCCATGGGCGGGCGCGAGCTGGACCCGCCCACCTACATCCAGGTGATCGAAGAGCTGGGCAAGGCCGACGCCAGCACGGCGTGGGCAGTGAACCAGGGCGCCGTGTACGCCACCTACGCCGCCCGCATGCCGCCCGAGGCCGCCCGCGCGATCTGGATCGACGTCCCGCGCGCGGTGGTGGCCAACACGCCGGCTCCCACCGCCACCGCGGTGCCGGCGCCCGGCGGCTACCGCGTCACCGGCCGCCAGGGCTTCAGCACCGGCTGCCGCCACGCCACCTGGCTGGCCGCCCACGCCACCGTGATGGAAGGGGGCGAGGCGCGCCGGCTTCCCGACGGACAACCGGACGCGCGCTACCTCTTCGTCCCCGTCGCCGAGGGCAAGCTGCTGGACACCTGGACGGTGCGCGGCATGCGCGGAACCGGCACCCATCACTTCGCGGTGACCGACGTCTTCGTGCCCGAGGCGCGCACGGTGCTCTCCGTGAACCCTCCCCTCTATGAGAAGGGCCCGCTCTACCGCATCCCCCGCACCCTCCTCTTCGCGTCCGGCGATGCCGCCGCCGCGCTCGGGGTCGCCCGCGCGTGCCTCGATGCCTTCGTCGACCTCGCCGGCGCCAAGAGCCCGCGGGGCTTGGCGCTGCTCCGCGATCAGCCGATGGTCCAGAACATGGTGGGCCACGCCGAGGCTGACCTGCGATCGGGCCGGGCCTTCCTCGTCGAAACCGTGGGCGCGATCTGGGAGAAGGTGAGCGCCGGCGAGGGGCTCACCCTGGACGAGCGCGCGGCGCTCCGCCTCGCCACCACCCACGGCATCCGCCTCGCGGTGGCGGTGGTGGATGCGGTCTACAATGCCGCTGGCGTCACCGCGATCTACGACGGCGCCCTGCTCCAGCGGCAGTTCCAGGACATCCACGTGATCAGCCAGCACCTGCAGGGACGGCTCGCCCATTACGAGCTGGTGGGCCGTCACTGGCTGGGGCTGCCGGTGGACGAAGCGCGCCTATAGCAGGTCGTCGCGCAGGGCCGCGTTCACCTTCGCGGCCGCCTCGTAGATCACCCAGTGCCCCGCGCCCTCGATCACGCGGAACGTCGCCGTCGGCGCGACGGCGGCGAGCGTGTCACGGTACGCGGAGAGGTGCGGGCCCACGAAGGCGTCCCGGCTGCCCCAGGTGCCCCGCACGCGTGCCCGCACCGCGGGCAGCGCGTCGCGGAGGATGCTGGACGTCGGAATCGTTCCCGATTTGAATCGCGCCCGGCGGAGATTCTCGGCCTGGACGCGCACGGCGAGGTCGTCCACCCGGCGACGGTCCCCGAACATCAAGCGGCCCAGGTTCTCCCGGTGCGCGCGCGCCGCCTGCCGCGCGCTCATGGCGCCGTCGAGCCGGACGAGTGGACGCGGCGGTGGCGGCGGCACGCCCAGGCCCCCCGCCCCGATCAGCACCAAGGTCTCGACCCGCGCGCCGAGCCGGGTGGCGACGAGCCCGCCGATGATACCGCCGAACGAGAACCCGGCCAGGTCGAGCGGGGCGGGCGCGGGCACGAGGCGCTCGACGGCCTCGGCGACGGCATCGGCGAGGGCGTCGGCGGTGGGCGGCGCCGCCGGCATGTCGGAGTCGCCGAAGCCGGGCATGTCGGCGGCGTACACACACGCGCGCCGCGCGAGCGAGGGGATGTTCCGGATCCAGTGCGCCCACGAGCCGCTCGCCCCGTGGAGCAGGACGAGCGGGCGGCCCCGGCCCCACACGCGCCACGCCATCGCGCCGCCAGCGTGCGGCGTCGACACCCGCGCGGCGCGGCGCTCGAGGCGCGCCAGCGCCGCCGCCGGCGCGCGCGCGGAGCCTATCTCTTCAGCCGCACGTCGTCGAGCGGGGCGGACCACGGATAGGGATCGATCAGCATGAGGGCCGGCTCGGCCACCCGCGGCCCGATCCCGCTCGGCCAGATGTACTCGAAGATGGGGCCGATGCGGACCCGCTCGTGCATCTGGCGCTGGATCTGGTGCAGCATGGCTTCGCGCTTGCCCCGATCCGGCTCGCGCGACTGCTGCTTGAAGAGCGCGTCGAGATCGGGATAACCCCCGTAGGCGTAGGCGCCGTCGCTCGGCAGCACCTCCGACAGACGGGAGGCGGCATTGCCGTAGAGGGCGCTCGAGCACACGCACACGCCCTTGAGCTTCTTCGACGACACGGCGGCGAGGAAGGCCGCGCGCTCCATCGGCCGCATCTGCATCCGGATGCCCACCGCGCGAAAGTACCCGACGATGGCCTCGCCCAGTGAGAAGTACGGGGGCAGCTGGTGGAACTCGCCCGCGTCGAACCCGTTGGGAAAGCCGGCCTCGGCGAGCAGCGCCTTGGCGCGGGCAGGATCGTATGGATAGGGCTCGATGGGCAGCGCGAACTCGAAGCTCCGCGGGACGAAGTTGCCGGCAGGGCGCGAGGCGCCGAGGGTCTCCGCCTCGCTGAGCGCCTTCCGGTCGATGGCGTAGTTTGCGGCCAGCCGCACCCGGCGGTCGTGCCAGGGCGACTTCGGATCCCACTGGTCGAAGAAGTCGAGATAGAAGACGGCGATACCGCCGGAGAACGCAAGCCGGAGGTTGGGGTCGCGCTTGATCTCGTGGGCCTGCGGCACCTCGAGGAGATGCGCGATGTCGACCTCGCCGCGCCGGAGCATGGCCACGCGCGTGTTGGAGTCGGGCACCATCTTCCACACGAGGCGCTTCACCGAGGGCGTCTTCCGCCAGTAGTGCTCGTTGGCCTCCATGACGAGCTCGATGCCGGGATTGTGGCTCACGAGGCGGTAGGGCCCGAGGCCGACGGGGTTACGCTTGAAACCGTCCGCGCCCACCTGCTCCACGTAGCGCTTGGGCACTACCCATCCCGCCCCGGACACGAGGCTGCCATAGTAGGTGAGGAAGTCCGGCCACGGCTCGTGCAGCACGAACCGCACCCGGTGCGGGCCGGCCACCACTACCTCGCGGACCCGCTCCTGAATGGCCCGCGCCTTGGCGCGGTGGAAGCTGAACTTCACGTCCTCCGCGGTGAAGGCGTCGCCGTTGTGGAATTTCAGGCCCTCGCGCAGCTTGAACTCATAGGTCGTGCCGTCCGTCGACACCGTCCATGATTCGGCGAGGTTCGGCGCGAGGAGATTCCCGGGCAAGGGCTTGATGAGCGCGTCGTGCAGCGCGTAGAGGACCCAGAACGGGGTGAGCTGGCCCACCGCCTCCGCGGGGTCGAACCAGTTGGGGGAGAGCGTGATGTAGAGCGCCCAGCGCATCTCGCCCTCGGGACGGGCGGACTGGGCGGGCGCGGACGCGCCCGCGCCGCTCAGGAGCAGCACGCACAGGACGAGAAGCGATCGCCGAGCGTACTTCATCGGGCACCTCCGCCGCGAAACGTATACCATGAGAAGCCATGAGCCAGGAGGCGCTTCGCAAGATCGCGCTGCAGGTCCGCAACTGGGGCCGCTGGGGACCGGACGACGAGATCGGCACGCTGAACTTCATCACCCCGGACGCGATCGCGCGAGCGAGCCGCCTCGTGACCACGGGGAAAGTGTTCGCCCTGGGCATCCCGCTCCAGCGCGAGGGGCCGCAGAGCGGCACCCGCCAGCGCTTCAATCCCATCCACTCCATGTTTCGCGACGGCGGCGACCAGCCGCGCACGCCGGCCGAGGTGGAGGCGATGCAGGGCTATGGCGGCTCCGACGACTGGATCGTCATGCCCCTGCAGTGCGCCACCCAGTGGGACAGCCTCGCCCACATCTTCGACGAGGGCAAGATGTGGAACGGCTACGACGCCGCCCTCGTCACGAGCAGCGGCGCCGCCAAGAACAGCATCGACAAGACCAGCGACAAGATCGTGGGCCGCGGCGTGCTCCTCGACGTAGCGCGCTGGAAGGGCGTGCGCGCGCTCGAGCCCGGCTACGCCATCACGGTGGAGGATCTCGATGGCACCGCGGCCGCCGAGGGGGTGACGGTCGAGCGCGGCGACATCCTCCTCGTCCGCACCGGCCACATGACCCGCTACCTGGACCGCAGCGACTGGCACTACTTCGACCTCGACCCTTTCCCCGGCGTCTCCGTGCACACCGCGCCGTGGATGCACGCGAAGGAGATCGCGGCGGTGGCCAGCGACAACTACGCCGTCGAGGTACGCCCGTCGGAGATCATCGGCTTCCGCAACCCGTTCCACGTCTGCGCGATCCCCAACATGGGGCTCACCCTCGGCGAGATCTTCTATCTGGAAGACCTCGCCGAGGACTGCGTCCGCGACGGCCGCTATGCCTTCCTGCTCGTCGCGCCCCCGCTGCCGGTGACGCGCGCGGTGGGCACGCCGATCAATCCGTACGCGCTGAAGTAGCGGCTAGGGCATACCCTTCATGTCCACCGGGGCGTAGTACCGCCGCGCGCCCAGCGAATCCACCCGCTCCCAGAAGTCCGGCAAAGCGGCGAGCCCCAGGTCGTTGACGCCGGCGCGCTGTCGCCACATGCACCAGGAGTCCGGGTGCAGCCGGCTCGCCTCGGCGAGCCACCGGTCGCCTTCGGCGGCGCGGCCCTCGCGGATCAGGTACTGCCCGAGACGGAACGCGACGTGCGCGCGCGCCACGTCCTCGGTGACGGGGGGCAGATGGGTGCGCGCGGCGGCGGGGTCGAAGGCGTGCTCGCTCGCCGCGCCCCGCTCCACCCAGTCGCGGATGGCGGCCAGGTAGGTGGCCTTCGCGTCGGCGGTGACCTTGGCGACCTCCGCCGGCAGCTCGCGCGTGGCGCGGTTCATCTTGCGAAATCCCTCGAAGGCGCCCGCCGGCTCGGCCGGGCGCACGATGCGGCCCGCCTCGTCGATCCACACGGCCTGGGGCACGTTCACCATGCCGTAGAGCGCGGCCACCCGGTGATCGCGGTCGATAAGGCAGGGATACGTAGGCCGGGCCGCCTCGATCCACGGCAGCGGATCGGCGGGGCGGCTGTCGAGCGCCACCGTGATCACCACGAAGCCGCGATCCTTCAGGCTCGCGTACAGCTCCTGCCACACGGGCAGGTCGCGGCGGCACCCTCACCAAGACGCCCACGAGACGAGAAGAACCTTCTTGCCGCGATAATCAGACAGTGCGTGCGGGCGGCCGGCCACGTCGGGCAGCGTGAAATCGGGCGCCTCGAGCGAGCGCAGCGACGCCGCGCGCTCCGCGGCGCCCTCGCCCAGGGCCCAGACCGCGCCCGTCTCGTCGTGTGCGACGGGATGGCCCAGATGCCGCCACACCGCCGCGAGGTCCACGGCCTCGCCGCGGACGATCTCCCCCTTCCGCGCGGGCGGAATGGGGACGCAGACCGCGTCCCGGCAGAGCCCCTCGGGCCGGAGCGACCAGCCGGTCGCCGCCTCGAGGGCGGCGGTATCGACCCAGAGCCGCTCCCCCTCCGCCCGGGCCGCCGCCAGCGTCACTTCCCCTTCATCGGTCAAGAGCACGGTCATGGCCTCACCCTCCTCGTCGAGACTGTATACTATCGCCGCCGTGCGACGCCCCCCTCTCATCGTCGGCGCCATGCTCGCCGCGCTCGGCGTGTTCGCGCTCGTCGAGGCGGCGCGGCTTCGGGACGGCTGGCAGGGAGCGCGGCTGATGCCCGCGGTGGTCGGGATGGTCCTCGTCGCGCTCGGCATCGCCCATCTCGGCTTGCCCGCGGCGCCGGCGGCCGCGGCGGTCGGGATGGAAGCGCGGCGGCGCGTGCTCGCGATGTTTTCGACGCTCGCGCTCTACGTGGCCGCCCTCCCCGTGCTCGGGTTCCTGCCCGCCACCGCGCTCTTCATCCTCATCCTGCTCGCCTGGCTCGGCGAGTTCTCGTGGCCGGTCACCCTCGGCACCACCCTCGTGGTGGCGGTGGCGAGCCATGTCCTTTTCCAGCGGTGGCTCGGCATGCCGCTGCCGTCGGGCCCCTTCGGGCGGTGAGCGGTCCGGCGCGGGGCCGCCGCTGAGCGCGCGTGGACACCGTCGGCCTCCTCCTTCAAGGCTTCGCCCAGGCCCTCACGCCGCAAAACCTCCTCTTCGCCCTCCTCGGCTCGGTGCTGGGGACGCTGGTCGGCGTGCTGCCCGGCATCGGACCCACGTCGGGCATCGCCATCCTCTTGCCGCTCACGTCGTTTCTCCCGCCCACTCCCGCCATCATCATGCTCGCCGCCATCTACTACGGCGCCATGTACGGCGGATCGACCACCGCCATCCTCGTCAACGTGCCGGGTGAAGTCGCCTCGGTGGTCACGACCATGGACGGCTATCAGATGGCGCGACAGGGCCGCGCCGGCCCCGCCCTTGCCATCGCGGCCATCTCGTCCTTCGTGGCGGGAACGCTCGGCCTCGTCGGGCTCACCTTCTTCGCGCCGCCCCTCGCCGATCTCGCCCTGCGCATCGGGCCGCCCGAGTACTTCGGCCTCGTGGTCCTCGCCTTCAGCGTGGTCGTGAGCATGTCCGGCCCCTCGCTGGTGAAAGGCCTGAGCGCCGCCGCCCTCGGGGCGCTCGTCGCCCTCGTCGGCCTGGATCCGATGTCCGGCGTGCGCCGGTTCACCCTCGGCACCACCACCCTGCTCGGCGGCGTGGACTTCATCGCGGTGATCATCGGCCTCTTCGCCATCACCGAGGCGCTGCTCGGCGTGGAGCAGCGCGTGGGGGCGGTGGCGCTGGCCCGCCTGGGTCGCCTCCTGCCGACGCGGGAGGAGATGTCACGCTGCCTCGCCACCATGGTTCGCGCCACTGGCGTGGGCTTCGCCCTCGGCCTCCTGCCCGGCTGCACGCCCGGGGCCATCTCGTTCATCTCGTACGACGTGGAGCGCCGGTGGTCGCGCACCCCCGAGCGCTTCGGCCGGGGCGCCATCGAGGGCGTGGCCGCGCCGGAGGGCGCCAACAACGCCACCACCAGCGCGGGCTTCGTCCCCCTCTTCGCCCTCGGCCTGCCCGCCACGCCCGCCCTCGCCGTGCTGCTGAGCGGGCTCATGATCTACGGGCTGCAGCCAGGTCCCCTGCTATTCGAGAAGCAGGCCGCGTTCGTCTGGACGGTGATCGCCAGCATGTACGTGGGCAATGTCATGCTCCTCGTTCTGAACCTGCCCCTCGTCGGCCTGTGGGCGCAGCTCTGCCGCGTGCCCTACGCGATGATGGCGCCCCTCATTTTGCTCTTCAGCGTGCTCGGCGCCTTCAGCGTGCGGAACAGCCTCACCGACGTGGGGATGGCGCTGGTGTTCGGCGCGCTCGGCTACGGCATGGTCAAGCTCGGCTACCCGACCGCGCCGCTCGTGCTGGCCCTCATCCTCACACCCATGCTGGAGCAGGCGCTGCGCCAGTCTCTCGGCATGTCCCACGGCGACCCGCTGATCCTCGTCACTCGTCCCGGCGCCGCCGTCCTCATCGCCGCCGGCTTGACTCTCACCGCGTGGACTCTCATCGCGAGACATCGGAGGTGAGCATCATGTGGCGCGTCCTCTTCGCCCTGCTCCTGCTCGGATCGACGGCGGCCTCCGCTGCCGCCCAGCCCGCCTACCCCACGCGGCCCATCGAGATCATCGTGGCCTACGCCCCGGGCGGGGGCGCCGACGTCGCCGCCCGTCTCGTGGCCGCGCACGCCGCGAAGACCTGGGGCCAGCCCGTGAACGTGGTCAACCTGCCGGGCGCGTCGGGGATCACCGGTACCCTGCGCGCGCTGGGCGCCCGGCCTGACGGCTACACCCTGCTCCTCGAGCCCCATGCCACCGCCTCCATGCTCTTCGCGGTGGAGTCCGACGTGCCGTTCAAGATGGACGGCAAGACGCCGATCGCGCTCATCACGTTCGATCCCGTGGTGTACACGGTGAAGGCCGATGCCCCCTGGAAGACGCTGCGCGACGTCGCCGAGGCGGCCCGGGCGAATCCCAAGACGTTCCGCTACGGTATCGCGGGCGTGTCGGGCGTGGCCGCCTTCTCGGTGTCCCAGTTCCTCTTCGCGGCGGGTGTGCCCATCGCGGAGACCAACCGGGTGGTGTTCACCGGCGGCGCGCCCGCCGTCACCGCGCTCGCGGGCGGCCATGTCGACTTCGCGGGGCAGCAGTGGAGCGAGTCCGGCGCCCTCATCCAGGGCGGGAAGATCCGCGGACTGGCGGTCGTGCACCCCACCCGGCTACCGGGCCTGCCCGACATTCCCACCGCCAAGGAGGCGGGCTTCCCCGATCTCGACGTGGTCGGCTGGCAGGGGCTGTCCGGTCCTAAGGGCTTGTCCCCGGCGGTGGTCGCGCGGTGGAATGCGCTCATCCAGGAGGCGGCCAAGGATCCCGCCTTCCAAGAGCAGGCGGCGCGGGTCAACAAAGTGCTCGCCTACCGCGGGCCGGAGGACTTCTGGAAGTTCCAGGAGGAAGAGCTGAAGAAATACCTGCCCCTCGCGACGAAGATGGGAATCCGGAAGTAGCGCGGCGACGGCCGCGCGGGAGGCGCTATGGCGACGAGACAGCGGATCGGGGTGATGGTGCCGTCCACGAACACCACCTGCGAGGCGGACTTCCAGCTGGTGGTCCCCCGCACGTTCACCGTCCACGGCCAGCGGCTTTGGCTGACCAATGACGCCCTCGGCGAGGACGGGATGAACCGGATGAACGCGGAGATCGAGAGCGGGGCCCGCTATCTGGCCACCGCCCGCGTCGACGCGATCTCGTACGGCTGCACCACCGGGAGCTTCTTCAAGGGGCCGGGGTGGGACCGCGACATGATCGCCCTCATCGAGGACACGGCGGGGGTGCCGGCGGTGGCGACGAGCCCGTCGGTGGTGGAGGCGCTCCGGGCCTTCGGCGCTCGGCGCATCTCGGTGGCGACCCCGTATCCCGAGTGGAACAATCAGCGGCTCCGGACGTATCTCGCCGCCCAGGGCTTCGAGGTGCTCAACCTCGAGGCGGAGCCCGAGGCCGCCCGGGCGGGCAATCAGGGCATCAACGACCAGGACCCCGCGCGAATCGTGGAGTTCGCCTCGCGCGCCTGCCGGCCCGAGGCCGACGCCCTGCTCTGCTCGTGCACGGCCTGGCGCTCGGTGGAAGCCGTGGAGGAAATCGAGCGGCGGACGGGCAAGCCGGTGGTCACCTCCAACCAGGCCAGCATCTGGATGACCCTCCACCGGCTCGGCCACCATGCCGCCATCGCCGGCTTCGGGCGCCTCCTGCGTGAGCGCGTCCCGAACATTGCGGAAGGCGCACGCGCCCGGATATAGTGTCGCGGACGGAGGAGAGTTCCCACATGGTGCGGAAGATTCGCCGTATCGTCACCGGTCACGATGCCCGCGGTCGGTCCATCTTCACCAGCGATGAGCCGTCGCGCCACGTCCTCACCATCGGTGGGCGGCCCGACTTCGCGCTGACGAACCTCTGGGTGACCGACGCCACGCCCGCCAGCAATGCGGGGACGGCCGACGCCGCCGCGCGGCCGGTCGTCCTGGAGCCGCCGAAGGGCGGCACCATCTTCCGGGTCGTCGAGTTCCCGCCCGAGCGCTCGGGCCCGGCCTTCGACCGCAAGGCCGCCTTCGCGGCGATGGGCGCCGATCATGCCCTGGATCCCGACGCCGGCCGCCATCCGGGCATGCACAAGACGAGCACGGTCGACTACGCGATCGTCCTCTCGGGCGAGATCTGGGCGCTGATGGACGAGGGCGAGACGCTCATGAAGGCGGGCGACTGCCTCGTCCAGCGGGGCACCAACCACGCGTGGGCCAATCGCAGCGGCGCCCCCTGCCTCGTCGCCTTCATCCTCGTGAGCGCGAACCCCGTCTGATGCGTGTGCGCGGCGCGCGAGCCGCTCGCTTCGGGGCGGCGGCAAGCATCGCCCTGGCCCTCGGCCTGCTCCCCGCCCCCGCGATCGCCCGGGACGGCGACGAGCCGCGCGGCTACATCGGCATTCGCGCGTTCGGCTCGAATCCCGGCACCGGGGTGCGCGACTACTACGGCGCCTCCGTGGGCGCGAACATCAACCGATTCCTCGGCGCCGAGCTGTCCGGGGACTTCTTCGAGCGCCGCATCGACGTCGGCGACGAGTTCTCCTCGGTGGGCGAGCTGGGGATCACCGCCATCGTGCCCCAGATCCGGCTGCGGTACCCCTTCTTCGACGGCCGCCTCGTCCCCTATCTCCTCGCCGGCGCCGGCGTCGCCATCACCGAGTTCAACGATCGCAAGGCGGGCACGTTCGGGCGGTCGGTGGACGCCGACCGCGCGCTCCCCGTCGGGGCGGTCGGGGGCGGGATCGAGTACTTCATCTCCGACTCCGTCGCCGTCGGCGTCGAGGTCAAGTACCTCATTGCCGGCGACAACGAGGTCAAGATCGACGGCGTGAAGTATTCCGACTCGATCAACTCGCTCATCGCCTCGTTCGCGATGCGCCTCTTCTACCCCGAGCGGCCGGGAGGCGTCGGGGTGGAGCCGCGCGCGGACGCGCCCCGGCGCCTGTATCTGGGCCTGCGCCTGGGCGGCGCCATCGTGACCGATCCCCACGTGTCCTCCGAGCTCGAGATACGGCCGGAGCCGCCCGCCATCGGGCCCCTCAACCAGTATTTCGGCGCCGCCCTCGGGCTCGACATCGGTCGCTACTTCGGGGTGGAGCTCGCCTTCGAGGGATACGAGACGACCATCGAGCTCAAGGGAAAGGGTAGTGTCAGCGAGTACGCGCTCTACGGGGTGGTGCCGCAGGCCCGCTTCCGCTACCCGCTTCTCGATGGCCGCCTCGTGCCGTATTTCCTCGCCGGCGTCGGCGTGGCAAGCGGGGAGACGAACGACCGCAAGCCGCAGGGCGTCGGGGTGGAGATCCGCAGCTCGGGCAGTCTCGGGCTCGCGGCGACGGTGGGGGCCGGGCTCGAGTACCTCGTGACCCGGCACGTCGCCATCGGGGCGGAGGCCAAGTACCTCTTCACCAGCGGGATGACGCTGAAGCTGGCCGGCGGTGAGAAGCACGACGCCGACCTGAACCCCGTCTTCCTCTCGCTCGGGCTTCGGGTCTACCTCGCGGACTTCTAGCCGCTCCCGCCGGATCCTTCCTTCCGGGTAAGAACTACAGGCCCACGCCCAGCGAGGCGACCAGCACCTCGACGCTGTGCTCGTGCGGCCTGCCGTCCTGGGCGCAGGGAATGAGCCGGTCCTCGCGCCGGAGGATCTCCCGCGGCGCGAAGAAGCGCGCCAGCTCGCCGGACTCGAAGTACACCACGACCTCCCCGCGCTCCTCGTAGATGCACCGATCGGTGAAGACGATGTGCGCGTGCCGGCCCCCGGGACTCGTCATCTCACGCAGCCGGCGAAACAGGGTCGGGCGATCCGCGCGGGCCACGTAGTGGATGCTTCCGCACGAGTAGACGAGGTCGAAGTCGCCCAAGGACGGTAACGCCGGCAGGGCGGACTCGATCCACCGCACGTGAACGCCGCG